>OGZX01000029.1_pt1 | contig 130652 bp, 100 predicted proteins | sample 1576881 | NCBI WGS metagenome assembly OGZX01 (sample SAMEA3541542, study PRJEB24748) | human gut metagenome | biome: human gut; feature: human-associated habitat; material: faeces | place: China | collected 2012 | reverse complement strand
GACGCCGAAGGCGGCATTTGTTTTTCACGTGCCATTAGCGAACGAGCAGCCTGCGAAGCAGGCTGGGAAGCGCGTCAGCGCGGGCTCGAGAGCGGACGAGAGCACGAAAGAAAAACAAGCGACGCCGAAGGCGGCATTTGTTTTTCACGTGCCATTAGCGAACGAGCAGCCTGCGGAGCAGGCGGGAAAGCGCGTCAGCTCGGGCTCGAGAGCGGACGAAAGCACGAAAGAAAAACAAGCGACGCAGAAAGGAATCTGATCAGACAGATAGGGTTTATAAATGAGCAGAGAAGAAGTTTTTGAACGTTTAAACGAAGTATTCCGGGATGTATTTGACGAGGAAGACATTACGGTTGACGAAGGCACGACTGCAGAGGATATCGACGGCTGGGACTCCCTGGAGCATATCAACCTGATGGCGGCTGTAGAGAGCGAGTTTGGCATCAAGTTTTCCATGGGACAGATCGTAACGATGAAAAATGTAGGCGAAATGGCAGATATCATTCTGCAGAAGGTCTGAAACCGGGAGCTGGTGAAGGATGAGTATTACTTCCTTTTACTTCCTGTGTCTGTTTGCACTTACACTGCTGTTGTATTATCTGGTTCCGAAAAAAGTGCAGTGGCCGCTTTTGCTGCTTCTGAGCATCGGATACTTTTTGACATCGGCAGAGGTGCGTGACAGCCATGCGTGGTATTTGATTCTGTACCCGATGGCAGCTGTAGGAGCTGTCTGGGGCGCAGCTATTTTGATAGACAGGACAAAAGAGCAGAAGAAAAAACTGGCTGCTCTTATTTGTGCTGTCCTTTTTTGTGTCGGTCTGTTGTGCACGCTGAAATTCTTCCATCTGGGGCTGCTGGCGCCCATGGGAATTTCGTTCTATACGCTGACCCTTCTGGGATATCTGTTCGATGTCTATTATGAAATCGGACCGGTACAGCGCAACTATGGAAAGCTGCTGCTGTTTTGCTGCTACTTCCCGACGATGATTTCCGGCCCGATCATGAAATACAGCGACATGGAAAAACAGATGTATACCGGACACAAGCTGGATTACCGGAATGTGACCTTCGGCATGCAGCGGATGCTCCTGGGATTTTTCAAAAAACTGGTCATTTCCGAGCGGACGGCGATCCTGGCAAATGAAATTTTTAACAACTATGAAAAGTACAGCGGCGTTTCGATCTGGGTGGGTGCGGCAGCCTTTACGATGCAGCTTTACACCGATTTCGATGGTTGTATGGATATTGTGCTGGGTATCTCCGAGTGCTTCGGTATCCGGCTGCCGGAAAACTTTTCTGCGCCGTTTTTATCGAGAAGCATCGAGGAATACTGGAGAAGATGGCATATCAGCCTGGGCGACTGGCTGAAAAACTATCTGTTTTATCCGCTGCTTCGGACGAAGTTTTTCATGAATCTTCCCAAGAAGCTGAAAGGAAAACTCGGCAAAAAAGGCGCGAAGCAGGCGACGACGTTTCTCGCCATGCTGATTTTGTGGTTTACCATCGGATACTGGCACGGCGGCGCGTGGACGTTTATCATCGGCTGCGGTCTGCTGCACTGGTTTTATATCGTTTCCGGCAAGCTGATGGAGCCGCTGTTTGTAAAGTGGAGAGCTTTTTTTCATATCGAAAAGGAAAAGAAAGGATTTATCCTGTTTCAGCGCGTGCGCACCTTTTTCCTTGTCATGATCGGACTTGTCTTTTTCAGAAGCGCGACGGTTCCGGATGCCCTTCGGGTGCTCGGACGGGGCGTATCGGGCCTGGGACTGCAGCTGTTTGGAAACGGCGTGTTGTCGGGTCTGGGACTGGAGTGGACAGAGCTGATGATTCTGGCGGTTTCGATTCTGTTCTCTGCATGGGTTACGATCCATAACCAGAAAGAGGATATGCGCGTTACCCTGGAGAAAAAGCCGATCTGGCTGCGCTGGATCGCACTGTATGCGCTGCTGTTTTATGTGATTTTGCTGGGAAAATACGGACCGGATTACAGCGCGTCCGAATTTATTTATCAGAATTTCAAGGTGTGATACGACTGACCGGACCGTCAGACGTGTCCGGCAGGACTGCATACGCAGCGCAGGCTCGTATGCAAAGTGGAGATTACAATGACAAAAAAACAGGCACTGAAAGCGGTTGTTTTTCTGGCCGTTTTCCTTTGGCTTCTGGTGACGGTGACTTACATCATCCGGACAAACGGGGATGTAAAGGACCGTTTTACCGGATTTTATGCGGAAAAAGAAAATACGATTGATGCGATCCTGGTGGGCTCGAGCCCGGTGTATCCCTATTACAGCGCGCCTGCGCTCTACGGGAAAAGCGGCATTGCAGCGTATCCGCTCTCGACAAATAACCAGCGCCCCAAAGCGATCAAATATTTGCTCAAAGAGGCGCAAAAAACCCAGGATCCGTCGCTGTTTATCATTGAGATGCGGATGTTTTCCATGCCGGACGAGGAATGGGAGGATACGATGGTATTCACGCGCGGGGTGACAGATAACCTGAAATATTCGAAAAACCGTGTGGATGCAATCAATGCGCTCGTTAGCGACAGGAGCGAACGCTACACCTACTATTTTGATATTTTCAAATATCATTCCAACTGGAAAACGCTTTTTTTGCCGGATCAGCTGGCGTGCTGGCGCTATGAAAAGAAAAATCTGTTAAAGGGTCTGGAAATCAAAACGGGAGTGGGTCCGGTGGACTGGACGGATTATTCTGATGTGACAGAAAAAATGGAGCCTGCCAAAGAACAGTTAGCGGTTTTGGATGATCTGCTTTCCTATATCGATTCGACAGGCAAGGACGCGCTGTTTATCCTGTCGCCCTATGGGATGGAAAAAGAGGCGCGGATGAAATTCAACGACCTGACAGAACGGATTGAAGCCGCCGGCTATCCGGTACTGGATTTCAATCAGCATATTGACGAGATCGGACTGGATTTTTCGACTGATTTTTATGATTACGGCGGACATGTAAACGCCCTCGGCGAAGGAAAGTGCACGGAGTTTCTGCGACAGTATCTGGACAGTCATTACGAGCTGCCGGACAGACGCAGCGTGCCGGGCTACGAAAGCTGGGACAGCGCCTGGAAGCTGTATCAGCAGAAGCAGAGGGAGGCAGAAGCAAGCTGCCGAAAGGATATCGAAGAAGAAAACTGGGCACCGGAGGTCGCAGACTGAAAGAAAGGAGGCTGTCCCGATGTGCGGAATTGCAGGATTTTGCAACCGTCAGAAAACCTGGCGGGAGGATATGGAACGGATGAAAGAGCAGCTGATAAGCCGCGGACCTGATGCAGAGGGCAGCTGGTGTAACGACAGTCAGGACGTGACGTTGGGACATCGGAGACTTTCCATTCTGGATCTGTCGCCGGGCGGTGCACAGCCCATGGTTTCCCATAGCGGACGGTTTGTGATTTCCTACAATGGCGAAATCTATAACTGCCGGGAGGTGGAAAAAAAGCTGCGCAGGGAAGGATTTTTGGGAGCGCTGCATGGAAGCTCGGATACGGAGATTTTACTCGAAGCTCTGGAAGCCTATGGCGTAAAAGAGGGGATCTGTCTGTGCAAGGGTATGTTTGCCATCGCACTTTATGACAGGAAAGAAGAACAGCTCTGGCTTTTGCGGGACAGAGTTGGGGAAAAACCGCTGTATTACGGGCTGGTGAACGGGAGCTTTGTGTTTGCCTCCGAGCTGACGGCCATCGCAGCGCTGCCTGATTTCTGCGGGAAAATAAATAAAGACGTGCTGGATTTGTATCTGATCCACGGATATATTCCGGCACCGTATTCGATTTATGAGGGTATTTATAAGTTAGAGCCGGGAAAAATCCTGCGTCTGGAAAAGCCCTATCGGGACTGGAGGATCGAAACCTACTGGTCAATGGCAGAAACTGCAAAAAAAGGACAGGAGCAGCCCTTTACCGGAAGCAGGCAGGAAGCATCGGAAGAGCTGGAACGGCTTTTGACGGAGAGCATCCGCGGTCAGATGATGGCAGACGTGCCGCTGGGAGCATTTTTGTCAGCGGGAATCGACAGCTCCACGGTCGTTTCCCTGATGCAGTCGATTTCTGACCGGAAGGTTAAAACCTTCACAATTGGGATGGAGGATGCTGCCTACAATGAAGCGGAGGCTGCTGCTGCCATCGCTGCGCATCTGGGGACAGAGCATACGCAGCTGACGATTACGGAGCAGGATGCAAAAGCAGTTTTGCCCAAATTGAGCCACATGTTTGGGGAACCCTTTGCGGATTCCTCCCAGATCCCGACCTATCTGGTCAGCAAGCTGACGCGGGAGCATGTGACGGTTTCCTTGAGCGGCGATGGCGGAGACGAGCTGTTTTGTGGATATGGAACCTATCAGTCGATCACGAACGCGTGGAATAAAATCCGGAAAATCCCGCAGCCTGTGCGCAGTGCGGCAGGATATTTTTTGACGGACGGAGCTTTTTCCAAAAAGGAAACGAACCAGATCCGGGGCATGTTATTATCGGCGCATAATGCAGAAGAGCTGTATGCGCGCTCGGATCTTTCCGAGCCGTTTCTTGGAAAGATTGCAAAAGAAAGAGGAAGCGCGAGGAGCATTTTTGAAACCTACGAAAGCGGATACCTGGCGGATGTGCAGCACAATCTGATGCTGATGGATCTGCTGATGTACCATCCGGATGATATTCTGGTAAAGGTGGATCGGACGGCAATGGCAGTCTCTCTGGAAAGCCGTGTGCCGATGCTGGACAAGGACGTTGTGGAGTTTGCATGGAGTCTGCCGGTGTGGATGAAATGGGAAAACGGCAGAGGCAAGCTTGTATTGCGGGACGTTTTGTACCGCCATGTGCCCAGGGAGCTGATGGAACGTCCGAAAAAGGGATTTTCGATCCCGATCCAGAAATGGTTAAAGGAGCCGGAGCTCTACGCCTGGGCAGAGAGTCTGTTAAATGAGGATAAAATCCGTCAGGAAGGTTATTTTGACCCGGAAATGGTGACGCGGCTGTGGAAGGATTTTACACAGCGTGGAATCTGGCGTAAGCAGATCTGGCACATTCTGCGGTTTGAGGACTGGCTGGAGCAGGAATATAGGAGACCGTAAGGCAGGGAACGGAGAAACAGAGTTGCTGCGATCAAAAGGGACAGCAACCGTCGGAGCAGAGACATTTTTGGAGCAAGGAGAAGAAAGGAGGAACAAGAACCCATGCGCAAATTGGAACAGTATCAGCCGGAAAAGCAAAAGAAAGGCGAGCAGACCGGGCTGATTTCGGTCATTGTGACAGTTTACAATATCCGGGAATATCTGCCCAAAGCGGTGGATTCGATTCTTTCTTCGACCTATCATAATCTCGAAGTCCTTTTGATAGATGACGGTTCAACGGATGGAAGTGAACGCATCTGCGATGAATATACAAAAAAGGATGGGCGGGTGCGGGTTGTCCATCAAAAAAACGGCGGAGCCTACAGCGCGCGCAACACCGGACTTTTGGAGGCAAAAGGCGATTACCTGACCTTTGTGGACGGCGACGACTGGATTGAGCCGCAGATGTATGAGACACTGCTGGCGGCGATGATGGAGCAGGACGCCGATCTTGCGGTCTGTCGGTATCGGAAAATTTACGAAAACCGAAGGGTGGATTTGTCCACGCCGATGGCAGCGGTGTTTGAAGGGCAGGAGCTTTTGGCAAAATATCTGGAAGAGGACGAAGCATGGCTGATTCAGACGGCGGTCTGGAACAAGCTTTGGAAACGTTCGTTGAGCGACGGGCTGAGATTCCCAAAAAGCCTGTATGAGGATATGTATTTTACCATCCGACTGTTGGCAAAATCGAAGCGCAGCGTATATCTGGACTGGGCGATGTACAATTATGTGTGCAGTCGGACGACGAGCACCACGAATATCGGCCTGAACGAGAAGACCTTCAATGATCTGATTCCGAATTTTTATGAGCGCAGTGCGTTTTTACGGGAGATCGGTAGGGAGGATCTGGCACTTTTGCAGGATTATTTTTTATATAAAAGACTGCTGTTATTCTATACGGCGGTCTGCAGAAGCCAGGATCCAAAGAAAAAAGAACATAAGGCATTTTTGCAGCAGAAAATAGAAGCAGGAAAAGACTGCTATGCAGCAGTCTATGGGATTCCCCAGGCGAGCAGTCAGGAATACCGGAAAATGAAGCTGTTTTTGAAGTCACCGATATTGTACCGGGTAGCAATGAGACTGAATGATTCTTTCCTGATTCCGATCAAGGTTGCGATGGCGAATCGGAGACAGAGGTAGAAAATTTTATTCAAAGGAACAGAAACTATGGTAGGAGTGCAGCTTTCGGGTGGCCTGGGCAATCAGATGTTTGAGTATGCCCTGTATTTAAAATTGAAATCAATGGGAAAAGACGTCAGAATCGACGACGTAACCTGTTATGGCGCACAGGAAAAGCAGCGGGTCAATCAGCTTTCTGTATTCGGTGTTTCCTATGAGCGCATGACAAAACAGGAGTATGAGCAGATCACCGATTCCAGTATGAGTCCCCTCCATCGCGCCAGGCGGCTGCTGTGCGGCAGGAAGGATTTGTCCTACCGGGAAGCGTCGTGCAATTACGATCCGGAGATACTGCGGCGCGAGCCAGCCCTGCTGTTGGGATATTTTCAGACGGAACGGTATTTTGCCGATATCAAAGAGCAGGTGCGGGAAGCATTCACATTCCGAAATCTTACGCTGACAAAAGAATCGGCAGCGATGGAGCAGCAGATGAAGGAATGCGAGTCGGTGAGTGTCCACATCCGACGGGGCGATTACCTCACACCTGCCAATCAGGCGCTGTTTGGCGGAATCTGCGATCTGGATTACTACCATCGCGCGGTCGCAGAGATCCGAAAAAGAAAGCCGGATGTGAAATTTTTCCTGTTTTCCAATGATATGGAGTGGACGAAGGAGCATTTTTGCGGCTCGGAATTTGTCCCGGTGGAGGGAAACAGCGAGCAGGCGGGAGAGCAGGATTTGTACCTGATGAGCTGCTGTAAAAACCACATTCTGGCGAACAGCTCCTTTTCCTGGTGGGGCGCGTGGCTGGATAATGGCAAGGACAAGCTCGTGATTGCACCGGAAAAATGGATGAACGGGCGCGACTGCTGCGATATTTATACGGATGAAATGATTCGAGTGTAATATCCGGGATTTTTGCAGTAAATCAGCGATGATTTTGGGCGATAGGTTGTCTGATGGCATCGTTTGGAAAATAGAGAGGAATGTTATGATAGGAACGCAGATCCTGCAGGGGCAGGGGCTTGGCAACCGGCTGTTTTGTTATGTGACAGCCCGCAGTATTGCGGAACAGAAAAAAACTTCATTCGGCGTACCCGGAAAGGAAATCCTGTTAAACGGTCTGACCGGAAACAATTCCGAGCCCTTTTTGGATCTCTGGATGGGAGAAGAAGCAAAACCGGAAGATTTTACACGTGTTTATGAGGAAAAAGAAGAACGGATCTACACGGGCGCCTGCCGGCATGATCTGGAGCACGGCTGCTATGTGGCGGGAGAAGACCGGGGCGTTTTCAATGTAGAAGACGGCACGCTCCTGATGGGAAATCTGCAGGCGGAAAGCTATTTTGCACCGAACCGGGAGCAGTTAAAGGAATGGCTGAAGGTAAAGCCGGAGTTTGATTCCTACGAATATACGAGGGATAACCTGTGCGTGCTGAACCTGCGCGGCGGGGAATATGCGTCCGAACCGGCATTGTTTTTACGGAAAAAATACTGGACGGATGCGATGGCACAGATGAAAAAAATCCGCAGCGACATGGAATTTATGATCGTGACGGATGATGTAACGATGGCACATAAGCTTTTACCAGGTATTCCGGCATATCATTTTCCGGTGCACGGGGATTATGTGACAGTTAAAAACGCGCGTTACCTGATTATTTCCAATTCTTCCTTTGCCTGCTTCCCGGCGTTTACGTCGGAGACGGTACAGAAGGTGATCGCGCCGAAATACTGGGCGCGCCACAATGTTTCGAATGGCTACTGGGCTTCGGAGCAGAATATTTATACCGGATTTGAGTATCTTGGCAGGGACGGAAGGCTTTACGATGCACAGGCGTGCCGGGAGGAGCTGGAAACCTACCGCAGGCAGAGCAAATTTTTTGCAAAACATCAGGAAAAGCCGGACGGCATGGCGTATCGTCTGGGAGAAATCCAGGCAAAAGCAGCCTATACGGCGTATTTTGGCGGGCGCGCGGTCAGAAGCCTGAAAAGACGGCTGACCGGTCAGCAGAAGTGAGAAAAGGAGAGCTTGGCGTGCAGATTTTGAAGCAATGGAAAACAGAGCCTGAGAAATGGCTTTTTCGAATACTACTGGTTGTTTTTATCGCGAGCATGGTGCCGGTTTTATACCTGTCCCGCTATGGGTTCCCGAACTGCGATGATTTCACCTATGGTCTTGAGACGCATAGGGTATGGAATGCGACCCATTCCTTTGGAGAAGTGCTTAAAACAGCCCTTGCCGTGACAAAGGAAACCTGGCAGCTGTGGCAGGGAACCTGGTTCTCCATTTTCCTTATGACCCTGATGCCCGGAGTTTTCGGGGAAAAATGGTATTTCCTGACAACCTTTCTCATGGCAGGGATGCTCGGCGGCGGCATCTGTGTGCTGATGCATACAGTGCTTTGCCGGTATATTAGCCGGGCAAAAGAAAACCGTTATCTGCGTGGAATCTGTACGCTGACTGTTTTATTCCTGACCTTTCAGACCTTCGTTTCGCCGGTGCTTGCGCTGTATTGGTATAACGGCTCGCTGCATTATGTATTCATGGAGGCTGTTCTGTTCTTTGCAGTGTCTGCGCTGCTTTGCCTGGAAACATCGGAACAGAAATCAAAGAAAATCCTCTGGATGATCCTTTCTGCCGTTCTGTGCGCACTGTTAGGCGGGGCAAACCTGTTGACCGGCTTACAGTCGGTGATCCTGATCGTACTGCTGACGGCATGGGAGTTTTTCCGGAAAAAGAAAAACCGTTTCTGGTTTTTGTTTCCGCTTGTCTGTAGCCTGGTTGGCTTTGCGTTTAACGTGCTGGCACCGGGCAATTTGATTCGGGAAGATACGGCGGAGAGTATGGGGGCGATAAAAGCGATTGTCATGTCCTTTTACTGGGGAACTGTGTATGTGACGGAATGGCTGACACCGATGGTGCTGGTTGGCTTTGCAATGCTGATTCCTGCGATTTACCGGCTGGCAAAGCAGGCAGAGGGAAAGTTTTTTAAACCCTTGTATGCAGTCTTTTTAAGCTTTTGCGTTTTCTGCGCGATGTTCACGCCGACGTTGTATGCGACGTCCAGCGAGGGACCCGATCGCTGCAAAAATGTGATGCGCGTGGTGCTGTATTTGCTGGTGTTCTTTAATTTGCTCAATGGATGTGGTTGGGCAGAACAGCATTCGCAGTCCCGGCAGCGAAAGCAGTCCGAGCAGCTTCCGCAGTCCCGGCCGGGATTTTTTTACAGGCTGCTGGAGCTTCTGGAAGAAACAAAGAGCGCGTTTTATGCCGTGACGTTGATTGCGATGGGTGTGATTTTCCTCTTTGCGGCGGATAAAAATACGTATACGTCCGTTTCTGCCGTGCGTTCTATTTTAAATGGTGAGGCGGCGGAGTATGCAGCGGAAAACAACGCGCGCCTGGAATTGTATACAAACGGGGAACCGGAAATCACGATCACACCCCTTTCCGTGGAACCGTATTTGTTATATATCGACGATGTGACCAATGAGGGCGACCGGGGCTACTGGCTGAATCTGGCGCTGATGGATTATTACGGAAAAGACAGAATTACCGTGTCCGAACCGGAAGAATAAAGGAGAGAGAGTTATGGTATACGATTGTTTTCAGTTTTTCAACGAGCTCGATATTTTAAAGCTGCGTATGCATGTTTTAAACGATGTTGTGGACAAATTTGTCATCAGCGAGGCGACGGTAACCTTTTCCGGCGAGAAAAAGCCGTTATATTTCCAGGAAAACCGGGAAATGTTCCAGGAGTTTGAAAACAAAATCATTCACAAGGTTGTGGATGATACGCCGATGGATACGAGCGCTTTTATGCGTGACAGCCACCAGAAGTGTGCAGTAGCGCGTGGGTTGGAGGGTGCAAAGGACGATGATATCGTCATTTTCTCCGACGTCGATGAAATCCCGAATCCGGAAGCAGTAAAAAAGGTTCTGGCAGATTTTGACGGCAGCAAAATCTATGCGCTGGCGCAGCGGAATTTTTACTGTTATCTGAATATGGAAGAAACCTCCGGAAGCCTGCTGTCCATTACGGGTGAGTTTGAGGGCTTTACCGGAAAAGACAGAAGATGGCTTGGAACAAAGATCTGTAATTATGGAATGTTAAAACGGTTTACGACGGAGCAGCTGCGGGACAGCAAGCAAAAGGAGCTGATGGTGCGCGTTGCGGACGGCGGCTGGCATTTTTCCTATATGGGCGGCGGTAAGGACGAGTCTGTGGAGGATCGTGTAAAATACAAGATCAAGAGCGCGGCACATCAGGAGTATAATAATCGGGCAACGCTGTCGAAGGTGAAGAAGAAGATCCGGAATCATGAGGATATTCTGGGGCGGAGTACGGATTTTCAGATTGTGCCGGTGGATGAGAGTTATCCGGTGTATTTGAGGGAGCATCTGGAGGAGTACCAGTATTTGATGTATCCGGAGAAGAAGTCCTTTTTTGACCGCATCCTGGGTCGTTGAGGGAGGGCTCTTGTCCGCCCGCATGCAGTTTTGCGGGCGGTTCCCTGGTCTGTGTGCTGTGTCCGGCATTTGGTCTGGTGCAGCAGCGGACTCGCTTTCGCTCGGTTCAAAACGCAGCGGGTGCGTAGGGCTGCATAGTACGCAGCCCAAGCACCGGCGTTTTGAGACGGTCCGCTTGTCTGCATCCAGACCAAGTGCCGGTCGCAGCACGCAGTCTCCGGGAACGTCCGCAAAACTGCCGCATGGGCGGACAAGAGGCGCTGTGTCGGGCGGATGGAAGGTCAAGGTCAAGGGCGTGAAGGTCAAGGTCAAGGTCAAGGGCTGAATTTGTGGGGTGTGTAGAGGACGGCAAAGCGCTCCTGCGGAGCTGTTGCCTGTGTGTGGAGGAGGGCAAGGCGTTTCGGTGGAGCTGTTGTCTGTGTGTGGAGGAGGGCAAGGCGTTTCGGTGGAGCTGTTGTTTGTGTGTGGAGGACGGCAAGGTGCTCCTGTGGAGCTGTTGCCTGTGTGTAGAGGACGGCAAAGCGCTCCTGCGGAGCTGTTGCCTGGTGGTGTAGGGCGTTTGGATGGAGCAGTTAGGAGTTTTGGATGGTGAAGGTTTCGATTTGTGTGCCGGCGTATAAGAATCCGGTTGGTGTAGAGCGGCTTTTGGAGTCGGTAAAGGTGCAGTCTTTTACGGATTATGAGGTGGTTGTGACGGATGATTCTCCGGACGGGTCTGTGGAGGAGGTTGTACGTAGGGCAGAGGTTCCGGGGATGGTTTATGTTCGGAATGCAGTTCGTAAAGGTGCAACAGGGAACTGGAACGAGGCGGTGCGGCATGCTTCGGGTGAGTATATCAAGATTATGCACCACGATGACTGGTTCACGGATCGGGATTGTCTGGCGCGGTTTGTGGAGATGCTGGAGGAGCATCCGGAGGCGGATCTTGCGTTTTGCGGGAGTCGGCAGGTGATGTTGGATGGTGTCGGAAACCGGACGGGAGAGGAATTTGACCGGGCGATCAGCGATGAGCATTTGAAGATGATCTCGGAGGATTGGCGGGATCTTTATATCGGGGATTATATTGGGGCGCCGAGTGCGACGATTTACCGGAAGGGCGCGCCGGAGTATGAGGAGAAGCTGACGTGGATTGTGGATGTGGAATTTTATATGCGTCTGCTTCAGAGGAATCCGAGGTTTGTGGTGAGTAAGGAGCCTCTTGTCAGTATCGGGGTCAGCGAGAATCAGCTGACGGAGAGCTGTCGGACGGACGGAAAGTTAAATATTTTCGAGTATGGATTTGTGATGCAGGAGTTTTCCCTGCTTTCAGAAGAAAAATATCGGCAGAAGTTTATTCAGATCGCGTTGAAATATAAGATGCCGTTTGCATCGCTGGCGCCTTACGGGATTCCGAAGAAGGAGTATGAGAAGGCGGCTGCGAAGAAGCGGCGGGAAGATTTTGTCTTTTATGTCGGCGTTGCAAAGCGCAAGGTTCGGAAAGCGTTTGGGAAAAAGCGGTTCGCATGAAAAATGGAGGTCAGGATGGTTCAGATTTTACAAAAGCTGCTTCATATTTTGAATAAAGATCAGAAGCGGAAGGTTGCGGGACTCGGCGTGATGATTTTTATCGGTGCGTTGATGGAAATGATCGGTGTCGGGCTGATCATGCCGGTGGTTGAGGGGGTAATGGCACCGGATCAGTTGTTGAATAAGTGGTATATTCAGATTTTGGAACGATGGATTCATTTTGATACACCGAATCAGTGGCTGCTGTTTTTGATCGGTGTGATCATTGCAGTTTATTTTATCAAAAACGGTTATCTGCTTTTGCAGACATATGTACAGTCCCGTTTTGTCAACACGAATCAGTCCAACACGATCAGCTACATGCTGGAGGAATATCTGAACCGTCCCTATGAATTCTATTTAAATGCGGACATTCCTACGATTTTCCGTACGATTGACGGTGATGTGCCGAAGGTATTCACAACTCTGATGGAATATATTCAGCTTGCGACGGAGCTGATGGTTTCGGCGGTTCTGTGTGTGACGCTGCTTGTAACAAACCCGACGATGACAATTTTTATTGTTGTAGTCATGGGGGGAACGACGGTTGTAATTCTGAAAATTTTAAAGCCTACCTTAAACCGGCTGGGGCGGACCTCCCAGCGGCTGCAGAGTCAGATGGGAAAATGGCGTCTGCAGTCTATTTACGGAATCAAGGATGTAAAGATTTTAAATAAAGAGCATTATTTTGCATCGAGCTTCGGAAAATATTCACAGGAGAACGCGAAGCTGACGACAGAATATGCAGTGCTTAACAACATGCCGCGTCTGCTGTTGGAGACGCTGAGCATCTGCGGTATTTTGGGATATCTTGCAATCTGTATTTTAAACAGCGCGGACATGACGGAGCTTGTGCCGCAGATTTCCGCGTTTGCAGTAGCGGCGATGCGCTTGATGCCGTCGGTAAACCGGATCAACACGCATATGAGCAATATTGCGTTCTATGAGCCAAGCGTGAATTATGTTTATGAAAATGTAGACTTCACATCCTATCGTCTGCATGGAAAATATGAAAAAGACTATGATCCCCATACGCCTCCGATGGAGCTGAAAAAAGAGATTCGCATGGAGGACGTCAGCTATACTTATCCCGAAAGTGACAAGGTGATTCTGGATCATGCTCAGATGCTTGTACCCGTTGGAAAATCGGTGGGCGTGATGGGACCCTCCGGTGCGGGAAAGAGTACCGCAATCGATATTTTAATGGGACTTTTGCAGGTACAGGGCGGCGAGATTTTATGCGATGGAAGAAATATTTTTGAAAATTATCCGTCCTGGCTGTCTCATATCGGTTACATTCCGCAGACCATTTATCTGACGGATGATTCGATCCGCGAAAATATAGCCTTCGGTGTGGCAAAAGAGGATATCGACGATGAGCGCGTATGGCATGTGCTGGAAGAAGCACAGTTGAAGGATTTTGTAAAGGAACTGCCGGGTATGCTGGATATGGAGATCGGGGAGCGCGGTGTGCGTCTTTCCGGCGGTCAGAGGCAGCGTCTTGGTATTGCGAGGGCGTTATATCATAATCCGGAGATTCTGGTATTTGATGAGGCAACGAGTGCACTGGATACCGATACGGAAACGGCGATTATGGAGGCAATTGAGAGCTTTCATGGGAAGAAGACGCTGGTGATCATTGCGCACAGGCTGCGGACGATCGCGGGGTGCGATATGATTTACAAGGTGGATAACGGAAAGATCGTGGAGACGACGCTGGCGGCAGAGGAGCACTAGACCGGACGGTCAGCCGCCGTGCTGTTTTGCACCTGACGCTGTCGTTCCCGTCCGCCATGCAGACTCGCTTTCGCTCAGAAGAAAAGCGCAGCGGGTACATAAGGATGCAAAAGACGCATCCTAAGCACCGGCGCTTTTCTATGGTCTGCATACGGCGGATCGGGAACGGCAGCGCCGGCGCAAAAAGCGCGCGGCGGCTGACCTGGCTGTGTAAGGCGGAAGGAAAAAGGTCAAGGTCAAGGGCTGAGTTTGCTGGTGGCGTTCTGCGGACGGCAAAGCGCTCCTTTGGAGCTGTTGCCTGTGTGCACTGTGTGCAAGCAGCCCATGAACACGGGCTGTTCATGGACGTGAGAAAGTGATTCAGGAGTGCGCTGTCTGGCGGTTGAGATTTGATTATGGAGGTGCGGTGTGGCAGAACTCTTAATCTTATGGGGATATATTGGGATAGTGAATAGTTGCATCGGAGCTGGTGTTTTAAAAGGCATTGGTTTGTTGACAGGCAGGAAGAAGATTGTCTATGGTCTGGCAGGTACTGAGCTTGCCGGGATCGTGGCGATCACTGTTTATGCCCAGACGGTCAGCATTTTCGGTAAGGTTTTTATGGCTGCTCATTTGATTTTGCTGGCGGCGGCAGCAGCATGTGCATACTGGTGCAGGAAAGAGCTTCTGGTGATTTGGAGCCGGGTGAAGAAGATATGTCTTTCCTGGGAAGGTGTTCTTTATCTGATTTTTGCAGTGATGACAGCTTATTTTGCATCCAGAGGGCTGCAGCATACGGATACCGGAATTTATCATGCTCAGGCGATTCGGTGGTATGAGGAGTATGGGCTTGTAAAAGGGCTTGGCAATCTGCAGCAGCATTTTGCTTATAACAGTGCATATCTTGCGTATGCGGCTGCCTTTTCTATGAAATGGCTGGTAGGGCAGTCGTTGCATGGAACCAATGGCTTTTTGCAGGCATTTCTGTGTATCTGGGCGCTGTACGGTCTGAAGAATTTTGCCCGGCATAAAAGTCATCTGGCGGATGGATGCAGAGTTGGAATTTTATTGTATGCAATTGTTGTGTCAGAGCGGATTATGTCTCCGGCAACGGATTTCGGGACGATGTATCTGGTATTTTTTATTGTAACGCTGTGGACGTCGATTGCCTGTGAAAAAGAGGGTAAAGTCGGGGAAAAAACAGATCTGTATGCACTGCTTTGTGTTGCGGTTGTCTGTGTGACAACTTTTAAGCTCTCAGCTGGAATGCTCGTCATTCTTGCACTGTATCCGGCGGTTTGTCTGATTCGGTCAAAAGAATGGAAAAAGATCGGAATCTATCTGCTTTGTGGCTGTGTTGTGCTTGCGCCGTGGCTGGTGCGGAATGTGCTGATTTCCGGATGGCTGATTTATCCGTTTGCAGCAATTGATCTGTTTTCCGTAGACTGGAAAATTCCTGCTTCTTATCTTCAGAATGATTCGGATCAGATCAAGGTTTGGGGACGTTGTCTGTATGATGTGACGAAAATCAATGATCCTGTGAGCGCATGGTTTCCCGTCTGGTGGGGAGAAAAGGATCGTTATGAGATGATGCTTTTGATTGCCAATATGGTTGCCGGGATTTCAGCAGTGTTGTCGGTTGTGTGGAAACGAATCCGGAAAGAAAAGTTATGCTGGGATCGTGTCGTTGTGTATGCAGCGGTTTTAGGCGGCATTGCAGGCTGGTTTTTCCTCGCTCCGTTTATCCGGTACGGGCTTGCGTTTCTGTTGATTTTTCCGTTAATGGCATTTGGCGAATGGCTGCGTCCGATGCAGATGGGGCCGGTGCGGATTGCGTCAGGTTTTCTTTGCGCAGCGATCTTTTTCAGTTTGAGTATGTACTGGGATTATTATGTGTTGTTTGATCTGGTTTGGGGAAAGCAGCATCTGACAGACCCGGCTTGGGTTGTACAGCAGGATTATGACAGCGTAGAGGTGGAGTCGTTTGAAATGGAAGGCGGTCTGATAGTTTATTATCCGGCAGGCGGGCAGGAGAATATCAGTTATGACGCTTTTCCGGCGACGGCATATCGGATGATGGCTGAGAGGACGAAGTTACGGGGAAGCGATATCCGGGACGGGTTTATGCCAAAGTGACGGTCCGGACGGTCAGCCGCTGTGCTGTTTTGCACCGGGCGCTGTCGTTCCCGTCCGCCATGCAGACGCGCTTTCGCTCAGAAGAAAAGCGCAGCGGGTACATAAGGAAGCAAAAGACGCTTCCTAAGTACCGGCGCTTTTCTATGGTCTGCATACGGCGGATCGGGAACGGCAGCGCCGGCGCAAAAAGCGCGCGGCGGCTGACCTGGCTGTGTAAGGCGGAAGGGAAAAGGTCAAGGTCAAGGGCTGAGTTTGCTGCTGAAACATAGCTGGCAGGAGGACGGCAAGGCGCTCCTTTGGAGCTGTTGCCTGTGTGCAAGCAGCCCCTGAACACTTGCTGTTCAGGGGCGTGAGAAAGTGAATCAAGAGTGCACAGCCCCTTTTGCGCAGCAAAATTTAAAATGGGGCTGGGCAGTCACAGTTTCCGAAGGAAACTGCGACCTGCTTGCATTGGTATGGCGGATGCAGTATGATAGTAGAAAATGAGCAGTCTGTGCGGCAGTTGGAGCGCAGGCAGCGGTTTGAGATGAAATGAGGATTTATTATGGAGTGGAAAGACGGCAGGCTGCAGCTTCCGAATGTGACGCTGATGGCGATGACGAGTGTCAATGTGCGGCAGACGATCAAGGCGATGCAGTACAGCATGCGTCAGATTGATTTTGGGGATTGTGTGCTGATCACGCATCGGAAGCCTTTCTTTTTACCGAAAGGCATTCGGTATGCACATACCTCTAAGCTGACGAATATTGACTGTTTTAATTACAAGATGCTTTATGAGCTGGGAGATTATATCCATACGGATTTTGTTATGGTGGTGCATGCGGATGGGTTTATCGTGCATCCGGAGATGTGGCGGGATGAGTTCCTGGATTATGATTATATCGGTTCTCCGTGGCCGATTCCGAAGGATGATATCACATATCGGGACATCAACGGAAATTTGTGCCGGGTCGGCAACAGCGTGGGAATCCGCAGCCGGAGGCTTGTGAATTTTCCGAAGGAGGCGAATCTGCCCTTTGAGCCGGATCACGGTTCCCTGAATGAGGATGGTTTTTTGTGCGTAAAGAATCATCATCTGATCGAGGCAGCGGGGATGAAGATTGCACCGTTGGAGGTTGCAAAATATTTTGCGCATGAGACGATGATTCCGGAGATTGAGGGGATCACACCCTTTGCGTTCCACAAATGGGCGGGGACGAACGCACAGTATCCGAGGTTTTAGAGCGGACAGCCGTTTGGCGGTCTGATGGGGCCGGTATCCAGAAGGAGCGGTCAGAGAGGGTTGTCCACAGGAAAGGAACAGCATGGCAGAGCAGATTGCACATACGAAAAATGAAAAAATAGAACAGTTCGGCAGGATCTGCTTTTATGCAGGGCTTCTTTTGGAGCTTCTGATTGTCATCCTGGACAAGAGTTCGTGGATCAATCCTCTGGAAGGGCAGATGTTCCGGGTCAGCTTTCTGCTGTTTGCCTGCAAGCTCTGTGTGACGAAGTATTCCAAAAAAGAATGGCTTGCTGTGCTGGCGGCAGGAGTCATTGCGGGGCTGTGTTATCTTAGCTCGGATCGGGATGAAGCGGTGCGTGCGGTTGTGTTTGTCGCGTCGATGAAAGGGATTGACCACAAAAAGGCACTGCGGGTTGTTTTTTATGTGACGCTTACCGGAATGGCAGTGCTGGCGGCGCTTTCGCTGGCTGGCGTTTTGGGCGAGGTTTGGGACGCTGGCGCTGGCTATGGAATCAAAGAAGGCAGCAGGCGGCTTTGTCTTGGCGTCGGCAACAGCAATGCGCTTGCGATTATGATCTGGGCGCTGATGACGCTCGGCGTTTATCTGTTCCATGAAAAAATGAAGCCGGTGCACTGGATGCTTCTCGGCGTACTGACGGTTGGCGTTTACGCTGCGACGATGACGCGGACGACGTTTCTTGTCATGGCGGCAACGCTGGTGCTGGCGTTTGTGATGGACAAGTCCTCAAAAATCCGCGAAGGCAGCCTTGTCTATATCGGCGGAATGGCAGCGGTTGCGGTAGGCTTTGTCTTCTCCTTGTACGCAGCGCATATTTCCAACTGGTATGAACTAATGCCGGCCTGGGTGGTCAGGATTGACAGGATCCTGACTGGGCGTATTTCCAGTATTTATGCCTTTGAAAACGGCGGCGGCGTGCTCAGAAACTGGAAGCTGTTCGGCGATCCGAACTATGTGGAATATTTCGATATGGGTTATGTGCGCCTGTTTTTCTGGTATGGAATCATTCCGGGCGCATGCTGTATGGTGCTGCTGTTTTTCCTGATGCGTGTTTGCAGAACCTTGAAGGATGCCCAGGGCTTTGTTCTTGTGCTGTCCTTTGCGCTGTTTACGGTAGTCGAGGCGCATGCGGTATCGGTCTATCTGGCGCGCAATTATGTCTTGTTTTTGCTGGGAGCGTACTGGACGGCAATGCTTCCGCTGGGTGGGGAAGCGATCTGGTGGTGGCAGCTGCCGGGGGCTTTTTGGAAGCACGGTTCCAAAGCAGCGGATGGCAGCTTTGGGAGGAAAGCGACGGTTGGCAACTGCTCCGAAGTACAGGAGAAGGCTGCAACCATAAAGGAGGCTGCGAGATGACAGAAAGAGCAGCCGGACGAAAAAATACAACGCAGTTTGTTTTTGCAGAGAACAGTCTGGATATTCTCCGCCTGTTTGCGGCGCTGCAGATTGCGATCACGCATTATCTGAATCTGACAATGCTCACATATGGAAAAGACGGACCGGGGGATGGACTGCTGCTTGGCTTTAAAAGAGCGCTGACACTGTTCCCCGGCTTGATTATTCTCTTTAGCATCAGCGGATTTCTGATGGGAGAGACACTGATGCGGACACAAAACCGAAAAATATTTGCCCAAAAACGGATCCTGCGGTTGTATCCGGCGCTATGGGTCAACATTGTGCTGACGATTGGGATGCTCTCTTTGCTTCCCGGCGTCGTTTCGGGGCATGGGAAAGATCTGCTGACCTGGGCAGTTGTGCAGGGCGTCGGTCTGGCCTATACGCCGTCCTTTTTGCAGGCGTTTGCGATAGAAAGCATCAACGGGACGCTTTGGGCGCTGATGGTGGAAATTCAGCTGTACGTTCTGGTTGCGGTGGTCTGGAAACGGTGTCTTGCCTGGAAAGACCGTACCTGGCATGTCCTCTTGGTGCTGACTGCGCTGTTAAATCTCGCCTGCGGCTTTTTAAAGAATTCGGGAGCGCTTCCCGGCGCGGCTGCTTCCCTGCTGGATCGAAGCTTCCTGCCGTATCTGGTCTGGTTTTTTGCAGGGCTATATCTGTGGCATTTTAAAGAGACAATTTTACAAAAACTGACAGGAAAATGGTTTATTCTGCTGATTGTATTTATCTGCTATAAAGTGTGCTGGCAGACCTTTGGCTGGAAGCTTCCGGGATATTATGCGGACCTTGTGACGAGCCTTTTGCTCCCGGTGGTTGTGCTTGCCTGCGCCTATGGCTGGAAAAAGCATCGCCTGAAAAATGATTTATCCTATGGAATATTTTTATACCACTGGCCGTTGATCAATCTGGTATTTTACTGGAATCTGCCGAAAAAGATGCATCACATTCCGCTGTTTCTTTTGTATGTGGCAGCATTTCTTGCGTTGGCGTGCGCGTCGTGGTTTTTACTGGAACGCCATGTGTTGAAACGAAAACGCTGAAACTTATGCAGTGGAAGCAGCATAACATCATGAAATAGGGTACAGCAAACCGCGCATAAAATCACTGGCGCAATGGGAGAAAACGTATGAAAGTTGTAATGCTTGGTGCGGACCGCAGCGTAAAGGGCGGCGTATCTGCGGTGATCAATAACCTGTACGAGGCGGGACTCGATCAGCGTATTGACCTGACCTATATCGGGACAATGGTGGACGGAAGCACGGCTGCGAAGCTGTTAAAAGGTGTTCAGGCGCTGTTGCAATTTGTCACTGTGCTGCCGAAAGCAGACATCGTCCATCTGAATATGGCGGCGGATGCGAGCTGCTACCGGAAGCTGATTTTTATGCAGATCGCCCTCTGGTTCCGCAAAAAGGTTGTGATTCACCAGCACGGCGGAGATTTTCAGGGCTTTTATTATAAACGATGCAGCGCGAAACGACAGGCGTATATCAAAAAAATGTTAAACCGTGCGGATTTGTTTCTGGTGCTGACGGATGTCTGGAAAGATTTTTTTGCAGACATGGTAGATCGGGACAAAATCCATGTCCTGCAGAATGCGGTTCCGGTTCCGAAAATGCCGAAAACAGATTATAGCAGCCATAGGGCGGTCTTTTTGGGACGGCTTTGTCCGGAAAAGGGAGTGGACGAGCTGTTGGACTGTGTAGAGGCGGTTTGGAAGAAGCACCCGGATTTTCATCTGATGTTGGGCGGCTTCTGGGAAAACGGGACGGAGGAGCTGCAAAAGAAAGCAAAAAAGCTGGAGGCGCAGGGAATTGTCGAATGCCCCGGCTGGGTATCTGCAAAGCAGCGCACCGAGCTGTTTGAGCAGAGCAGTATTTTTGTCCTGCCGACGTGGTTTGAAGGACAGCCGGTTTCTCTGTTAGAGGCGATGGCGGCGGGAATGTGCAGCCTGACGACTGCAGTTGGCGGGATTCCGCAGACCCTCGGGGAGCCGGAATGGAACAGTCTGCCGACCGGAAAAGACGGCTGCGGCGTGATGGTAGAGGCAAAAAACAGCCGGATGCTGACAGAGGCGCTGGAAGAGCTGCTTTTGGATGAAAATCTGCGCCGCGAAATTGGTACAAAAGCGCGGATGCGGGTGCAGGAGTATTATGCGATAGATAATTATGTAAACCAACTGGTCAGCTATTACGAGAAATTGAGAAAAGAGGGCTAATGTTGCATGGAAAAAAAGGTGAGTGTGATCGTTCCGGTTTACCGGACGTTGGAGTGTTTGGCGCGCTGTGTGCAGAGCATCACGGGTCAGACCTATAAAAATCTGGAAATTATTCTGGTGGATGACGGTTCGCCGGACGACTGCCCGGCATTATGTGACGACTGGGCGCAGAAGGACGACCGAATTCGCGTTTTGCATAAGGAAAACGGTGGTCTGGTGTCCGCGTGGACGGCTGGCGTATCCATGAGCACCGGCGATTATCTGTGTTTTGTGGATAGTGACGACTGGATTGACGCCTGCATGGTGGAAAAGATGCTGGATTTTTCGTCCGACTGTGGAAAAGAGATCATCTGCGGCAATTATGTGCAGGAGGAAAGAAACCGCAGCATCGAAATTTATCAGGCCATGGAGCCGGGCATTTATACGGGGCGCAGCCTGCAGGAGCGGATTCACGGAAAACTTCTGGGGCAGGAAAAACGTCCGATCACAATGTCCCGCTGCATGAAGCTTTTTTCCCGTACTTTAATTGTTGAAAATATGAAATACTGTGACCCGTCCATTCGAATGGGCGAGGATATGGTCATTACCCTTCCGGCGCTTCTGGATGCGCAGCGGATTGTGGTCATGGAGGGCGCAGCGTGGTATCACTACCTGTTTTTGCGGGAGTCGATGGTGCACCGTTATGATGCCGGAATGTATGAAAATATCCGCAGCCTGGATAAAATTGTTCGCCAAATCCTTGCCGACAAGCATGCGCCGGATGCCCAAAGGCAGGCAGATCGGGAGCTGCAGCTTCTGATGTTTCTGGAAATCAAGAACGAAGCGAGAAACGGACGGGAAGGCTGGAAAGAGCGGCTGCAGAAGGAATGCAGGGAAACAGAGCTGCAGGAAGCGGTCAAAAGAATGCCGCTTGCACCGACTGTTACGGAAAATAAGCTGATGTATCAGGTGCTGGCGCATCCGGAAAATAGAGCGATGATGCAGCTTGTCCATCTTCTTTTATGGGCAAACAGCAAGCGGCAGCGCTGAATGGAGAGTTGTATGGAATCAAAAAAGCAGGGACGGATCAGTATTATTATGCCGGTTTACAACGGCGTTTCCTGGATCGGGGAATGCATCGAAAGCATCCGGCAGCAGACAGATACCAACTGGGAGCTTCTGGTGCTGGATGATCATTCGACAGACGGAACCACAGAGCTGGTGCTTAAACTGGCGGAAGAGGATTCCAGAATTTTACCGATTTTGCGTCAGAAAAACGGTGTATCCGCAGCGCGCAACGAGGGACTGGAAAAAGCGCAAGGAGAATTTATCATGTTTGTGGATGCGGACGATAAGCTGGATCCGCAGATGCTCTCTGTGCTTCGGGCGATGCTGGGGCAGACAGAAAGCGACCTTGCGGTCTGTGATTACTATAGATGGAACGGTAAACCGGGCGGAGTTTATAACCGGTCAGAGGGGCTGTTAAAAACGGATGCAGAGCGGGAGGAAAATGCTGCTCGGGCAAAAAAAGTGCTGCGTGCAGACGGCACAGAAAAAGCCGGGGCAGAAGCCGTTTCTCAACAACGCGCAGTTTGTGTGGAGAGTGTCCGTGTATACAATCGCTCAGAATATGTTTCGGACTATCTCCTGCGCGGAAATACCCGTTGCTGGAGCGTGTTATACCGCCGCAGTGCCATTGGGCAAATCCGTTTCCGGGAAGACTTGAGCATCGGTGAGGATATGATGTTTCTGATGGATTTGCTGATGCAGATTTCCAGCGTGAGCATCACAGAGTATCGCGGCTATTTTTACCGGATTAACGAGCAGGGCGCGATGCTCAAGCCCTTTAAACCGAGCTACATGGATGAAATCAAAAGCTGGGAGCTTGCCTGCAGGCTTGTGGAAAAAGAGTTCCCGTCCCAGAAGGGGCGGGTATACAGTATTCTGGCGGTTTCTGCGATGCTGGCTGCCGGAAAAATTGCGCGCCTGCCCGGTGCTGAACGGAAAAAATACCAGACGGAAGTCGTACAGTGCCGCAGTGCTGTCCAAAAAGGACTTGCAGCTTACGGGGCAAAAGAGGAGCTGCCGAAGGGCTATCGGATAAAAACGATGCTGTTCACCGCCTGTCCGGCGTTGTATCTTGCGCTGTATCATCATTGGAAAAATTAAAATAAGAACCGGATGTCGAGGGATCGAATTGCTTTTGGACGATGCAAAAGCAGAATGAGAGGAATCATGAAAGACGATAAAATTGTTTTATATATGCATGCGGGAAGCGGCAACCACGGCTGCGAGGCGATTGTCAACAGTCTTTGCCGGATGCTTCCCAAACCGGCGATTCTGATGACGAACCGCCCGAAGGAGGATGAAACCTATTCTCTGGAGGAGCTTTGCAGCAGCTTTGTACAGGAAAAAAGCATCGAAAAGAATGTATTCGTGCATACCTGGTACTATTTGAAGCGAAAGCTTTTACATGACCCGGACTGCTTCATGGAATACCGGTATCAGGACATTTGCGGGAAAAATCTGCACCGTCTGAATATTTCCATCGGCGGGGATAATTATTGTTATGACAACATGCTCGACCGGCTGATTTCCGCAAACCGCATGTTCCACAGGCAGGGCGCTAAAACGGTTTTATATGGCTGCTCTATCGAGCCGGAGTTGTTAAAACGTCCGGAAATCATGGAGGATATGAAGCGCTACGATGCGATCGTCGCGCGGGAAAGCCTGACCTTTGCAGCACTGCAGGAAGCCGGAATTGACAAAAATATCCATTTATATCCGGACTCGGCTTTTTTACTGGAAACAAAGCTGGCTCCCCTGCCGGAGGGCTGGGTTCCAGGAAAGATGCTGGGCCTGAACATCAGTCCGATGATTGTGGACAATGAAAAGACTCCGGGCATTACGATGCAGAACTATAAAGCGCTGATCTCCCATATTTTGGAAACGACCGATCTGCATATTGCGCTGATTCCCCATGTGGTGTGGGAAAGCAATGATGACAGAAAAACGATCCGGCAGCTTTATGAAGCCTTTGCATCCACCGGACGTGTGATCGAGCTGCCGGATGGGTCCGCTCCGGAATTAAAGGGCTATATCAGCCGCTGCGAGATGTTTATCGGAGCCCGGACTCATGCGACAATCGCGGCGTATTCCTCCTGCGTGCCGACGCTGGTAGTCGGCTATTCGATCAAGGCCCGTGGAATCGCAAAGGATTTATTTGGAACGGACGAGGGCTATGTCCTGCCGGTGCAGGCACTCGCCAAAAAAGAAGACCTCGTCAACGCATTTGACTGGCTGTATCAAAATGCACAGGCACAGAAAGCACACCTGCAGCAGATCATGCCGGACTATTGCAAAAAGGCAAAAGAAGCAGAAAACCTGTTGAGAGAGCTGTGAAAGCGTAAAAAATCAGAAGCAGTTGCGTGAAATACAATGCAGCCGTGCAGGCAGTTCATAAAAAGCAGAGGGAGGGAAAATTGTGAGCCAGATACAGGAAATGATAAAACCGGCAGCAGCGATGCTGGATACTTATCCGGTGGTGACCACCAAACAGAAAATCAAACAGTGGATCAAGACCTGCGTTCCGGGCATGACGCCGGAAAAGGCAGAGCGTTATTCCTGGCCTCAGGCGCTTCTTGCGATGGGACTGTTGCAGGCATATGAGCAGACAAAGGACAAGACTGCGTTAAGCAGTGTGTTTTCCTATCTCAGACGGTGGAAAAACAGCGGATATCCAATCTCTCATGTGGATCATGTGATGAATGGAAGCGTTGCCCTGTGGACAGAAGAGATTTTGACGAGGGAAAAAAGAGAAGATGCAGAATCTCTGGAAGCGCTCTGGATCTGCCGGGAAGGGGCAGACATTTGCGCAGGCTGGATCAAAGCAGCGAAAAAAACTGCGGACGGCATCCTTGCGTACCGGAGCCAGCATCCGGACTGGCTGTTTGCAGATACCCTTGGTATGCTTTGTCCCTTTGCTTGTCGTTACGGTGTTCAGAAACAGGATAAAGAGCTGTTAAACCTCGGAATCCGTCAGCTGGAGCTCTTTTTCCAAAAGGGGATGGATGAAAAAACCGGTCTGCCCTATCATGGCTATGATGAAAAGAACGGCATGAAATACGGAATAATCGGCTGGGGAAGAGCCTGCGGCTGGATGCTGCTTGGATTGTCCCAGAGCATTTTGTGGATTTCAGAGCAGCCTGCAGGAGCAGAACAGGCAGACAAGCCGCAGACAGAGCAGCCTGCAGGAGCAGAACAGGCGGACAAGCTGCAGGCAGAGCAGTCAGCAGCTTGTCCGTCCTCCCAGTCTGTTGCCCGGGAGGACTGCAATCGTCTGCTTTTACTGCAGCAGCAGCTCCTGGACAGCGTTTTTGCATGGCAGCGCCCAGACGGTGGATTTTCCTGGCAGCTGCAGGCACAGGAGGGACACCGGGATACCTCAGCAGAGGGGATGATCGGATATGGGGCCTGGCTGGCAGCAGAGACTGCAGCTGTGCAGCGTTCAGAGCAGTGGAGCCTTGCACTGAGCCGTCTGGCAGCCACCCTGCAGACAAGTATCCAAAAAGGATATGTCACAGACTGCTCCGGGGAATGCAAGGGCTTTGCGGAATATCCCCAGGTATACGGAATCTATCCCTGGGGCAGCGGCAGCGCGCTGGCCTTTCTGGCAGGGAAGCGTTTCAAGGAAGAGAGTAAGGATAGGGCAGAAGGATCCTTATGCCCTGTCGCAGGACAAGTTCGATCAAACAGTTTGGCAGGAATATCAGGAGAACAGGACGAAAAAACATGGGAAGAGTCAGATATGCGACCAGAAATATAATATTCGGCTTTTTAGGGAGCGGGGCAACGACGCTGCTCAATTTTATCCTGCGGCAGGTGTTTATCACCCATCTGGGCGATACGCTTCTGGGCGTGCAGGATCTCTACAGCGAAATTCTGACGATGCTTTCCCTTGCGGAGCTTGGCGTCGGAACTGCTTTAAACTACAGCCTGTACGGTCCGGTAGCGCGGGGCGAACGGGAAAAAATCAAATCCTACATGCAGCTGTATAAAAAAGCGTACCGCACCATTGCCATCGTGATTGCTGTCATCGGACTTGCACTGGTACCGTTTTTACCCTGGATTGTTAAAAATGCAGATTATCTGACCCTAAGGCAGCTGCGGGTTTACTATCTGCTGTTTTTGTTCAACACGGTGACAACGTATTTTGTTGCATACAAATACAGTCTTGCCAATGCGGAGCAGAAAAACTATATCCAGACGAACGCGGATGCCATCAGCAAAGCGGTTTCCGTGGTGCTGCAGCTTCTGGGGCTGCTGGTACTGCCAAACTACCTGCTATACCTGTTGATTCAGGTCGGCGTATCCCTCGGACAGAAGATTTTTATCAGCTGCTATCTGAACCGCAAATATCCGCTTTTGCTGGAAAAAAATGTGGAACCGCTGACAAAAGAAGAAACCGGAGCGGTGGTGGATAAGACAAAGGCGCTGATGCTGCACCGGATCGGGGATATGGCGCGTCTGCAGACGGATGCGATCATTATTTCGTCCTGTCTGGGTGTCGTCTGGGTCGGTCTGATCGGAACCTACAAGATGATCGTCAATTCCGTTTCGGGTTATGTAAACCTGATTTTCAACTCCGTCATTTCCAGCTTTGGAAATCTGATCGCGACGGAGAGCAGGGAAAAGCAGTTTCAGCTGTTTCTGGTATATCGTTTTTTTGCAATCTGGGTATACGGATTTTCGGCTGTGGGATTTTTCCTGCTCCTGTCTCCTCTCGTGGAGCTGTATGTCGGAGCGGATCGCGTGTTGGCAACCTCGATTATCGCCTGGTATCTGACGGACTATTTCTTTAAAGGGGAACGTGTCGTGCTTTCGAATTTCAAAACGGCGGCCGGTGTTTTTGAACAGGATAAATATCTGTCCATCCTTCAGGGCATCGTCAATCTGGTGCTGTCGATTGCTCTGGTGTTTAAAATCGGTCTGGAGGGCGTGTTTATCGGAACCGTCGTATCCGGACTGATTGCAAATATCACAAAACCGATCATTATTTATCGGGTTTGCTTTGAAAAAAGTGCGTTTTCCTATTTTCAGGAGTCCATCAAATATCTGCTCGTCATCGGAGCTGCGCTGGCAGTGCTCATTCCGCTGCAGAATCTGCTGATGCCGCAGGTGACGATTGCAAAATTTGCGCTGATGATCGTGATCATTACGGTTGTCTTTAATGGAATTTTTCTGATCGTGTTCGGCAGGACGGAGGAATTTAAGTATTTGTACGGAATGGTAAAAGGGAGGCGGAAACGGTCATGATTATTGTAGAGGTGATGGGCGGACTGGGAAACCAGATGCAGCAGTACGCGTTGTACCGGAAGCTGGAGTCTTTGGGAAAAGATGCCAGACTGGATGTTTCCTGGTTTCTCGATAAAGAGCGGCAGACAAAGGTGCTTGCAAGCCGGAAGCTGGAGTTGTCCTGGTTTGAGAATCTTCCTGCAAAATATTGCACACAGGAAGAAAAGCAGGCAATTCTTGGAAAAAATAATTTGGTCGGAAAACTGAAAAAGAAGCTGCTTAGGGGCAGCAACCGGCATTTTACGGAAAGCGACATGTATCATCCGGAAATCTTTGATCTGGAGGACGCTTATTTAAGCGGTTTCTGGGCGTGCGAGGCTTATTATGCGGATATTTTGCCGATGCTGCGCAGCCAGATTCATTTTCCGGATCCGGAAAAGGGTGAAGGCTGGGATTTAGAGGCTGCCGCGAAAAATAAAGAAACGATGGAGCGCATGAAGCAGGAAGCCTCTGTGAGCATCCATATCCGCCGCGGGGATTATCTGGATGCACAGAATGCAGAGATGTTCGGCGGGATCTGCACGGATGCTTATTATGAAGCGGCGATTTCGTATATAAAGGAGCAGACACCGGATGCACATTTCTATGTTTTTTCAGATGACTCTGTATATGCGAAAAATGCCTACCCCGGAAAAGAGTTTACTGTCGTGGATTGGAATACCGGGAAAAACAGCCTGTTTGACATGCAGCTGATGAGCTGCTGCGGCCATAATATCTGTGCAAACTCCACCTTCAGCTTCTGGGGAGCGCGGCTCAATCCGAGCCCGGATAAGGTGATGATCCGTCCGTCAAAGCATAAAAACAGCCAGAATATTGTACCGGAGGAGATGAAAAAGCTCTGGGACGGCTGGGTGTTGATAGATGGAAAGGGAACTGTTATTTAAAAAGCTGCCTGTTTTTGAGGACAAGTAAAGTCTGCAGAATGGAGGGAATCCTATGATGAAAAACAAAACCCTGTTGACAAGAAAGCTTACAGCAGCTGTGCTGGCTGCAGCAATGACATTTGGCATGACGGCATGCAAAGGCACCGATGCAGATACTGCAGAAGGAACTGCCGCCGCAGAGTCTGCCACGGAAACAGTTTCTGCTGCCCTTTCCGCTGCTGCAGAAGAAACCGGCACTGCAGCGGAAAGCCGGGAGGAGGCTGCCGAAGAAGCTACGGCGGAGATTTCGGTTGCAGAAGACCCGGATACAGAAATTGCAGAGTTCAGGAAAGACACGGCGATCAAGGTAACGGTAGAGGATCAGAAGGAAGAAAAGAAAAACGATGCAGGAGAGGTCCTGGTCACAATTAGCGTTCAGAAAGCTACCATCGAAGACAAGGGCTATGATGCCCTGCAGAAGGTGCTGGATCAGCAGAGCTCAGATACCTATGAGCTGGCCCAGGAAGCATGGGGAGATATGCAAGCCTTCCTGGAGGATAATGATTGGGAAACCACTGGCTCTTTATATGGCATCGAGGATACCATTTCCATGAAGCGTGGGGATGACAGAATCTTCAGCTACGTAACCACGGATTATTCCTATCTCGGAGGTGCACATCCCAACGTCGTTTATAATGGTTACAATTATGATACAAAGACCGGCAAAAGGCTGACACTGCGGGATGTGACAGAGGATTACGACAGCCTGTACGCACAGGTTCTGGACACTCTGAGGGCTTTTCAGGAAGAGCATGATGATTTTATGTTCTTTGAAGACTACGAGGATACTGTCAGGGGAATGTTTTATGGATTTTCAGCCGAAGAGGATTTGGAAGACAGCAGCATGACAGATGCAGAAAGGGAGGAAATTTCGGATACTGCAGGGACAGCGTCCGATATCGACAATATTCAGTGGTATCTGACCGACAATGAGCTGGCGGTGATCTTTAACCGTTATGATATCGCAGGGTATGCCTTTGGTCCGACTGCGGTAAAGATTCCGTTCGAAACAGGGCTGGTAAAAGAGATTTATTCATGACAATAGAATGCTCGCAGAGCGTGCATGCTATTGTTGGAAGTAAATGTGCGAAGCAAGAGGAATTATGCCTATGAAGAATGTGATTGCAGTGATCTGGGACTGCGATAAGACGCTGATCGACGGATATATGCAGGATCCGATGTTTGCAGAATATGGCGTTGAGACAAGGCAGTTCTGGGCGGATGAAAATAAAATCCTGGATGAATACCAGAAAACCGGCGTGCGGGTCAATCGCGACACCTATTATCTGAATTATTTTATCAAATGTGCCCATGAGGGGATTTTCCCGGGCTTAAATAATGCAAAGCTTCGCTCTTTTGGAAAGCTGCAGAAGCTTTATCCGGGGACGCTGGAATTTTTCCGGAAAACAAAAAACATGTTCCGAAATGATGCGAGTTATTCGGAATATGATATTCAGGTAGAGCATTACATTGTCAGCACCGGGTTTGCAGAGGTAATCCGGGGAATGGAGCTGATGAATTATGTGGATGATGTCTGGGGCTGCGAACTGATGGAAGCACCGGATGCAGAGAATCAGCCGCTCATCAACGAAATCGTTTATACGATCGATAATACGACGAAAACGCGTGCGATTTTTGAAATCAATAAAGGAATCGGAAAGATTGACGGCATCGATGTCAATTCCAAGATTCCCCAGGAGCTGCGGCGTGTGAAATTTGAAAATATGATCTACATAGCAGACGGACCAAGCGATATCCCGGCATTTTCCCTTGTACATCAAAACGGCGGTTCCACCTTTGCCATTTATCCAAAGGGCGACGTCGCTGCCATGAAGCAGGTAGAACAGATGCGTGCAGACGGAAGAGTTGACATGTATGCCGAGGCGGATTATTCCGAAAATACGACTGCAAACATGTGGATCACAAACCGCATACAGGAGCTTGCCGACAAAATCCGGGAACGGGAAAAAAATAAAATCGAAAAATATGCCGGCGGTGTGCCCAGGCATCTGGTGTGAATTGTAGAGAAAAAGTAACTGTTCAGTAGGTCTGCGCATTTACTGCGCAAAAATGAAAAAGAAACAGGACTGGCGGAATTCCGGATGGGATGGGGGATATCCGTGAAAAGTGAGAGAGGAGGATTCCTATGATAAATTTAAAAATTCCGGTTGGAATATCTGATTTTGAAAAAATCCGTAAAAATCAATATTACTTTGTTGATAAAAGCGGTTTAATTGAAGAACTACTGAATACAGAGTCAAATGAAGTAACCCTGATTACACGTCCCAGACGTTTTGGAAAAACGCTTGGAATGAGTATGCTGGCAAGTTTTTTTGACATCCGCAGAGACAGCAGCGAACTGTTTCGGGGACTGAAAATTTCCCAAAAGGAAGAACTGTGTCAAAAATGGATGAATCAGTATCCGGTTTTATTCGTGACGTTTAAGGATGTAGACGGGCTCGATTTTCAGTCTGCAAAAGAAATGCTTCGAATTCAGATTGCAGATCGCTGTAATGAATATTTGTGTTTGATTTCCAGTGAAAAAGTAAATGAAAATGATAAAGCAATTTTTCGTCAGCTTGCAGATGTGGTAAAAGGAGATGTGTCAGATGCAATGCTGAAAACCGGAATCGCCCTGATTATGCGGATGCTGCAGGATTACTATGAAAAACCGGTTATCCTGCTTCTGGATGAATATGATGTGCCGCTGGCAAAAGCGAGTGCGCATGGTTATTATACAGAGATGTTGGAAGTGATGCGTGCTATGATCAGTACGGCATTAAAAGATAATCCATCGCTCCGTTTTGCAGTAGTGACAGGATGCCTTAGAATTTCGCGGGAGAGTATTTTTACAGGGACAAATAATTTTGTTTCCGATACAATATTTGACACGAGGTTGAATGAATATTTTGGATTTCTGCAGGATGAGGTTGAGCAGCTGTTAACGGCAATCGACGCAAAAGATAAAGCAGGTATTGTAAAAGAATGGTATGACGGATATCATTTTGGCTCCTATGATGTTTATTGCCCGTGGGATGTTTTGAATTATGGGAATCGATTGCAGACAACGGGCAGTGATGTCCCCGTGAGTTTTTGGAAAAATACAAGCGATAATGCGATTATCCGGTCTTTTGTGGAGATCCAGAGCGATATCATTACGGATAAGCTGGAAACATTGATGAGTGGCGGATTTATCAGGCAAAAAATAGTGGAAGATTTGACATATGATTATCTGCATTCTTCGGAAGAAAATCTCTGGAGCGTATTATATCTGACAGGATATTTAACGATTGACAGAAAGGAGAGCCGGGTACTGGATGGGGAATATGCGCTGATTATTCCAAATGCAGAAATTCAGGAAATATTTGAAACTACGATTCAGAAATGGTTTCAGGATTATGCGGCATCCTGCGATCGTCGAAAGTTATTTACAGCAGTCTGGAATGGGGATACAGAACAGATGTCGGTTGAAATGAATCGGCTCCTGCGTCAGACGATCAGTTATTATGATTACAGGGAGGATTTCTATCATGCTTTTCTGGCTGGTATTTTTGCCGGTGCCGGTTATATGGTAGAATCGAATAAGGAATACGGAGAAGGACGCAGCGATATTGTTGTAAAGGATTTGCGCGATGGACGAGCGGCTGTTTTTGAAGTAAAATACGCAAAACGGCTGACAGATCTGGAGCAGGAATGCGAAAAAGCTGTGATGCAGATCGATGACAGAATGTATGCAAAAACGCTGGAAGATCGTTATGATCAGGTATCGTGCTTTGGCATTGCTTTTTACAAAAAGCGTTGCCTGATTCAGAAAAAATGATATAGTTATAGATAGCAAGAATAATCGGAGGACTTACAATGAAAGTATTGGTAACCGGCGTAGCCGGACAGCTTGGACATGATGTGATGAATGAGCTTGCCAAACGCGGCCACGAGGGTGTTGGCTCGGATCTGGCAGCAGAATACAGCGGTATTGCAGACGGCAGTGCCGTAACAAAGATGCCTTATGTATCGATGGATATCACCGATGCAGCGGCGGTAGAAACGGTTTTACAGGAGGTAAAACCGGATGCAGTCGTGCACTGCGCAGCATGGACTGCAGTGGATCTGGCAGAGGATGACGATAAGGTGGATAAGGTTCGCAGCATCAATGCCGGCGGCACGAAGAATATCGCAGAGGTATGTAAGAAGCTGGACTGCAAGATGGTCTACCTTTCCACCGACTACGTATTTGACGGACAGGGTACTAAGCCCTGGGATCCGGACTGCAAAACCTACCAGCCCTTAAACGTTTACGGACAGACGAAGCTGGAAGGCGAGCTTGCAGTTTCGGAGACCCTGGACAAGTATTTTATCGTCCGGATTGCATGGGTATTCGGCATCAATGGCAAGAACTTCATCAAGACCATGTTAAATGTCGGCAAGACACATGACACCCTGAAAGTCGTATCCGATCAGGTCGGCACACCGACCTACACCTATGATCTTGCGCGCCTGCTGGTAGATATGATCGAAACCGACAAATACGGGTATTATCATGTGACCAACGAGGGCGGCTACATCAGCTGGTACGATTTTACAAAAGAAATTTTCAGACAGGCAGTGGAACTGGGACATACAGAGTATTCCGAAGACAGACTGACGGTACTGCCGGTGACAACAGCAGAATATGGCCTGTCCAAAGCAAAACGCCCGTTCAATTCCAGACTGGATAAGAGCAAGCTGGTGAAAAACGGCTTTACACCGCTTCCGACCTGGCAGGATGCGCTGCGGAGATATTTGAAAGAAATTGGGATGTAAGGTATGTATTTAGTGGATCAATTCTAAAACATTCCGAAAAAATACAGTAAACAACAGGAACAGAAACAACTTCTTTTACTTCCATGGAGGTGGTTAGATGAAAATTAGAAGAGTGGTTATAGCAATGGGATGTTCCATTGGTATTTTACTGGGCAGTTCCAGCAGTGTGTTTGCTGCAGAGTTCGATCCGACATTTTATGCGAACATGTACCCGGATGTTGTTTTAGCTCTGGGAAATAGCACGGATGCTCTTTACAATCACTATATTACATATGGGATGAGTGAAGGAAGATATCCTTACGCCGGAGCTGCACCGGGAGAAAAAACAGACGGGATAAAGGCTGTAGATTCATCTGCGGCAGACTCAGCAGAAAGTATGAGTGTCTTTACACCGGTAGCGATCAATAAGCTGGCAAATTACAGAAGTTTAAAAAAGAAAATGACAGACGAAGAGTTTCAGTTGGCTTATAATGCGGCATTGCAGATTGTTACACCGTTAGCAGGAAAAAGCCGGGAGGAACAATTGCTGGGGATTGCTATAGCGGTAAGGAATATCTGTGATAGCGGCTTGGTATATTCGACATCGAATGCGCACTATAACGATCCTTATGGATATTTTATTCTGGGAACTGCTTCCTGTGCAGGGTGTGCGAGGGCAACCGGATTATGTCTCAATATATTGGGGATCCCATATGAGCATGTAAATGAGAATCAGTGGAGCCATCAGTGGTGCAGAGTCAACGTAAATGGAACATACTGGATTTGTGATGCATTTGGGCTTTATTGCGGACCGGAACCTGCTCCGTATGCACATCCGCTTATGGGATGGTGAGGGATGTAAGGAGAAAGCGGTATCTCTGATGGGAGGTACCGTTTTTAAAATTTTATAAAGGGAAGACAGATGAGATTAAGAAAAATAAGCTATTATGTTGCAGCATTTTTGATTCCAGCATTCATTCAGATATTTGTTTTTGCATGCATGGGGTTTTATCCGTTTGGAGATAAGTCTATATTGGTATGGGATATGAATTGGCAATATGTCAGTTTTTTCTCGTGGTTGACAAGAACGATAAGGAAAACAACGGCAGACAGTATTTTTTATAGCTTTTCCATGTCTTATGGAAGCAGTACGTTAGGACTTCTTGGATATTATTTGCTGAGTCCTTTTAATGTGATATTGTTGCTTTTTGATACGGTTGATTTACCGCTGGGGCTATGGATTGTTACAATATTAAAGCTTAGTTGCTGCGGTTTAACAATGTATCTGTTTTTGGCGAGATCTTTTGAACAAAATAGAAAAGACTTTTTGTTGTTTTCGACAAGCTATGCAGTAATGGGTTATAATGTGGCCCAGATGCAGAATATCATGTGGATTGATGCGGTGATCTTGCTGCCATTAGTTGCACTTGGAATTAAAAACTATGTAAAGAAAAAGAAATTTGGATTATTTGTTCTTTCTCTGGCAGCAGCTGTGGCAATTAATTTTTATACAGGGTATATGCTTTGCCTGTTCTCTGCTATTTATTTACTTGCAGAGGTTGCGCTAGATTCGGAACAGTTTGTTTTTAAAAAGATATTCAAAAAATATTTTGGTGGATTGTTTTATATCGTACTGGCAGTTATGATGTCTGGATTTAGTTTATTACCGGTGTATTATGAAATATCTGGAAGCAGAATGAAAGAGTCCTCACTTAGAAGTACTTTTTATATGTTAAAAAATCTGGATTCCAGAATGTGGGAATTGGGGAATAAGTTATGTATTGGAACTTACAATGTGCATCAGTTAAAATCTGGTTTACCCAATATCTATGCAGGATGTCTGTGCTTCGTTTTATTTATCTTATTCTTTGTGTCAAGGAAATATAAGGTTAGTAAGAAAGAAAAAATAATTTATGCAATTACATGTGTTGTCCTGTTACTTTCCTTCGTTTCTGTCGGTGTGAATATGATATGGCATGGATTTGCGCAGGCAAATGGAAGTCCATATAGATATAGTTTTTTCGTGTCCTTTCTCATGATAGAAATCGCGAGTAGACAATACTTGAAAATACAAGAAGGACAAGAAATGGTAAGAAAGAAAGATGCTGCAGAACTGGTGAATATTGGAATTGCGGCAATTTTAGGAGCATTTCTGTTATATAAAGGTTTTGTCCAATATAAAATAGATGAATCCGATTATTTGAATCTGTCACAGATATTACTGACTGTAGGATTTATACTTGTTTGGTTTATTCTTTTGAAACTGAGAAAATCCCATAAAATGATGATTGGAACATATAAAAGCTACTGTATGTTATTTTTCTTAATAATCGAACTGGGATTGAATATGGGAATCGATATAAGCCATTTTTCCTATGAAAAAATAGGAGAATATCAGGCGTATGTACAGGAAACAGAGAGCGTGTTGAAGCAGATCAGAAAATTGGATGCTGATCCTTTTTATCGGATTGAAAATGATATCCGATATGAACAGAGAAATTGTAATGATGCCATGCTACTAGGATATCCGAGTATCACACATTACAGTTCTGTTTTGCCATATTCTGTTTCAAAATATGCGTCTGAGGAGGGAATGAGCAGCTATCCAGGTTCTCTTTCTGTTGTGTATAAAAAAGAAGAAGCAAATGCGGAGGCAGCAGGCAGAAATGGAATCAAATATCTTATTACAAAATCATTGCCGGATAATATGCAGGGGTGGACTCTGTTTTCACAAGATGCGTCAGTTAATATTTTGAAAAATACTGCCTATCAGCCGATGATTCGATTTGAGAATGAGAAATGTGAAACAAGGATAGAATCGGTTGAAAATGGAAAAATTGCAACGAAATTATTTAATGAGAATGAAAAACCGGAAAAACTGATTATATTAATACCTTGGCATCAGGGATGGCAGCTGAAACTGGATGGGAAAGATATTGTGCCGGATAAATATAAATCCGCCATGATGGAAGTGATGATTCCGACCGGAAATCATGAATTTACAATGAATTTTCACCCGGTTTATTTAAAAGAAGGCACTATTGTGAGTGTAATTTCAACTGTTCTGTTTTTTGGCCTGCTATTTGTTAATCATAGAAAAAGCAGGAAACGATTGTTAATTCTCCCCGAAAGGGGTATAATTTACTAATAAAATGCTGACAGACTGCGCATGTGGTCATGCTGGCTTAAAGAGGGGATGGAATATAAAGACTCTGAAAAGAGAGAAAGAGAATCAGATGGAACGTTTACCTTACACAGAGATTCTGAAGACAAACATCAATGTAACAAATATTGATGAGGCAGTAGGATATATCGACAAATATTTAGAGCAGATGAGAGGGGAGTACATCTGTATTTCAAATGTGCATACTACCGTGACCGCATACCGGGACGAAGAATATCGGAAGGTTCAAAACGGAAGCATTTTAAATATGCCGGATGGAAAACCCCTCTCGATTGTACAGAAATTAAGAGGATATACACAGGCAGGAAGAGTACCGGGGCCGGACCTGATGCCTGCGATCTTTAAACTTTCAGAAAAAAGAGGATATCGGCACTATTTTTATGGCAGCACGCCTGAGACGATTGAAAAGCTTGGAATACGCCTGAAAGAAGCCTATCCCAGACTGCAGATTGTTGGAATGTATTCTCCGCCGTTTCGACCGATGACGGTAGAAGAGGATGCAGAAATTATCAAACAGATCAATGAGACAAAACCGGATTTTATCTGGGTTGGTCTTGGCGCGCCCAAACAGGAGCGCTGGATGGCAGAGCATAAAGGAAAAGTGAACGGAATTATGCTCGGCGTTGGTGCGGGATTTGATTTTCATGCCGGAACGGTGCTTCGTGCACCGCGTTGGATGCAGGAAGTGTGTATGGAATGGCTGTGGCGTATGATGCAGGATCCGAAGCGGCTATTTCCCCGTTATCTGGATACAAATTTCTCGTTTTTATATTATCTGATGAAAGAAAGTAAAAAACGAAAAAAGGCGAAAAAACACGTAAAAAAATACAAAAAAACAAATAGAGACAGACTGAAGATCGCCATGATCGGGCATAAGAGAATCCCGTCCAGAGAGGGTGGCGTGGAAATTGTGGTAGATGAACTGTCCACCAGAATGGTAAAGCTCGGTCATCAGGTGGATGCCTACAATCGTTCCGGTTATCATGTTTCCGGGAAAAAATTTGATGAGAAACGCGGTCGGATTTACGAAGGGGTGCGGCTCATCACAATACCAACATTTCATAACAGCAGCCTGAATGCAGTAGTATATTCTTTTCTTGCGACGATCGTGGCGACTGCAAAAGCTCTCGCAGGCGGTTATGATGTGCTGCATTATCATGCAGAAGGACCCTGTATGATGCTCTGGATTCCAAAGCTGTTTGGAATCCATGTGGTTGCAACAATTCACGGATTAGACTGGCAGCGGGCAAAATGGGGAAATTTTGCCTCTAAAATGCTGAAGCAGGGTGAAAAAACGGCTGCGAGACATGCGGATGAAATTATTGTCCTTTCCAAAAATGTACAGGAATATTTTCAGGAAACGTATCAGCGGCATACGGTTTATATTCCCAATGGAATCAGCAGACCACAACACCGGGAAGCTGATTTGATTCAGGAGCGTTTTGGATTGGAAAAGGATGGCTACATCCTGTTTCTGGCGAGAATCGTGCCGGAAAAAGGACTGCATTATTTAATTGATGCGTACCGTCAGTTGGATACGGAGAAAAAGCTGGTCATTGCAGGCGGCTGCAGCCACAGTCAGGAATATATGGACGAGATCCGCAGGATCTGCGCAACAGACCACCGGATCGTTCTGACCGGTTTTGTGCAGGGCAGAGAGCTGGAGGAGCTTTACAGCAATGCATGGCTGTTTGTTTTGCCAAGCGATATTGAAGGAATGGCCATCAGTCTGCTGGAAGCAATGAGCTATGGAAATTGCTGTCTGGTAAGCGATATACCGGAAAATACCGAAGTGATCCAGCAGTGCGGATATACGTTCCGCAAATCGGACACAGCCGATTTAAGGAGAGTGCTCGAAAAGCTGCTGGAACATCCGGAAATGGTGCAGGAAAAGGCGAAGCAGAGTGCGGATTTTATTTGTAGTCGTTATAACTGGGACGATGTGGTAGAACGCACTTTGAAATTGTATCGAAGGAAGTCAAAGCATGAGGATACTGATTGTTAATAAATTTTTATATCCAAACGGCGGTTCAGAAACTTATATTTTCAAAATCGGACAACAGCTTCAGAAAATGGGGCATGAGGTACAGTATTTTGGAATGGAGCATGAGAACCGTATCGTTGGAAACCGGGTGGAAAGCTATACCAGAAACATGAACCTGAAGGATATGAAATTAAATAAAATCCTGTATCCGTTTCAGATCATTTATTCGTCCGAGGCACGAAAGAAAATCCGGCTGGTTTTGGATGACTTCCAGCCGGATGTTGTACATTTGAATAATTTTAACTTTCAGCTTACCCCTTCCATCCTGTATGAGATCCGGAAATATGAAAAACAGACAGGACGGCATGTGCGTATTTTGTACACGGCGCATGACAGCCAGTTAGTCTGTCCGAACCATCTAATGCAGAATCCGATTACCGGACAGCGGTGCACGAAATGCATGGAAAAAAATGCGTGGTGCTGTGTACAGGGAAAATGTATTCATGGATCAACTGTGCAGAGCATTCTGGCTGCTTTTGAACATACGCTGTACAGAAATCTCAAAACCTATCGAAGGATCGATCGAATTATCTGTCCGAGCCGGTTTATGCAGGAGCGCCTTGCGACAGATTCTGTGCTGAAACCCAGGCTTATATTGCTGCGCAATTTTGCAGATATGGAGACGTCAGATGGAAGTCGGAAAAAGGATTATGTCTTCTATTTTGGCAGATATTCGGAGGAAAAAGGAATCCGGACTTTGTTAAAGGCCTGCCGGAATTTGCCGGAAATTCCGTTTGTTTTTGCCGGCAGCGGAGATCTGGAAAATCTGGTAAATACAGCTCCGAACGTGGAAAATGTTGGATTTTTGTCAGGAGAGGCGCTGAGCAGAAAAATTGCGGAAGCCCGATTTACGATTTTCCCATCAGAATGTTACGAAAACTGTCCCTTCAGCGTAATGGAGTCTGTTTTGAACGCTACCCCGGTCATTGGAACAAATGCAGGCGGAGTTCCGGAGCTGATCGAAGAAGGAAAAACGGGAGAGCTGTTTCAGGCAGGGGACGATAAAGAGCTGACGCAGAAGGTAAAAGCGCTGTGGCAGGATTGGGAACGTTGTGAAAAATATGCGGAGAATTGTAAAACAGTACATTTTGATACATTGGAAGAATACTGTGAAAAACTGTGCGGGCTTTACAAGGGGGAATAAATGGGAATAACCGGAAATGACAGAGCTTGGAAAGAGGAATTAACGGCGGGAGAAATTTTTTTCTGCCTGTTTTTTGGGACGCTTTTGTTTGCCAAAGGAGTAGGTTTATATGACGGACAGGGCATATTCCGAATTTTTCTGTTGATCGCATCGGCATTTTGGGGCCTGAAAATGCTGACAACAGAGTGGGAGATCAGAGAACTTCTGACTGCTGTTATTTTACTGCTTCTTGGATGGATGGCATATCGCTCATCAGGGGAAAAGGCAGCCCTTGTTTCCATGATGGTAATTACCGGGATGAAAGGGGTATCTGTGCGGAAGGTATTTCGGACAGGGCTTGTGATCTGGACAGGATGCTTTGTCATCACGGTATTGCTTGCTCTGACCGGCAAAATTGAACCGCTTATGCTGGTACACAATAAGGCAGGGCTGGGCTATGTGATACGAAATTCTTTGGGATATACGCATCCGAATGTATTACATATTTCCTATGTAATTTTACTCGCATTCTGGTTCTATACGTTTCAGTGGACCGGGAAAAAGCTGCTGAAAGCTGTGGGGATAGCCTTTCTGGGAAATCTCTATATTTTTGCATATTCTTTGAGCTATACAGGCTTTGCACTGACAGTTTTTTATCTCGTGCTTTTGGTATATATTTCTTTTCGCAAAAAAAGGACGAAAGCAGAAAATGTGCTGCTGTGGTGTATTTACCCTGCATGTGCGCTGGGCTCTGTGCTCGGTCCACTGGTTTTGACGGGAAAAGCATTCGATATCGTAAATAAGCTGGTAAATACCCGGTTTTATCTGTCCCGGCATTATCTGACGAACTATCCGCTGACCTTGTTCGGAGGACAGGTGAAAGGCGGAAACGGCTGGTCGGTTGACTGCTCTTATGTGTACTGTCTGATGTATTACGGCGTTGTTTTAGCCGTTTTGTTTTTTGTGGCATATGCCGGCTGTATTGCAGATCTGATCCGCAGGAGACAGGATGACGCACTGGCTGTAGTGGCAGGGCTTTTGGCAGCAGGCTTTACAGAGCCGTTTTTGTTTAATTTTTCCTTTAAAAATTTGACTCTCCTTTTTCTTGGAGCTTATTTTTACAGCCTTTTTGCAAGATTGCGAAGCAAAGAGATAAGGAAAAAGGGTACGTTCCGGCTTCTATGTCTGAAAAAGGACAGTTTTGTGATTTGTATTCCGCCCCGGTTTGGAAAGGTCAGAGGGATCACGATCAGAAGAAAAAAATGGATAACGGTATCCGGCATGATCGCGGGTATTTTCCTTGGCGGTATCCTGGGCATGGAGTTGATTCATGTTCCGTCTTATGTCATCGTGAATAAAAGCTGCAGCGACCGCGTTGGAGGCAGAGAGGATTATGAAATCTTCGGGGAGCTTCCGGAAGAAATCCGTGCAGACAGCCTGCAGATCGCCTGCCAGGGAGAGGATACGAAGGTATATGTGTTTGAAGGAAGCACTGTTACGCTGGAAAAATACAGAAGAGAGCTGAGTGCAGCCCTGGGTGGAGGAGCACTTGGAGGCAGCATTGCCTTTACGGCAGCAATAGCTGTGGGATCGCGTAAGAAGAAAGAGGATGCAGAGCAATGAAAATTCTGATGCTGGTAAACTGGAAGGTGCTTTTCTGTAAAGAAACGCCGAATGATAAACAGCCTCCGGATTATCGGGTAGAAGGAGAGCCTTATTGGTTTTACAGATATTTTAATCAGAAAGATGATGTAGATATTATCGATATATCGAGCGTTTCGTGGCTTGAAAATTTTGAACGAGAAAAGCTGCGGTTTTATGTGCTTCAGGCATTGAAAGCAATTCCCAAACTTCATAAATATGACCTGATCGTGTCACACGGGATGCAGAGTGCGGTTGTAGTATGCCTGTATCGGCGCTTTTTTAGGGGAAAAGAAAAACATATTGTTTTTGATATCGGCTCCTTTAACAGTGCGGCAGAAAGCGGCAGCGCTCTGAAGCTGATGCAGTTTGCATCCAGGTCGATTGACGGACTGATTTATCATACGAGTGCACAGCATGCGTATTATGAAAAATTTTTCCCATGGCTGGTCGAAAAATCTCAGTTTGTCCGATTTGGAACAGATGGTGTTTTCTGGAAAAAGGAAACAGACTCCAAAGAGGAGATAAAAGACGCTGCTGCAGTGGAAAATAGCTCCGTGCCCTATATCCTGTGTGTGGGTTATATCAAGCGGGACTGGGATACTCTGTATCGTGCATATGCAGCGCTTGCAAAGCAATATGAACTGCAGAGACCCGGGTTTATGCTGCCGGTGTTGAGAATGGTTGGCAAGGCAGAATATCAGCCTCCGGAAGGCGAAAGACTGTCGGAATGCGCAAAGCTGGAGTTGATCCCGTATATTCCGGTGAGGGAATTGATGACACAGATCCAAAATGCACAATTTTGTGTACTTCCGTTGGAGTCGTTTTTGTATTCCTATGGACAGATGACGCTCCTGCAGCAGATGGCACTGGGAAAAGCTGTGATTGTGGCAAAAGTGCCGAGTATGCTGGACTATGTACAGGATGGGGAGAATGCATGCTTTTATGAAGCAAAAAATGCTTCGGATCTATGCGGTAAAATGGAAGATTTTTTAAAAAATCCGGAGCGCAGGGAAACCATTGGGAGCAATGCGGCAGATTATGTGAAAAGAGTACATAATGAAAAAGACATGGCACTTCAGATAGAAGCATTTTATGACAGCGTGTTAAAGGAATAACTGGAATGAAAATAATTTTTGTAATGGTAAATATGGCAGGCGGCGGAGCAGAACGGGTAATTTCCATTCTGGCAAACCGCTTTGTGAAACTGGGAAATCAGGTTGCGATTCTGATGACTGCAGGGGATACAGTTGCCTATGAATTGGATCCTGCAATTGAATTGTTCTGTGCGGGAAGCGTGTCCGGCGGAAGTATGAAGAAGCGTTTTCAGCGGATCAAAAATATGCGTCGCTTCTTGAAAAAGAACCGGGATGCGGTACTGGTTTCCTTTGGCCCGGGGACGAGCTTTTTTACAGTACTTGCGGATCTGTTTTTAGATCATCCGCTTTGCATTTCTGAAAGAAATGACCCGGCAGCCTGTGGACATCCGCATTTGAGAAATCTGATTTATGCAAGGGCGGATCGTCTGGTTTTTCAGACAGAGGATGCCATGCAGAGCTTCCCTGAAAAATTACGAAAAAAGGGATGCGTGATTCCGAATCCGGTTATGAAGGGACTGCCGTCTGCGTTTGTGGGAGAACGGGAAAAAACGATCGTTGCCGTCGGAAGACTGCAGCCGCAGAAAAATTATGGCATGCTGCTGAAAGCATTTGCACGCTTTCACAAAAAATATCCGGAGTACAGTCTGCACATTTATGGAAAGGGAGAAATGCTGGAGGAGCTGCAGAAGGAGGCACAGCGGCTGCAGATCGATGCGGCAGTTGTATGGGAAGGCTTCCGAAAGGATGTCCTGAGCTGTATCCGTTCGGCAGGAATGTATGTTTTGCCGTCAAATTATGAGGGGATTTCCAATGCGCTCTTGGAAGCAATGGCGATCGGACTTCCGGTAATTTCTACAGATTGTCCCATTGGCGGTTCGAAAATGTGTATTCAGGATGGGAAAAATGGACTTCTCGTTCCCTGCGGAGAGGAAGAAAAATTCGCAGAGGCCATGGTGCGTCTGGCAAAGGATCGGGAATATGCGGACGCTCTGGGAAAAGAGGCGGCAAACATCCGCAGCAGCTTTTCGGAAGAAACCATCAGCCAAAAATGGTTGGATGAATTATCGGAAATAAGAAAATAAAGAAGGAAACCATAACAACAGGAGACGGAAAATGCGGTTTTTATATGTTGCGCCGAGATATCATACAAATCAGGTTCCGATCATACGCGGATTAAAACGAAAAGGGCACGAAGTATGCTTTTTAAGCCAGTATGCCGGAAAAGTGGAGGACTATTCCGATCTGACGCCGACAGTGATCGGGTATTCCAGGATTTTCCTGTTTTTTGACCGGATCTATGTGGCACTTATGAAAAATAGGGACGCCTATGCCGGAGACAGAAAGATGAAGTGCGGGTTTCCTCCGATCGGAAAATTAAAACGGGCGATTCGGGACAGCCATGGGGATGTGGCAGTTTTACGGGAACGTTCCGTGTATTCGATCTGCGCCTATTTGCTTTGCAAAAAGTATAAAATCCCGGCAATTTTATATAACCAAAGTCCGCTCTGGGAGGACTATATTAAAAATGACCCGGCGCATCGACTGATGCGTTTATTGACTCCGACAGTGAGAATGACGCCGGTAATGGGCGTTCAGGACGGCAGAAAGGTAAAAGAGCCGGGGGCTGCATTTGTTCCGTTTGTAATGGAACCGGAGCAAAAAGCGGAGGAAAAACGCTGGATAAAAGACGGTATCACACATATTTTTTCCATCGGAAAATATGAAGAGAGAAAAAATCACCGGATGCTGGTGGAGATTGTGGAAGAATTGTCAGCTGTTTCTAAGATACATCTGACGATCGCAGGAGAACGGACAACTTCTGCACATCAGGCGTATTATGATCGGTTAGCGGCTTATATTGCCGATCATGGCCTGCAGGATAAGGTGACGCTTCTTGTCAATCTGAACAGACAGCAGGTCGCAGAACAATATCGGAAGGCAGATCTGTTTGTCATCCCAAGTACAAGAGAACCTGCATCGATTTCACAGCTGGAGGCAATGGCATTTTCTCTTCCGGTTGTGTGCGGGGACAAAAACGGAACCGCATGCTATGTGGAAAATGGCGTGAACGGATGGCAGTTTCGGGATAACCAGAAAGCTTCCCTGAAGGAAGTGCTGGACAAAATGGTAGGAAGTCCGGAGCAATTGCAGAAAATGGGACAGGAAAGCTACCGACTGATTCAGGAAAAATATCAGATCGAAAATTATCTGGAGGGAATAGAAACACTGCTGGCAAAGCTGGGAGAGGAACGGTAATGAGATGAAACAGGAGGCAAAAATCAGCGTTATTGTGCCGGTGTATGGAGTGGAGCGATATATTTCTGACTGTATCAGATCTTTGTGCGATCAGACCTGGAAAAACCTGGAAATTTTGTTGATTGATGACGGATCCAAGGACGGGAGCGGAAAAATCTGCGACGAATGGGCGAAAAAAGATTCCAGGATCCGGGTATTTCATGTTGAGAACGGCGGACAAAGCCGGGCAAGAAATATTGGAATGAAAGAGGCTTCCGGAGATTATATCGGATTTGTAGACGGAGATGACGCAGCAGCACCGAAAATGTATGAGCATTTGTATGGGCTGATGCAAAAATATGATGCGCAGATTGCAGAGTGTAACTTTGAGGGCAGAAAAAGTCCGGAGCCGGATCAGATGCAGGAACAGGCGGTTGTTACGATGTCTGGAAAAGCTGCGATACGGAAACAACTGGATTATTATACGGACAGCCGTTTCCCATCGACCTCTCTGTGGTCAAAATTATTTGAGGCGTCACTGATCAAAGATCTGCGCTTGCCGGAGGGCTGCATTCATGAAGAATATGAGTTTTTGTGCAGGGCATTTTGCAACTGTCAGACTTATGTATATGAAAATACGCGGCTGTATCACCGAACACTTCGTACAGACAGTACGACGGCGGAAGCATTTTCTGAACGGGCTCTGGATAAAATGAAGGTATTTGCGCTCCGAAGCAGCTATTTGGAGCATTCAGAAGATCTGGAACTGTGGAGACTTGCACGGCAGCAGGAGTTTATTCTGATGCTGTATTTTTATGGAGAATGCACAAAATATGGGATGAGAGCACAGGCAAAAACGATTCAGAAACAACTGCAGGCATGCAGAAAAGAAATTAAAGCCAGTGGACTTTCAAAATCAGAGATGACAAAATTCAGGCTGTTTTGGAGCTGTCCGTTTCTTTATGGATGGCTGAAAAAAAGAAAACGGGGATAACATGAAGGAAAAATTAAAGCAGATTCTTGCGAGGTTTGTTTTTTCACTCTATCATAAAAAAATTCTGAAAAACAGAATTTCCGTAAATTCCATAGAGGAGACAGTAGAGCATCTGGTGAAATCAGAGGATAGTCTGGTAAGATTTGGCGATGGAGAGATCAAGCTGATAGCAGGGAAAGAAATTCCGTTCCAGAAATCGGATCCAGCACTGGCGGAAAGATTAAAGGATATCCTGCAGACGGAGGAAGCTGGGCTGAGTGTTGCATTGCCGGATATATTTGAAGACGTCTCTGCATATGTGGAGAAAAGCCAGAGCTTCTGGATGGAGCACCTGCTGTTTCATCGCAGAGAATATAATCGGTATTGCTGCGTAAGAGTATATGAAAATGCATTTTTCTCAAGACCGTATATTATGTATCGAAATAAAACAGAATCGGCAGAATTGTTCCGGAGAATGAAACAAATATGGGAGAATCAGAAAATTGTATTTGTAGAAGGAGATATTTCCCATAACGGTGTGGATGTGGATCTTTTTGAAAATGCAGCGTCAATCGAACGGATTATTTGCCCGAGTTCTCAGGCATGGGAGCGGTACACGGGAATTCTGGATGCATGCAGACAGCTGCCGAAGGATCGCCTGATGCTGGTTTCCCTTGGAGCGGCAGGAAAAGTGCTGACAGTGGATCTGCATCGGCTGGGATATCGAGTGATCGATGTTGGAAGTCTGGATATGGAATATGGATGGTTTTGCGAGGGCGCGGCGGAAAAATGCAGGGTTATAAAGCACGAAATCCATACCAGAGAGGAAAATGAAGCGGCAGGATATTTTGATTATTTGAATCAGATCCTTACAACTATTCATTGATTTTAAAAGGATAGTATGGGATAATGAGCTGATAGATAGCAAATAAGCGAAGAATGGGAGATCTTATGTATAAAAAATTATCCTACATTTTTTCCAAAAGGGACAAATATAAAATTGCGTTGCTGCTTTGCATCATGGTTGCCGGAAGCTTTCTGGAGCTGCTTGGAGTAGCAGTATTCCAGCCCTTTGTCAATATCATCATGATGCCGGATTCGATTCAGGAGAATCCATATCTTGCTCGAATCTATCAGATGTTTGGATGCAGCACGACAGAATCCTTCCTGACGGTTGTTGCATTGGGGATTATTGTAATTTATGTGGTAAAAAATGTTTATCTGTGGGTAGAACAGGATCTGATCCTGAAATTTACTTATGGTGTGCAGCAAAAGCTTTCTACTCGACTTCTAACCACTTATCTGGCAGAGCCGTATACGTTTCATTTGAATAAAAATATTGCAGAACTTCAGCGTAGTATGCAGGAAGATACTACTATGTTTACGCAGGTGTTGATGCATACGCTGCAGTTGATTGCAGAAGTAGTGGTCTGCGTGGTTCTTGGAGTATATCTGTTTAGTGTCAGCAATTCGATTACGGTAGTAATTGTCGGATTACTGATTCTTTGTGTTATTTTGTTTACAAAGCTTACAAAACGATTTACGGAAGAACTTGGGAAACAAGGGCAGATTTATAAGGGCAAACTTTATCAGTGGGTGAATCAATCTCTGGGTGGTGTGAAAGAAGTTAAAGTATTAAACAGAGAAGAGTTCTTCACATCTTCCTACAAAAAATACTATAGATTGTATATAAAAGGTGTTCGCATCAATCGTTTATTATCAATTACTCCCAAATATATGGTAGAAGCTGTCTGTATGACAGGTCTGCTGATTGCAATTATAATTAAGCTGAATTTTGGTCATGGAGAATTGGAGAATTTTATTCCTCAGCTGGCCACCTTTGCAGTAGCGGCATTTCGTCTGCTTCCTTCCGTTGGAAGAATTAATGAGCATGTAAATAATATTCTATATGCAGTTCCCTCTGTTGATTTGATTTATGGGGACTTAAAGGGAATCGAAGATTATCAGGAAGAAAAAGGAGAAGAAGAAGGGCGAGAGTGGAATTTTGAGCGTGCTATATCAGCAAAGCATGTTACCTACGCATATCCCAATACGGATACGAATGTCCTGGAGGATGCCAACTGTGTAATTCCGAAAGGGAAAACCGTTGCATTTATCGGCAGCTCGGGAGCAGGTAAAACAACAATGGCGGATATTATTTTAGGACTGCTTGTTCCCCAAAGAGGTAAAATTCTGGTAGATGATATTGATGTATTTAAAAACCTCACCATGTGGCATCATCAGATTGGTTATATTCCACAGGTAATCTATTTGTCTGATGATACGATCCGGAATAATATTGCATTTGGTATTCATGAGGATCAGATTAATGAAGAGGCTGTCAAGACTGCCCTGAAAAAGGCTCAGCTGGCAGAGTTTGTAGATACGCTTCCGGACGGACTGGACACGATTGTTGGAGACCGTGGAGTAAGACTGTCAGGTGGTCAGAGACAGCGGATCGGAATCGCAAGAGCATTGTATCATGATCCGGAAATTCTGGTGCTTGATGAAGCTACGTCGGCGTTGGATAATGAAACAGAAACTGCTGTAATGGAGGCAATTGAGAGCCTGCAGGGAAGCAAGACCATGATCATTATCGCACATCGTCTTACAACAATCCAGAATGCGGATATCATTTATGAGGTTGGAGACGGAAAAGTTACGAAACGATCGAAAGAATATGTATTTGGGGATGAGGAAGCAAAATGATTTTGATCAGATATTGTGGTGGATTGGGAAATCAGATGTTTCAATATGCTTTTCAGACGGCAATTCAGGAAAAATATAAAGGGATTTCTGTAAAAGCGGATCTGTCTCATTATATATTGAATCATGAACACAACGGTTTTGAATTAGAAAAGTTTTTTCAAATTAGACTGCAAGAGGCGGAACGGAAGGAAATTAAAAAGTATTCGCCGTATTATATGCCGTCTGCCGAAGTACTTATGATGCCGAAAGCAATCCGAAATTTCGTAACAGAACGCTATCAGTACCGTTATACGGAGCAGAAAAAAAAGAAAAATCCAGAAAGTTTTTATAGACAGGAATATCACAGCTCTTTTGAACCGAAGGTGTTTGATCTAGACAGAAACAAAGATTGGTATTTAGATGGTTTATGGCAGAATTTGAGATATTTGGATGGCTATGAAGAAAAAGTGAGAAAAGCTTTTACATTTCATAACGAAGAGCTGTATACAGCACAGGACAGGGAGTGGAAAGAGCAGATAGAGAAAAGGAACTCCGTTGGAATACATATCCGACGGGGTGATTTTGTGAACAGCAAGTTTGATATTTGCTCGGAAGAGTATTTCAGAAAAGCGATAAAAATACTCAATGAACAGAAAGAAAAACTGACGCTGTTCTTTTTTTCGGATGACCCGGATTTTGTGGAAGAACAGTTCGCAGACTTATCCAATAAAGTTTTAATTCGGCATAGTGCAGAAAACAGTATTCTGGATATGGAAATGCTATCCCTTTGTAAACATAAGATTCTTTCAAATAGCACATTTGCCTTCTGGGCAGGTTGGATCGGGAAAAAAGAAAAGGAAATAGTAATTGCACCAAAGTATTCTCTTATAAAGCAGGATCAACAATATGAATTGCAGGGAATGTCGAATTGGAGATATCTGGAACCATAAATAGTAAGGGGAAAAAATGGAGATTAAAGATACCTTAAAGTATTTTAAGTTTTGCTTTCAAAAAAGAAATGACCAACGATTTATAAAGAATATATATCGGATAGAAAATGATGATTCATTAGTAAATATTCAGAAAATGGATGGAGAAAAAGAAGGAATTCGCTGTTATTATATTGCACCGGATGCTTCTGGATCTGGCTTTTTTGCTGATCACAACAGATTATTAAGTTATTTATATTATGCCGATTATTTCGGGTTGTGTCCTGTGGTTGAATATGGAAGCGGATACAGTTATGCAGAAGAAAAACCTGTGGATGGAGTAAGCAATCCGTTTGAATACTATTTTAAGCAGCCAGCTGAGGTTTCATTAGAAGATTTGAAGGAAGAAGGCTGTGTTGTTAAAAGTCGAAAAGAAAATGCAGCATTGGCAGGAAGACTAAATACAAGTGGAAAAGGTTATGATTGGTCTGAGGAATATCTGAAAGAAATGGGACGTATTTCTTCAAAATATATTCATTTGAATGAGAAAACAGATCAATGGATGAAGGAACAATTAAATAAAGTTCTTGGTGAAAAGAAAATGATCGGAGTGCATGTAAGAGGAACTGATTTTAAGAGAAATTATAAGGGACATCCGGTTAAAATAAGCACGCAGGAATATCTCGAAGCAACGAAGAAGCTTTATGATACAGGAAAGTATGAGGGAGTCTTTTTAGCAACAGATGATGCGGAGGCAATTGATGTATATGGGGGGGTGTTTGGAGACAAATTGAAATATTATCAGGATGTAGTTCGTAGCAGTGGTGACGAAACTGTTATGAAAAGTGAAGTCTCCAGAATGAATCATCACTATCTTCTGGGGAGAGAAGTATTGAGAGATGCATGGACCTTGGGAAAGTGCAGTGCTCTTGTGGCAGGAATGTCTCAGGTTAGTTTTGGAGCAAGGATTTTAAAAGAAGCATCCGGAAATAGGTATGAGGATTTGGTGTTGCTGGATAAAGGAATGAATCGAGGATAAAGGATATATTTCGAAAAACAGAGAGGGAGAATATGAGAAATAAAAAAAGAATTTTATGGATACTGATTGTAGCAGTAACTATGCTTGGGGTGATATTTGGAGAGGGTACTCCGTTGACTTATGTGTATGGCGGTGATACGGAAGCTTATTATCTTAATTTTCATCATCATATTGGAGTTGCACCCGGGTATCCACTTTTTATCCATGTTTTGCAGTTGATATTTGGAGACAATTTATATCTGCATATGATAGCAGTTTTACAAATTATTTTGCTCACTTTTTCTGTTTTCTGGCTCATATATACGGTAGATCAATTGTTTGATTTGAAGTGGTGGGAATTGCTTTTTATATGGGGATTTTCAATGCTTCCTTTTGCAATGTTGCTTCCGGAAGACCCGGTTGGACATGAGTTGATGACAGAATCGCTGACATATCCGCTGTTTTATTTGTTTATTGCGGAAACGGTAAAAGCTGTAATTAAAAAGAACAGAAAATATTTCATAGCTAGTTTTATTATTTCTGCTTTGCTGATGTGGATTCGTCCACAGATGCTGTTTTGCTTTGCTATTCTTGGGGTTTCTTGCGTTTATAGTGAATGTACAGATAGAATCAAAAATGGAATACAGAAGGGAATTTTGAAAAACTGGATTTTTCGATGTGTGATATGTGCAGTTTGCATTTTGATTGGGATAAAAGCAGTTTCTGGATTAACGGTTGTTTATGAAAAAGTATTTTTTGATGCTCCTGCATTGGATTATTCGGATCAAACACTGGTACAGAGATTGCTATATTTAGCGCAGGAAGAAGATCAGGAGTTGTTTGAGGATAGTCAAATAAAGGAAATTTATGCAGAAACATGGAATCGTATGCAGAAGTTGAATACTACGCAGGAATGTTACAGCAAAAGTTGGAAAAACTGGAGCGAAATTTTTGCTGCATTTGGTGCAAACAGTCGTGCTCTTGGTGCAGTGACTCGTGAAAAATATGAATCTGCAGGCATACTTGCGGACACTGCTGTGGGACAGGAAATACAGGTTTCGGAAGTTTCTCATGAAATTATGCAAAAATTGTTGAAAAAGTATTGGAAAGAACATTTGGCACTGACAGTTCAATTGCTGCCCAAAAGCTTTATCAGCACGGTATTTTTTCATAAAAAAGAGATCTATGACTTGATTTGGATTGCAACGTGCCTAGTTTATTTAGGGGCAGGAATTACAAGTATTTTTCGGCTGATTAAAAGAAAATATACGAACAGCGCAGAATTTATGTTACTGGTGATGGCGGCAAGTATTATCAATGCTTTGGGATGCGACCTGGTACTTGCCGGGTTACAGAGATATATGGCTTATACTCTGGGGATGACCTGGATAGGATTATTTCTGCTGGTACGTCCTTTGTGGGAACGAAAGAAAGGTAATATTTAATACCTTTAGAAAGATACAGTTTGGGGGAAATACAATATGAAACGAAATTCAGTCATTTTGATACCTGCATTAAATCCGGACAAGGAGTTGATCCAGTATATTCAGGAACTGAAACGAAATGGATTTGATGATATTATTGTTGTAAATGATGGAAGCAGTGTAGAGCATCTGGATATTTTTGAACGAGCGAAGCAGATGGACTGTAAAGTGTTGCAGCATGCGGTTAATCTCGGAAAAGGAAGAGCCTTAAAAAATGGCTTTAATGAATTTTTGAATCTGTATCAGGATAATCCGGATATTTTGGGAATTATAACGGTTGATTCTGACGGACAGCATGCGGTAAAAGATGTAATACAGATAGATGATTGGTGGAAGAAAAACAAATGCGCGGAATTACTACTGGGAAGCAGAAATTTTAAACTGGCAGGAGTACCCTTTAAGAGCCGGGCAGGTAATCAGATTACAAGTAAGGTGTACCGTTTATTATACGGAATTCAAATAAGGGATACACAAACCGGACTTCGGGGGATTCCCAAAGAACTGGTGGCGGGGTATCTGCAGATTCGGGGAGAACGTTTTGAGTACGAGATGGAAATGCTCATTGAGTCTGCTGTCAGAGGAATCCCTGTGAGGGAAATTTCAATCCAGACGATTTATAAAAATCAGAATACGGGAAGTCATTTCCGACCATTTGAAGATTCTGTATTGATTTATCGCTTGATTTTATCCGGATGTTTTCGGTATTGGAAAACTTCATTGAAAAGAAAGATAAGAAAAGAGAAATAAAATGGGATTTTTATGTGTTGTGCCGGTTGCAGCATTTATTGCAATAAAACAGAAAAGAAGAATTGAACAGACCTTAGCTGTTTCGATATTTGGTATTATATTACTGATTTATCTTTCGGGACTTTTTACGTCCTTTTTACCGGGGTATTATTTGTCACTGGCATTTTGCGCAGTGTGTGCCGTTTTGTTGCTCAAAGAGATCATTACAGGATGGGACAGTGTTCAAAAGTATGTTATAACGCCAGGCTTCTTCTTTTATTTGATAGCAGCAGTTTATTTTTCAGCGACCAATATGGGAAGGACATTTTTGTCCAGCGATGAATTTTCTCATTGGGGATTAGCAATAAAAAATTTTTACTATTTAAATGATTTTGCAAATCTGGAAAATGCAACCACTTCTTTTAAAGATTATCCACCGGCAGCGTCTATCTGGGGATGGTTTTCTGTAAAATTATGGTTTCGTTATGCGGAAGGAATTATCATAAATGCTCAGGATATGCTGCTGGTGTCTTTGAGTATTCCTTGTTTTAGCTGGATTGAAAATAAAAAGGACTGGAAAAAGTGGCTTATTTTTAGCCTGATAGTTATTCTTTTACCGGTGACATATCGTAATGGTTATACAGCTATTTATGTTGATACTTTATTGGGAATCACGTTTGGTTATGTGATATGCAAATATTTATTTGATGATGTAAGAACAAAGTGGGCGGATATTGTTTTAGGAATTGTAATTTTATGTTTGGAAAAGGCAACGGGTGTAGGACTTGCTGCAATTGCCTTTTTAGTTATTCTTTGTTGTGAAGTAAAAAAGAATGTTAATGGACAGGAAACAAGAAAAAATACCTTTTTGCATATTGCGGAAATTATATTTGCAATATTGTTTGGAAAATATTCCTGGAGTATTTATTTAAAATTATCAGGCACTAAGGCGGTATGGAATACGAGCGAAATATCTCCTTCAGCAATACTGGATATTTTCCGCCATCCGGAAGGAAATTACAGGATGGAAGTCCTGGAAAATTTTGTAAAAAAGTTTTTTGATGGAACTGCAGGTGGTTATGCAGTTTCGTATTCATATATGACATTGGTTGTGATTGCGATTGCGTGTATTGTATTTTTACATATTTATGTAATAAAAAAAGATAAATCAGTTATTGTCGGACTGTCCGCGATGCTGGGAGGATGGATTATTTATTTAATTTCATTACTGATTTTGTATCAGTTTTCTTACACAAAATCGGAAGCAGTCTATCTTGCTTCGTTTCAAAGATACAATTCAACCTATATGGTTGCTTTGGTTATGGTGTTGGAGGTATCCATTCTATACTACTTTCGAAACAAGAATAAGACATTGATCGTTTGTACAATTGCAGTGCTGCTGAACTGTAATCTGTTTAGTGTGATTTCTCCGGTATTAGAATTCCTTGGAGAAATGCCAGAGCATGAGGAGTTTACAGATGTAACGGATCAGATTACAGAAAATGATAAGATTTTCTTTGTAGACCAAAACAGCGATAATATAAATTATCTGATATTTCGATATGAAGTAACTCCGGTGCATATTAACGAAAATTCGGATTCTTACAGTTTAGGTGAAGGAAAGTATGATGAAAATGGGAAATTGATTGAAGATTCCTGGAAAAATGTTTATACGATGCAGGATTGGGAAGATGAATTAAGGACAGAGGGATATACTTATGTATATTTATATTCTGTGACACCTGCATTTGAGAATGATTATAAAGAATTATTTCAGAGTGAGATAAAAGAGAAAACATTATACCAGATTTCTGAAGATGGAGATTCTGTAATATTGAAAAAAGTATAATAGCAAGGAGGAAAAGCTATGAAGCTTGTAGTAGCAGGGACCGGTTATGTAGGTCTTGTGGCAGGTGTATGTTTTGCGGAAATGGGACATGATGTTACCTGCGTGGACGTGGATGAAAATAAAGTAAAGCTGATGGAATCAGGAGTTTCGCCGATTTATGAGGCGGGACTGGAAGAGCTGATGCAAAAGAATAATGCAGCCGGACGTTTGCATTATACGACAGACTACAAATCGGCATATCGGAATCCGGATGCGATTTTTATCGGTGTTGGGACACCGGAGCAGCCGGATGGTTCCGCCAATCTGAATTATATTGCGACTGTGTGCAGAGAGATTGCGGAAAACGTAGAACAGGATTGTCTGGTTGTTGTAAAATCTACCGTCCCGGTTGGAACCAATGACCGTGTGGAGCAGTTTATTAAGGATTTCCTGATTCGCAAAGAGCTGCATATTGAGGTTGCATCTAATCCGGAATTTCTGGCCCAAGGGTCTGCAGTGCATGATACGCTCCATGCCGCGAGGATCATTATTGGTACAGAAAGTGCTCAGGCAGAGGAAAAACTGAGAAAAATTTACGAGCCCTTTCAGCTGCCGATCGTAGCGATGAACCGTCGGTCAGCGGAGATGACGAAGTATGCCTGTAACGATTTCCTGGCTCTGAAGATCTCTTATATGAATGATATTGCCAATTTATGTGAGAAAATGGGCGCTGATATCGAAAAAGTCGCAGAAGGAATGAGCTATGATGCAAGAATTGGAGCGAACTTTTTAAAAGCAGGAATTGGTTATGGAGGAAGCTGTTTCCCGAAAGATACAAAAGCACTGAAATTTCAGGCAAATCAGGTTGGATATCATCTGCGCACGGTAGAGGCAGCAGTAGATGTGAACACGGAGCAGAAAATCCGGCTGTTTAAAAAGGCCAGCGACCGTCTGATCACCTTTGAGCATTTAAAAGTTGCAGTATTGGGACTTGCATTTAAGCCGGGTACGGATGATCTGCGGGAAGCCCCGTCTCTTGACAATGTGAAGCTTCTTCTGGATAATGGAGCAGACATTTATGCCTATGATCCTGTTGCAGCGGAAAATTTCAAGAAGAAGTATCCGGAGGGAGCACATGGGAAGGGAACGATCACTTATGTGAAAAATCCGGAGGATGCACTGCAGGATGCGACAATCTGCTTTATTTTCACAGAGTGGAAGGAAGTGAAGACGATTGCACCGGCGACCTATTCCCAAAAGATGAGAACACCTCTTGTATATGATGGGAGAAATGTATATGCGAAAGCAGATATGGAAAAGGCTGGGGTGGAGTATTACAGCATCGGAAGATAGATAGTGGAAGAAAGGAATTCAAATGGAACAGACAGATAAAATTTTGATTACCGGAGCGGCAGGTTTTATTGGTTCCTATCTTGCAGAAAAATTATTAAAGGAACAGTTTCAGGTAATCGGTATTGATAATCTGAATGATTATTATGATGTCAGATTGAAAGAAGAGCGGTTAAAAAAGCTGGACGGTTATACGAATTTTAAGTTTATTCGAATGGATATTGCGGATGCAGCTGCGATGAAGGCACTGTTTGAAAGCGAAAAACCGGATATCGTAGTAAATCTGGCTGCACAGGCAGGCGTGAGGTATTCTATTACGAATCCTGACGCATACATCCAGAGTAATCTGATCGGTTTTTATAACGTGCTGGAATGCTGCAGGCATTCCTATGACAATGGAAATACAGGCGTAAAGCATCTGGTTTTTGCGTCCAGTTCTTCGGTGTATGGCGCAAATAAAAAAGTACCTTACAGCACAGAGGATCAGGTGGATCACCCGGTTTCCTTATATGCTGCGACCAAAAAATCAAATGAGTTGTTGGCGTATTCTTACGGAAAGCTGTATGGTATTCCGGTTACAGGACTTCGTTTCTTTACAGTGTATGGACCCATGGGAAGACCGGATATGGCATATTTCGGATTTACGAATAAAATGGTAAAGGGCGAGAAAATCCAGATTTATAATCATGGGGATATGTATCGTGACTTTACCTACATAGATGATATTGTAAACGGGGTTTACCGTGTGATGGGAAAAGCACCGCAGGAGGATGAAAACGGTGTAAAATATAAGATATACAATATCGGAAATAACCAGCCGGAAAGTCTGATGTACTTTGTAGAAACACTGGAGACCTGTCTGCAGAAAGCGGGAGTGATCTCAAAGCCTGCAGAAAAGGAATTTTTGCCGATGCAGCCGGGAGACGTTTATCAGACCTATGCGGATGTCAGTGAATTGGAAAAAGATTTTGATTTTCGACCGTCAACACCCCTTTCGGAAGGACTGCAGCGATTTGCAGACTGGTATGCGGAATTTTATAAGAAATAACAGGAATAAAGAAATGAAAAAAAGCCGATTTAGAAGGATCGTTTATATTTTGTGTGTTACAGCAATTTGCTTTATTCCATGTTGTTTGAAAGGAATATGGATGGGATCGGATGCTCCGTTTCATCTGGCAAGAATTGAAAGTTTAAACCAGGCACTTCAGATGGGAATATTTCCGGTAAAGGTGCATCCGTCGCTGGCATATTCCTACGGTTATGGTGTAGGTATTTTTTATCCTGATTTTTTTATTTATCTGCCGGCAGTTTTGAGAATGGCAGGATGTTCGCTGGAAGTTTCTTATAAAATATATATTTTCATTTTGCTTCTGGAATTGTTTGTTTCCATGTATGTTTGCGTACGAAAAAAAACAGGAGATATCCATCTGGCGCTGGCCGCAGGAACATTGTATTTGTTCTCTTATCCTGTTATAGATGGGATTTTTAAAAGCTTTACACTGGCACAGACGCAGGCACTGGTATTTTTACCACTTGCATTGATGGGAATGGTTTTATTTGTCGAAAAGGATGAATTTCCATGGATGCTTGGAATTGGATTTACCGGATTGATTTATTCGCATGCGTTATCAACAGCGATTGCCCTTGTGTTATGCTTTGTACTTCTGGTGTTTCAGCTGCCAAAATGGATTGGAAAGAAGAAAAAGTGGTTATATTTGCTGACGGCAGTAGCAGGGGTATCCGGTATTACAGTTTCTTATTGGGGACCGATGCTGGAGCAGATGAAGGCTCAGAGCTATAGGGTATCACAGCCGTGGACGCATGTATCAAAAAATGTGCTTGCATTGCACAGTGCATTGGGAAAATCAGGCGTTGGAATTGCAATTTTATTGCTGAGTTGTTTGGCCATTTGTGCATTCGTCTGGAATAGACCTTGTAAAAGCTGGAGCGGAGCAGGATATTTTATAGGGGGAATTTTTCTGATTCTCCTTACGACGAATCAGGGATTTTGGAAAATATTTGAAAAAGTATTTGATATTCTGCAATTCCCGGGACGTTTGATGGGGGCAGCATCGGTTTTACTGATCTTTGCCTTTGCCGTTATTTTTACGAAGAATCAGAGCTGTGTGAAGTGGAAGAATCTTTCGCTGGGATGTATTCTGGTATTATCTGTGGTAAGCGGACTGTTTTACTGGAAAGGCAATGAAATGCCTGTAAGAGAGAATTGGGACAATCGAAATATCTGTGAGGAAATCGCAGGAATAGGTGCAGGGGAAGAATGGCTTCCTGCAGTGACAACGCGGGAAAATCTGCAGCAGCCTGGAATCGTGGTTTCGAACAGTGGAAAATCCTATATAGGGGAATTTCAGGGGAGAGAATTGGTTGTCAGGTTGAAAAAGGAAGATGCGCCATATCAACTGCCATTGGTATGGTATAAAGGTTATCATGCGGAAACGGAGGATGGTTCGGCAGGAGAAATTAACCGACGCGGAAGCGACGGACTGGTGGAGCTGACGGATATCTCTGAAAAAGACGCTGTTGTCAGAATTTGGTATTTAGGGACGCCTTTTCAGAAAATATGTTATATAATAAACGTGTGTGCAGCTGGTACAATACTCTTTATTGTGTTGACTGCGCGACACAGGAAAAGAGCCATGGCACAATGAGCCGGACTCGTAGCTATGGATGAGGAAGAATTTAACATGAAACGAACAAACACCATTTTATATCTCGTTGTTCCCTGCTACAACGAGGAAGAGGTTCTGCATAAGTCGGCAGCGGTTCTTTTGGACAAGCTGGATCGGCTGATTCAGGCGGGGACGATTTCGGATAAGAGTAAGATTTTATTTATCAACGACGGCAGTAAGGACAGCACCTGGCAGATCATTTATGAGCTGACGCGCCAGAACAGCAAGTATGCGGGCTTAAGCTTTTCCCGCAACTACGGTCATCAGAGCGCGATTCTGGCGGGTATGATGGCTGCAAGAAGCAAGGCGGATGCGGTTGTGACAATTGATGCAGACCTGCAGCAGGATATTGAAGCACTGGATCAGTTCCTGGAATGTTATCAGAATGGCTGTGAGATTGTCTATGGCGTGCGCAATGACCGTGATACTGACGGTTTTTTCAAAAAGACGACAGCAGGACTGTTTTACAAGCTGATGCATGTGCTTGGCTGCCAGACGATTACGAACCATGCGGATTATCGCCTGATGTCAAAGAAGGCATTGGATGCGCTGTCAGAATTTCATGAAACAAACCTGTTTCTGCGGGGATTGATTCCGACCATGGGCTTCCAGTCGGATATTGTTTATTTCGATGTAAAAGAAAGAGAAGCCGGACAGTCGAAATATACATTGAAAAAAATGATGACGCTGGCAGTAGATGGAATCACTTCCATGAGCACCAGACCGCTGCAGATGATCGTAATCCTTGGATTTCTGACCTTTTTGTTCAGCATTGGACTGTTTATTTCCTGTATCGTGGACTGGGCAAATGGTGCGGTTGTTGCCGGCTGGACGACAACGGTGGCTTCGACCTGTCTGATTGGCGGTATTACACTTTTATCCCAGGGAATTATTGGGGAATATATCGGGAAGATTTATATGGAAAGCAAAGGACGTCCGCGGTATATCGTGGATTCCATGATCCTGCGGGATGCAGAGGATAGCGCAGAGGAAGAGCAGGAAAATGAGCGTAAGGATTGATATTCATGCGGATGATTTTGGGGAATCCGTTCATGCAAGCAGAGATATTCTGGAATGTTTAAAAGATGGAAAATTGAACAGTATCAGTGTGCTTGCAAATATGAGCTGTTTTGAAGAATGTGTGAGGCTGTATCGGGAGGCACAGGAAGAATTTCCATGGCAGCCGGCAATTTCTGTCCATGTAAATTTGATGGAGGGCAGCTGCCTGTCAGATCCGAAGGATTTACCGGATCTGGTGGATGAAAAAGGACATTTTCAGATTTCCTGGGAGAAGCTGTTCTTTGTTTCTTATCTTCCATCCAGAAACAGGTTCAAAAAACAACTGAAAAAAGAAATTGAACTTCAGATCAAAGCTGTGGCGGGAGTGTTTTCAGAATTGAACCTGCAGGAGCTTCGTATTGACAGTCATCAGCATACGCATATGATACCGGTTGTAGCAAAGGCTTTGTTTGAGGTATTGGACGAGCAGGGCTGGAGGGCGGCTTATATCCGGGATGCAAAGGAGCCTTTTTTGGTATTTTTGAAAAAGACTTCTTTATACAAAACCTATCGACCGGTTAATTTTGTAAAGAATATTTTATTGAACTATTGTTCTGCATTGCTGCAGAAACGGTTCCGGAATGCAGGGATGAAGCCGATGTATCTGTGGGGGCTGATCATGAGCGGGCATATGGATGAAGAGCGAATCCGGCAGCTTTTACCGGATATGGAAAAAAAAGCAGAGCATAACGGCAGGATGCTTGAAATCCTGTTTCATCCAGGTCAGGTATTAAGAGAAGAAATATCCGATGAATTCAGTCAGGAAGATGCCATTGCGTTTCATGTTTCTCAGGATCGGAGCGTAGAAAAGCAGGCGGTTTATGCATTGGATCTGGCACAAAAAGCAAGAAAACGATAGAGTGCACGTTTTGAGGGCATTCTATTGTCATGAATAAAAAGGAGAACGCTGATGGATAAAATAGCGGTACTGATTCCCTGTTATAACGAAGAAAAAACGATTGAAAAGGTTGTCCGGGACGCAAAAGCGGCGCTTCCGGAGGCTGTTATTTATGTATATAATAACAATTCTACCGACCGCACTGCAGAGCTGGCAGAAAAGGCCGGTGCGGTGGTACGGCAGGAATATAAACAGGGGAAAGGCAATGTAATCCGCCGAATGTTTCAGGAGGTTGATGCACTGTGTTATATTATGGTAGACGGTGATGATACCTATCCGATGGAAAATGCGCGAGAAATGGCGGACCTGGTGCTGGAGCGCAACTCAGACATGGTAGTGGGTGACAGACTGTCATCAACGTATTTTGAAGAGAATAAACGTCCTTTCCATAATATGGGAAATAGTCTTGTCCGTGCGTCGATCAATGCACTGTTCAAATCGGACATCCGGGATATTATGACGGGATATCGTGCATTTTCCTACCGCTTTGTCAAGACATTCCCGGTACTGTCCCGTGGCTTTGAAATCGAAACGGAGATGACGATTCATGCGGTTTATAACAATATGCAGGTAGATAATGTTGTGATCACATACCGTGACCGTCCGGAGGGCAGCGAATCCAAGTTAAATACGTATTCAGATGGTTTTCGCGTGCTGAAAACGATTTTCCGGATGTTCCGTCAGTATCGCCCCTTTGCATTTTTTGGGCTGTTGGCGCTGTTGCTGTTTGTGATTGCAGTTGGGTTCTTTATTCCGGTTGGAATCGAGTATGTGGAGACTGGTCTGGTGCCGAAGTTCCCGACACTGATCGCCTGCGGATTTGCAGGATTAGCTGCATTACAGTCCCTGTTTGCGGGTCTTATCCTGCATAATCTTGGCGTGAAGGACAGAAGGGATTTTGAATTCCGACTGCAGATTGTGGGGAAAGATACGAAAGAATAAATAGTGTAAACAATAGAATGCACGCTCTGCGAGCATTCTATTGTCATGAATAAAAATGCTGGCATAATACAAAATCAAACATCAATGCAGCTGGGGTGCGGGCAATAAAAAAGTTTCTCCAGCTGCATTTTTGTGATAAGGGTAGGAGAAAGCTCTATGCTGTTTAATTCCATAGATTTTTTGATATTTTTCCCGGCTGTTTTGTTGGTATATTTCATTGTTCCACATAGAATCCGTCCAACCTGGCTGCTGCTTTCCAGCTATTATTTTTATATGAGCTGGAATCCGGTACATGGAATATTACTCCTTGCAGTGACAGCGGTGACCTATTTGGGAGCGCGGCTGCTGCAGAGAATGGACTGTGAACAGGAAAAAAAGAAGAGAAATAAAAAAATTATACTTGTTGCAGAAGTTATCGCTGTAATTGGAATGCTGGGATATTTTAAATATACCGGTTTTTTCTTGGACAGTATCAATGTAGTGCTGGCAAAATTCTGTATTGCGCCAGTGGAAATAGAATGGAATATTGCACTGCCGATCGGAATTTCATTTTATACGTTGACTGCACTGGGATATTTGATCGATGTGTATCGGGGAAAGGCTGAAGCGGAACATAACTTCCTTCGATATGCGTTATTTGTTTCGTTTTTTCCACAGATTTTGTCAGGTCCGATTGAACGTTCGACGAATTTGTTACGGCAGCTTCGAGATAGCAGTATAAAACGTAATTGGAATACGGAACGGATTGCCTCCGGTTTTATTACAATGCTTTGGGGATTCTTTTTGAAGCTGGTTATTGCTGATAGGATTGCAGTGATTGCAGATACAACCTTTGGCAGGCCGGAATGCTATGGCACATTCGGACTTGTGCTGGGTGCAGTGAGCTATGGCATTCAAATTTACTGCGATTTCAGCAGTTATTCATTGATCGCACTTGGTGCAGCAAAAACATTGGGATTTGATCTGATCAATAATTTTGAAACACCCTATTTTGCGCAAAGCGTGACGGAGTTCTGGCACAGGTGGCATATTTCCCTGAGCACATGGCTTAGGGATTATGTATATATTTCGATGGGCGGAAACCGTTGCAGCAAATGGCGTCAATACTGGAATATTCTGGTTACATTTATGGTCAGCGGATTATGGCATGGCGCAAACTGGACGTTTTTCATTTGGGGAGCGTTACATGGAATTTATCAGATCCTTGAAAAAGAACTTAGACCGGTAATCCGGAAAATAAACGGATATTGCCATACCAAAACAGCGTCGTTTGGATATCGTTTTGCAAAGGCTGCAGTAACCTTTGCGCTGGTGGATTTTGCCTGGATCTTCTTCCGGGCAGACTCTGTAAAACAGGCATTGTATTATGTGAAAAGGATGATTTCTTTTTGCGATATGTGGTCTCTGTTTGACGGAAGCCTTTATACGATGGGACTGGATGTACAGGAGATTCATATTTTAATGATCGGTTTGACTGGGCTTATTGTCGTGGATTGCCTGCAATATTTGAAACAGAAAAAAATAGCAGAATTATTGATGGGACAGTGGTGTGTATTCCGCTGGGCGATTTTGATTTGTTTGATTGTGAGCTGTATTGTATTTGGCTATTATGGACAGGGATTTGAATCTGCAAACTTTATTTATTTGCAGTTTTAAACATATTCGCTTTCTGGAAGAGATGGAGAAGGAATGAAAAAAAAGAATGATCGAAATCTGATAAAAATAATCGGTTTTCTTCTGGTTGTGTGCATTGTGCTTGGAAAAACGACTTCCGTATTGAACTATAAAGACACGGGCGGTGGAGGTGGCTGGCAGCGATTTTATCATATGCCACAAAAAACAGCAGATGTGATGTTTTTTGGAAGCAGCCATGCACATTGTACAGTCGATCATGGTTTGTTATGGGATCAGTATGGAATTGCCGGTTATACATTGTCTGCTGGTTCTCAGCGGCTGGATAGTACCTATTATTTTTTGAAGGAGGCAATTCGGGTACAAAAGCCAAAGATTGCGGTCGTGGAGGTATGGGGAACTGTATTGGACGGAATGGAGTACAGTGAAGAGGTAATTTACAGAAATACGCTTGGAATGCACTGGTCAAAAAATCTTTTTGAATTTGTAGATTATATGGCGGCTGGAATGGGAGAAAGCTCTTCGTATCGCAATCGGGTTTTATGTAAGCTTCCGATCATTCATTCGCGGTATAAGGAATTATCAAAAGAGGATTTTAAAGATGATTTGCCTTATATGAGAGGTTATCGGGGAAGCTTTGATATTGTGTCGTTTGAAACACCCGTCAAAGTGCCGGCAGATCAAAAAGCAGATTTAAATCCGGTATGCGAGGAATATTTATATAAAATCATTGAGCTGGCGAAGAAAAGCGGAACACAGCTGGTCTTTATGGCGTCTCCGTATATTTTATCAGAAGAGGAACAGATGCGTTTCAATAAGACTGCAGAAATCGCTGCGCAGGAAAATATTCCGATGTTGGATTATAATCAGCTGAGAGATGAAATCGGGTTGGATTATGCAGTGGATTTTCGGGATTCCGATCATGTAAATAACAGCGGTGCTGCAAAGGTAACAGATCATCTGGCACGGTTTTTAACTGCAAATTATGAACTGACGGATCACAGGGGAGATTCAAAATATAAAGATTGGGATTTGAATAAGCAGTATCTGGATGATAAAAGAGAGACAAATATGCTGAACGGGCTTACGGATGCAGGCAGCTATTTACAGGGAGTCAGTACATTGCAGAACCGTACGGTGATTCTGTCTTTGAACGGGAACTATATGGCAGCGGGAGATTCTTATTATGATGGTCTTGCTGCACTTGGAATATGTTATGAGGATTATCAAAAGGGCGGTGCTTGGATTTTTGAAAATGGCGTTCCGACACTCTATTTAAGCGGAAAAGAATACAGTCAGAAGTATCCGATCAAGGATGGAGAAATTTATGTAAAATCTGAGCTCCATAACGAAGATTGTGAAGATACGGAGTTGATTTTGAATGGGAAAAATTACAGCTTTGTAGAAAACGGACTCAATATTCTGATTTATGATCAGGATACGAAACAGGTTATCGATCATGCAGGAACCGACATTTATGTGAGCTTTGAGATGATACGAGAGGATGCAGCAGAATGAAGAGAAATTTAAACTGGAAAAAGGTCTGGAAATATTCAGTTATATTCTGGGGGGTTATTTTTGTAGTCAGCCTGATTCCTATTATATTGCTTTCTACTTATAATTTTCCCTGTGCGGACGATTTGGGATATAGTATTTACACCAGACATGCGTGGGTAGATACTCATAATCTGTTTGCAGTGCTGGGAGCAGCAGGGCGAAAAGTAGCCGAAAGCTATCAGATCTGGCAGGGAACATGGGCGTCGATCTTTTTGATGGCATTGCAGCCAGGAATTTTTGGGGATGGAACATATTGGATCGGAACACTAATGCTTTTGACGGCATTGATTTTTTCCGTTTATTATTTCATGAAGGTATTTTGGGGGAAATGGCTTGGAAGTTCAAAAACACAGCGATTTATTGTAACCTTTTTGTTTCTTTTCTTTGGAATACAGTTTTTGATTGACAAAACGCAAGGGTTATTCTGGTATAACGGTGCATGTCATTATATCTTCCCGTGGTCTGCATTGCTGGCACTGGCTGGAATTGTCGTTTCCATGACAGTGGATTCCAGGCACGGAAAGAGAAAATCGATCATTGGAATTCTGCTGGCAATTTATATTGGCGGAGGTAATCTGGTTACAGGACTGGAATGCGGAATATGGCTTGCTCTGGGAATTTTATTGACTGTATTATGCCATAAAAAGAAGCTGATGGGACAAGTGCTGAAAATCGCAGTATTCTGGGGAATTTCCTTTGGATTGAATGTGGCGGCGCCTGGAAACTGGGTTCGTCAGGAAGAATTTTCTTACAGACCGGGATTGATTCGTTCCGTGCTGCAGTCTTTTTATTATTGCCTGGATTATGTATTGGGGCAGTGGACGGACTGGAAGATTATTTTATTTGTCATCCTGATAGCTCCGTTTGCGATTCATGCAGTTCAGGAATATAAGGGAAATTTTTCTTTCCGGTTTCCAGTGCTTGTGCCGCTTTGGAGCTATTGCGTGTTAGCGTCTATGTTCACCGAGAGCATTTATGCAGGAGGCGGTCCGGGAGCCGGACGAATTTATAATGTAATTTTTCTGACCTATCTGATTCTGATTATGTTGAATCTGGTATATTTATATGGATGGTACTGGAAAAAATATGGTTCCGGGAAGAAAGTAGAAGAAAAAGACATTCAACTTTGGCATATCGCATCAGCGGCAGGGGCGGTATTTTGTTTTCTGATTGTAGCAGGTGTGACGCCGGATGCATTTACCAGTGTTTCAGCAGCAAAATCGTTATTAAACGGCGAAGCACAGGCTTATCGGGCGCAGGAACAGGAAAGAGTAGCAATTTTAGAGGATGCTTCGATCGAAAATGCAGAGCTGAAAGAATTTCAAAATAAGCCGTATCTTCTGTTTTACGAGGATATCGAGGCGGATACGAATAACTGGAAAAATGTCCGGATGAGCTCTTATTATCGCAAAAACAGTGTAATATTAATCGAGAGCGAGACGGAATAATCTGATGATAGCGTAGAGAATTGTGCAGATAAAATTTGAAGAACCGTGGTATTGGAGAATTAGTGAACTGATTTCAATTTTTGGTGGAATGATAATGTTGTCCTTTGGAGAGAGGATACAGAAGAAACTGAAAAGACAGAAAAAACGGAGGCTTTTACGGTGAAGAAACTGGCAGAATGGATTAGTATAAAGAAAATAGCAGTAGCTGTTGGATTCGCATTTTTTGCGTCGATGGTGCCGAACTGGTTACTGGCGTTTATCGCCAGACCTTCGGGGGACGACTACGGATATTCTGCAGCAAGCCATCAGACGTGGCTTCATACGCATTCTGTGATCGAAGTGCTCCGGACAGGTCTGGAAACAACAAAGCAGATGTGCCAGGTCTGGAATGGAGACTGGTTCAGTGTTTTTATATTTACGCTGATGCCGGAGGTCTTTGTATACAGAAGTTTTTGGATCGTACCTGTGTTCTGGACGCTGGCAATGATTGCAGCCACTTATTATATGGTACATGAGGTTTTTACAAACTATTTTGGCTTAAAATGGTATGAGGGCGGAATGGTTACGCTGTTGATTCTGCTGATGTTTTATCAGTGGATTCCAAGCTCTGCAATTGGTATGTACTGGTATGTTGGAGTAATCCATTATATGATGCCCCATGTTTTGGCAATGCTTTTGATTGGATTTTTACTGAAATATTTAAGAACGGACAAATTCAGATATATTATCTTTTCTGTTTTGGGAATGATCGCAATCGGAGGAAGCAGCTATTATTCGGCATTTCTGGTTTTATTCAGTTATGTATTGATGTTTGTGATCGCGAAAAATAAAAAGCGTGCAGGGATATTTGCATTCCCGATACTGGCCGGAATAGTTGCTCTATATTTTCAGGTTACGGCACCCGGAAATGCAGCCAGAGTAGGCGGAGAGCAGATGGGCTTCAGCGTAGGAAAAGCAGCTTTCACGATTGTAGAAGCATTGCGGCAGGGGGCTGTAAATGTAGTAAATTATGGGAGGGAGACTCCACTTTTATTTGTGCTGTTATTCTTTGTGGCAGTCGTAGCATGGGAATGTCTTTCAGAAGCAAAATTGAACTTTCAGTTCAAATATCCGGTATTATGGGTTGGCTATATGTTTGGGGTGTATGCGGCAATGTATGCGCCAGAGCTCTATGCAGCAACGGAGGTGTCCGGAGGACCTGGAACGATAGAATATCTGACGTTTATTTTAACGTCAGTTTCCTCCGTTATCTATGTAGAGGGCTGGATCTTGCGGAAACTGGAACTGCGTCATACCCTGAAAAGAAGAGAAATTTATCATAAATATATCACAGTTCCGACTGTCTTCGTTTGCCTGGTTTTGTGTCTGGTATTTAGGGGAAATCTGAAGGATTCGTTATTTTACAGCTCCTACAGTTATATTGCAAGCGGTCAGGCAGCAGATTTTAAGGAACAAATGGAATCCCAGGAAAGAATATTGCGGGATGATTCCATTAAAGAAGCATATCTGTGTCCGACAAATCCGGAGCAGGGACCATTGATGCATATGCCGGTCATTAAAAATCCGGAAGCATTTACCAATAGAGTTGTCGGAAGCTTTTATGGAAAAGATATGGTTACGACAACGGAATAAACATCAGATAACAATTACAGATAGGATGAATCCAGCGTAAAAATAAAGGAGAACAGTGTGAATAGAAAGCTTCATATCGAAATGCTGCGGATCATAGCGGTAGTGATGGTCGTCCTGAATCATTCGGATCTATATTATACCTATTATACAAATACGGATAGTGTTCTTACGTTTTCCGTGTCGTTGCTTTTGTCCTGTATTTGCAGAATTAATGTTCCGTTATTTATGATGATCACAGGCGCATTGCTGATTCCAAAAGCTGAGAGCTGGAGTGTGATCTTTAAAAAGAGAATTTCCAGAATGCTTGTAGTGTTAGTTGCTTTTTCTGCGCTGATGTATGGCCTGCAGTGCTTTGCATGGAATCAGGATACATTTTCAGCAATGGCATTTGTGGAGAAGCTGCTGAAAAATGAGATTCAGACTTCTTACTGGTACCTGTATGAATATATAGGAATTTTGATGATGCTTCCATTTCTTGGGGCAATTGCGAGAAATGTGGATTTGGATTGCATGAAATACTTTCTGGGATTGGGTTTGATCGTTAAAGTTGGAGTGTCTATGATCGGACAGTTTACGGGATATTCTATGCCGATAAGTTTTTTTGTACTGCAGAATAATGTTTTTTATGTTTTGGTGGGATATTTTCTGGAAAAAGCAGTTAGTACAGAAAAATGCCGACAGCTTTCCGGATGGAAGCTATCGGTTGGTTTGGCAGTGAGTGTGATAGCAGCTGCAGTTATGGTGATTGTTGACAGAAAGCTGAGTGGGGAATATCATGAATCCGTATTGAATCTTATGATCCCGCTGATGGCTTGTGTAGTTTATCTTGGTGTCCGCAGATTTTTTGCAGTGCATACAAATATCAGGGGAGCAGGGGTCATAGCATGTCTGGGCAGTTGTGCATTTGGCGTATACTTACTGGAGCATATCGGTCAGAAGCTGTTCCTGAAGCTGTATTTGCGGTTGGCAGATCGGACATTCGGAATATTTGCATGCTCTGTTTATATCTGCTGTATTTTGCTGTTTAGTTTTGCATGTACATGGCTTATCCGAAAAAGTAAAACAGTAAGAAAATTTATTTAGCAGATCGGCATAATCCATCAGGAGCAGGAGCGGTTTTAACCACACCAGATATCCGTGCCAGTAGCGGGTGTAATCCACAGTCTGATCCGGAGTTTTATTTTCCCATGCGTACTGAATCAGATCGATGCAGCTGGACGTAGTATCGGAAAACGTAATTCTGGAAACACGCAGCGCATTTTCGAGTGCAGAACGGTTTTGAGCAGGATGGATGGCGTCCAATAACATGATCGCATCGGTTTCGTTGTCGAGTTGGGAGGATTTATATCCTTTTACCTGCTGCGGATAGACGCTTTCTGTATAAAAAATATCGATGGAGCTGCGGACATTGGCTTCCATGGGATGGGTAGGAAGTAAATACACAATAAAGAGAGCAGCTAATCCAACAAAAATGCTGATTAACAGAATAAAAATGTAGTTTCGTAATTTTTACATTTGTGAAAAGTCCTTTACATTATAAGAGTATTGTGATCTGTAATTTGGTATAGTTGCTGAAAACGAGAAAGGAAAAGCTTATGATATTTCAGTCCTATCTATTTTTGTTCGCCTTTTTTCCAGTATTATTTATCGTTTATTATGTCCTCTTGAAAAATGAGAAAATAAAGCTTGCTAATATTTTTCTGGCAATGATGTCCTTTGTTTTTTATGCGTATGGAAATGTAAAATATCTATATTTCCTCAGTCTGGAAGTGCTTGTAAATTACGCTGTTTACAGACTTCTTGTGTGGTTTGAATATCAAAAGGGTTATCAGAAAGTAAGAAAGTGGCTTTGTGGTGGAGCGGTTGCCGGAAATCTGTTTCTTTTATTCTATTATAAATATTATAATTTTTTTATTGAAAATTGGAATGGAATTTTTCATACAGAGCATAGCTTCAGAACGCTAATTGTTCCGCTGGGAATCAGTTTTATTACATTTCAGCAGATCGCATTTCTGGTGGATGTGTACAGAGGAGAATGTGATAGATGTACGCTGTTGGAATATACGATTTTTGTGTCATTTTTCCCACATATTTCATCAGGACCGATTATGACACAGGATCAGTTTTTCCCAATTCTGAGAAGTGGAAAGCGTAAAGAGATCGACTGGGATAGAATCAATCGGGGAATCTTCCTGTTTGTATTCGGACTTGGAAAAAAGGTATTGCTGGCGGATATGTTCGGACAGGCTGTGGATTGGGGATATGGGAATATTGCCAGTTTGAATGGTATGAGTATGTTTTTGATTACCGTTTTTTATTCGTTCCAGATCTATTTTGATTTCAGCGGATACAGCGATATGGCGATCGGAATCAGCTGGATGCTGAATTTGGATTTACCGGTCAATTTTGATTCTCCGTATAAAGCATATTCGGTCGTAGAATTCTGGAAAAGATGGCATATTTCGCTGACCAGGTTTCTGACAAAATATATTTATATACCGTTGGGCGGAAGCAGGAAAGGGAACCTGAGAGCTTATTGCAACACGATGATCGTTTTTCTGTGCAGCGGGATCTGGCATGGTGCAAGCTGGATGTTTGTTTTATGGGGAGCGCTTCATGGTGTGGCTATGGTATTGACAAAGGCGTTGAAACGTTATGGGGAGTGGATCCCTCGGATTTTGAAAAGAAGCGTGACACTGCTGTTTATCAATTTTACATGGATTATCTTCCGGACAGCGGATCTGAAAGAACTGAGAGAAGTTTTCCGTGCATTTTTAAAAGGTGGAATTTCGATCAATCCAGACCTGTTTCAGTTCTTTGGAATCGCAGGAAAAGGAGCTGAGGAATATGCGGTTTTGTACAGCATCCTCGTCCTTTTAGCTATAATCGGAATTTTAGTTTTTCTGTTAATTGCGCCAAATGCAAAAGAGGCAGCAGAAAAAATGAAGTATAAAGTCTGGCATGGTTTTGTTGCAGCAGGAATTATAGCGTTATGTGTTTTACGTTTTTCCAGCGTGAGTTCATTTGTTTATTTTAATTTTTAACAGGGGAAGCAATGGAGAAAAAATATTTTTTCAAAATAATTGGGATTATTGTTGCTGTTATCGCAGCGATGGCAGGAATTGTAATTTTAATAGATCCATTTTATCATTATCATAAACCCTTAAAAAATATTTCTTATGTCAGTGGAGCTGATGTATATGTCAATGATGGAAAATTAAAGCATTTTGATTATGATACGCTGACCATCGGAACGTCTATGGCGATGAATTTCCGAAAGGAAAAGGTAGACGCCATGTTGGGTGGAAATTCGCTGAATGTATATTATCTTGGGGAAGGCTTTAAGGTCATCAATGAAGGTCTGGAAACTGCGCTTGAGACACATCCGGATTTAAAGCTTGTGGTTCGGACAGTGGATCCGACATGGTTTGTATCGGATGTAAACTGGGAAGGGAGAGAGTCTTATCCGGAATATCTATATGATAAGAATCCATTCAACGATGTATATTATATCTATAACAAAGATGTGTGGAAGAATAATCTGATTCCGTCAATTGTTGAGTCATTCCAAAATGATTTTCAGGGAGCAGTGAAACAGGAAGGTTTTGAAAGCAGGGGATTGACCGGAAAAGAGAATATATTAAAAAATTATGAGCGGCCGGAAAAAGAGATCAAAGAGGTTACACAGGAAGAAACAGAAGAGTTCCTGAGCTATCTGGAAGAAAATCTGGATGTAAATGTTTTACAGGTAATCAAAGACTATCCGGATGTAGAATTTTATCTTTTCTTTCCTCCATACAGTATTTGCTGGTGGGATCAGCTAAACCAGAATGGAACTGCAGTGCTGGAACGAAGAATTGAGCTGGAAAAATATGCAATTGAAAAGATGCTGCAATTTGATAATATTCGTCTCTTTTCTTTTTTCAACAATTATGAGTTGATCTGTAATCTGAATTATTATGTAGATGATGTTCATTATACCGGCGATGTAAATAACCTGATCCTGCAGTGGATGAAATCCGGCGAGTATGAATTGACAAAAGAAAATTATGAGGATTACATTGCAAAAGAGAAGGCATTTTATACCTCCTATGATTATGATCAGCTGTTCGAGGAACAGCAGTGAAAAACAGCGTGTTGAATCCCTGCTTGTTAAAAAGCAGGGATTTGTAGTATGATAAAGAGTATCAGAACCACAGAAAGGAACACACTTATGTTGCACGAACTGGAATATCCATTTGACAGTGAATATATTTTAAAAAAATCAAAGAGCTTGAAGCGTCGTCTGCTGGAGGAGAATACCCAGCGGATTCCGAAGAAAATCGCGGTACTGGGAGGCTCTACGACCCATGATATTATCCGGATTCTGGAGCTGTTTTTGTTGAATCAGGGAATTGAACCGACCTTTTATGAATCGGAGTACGGAATGTACTGGGAAGATGCGATGTTCGGCAATGAAGAATTGAACGCGTTTGGACCGGATCTGATTTATATTCATACGAGCTTTCGGAACCTGCGCAGTCTGCCGGAGGTAAAGGATTCCCGGGAACAGGTGGAAGACAAGCTCAGATCGGAATTTGAACATTTTCAGGTGATGTGGGAGAAGCTGGCGGATACCTGGCATTGTCCTATCATTCAGGATAACTTTGAGCTTCCCTATTACCGTTTGATGGGAAATCAGGATGGTGCGGATTTTCACGGCAGAACCTGGTATGTGAACCGGATGAACCAGATGTTTGCAGATTATGCGGCAGAGCACCAAAATTTCCTGATCAACGATATCTGCTATCAGTCGGCGGCATATGGTCTGGATGAATGGTCGGCGCCGTTTTTCTGGCACATGTACAAGTATAGCTTGTGTCTGAAAGCGATTCCGTGGATGGCGCACAATGTTGCCAATATCATGAAGTCGCTTTACGGAAAAAATAAAAAATCGCTGGTGCTGGATCTGGACAACACGCTTTGGGGCGGCATTGTCGGAGATGACGGTCCGGAAAATCTGGAAATCGGACAGGAAACGAATCTGGGACAGGTTTATGCGGAATTTCAGTCCTATGTGAAGGAGCTGAAGGAGTATGGCGTGATGTTGAACGTTGCGTCCAAGAATGAAGAGGAAAATGCACTTGCAGGCTTGAATCATCCGGCAGGGGTGCTGAAGCCGGAGGATTTCCTGATCATTGCGGCAAACTGGGAGCCGAAGAGCCGGAATATTCTGGAAATTGCACATCAGTTGAACATTTTGCCGGACAGCCTTGTGTTTGCAGATGATAATCCGGCAGAGCGGGAGATTGTGCGGCAGCAGGCACCCGGCGTGACTGCGCCCGAGATCGGCAAACCGGAGGATTATATCCGCGTGCTGGATCGCGGTGGCTATTTTGAAGTGACATCGCTTTCGGAGGATGACCGAAAACGAAATGAGATGTATCAGGCGAATTTGAAGCGCGAAAAGGCGCAGGCATCCTTTGCGGACTATGCAGAGTATTTGAAATCCCTGGATATGAAAGCCACGATCCGAAGCTTTGAACCGGTTTACATGGCAAGAATCGCACAGCTGACCAATAAGAGCAATCAGTTCAATTTAACGACTCAGCGTATGACGCAGGCACAGATTGAACAAATGGCGGCGGATGATTCTTATATTACCCTATATGGAAAACTGGAGGATAAGTTCGGGGATAATGGCGTTGTTTCTGTTGTGATCGCCCAAAGGGAAGAGAAAGCAGCGCATATCCGCCTGTGGCTGATGAGCTGCCGCGTCCTGAAACGGGATATGGAGCTTGCAATGCTGGATGAGCTTGTGGAACGGTGTCAGGAAGCAGGAATCGAAGAAATTTACGGATACTATTATCCGACGGCGAAAAACAACATGGTACGGAAATTCTACGGAGAGCTGGGCTTTGAAAAGTGTTCGGAGGATGAGGCTGGAAACAGTGTCTGGAAGCTGAATACAGCAGGCTATGAAAAACGAAACCATGTGATCGAAGTGGAGAGCTGAGTATGTTATTTCAGTCATATATTTTTATCCTGCTGTTCTTTCCGCTGTGTCTGCTGGGCTTCTGGGGGCTAAAGCGCCAGAAGCTTTTGCAGCTCTGGCTGATTGCCTTTTCCCTGTGGTTTTACGGAGCAGCGAGTCCGTATTATCTGTTGCTGCTGGGCAGTATTGCATGGAATTATACTTTTTTTCGCGCCATAGAGCGTGGCATTGGGCGTGTTACAGAGCGTGTTTCCGGGAGTGCTATGGAGCGCGCAGAGTATGGGATGGAACGTGACAGCTCCCGGGAAATACTCTTGTTAGGAATTGGAATTGCAGGAAATCTTGCATTACTTTGTTTTTTTAAATATTTTAATGCAATATCGGCTGGCTGGAGTCAGATGAAAGGGCTGGAGGATCCGATTCTGCAGCTTGCATTACCCCTTGGCATCAGTTTTTTTACCTTTCAGCAGATTGGATTTCTGGCAGATGCTTATAAAGGAGAGGTCGGGGCGTGCAGCCTGAGGGAATATGTCCTGTTCGTTTCCTTTTTCCCATATGTGTCGTCCGGACCGATTGTCAATGCGCAGGAAATGCTGCCGCAGTATCGGCAAATCGGTCGGCAGCGTCTGGATTGGGCAAAGTTTTCCGGCGGACTGTATCTGTTTGCGCTGGGGCTGTCAAAAAAGGTGCTGCTTGCGGATACCTTCGGCAAGGCGGTGGATGCAGGCTATGGCAATGTGGCAGGGCTGTCCGGCACGGATGCCTGGCTGGTGATGCTGTTTTATACGCTGCAGCTGTACTTCGATTTCAGCGGCTATTGCGATATGGGGCGGGGCATTGCTCATATGCTTGGCATGGAGCTGCCGGTGAACTTCGATTCTCCCTACAAGGCGTCCAACATCATTGAATTTTGGAAACGCTGGCATATTACGTTGAACCGTTTCCTGAGAAAATATGTATACATTCCGCTGGGCGGCAACCGGAAAGGTACAGCGCGGATGTATTTGAACTTATTTATTGTATTTCTGGTCAGCGGAATCTGGCACGGCGCAGGCTGGAACTTTGTCCTGTGGGGAGCGCTGCATGGTGCGCTGTATCTGGTTACTCGGGCATGGCAGCGAAAGCAACCACGGCAGCGGAGGCAGCCATGGCAGCAGTGTGCGGCGGATGTGCATGTTCAAAGTGGAACGAAAAAATCCGGTGTATTTTCTGCAGTCCAACATGTGCTTTGCGTCGCTCTGACCTTCCTGTTTTTGAACTTTACATGGATGCTGTTCCGCTCTGCAAATCTGTCACAGGCAGGTGAGTTTGTCGGACGGTTAATCGGCGGTGGCTTTGCAGCTCCGGCGGTTCAGATCACAGAGGCGTTCAATTTGGAAGAGTTTTGGTATGTAATCAAGATTTTACATCTGGATCGTCTGCCGGGAAGCGAGCTGTACTTATGCTTTGGTTTTTTGGCAGTGGCGCTTTGGCTCGTCTTTTTTGCACGAAACGCAGGTGAGCGGGAAAAGAGCTTTGAACCGAATGGGAAAACGATGTTCGTGACGGCATTTTTGATGATCTGGTGTGTGGTGTCATTAAGCGGTGTAAGCAGCTTTTTGTATTATCGGTTTTAGAGGATGTCTGGGTGAAAGTCCCGGACTTTGATGCGATCCGGCAGAATGTGTCGGTTCATTTGGCTTAAATTGAGGAGTAGAATGGAAGAAAACGAAGGAAAAGAAAAAAAACAGAAAAAAATGCAGCCGAAACGCTGGCTTACCGGTTTCCTGGGCATTTTTCTGGCGGGACTTGCAGGATGTATGGCATTGGTGATCTGGGTCGATCCTTTTTTTCAGTATCATAAGCCTCTTGCGTGGTTCCCGTATCTGGTGGATAACCAGGTTAATCAGAATCCGGGATTGGCAAAGCATATGGATTACGATAGCATTTTGATCGGTTCCTCGATGACTGCAAGCTTTAACACGGACTGGTTTGAGGAGCTGATGGGAATGAAAACCCAGAAGCTTTCCTATAACGGTTCTTATCCGAAGGATCTGTCCAACATCATGCAGCTGGTATTTGACGCGAAAGGCGATCAGGTCAAGGCTGTGTACATGGCGGTGGATCAGTCCACATTTTCAGCAGATCCGGAGGAAACCAAGTTTCCGGTTACGGATTATCTGTATGATGATAACGTGTTCAATGATGTTCCATATCTGTTGAACAAGGATGTGCTGCTGGATTACATTCTGCGCCCTTTGGCGGATCGAAAGGATGCGTCGGACTGGGCGGAGCTGTATAAGCCGTGGTGGACGGATGAATATTATAACAAGGCAAACGTGCTGATGTACTACGAGGCGGCAGAGGAAAAGCAGGAAGAGGAAGCGCTTGCGGCGGATTATTTTAAGGATGCAGTGGAGGAAAATCTGCAGAAAAATATTCTTCCGTATATTGAAGCCCATCCGGAGACGGAGTTTTATATTTTTTATCCCCCCTACAGTATTCTGTTCTGGAACGATGTAACGCGGGAAAAGGAGCTGGAGGCGGTCATTGGCAGACTGGAATATATGACGGAACGATTGTTGAACTATGAAAATGTCCATGTGTTCAATTTTCTGGGAAAAGAAGATATTATCTGTAATCTGAACAATTATGCGGACTATATGCATTATCATAAAAATGTCTGCCGGTATATTACGGAGTGCTTTGCAACCGGTGAAAATGAACTGCATCCGGAAAATTATGGGCAGGCGTTTGATGAGATCAGGACACTGGCGATGAGTTATAATTACCCTGCGATCTGGGACGACTGGTACGACATGACGCCGCGGTATGGGGAGGAATAAAGATTGAAAAATAAAATTTTTCAATCGCGAGATTTGTGTCCGCGCGCTTGACGCAAACTCGGCATGCGCAAAAAAAACGTGCGCAGAAATGAGAGGAAAATATGCTGCAGAAAGCATTGGGATGTCTGTTTGTGTTTGGAATTGCCCCGGTCGGGATCGGCGGACTTTGGACAAAAGGAATTGGGCAGAAAAGAGAAAAGATTTTGAACCTGTATCTGGCAGGTTTTTTGAGTGAGCTGGCGGTGTTTCAGCTGATCGCTGTGCCGGTGATGGTAAAAGAAGTTTATGGGATGAACCTGCTGGTATATCTGACAACTGCGGTTCTGGCAGTGCTGGCTATAGCAGGATTTATCTGGACGTTTCTGCGGGAACGCGGTTTGTGGAAGCAGGCCGGGCAAAAGCAGCACGTTGCAGTTCAAAATCCGGAGCGTCTGCTTTTCTGGCTGCTGTTTTTGGCATCAGTGGGCTATCAGATGTACATGGCCTTTGCCTATGCTTCATTTGACGGGGATGATGCGTATTATGTAGTTCAATCTGTGTTGGCGGATCAGACCGGAGTGTTGAACCGGATTCGTCCCTACACTGGACTTTCTACGGACTTAGATATCCGTCATGCCCTGGCGACGCTGCCGCTGTGGATTGCTTACGTGGCGCGGATGACAGGCATTCATGCAACGATTGTGGCGCATACACTGCTGCCGCTGATTTTTATTCCGCTGACCTATTATGTGTTTGTTCAGATCGGCAGAAAGCTGTTTTCCGATGACTCTGTAAAGCTTCCGATTTTTCTGACGCTGGTTTCCATTATGCAGATCTGGGGGAATATTTCGATCTATACGAATGAAACCTTTTTCCTGACGCGGACCTGGCAGGGAAAATCAGTGCTGGCAAATCTGATCTTGCTGGTGGAGCTGTGGCTGATGTTGGAGCTTTGTGCGCGGGAAAAAAATAGGAAGAGGCAGGAAGAAACGGGATCGCAGCTGCCCTACTGGCTGCTGCTTGCAGTCAATCATATCGCAGCGGCGATGATGACGAGTATGGGTGCGTTTCTGACGGCGATGCTGTTCGGCATTACGGCGCTTGTGGCGGCGATCCGATACCGGAGCTGGTCGATTTTGTGGAAAATGGCGTTATGCTGCATCCCGAATGTGATCTATCTGGCGTTGCTGCTGGTTTTGTAAGTGAAAGACGACAGTTTGCAAAACACCTGCGAACTGCATCGATAGGAGAGATTGCGTTGAAAGAGATTGTGACAATTTTTCAGAATTACTGCGGCAGCGGCTGGTATCCGGTACTTTTTCTGGTTGCGCTTTTGTATTTGCTGGTGACAGAAAAGAAAAAACAGATCCGCGTCGTGCTGGTAGAAGGCTCTCTGGTGATCACGGTTTTGTTTTTTCTGCCGTTTACAAAGACGGTAATGAATCTGTTGGGCGAAGGAGAAACCTATTACCGGATTTTGTGGCTGCTTCCCATGGCGGTTGTGATCGCTTATGCGGGGATCCGGTTGTTTGGAAAGCATTACCGGATCGGCTTTGTTGTTTTGGCGCTGGTGCTGGTGCTGACTGGAAAATCGGTGTACAACAGCCCGTATCTGTTAAAGGCGCAGAACCGGTATCATATTCCAAATTCCGTGATCGCGATCTGCAACGAGATCATGCCGGCGGAAGATGAAGAGCGCGTATGGGCGGTATTTCCGCAGGAGCTGATCTACTATGTGCGGCAGTATACCTCGGAGGTGCAGATGCCCTACGGGCGGGAAATGCTGGAGGCATCTTGGGAGTGGAACTGGGACACGCATCCGATTTATAAGATCATGCGGGAGGATACGATTGATCTGGATGCGCTTTCGCCGCTTTTGACGGAATATAATTGCCAGTATCTGATTTTGAACAAGAGTGTTCCGTATACCGGCGATCCGCAAAAAAACGGACTGACGAAAATCGCGGATATTGAAGCATATGAGCTGTATCGGAATGAAGCGGTGGAGATTGCGAAGAAGAAAGAGCAGGAGGAAAATAAAAAATGAAATCGACGGACGGCAGGTGCAAACGAAAAATCTGTCGTTTTAGCAAAGAATGGCTATTTCTGCAGGCATTTTTGACAGCGCTTGCGTTAAATACAGAACTTGGAGTAGCAGATGATGAAATCGATGGAATCAACAATGTTCTTTTGGCAAAGTTTTATGCACTGTTTGCTCAGATTGAATCTGGAATTAGTACAAAGGGATTTTTCCTGACAGTATTAACAGCAGCATTGTTTGTCGGATATATATGGATTTCACGGAAAGAACAAACGCTTCCGCCGAAAAAACATATTGGTTTGGCAGCTTTTCTGGCAATGATGTATACAGGAGGTATGGCATACTGGTACGGTGGAAATCTTTCGCTTTTGTATTCATTTCAGATCAACAGGCTGCGCAGTGTTGTATTACTTCTGGGGATGTATTTCTTTTATCTGTATGCGATCGAAGGGGTGCATTACATATTGCGGCAAAAAAATGAGAATGTAGGAACCGCTACAGAGAAAACTGGAAAATGGGGAACAGCGTATCAGAAATATTCGTTTTGGATGACCTGGGGCATCCTGGTGTTTGTGTGGTTTATTCATCTGATTTTAAGATATCCTGGTGCTATGAGCTATGATAACTGGGCACAGCTGCGATATTATTATGGATTTGAAACATATACGACAGCTCAGCCGATTTTCCATACCTGGCTATTTGGTAGTTTTATTCGACTTGCCGTAAAACTCGGAAGTCCGAATGTCGGTTTGTTTTTGTTTGTACTGATGCAGTCCCTGATTATGTCTGCTGTTCTTGCATGGACACTGGAACTGATGAAGCGCTGGAATACAGCTGTCTGGCTTAGAACGCTGACTTTTGCGGTTTATTGTATTGCACCGTATTTTACAGGATATGCTGCATTTCCGATCAAAGATTATCTCTATACTGCTTTTTTAGTGTTGCTGGCTTGTCTGATGGCAGAATGGATGCTGGAGGAAGAGCAATTTTGGAATCAGGCTGTCCAAAATGTACTTTGGATTGTGGCAGCAGCGCTGATGATTTTATGTCGGAAAAACGGAATTTATCTGTATCTGGTTGTGACAGTTGTCATCTGTGTACAAATGTTTTGGAAGAAAAAGCGGACACGGAGAGTTATAGGGAGAAAAGTGGCTATTGTCATCCTGCCGTTTCTTCTGGTATTTGCAGTGGAAGGAATTATTACACAGGTTTATCATGTGGAAAAGGATTCTCCGAAGGAAATGTTTTCGCTGCCGTTTCAGCAGACAGCGCGCTATGTAAAAGAATACGGGGATGAGATACCGGGTGAAGAGCGCGAGGTTATTGCAAAGGTTTTGGATTATGATTCTCTGGCGGAAATCTATGAGCCGATGACCGCTGATCCGGTAAAAACAACCTATCGTTCCGGTTCGACGGGGGATCTTGTGGCATATTTCAAAGTGTGGATGAAAGAGTTTTTTAGGCATCCGCTATGCTATGTGGAAGCAACGTGGAATCAGAATTATTATGTATTTGCGCCTTATGCGGATAACGTGGTTTACAATAAGAATTGCCTGGTTGGTTCTGACTTGGAATATGATAAAGAGTATTACAGCTGGCTGAATTTCCAAATCCCTGAAAAAATGGAAGGCGTGTCGAATATTGCAGTGAAACTATACAGCCTGCTGACGACAGCGCCGGTGATCGGAATGTTCAGCAATGTGGCTTTTTATGTAATTCTGATGTTTGTATTATTGCATTTTGTCAGGCTGGAGAAAAATAAAAAAGCATTCGTTGTGATGCTTCCTGCGCTGATTTCTTTCCTGTTTGTATTACTGGCACCTCAGATTCAGGGGCAGCCAAGATACGCGTTCCCGATCATTTATACGATGCCGCTGATGATCGCGTTTTATCAGAAGACAGAGCGTGGATGAACACAGCGCCGGACGGCATATCGGACAACGGCATGATCAGATGCCGGACAAGTTAAAAGTATAAAACCATAAAACAACCAACCCGGGAAGCTACGCATCTCAAGTGCACAGCCTCCCGGGTTTTATTTTAATGCAATCTTCAATTCAAAATTATTTTACTGTTTAAATACTTTCCCAAACCGTTCTGCGATTTTTTCACGACCCTTTTGGTTCAAATGATACCCCTCCGTCAGGCAGTCGGTATCCTCCATTGTGATCGCACCGTAGTAGTTGTCGATAAAGGATACGCCGTTTTTGCGGCAGGCTTCGACTTCCCAGTTGAGGTAATCGACCATCGTGCCGTTGCCGAGATCATCGCGGTCGATATCGATGGTTTTGCCGTTTGCATCTGTGAAGGTGCCGTAGGGCTGGGAGAGCAGATAAATGCGGATATGCGGGCATTGCTCCTGAAAAAGCTTGATTGTCGCGGTTAAAGCACCGTAAACGGTCGTCAGGTTTTTATCGTTTGCCTCGTCGTAAACCGTGCGGTCGTCCCTGTAGTCCTGCAGGTCATAGAGGATCACGAGGTCGTCCACCTTGGAAAGGTCAACGCTCTTTAAAGTTTCGAGCGCCTGCGCGGCAGCTTCGGAATTCATCTGCGGGACGATGACGTCCATTAGGTCGAAATTCTGGTTGAGCAGAGCAGCCGCAACCCAGTAAAGGCTGACGCCATCCAGCGGATAGCTGTTGTCAAATTCCTGATGCTTCATGGAAATGGAGCTTCCGGGGAACGCGGCGTTTAAAATGGTGGCATTTGCGGATTTTTCCATTAGGGCAGCCAGACCGGTGTCGGAGCGATCATCGGACAGAAGGTCGTTTCCGAGGGCAAGAACGGTGGTTAATCCGTCATCTTCATGCCCTTCGAGCATTTCCGGATCGAGAGGCTGGAGATAATCCATAACCTCAACATCGAACTCTGTAGTCGTTTCGTTTGGGTCATAATCAGACTGACGCCCGCGGTTCCAGAGAAACAGCCGGACAATCGTTACAACGAGGATGATGGAAAAGACGATGACGAAAATCACATGTCCGGACGGACGCCCGGAGCTGGAAGAACGACGCCTCCTTTTACGGCTTTTTGTATGGGAATGGGTATTGCTCTGGTGCTTTTTCGGGTGGGTATTTTCTGTAAAAGAACTGTTTTCTTTCATGAAAAAGAATCTCCTTACTGTCAGGTCTGACCGGAAAAACCGGCTGTTTCGATATATTCATCTTAGCATTCAGGTAAAAAACTGTCCAGACAGGGGGCAAAAGATTCAAAATAATTTAAGAATCTTGAATCTTCCTAATCCGTGAGAAAGATGATATACTAGGACGAAAAGAAAAACAAGCGACGCCGGAGGCGGCATTTGTTTTTCGTGAGTGCACTTTCGGCGACCAAAAAGGAATTTTTATATGAAAAAGAAACTGAATTTACGGGATTTTGCCATCCTGCAGCTTGTCGTGCTGATCTACACCAGCTCCACGGTCATCAGCAAAATCGCGGCGCAGTCCGCGGAGAGCGGAAAAGGATGGACATTTTTGCTGCTCTACGGAGCAGAAATCGGAGTGCTGGGCATCTACGCGCTTTGCTGGCAGCAGGTCATCAAACGGGTGGAACTGTCTGTGGCGTATGCGAATCGGGCGATGGCGCTTTTGTGGTCACTTTTGTGGGCGGTATTACTGTTCGGGGAGCAGATTACGGTGAAAAAACTCATCGGCGTCGGACTGGTGCTTGCCGGGACGCTGATTATCAACGGAGGAAAGGAGCAGGAAAATCATGATTGATTATCATTACTTCTTTCTGATCGGATCCGTGCTTGTGGCGGCGGTTTCCCAGGTTTTATTAAAAAAAGGCGCCCTGCATCATTATGACAGCTGGATTCGGGAATATTTGAATCCGTGGGTGATCACGGGTTATATTTTGATGTTCGGCTCCGTGTTTTTAAGTATTATGGGACTTCGGGGCGTGGATTTTTTCAACGCCCCTGTCATTGATTCGCTGGGCTATGTATTGGTTCCGGTCTGCGGTGCGGTGTTTTTTCATGAAAAGCTGACTGCCCGCAAGTTAGTGGGAATATGCTGCATAGTTCTGGGAATGGCTGTGTTCTACCTTTGAGGTCAGCTGCAGCCATTTTGCATAATCGTAGGAGCGGCGCACATCTGTAGTGCAGGCGGCAAGCTCCGCCGGATCACCCAGACGGTCGCGGAAGGCACGTCGGTCTGCCGGGGCGAGATTGACATATTTCAGATAGGAAATCTTGAGTTCATTTAAATGGCCGCGACAGGCGGGACAGTATTTTTTGTGCCCGTTCAGCATGTGGATTCGTTTACAGTGACGGCAATAATGGATGTACATCATAAGCGTAACTCCTTTCTTTTGGGTGACAAAAGTCTTTGTCCGGATAAACATATTGTGCCATTTAGACAAAAAATACACAACGAAAAAACGTTTACAATTTTCGACAGGAAAGCTGGCAGGAGGAAATCAGTGGAGGGACAGCATAAGAAGAAAAAAACGGGAACTGCAAAAAAAGCGGCTCCCCATGGGATAAAAGACAGAAAGAGCGTATCAGAACAGAAAAAAAAGGCGCAGCGCGCAGAACGCATTTCCGAGCGGAAAAAGTCGAACCGGGACGATGGAGAATTTCTCGACGACTGGGACGAGGTATCCGGCAAAACAGCAGCGCACAGCAATAAGCGCCGCGTGAAAAAGCCTGCCGGAAAAAGCAGTCAGACCTTTCATGAAAAAAGCAGTCAGAACCGCACTGTAAAGCGCTCTGCGTCCGCATTGACCGCAGCATCCGGCAGAAACCGAACACACCGGTCTGCCAGAAAAGAGCCGATGGCGGCGCTGGATATCGCGATTGCTCTGACGGGCGTGCTGGTTTTGGCAGCGGCAGCGTTTACGACATCGATGTATCTGGGACGAAACGAGCAGAATAAGCAGATGGAGGCGGTGGCTGCAGTCGGGAAAAATCTGGAAGCGATCGGGATGTCCGGGGAAGAGGTTCTGTCGGCGGTCGCTGTCGCAGCGCAGAACGCCTCGGAGGAGGCTTCTGAAGAAGAGACGGCGGAGACGGAAACCGGATATGAGGAAAAGGATCTGGAAGCCAATGTCGACGTTATTTTAAAGCTGTCTTCGATGCAGAAGGATATGAAAATTAAATTCGCGGACAAAAACTCCGGTAAGCTGATAGGAAATCAACCCTTTACCGTAAAGCTGGAGGGCGCGTCGAGCCAGAACGCAAAGGATGACGACAAGGACGGCATAATTTATTTAAAAGACTTAAAAGCAGGCGATTACGTCGTTACCGTGACCGGACCGGATGAAATCAGCGGCAGAAAAGCAGCCGGAATTTCCGGGCGAGTGACGGTAAAGGACAAGATTGAGTATAAAAAGGTCGACGTGACGGACGAGATCAAAAAGGAGTCGGAGATCAACGTGGCGAAAGAGGATACCGCGATTGCACCGGCAGTGGAATCGGTTCTACAGGATACTGTGGAATGGGTTGCGTCCACCAAAACACCGGCAGGAAACGGACAGGAATATGAAGAGGTCGGCAAGTCCGATATCCCGGAGCCTGCCCAGGCAAGACTTCTGGAGCCGGAGATAAAATACGCATATTTTGCAAAGGAAACGCAGATCGCCGTTTTCGATCAGCCCAGGGAGGAATCCCCTGCGGAGAGCGAGAACACGCCGCCGACCGAGAGCGAGTCTTCCTCCGAGAGTGAAAGCACAAAGCCGTCTGAAAGTGAAGGTACAAAGCCGACCGAGAGCGAATCGGAATCCGGAAGCAGCAAGCCGACGGAAAGCGAGAGCACGAAGCCATCCGAGAGTGAAAGTACAAAGCCTTCGGAAAGCGAATCTGCAACTGAAAGCAGCACTGCAGCGACAGAGCCGACGAAAACGCCGGAAACCAAGCCGGAGGAGATAAAGGTCAAGAAGATCACGATCTCAGGCTCTGCAACGGTTGAGGTCGGACAGACTGTTTCCCTTTCTGTAACGGTATCGCCGGACAATGCAGCGAACAAGTCCGTTCGCTGGGAAATCGTTTCCGGAAAAGAGTTTGTCTCGGTGGATGATAAGGGAACGGTAAAAGGCGTAAAAGCCGGAGAAGCGAAGATCAAAGCGGTCGCGCAGGACGGCAGCGACGTAGAGAGCGGAATCAGCACCGTGAAGGTGACGGAGAAAAAGATAAACCGCGGCGATACAAAGACCTTATTGAAGGATAAAAACGGCAACCAGCTTTACTGCAAGGACGGGGATACCTACCGTGAGGCGACGACGGCGGATTATTATACGAAGGACAAATTTTACCGCAAAAAAGCGAATGTGGAATATCGGTACACCGGATGGCAGACGATAGATGGAAAACGCTTTTTCTACGATAAAAACGGAACCGCTGTTACCGGCGAACAGGTGATCCAGGGCGTGAAATACACGTTCAATGGGGACGGCAGCTTAAATACGGGAACGGTGATGGGAATTGACATTTCCAAACACAACGGCAATATCGACTGGAACGCAGTCAAAAATTCCGGGGTGCAGTATGTCATCCTGCGCTGCGGCTATCGCGGCTCAGCTTCGGGTGTGCTGGTCGAGGATCAGAAGTTTAGAAGCAATATTCAGGGCGCGACGGCAGCAGGTCTGAAGGTGGGCATTTATTTCTTCAGCCAGGCGGTGAATGAAGTGGAAGCGGTGGAAGAGGCCTCCATGACCCTTTCCCTGATTAAAAATTACAAAATCACTTATCCTGTTTATATTGACGTGGAGAGCGCCAACGGGCGCGCAGACGGAATTTCCAAAGCGGCGCGAACGTCTGTCATCAACGCATTCTGCCAGACGATCCGTAACAGCGGCTACACGCCGGGACTGTATGCGAACAAAAACTGGCTGACGGAAAAGATCAATACAGGCGCCCTTGGCGGCTGCAAGATCTGGCTGGCACAGTATGTCGCTGCACCGACCTATGGAGGACGTTACGAGATGTGGCAGTATTCGTCGAGAGGGTCGATTGCAGGAATCAAAGGAAATGTCGACTTAAACGTAAGCTATATGGGTTACTGATATCAGCCGTATTTTCCTGTTGGAAAAACACGGAAAATATGGTACACTGGAAAAAAATCAGGATTATGGGATTTTGCGTCCTTTTGCGCAGAATCGAAAAGGAGAAGAGGCATGAGAACCTATCTTGTTACCGGAGGAGCGGGGTTTATCGGTTCCAATTACATTCACTATATGTTCCGCAAGTACGACAACGAAATCCGCATCATCAATGTGGATGCGCTGACCTATGCGGGCAATCTCGAGAACTTAAAAGACATTGAAAACCGCGATAACTATACGTTTGTAAAGGCAAATATCTGCGATAAAGAAGCGATTGCAAAGATCTTTGCAGAAAACGATATTGACCGCGTGGTGCATTTTGCGGCGGAAAGCCATGTAGACAGAAGCATCAAAAATCCCGAAGTATTCGTACAGACCAACGTGCTGGGTACTGCTGTGATGTTAAACTGCGCAAAGAACGCGTGGGAGCTTCCGGACGGCACCTTTAAGCCGGGCAAGAAATTCCTGCATGTTTCGACGGATGAAGTATACGGCTCTTTGAGCGAAGACGGCGGCTATTTCTATGAGACAACCCCCTATGCGCCCCACAGCCCGTATTCTGCCAGCAAGGCAGGATCTGATATGCTTGTAAAAGCGTATATGGATACCTATCATTTCCCTGCAAATATCACAAACTGCTCTAATAACTACGGCCCTTATCAGTTTCCGGAAAAGCTGATTCCGCTGATCATCAACAATGCGCTGCACGGCAAGAAGCTTCCGGTATACGGCGACGGCAAGAACGTCCGCGACTGGCTGTATGTCGAAGACCACGCAAAGGCCATCGACATGGTGCAGGAGCAGGGCAGACTGTTCGAAACCTACAATGTAGGCGGTCATAACGAAAAACAGAACATTCAGATCATCGAAATCATTATCGAGACCCTGCAGGAGATGCTTGCAGACGACGACCCGCGCAAGGCGCTTGTCAGCAAGGATCTGATTACCTATGTAGCAGACCGTAAGGGACACGACAGAAGATACGCGATCGCTCCCGACAAGATCAAGGAAGAGATCGGCTGGTATCCGGAGACGATGTTCAAAGAAGGCATCAAAAAGACCATTGCATGGTACTTCGAGCATGAAGACTGGATGGAGCGCGTAACCAGCGGCGACTACCAGAAATATTATAACGAAATGTACAAAGCCTGAGAAATTTCCGGATTGTCGGGAGGAAAATGCCGGACAGACCGAAGAAAACAGGGCTTTGCATACCAGAATGGGGACGGCGCGCGACACCGTTCCCCTTTTGGCGCATCTGGACAGGAGCGATCCTGTAAAGCAAAGTGTTTTTCCTACAGGCGAATGAACGCATAAGAATGGAGGAATCTATGAAAGGTATCATTCTTGCAGGCGGCTCCGGAACCCGCCTTTATCCGCTGACCAAGGCGGTATCCAAACAGATTATGCCGGTTTATGACAAACCGATGATTTATTATCCGCTCTCCACACTGATGCTGGCGGGCATCCGGGAGATTCTGATTATTTCCACGCCCAGGGATCTGCCTGCTTTTAAAGAACTGTTCGGTACAGGCGAGCAGCTGGGACTTTCGATGTCCTATGCGGTTCAGGAGACGCCCCGCGGACTGGCAGACGCATTTTTGATCGGCGCGGATTTCATCGGAAACGACAGCGTTGCCCTCGTTCTGGGCGACAATATTTTCTATGGACAGAGCTTTTCCAGAGTGCTGCGTCAGGCAGCGGAGCGCGAAAAGGGTGCGACGATTTTCGGCTATTTTGTCCGCGATCCCAGAGAATACGGCGTGGTGGAATTTGATGAAAACGGCAAAGCGCTTTCCATCGAGGAAAAGCCGGAGCATCCCAAGAGCAACTACGCAGTTCCCGGACTGTATTTTTATGATAACGACGTTGTGGAAATCGCCCGCAACGTAAAGCCGTCTGCAAGAGGCGAGATCGAAATCACTTCGATCAACAACGAATATCTGCGCAGAGGGACGCTGATGGTGGAGACGCTGGGCAGAGGCTTTGCATGGCTCGATACCGGCAACCACGATGCACTGCTGGATGCGGCAGATTTCGTCGCAGCGGTACAGAAGCGTCAGGGCATGTACATTTCCTGCATTGAGGAAATCGCGTTCCGCAGAGGTTTTATCGATAAACAGCAGCTCTTAAAGCTTGCGGAGCCGCTGATGAAGACCAACTATGGCAAATATCTTGTAGAGGTCGCAAACGGACTTTAAAAACGGAACAGGAGAATAGAAAAATGGGAAAAATTTCAGTAGAAACATGTCATATCGAAGGTCTTAAGGTGATCACCCCCCAGGTGTTCGGCGACGCCCGCGGTTACTTTATGGAGACTTATAACTACAACGATTACAAGGAAGCCGGCATCGATCAGGTTTTCGTACAGGACAACCAGTCCGCATCCAAAAAAGGCGTTCTGCGGGGGCTTCATTTCCAGATCAATTACCCCCAGGACAAACTGGTGAGAGCGATTCGCGGCGAAGTGTTTGACGTTGCGGTTGACTTACGTCCCGGCTCCAAAACCTATGGTCAGTGGTACGGTGTGCTGCTTTCCGAAGAGAACAAAAAGCAGTTCTTTATCCCCAAGAATTTCGCACACGGCTTTGTAGTGCTGTCGGATTATGCGGAATTTGCCTATAAATGCACCGACTTCTATCATCCCAACGACGAAGGCGGTCTGGCATGGAACGATCCCCAGATCGGCGTAGAATGGCCGATTCCGGAAGGAATGGAACTGACCTTGTCTGACAAAGATAAAAAGTGGGGCTCTTTTGCCGAATTTACAGAAAGCAGAAATAAATGAAGAGACTGAATAAAAAAACAGGAATCGCCATATTCACTGCGGTGATGGCGATTCTTGCCGTTATTATCCTTGTTTATCATAATCCCCTTGCCAATCCGCAGGATGAGCTGCTGAAAAAAGTGATTGCCTGCGTGCTGATCGTGGCGGCGGTCATTGCCTTTATCCGGTTATACGATAAGATCACGGTACTGCCGGTGGAATTATACCAGAACCGCAGGCTGATCTGGAAACTGGCAAAGAGCGATTTCAAAAAGCGCTACGCAGGCTCTTATATGGGAGCGTTCTGGGCGATGGTGCAGCCGGTCATCACAGTTGCGATGTACTGGGTTGTTTTCGTGATTATTTTCCCAAACCGGACTGGTTATGCCTCCGGAGGCGTAGAAGGTGTTCCGTATATCCTGTTTCTGACAGCGGGACTGGTGCCCTGGTTTTATTTTTCCGAAGCCCTGACCAGCGCAATGGTATCGCTGCTGGAATATAATTACCTGGTAAAAAAAGTCGTATTCAAAATCAGTATCCTGCCGATTATCAAGATTATTGCAGCGACATTTATTCATGCGTTTTTCGTGCTGGTTTTACTGATCGTGGCAGCATTAAATGGTTATTATCCGAGCCTGTATACACTGCAGGTATTTTATTACAGCTTCTGCATGTTCGTTTTTGTACTGGCACTCAGTTATACGACCTGCTCGGTTGTTATCTTTTTCAGGGATCTGCAGTCCATTGTCAATATCTTTCTGCAGGTCGGTATGTGGGCAACTCCGGTGCTGTGGAATATCAATGATTTTCCGATGAAGCTTCAGATGATCGTGAAAATCAATCCGCTTGTATACATTGTGGAGGGCTACAGAAGCGCTGTATACGGAAAACAGTGGTTCTGGGAGGATTTTTACTCCACGGTTTATTTCTGGATTATCACGGTGGTGCTGTTTGGCATTGGTGCGCTGATTTTCAAGAAACTCAAGATTCATTTTGCGGATATCATGTAAAGGAAAACTGGTTATGGAACAAAAAGAACTGGCAATTCATGTGGACAGGGTGAGCAAAGTATACAAGCTGTACCGCAGAAACCGGGACCGTCTGATCGAATCCCTGGGACTGACAAAAAAGAAACTTTCCACGCCGCATTACGCATTAAAGGATGTCAGTCTGGACATTTATAAAGGAGAGACTGTCGGCATTATTGGCACGAACGGCTCCGGCAAATCGACGATTTTAAAGATTATCACCGGCGTATTACATGAGACGAGCGGCACTGTGCAGGTAAACGGCAGAATTTCCGCCTTGCTGGAGCTGGGCGCAGGCTTTAACATGGAATACAACGGCATCGAAAATATTTATCTGAATGGAACGATGATCGGTTTTTCTGAAAAAGAAATTGATGAAAAGCTGCAGGATATCCTGGATTTTGCGGATATCGGGGACTATGTGTACCAGCCGGTAAAGACCTATTCCAGCGGTATGTTTGTCCGACTGGCATTTGCAGTTGCCATCAATATCGACCCGGAAATCCTGATCGTCGATGAGGCGCTTTCGGTTGGCGACGTATTTTTCCAGGCAAAATGCTATCGAAAATTCGAGGAATTCAAGAAAAAAGGCAAGACGATCCTGTTCGTCAGCCACGATCTGAGCGCGATCAGCAAATACTGCGACCGTGCGATTCTGTTAAATCAGGGCGTAAAGCTCGGAGAAGGCTCGCCCAAAGACATGATCGACGCCTACAAGCAGGTGCTGGTGGGACAGTACGAAACGCCTAAGGCTGGCGTGGATGTACCTGACCTGACGGCGGACGGGGATGTTCGGGCGGCCCTTGACAAACAGAAAAAGAAGCAGGAAGCGGCGCGCATGGGCGTCAACCCGGAGACACTGGAATACGGCACGAAGCAGGCGGAAATTGTTTCGTATTACATTACGGACAAAAACGACGTGCAGACGACCGCAATTTTAAAGGGCGACGAATTCACGATGCATATGAAGGTGAAAATCGGTCAGGATCTTCCGGCGCCGATCTTTGCTTTTTCCATCAAAAACATCAAGGGCGTGGAGATCACGGGAACGAACACGATGTTTGAAAAGACGTTTCTGGAGAGCGTAAAGGCAGGGCAGGTGCTGGAAATTACATTCCGCCAGAAGATGCGCCTGCAGGGCGGTGACTATCTCATATCCCTGGGTGTGACAGGGTATGAAAAAGATACGTTTAAAGTGTATCATCGTCTTTATGACGTGCTGAATATTACGGTTGTGTCCGACAAGGATACGGTGGGCTATTTTGATATGGAATCTCAGGTTGAGGTGAAGGAGATTTAACGTATGCAGACAGGCAGGACAGAGAAGATCGGGAATGTTGTGCTGGATTATTCCCATTATCCGGAACAGGATTTTTACTGCGACGGAGCGTCGGAGGATGCACTTTTGGAGCTGGTAAAAACAATCCCGCCCCGGGAATATCCCCAGGAAATCTATAAAGCGGCGAGCTGGGAGGTGCTTTACCACCTTTCCGACCTGCGGGAAAATATCGTCGGATGGCTGCCTGTTGACAAAAGCATGAAGGTGCTGGAAATCGGTTCCGGCTGCGGCGCGATTACGGGAAGCCTCGCACAGAAGGCAGGCAGCGTAACCTGCGTCGACCTTTCGAAAAAACGCAGCTTGATCAACGCTTACCGCCATCAGGACTGTGACAACGTGACGATCCATGTGGGCAACTTTTCGGACATCGAGCCGGATCTGCCGACGGATTATGATTTTGTCTGTCTGATCGGCGTGTTCGAATACGGGCAGAGCTATATCGGCGGAAAAACCCCCTTTCACGATTTCTACCGGATTATCAAAAAACATGTGAAATCCGATGGACATATCGTGATTGCGATAGAGAATAAGCTTGGTTTAAAATATTGGGCGGGGTGCCGGGAAGACCACGTCGGCACGTTTTTTTCAGGCCTGGAGGATTACCCCCAGGGCGGTGCGGCTCGCACCTTTTCCCGGAGCGGTCTGGAAAAAATCCTGAAAGAATGCGGTGAGACGGAATATCATTTCTACTACCCTTATCCGGATTATAAATTTATGACGACGCTGTACTCCGACCGGTATCTGCCCAAAGTCGGAGAACTATCTAATAACCTGCGAAATTTCGACCGCGACCGGATGCTGCTGTTCGATGAAAAAAAGGTGTTCGACATGCTCATCCGCGAGGGACTGTTTGGACAGTACAGCAATTCGTTCCTCGTGATGACAGGGCCCATGACGGATATTGTATACAGCCGTTTTTCCAACGACAGAGCGGAGCATCTGAGCATCCGCACGGATATTCTGGAAAAGGACGGAAAACACACTGTCCGGAAATATCCGGCAACCTCAGCTGCTGCGGCACATATTGAAGCCCTGGCAGAAAATGAATGCGTCTTCACAGAACGGTTTAAAGGCAGCACCCTCTCAGTCAACCGTCTGGAGCTGAAACGGAATCCGGATGGATTGCCCTTTGCGGAAATCGAATATCTCGAAAATAGCCGGACATTGGAAGAGCTGCTGGATGAGTGCTTACAGAACAATGACGAAGCCGGTTTTGATAAGCTGTTTGACCGTTACTGCAAAATCGCAGCGTGGAAAGCGGAGGGGACGAAGCAGGATTATGACCTGACCTTCCCGAATATCTGCGTACAGGGTGATATCTGGACGATGATCGATTACGAGTGGACGACAGACAAGCTGACGCCGCAGCAGATCATCAGCCGGGCATTGAACTGCTATGGTCAGGAGGATCCGGTTCGGATGGAGCATCCGATTGTGAAAAAGCATCTGGAAGCCCTCGGCATCGGCAAAGAGCAGATGTATGAGCTTTCGGAAAAAGAGCTGGCGTTCCAGCGCTTTGTCCTGCAGGAAAAGGACGGGCGGAGCCGGACGGCTCTTGGGCAGCTTCGGCATCTGATCGGCAATCGTGCTGTGCCGTATCAGGAATTTTTCGCCCGGGCGGATCGCAAAAAGGTGCAGGTATTTGAAGACTTCGGCGCAGGATATACACCGGAGCATTCTTATTATCAATATGATGCATATGAGGCGGACGATCTGATCAACGCCAGGATCACCTGCAAAGCAGGTACAAAAGCGATTCGCTTAGATCCTGCGGAGCTGCCGTGTCTGGTACAGATTCATGGAATCGAATGGCGGGGAAAAGCGCTGACGCGGGAACAGCTGGATCAGTGCCTGTCGACGAACGGACAGGTGCTTGCAGATACCCCGTCCCATGTTCCGACGGTACTGTTTGAAACAGGAGATCCGAACATCAGCGTTCGGCTGGATTGTCTGGACAACGAGGCGACGGATGGTGAAGCGCTGATCATCCGGGCACAGATCGCATGGCTGTCGGCGGAAATGCTGCAGGATATTCAGGCGCGCCTGGCGGCAGGGGCAAGGAGGAAAGGTTTTTGGTTTCAAAGATAAAAGAAACAATTCAGAATAATCTGGTAAAGAAAAGATACCGCTGGTATCAGGAGCAGATTCAGAAACAGACGCTCACCTATGACGAGTGGATTCGGGAAAAGGAAGCCCGGGAGGACGAGACACTGCGCGCAAAGCACAGGGCAGAGCACGCGGAGGTGATCTCTTACGATGAGTGCCGTGCGGATTTTGATGTGCGGCGGTATGGAAACGGCGCAACGCCGGCGGACGTCCTGATTTTCCACGCGCCGGACGCAAGCCCGGATACGAGAGGCATTTCACATGTGCTCAGCTGGTTTGAAGCCCATCCCGAAACGGTGATCGCCTACGCGGACGAAGATGAAATCGACGAAGCCGGAAAGCGCAAAAATCCCTGGCTGAAGCCGGACTGGTCGCCGGATACACTGATGTCCTGCTTTTATTTCGGCGGATTCTTTGCGGTGCGCAGACAGGCGATGGAGAACTGTCCGTGGCTGGCAGATGAGAACCCACTGCGCAACCTTTATGACCTGGTGCTGCGCCTGACGGAAATCGAGAATGGAACTGCACATATCGACAGCGTGCTGTTTCATCATGAAAAAATCGAAGTCTGGGGTATGGAAGAGACATATGATGATCTGAAAAAGGCGGCATATGTAAGAAGAGGCTGGCCTCTTACGCCCTCCGGGAAGGTTTCAATCATCATCCCGACCAAGGATCATCCCCATATTTTATCGAATTGCATTCATTCTGTCCTGGAAAGTGGAAACTACCGGGATTTTGAGATCATCGTTGTGGATAACGGAAGCAATGAACAAAACCGTGCAAGAATTGAACGGATGCGCGACATGTTGAACGAGGATTTCCGGTTCGTTTATCACTATGAACCGATGGAGTTCAATTTTTCCAAAATGTGCAACCTTGGCGTGTCCCTGGCGACCGGCGATTACATCCTGTTATTGAATGACGATATCGAAATTACGCAGGACAACTGGCTGGAAAAGCTGATGGAAAAGGCGGTTCTGCCCCACGTCGGTGCGGTGGGCGCAAAGCTGATCTATCCGGGCACGGAGATCATTCAGCACGCAGGCATCACCAACATTCATCTGGGACCTGCCCACAAGCTGCAGTTCCGCTCCGATGCCCTGGAATTTTATTTCGGGCGCAACCGCATGGCGATGGATGTTCTGGGGGTAACCGGCGCCTGTCTGCTGGCGAAAAAAAGCATTTACCATCAGGCGCAGGGACTGTCCGAGAACCTGCGTGTCGCGTTCAACGACGTGGAATTCTGCTATCATGTATATGAAATGGGCTATTACAACGTGGTACGCAACGACGTGACGCTGACGCATCATGAATCCTTAAGCCGCGGTGCGGACGACAGCACGGAAAAGCTGCGCCGCCTGCATCAGGAACTGAATCTGCTCTATGAACTGCACCCGTCCCTATACGGAACCGACCCGTTTTATCACAGATATCTGGTAAAGGATGTGCTGGATGCGGAATTTTATACGGGCTGCCGTTATGATTTTGACAAAAGAGTGGAAAAAGTTTCCCCTGAGAAGATCGAAGGTGTTCTGGAACCGCAGTGGCATAATGAGGTGCTGCGCATCGGTGTGGAGTTCGCCGGGGACATGGGGCGCTGGCAAAGGGGCGCTGCAGGAGCAGGAACAGGCGACTGGATGATCCAGGGCTGGACGTGGGCACTGCAGGTTGACAACTGTCGGTACGATTTTTCCCTGTTGTTAAAGAAGGTGGAGACCGGCTATATTGCGCCCGGCTCCAGTACGGAAGCGATTCCTGAGGATCGGGGCGAGGTCTGGAGGATTCCCTGTACGAGGCAGTTCCGCCCGGATATCGACGAAAATCTGCACGGAATTGTCCATACCGAGCTGCCGGGCGTGTGCGTGACCTTCGATCGGGACAGCCTGCCGGAGGGAGACTATCTGATCGGCTTTTTGTGGGAAGATACCTGTTCGCGGCAGAAGCTTTACCGCTTCAGTCCGGAAATGCTTACAGTGAGGAAATAATAAAATCATGGAAGAAAAAAAGGACTATCAGGACGCTTACGAGAAAGAACATTATAAAGCCGTTTATCTGGCAAACCGGGTCGCTGAGCTGGAGGATCAGGTGGACGATCTGCAGTTCAAATTGAACCGCATCAAAAACAATCCGATCTGGAAAGCGTCCGGCCCTGCCAGAAAGTGCATGCATTTTGTGATCCGCCAGAAGGACCGTTTGAAAAATTGCGGCAGCCTGTCGGGGGTGATTGCAAAGGTGCGCTATAAATCCTGGGAAAAGAAGGCGATGACCCATTACGGCACCCGGAGCTTTCCCTCCGCAGAGGAAAGACCGAAGCAGGAGGAGGCTGTCTTTGAACGGATGCCAAAGATCAGTATTCTTGTTCCGTTGTGGAACACGCCGGAAAGCTTTTTAACCGAGATGATCGGCTCCGTCCAGTGGCAGACCTACAAAAACTGGGAGCTGTGTCTGGCGGACGGTTCGGACGATGCGCACGCCTATGTCGGCGAATACTGCAAAAGGCTGGCGGCGCAGGATTCGAGAATCGTTTATCAGAAGCTTGCCAAAAACGAGGGCATTTCGGGCAACACGAACGAATGCTATAAGCTTGCATCCGGCGAGTTTATCGGGCTGTTTGACCACGACGATATTCTGCATCCCTGCGCACTTTACGAATATGTAAAGGCGATCAACGAAAAGGATGCGGACTTTATTTACTGTGATGAGGCGACGTTTAAGAGCCCGGACATCAACAAGATGATCACGATGCACTTCAAGCCGGATTATGCCATCGACAACCTGCGCGCGAATAACTATATCTGTCATTTCAGCGTATTTTCCAGAGCACTGTTGGACGGCACGGAGCTGTTTCGGACAAAATTTGACGGCAGTCAGGATCATGACATGATTCTGCGCCTGACGGACAATGCGAAGCATATCGTCCATGTGCCGAAGCTTCTGTATTATTGGCGCTCCCATGCAGGCAGCGTTGCGGGCAATATCGAGGCAAAGCCTTACGTGGTCGAAGCGGCAAGAGGCGCGGTTGCGGATCATTTGCGCAGACACGGCTTCAAAAACTTTACGATTACCAGCACCCGCGCCTTTGAGACGATTTTTAAAATCAGTTATGAGATTATCGGGGAACCGAAGATTTCTATCATTATTCCCAACAAGGATCATGTGGAAGACCTGCGCCGCTGTATCAGCTCCATTGTGGAAAAATCGACCTGGGAAAATTACGAGATCATTGTCGTGGAGAACAACAGCGAGACGAAGGAGATTTTTTCCTACTATGACGAGCTGCAGAATAATCCGCAGATCCGCGTGGTGACCTTCGAGGGTAAATTTAATTATTCGAAAATCAACAATTTCGGCGTCTCTCTTGCGACCGGAGACTATGTGCTGTTGTTAAACAATGATACGCAGGTAATTACGATCAACTGGATGGAAGAGCTTCTGATGTATGCGCAGCGTCCGGACGTCGGCGCAGTCGGCGGAAAGCTTTACTATGGGGATAAAACGATCCAGCATGCGGGCGTCGTGATCGGGCTTGGCGCGCATCGGACGGCAGGACATGTGCATTACCGCCAGAAGCGGGAAAATTTAGGATACATGGGACGTCTGTGCTATGCGCAGGACATGACGGCAGTAACCGGAGCCTGCCTGTTGGTGAAAAAATCGCTCTATGAGCAGGTCGGCGGTCTGGACGAGAGCTTTGAAATTTCATTAAACGATGTGGACTTCTGTTTGAAGCTGCGCAAGGCTGGTTATCTGAACGTCTTTACGCCCTTTGCCGAGCTGTATCATTTCGAATCGATTTCGAGAGGATTAGACGATCAGGGAGAAAAAGCAAAACGGTATAACGAAGAGTCCGAACGCTTCCGCAACAAATGGAAAGCTGAGCTGGAAGCCGGAGATCCTTATTTTAATCCGAATTTTTCGTTAGATAAATCTGACTTTTCTTTACGGGTCTGAAAAAATAGTGTATACTAACTTAAAGAAGATGCACTGTAGCCAAGGGAAGACTGACAGGCAGGGACGTAAGAGACGGCAGGCATCAGAAAAGATGGAGGTAGCAAAAGCGATGAATTACATGGATCAGTACAAATTCTGGCTGGAGGATTCCTACTTTGATGAAGGAACCAAGGAAGAGCTCCGCAAAATTGCAGATAATCAGGCGGAGATTGAAGATCGTTTTTACAAGGATCTGGCGTTTGGTACCGGCGGTCTGCGCGGTGTGATCGGAGCCGGAACCAACCGGATGAATATTTATACTGTCAGAAAAGCAACACAGGGTCTGGCAAACTACATTTTAAAGCAGGGCGGCGCTGACAAGGGCGTTGCAATTGCATACGACAGCCGTTATTATTCTCCTGAATTTGCAGATGAGGCTGCACTGTGCATGGCTGCAAACGGCATTAAGGCGTATGTATTCGATGAACTCCGTCCGACACCTGAGCTGTCCTTTGCATTGCGTACCTTAGGCTGTATTTCCGGTATCGTTGTAACGGCGAGCCACAATCCTCCGGAATACAACGGCTACAAGGTTTACTGGGAGGACGGTGCACAGGTAACTGCCCCCAAGGATCATGAGATCATCGACGAGGTAGAGCATGTAACCGATTTCCATACGGTAAAAACCATGTCCAAGGACGATGCCATCGAAGCCGGTCTGTATCAGTACATCGGCGAAGAAATCGACGTTGCCTACATGGAAGAGTTAAAGAAACAGATCATTCATCCCGAAATCATCAAAGAAGTAGCGGATGAACTGAAAATCGTGTACACACCGTTCCATGGTACCGGCAACAAGCCCGTCAGAAGAATTCTGGCTGAGCTGGGCTTCAAGCACGTTTATGTTGTTCCCGAACAGGAACGTCCCGATCCTGCATTTACGACGCTGGATTACCCGAATCCGGAAGATCCCAAGGCATTTACCCTGGCATTAAAGCTTGCAAAGAAGGTGGACGCAGACATCGTTCTGGCTACTGACCCGGATGCAGACCGTCTCGGCATTTATGCAAAGGATTCCAAGACCGGCGAGTACATGCCCTTCACCGGCAACATGTCCGGCATGCTGATTGCAGAGTACATCCTGCGCGAGCGCACCGCTACCAACCGGATGCCGGTTGATCCTGTTATGGTATCCACCATCGTTACGACCAATATGGCAGCAGCGATTGCAGCAGATTATAACGTAGAATTAAGAGAAGTCCTGACCGGCTTTAAGTATATCGGCGAGCAGATCAAATGGATGGAGCAGGCTGGGAAAGGCCACTATGTATTCGGTCTGGAAGAGTCCTACGGCTGTCTGGCAGGCACCCATGCAAGAGATAAGGATGCGATTGTTGCAGTAATGTGTCTGTGTGAGACCGCTGCATGGTGCAAGAAACACGGCATGACCTGCTGGGATCAGATGCTTGCACTGTATGAGAAATATGGCTACTACAAAGAAACCCAGTATGCCATCACCCTGAAGGGAATCGACGGCGCAGCCCAGATCTCCGCAATGATGGATAAGCTTCGCAGCAATCCTCCGAAGAATTTCGGCGACCTGCAGGTTGTAGAGATGCGCGACTACGATAAGGATCAGGTTAAAGATATGGCAACCGGCGAGGTTCGTCCGACCGGACTTCCCAAGTCCAACGTTCTGTACTTTGAACTGACCAACAATTCCTGGTGCTGTGCACGTCCTTCCGGAACCGAGCCTAAGATTAAATTCTATATGGGCGTAAAGGGAACCAGCCTGGAAGATGCACAGGCAAAGGTTGACAAGCTGACCGCTGACCTGAAGGCAATTCTGTAAAAGAAAAAGCCGGAGCACCAGCAGCGTATTTTGCAGCAAAAATGCAGCATGCGCTCTGGCATAGGGTTTATATCACGAATCAAAAGGACACGGCGCGTGCCCGGTGTCGGAGTTTTCCGGCACTTGGGCACGCGCAGGCGTCTGTAGCAGGAAAAGGAGTTCGACGGATGTCTGTTTTTTCCCTATCCAATCTGAAAAAAACCTGGTATTATCTGCAGAAAAACGGAATCAGAAATGCCGTGTGGGCGGTGTTGGAGCGGATTGGGCAGGAACAGGAGGTCTATACCTGGCAGGAGCCGGACGAAAAGACACTTTCGTTCCAACGGGAGCATTCTGCTTCCTTGCGCATCAGTATCGTCGTTCCGGCATACCGGACGAAAAAAGAGCATCTGGAGGCGATGCTTAATAGCGTGTCGAGGCAGTCGTATCCGCACTGGGAGCTGATTGTAGCGGATGCGGGAGGCACGGCAGAGTCTGTACAGGCCTGGGCAAAAAAGAACGGAATCTGCCTGCGGGAAGCGGCAGATGCATCAAATCTTGCAGAATGGAAGGATCAGAGCATCGTGCTCAGCCCCCTTTCCGAAAACAAAGGAATTTCCGCCAATACGAACGCAGGAATTGGGCTTGCGGCGGGAGACGCGGTCGGTCTGCTGGATCACGACGATCTGCTGACTGCGAATGCGCTCTGGGAGATGGCGGATTGTCTGGAAAAAGAAAAAAAGCGCGGAAAACAAAAGCTTGTGCTGTTTTCCGATGAAGATAAATGCGACGGAGCGGCGAGCCGCTTCTATGAGCCGAATTTCAAGCCGGATTTTGACGGGGAATTGCTTTTAACCAACAATTATATCTGTCATTTTACGGTGATCGAAACGGCATTTTTGAAAGAATTAAAGCTGCGCAGCGGATTTGACGGGGCGCAGGATTACGATCTGATGCTGCGGGCCTATGCGGCAGGCGGACAGTTTGTGCATGTGCCGAAGGTGCTGTACCACTGGCGCTGCCATGAAGCGTCTACGGCGTCGAACCCGCAGAGCAAGCGCTACGCTTACGAGGCGGGGCAGCGTGCGCTGGAAGATTATTGTCTTCGAAAAGGCTGGAAGGCGACAGTGAGCGGGCTGAAACATCTTGGCTTTTATCGGGAAGACTATGAAGACAGTGTATTTTGCCAGCGCCCGGAAATCGGGATTTGGGCAAAGCCTCTGCCGGGCGGCAGGGATATTTTTGGCATCCGGCATCCGAAAGGCTTCCTGGTGAGCGGACTGTATGAAAACGACGGTTTGATGCGGTATGCAGGGCTTCGGAAAGGATATTCCGGACCGATGCACCGTGCAGCGCTGCAGCAGAGCGCACCGGCAGCAGACCTGCGCAGCATGGAGGTTTGCAGCGCATTAAAGGAGCGTTACGCGCAGACGATAGCGGAATTAAAAGAAGCCTGCCAGGGGCTTCCGACGGCAGCGCAGGAAAAAAAGATCCTTCAAAAGAGTATGGAATTTTGTAAAGAAGCGACAGCGGCAGGGTATGGGATTTTATGGGATCCGCAGGCGTAAGCCGCAGATAGAGCGCACCGCGGCAGGCGGCTTTGTTGCTGCGCAGGCAGGCGATCCGCGCTCTGAGGCTCTCCCTCGCGCGGACGGCAAACACAGGAAACATGAGGAGCAAAATCGGTGGATGAAAACGACCGTGGTAATACCGAACTATAACGGAAAACATTTTCTGCAGGACTGTCTGGACAGCCTGCTTCAGAGCACAGTGGAAATCGCCGTGATCGTTGTGGATAACGGGTCGACGGACGGAAGTGTTTCGTGGATACAGGAGCATTTTCCGCAGGTGAAGCTGATCTGTTTTTCGGAAAATAAGGGTTTTTGTACGGCAGTCAATACCGGAATTGAAGCTGCTGCTACACCCTATGTTTTTCTTTTAAATAACGACACAAAAACCGACCGTTTCTGTCTGGAACGTCTGGAAAGGGCAATGGAAGCGGATGAGAAGATTTTCTCAGTCGGGGCGAAGATGCTTTCGATGAAGGAACCGGAGCTTGTCGATACGGCGGGGGATCTGTACTCGGCATTTGGCTGGGCGTATGCGATTGGCAAAGGAAGGCCTTCTTCCAATTACACAGCGCCAAAGCGCGTTTTTTCCAATTGTGCAGGGGCGGCACTCTACCGCAAGGCACACCTGGAGCAGATCGGAGGGTTTGACGAGCTTCATTTTGCATACCTGGAAGATGTGGATATCGGATACCGGGCGCAGATTTTCGGGCTGAAAAATGTCACAGAGCCGGCTGCAGTCGTCTATCACGCGGGGAGCGGTTCTACCGGTTCGCGGTACAATGCGTTTAAGGTGACGCATTCTTCGAGAAACAATATTTATCTGATCTACAAAAATATGCCGCTGCTGCAGCTGATCCTGAATCTGCCGTTTTTACTGGCGGGATTTTTGATGAAACAGCTGTTTTTTATCCAGAAAGGATTTGGGGCGACTTACGCACAAGGAATCCGGGCGGGAATCTGCCTGTCCGCTTCGAAAGCGGGACGCGCCCATAAGGTTCCCTTTACAGGACGAAATTTGCTACATTATTGCAGTTTGCAGCTACAGCTGTGGGTCAACCTGTTTCGGCGTGTGTAAGCGGTGACTGTAGGCGTACACAAGTGTTACAGTTCACCTGTGGGATTTGTAAAAATCCTTGTGCTTTGCTGGAAGGTATTGTATACTACACTTTGAATATGGGGACGAGCCGTAATGATAAAGGATAATCAACGTTATTTGAACCGGCTTCATGTTGTTGTAGATGCCGTGGTTACAGCAGCTTCCTATCTGTTGGCCTGGTGGCTGATGTTCGGGAGCCGCTTTGCAGATAAAGAAATAGGTGTACTGGACATGGGCATTTATTTTTCCGCCCTTTATTTTGTTGTGCCCGGTTACCTGATCCTTTATTACTGGAACAAATTGTATACGCCGAAGCGTGTACAACGCCCGGAAAATGAAATACTGAATATTATCAGGGCGAATCTGATCGGAATTGTCCTGTTTCTTGCGGGGTTATACCTTGCCAACTCCATCGACCGCGAGCTGCAGCATTTTTCCCGCGGCATGCTGGCATTATTTGCCACCATCAATACGATTTCAGGAATTCTGGTGCGTGCGCTGATCCGTAGAATCCTGCATCTGATGCGCAAACGCGGTTATAATTTGAAACACATTTTGCTGGTGGGGTATTCTCGCGCGGCGGAAGCCTATATCGACCGGATTATCGCCAATCCCCAGTGGGGCTATATGGTGCGGGGCATTCTGGACGATAATGTGCCGAGAGGCGCGGTTTACAAGGGAGTCAAGGTGCTGGGTTCCATCGATAACCTGCCCTTTATCCTGCCGGAAAACAAACTGGATGAGATCGCTGTGACCCTTGCGCTGCAGGACTACGACCGTCTGGAAGAGATCGTCAATCTCTGTGAAAAATCCGGCGTGCATACGAAGTTTATTCCGGACTATAACAGCCTGATTCCGGGTAAGCCCTATACGGAGGATCTTGGCGGATTGCCGGTCATCAATATTCGCTACGTCCCCCTGAGCAACACATTAAATGCGGTTGCAAAGCGCGCCGTGGATATTGTGGGTTCGCTTTGCGGGCTGATTGTGACATCGCCGCTTCTTTTGATCGTAGCGATTTTGATCCGAGCGACGAGTAAGGGACCGATTATTTTCAGCCAGGAGAGAATCGGACGACATAATCATGTGTTTAAAATGTACAAATTCCGTACAATGTATGTTCAGGACACCACGGAAGAAAAGAAAGGCTGGACGACGAAAAACGATCCCCGTGTCACAAAGGTTGGGCGGATTCTGCGCAAGACCAGCATCGACGAGCTGCCGCAGTTGATCAATATCCTGATCGGGGATATGAGTCTGGTAGGTCCCAGACCGGAGCGCCCCCAGTATGTAGAGAAGTTCAAGGAAGAGATTCCGCGCTATATGATCAAGCACCAGGTTCGTCCGGGACTGACCGGCTGGGCGCAGATCAACGGCTACCGGGGAGATACGTCGATTCGCAAGCGAATTGAGTATGACATTTATTACATTGAAAACTGGAGCATGAGCTTTGATTTCAAAATCATGTTTTTAACTATTTTTAAAGGATTTATCAACGAAAACGCGTATTGATTCGAATGCGTGAAAAAAACACAAGGAGAGGAAAACATGTCAACAGGTACAAATAGCTCTAAGAGAGCACCGCAGAGAAGTGGCAGTTCCAGCAGCAGAAAAAAGATGTCTGCAAAGAAGCGTAAGGCAAAACAGAGAAGAAGAATCATCTTCTTTGCAGTGGAAATCGTAGCGCTGATCGTTTTACTGATTGCGATTGTCGGCGTCAATATGGTAACGAAGATTGACAAGATCAAGATCAATGAAGAAGATATTGTGGTAAACCCGCAGGTAGAAAATAATAAGGAAATGAAAGGCTACCGTAATATCGCACTGTTTGGTGTGGATTCCAGAAAGGGCAAGCTCGGCAAGGGCTCCCGTTCCGACACGGTCATGATTGCGTCTATCAATCAGGACACCGGAGACGTTAAGCTGGTTTCCGTTTACCGTGATACCTACTTAAATCTCGGAACGGACAGCTACAATAAAGCGAATGCGGCATATGCCCAGGGCGGTCCGGAGCAGGCCATCAACATGCTGAATATGAACTTCGACCTGGATATCACGGAATATGTGACAGTGGGCTTTGATGCACTGATCGAGACCATCGACGAGCTGGGCGGCATAGACATTGACGTGCACGATAACGAAATCGACCATCTGAACAACTATCAGCGAAGCATGTTCGTAGAAAATGAAAATGATGCGCTGAACGAAAACATTGTAAAGGTTACGCATTCCGGTATGCAGACTCTGAGCGGTCTGCAGGCAACCGCATATTGCCGTATCCGCTATGTTGGTGATGACTTTGGCCGTGCAGAGCGTCAGCGGAAAGTGCTGATGGCATGTATGGATAAGGCAAAGACCATGAGCCCGACTACTCTGGTATCGATCCTGAACAAGGTGATGGAAAATGTATACACCAATCTGGACGTGACGGAAATGGCTTCTATCCTGTCCGACGTTGCAAACTATCAGATCGTAGCACAGGACGGCGTGCCGTTCGAGGATAGTCGTACAACCGGCACAGTTGGCAAGAAGGGCTCCTGTGTCATCCCGCTGGATCTGGAAACAAACGTTGTCAAGCTCCATGAGCTGCTGTTCGACGTAACCGAGTACGAACCTTCCGATCAGGTAAAACAGTACAGCCAGAAGGTACAGGCGGACACCAGCCAGTATATAAAAAAGTAAAATATGGATTCTGTAAAAATTGATGTTATCATTCCGACGTTTCATCCGAAGGCACGTTTTCTGGCGCTGATGGAGCAGCTGGAGAAGCAGGTGCTTGCGGTGAACCGGATTGTAATTGTAAATACCGAAAAAAAAGCGTTCGAAGCGCTGATGGATTGCGACACATTTTTAAAAGAGCATCCAAAAGCGATGCTGTTCCATATCTCTCAGGACGAGTTCGATCATGGAAAAACGAGGAACCTTGCTGTTTCCAATTCGGATGCGGAAGTATTTGTCTGCATGACGCAGGATGCGCTTCCGGCGGATGCATATCTGACGCAGGAGCTGTGTAAGGCATTGTTTTCCGATGAAAAAATCGCAGCCGCCTATGCAAGACAACTTCCGGAAGAAAATTGCAGCCGAATGGAACGCTATACGAGGCAGTTCAATTACCCGGAGCAGCCGTCGGTCAAAACAAAGGCGGATCTTTTGAGGCTCGGAATCAAGACGTATTTTTGCTCCAACGTCTGCGCCGCCTATAAGCGCGATATTTTTGAACAGCTCGGCGGATTCGTGAATCATACGATTTTTAACGAGGATATGATTTATGCTGCCGGAGTAATTCAGGCGGGCTATGCGATCGCCTATGCAGCGGATGCGAAGGTGATTCATTCCCACAATTATTCCGGCTGGCAGCAGTTTACAAGAAACTTTGACCTCGGTGTATCCCATGTGCAGTACCCGGCTGTGTTTGACGGTGTGCCGCCGGAGGGCGAGGGCATGAAGCTGGTCAAAAAGACCGCTGTTTATCTTGCAAAAACCGCACCGTGGCTTTTGCCGAAGCTGATCTGGCAGAGCGGCATGAAATGGCTGGGCTACCGTTTCGGTAAAAAATACCGGAAGCTTCCGCCTGGGCTGGTTCGCTTCTGCAGTTTGCAGAAAGGCTACTGGAAGCAGGAGAAAGAATAAGACATAAAAAGTCGTTTCCGAAAAACTCCGGAAGCGGCTTTTTTCATCGTATAGAAAACTTCGTTTCTATACGATAAAAAAGCTCCGCGAGGATGCGCACTCGGCGCAAGGGTAGATGGTTGCTGAAGCAACCGCGCCTCGGCGCGAGAATGTGCCAAGGCACATTCTTTTTCACAGAATGGACACAACTATTCGGTATACTGTCTGCAGAGCAAGCAGACGCACCGGATACGGCAGCGAATGAGAAAAGAGGTCACAACATGGGTTACGGATACGACCCGGAAGAAACAACCGGACAGGAGCATATGGACGACACAGCGCCGGAGAGCGGCGAACAGGAATACACGGACAGTGCACAGAAAACGGATGCGTCGGATATGTCGGCGTACAGTGGCGTGTCCGATGACACATCGGCATATAGCAGTGGAAGCACGGGTGCGGCGGATAACGCACAGAACGCATCCGACAACACGCAGGACACATCCGACAACACGCAGGACACATTCAACAGCGCATCGGACGCTGAACAGGGCGCGCAGCCCTCGCGCAGCCGCTACGAATATCAAAATTATTACAACGACAGATACCGGGGCGATGATTCAAAACAGAAATATGGCTATCAGCCAGGCGTACAGCAGACGCCTGCGCCCAAAAAAAGAGATTCTGCGGGCAAATGGATTGCTGTTAGCGCACTTGTCGTCATCTTTGTTTGCGTCTGCATTGGAATCGGCTTGATCGGAGTTTATTCGATCCGATCGGCAAATCAGCTGGATTCCGCGTCGGTCGGCGTTTTGGAGGTAGCTCCGGATGCAGGAGATGATGCAAAAAATCAGGAAGATGACGGAAACCATGCAGCAACAGACAGTCCTGAACGCTCTGAAGCAGGACTGTCCGGAGATTCGTCCCTGACAGAGGATACAACAACGGGAGACGGACAGGTTGCTGCAGCATCGGAAATTGCACAGCAGCAGAGCGCATCTGCAGTTGTAACGGATGTAACGCAGGTCGTAGAAGCGGTAATGCCGGCGTGTGTTTCGATTACGAATAATTTTACACAGACGGTACAGGATTTCTGGGGACAGACTTATTCCCAGGATGAGACGGCAAGCGGTTCCGGGATTATCATTGGAGAAAACGAGCAGGAGCTTTTGATCGTTACCAACAATCATGTAGTGGACAGCACAGAGCAGCTGTATGTTCAGTTTATCGACGGGGAAACCGTAGAAGCGCAGGTAAAGGGTACCGATGCTTCCGCAGATCTTGCAGTCGTTGCAGTAAAACTGGATACCATTGCGGACAGCACAAAACAGGAAATCTGCATTGCAAGGATGGGAGATTCGGACAGCCTGAAAATCGGTGAACCGGCCATTGCGATCGGTAATGCACTGGGCTATGGACAGTCTGTGACGACAGGCGTTATCAGTGCACTGAACCGTAAGATAGAGAGCAGCAATTCCGAAGAAGGAACTTCCCTGATTCAGACGGATGCAGCAATCAACCCCGGTAACTCCGGCGGCGCACTGCTGAACATGCGGGGCGAGGTGATTGGAATTAACTCCAATAAGATCGGCGGCTCGTCAATCGAGGGAATGGGTTACGCGATTCCGATTTCGACGGCAAGACCGATTATTGAAGATCTGATGGAACGCCAAACGCGGACGAAATATTCCGAGGAAGAGCGCGGATATCTTGGAATTTCCTGCATCAATGTGACGAGCGATTTGTCCGATAACTTCAGTATGCCCCAGGGAATTTTTGTGGCACAGGTTTATTCCGAAACCGGTGCGGAAACTGCCGGATTGGTGCGCGGCAACATTGTGGTGGCGTTTGACGGCGTAACCGTTCAGAATCAGGAAGAGCTGACGAAGCAGATGCAGTATTATAAAGCTGGGGAGAGCGTTGAAATTACGATTATGGTAAATTCAGCAAACGGTTATCAGCAGAAAAACGTGACAGTCACGCTTTCTTCCTATGATCAGATCAATGCGGCGAGCAAGGCTGCACAGGAAAGCAAACAGAGATAAAGAACGGAACCGGGATGGCTGGGCGAGAGCTGCAGTCATCCCGGTTTTGCGAATAGCGCGTGTGAACAGTAACCATTTCTGTACAGGAGACAGTTGTTTAGAGAAAGTTTACTTGTCTCAGGAACGATCCTGCATTATACTTTTGATAGCAGAAAGCGGAAGATGAGGTAACCGACTATGGATGAAAAAGAATTTGAAGATATTTGTTATATTTGCCGCAGACCGGAAAGCAAGGCGGGAAGAATGTTCCACCTGCCGAATAACATCTGTATCTGCGACGACTGTATGCACAAGACGATGGATGCGGTAAGTCAGTTCGATTATCAGCAGATGATGAATAATCCGATGTTCATGAACATGTTGAATAATCCGTTCAATCCGTATGGAGATCCGACAAAGTCAAATGGAACGTCAGGACAGAAATCTGCAGGCGGCGGAAACGAAAAAAGCGACGCAGAAACAACTGATGCAGAAACAACTGATGCACAGGATGGAAACAACGCATCCGACAACACTGCCGCTGACATTCTGGAGGCATCTGATGCGGACGACGATTCCAAGAATGACTCCGACGAATCCTCGGGCAACAGAAGAGGCTTCCCGAACATCAGCTTTATCAATCTTGCGGATTTCATGAACGACGGGATGCCGCAGAAACAGAAGATCAAGAAAAAAGGAACCGGCACAAAGCCGTTGATCGATTTAAAGTCCATTCCCGCACCACATAAGATTAAAGAGCAGCTTGATCAGTATGTGATCGGTCAGGAATATGCCAAAAAAGTCATTTCCGTAGCGGTTTACAACCATTATAAGAGGGTTGCCACCGGCACAATGGATGAGATTGAAATCGAAAAGTCCAATATCCTGATGATCGGACCTACCGGCAGTGGTAAGACCTATCTGGTAAAGACACTGGCAAAGCTTCTGGACGTTCCCCTGGCGATTGCGGATGCAACCTCCCTGACAGAGGCGGGGTATATTGGTGACGACATCGAAAGCGTTGTGAGCAAGCTTCTCGCTGCAGCGGACAACGATGTGGATAAGGCGGAGCAGGGCATCATCTTTATCGATGAGATCGATAAAATCGCACGCAAGCACAACACGACTTCCCGGGATGTCTCCGGGGAATCGGTGCAGCAGGGCATGCTGAAGCTGTTGGAGGGAGCAGACGTGGAGGTTCCGGTCGGTGCGAACAGCAAAAACGCGATGGTTCCGCTCACAACAGTCAATACGAGAAATATTCTCTTTATCTGCGGCGGCGCGTTCCCGGATCTGGAAGAGATTATCAAACAGCGGCTGCGCAAAAAGACCTCGATTGGCTTTGATGCGGAGTTAAAGGATCGCTGGGATAAGGAAAAGGATATCCTTTCCATGGTAAAAGTGGAAGATCTGCGGACATTCGGCATGATTCCGGAGTTCTTGGGCCGTCTCCCTGTGATCTGCACGCTGGAGGGCTTGAACCGGGATATGCTGGTACGGATTTTGAAAGAGCCGAAAAACGCGATTTTGAAACAGTATCAGAAGCTTCTGGAGCTGGACGAGGTGAAGCTGGAGTTCACCGACGATGCACTGGAAGCGATTGCAGACAAGGCGATGGAAAAAGATACCGGTGCTCGTGCGCTTCGTTCGATTATTGAAGAATTTATGTTGGATATCATGTATGAAATTCCGAAGGATGACAATATCGGACGCGTGACGATTACCGGAGATTATATCCGTGGAACCGGTGGACCGCTGATTGATATCCGCAGTAACGGTTATTCGCTGGAAGAGCGGGATCAGATGAAACAGATCGCAGCGGCGGAAACGAAAGAAGCTTGAACTTTGAACTGCATGAAGAAAATGTTCGAAAGCTGAGAGTTCAACGGAATACTACAGGAACATATCAGCAATACTGCGCATATGCTGATATAAAATCCGCAGGGCACAGGGGGAAAATTCTGTGTCCAAAGGAGACAGATGAACTGTCGGGAAAAAATTCTTTCTGAAGATTATATGAGTGTTTTGCTGGACTATGTGCCGGAGGAAGCAGATCAGGAGGACGAAGCCTTCTGCTATCAGCAGGTGGATGGAACTCTGGGAATTTATTATCTGGATCGGTCTGCGGTGCTGCCGCTTTCTCCGGTCAATTACCTGTATCGCTACCTTCCACAGCTGTTTTGCCTCGGTGCGTTTCCAGCGGCGGGAAGTCGGACGTTTCGGACAGAACCGTTGGAGGGCTCCGGGATTCTGGCACAGCAGCGGCCCCCGCTGGAGTTGACGGGGCGCAGGGTAGTGATGGCGTTTATCGATACCGGGATTTCTTATGAAAACCCGGTATTTCGCTATTCTGACGGCAGCAGCAGGATTCTGGCGATTTGGGATCAGACAGATCAGAGCGGACAGTCGCCGGAGGGTTTTTTATATGGAACGGAATACGTCCGGGAACAGATCGACCGGGCGTTGGAGCTGGAAGATCCGCACAGCCTGGTGCCGGAAAAAGATGAAATTGGACATGGAACCGCAGTGGCGAGCGTCGCGGCGGGAAGCCGTCTGGAAGAGGGCAGCCTGTTTACCGGTGCAGCGCCGGATTGTGAGATTGTAGCAGTCAAGCTTCGCCCTGCAAAACAATATCTTCGGGATTATTATCGGATCGCGGACAAAGAACCGGCATACAGCACAGACGATATTCTGCTCGCTGTGAAATATGTGCAACAGTTTGTGATCCCGCTGTACCGTCCGATTGTGATCTGCCTGGGGCTGGGGACGTCCTTTGGAAGCCACAGCGGCGTTTCGTTGTTTTCGGAGTATTTGCAGAGGATCGCGCGCAGCGTTTCACAGGCGGTGGTGATCGGGGGTGGAAATGAAGGAAACACGGCGGGCCATTTTCGGGGGAGATTGACTGAAAATCAGCAGCAGGTGGAGCTTCGGGTCGGAGAAGGCGTCACAGGATTTACGGCGGAGCTATGGGGAAGTAAGCCGTCAGTGTTCCGGCTTGCGGTTCGATCACCCGGCGGGGAGCAGCTGCCGGAGGTGGAATTTGGTCTGGGCAGCACAGTGGAATACACGTTTGTCTATGAAAAGACGCGGATACAGATTACAGATACTGCAAACGAACGCAATACCGGAGATCAGTTGATGCTGATCCGCTTTACAGCACCGTCTCCCGGCGTCTGGACATTTTTAATCCGTGGAGCACGGGTATTTCCGGAAAGTATTTTTGATATTTGGCTTGCACCGCAGCAGTTTCGAAGCGGCGAGCTGTTTTTTCTGGTTCCAGACCCGGATGTGACGCTCACAGTTCCCTCCTATACGACAGATGCGGTGACGGTCACTTTTTATAATAGTGAAAACGGAAGCTTTTATTACCGCAGCGGCAGGGGCTTTGGCAGAACCGGGGAGATCAAGCCGGATCTGGCGGCGCCGGGCGTGGAGATCAGCACGGTAAACGGCCCCTACAGCGGCAGCTCTATGGCGGCTGCACTTACGGCAGGAGCCTGTGCGCAGCTGATGCAGTGGTGCGTTGCGGAGAACAATTACTCGAGGATTTCCGGAAGGGGAATCCAGACGTTTCTAAGTCGCGGTGCGCGGGAACAGGCACAGGAAGAATACCCGAGCAGAAGATGGGGCTACGGACAACTGGACATGAGGAGGACATTTGATGAAATTGCAGGAAATTATCCGGAATAACTACAAATTTGCAGGAATCGCTGCAGCATCCTTCCTGATTGATGAGGGAATGAAAAATTGCGTAGAAGAATACGACGTGCTGGATACGCCGAAGGAAATTTTAGATGGAAAGGCGGTTCTGCGGCGCTATCACAACAAGGGCGCATTTTTAAATTTCGGAGAACAAAAACGAAAACTGGTGACATTGCTGTCCGTTCTTCTGACGGTGGCAGTGCTGGTGGTGTTTGTGCTGACGCTTGGAATGCGCGGGAAAAAGCTTTTGAAGGCCGGGTTATCGCTTTTACTGGGCGGCGCTTTTTCTAATACCTACGACCGCGTGATGCGGGAATATGTCGTGGATTATGTCAGCCTGAAAACAGGAATCGCAGCGATCGATCGCGTGGTATTCAATCTGGCGGATCTTTGCATCCTGATCGGCACGATGGCGGTGGTGCTGGGTACGAGTGGACTGTAACAAACAATGTTTGCAATTTATAGTTGACAAAACAGGAGAGACTGATTATTATACGTATAAACATATCAAACAAATAGGTTTAAAGAAAGAGCGCATATATGCACAGTTTCGGCAGCATCGGATATTTACAGAACCAAACTGTTTGTGATATGATAAGGGCTGATGTGTGACGGTTCGGAAAACCGAACCGAATACTGAAAAACCAGGCATCTGAGAGGATGCTGGGAAGGCAGAGTGGTAAAAGTGGAACCAATGATACGGATTGCAGGCGTCAGTAAGACGTTTTCTGTCAAAGACAATAAGGTGGAAGCACTGAAAAATGTCAGTCTTGACATTGCAAAGGGTGATATTTACGGCATCATCGGTATGTCCGGCGCAGGCAAAAGCACGCTGGTACGATGCTTAAACTTCCTGGAACGGCCCACAGAGGGTACTGTTTATGTGGAGGGACAGGATCTTTCTACCCTGGATGCAAAACAGCTGCGACAGCTGCGCAAGCATGTTGCAATGATCTTTCAGAATTTTAATCTGCTGATGCAGCGGACGGTTCTGGATAATGTATGCTTCCCGATGGAAATTGCGGGCGTGGATAAAAAGACAGCCCGGGAAAAGGCAAGGGAATTTTTAAAGGTAGTAGAGCTTTCCGACAAAGAGAAAGCATATCCGGCACAGCTGTCCGGCGGACAGAAGCAGCGAGTAGCGATCGCAAGGGCGCTGGCAATGAACCCGACGATCCTGCTGTGTGATGAAGCGACCAGTGCCCTGGATCCTACTACGACAAAGTCAATTCTGGCTTTGTTAAAGGATATTAACGAAAAATACGGCATTACGATCGTGATCATAACACACTCCATGGAAGTTGTTCAGGAAATCTGTACCCATGTGGCAATCATTGATGCAGGAGAGCTGGCAGAAAATGGTACAGTGGCAGATGTTTTTGCAAGTCCCAAGTCCAGAGCTGCAAAGAAGCTGGTATTTCAGGGGGATCAGAAGGTGGCGATTATGAAGAGCCGCCGCTGCATCCGCATCGTATTTACGAAGAACTCTTCTTTCGAACCTGTGATTGCGAACATGGTTCTGGAATGCAGGGCGAGCGTCAATATTCTGATGGCGGATACCCAGGACATCGGCGGAATTGCAACCGGTCAGATGATTCTGCAGCTTCCGGAGGAAAATCAGACCGCAGACAAGATGATTGCGTATCTGAGAGAAAAAAATCTTACAGTAGAGGAGTTGAAGGATTATGTTGAGTAGCAAGGAAATTAGCATGCTGATCGAGGCTACCGGCACATCCGTCTATATGACGCTGGCCTCTACCCTGATGGCATATGTGATCGGTCTCCCGATCGGAATTTTACTGGTTGTATGCGCACCGGGCGGCTTGAAGCCTAAGGCTGTGCTGTATAAGATCCTGGATTTTATCGTAAATATTACGAGATCCATTCCGTTCCTGATTCTGATGCTGCTTGCAACGCCGCTGGCACGTCTGGTGACAGGCAAATCCTATGGTGCAAATGCAACGATCATTTCACTGACACTGGCAGCAGCACCGTTTATTGCCCGTCTGGTGGAGTCTTCTCTTCTTGAGGTGGACAAGGGTGTGATTGAGGCGGCTCAGAGTATGGGTGCAAGTATCTGGCAGATCGTTTTTAAGGTGCTGATCGGAGAGGCAAGAGTTTCTCTGATCGTCGGTTCCACGATTGCACTGGGGACTGTGCTTGGCTATACCGCAATGTCCGGTGCCATCGGCGGCGGCGGCTTAGGGGATGTGGCGATCCGTTACGGCTATTCCAGATGGGATACCAAAATCCTTCTGGCGACGGTTGTACTGCTTGTTATTCTGATGCAGATTATTCAGATTGTCGGTAGCCGTTTATCCAAGAAACTGGACAGAAGACTGACCCATTGAGGGGCAGGATATTCTGTTTAGTCATAGAGTGGTTCCGGATACCAGAAAATCCGGCCGAGAGAGGAGAATATTATGAAAAGAAAAGTACTGGCACTGGCATGCACACTGGCACTGAGCGCAGGTCTGCTGGCAGGCTGCGGCAGCAGCACAGATACTGCTGCAGAAGCAGAGAGCACTGTAGCAGCTGTTGAAAGCACCGAAGCTGCAGAAGCAGAATCTACCGAGGCAGAAAGCACCGAGACTGCAGCAGAAGTGGAATCCAAAGGCACCATTACGGTAGCAGCAACTCCTGTTCCTCATGCAGAAATCCTGGAAGCAGCAAAAGATCTGATGGCTGCAGAAGGCTGGGATCTGGAAATCGTAGAATTTACCGATTACGTACAGCCTAACGAAGTAGTAGAGAGCGGCGATGTAGATGCAAACTACTTCCAGCACGTGAACTACTTAAACAGCTATAATGAAGAAAAAGGAACCCACCTTGCGATCGCAGGCAAGATCCACTATGAGCCTCTTGGTCTGTATCCCGGCAAGCAGAGCGACCTTGACGCAATCACAGACGGCGCTGAAATCGCGGTTCCCAACGATACGACAAACTGTGCAAGAGCGCTGCTGTTACTGGAGGCAGAGGGCCTGATCAAGCTGGATCCCGAAGCTGGTATTACTGCAACAGAGAATGACATCATTGAAAACCCTCATAACATCAAGATCGTTCCTCTTGCAGCGGAGCAGGTAGCCCGTACTCTGGAAGATGTTGACTTCGGTGTTATCAACGGCAACTACGCTATGGAGGCTGGTCTGACCAGTGCAGATGCAGTTGCTCTGGAGTCTGCTGATTCCGAAGCAATCCAGCAGTATGTAAACGTGGTTGCAGTTAAGGAAGGCAACGAGAACAACGAAGGTGTACAGGCACTGGTAAAGATTCTGAAATCTGATGAGATCAAAGACTTCATCAACGAGAACTATAAGGGCAGCGTTGTTCCTTACGACGGAGAATAATTTCCGCGAAGGACAGCTTTGAACCTGTAAAAGCGATGAACGAAATGAAATAATGGAACATTTTCGGTCTGTTGTGAAAACAGTGCCGATAGAAAACTGCCATCTGACGGGAAACTGCCGGGTGGCAGTTTTTTTATCGATAGGAAACTTCGTTTCCATACGATAAAAATGCTCCGCGAGGATGCGTACTCGGCGCAGGGGCAGATGGTTGCAGAGCATGTATTCTATTGTTTTACCTGAAAGGTAAGATGTGATATAATGAGCACGAAAGAAAAACAAGCGACGCCGAAGGCGGCATTTGTAATTAGGAGACTGGAATGAAACGATTTTTAGGATGGTTGGATCGCCGTTGGTACCTGTTTTTGGCAGGCGGCTGTATCGGCGCAGAGCTGCTGGTATTTTTGATTTTTCGGGAGAACAGCTATTTTACAGTGCAGGATAACCTCGATCTGTTTGTCGCGCACTTTCAGGTGTTGAGCCACTCAAACAGCTGGTTTGCCCAGGGCGCGACGGTTCCGATGCTGGGCGGCATCAGCCGGGACAGCCTGAGCAGCGAATGGAATCTATACAATATTTTGTATACATTTATGCCGGTATTTTGGGCGTACCTGACGGGGTATTTTTTGAAAATCCTGATCGGGACAGGTTCTTTTGTGCTGCTGGCAAAGGATGTCTATCAGAAAGCGTATCCGCGGTATCGGGGAATCGCCTGGGCGGCTGGGCTGTGCTATGGACTTCTGCCGCTGTTCCCGGCATATGGAATCGCGTTTGCATCGATTCCGCTCGCAGTGTTTATTTTACGGCGGATCTATCGGAGAGAGGGAAAATGGTGGTATGCACTGCTTTTTGTCTACCCGTTTTTATCGTATTTTTCCTACTTCGGATTTTTCCTGCTGGCGTATCTGGTGTGTGCGGTTGTGATTGTGTCGATTCGAGACAAAAAATTCTGCGGTCGTCTGGCAGTCGCTGTGCCGGTGCTGGCGGCTGGCTATGTTTGCTTTGAATATCGTCTGTTTGGACAGATGCTGTTTTCGGATGTCAAGACGATACGGGAAACGATGGTAGAGAGCAATTTGAACTTTTCCGAGGTACTCGGTCAGATCAGGGAAGCGTTTTTGACGCCGGTGTTCCATGCGGCTTCCGACCATGCAGTTTTCGTGCTGCCGGTGTGCGTAATTGTACTCGTCTGGCAGCTGGTGGCGGCAGTTCAGAAGAAAAATCTGAAAAAGTTCAAAAGCAGCGCGCTTTTGTGGGTGCTCTTGCTGATCGTGTTCAATTGTCTGGTGTATGGATTGTACTTTCAGGGGGACTTCCGGGGATTGTTTGAAACGCTTCTGCCTCCATTAAAAGGTTTCCAGTTCAATCGAACCGTATTTTTCAATCCGTTTTTATGGTATGCGGCGCTGTTTCTGGCGTTAAAAGCGCTCTACGATACCGGAAAGCTTTTCTGGAGACGGATCGCAAATCTGGCAGCGTGCATTGCAGCTGCTGTAATTTTGCTCACACCTGCGGTTTACAATGAATTTTACTGGACCTGCTATCACCAGGCGTACCGTGCAGTGAAGCATACAGAGGTCAATCTGTTGAACTTCCGGGAATACTACAGCACCGACCTGATGGAGGAGATCAAGGCGGATATCAATTATGATGGAGAATATGCGGCCGGCTACGGATTGAACACCGCTGTGCTGGAATACAGCGGGATTTCCACGCTGGACGGCTATCTCGGTTTTTACCCACAGAGCTATAAGGAAGAATTTACGAAGCTGATCTGGCCTGCCTATGAGAGAGTGCCACAATGGCAGACCTATTACGGGGAATGGGGCGCGCGAGCCTACCTGTTTGCCGGGAGCGGCGAGAGTATTTACAATCCTTACCGCAATCAGGTGCTGTCGGATCACCATTTATATTTAGACAGTGAACAGTTTGTAAAAATGGGCGGAAAATATCTTTTTTCCCGTTATGAGCTGGATAATGCAGAAGAGTTGGGCTTCACACTGCGGGGGATTTATTCGAACGAAAGCGCGCCGTATACAATTTACCTGTACGAAATTTGACAAAGTATTTGATACATGATATGATTGTGAGTAATGACCGCAGAGAGCGGTGCTGACAGATAAGGATAAGGGGGACATGTAAAATGCCGATCAGAATCAGCAATTATGCTGGAAAATTTGGATGGAACGCGAGAAAATATTTTCCCAGACTGGCATCTGAACTTTACCTGAAGCTTCAGTTTACGACCAGAGGAAAGGTACAGCAGGACTATATCGACTATTTTCTGAATGCACCGGAAATTCCGCATCCGCATGTAGTAAACCTGGAGACAATCAATCGCTGCAACTCGACCTGCGAGTTCTGTACGGCGAACAAAAATGCAGAAAAGCGTCCCTACGCCCGCATGTCGGAGGAGCTTTACTACAGCATTATCGATCAGTTAAGGGACTGGAACTACAAGGGACATCTGACCCTGTACGGAAACAATGAGCCCTGGCTGGATACCAGAATCGTAGAGTTCCATAAATACGCAAGAAAACAGCTGCCGGACTGCTTTATCTTTATGTCCACGAACGGACTGATCCTGGACATCGATAAGGTAAAATCGATCATTCCGTATGTCAACCAGCTGATTATCAATAACTACTGTCTGGACATGAAGCTGCATGACAACATTCAGGAGATCTACGATTATGTCAATGCGCATCCGGATGAATTCAAGGATGTTGATATCCTGATTCAGATGCGCTATCTGAAAGAAGTCCTGACCAACCGTGCAGGCAGCGCACCGAACAAAAAGGCGACCAGCAAGATTATCAAAGAAACCTGCCTGATGCCGTTTACCGATATGTGGATCACACCCAACGGCAAGCTGGGTATCTGTTGCTGCGATAACTTTGAAGTGACGGATTTCGGTAACCTGAACAATATCGCGTTGAAGGACGCATGGAACAGTGCCCTGTACAAACGGCTGCGTACTGCAGTAAAGGACGGCAGACAGAACTGGGAGTTCTGTAAACACTGTGACTTTATTGACACGAAGCTGCGCACGGACATTGCGAAAGAAGCAATGAAAGAAGCAGGATACGGCAAATACGCGAAATAAACGTCGGTTCATGCGTAAAAGCAGCTGCGCAGCAATAGAGCGCATCGAAGATGCAGCTTTGCGGATGACACGGACGAACTGCACTGAAATTAAAAAGAAAAAACAGGCTGCAGCCTCTGACAGGAAACTATGTCAGAAAGGCTGCAGCCTGTTTTGGTTTTAGCAGGACGCAGAAACGGCGAAAGAAAACCGCTTTGCGCCTGGTTCTCTTTCGCCGTGTAATTCATGACAATAGAATGCTCGCAGAACGTGCATTCTATTGTTCGTTTCTGTCTCAGTTTTTCGCTTCGTGATATTCTTTTTCCGTATTGACGTTCCAGATGTTGGAGCGGTCGCGGATACCGTTTACGATGTTGTGTACGACCTCGAAAGAGGTGCACATCGAATGGTCGATGTTGTTGTAACGGTGCTGACCGTTTCTGCCGACACAGTAGAGGTTGTCGATGCCGTTGAGCCAGTGGATCAGAGTATCGATTTCCTCGTAGGTGTCGAAGTAAGCGGGATAAGCTTTTTTAACAGATTCGGAATGCGTATCAAGCACGTCATCCTTGCTGTCGATCATGCCCATTTTGATGATCTCGTCCACAGCAAAGTCAGAAAACTCCTGATCGGACATATTCCAGAGCTTATCGCCTTCGTTGCAAAAGTATTCCAGACCGATCCATACGGTATGCTCGAGATCGACAACCATGTAAGGCGACCAGTTGTTGTAAATCTGGAAACGGCCGAGCTGTACGTTGCGGTCATGGACATAAACCCAGTTGTCCGGAACGATGTTGCCGACGGTTTTGATCTTGGTCTTGTTTTTCAGATTGAGCTTACGCACCAGAACGCCCAGTGTGCGGTAATCACGGTAAGGAAGTCCTGCCGCAATTTTGGCTTCTTTTTCCGGAACGTCGTTCATACCGCCGACGAGATCGCGGATCGGCATGGAGGAAATGAAGACGTCAGCTTCTTCGCGGATCTTCTTGCCATCCTGCTCGTAGGTCAGAGCGACGATGTGGTCGTTTGCATCTTTTTCCAGACCGACAACCTTACAGCCCTTTAAGATTTTACCGCCCAGCTTTTCGATTTCGGAAGCGGTTACGTCCCACAGCTCGCCGGGACCGAGCTTGGGATAGCGGAAGGATTCGATCAGGGAGGTTTCTACCTGATGTGCTTTTTTGGTCGGTACGATTTTCCAGAGGATGTCTTTTAAAATCGCAATAATGGAAAGTCCCTTTACGCGCTGTGCGCCCCAGCTGGGATCGATATCCCTGGGATGACGTCCCCAGAGGTTCTCGGTGTAGTGTTCAAAGAACATGGAATAGAGCTTTTTGCCGAAACGGTTAATATAGAAATCCTCGAGGGAGTTTTCCGGGCGTTTGTGGATCAGGCTCGCGAGATAGCTGAAGCCGACCTGCATCGTCTGGAGAAAGCCCATGTTCATGAAAAGCTCAGGCTTTAACTGAATCGGGTAATCGTAGAATTTCTGGTCAAAATAAATACGGGACACGCGGTTACGGTTTAGCATAACGCGGTCTTCTTTCTGGGGATCAGGACCGCCCTTTTCCAGCGGAACGTCGCGCTGCAGCATGATATCGTCCGCTGCGGGAGCCCCCTGCATGGGAAGCATCTGTTCCCACCATGCATTTACTTCCGGAACCTTGGAGAAAAAGCGGTGACCGCCCATATCCATACGGTTTCCTTTATAGTTGACGGTCTTGGAAATACCGCCCATATGAAAACTCTCTTCAAATACAGTTACTTCGTACTCATCGGACTGCTTTAACAGTTCGTATGCCGCGGTAAGGCCGGCAGGGCCCGCGCCGATGATAAAGGCTTTTTTCATGAAACAGGATTCCTTTCTCTGATCTTGTACTTTCGGTAAAACATTATAATGCGTCAATTATCTTTTATTGTAACATACAAGCAGGCACTGTTCAAGCAGGAAATCAGACTGCAGGAAAGGACAGGTGAACTGGTGTATGATGTTAAGATCGTGCTAAAAACCTAAAAAAGGGACGCAAAATACACCTGAAGTCGACAGGAGATTGCAAAATGATGTATTTCAAATTCTTTTCGGAGGGGAAAAAGTTCTATATAATGAGATATGCAGTTTTGTATGACGAATAAAGCTGCATGGGGATTGAGCCGAAGGGCTCGTGATTTTGAGGATGTCCATAGCATGGACAGAAGGGAGATTGCATGAACAGCATCTTATTATCAACGCAGGAATGCGGAAGCCAGGAACTTCTTCAACTGACGGAAATGCTTTGCAGGGAACAGGATTTTCAGATCATTGTTTCAAGGGCGTTTCCCTTTATGGAAAAGGAAAGGAAAACAAAAACCGTAGAAAACAGGGCAGGCGATTTGCTGACAAAGCTCGGGTTTAAGGCGAATCTGAAGGGCGTTGTCTATTTGAAGGCAGCTGCGAGAATCGGTCTTGAGGACAGGGAAGAACTGGAAGGCATAACGAAACGACTGTATCCGGCCATCGCAAAGGAATGCAGGACCTGTGCCGGCAGAGTAGAGCATGCAATCCGGCATGCCATTCATACGAGCTGGGAAAAGGGAGATGTCAGACAGCAGCGCATGGTGTTTGGATACGACAGGGAAAGTGGAAACCGTCCGACAAACGCGGAGTTTATCGCACGCATGATTGACTGTCTGGAACGGCAGGATCATCTCTTATATTCCTGATTCGTAACTGTTCCGTACCCTCACAGTTACCCCGATTCTTTCCTTCGGAAAGTCAGATCTAATTGAATAAAAATGTTCAAAGGGGAACAGCGTTTGGCACAAGTTGCGCCAGAAACGGACTGTTCCCCTTTTATAGTGGACAGATATCCGCAGGCTTCGGGTTACGCTGCCTGGTCGGGGACGATACGTCAGGAACCATCCCCCAACCGGTCTGCAGCTTATGCTTTCTCACCCGATCCGATCTGCCAGCAGCATGTCGATCAGGCAGCGTGTGGCAGCGCCGAGAGGACGGCTGGGATCCCGCACGAGACAGATGTAGCGGTTCGGAATTTCCTCTGTAAGGGGAATCGAAACAATGCGTTTTTCGGAAAGTGCCTGCGCTGCCAGATCCTCCGGCATAAACGCAAGCCCCAGATTATGGGCAACAACAGGCAGCAGCAGGTCGGCGCTGGCAAGCTCGATATCGTAGTTGAGGGGAAGTCCGTGGGCGGCAAAGAAGTTCTCATAAAACTGATGGGACATGGTTGCCTCCGTCAGACCGGCGAGAGGATACTGTATCAGCTCCTGCAGGGAGATGGGCTTATCCCTGAGGGCGGAAAAACGGGGGCCGCCGACTAAAATGCTGCGAACGGGACGGAGCCGGACTGTGCTGTAAGGCTTTTCAATCTGCAGAGGGGTTGGAACAACAGCGACGTCGGTTCGCCCTTCCTTTAAATCGGAAAGCACGTGGGCAGTGGTTCCGTTACTGATGCGGATTTTGACATCCGGATGCTCCTTCTGGAACAGTGCCAGCCGATCCAACAGCAGACAGTGGAGAGCGGTTTCGGTTGCTCCGACGCTGACTGCTCCACCGTGCAGGCCGAGGGAAAGCCCGAGCTCCTCTTCGCCTCGCAGGATGCGTTCACAGGCGGGAGCAACATATCGGTAAAGCATCTCGCCCTCCGGAGTCAGAGTGACGCCGTGACGGGAACGGATAAAAAGGCGGCAGCTCAGCTCGCTTTCTAAGTTCTGGATGCTCCGGGTCACGGACGGCTGGCTGGAAAGCAGCATGGTAGCAGCACGCGTGAAGTTTTTATATTTGGCAACATAATAAAAGGTCCTGTAGTAATCAAAGCTTGCAGACATGGAAAATCCTCCTGGGATCGTGAAAAAAATCACAGATTTTATTCAAAAGCAGACATAAAAGCAATTCTGTGATACGTTTTTGATATTACACACATATCAGATTTATATTTTTAAAAAAAAGGTAAATCTAGTATAATACGCACGGAGCAAATTGAAAAGCATTTATAACGTACATGCTCAAAACAGTAGAAAAGGAGGCATGTGAACATGGGGCAGTCCATTGAAGAAGTCTTAAACAGGCTTGTGGCTGTGGAAGACGCCGCACAGCAGATGCAGGATGCGGTGGATGCACAGAAAAAGGAACTCGCTGCTCAGATGGAAGAAAAGAAAAAACAGTTTGACAGTATGCTGGAGTTAAAGACAGAACAGAAGACCGAAGAACTGGAAGCAAACATGGAGCACGAGAAGGCAGCCGCGCTGGAAAAACTCCGGGAGGAAACGAAAAAACAGCTTGCCGGAATGCAGCACAAGTATGATACAGAGCACGACAGGATTTCGGATGAAATTCTGCAGTCCATGATTAAGGATGTGAGCAGATGAGTTTATTTCGTTACAGCGGTCTGACGACGAAGGTACGGGCCATGAGCGGTGCGCTTTTGAGCAAAGAGGATTTTGACCAGATCAGCACCCTTGGCAATGTTCCTGAGGTTGTCGCATGGCTGAAAAAGAAGCCGTCCTATGGGAAGGTGCTCGGAAATGAAAATGAGAACACCATGCATAGAGGACAGGCGGAGGGAAGGATCAAACGTTCCTTCTACGCTGATTTTTCCAAGCTGTACCGGTTTTCCAACATGGAGCAGAGAAATTTTCTGGATACGTATTTCAGACGCTACGAAATCACCTGTTTAAAAAACATTGTACAGGCGATCCTGTCAGACAGCCCGACACTTGCGGATGTTTCCGATTATGAGGAAGCCTTTGCGAAGCATTCGTCATTTCCGTTAAAGAAGGCAGCGTCTGCAGATTCGATGGAGACGCTGGTCAGCGTCCTTTCGGATACTCCTTACGGGGATGTGCTGCGTAAGGTGGCAGGCAGCGGGTCCACAACCCTGTTTGACTATGAATTTGCATTGGATATGTTTTATTTCAGGGATCTCTGGAAACGTGTCAGAAAAGAATTGAAAAAAGAAGACCGGGAAGCAGTGCTGGAATCGGTGGGTGTTGCAATCGATACCCTGAATCTGCAGTGGATTTACCGTGCCAAACGCTATTACGGGATGAAAGCGGCAGATGTCTATGCCCTGATCATTCCGGTGCATTACCGGCTGAACCTGGAGCAGGTCAAACGAATGGCGGAGGCGGAGAGCACAGAAGAAATGTTGAACTTCGCAAAAGAAACCAGGTATGGAAAATATCTGCAGGAAATGGAAAAACCGAATCTGGAACGGGTCGGCAGTATGATCCAGGAAAACGTACACCGTGCGCTGATGAGACAGAACCCCTATTCAGCTGCATGCCTGGAAGTCTATTTATATAGGAAAGAACAGGAAGTGCACAGGATCATCACGGCGATGGAATGCGTCAGATACGGTTTGCCGGCTGAAAAAATCAGAGAATACCTGGCATAAAGGAAGGTGCGGCAAAATTGATTGAAAAAATGAAATTTATCAGTGTGATCGGGCCAAAGGATCAGCTCGACACAGTAACCAGGCAGTATCTTTGCCGGTATGAGATACAGCTGGAAAATGCGATGGGCGAATTGAAGCATTTAAACAACATCACACCCAACGCAGAGTTGAACCCTTACCGGGAAGCAGCAGGAAGAGCAGCAGAGATTGCTGCACTTTATGGAAGCAAAGCAACGGCAGTGAGAGACATGGATGTGGATACAGCCATGGAACGGATCACTGAAGTGCAGAACAGAATTCAAAAGGCAGACAGGGAGACAGATACACTGGAAAAGGAACTGAAAAAGGAGCGGGGACTGCTGGATGCGGTCAGCCCCTATCAGGAGCTGCATTTTGATATTTCCAGAATCCTTCACTTTAAAGAAGTAAGATTCCGTTTCGGCAGACTTCCAGTCGGCTACTATGAGCGTTTAAAAACCTACGCATACGACGATGCCTGCACGATTTTTGAAAAATGCAAGGAGACGGAGGATTATGTTTGGGGCGTTTATTTCGTTCCGGCGGCAGAAGCCAAAAAGGTGGATGCGATTTATGCTTCTCTCCATTTTGAACGGATTCATCTGGAGGATGCCTATGAGGGTACCGTTGATGAGGCCTGTCGGGAATTAAAGGAAAAAACAGATGCCCTGGAGCAGCAGATCACAGCAGTGAGAGCAGAGCTTGCAAAAGAATTAAATGGGATGTCTGAATCGATCTCTGCTGCAAGCAAGACCCTTGCGTATGAATCCAAGCTGTTTGATGTCCGCAAACTGGCGGCATTTACCAAGGCGAAAAACGAAACCTTCTTCATCCTCTGTGGATGGATGGAAAACAAGGAGGCAGATCTGCTGAAAAAGGAGCTGGAAGAGGATCCGGATATTTTCTGTACACTGGAAGAAAATCCGGACAGAAGAGTTTCAATCCCTCCGACTCGTCTGAAAAACCCGAAGCTGATCAAGCCGTTCGAAATGTTTATCCAGATGTATGGCCTGCCGAACTATCAGGAATTTGACCCGACACTGTTCGTGGCGTTGTCCTATTCGATTATCTTCGGTGCAATGTTCGGTGATGCGGGACAGGGTCTGGTGCTGTTGATCGGCGGATATTTATTGTACCATTTTAAAAAGATCAACCTGGCAGCAGTTCTTTCGAGCTGCGGATTCTTCTCTACAATTTTCGGACTCCTCTATGGCAGTGTATTTGGCTTTGAGGACTGGATCCCGGCGCTGTGGCTGCGCCCGACGGAGGCAATGACGAATCTGCCGGTGATCGGAACACTCAATACCGTATTTGTTGTGACGATCACCATCGGTATGGGACTGATTCTTCTGACGATGATCTTCCATATGATCAATTCCCTCAGGGAGAAAAGGCCCGGAGAAGCACTGTTTGATACGAACGGACTTGCAGGCTTTGTATTTTACGGTGCAGTTGTTGCAGTCATCATGCTGTTCATGACCGGACATACCATTCCGGCAGCAGGTGTTTTGGTTGTAATGTTTGTAGTACCGCTTTTGGTCATCGTCTGCAAGGAGCCGCTCAGTGCCCTTGTGGAAAAGAAAAAGTATCAGGATGAAAACGGACCGGTGATGTTCGTGGTGCAGGGCTTCTTCGAATTATTTGAAGTATGCTTAAGCTATTTTTCCAACACCCTGTCCTTTGTCCGTATCGGTGCATTTGCAGTCAGCCATGCGGCGATGATGCAGGTGGTTATGATGCTGGCAGGCGCAGAAAACGGACAGGCGCCCAACGTGATCGTTGTGATCGTCGGCAATCTGGTTGTAATGGGTATGGAAGGTCTGATCGTAGGCATTCAGGTACTCCGTTTACAGTATTATGAATTTTTCAGCCGCTTCTACAAAGGGGACGGCAGAAAATTTGAACCCTATTTATCAAAGGAAGAAAACATTTAAGGAGGTCATTTGTCATGACAAAAGTTTTATTATTCGCAGCACTTGTAGCTTGTATCGCAGTTCCGTTCCGTGTATTTGTAAAAGGGGAACAGACAAAGCACAGATATAAAACAACCCTGGCATTAAACGGCGTAATGTTCTTTGGAATGATGCTTTTTACCGGCGTTATGATGTTCTCCGGCAACGCATTTGCAGCAGAGACCGCTGAAACTGCAGCAGTTGCAGCAAGCAGCACAGCAACCGGCCTTGGTTATATTGCAGCCGCACTTTCCATCGGCATGTCCTGTATCGGCGGTGGTATCGCCGTAGCGAGTGCAGCAAGCGCAGCACTTGGTGCAATCAGCGAAGATTCCTCTATCCTCGGTAAGTCCCTGATCTTTGTAGGTCTGGCCGAAGGTGTCTGCCTGTATGGTCTGATCATCGCCTTCATGATCATTGGTAAGCTTTAATGAAAATGTATCTGATCAGCGACAACATTGATACCTGGACAGGAATGCGGCTGGCAGGAGTAGAAGGTGCGGTGGTCCACGAGAAACAGGAGCTGAAGGCAGAAATCGACAAGGTGCTTGCCGATAAGGAAATCGGCATCCTGCTTTTGACGGAAAAATTCGGAAAGGAATTTCCGGATATCATCGATCATATCAGGTTGGAGCGGAAGTTACCGCTGATTGTGGAAATCCCGGACAGACACGGCACAGGCCGTGCACCGGATTTCATCACATCTTATGTGAATGAAGCGATCGGAATCAATATCTGAAAAAGAGCTGCATAGGCGCAGCATCTTTTAGGAGATATTTCGGAGGAGACCATGACAATAGACGAAAAGCTGCAGCATTTTATGGATGTGACCACAGAAAAGGTCAATGCAGAAAATGCCAAACAGATGCAAGAATATGAGCAGGGACTGGAAAAGGTCTATGAGGATTACAAAGAGACGGCCCTGCGCAAATCCGAGCTTGCACTGAAGTTAAAAGAAGAAAGCTTAAAGAAGCAGATGAACGCAGATCTGGCAGCAGAACAGATCCTGATCCGGGAACAGACCGGAAAGCTCCTGCGGGAGCTGGATGAAAAGCTTTCTTCCGAAGTAAAGGGAAAGCTGGAACGCTATATGGCGACCAGCGCATATGAAACCTATCTGGTAAATCAGGCGCGTGAAATTGTGAAATTTGCAGATGGAGACGACGTGACCGTTTATATCGATCCGGAGGATATCTGCCATAAGAATGCGATTTCTGCAGGTGCAAACGTAGCTGTTACTGTGAGTGAATACAGCTTCGGCGGAGGCGTGCGTGCGGTAATTTCCAAACGCGGCATACTGATCGACCAGTCCTTTGATACGAAACTGAAGGAAGCTTTTGATGGAAAGGAGGCGAGCCTTAGATGGAAAACTCGTTAAGCATTTATGGAATCAACGGCCCGCTGGTCACTGTCAAAGGTAAGACAGATTTAAAGATGAGCGAGATGGTATACGTCGGCAAAGAAAAGCTGGTCGGCGAGGTGATCCGTCTTTCTCCGGAGCTGGCGACGATTCAGGTATTTGAAGAGACGTCCGGTTTAAAGCCCGGAGAGCTGCTGTATCCGACGGGCGCAACACTTTCTGTTACCCTGGCACCCGGCATCGTGTCCAATATCTTTGATGGTATTGAACGCCCCCTTGCCGAAATTGAGAAAAAATCCGGTAAATATATCGACAGAGGCTTCTCTATGGATTCTCTGGATACTCACAGGAAATGGCAGACGAAGCTGTGTGTAAAGCCCGGAGACAGAGTGTCCGGCGGTACGATTATTGCAGAGGTACCGGAAACTCCCGCCATTGTGCATAAGGTAATGGTGCCTCCCGACGTGGAGGGTATTGTGGAAACGGTTGTTCCGGACGGTGAGTATACGATCAACGATACGATCGTAACTCTGCTGTTAAAGGATGACAGTGTAAAAGAGCTGACCATGACCCAGAAATGGCCGATCCGAATTCCCAGACCGAATCAGAAACGACATCCGGCATCCCGCCCGCTTGTAACCGGACAGCGTATCCTGGATACCCTGTTCCCTATCGCAAAGGGCGGCACTGCGGCGATCCCCGGCGGTTTCGGTACCGGTAAGACCATGACTCAGCACGCAATCGCAAAATGGTCTGATGCAGATCTGATCGTTTATATCGGCTGCGGTGAGCGAGGAAACGAGATGACGGAGGTTCTGGAGGATTTCTCCAAGCTGATCGACCCCAAGTCCGGAAATCCCATGATGGACCGTACCGTTCTGATCGCCAATACCTCCAACATGCCGGTGGCTGCCCGTGAGGCGAGCATTTACACCGGTCTGACACTGGCAGAGTATTATCGTGATATGGGCTACCATGTAGCGATCATGGCAGATTCCACCTCCCGTTGGGCAGAGGCACTGCGTGAGCTGTCCGGACGTCTGGAAGAAATGCCGGCAGAGGAAGGCTTCCCGGCATATCTGGCGAGCCGTCTGTCTGCGTTCTATGAAAGAGCCGGTATGGTAGAAAACTTAAACGGCACTGAGGGAAGTGTTACGATCATCGGTGCGGTATCTCCGCAGGGCGGCGATTTTTCTGAGCCCGTTACCCAGAATACGAAGCGTTTCGTCCGCTGCTTCTGGGGGCTGGATAAAAACCTGGCATATTCCCGTCATTTCCCTGCGATCAACTGGCTGACCAGCTACAGCGAATACCTGCCCGATCTGGCGAGCTGGTATGCAGATAATGTAGGCTCTGATTTTATTGATGACAGAAATCAGATGGTAGCGATCCTGAACCAGGAAAGCAGTCTGATGGAGATCGTAAAGCTGATCGGCAGCGACGTTTTGCCGGATGATCAGAAGCTGACTCTGGAAATTGCCAGAGTTATCCGTCTGGGCTTTTTGCAGCAGAACGCATTCCATCCGCAGGATACGTCTGTGCCCCTTGCAAAGCAGCAGAAGATGATGGAGACAATCCTGTATCTTTACGAGAAATCCAAAGCACTGGTATCCATGGGGATGCCCATGTCCGTGCTGAAAGAAGATAAAATTTTTGACCGGGTAATTTCCATTAAATACGATGTGGAAAATGACCGGCTGGACAAATTTGATGATTACAAAAAGGCAATCGACAAGTTCTATGACGACGTGATTGCACGTAATGCATAATGGAGGGGAAAAACGATGGCAATTGAATATTTGGGATTAAACAGTGTCAACGGCCCCTTCGTCGTGCTGGAGGGTGTTAAGGGCGCGGCTTATGATGAGATCGTGGAGATCGTTGCAGACGGTAAGGAAAAAAAGCTTGGCCGTATCGTAGAGATCAACGAGGACAAGGCGGTTGTACAGGTGTTTGAAGGCACAGATAATCTTTCCTTAAAAAATACCCATACAAGACTGACCGGACATCCGATGGAAATCGGGCTGACGGATCAGCTCCTTGGCAGAACCTTTAACGGTATCGGTGCCCCGATCGACAATCTTGGTGAAGTTGCAGCAGAAAAATATGCAGATGTAAACGGAAAACCGTTAAATCCGGTATCCAGAGAATATCCCCGTAACTATATCCGTACCGGTATTTCTGCGATCGACGGTCTGACGACCCTGATCCGCGGACAGAAGCTGCCGATTTTCTCCGGAAACGGTCTGCCTCATGACCAGCTGGCTGCACAGATCGTGCGTCAGGCATCTCTGGGAGATAACTCCGATGAGAAATTCGCAGTTGTATTTGCTGCGATGGGTGTAAAATATGATGTTGCAGAATATTTCCGCCATACCTTTGCAGAAAGCGGGGTATCCGATCACGTTGTCATGTTCCTGAACCTGGCAAATGACCCGGTTGTAGAACGTCTGATCACACCCAAGGTAGCGCTGACGGTAGCAGAATATCTGGCATTTGAGAAGCATATGCACATCCTTGTTATTCTGACGGATATGACCTCCTTTGCAGAGGCGATGCGTGAGGTTTCTTCGAGTAAGGGTGAAATCCCGTCCAGAAAAGGGTATCCGGGCTATCTGTATTCCGAGCTGGCGACGATTTATGAACGTGCGGGTATTGTAGAAGGAATCGACGGTTCCGTAACGCAGATTCCGATTCTGACCATGCCCAATGATGATATCACACACCCGATCCCCGACCTGACCGGTTATATTACAGAAGGGCAGATCGTTTTGGATCGTGCGCTGCATGGACAGGGGGTATACCCTCCGGTCAATGTACTGCCCAGTCTGTCCCGTCTGATGAAGGATGGTATCGGTGAGGGCTATACCAGAGCGGATCATCAGGCTGTCGCAAACCAGCTGTTTTCTTCCTACGCAAAGGTGGGCGATGCGAGAGCCCTGGCGAGCGTTATCGGTGAAGATGAGTTGTCTGCGCTGGATAAAAAATACCTGGCATTCGGTAAAAAGTTCGAGAAATACTTCGTCGGTCAGCGGGAGGATGAAAACAGAACCATTATCGATACCCTGGAGATCGGCTGGAGCCTTTTGCGCATGCTGCCCAGAGAAGAACTGGATCGTGTGGATACAAAGATCCTGGACGAGTATTATGACAAACAGGGTCGTGTACTGGAATAAGGAGCGTTATCTATGAATACAAACGCATTTCCCACAAAAGGTAACCTGATGCTGGCGAAAAACTCCCTGACGCTTGCAAAGCAGGGCTATGAGCTGATGGATAAAAAAAGGAATATCCTGATCCGGGAGCTGATGAATCTGATCGAAGAGGCGAAAACGATCCAATCAGAGATTGACGCTACGTTTACGGAGGCATACCAGGCGCTTCAGCAGGCAAATATAGAGGTGGGCATTCATTCTGTGCAGGAAATTGCAAAAGCGATTCCTGCAGAGGATTCTGTGCGTATCAAAACCAGAAGCATCATGGGCACAGAGATCCCGCTGGTAAGCTGCGAGGAGGAGAAAAAAATCCCCTATTACGGCTTTTATAATTCCAGTGAGTCGGTGGATGCTGCCCGGGAAAGCTTTTTAAAGGTAAAGGAGCTGACCGTCCGCCTGTCCATGGTGGAAAACTCCGCCTACCGTCTTGCAATGAATATCCGCAAGACGCAGAAGCGTGCAAACGCCCTGAAAAATATAACGATTCCATCTTATACGATTCTCGTAAAGGATATCAGCAACGCCCTCGAAGAAAAAGAACGTGAGGAGTTTACGCGTCTGAAGGTCATTAAGAGAAATATGAACCACTAAAGCAGCTTGCCAGAAGGGTATCTGGAATCGCTGTCATAGTAGAAAACGTCTGCAGGAAGCTGGTAGCAATCCCACTTTTTGCGGGCGTTTTTCTATGTTGTTCCATTTCATTCGTAGTTTTCCGGATGCAGCTTCCATGCCTGCAGGAGAATCTGTAGACAGTAACCTTGCGTTTACGCCTGGCAAAAAAAGTTTTAAAAAGCTGTTGACAGAACAGAAAAACGCTGATAAAATATTTCTCTGTTGCGGCAAACGGCTGTAACATGAACTTCTAAAAAAGTTCAAAAAGTGCTTGACATCGACAAACAGTCCTGATATACTTTATGACTGTTGCGGCGAATGAAAGCAACACGGATTTCTAAAAAGAAATTCAAAAAAATAAAAAACTGCTTGACATGAACAAAAAGTTCTGATAAAATAATGAACTGTTGCTGCGAGTGACAAGCAACCAGGCTTCGAAAGAAGCTTGAAAATAAAATGAAAAAAGTTCTTGACAAACAGAACTGCTTATGATAAACTAAATAAGCTTTCTGAGAAACAGAACAAATGTTCTTCGAAAAGAAATACTTCTTGAGAGGAACAGCACCTTGACAAATAAACAGTAATGCAACCCTGAAAATTCCAAACAGAACAAAAAGTTCTGAGAGAAATTTCAGAGAACAAAAACCTAAAACAACAGTAGAACGGTAAAATTAGCCAGACTGATTTTGACCGGACAAACTTAAACATGAGAGTTTGATCCTGGCTCAGGATGAACGCTGGCGGCGTGCCTAACACATGCAAGTCGAACGGAGCTGCTTTGATGAAGTTTTCGGATGGATTTAAAACAGCTTAGTGGCGGACGGGTGAGTAACGCGTGGGTAACCTGCCTCACACTGGGGGATAACAGTTAGAAATAGCTGCTAATACCGCATAAGCGCACGGTTCCGCATGGAACAGTGTGAAAAACTCCGGTGGTGTGAGATGGACCCGCGTCTGATTAGCCAGTTGGCGGGGTAACGGCCCACCAAAGCGACGATCAGTAGCCGGCCTGAGAGGGTGAACGGCCACATTGGGACTGAGACACGGCCCAAACTCCTACGGGAGGCAGCAGTGGGGAATATTGCACAATGGGGGAAACCCTGATGCAGCGACGCCGCGTGAGTGAAGAAGTATTTCGGTATGTAAAGCTCTATCAGCAGGGAAGAAAATGACGGTACCTGACTAAGAAGCCCCGGCTAACTACGTGCCAGCAGCCGCGGTAATACGTAGGGGGCAAGCGTTATCCGGATTTACTGGGTGTAAAGGGAGCGTAGACGGCAAGGCAAGTCTGAAGTGAAAGCCCGGTGCTTAACGCCGGGACTGCTTTGGAAACTGTTTGGCTGGAGTGCCGGAGAGGTAAGCGGAATTCCTAGTGTAGCGGTGAAATGCGTAGATATTAGGAAGAACACCAGTGGCGAAGGCGGCTTACTGGACGGTAACTGACGTTGAGGCTCGAAAGCGTGGGGAGCAAACAGGATTAGATACCCTGGTAGTCCACGCCGTAAACGATGAATACTAGGTGTCGGGGCCCATAAGGGCTTCGGTGCCGCAGCAAACGCAATAAGTATTCCACCTGGGGAGTACGTTCGCAAGAATGAAACTCAAAGGAATTGACGGGGACCC
>OGZX01000021.1_pt1 | contig 141006 bp, 121 predicted proteins | sample 1576881 | NCBI WGS metagenome assembly OGZX01 (sample SAMEA3541542, study PRJEB24748) | human gut metagenome | biome: human gut; feature: human-associated habitat; material: faeces | place: China | collected 2012 | reverse complement strand
CATATGTTACTGCTATTCTCATGATACCTTCTCCTTTTTCTACTGCATATTTTTGGTAAATCTCCTGCTTATAACATCCTCCAAAGCTGCAGTCGTTGCTCTGACCGTCACAGATTCTGAAATCCCCGCCCTCAATTTTAAGCGGATGTCCATCAATGAGAGCATCTGCTATTTTCTTTCTGGCAATCTCGTAAATCCGTTGAACCGTCGTTCTTGCGATCTGCATAGATTCTGCACACTGCTCCTGACTATAACCTTTCTTGTCCAAAAGACGGATTGTCTCGTACTCATCTACCGTCAGAACAATGGGCGTTTTTTTTCTCAGCATCATCTGCCGGAAGAAATTCTAAAACATTTGGGAAATAGCAGACTTTTATGAATCACCTAATAGTATTACTTATTTTCATTATTTTTTATTTTGGGTGGAAAAATGGTGGATTTTCCACCATTAGGGTAAAGTCAACCTGTTCCTTTTATATATAAATGATGGCTACCATTACCTGACATTTTACAGTAATGATTATTTAATGTTTATTTTTTCTTATACAAAAACACCTCCGACTCCGCTACCACTGCAATACCATTTTCGATTGCATAATCATAACTGATATCTTCATACAATAATTTCTGGGTCACATTTCGATAATCAGGTTCATAAAATCGACTGGAAATTATCTCCTTTAACATTTCTGGAATATTATATTCCAGCTGAGCAGACGGATTGTTCTTTGAATGCATTCTATCTTTTCTAACAGTATCAATTAGCTCGTCCAGTTTCAAATCCATTTTTATTACCGGAAGTAATTTACAGATATCATATAAATGGCGCGAATCTCTATCCTGCATATTCTGGATGCGGTAATCACAGATTGCAAATATCTTATCAATGAATGTTCGCTCCAATGACTGTACATTCATAATAACTGTCGCTGCTTCAAACGGAATTGGAAGTGATATCCCATTATCTTTACAGAATTTTCCCACAAAACTTCCAACTTCATGTTTTTCAGCAGGGTATACTGTCTGATAGTAGCTGGTCTCCACTATAATTTCCATTGGTTTCTCTGAGAAAAGAGAATCATAGCTAAATACATACATATTGTAATCATATCTTGATTTAATTTGATCTGGATTTGTAAGCTCCATCCCTAATGATTTTGCAATTTCTACAATATGCTCTTTTGATGCCTTTCTCTCAGTCTGCGTCGGTTTTCGATTCATCGACAGATCAATATCTTCAGAAAACCGATCTATCAGATTATATGCTTTTGACAAAGAGGTTCCACCTTTGAACACAAACGGAAGATTAATCTTCGATAGTTCCAATAGAAACATTGATTGCACCGTATCCTTCTCAACCATAAGTTCAGCTCTTTTACATTCGCGAGCCACTGCCTCTATGATTTCTTTCCATTCATTCCTATATTCGCTATACCAGCTCACCCATCAGTCCTCCTTGATAAATATTCCGGTACACCCGATCCGGGAATAACGCAATGTATCTTTTTACAATAGAAAAATCCACATTTAGGATATTTACAAATTCTTTTAGTTTCATTCTCAATAAATTACCTGAAATCTCACTGTATTTATCGATGGTGGTCATCAGATCTAAGAACTGCAGAGCTGTCTGATTTTCCTTTGTTATTTCGGTAATAGGTTTATAAACAATCAGATTTCTACCATCAATGCAAAGTTTTCTCTGTTTTGTAGTTGCTTCATTTGAACACACCTCTATGCAGGCCGGTGTTTGAGTCGTAAATCCATACATATTTGCAAGCTGAATTCCGGTAATATATCCAGTCACTCTGCCATTGGACTTAATAAATTTTTTATCCACATATTTGTCTATTGACATCTTCCCTTTAGTCCCCAGGATTGTTGTATACGATAAATAATAGACTCCATTAAATAAACGCTCTAATTTTCCGTCATCTACAAGCTTTTTCATTTCCTGACGAACGTAGTCTCTGGAATCTCCTGGAAGCTCTGACAAAAAGATTGGCTCATCTTTTTCGTAATTTTTTAATATATAGTCATATAACATACGCTTTACCTCACATATTTGAAATTTTATATTTCATTATTATACTACATATTATGCACTTGTCAAATGAATTTCATTCATCTATTTGGTTCTATAATGAAAAAAGCGGCAATGAAACTATCTTCATTACCGCTAAAAATGAGCGTCTCCTATAGGAATCGAACCTACAATAGAGTCTTAGGAGCTCGAGATACCACTGTAAATACATACAATGATTAGTCAACCTAAGTCAAGGAAATCCTTGGTTTTCCTAACTATTCTGTTACTCCCTGTCAAAATAAGCAAACCTGTTTTCATCTCTGTAAAGCACCTTTCGGTGCTCGTCCGGTGCTCGGAGCACCCGGAGGATATAACCATTCCGTTCCATCGAGTTCACTCAGTTAGCCACCATTACGATTCAGCTTCGTAACAATGATCACTTGGTTTTCTTATTAGATTAACTATATTATAACGTGCTGTAGGTCGGATGTCGATGATTTTTTGACCATATTTATTGTTTTATATGTTACTTCTCCATTAGTTCTGCAAACAGGAATTTTGGCATTTCTACAAGTACCAATATGAGTGCATTCCACATAAATATGTTTTGGAATTTTTCGGCATTTGCTTTATTGCATTGTAAATATTTAAGTAATCCCCAAACCCCATTCCAATACAAATAATTCCAAATAAACCCAATCCAACAAATTTCGGAAATATCAAAAATAAAATATAGGGAATTATGCCAAGTATAAGATTAGGGCACAAGCACATAAAAACAAAACGCCCTTTACTCATATCCTCTGTTCCTACCACAAACATCAACCCATGTGCCAAATCATTATACATATATACATCTTTTTTATAACATATTGCATGCAGCAATTCATGTGGCAACAGAGATAATCCGCCACAAATTCCACCTATCATCATCCATATTGCATTATCAGGAATATATTCTATTCCCAGTATTAAAAATGGAATTGCTAATATACCCATTATCAAAATACATCCCCCATTTGCAATTAATGATAATTTCTTCGTATCCTCTGGTTCTTTAAACGGGGTTGCATTAGGATGATGTTCCTTGTATGGAAGACTACTCTCATCTCCATTATATTTGCCAGCATAGTGAAAAATCATATTCTTCTCCAATCTTTAAAAGCTACTTCAACGAAATTACACTCTTTTTTCACACAATCCATTAATTTCATCAATATCAGCCTTAACTCTACTAATATCCAAATAGCAGCACAGGATTAAAGCAACACCACACATTCCAGCCAAAACATAGACAGGAAGCTGATTAACCCAGTTAAATGCATACCCAAATATCAGAACAGCTGCTAATACCAGAAGATAATGAAGCAGTATACCAAGATAAATATTTGCAATATCAATCTTATACATCATGTGTTTGATCACTTCACAAACAACACTTAGTAAAAGAGTCTCAAAGATGGTTGATATGCAGATCATTGTTCCATCATACCATAATGCAACAACAGACAGCACTATCAGCACAATAGCAGTTGTGACAAATGCATTATTCAGAAATTGTTTTATTAATAATCCCTTTCTTCCCATGATTTTTCCTTTCCCAAAAAATAAAAAGTACTATAAGAAATGAAATGGTCTGTGCCACAGTAATCCTTAAAAACATCATTTCATCTGCGCCAGTAGAGCTCTCTATATGAAGCAGATTCACAATAGTATTATTCACAAAATGATCGGCCATACCCATATACAAATTGCCTTCCATGTATGTAATCATTGCAAGCTTAAGCCCAACCAAAGTTGATGAAACTATAAGCATGATAGCGTTGGCTATCATCCCCTGAAAGCTGCTCTGTCCGTCAATATAGTTCCTTACAGGTCCAACAATATGCCAAAATCCAAAAAGTAAAGAACATATACCGGTAACCTTCCAGAATCTCCTGCTATTTAGCATTCGAGGAAACAAACCTCTAAAAAGTCCCTCTTCCATTAGTACATTAATGAAATTGCCAATGATACAAATTAGAATAAAAAGCACACTTGTCTGCTTAGCAATATTAGTATCTACGGCATATGCACTTACATAGAATCTTATACCTGCGTATGTTCTGTTTTGCATAAGTATTAATATTTCCACAAAATAGCCAATAGTAAACATGGAAAGCCCAAGTACCAATCCCTTTACTGCACTTCTAATATAGTCATTTTTTACAAATCCAATATCTGAAAGTGTTTCTCCACTTCTTCTTACAACAAGACAAATGACAATAATTCCAAACAGCTTATGTATAAAAGCTTCTCCTAAAATAGTCTGGTCAGTTCTTAATACAAAATACTCGAATATCCTCGCAACAAAACACACAAGATAAATTGTTAATACCTGTCTAATTACCCGCTTATCTTTCATGATCCAATTTTCCTTTCCTGCTAAAAATCAAAAACTCTGGCTTTAATATACACAAAAAAGGATACTATGTGATGGATTCCTGTCGGAAATACAAATATTATGTACCAAGTTACAAATTATCGGGCAAATGCTTCTTTTATACCTGCTATATAGCTTCTTGTAACAACAATATGCTCATCATTGCCAAGCACTGCTTCTATGTGACTATTCTTAGATATCATCATACTTCTAAGCTTATACTTATTTATAATACAGTTCTTTCTTACTCTGATAAAACCAGCTGCCTCTAAGAGTTTCTCTAATGAGAGCAGATTCTCACTACTTTCATAAACCCGACTGGCTGTATACAGATATGTACGCCTGTCAATTGTCTCAATATAATATATATCTGTTGGATATAATTTGTAGATCTCATCCTCATATTTAGCCGGAATGGTAATAGAAAGAGATCTTACAAACTTCTCAACCTGCTCTACTTCTTTCGTTTGTTTATGAAAAAACATGTGAACCCCAGGCTCTTCATATTTCTCATTCTTATTCATAAATAATTTCATATGTATACCCACAATATTATCAAATTATTGCACTCTGCTTTGTTCCACTTTCATTAGCAAAAAGCATAAAACTATGAAAGAAACGCTCTTTCACATACGTGATACAATTTGTATCATTCCCGCAAATGCTTGTTTTATCGGTGTTTTTTGATTTCACTTAATAAAATATAAGTTCCTACTAATATTACCAATACCGATATAACTGCAAGAATACTGGAAATGAAATCTCTGATAACATCGTAATTCCCTGTTCTGTACCAGGACCTCAACATTCCTTCTATCATTTGCATTTCCACAACGCCATCGGATGATTCCTTATTCTCTCTACAATCTCAGTATCCTCAAAAAGCAACTCCGGTTTATATTCCTTGGCTATAAACCTTTCCATATAATCCATTTCTGCTTCTGTCGGCTTCATAAGCGATTCTATATACTCCTTCGCCTGTTGTTTCTTCCCTTCCAAATCGAACTTATCCTTCGCAGCCAAAACCGGGAATAAATCAGATTTTATCTTTGAAAAGACAAGACTGTCTATGGCAGATGTATCAAAATCTTTGTTCACATCTTTTGTAGAGATAGTCGCATAGAAAATGATACATTTTCTGAATATATCCCCTTCACCTGAAAACAGCTCCATGTCAGCCATATTGCAGAAGTCATACAGATCCCTTGCAGCAGCTCTGCTTATCAGAGCGTTGGTTTTTGCCGCAAAGATTTCCATAGCCGCTACCGTTCTAACCTTTATCGGCTCTCCGAAAGCATCTGTTATAAAGACTCTGTCTTCTGACGAAAGCACGTGTGTTCTCAGTGAATAGTTAATCTCTATTTTGATCATATCCCTGTTGCCTGCCGCATTCACGTAGTTATAGTGGAATGCATCCAAACTGTGACTGAATCTTGACGCATCGGAAAGAGAATATCCCTGCTCTGACATGTATCCCTTCAGAATCTCTGTCAATCGCTCTCTTTCATTTGCCGTCTCTTCTCTTGTCAGATTCGGGATAAAATCCAGATCTATATCAACAGACAATCTCGGAAGGTTGAAAACAGTCAGATTTATAGCTGTTCCACCCTTAAGCAGCAGATGTTCACACATATATTCCTGCGTATTCAGAAATTCAAGAATTGTTCTCAAACGAAGAACCTTCTCAAATGTATCACGATTAAAGCCATATTCCCGTGCTCTTGCATCAAGCTCTCTTCTGTTATATTGCGGCATCCTCTATCCCCCCGTTCTTCATTTGCTTAATATTCTTTGGGTATACCAGTTTCCACTCACTCGAATATCCGGGCTCACTTATACCATTTGTCAGATATCGCTTTGAATTTCCGCTTCTATCGTTGCATATTTTTATAAAATCATCACTTATGCCAAGCTCTGTCTGATATTCACTAAAAATAAAACCGATCTTCTGATATAAAAAAGCACTGTCATATCCAGCCAGATAGTTTAACAATTTTGTCTCATCAATACTATTCACGGACACTACACACGAAAGCACCTCTTCAAGACCGGCGATAAGATTGATATCCTTTATGGAATCTACTATTGTCCGCTCCTTGTCCGTAACTCTCACGCCACCGCTAAACTCTGGAGAAACTATACCTTCCTTCATCTGTTCTTTGACATAATGATAAGTGTACCCATCAAATTCAAAGTCGTGGAAACGCATCTCAGAACCAACATATACCTCATAGAAAATCTGATCTACCGTTCCATAATACTCAAATGCAGTGTGATGGGATACATAAGAAGATGGCGTGATAGCACTGGCAACCTGAAATCTGTTCGCCACCGGTCCTCCATTTTCCCCACTCACGCACGTGTACAGTCCGTTTCGAATTTTTAATACTATATTCTCCTTAAGAAGCTTACCCAAAGCCACTCTTGCCGTCCGTTCACTTGAATAAAAGGCATTTACTTCTTTCATAGAAAAAACCGGGTATTGTAGCAATTCATAGTATAAATTCATATTTTCACTCCATTATGTTAATAATATGTTGTAGTTTACTCTGTTTCATGTTATTCTTGTACATATTATTAACCTAATAATGTAAAACAAATTTGTCAAGTTATTTTTATGTGTTTTTTATCATTTTTAATACAATTATCATACCAAATCTAAACCTATGATGTTATTACTATCTGGCACATGCTGGTCGATGTTTCTTCAAACATCGCAATCATATCCGCTTCAGTTTTAACAAATAATTTAACTATTCACAATTGATGAAATAACAGGTTTCCCTTCTCTATCTAATAATGGTGTCAATCCTCCGGAATAACCACTTGCATGATATAAGTAATTTATTCCAGTCTCCTTATCTACCCAAATTTCTGTAACACTCATCGTGCCCTGTGAATATATTTTCTCAAATCGTTGATTCTTTGCCATTTTTATTTACCTCCGTAGTTCTCAATTTTACAAGTATGATTGTCCTTAAAACCTGCAACAAGTTTTTCAAAGGACTGTGCAAAGCGTACATCATCTTCTTCTGTACGCTTTCTCGGTCCCCTAATATGATTCTTATGAGAGCTGCGCCTTGCCTTCTTGTTAAGATGTCGCTCCATAAGCATCTGATCTATGTTCTCATTCGTGTACCACTTACCGGATTGGTGAATAGCATATGCACCTTTTCCAAGAGCCATCGCAGCAACGCCATAATCCTGCGTTACTACTACATCCCCTTTATGACAAATGCTTATCAGCTTATAATCTACTGCATCTGCTCCTGCACCTACCACAATCACCTCGCTGTAATCAGAATACAAAATACGATTCGTATCACACAGCAAGGTGGTTGGAATATTATATTTCTCTGCAATTTCTTCTACAATGCCCACTACCGGACACGCATCTGCATCTACAAATATCTGCACTAACCTCTCTCCATTTCTTTTTGAATCCATGTCATAATTACATCTACAAGATAATCCAGCTGCACCTGACTTAGTTCCTTTTCTGGATACATTTTATGCCACTTTCGGATGCATTCCCTGAAGCATGTTGTTGTTGCATTTTTTTCCAAAAGATTAATTTTTATAGTGAACACTCTGCGGTCACAAGTGACCACTTACTGGTCACTTTATTATTTAAAGAGACCACTAAGCTATTCTTTAATTTTATATATCGTTTTGTTTCCTTCTCCAGTTTTTTCTATAAAATCCGCATTTATCATTTTATCTATTAACTTTCTTGCTCCAGTTCTAGATCTGTAGTTACAGGTTTCCATTACTTTTTGCATTGAAACACTTCCATTTTGCCGGATATAAGCAAGTACTTTGTCAACTTTCGACATAGTTGTTATTGTCTCTGCTTCATCACTCTCAGTTGTGTTTCTTATATCAGCAACTCCCGGAATATATATCACTTGTCCAACTTCGAGCTTTAATGTTACCCTGTCACTGCGCTCTGAGAAATCAAATTCCGGTTTTTTCCAGTTTTGTTCTGCCCATGCAGTCATAATCTTATCGACACCACTTCCGGCACGCTCACCAACATTTACAAAACCAAACATTTTTAAGATATTCGGATTTCGTGGATCACTATTGCCACCAGCATAAAATTCTTCTTTTGTTACCCTGATAGTATATCCATCATTCCTTTTATAATTTTGCCATCAAATCTACTTTTAATGCTTTCTTCTTTCACTTGATAAAAAGTATAAACCATTTTGGCTTTATTTGACAGTGGTAATCGAAATAAAGAGACCAGAATTTCTCCGGTCTCTAAAAGATTTACACCTCTTCAACAAACACAATACCATAGATTTTCTCAGATGCCAGTTCATTCATCTTATCTATTTCACATCCAGTCTGTTCCATCAGTTTTTCCAGTTGCTCCTTTGTGCACTGATATGCATAGCTTCCCCAGTCCACCTGCTTTTCATTGTCAAAAAGCTTATTGGCTATATCAAGAAATTCCCATCCTCCAAGTTTATATACTCGATTGTTCTCAACTAATATATTGTATGGATCTTTATTCTCGTTCCTCTGTCAATCCTCTCATGCGGGCGTTGCTTCTGCTTCGCACCGGATATTCTTTTCTATGACTTTCCCTGACATAATTAGCATCTATGTAAGAATCAATATCACCTCTTGCAATCTTACCGATACCTGCTCTTTCGGCGAGAAGTTTTTCTTTTCCTGCTGCCTCATATATTGCTAAATCCGTGCCACTTGCACATATTGGATTTGGATTGGCAGTATTTACAATCGCATCAGCTTTAACTTTTGTTATATCGTTGCGAACTATCTTAAATGGCATTGTGGCACCTCCCTATTTTCTAATTCTCCTCCAATCTTCAATAACATTATCCTCCCCTCTTGTACCTGTACCCCAATACCCCGGATGTGCTACAGGGTATATATATGTTTCTCCATAAATATAAGGTTCGCCAGTTCCTATAAGTTCAGATACTCTATTACAGGAAAACTTTTTATCAATCAGAGTTCGTATTACAACCACAGATGTATCAAGCCCCAGACAGATTATGTTTTCCGGCTCTATAATGTCAATCAATGATTTTATTTCAGCTGCATCATTTGCCAATATCTTTCTGGTCATATTTCCAGAATACTTATCTCTGCGATAGCCCAAATTACAATTGCAGAAAAACAAATCTGGATATTTTTTCTTGTCAATTTCATTTTTACCAAGCAGTTCAAAGTATCCGACAATATTTTTATCCGTCTGTGAATCCCTTGCTTCCAAATCTACATTTTCATGAAACATCACATCTATACCATCATTCATCTTACGGACATTTGCAATCGTACCCTTTATCTATTCCTTTTCAGGCGGTCCAAAATCCTGACCTATCAGCATATATTTAATATGTGGTGTGTTCTTAGCGTAATCTCTCCCTTGCCAATATGTCCATAAGTTAATTTCCTGACACAAATCTTCTCCACGACGCAAATCGCACCAACCAAGTGTCAGGTTCTTAGCATATATAGGATTTTTTCGATATTTGTTTTTTACATTTTCTATCAGATTGCAATAATCTGCGGATTTTTTAGCATTCATTTTATGCATTCATCTTCTCCCATGTTTTTCCATCCTGCGCCATATTCGTCAGCTTCCTTGTGACTGCCGCTTCATCCTCTACGATTGCTACTGTAATCAAAATGTTCTCCCGATGCAAAAAATCCACTATACTAAATCTGTTTCAGTATAGCGGATTCTTTATAAAAATACAATTGATTCAATTTGATTGGCTAATTACTATAACTTTTATCTCGCAAAGGCACTGGCTCCGCCTGCGATACAGCCTCCATCGCAGAGTATGTCTGTGCCGGTCAGATAACTTAACCTCTCATCGATCAGTGCAACATAAAGCGGTGCAATCTCCTCCGGACGTCCATTTCTCTTGATTGCCGCAAATTTCAGATAGGTGGACGCTTCCTCTTTTTCGAGATTTCCGAGCGGTGTCTCAAAGTTTCCTGGCGTAATACTTAACACCCGGGCATTCTTTCTGGCAAAACGTGCTGCATCCTGCTTTGCAAACCAGATAGTAAAATGCTTACTCATACTGTAGGCGACACCTTCTCTTGTTTTCCGTGGAAACATTTTTACTTTTTTCATCATTTTATCCATAAAAAGCTTCCGGTCTGTACATGCAAGCGGATAAACCCTCTTTGGCATGATAAACGACGGTGCCATGTAAGCAGAAGTGGAACTTGTGTCGATCACACAGCCGCCCTCTGCGATCACTTCAAAAAATGCATCGTTGATATTGACGGTTCCAAGTGCGTTTGCCTGCATGATTTTCTCCGCATCTCCCATATGCGGACTCATTCCGGCAATATGCAACACGGCCTTTACTGCCCCACATTCTGCCGCATGCCTTGCCAATGCAAAGCAGTGTTCCCTGTCTGAAACGTCACAGCTATACGCTTCTGCTTCGCATCCGTCTTTTCTCAATTCTTCTACTGCACCTGCAAGTTTTTTTTCATTTCGTCCAACTATCATTACATAGTACCCTTTTTTTGCTGCCTCTTTTGCAGCTGCAAAACCGATTCCGGAGCCGCCTCCGGTTACAACACATACTTTTTTCATATCACAAAAATCTCCGTTATAAACTTTTTTCCTTTCCACTGCCTTTTATGCAATTTTTCCTTCTGCTCTAAGCCACACTGCCTCATCATGCAATGTCTCCGCATAGCTTCTTGTATGATAGCCCAGTTCCTTTTCTGCCTTGGAATAGTCAAATGCATTATTGCGTTCCAGATTGTAGACAGAAAATGTCGTCATCAATGCTTTCGCACCGGTTTTCGCTGCCTTTCTCTCCATCTGCTTTGCGAGCAGTTTTGCCAATCCGAGCGGCAGATAAAATTTACAGGTACCACAGTGAAAATCTTTGTCTAACAGTTCACACATTTTCTTTAACGTTACTTCCTCATTTCCAAGAATGTAACATTCGCCTTTTCGTCCTTTATCGGCTGCTGCGATACAGCCCGCTGCAAGGTCACGCACGTCACAGAGGTTAAAACTTCCGCCCATGCCGATCGGCATTTCGCCATTGATGATTTTAATAATGGTTCCTGTAGTCTCCCCCACTGCATAGTCCTGTGGTCCTAAAATACCACTCGGGTGTACGACGCATGCGTTTAATCCTTCCTTTTTCACTGCATCCAAAACAGCCTGTGTTGCCATCGCCTTGGTCTTGCTGTACCAGCCCACGACTTTCTCTGCATCAAACTCATTTACCTCTTTGATCTTCTGTCCCTTTGGAAGTTCCGGAATCGCTCCGGTAGAACTTACGTAGACAAGGTTTTTGCACTCTTTGTGTTCTAAACATTTCTGGATGATATTTTTGGTTCCACCCACATTCACATCCACAAGTTTCTGGCTAAAATCAGGATTGACACTGACCATGCTTGCCACATGGAGCACGATTGTCTCTGTGCCCTCCGGTGCTTTGAAAAAGTTTTCGAGTGAATCGATATCACAGAGATCTCCCTTTACAATCTCTGCCTCTTTTGGAATATATTTGATTGCCGGATCACCATCAAGAACAAATGCTCTTACTTTTTCTCCACGCTCCAACAACTGATGACATACATGACTTCCTAAAAAACCTGCTGCTCCTGTTACTAAATATAATGTTTCGCTCATTTTATGTTTCCTCTCTTTTTTGTAATGATCTGTGTTTCATTTGTTTGTCTGTATCATAGAGAGGTTTTGTTTGCGAATTGCTTCTGTTTTGTTTCGGAATTATTAAAATGTATTTCTCCTGGCTTGCCACAAGCGTGCCACCGTATTTTTCCGTCAGATGCTTTACAGCTATAACAGCGCATGCCCTTTCTCGCACACTTTTTCCGCCTCATCAAGCTTTGCCTCAATGAGAGGCCTCACTTTCTCTTCTCTCCGCTTTTTCACATTTTTATAAAGAGGATATGCGATTCCCCACAGAAAAAATCCCGGGATTGCAAGCAAAATCATCAGCCAGATGATCGGTTTTGCAGCCGTCACAGCGAATACCGAACCCGCCATAAATGCACAGCCTGAAACCCCACTGGTCAGTGCCGCGATCATTGCAAAAGATTCTGTGGAATTTTCGAGCGCCGCAATCTCACTCATGCACGCCTCAAAATGTCTCTGTAACCGTGTCAGTTCCATTTTATTTAAAACTGCCCTGCTCCGCTTTAAATGGATTGTTACTTTTCCCATTCCTTTTTCTATGGGTACATTGGAATCTACCTTCCATCCAAAATGCTCGTAGCCATCCATATACTGTGACATCTGATTCTCGGCAACCGTCACTTTCGTATAATCAAAACTCTCAAACTCACTCATTTTTCTACGCTTTCCCAGAAATTCGCTTTCTGTCTGTTATCCAATATTCTACCTCTTCGGAATGATCACCGTAAACTTACTGCCGCGTCCCGGTTCGCTTTCCACTTCGATTTTATAATCATTTAACTGCAAAACACGCAGGGCAAGTGCCAGTCCAAGTCCATTTCCAGCCATTGCATGGGATGTATCCCCCTGATAAAATTTATCAAAAATATGTTTCCTTGTCTCTTCCGTCATTCCGCAGCCGTTATCCTCCACCGACACACGGATCTCAGAATCATCCGACTGCTCAGTCAGCTTTATCGTTCCTCCCGGTTCTGTGAACTTCACTGCATTGGAAAAAAGGTTATTCCAGACTAACTCCATCAACGCAGCGTCTGCCGTGATCTTTACAGAATCTTCCATATCTGCATCAAATCCAATATCTTTTTTCTCCCACACCGGCTCATAATTCACGGCACATTCCGCAAGCTGTCCACACAGATCGTACTCTTCTGCTACCGGCGTGATCGCCTGTTTTTCAAGCTTGTTCAGTTTTAAAATATTACTGATAAGTTCCGACAGACGCTTTGTAGTCTGAAAGATCACTTCGGCATATTCTTTTTGTTTCTCCGGCTTCTTTTCCATACAGAGCAGCTCCGCATTGTTCTGGATAATTGCAAGCGGCGTCTTGATCTCATGGGAAACATTGGAGAAAAAGTCTGTTTTCAACGTCTCAATGCTGCCGAGTTCCTCCACCATTTTATTAAAATCAATGATCATGACATCCAGATAATCCAGCCGGTCAGCGGTGTGAAGTGTTGGAACATACACTGAAAAATCGCCCTCTGCCACTTTTTTAGTTGCATCAGCCAGGTCATGCATCGGCTTTTCGTAGCTTTTCCGGATCACATTTTTCGTAAAAAGTGTCAATCCGACTGCCACAACAGTCCAGTAGCCAAGCGGTAAAATCACCTGTATGATTTTATTCCACCCCAGTGCATTCATACCTACGATAATTCCTGTATGAATGCCGGACATTAACAGCAATACGAGAAAATACACCAAAAACAGGGAAGATGGAAAACGGTCATTTTTGATTGTGTTGGTATGATTCAATTTGTTCATGGTTTCAGGCAGTCCCTTTCTATAGCAATACCGCTTTGTATCCAAGTCCACGCACAGTTTTGATCTCGAATCCATCGCAGGTGGAAAACTTGTCGCGGAGCTTTGTCACATAGACATCCACAGCCCGCAGGCTCGTTCCCGAATCGAGCCCCCAGAACTCATCCATAAGCTGTGCCCTTGTAAATGTTTTTTTCGGGTAAGACAACAGTTTATATAAAATATTGAATTCGCGTGTTGTGACCGGTATTTCCTCCCCATCTATCGTTGCAGTCATGCCGTCCGCATCCATCTCCAGATTTCCGACAATAAGCCTGCGCTCCATCTCGATATTACTTCTCCGGAGCAGTGCCCTCACACGCATCTCAAGTTCTGCCAACTCCACCGGTTTTACCATATAATCATCAATTCCAACTAAAAATCCTTTCCGTTTGGAAGGAAGATCGTCCTTAGCCGACATGAAAAGGATCGGGATCTGTTTATTGACCTGACGCACTGTCTCCGCAAATTCAAATCCATCGATCTCCGGCATCATAATGTCGGAAATGATCAGCTCGTAGAGATTGTTATACATCTCGTCATAGGCTTCGTTCACACTCAAAACGCCTTTTGCCTCAAATCCACAGTCATTTAAATATGTGCATACCGTCTGGTTTAAATTTTTATCATCATCCACTACAAGAATATGTATCATTTTTCTGTTCCTTTCTGGTTTCTATCATCGTCCATTGATTACATCATAACATATATTATTTTGAATTTGTTTGAGTTTTGTTTCAGAATTGTTAATAGAAGAATTTCTGATTGCTTGCAATTATTTTAATAGCGCTTGCATAACGAAAAAATCTGCTTATAATAAAAGTCAAAAAGGTAAATAAGAGGAGAAGTATTGTATGACACCAAAAGCAAAATATTACGAAACACTCGCCAATACCATGATCAAAAATTTTGAAAAAAGAAGAATGGAGGCTTACTACTGCCCGACCGCAAAAGAAGCCGTAGAAAAGGCACTTTCTTTCCTGCCATCCGGTGCAGTCGTGGCTCACGGCGGCTCCATGACATTAGAGGAAACCGGCATGATGGATGCACTGCGTTCAGCCGATATTCAGTTTTTAGACCGGGCAGTCTGTAAGACGCCGGAAGATTCCAGAAAAATATTCCACGACGCACTGATGGCTGACTACTATTTCATGAGCACCAACGCCATGACAATTGATGGAGAATTAGTCAATATCGATGGTAATGGAAACCGCGTTGCTGCTTTGATCTATGGTCCTGAAAATGTCATCATTCTTGCAGGAATGAACAAGGCTGCAAAGGACGTTGCAGAAGCTGTTGACCGTGTCCATTTAACCGCAACCCCTATGAACTGTGTACGTCTGAATAAGCAGACTCCATGTGCTGCCACAGGAGTCTGTGCCGACTGCCTCTCTCCTGACTGCATCTGCAATCAGGTCGTTATTACTAGAAGAAGTGGCATTCAGGGAAGGATTAAAGTCATTTTAATTGGCGAAGAATTCGGATATTAAAAAAGTGCTTCCGGCACTTTTTTATGTAATGCAACCACTATAGTATCCGGAAACAAAAGTACGCATGAAAAACGAAAATTTTTTCATGCGTACTTTTGTTTATTTACAGATATCCCCGTAACACTCCGGCCTTCTGTCCCGGAAGATACCCCATGAAAGACGGTTCTCCTGCATTTCATTTAAGTCGAACGTTGCAAGGATCACCTGTTCCGTCTTGCGGTCTGCCTCTGCCACAAGTTCTCCGGTCTGATCTGTGATAAAAGAAGATCCGTAAAATGTGAGAGCTGATCTCTGTCCGCCATTTTCTTCACATGGAACTACTTCTTCTGTTCCGATACGGTTTGCTGCGATCACCGGCATAAGGTTGGCTGCTGCATGTCCCTGCATCGCCCTTCTCCAGTGCGGCATGCTGTCGCACTCTAAGATTGGTTCACTGCCGATCGCTGTCGGGTAAAAGAGCAGCTCTGCTCCTTTGACCGCCATGGCTCTTGCTGTCTCCGGGAACCACTGATCCCAGCAGATGCCGACACCAATTTTTCCATACGCTGTATCAAACACTTGAAATCCGGTATCTCCCGGAACAAAGTAAAATTTTTCCTGATAATAATGATCGTCCGGGATATGTGTCTTGCGGTATATGCCCAGATTGCTTCCGTCTGCATCGATCACTGCAACAGTATTGAACAGGCGGTTCACATCTTTTTCATAAAAGCTGACCGGGATGACAACAGACAATTCCTTTGCCAGTGCAGAAAAATGTTTTACCGCATCATTTTCATTCACTTCTTTTGCAAATTCATAGTATTCATATCTGCGTTCCTGACAAAAATACTGTCTTTCAAAAAGTTCCGGCAAAAGGATGATCTGTGCTCCTTTTTCTGCCGCCTCCCGGACAAGTGCATCTGCCTTTGCGATATTTTCTTCCACATTTGTGCTGCATTTCATCTGAACTGCGGCTACTGTGACGTTACGTTTTCTGCTCATAATATGCTGTCTCCCGCTTCTTAATATTTTCCATGCTTTTTCGTTCTATTCCTGTTTGTTCTGAAATCCGGCATTTTTATCTTTCCATCTGTCTTGCAACGATACTTTATATGATTTCCTGCTATCCGTCATCTGCGCACCGGTATCTGCTGCGTGATGCAGTGGATATTTCCGCCACCGATAATGATCTCCCTTGCAAAGATTGGCACGATCTCTCGCTCCGGGAACAGCTTCTGCAATAAATCTGTTGCCAGAACATCATGCTCGTCTCCAAACTGTGGCACAAGTACAACTTTATTTCCAATATAAAAATTCACATAGCTTGCCGCTAACCGTTCTCCGGCTTCTCTTGTATCCTCGCCCTCTTCAAACACGTAACCTGCCAGCTCTTTTTCCGTAATGCAGACCGATTTCTTCGGGATTGGCATTTTATGCACACAAAACTTTCTTCCTTTGGCGTCTGTCTCCTGTTCAAGAACCTTAAGATCTTCTGCTGAAAGTGCGTACTGCGGATCACTCTCATCATCTGTCCATGCAAGGACAACCTCACCCGGTTTTATAAATGCACAGACATTGTCTACATGTTCATTTGTTTCATCCTGATAGATTCCGTTTGGAAGCCAGATGATCTTCTCTGCGCCGAGATATTCCTGCAATTTTGCTTCGATCTGCTCTTTCGTAAGTTCCGGATTTCTTCCCTTACTGAGCAGACAGGCTTCCGTTGCGATCACCGTTCCCTGTCCGTCTGAATGGATGGAACCGCCTTCCAGCACAAGAGGAGCCGCATCATAATAATCATAACCGGTCAGTTTACAAAATTCTTCTGCAACCTTATCATCCTTTTGCCAGTCCTGATAAAGACCATCATAGGTTCCGCCCCAGGCATTAAAGCTCCAGTTGACCCCACGGACTTCTTTTCCATCCGTCACAAAGGTTGGTCCGACATCCCTTGCCCATGCATCGTCTGTCGGAATTGTTAAAATTTCTACATTCTCACACAGCAGCTCTCTTGCCGCCGCTTCCGTTTCCGGTTCTGTCAGCATATATACTTTTTCTGTCTCTGCCAGCTTATTGGCAATCTCTGCAAATACTTTTCCGGCTTCTTTTGCCTCATATGGCCAGGAACCCGGACGTTTGGGCCAGATTAAGATCACACCATCCTGCGGTTCAAATTCCCCCGGCATATAAAATCCATCCTGATGCGGAGTTCTGTTTTCTATCTTTATACTCATGACAGCCTTCCTTTAAAATCATCATAAGAAAAACGGCGGATCACTTTACATTCACCACTCTCGTCCATCACTGCAATATCCGGCAGTGGGATTCCGTTAAATGTATTGTTTTTCACCATGGAGTAAATTGCCATATCTTCAAAATACAGTCTGTCATCCACTTTTTTCTCTTCATCAAAAGAATAATCCCCGATGATGTCTCCCGCCAGACAGGTATACGAAGATAACCGGTAAGTATATTTCTTTTCCTCCGGCATTCCCGAACTGCGAAGTGGCGGACGATATGGCATTTCCAGCACATCCGGCATATGACATGCTGCGGATGCGTCCAGAATCAACGTCTGTATATCGTTATCTACCACATCCATAACGGTTGTGACAAGATATCCGGCATTCAATGCAACTGCTTCGCCAGGTTCCAGATAAATGTCAAGATCATATTTTTCCTTCATGTGCAGAATACATTTTTCTAACAGTCCGATGTCATAATCTGCTCTTGTAATATGATGTCCGCCGCCAAAATTCAACCATTTCATTTTGTAAAGATAACTGCCAAATTTTTCTTCTACCGCCTCTAAGGTTTTTGCAAGATCATCTGCATTCTGCTCACAGAGCGTGTGAAAATGCAGTCCATCCACATAATCATACATCTCATCCGTAAACTGCTCTTTAAATCTGTCGATCGTTACTCCAAGACGGGAACCTTTTGCACATGGATCATAGATCGCATGATCCCCCTGTGTGGAACACTCCGGGTTAATACGGATTCCCACGCTGGTCTCTTTGCAGAGATTTTTGTATTTTTCCAGCTGGGAAATGGAATTAAAAATCATGTGATCACAGATTTTTACCAGTTCCTTCACATCCTCTTCTTTATACGCCGGAGCAAACACATGGTTTTCTTTTCCCATTTCCTCTTTTCCGAGACGAGCCTCAAAAAGTCCGCTTGCCGTTGTTCCGCTGAGATACTGACCGATCAGTGGGTATTCGTAAAAGCAGGAAAAGGCTTTCTGTGCAAGAAGGATTTTACATCCGGTATCCTTTTCCACTTTCTGGAGAATGGAAAGATTTTTTTTCAACTGTTTTTCATCTATGACATAGCACGGTGTTTTTAATTCTTCAATTCTCATTCTGTCTGTTCATTCCTCTTTCTTACTCAACTTCCTGCGGATTCTCGCAGACTACCCAAGGAAGTCCCCATTTATTCAGTGCTTCCATATATGGATCCGGATCAAACTCCTCTACATTGAATACGCCAGGTTTTTTCCAGAGTCCCTCTACTACCATCATTGTTCCGATCATTGCAGGAACTCCTGTTGTGTAGGAGATTGCCTGTGAACCAACCTCTTTGTAGCACTCCTGATGATCGCATACATTGTAAATGTAGATGGTCTTTTCTTTTCCGTCTTTTACACCTTTGAAAATACATCCGATGTTTGTTTTTCCTACCGTTCTTGGTCCAAGGCTTGCAGGATCCGGCAATAATGCTTTTAAGAACTGGATCGGAACGATCTCTTTTCCTTCAAAGTTGATCGGTGTTGTAGAAAGCATTCCAACGTTTTCCAGACATTTCATATGTGTTAAATAGCTCTGTCCGAATGTCATGAAGAAACGGATTCTCTTGATTCCCGGAATATTTTTTGCAAGTGATTCAATCTCTTCATGATGAAGCAGATACATATCTTTTTCTCCTACTTCCGGAAAATCATATTCACGCTTAATAGACATCGGCTCTACTTCTACCCAGTGACCATCTTCCCAGTAAGAACCCATTGCAGATACTTCTCGTAAGTTGATCTCCGGATTAAAGTTCGTTGCAAATGGATAACCGTGGTCACCACCATTGCAGTCTAAAATATCAATGTAATGGATCTCATCGAAATAATGTTTTAATGCATATGCGGAATAAACACTTGTCACACCCGGATCAAATCCGCTTCCGAGGATTGCTGTAATGCCTGCATCTTCAAACTTTTTCTTGTAAGCCCACTGCCAGGAATAATCAAAGTATGCTGTAAATCCCTCTTTCTTGCAGCGCTCTTCGTAGATTTTTCTCCATTCTGGATCATCTGTGTTCTCTGCTTCGTAGTTTGCGGTGTCAATATAATCTACTCCTGTTGCAAGGCAGGCATCCATGATCGTCAGATCCTGATATGGAAGTGCCACATTTAACACTGCATCCGGCTTATATTCGTTGATCAGTGCGATCAGCTCCTCTGTGTTGTCAGCATCTACCTGTGCGGTTGTGATGACTGTTTTGGTTGTTGGCTGAAGTTTTTCCTTCATTGCATCGCATTTGGACTTTGTCCTGCTAGCGATCATAATCTCAGTGAAAACATCACTGTTCTGACAACATTTTGCGATTGCTACGGAAGCTACGCCTCCACATCCGATAATCATTACTCTGCTCATTTTTTCTCTCCTTTTTTTTACGTTATTGTTTTTTAGATAATTGCGAAACTCCTTCCTACTCTTCTTTCAATTGTTCAATTTAGGTTTTTATGAGTTTTGCAATTATCCATGTCATTATTTACTTAATATATTTTTCTACCGGTCTTCCTCGTCCTCTAACATATCTTCTAAATATTTTGGGAGCATGAAGGCTCCCCGGTGAAGATTCGTTGTGTAATATCTTGTTTTGATATGTAATTTTTTCCACTCTTTCACGCGCAGATTGTTGAGTGGGTGATATTTTTTGGAAGCAAATCCAAACAGCCAGTAGCCGGACGAACACGTCGGGATATGTGCCTGATATACACGGCTTACCGGAAATGCCCGGAATGCCTTGCGGTGCATCTTCATGCACTCTTCCTTATCCTCATCATAAAATGGACTTCCATGCTGATAAACCATGATTCCGTCCTCTTTTAACGCCTTATAGCAGCTTCCGTAAAATTCCTTGGTAAAAAGTCCCTCAGTATGCCCAAATGGATCGGTTGCGTCATTGATGATCAGATCATACTCCTCCGTTTTGTTTCTCAGGAAACGAAGTCCATCCTGATAATACACATTCACACGCGGATCATCCAGACCACAGGCAAGCTCCGGGAAATGCTCCCGGCAGACTTCCACTAACATCTCATCCGGTTCCACAACATCAATCTTTTCTATGGAATCATACTGTGTCAGTTCTTTTGCAACGCCGCCATCACCGCCACCGATGATCAGCACGTGACGCACGTCCGGATGTACTGCCATCGGCACATGCGTTACCATCTCGTCATAAATAAATTCATCCTTTTCCGAAAAAAGGATATCTCCATCCAAAGCCAGAAACTTGCCAAATTCTACCGATTCCAGAACATCGATCCTCTGGCAGTCACTGTTACCGCTGAATAATTGTTTTTCGATTCTCATTGAGAGCTTTACATTCGATGTGTGAAGCTCCGAAAACCACATTTCCATTTTTCTGCTTCTCCTTCCCTGTCCCGGTTTCCACCGTTTTCTCCGGGATCACTCATCTCTTACACCAGCACCATCAGATGTTCCACTGCCGGATCTTCCGTTCCCTGCATGGAGCAGCCTTTTTCCTTCGCATAAATGATATATTCGATGATTTCATCTGTAATCATCTCACCCGGTGCCAGGATTGGGATTCCCGGCGGATAGCACATGACAAATTCACCGGAAATACAGCCGTTTGTCTCACGGATCTGAAGGGATTTCTTTTCCGCATAGAAAGCTTCCTGTGGTGAACGGATGACTTTCGGTGCTATATATTCACCGGATAAAAGTCCTGCCTTATCTTTTTTATACAGTCTTGCGATATCTGCCAGCGCCCCCACCAGGCGCTCAATATCCTGTGTCCGGTCTCCAATGGAAATATAGGCCAAAATATTACAGATATCCCCAAATTCGATCTGAATATCATATTCATCGCGAAGAAGATCATACACTTCGATCCCTGCCAGCCCGATACCAAGCGTGTAGATAGAAAGCTTTGTCACATCATAGTCGTAGATGCTGGTTCCGTTGATCAGATCCTTCCCATAAGCATAATATCCACCGATATTGTTGATCTCATTTCTTGCATATTCTGCCATCTCGGACACTTTGGCAAAGGATTCCTCACCTCTTAACGCAAGGTTTCTTCTTGAAATATCAAGGCTTGACAGAAGAAGATACGATGCGCTTGTAGTCTGTGTGAGATTGATGATCTGTCTGACATAATCTGCATTGACACCTTTGTTTACAAGCAGAATGGAGCTCTGCGTCAGGCTTCCACCGGACTTATGCATGGAAATTGCTGCCAGATCAGCACCGGCTTCCATGCCTGAAACCGGAAGGTTTTTTCCAAAATACAAGTGTGTTCCATGTGCCTCGTCTGCGAGCACTTTCATGCCATGCGCATGTGCAAGCTTTACGATAGAACGGATATCCGAACAGATACCGTAATAAGTCGGATTGTTCACAAGCACTGCAACTGCATCCGGGTTCTCTTTGATCGCCTGCTCTACACACGGCACTTCCATTCCAAGAGAAATTCCGAGTTTTGGATTCACTTCCGGATTCACATAAACCGGAATTGCTCCGCAAAGCACCAGTGCATTGATGGCACTTTTATGTACATTTCGCGGAAGAATAATTTTATCCCCTCTCTTACAGACTGACAAAATCATGCTCTGCACTGCAGAAGTAGTTCCTCCCACCATCAAAAATGCATGTTCTGCATGAAATGCATCTGCTGCAAGTTCCTCCGCATCTCTTATAACCGATACCGGATGACAGAGGTTATCGAGTGGCTTCATGGAATTCACATCGATCCCTACACATTTTTCCCCTAATAATTCCACTAATTCAGGATTGCCACGGCCCCGCTTATGCCCCGGCACATCGAATGGTACGACACGCTGTTTCCTGAATTTTTCCAGTGCTTCATAAATGGGAGCTCTTTTCTGATCTTCTCTGTTCATAACTTTCTCCATTGCAATTTATAATTTTAAGATAATCATTTTCACATTTTATGTAATAGAAATGATGTTTTCGATCACATAAAAAAAGAGACAACTGCCTGCGCAATCATCTCTGTTGACCTTCGTTCTCCATATTGGAATCCTTTTTACTCTCGATGCGATCCCAAATATCGTTTTTCAAAGAATCCGTTGCCTGCCGCTTTCTGCTTTCTGCCTTTGTCTGCATCGCAACTGCAAATATATGTCACTCTTATTGACCGTTTCACAAGATGATGTGCTTACACACTGATTATAAAGTAATCAACTTATAAAATTTGAGCTTCTGACTCAATCAATAACGTGGTCTCCTCACCACACCGGCAACCGACCCGCCTGTCCGTTAGGCTGCCTCAGTAATCTGAGTGGTCATACATTTGCATGAAAAAACGATTTTTATTTTTCACACGAAAAAAAGTCTATCATACACATATTTCAGTGTCAAGATATTTATGATATTAATTGTATTTTTTTTGTTTTCTAATTGTAAACTTCAGGTAAAACAATCCAATAAAAAACTGATTCTGACAAACTGACTTTAAATTTCAAAAAAAGAAGCTACCGCATACACGATAGCTTCTTTTACATACATTAATTGTATTTTCTTTTTCTTGCTGCTTCAGATTTTTTCTTACGTCTTACGCTTGGTTTCTCGTAATGTTCTCTTTTACGAATCTCCTGCTGGATACCTGCTTTAGCACAGTTTCTCTTAAATCTACGTAAAGCGCTATCTAAAGTCTCGTTCTCTTTTACTATTACACTAGACATTATCTCACACCTAACCTCCCTCCAGTTGCGTATTGTGCATATTCAACTGTTTGGGTAAATTTCATTGCACTATAAGTTATTATAGCATAAAAAATGTTCACGTCAATAGTTTTTCTTATATTTAGAAAAATTCAGACAATTCTATTTTTTTCATCAAATTATTATTTAATCTGAGTTTCCAGCGCTGCCTTAGCCTCGGCTACCGCATCCGGGATTCCTGCCGGATTCTTACCGCCGGCCTGTGCCATATTCGGACGTCCGCCACCGCCACCGCCAACTTTTCCTGCGATCGCTTTGATGAGATTTCCTGCATGAGCGCCTTTCTTCATTGCCTCCTCTGTTGCCATAGCGACAAGATTTACTTTGCCGTCTGCCTCAGAAGCAAGCACTACAACGCCCTCTCCGAGTTTTCCTTTGAGCTGGTCACCAAGGTCTCTCAAGCCGTTCATGTCAACCCCTGCAACACTTGTTGCAAGAAGTTTTACACCTTTTACTTCTACAACCTGATCCATAACATCGCCAAGTGCCTCTTTGGCAGCTTTGCTCTTTAAGGACTCATTCTCTGCATTTAACGCCTTGATCTCAGCCATCATATGCTCGATCTTCTCAACCAATGCAGCCGGAGTTGTCTTTGCAGCTTTTGCAGCTCTCTCTAATTCAGCTTCGATATTTTTATAGTATGCGAATACATTATCACCTGTCAACGCCTCGATACGACGTACACCGGCAGCGACACCGCTCTCAGAAATGATCTTGAATGCAGCAATCTCGCCTGTGTGTTTTACATGTGTACCACCACAGAACTCCTTGGAAAATTCTCCCATGGATACGACACGTACCTTCTCACCGTATTTCTCACCGAATAACGCCATAGCACCTGTCTTTTTGGCTTCTTCTACGGTCATGACATCCGTACGCACCTCAAGGTCTGCAGCGATCTCGTCATTTACGATCTTCTCAACTTTTGCGATCTCCTCTGCTGTCATAGCCTGGAAATGGCTGAAGTCAAAACGTGTTCTCTCTGCATCCTGATAAGAACCAGCCTGTTCTACGTGAGTACCTAATACTTCACGGAGTGCTTTCTGTAATAAGTGTGTTGCAGAATGGTTCTTACATGTCTTGCCACGAAGATCTGCGTCAACAGATAACGTAACTTTATCACCGGACTTGATCATGCCGCTTGTCATTTTGCCGACATGTCCCACTTTTCCACCTAATAACCTGATCGTATCTTCCACTTTGAAAGTACCATCAGCAGTGTAGATCACACCTTTATCCCCCTGCTGTCCACCCATGGTAGCATAGAATGGTGTCTCCTCTACAATGATCGTTCCAATCTCACCATCGGATAATGCCTCTACGATCTCAGTCTCAGAAGTAAGCACTGTCACTGTAGATGCTGTCTCTAATTTATCATATCCGACAAACTCTGTTGTGACGGAAGGATCGATCTCATCATAAACAGTCGCATCTGCTCCCATGTAGTTTGTTGTCTTACGATTCTTTCTTGCTGTTGTACGCTGTACTTCCATCGCCTTTTTGAAGCCGTCTTCGTCAATCGTGAAGCCTTTTTCTTCTAAGATCTCAGAAGTCAGATCCATCGGGAATCCATAAGTATCATAAAGCTTAAACGCATTGTCTCCGGATAATACTTTGGAACCGGATGCGATCATCTCTTTTTCCATATCCTCTAAGATTGCAAGACCCTGATCGATCGTCTTTGCAAACTTCTCTTCTTCCTGTGCAAGTACTTTTAAGATAAAATCTTTCTTTTCTTCTAATTCCGGATAACCGTCTTTGCTCTCGTTGATCACAGTCTTTGCAAGCTCTGCCATAAAAATGCCATCGATTCCAAGCATTCTTCCATGACGTGCAGCACGGCGGATGATACGGCGGAGTACATAGCCACGTCCTTCGTTAGATGGCATAATACCATCGGAGATCATGAATGTTGAGGAACGGATATGGTCTGTGATCAGACGGATCGAAACATCATCCATTGCATCCACTTCATATTTTTTGCCGGACAGCTCACATACTCTGTCACGGATTGCTTTCATTGTATCGATATCAAATACGGAATCTACATCCTGCATGACAACTGCAAGACGCTCAAGTCCCATACCTGTATCAATGTTCTTCTGGGAAAGTTCGGTGTAACCACCCTTTCCATCTCCCTCAAACTGGGTAAATACGTTGTTCCATACTTCCATGAAACGGTCACAGTCACATCCTACTTTACAGTCCGGTTTGCCACAGCCGTATTTTTCTCCACGGTCATAGTAAATCTCAGAACATGGACCGCAAGGACCGGCACCGTGCTCCCAGAAGTTATCACACTCTCCGGTTTCCGGATCGCGGTAAAATCTTGTGATTCTCTCTGCCGGAACTCCGACTTCTTTTGTCCAGATATCGAATGCTTCATCATCCTCACCGTAAATGGATGGATACAGTCTGTCCTCCTCTAATCCGAGAACCTTTGTCAAAAACTCCCAGGACCATGCGATTGCTTCATGCTTAAAATAATCTCCGAAAGAGAAGTTACCAAGCATCTCAAAGAATGTAAGATGTCTTGCTGTCTTACCAACGTTCTCGATATCACCGGTACGGATACATTTCTGGCAGGTTGTCACTCTTCTGCGAGGTGGAATCTCCTGTCCTGTAAAATATGGCTTTAATGGTGCCATACCTGCATTGATCAGTAATAAGCTGTTATCATTGTGTGGTACCAATGAAAAGCTGTTCATTTTAAGATGTCCCTTGCTCTCGAAAAAATCAAGGTACATTCTTCGTAATTCGTTTTCACCGTAAAATTTCTTCACGACTAAGTTCCTCCAAAATCTTTTGTACAGGCACTTCTCTGCCGTACATTTTTTATTTAATAAAATTGTAATTACCAGCTGTTTCCTTTCAAGAAACTATCTATATAGTTACAAATTATTTAACCTCGTGTTCTGCTGCCGTATCAGCTTCTGCCGCTGCCTTTGCATCTTTGTTTTCCCGCAGCTTTTTGCCTGCAAAAAATCCCGCCAGAGCGATCGCTGCCAAAATCACCATAATAATTGCATACTGTAAAAATGATCCTAAAAATGCCATTTCTTCTACCTGCCTTTCTGCTATGGCTGACACTTATGCACTGCAAAAATGAAAGCCGGCTCACAATTTAAATATTATAGCTCACTTATTTGTTTATCGTCAAGTATTCAACATCTTTTCTTCTAAAAGCTGTCATCTTTTCTTCAAAAAAAATGTCATCTTTTCCAGCAAAAACTACCATCTTTTATTCTTCCCGGATCTCAAACACCTGATTCTCATGGACGATCGGCACGATCCGGTCTGCCATCGCCTGATTGCTCAGTCTTTTGATAAAAGGCTGTATCCCGGAATAATCCTGCCACATATGCATTGGAAACACATACTCTGCATTCGTGTTCTCCAGAAAATATTCCATGCCAAGTGACTGATACATCCCAAGTTTTGGATCAAACGGCACAAATGCCAGGTTGATGTCTTTCTTTGCAAGTTTTTTAATCTGGTTCTTATAATTGACATCCATAATGCCATTGACAAGTTCCCCTGCTCCATCCCATTTCCAGTTGTTGAGATCCCCGGCATGATAAAAACTTGCCCCGTTTGTCTTCACATAAAAGGCGACTCCCGCGTCCGTGGAGCGCAGCGTCTCGATCTCCAGATCATCCACCTGATACTTTTCGCACGGACTGACGTATGTGATCAATTCCCGGACAGACAGGTCAAACCCGTGTTTTTCCAGAAAATGAGGTGACATCCTGCAGTCTTTTGAAAAAATATAATGTATGTTGCTGTAACGCTCTGCCCAGTGGAGCACGTCCATGTCAAAGTGATCTCTGTGCTTGTGGCTTGCAAACACATAGATTGGGGTATCCGGCTCATATTCCGGGATTTGTCCGCGGAACGTATAACCGTTTACCCGGTCTCCCGCAAACCAGTCAAAAATCAAAACTTTCTCGTCCACTTCCACTAAGAAGCAGCTGTGATGTATAAATATTACCTGCATTCCTTCATCCTTCCAATTATCTCATTTGCTTTTGTATATATTTCTGCCGGATCAAATCCAATGAGAAATATTCCATCCTCGTAAAGTACTTTTCCGTTTACCATCGTCAGTTTCACATTCTGCTTGCTACCGCTGTAAACCAGATTTTTCACAAGGTTGTTCTCCGGCTGCATATTCGGCTGTCTCAGATCGATCATGACAAGGTCTGCCTTTTTCCCGACTGCAAGACAGTCACAATCCGGCAGTCCCATCGCATATGCGCCTCCGGCGGTCGCCATATAAAGCACCTCATCCGCCGGCATGCAGGAAGCGTCCCGTTCCCTGAGTTTTGCCAGTCCTGTCACAAGAAACATCTCCCGGAACATGTCCAGACAGTTGTTGCTCGCCGGTCCATCCGTACCGATTGCAAGATTGATTCCCTCATCCAGCAGTCTTTTGACCGGGCAGATACCGGAAGCAAGCTTTGTGTTCGAACCGGGGTTCGTCACTACCGACATGTGATGTTTTTTCAATATCTCAATATCTTTCTCCTCCAGCCAGACACAGTGATAACCGCCGCCGCCATGTTCATACAGCCCCAGACTTTCCGTAAACTGCATTGGTGTCATTCCCCAGCGTGCCTTACACTCTGCCACCTCGCGCTCTGTCTCAGAATTGTGCGTCCAGACCGGTGCGTGATACTTGTCCGCAATCTTGGCTACCCCCTCAAGCAGTGGGCGTGATGTGGTGTATTCTGCATGAAAGCCAGGCACATAGGAAGTGAGGTCACTCAGTTCATTGATCCTTAAATAATTTTCCTCAAGCACTTCCAGACTGTCGGTAAAGTTGTTCAATCCACTTGTAAAAACAGTCCGAAACCCCGTATCCACATAGGCATTGATATGATAGTCCTGCATAATGTACATATCAAAATTTGAGGTGATACCACTCGTCAGGTACTCCATAATCCCGAGGATCGCAAGCCAGTAAGTATCCTCCCCTTTCAGCCTTGCCTCGTTTGGGAACACTTTCTGCTGCAGCCATTCCTGCAGCGGAAGATCATCTGCAAAAGAACGTAAAAATGTCATCGGTGTATGCGTATGTGCATTCTTAAATCCCGGCATTAAAAGATTTCCCTTTGCATCGATCTCCCGGTCCCAGATAATGATATCATCTTCTTTGCAGACAGCTGAAGTATCTGTGCCATCCCCGATATAACAGATATGGTCTCCTCTTACCCAGAGTTCCCCCTCCGTCACCTCAAAGGTGTGATCTGCTTTCGTCAATAATATTTTTGCATGATAAAAACGAATATTCATACCGATCCCCCACTTTTATCACTGCCTGTATCCTGCAGCAGAATGCCCGCACTGTGGGCATCCGATCGTCATAAATTGCAGTGCGCGCCGGAAAAATCTATGATTTTCCCGACGGGATACACTGTTTTTGATTCTTAAATCTTACCAAATTTCACAGGATAATGCAAACCATTCCACCGTTATTATCATTTACGATTTTCTGCATGGTATCCTGTAATTTCAGCTGGCATTCATCATCCATCATGGCGATTTTATTCCGGATTCCGTCCTCCATAAGCTCCCCTATGGATTTGCCGAAAATATTGGTTTTCCAGACGCCCTCCTCGCTCTGCTGTCCCTCCCGGATGTAACGGATCAGGTCATTCGCCTGATCTTCACTTCCCACGATTGGAGCGATTTCCGTCTCAATATTGGCACGGATCATATGGATGGATGGGGAAACTGCCTTAATTTTTACACCAAACTTGTTTCCATGGTGGATCAGTTCCGGCTCCGCAAGTTCAATGTCCTTTAACCCCGGATTCACAACACCATATCCTTTCATCTGCACTTCCTCAAAAGCCCCTGCGACTTTCTCATAAGATTCTTTCCTCGCCGCCATCTCGCGGATCATCGAGATCAGTTCATACTCACCATGGATAGGAACTCCTGCAAGTTCACTCATATTTTCATAGTAATACGGCTCTGCAACCTCCATCTGTATTTTCACACAGCCGCAGGCGAGATCCATCTCATCCATTTTAATCTTTGAAATGCAGTCTCCCGGTTCTGACTGCTGCTGGTAAACGTCTTTCGTGCGCTCCATATGACTTAAAATATCCGATGCCTGTGCAATGATCTCACTTTTTACCGGATGATCAGCGGAGAGCATTTCCGTCCATTTCGGGATAAAAAATTCCACCCGTTCAATCGGAAATTCATACAGCACACTCTCTAAAATTTTTAAGACATCCTCTCTGCGCAGCTGCTCACAGTTGACCGGCACAGCCGTTGTCTGATATTTTTTTTCCATCTCCGACGCAAGTTTTATTGTCTCCTGCGCATAAGGTTTTGCCGAATTTAACAGGATCACAAACGGCTTTCCGATATTTTTCAGTTCCTGAACGGTTCTCTCTTCTGCATTTATGTAATTTTCCCGTGCCAGTTCTCCGATTGTTCCGTCGGTCGTCACTACAATGCCGATCGTCGCATGGTCTCTGATGACCTTCTCGGTTCCGATCGATGCTGCCTCCGCAAATGGGATTTCCTGGTCTGACCACGGTGTCTTTACCATTCTGCTTCCATTTCCTTCCATATGTCCCACTGCCCCGTCCGCCAGAAAACCGACACAGTCGATCAGTCTTACACGCAGCTTTAATGGCTCTTCTTCCGTCTTAAAATCAGAGAGCCGGATCTCCGCCGCCTGCTGTGGAATGAATTTTGGTTCCGTCGTCATAATGGTTTTTCCGGCTGCCGCCTGCGGAAGTTCATCCATGGCTCTCTCTTTTTCTGCTTCTCCTTCCATAAAAGGAAGTACCATCAACTCCATAAACCGTTTGATGAAGGTGGATTTTCCGGTGCGCACCGGACCTACGATCCCGAGGTAAATCTCCCCGTTGGTACGGTTTCTGATATCCCTGTAAATGTTATACTCTTTATTTCCGCTATAATTGTCCATAAAAAAATTCCCTCCATATGTTATCACATTGTATGAAGGGAATTTTTGTTTTATTCGTATTTATTCGATCACCACATCACATGCAGTTTTTTGGGCAGACATTGAAAGTGCATCTCTGTGACATCCCCACAGTACTCTCCGTCTGCATGAAGTACCATAGGTGTTTTCAGCTTCAGGTCATATTCCTTACAGTTTGTCACCTCAAACCCTCTGATCCGCAGATGATTGGCTGTCACAAGCAATGGCAGACATAAAAAAGTGCGCCATTTCGGGATTCCCCACGCCATACACACCGAAAGCTTTCCGTCCTGCGCATCTGCCCCCGGTGCCATCGGCACACCGCCGCCCTCAGCCCGGAAATTCATTGCCGCAGCGAAAATCATTTTCTTATGGTTTTTCTGTCCTTTTCCATCAAAAACTGCACCTGCATCTGTTGTCTGCATGGTAAATAACGACTGTACCGTCAGAAACAGATAGGTAAGCTTTCCGAGATGCAGCTTATTCAAAGCGTCTTTTACCTTGGACTTCAAAGCCTTCTTGCAGACTAATGCATCCAGTCCTGCCCCGGCACTGATTGCAAATAATCTCGGCTTCTCACAGCCGTTCCAGCTCACCTGCCCCAGATCCATCACATAATCTTCCCTGCAGTTTAAAATATGCCCGATCACCTCTGTAGGCGTTCCCATGATCCCAAGTCCCCTTGCGAGGTCATTGCCGGAACCGGTCGGGATCACACCAAAGCGTACCTTCTCAAAATGCGTCATTCCGTTGATGACTTCATTTGCGGTCCCATCACCACCTACCACGACAAGTTGAATGTCATCCGCCCCACATTCACAGATGTCATGTGCCAGTGAAAAGGCATGCCCCTCATATTGGGTGACGTATGATTCGTAAGCAATGTTTTTCTTTTTTAAAACTGCTTCCGCTTCTTTCCAGATCTTTGCGCCTTTACCGCTTCTGGAATGCTCATTCACTATAAAACATAGCATATTCGCGGCTCTCCTTTCCTCTCTTCTTATCCTCATACATCCGTTCATCCGCGTCATGTACTATTTTTAAGATATCGATTCCGTTTCCCTCCGCTGTACCGGTTGCACTCGAAACCCTGAGACCACCTTCTTCCCTGTGTCTTGCAAGTTTGTCCCTGACATTCTGGATGATCTGCTCTGCCTCCTGTTTCTCCGGATTTTCGATGAGCATGACAAATTCATCCCCACCGATACGATATGCCTTTTTCCGGCTATCTGTCTGTGCATAGATTGCACCGGACATTGTCTCGATCAGTTTATCTCCCATGCCATGTCCCATGCGGTCGTTGATCTCTTTCAGATTATTGATATCCCACAAAACCACGGCGACACGCTCCACCATCGTATAGTAATTGGCAAGCATATCTTCATATTTATTCTTATTATAAAGCCTTGTTGCAGAATCGACCTCCTTGCGGTAGGTAAGTTCCGCAATCCTGTAAGCATCCTCCCGCATGCTGCCAATGGTATGCTGGATGATCATCACGAACACAAATAGGATCAGAAGCTGCGGTAATATCCCGTAAACTATAATGACCACAACCGGCATCTTTGAAAAAGGGAGCTTCGCAAATCCATCTGCCAGTTCCGCCATGTACCATGTTCTTGTATGATTTCCCTGCAGCAGCAGGTTCAGATCACAGATCCCATAATAAAATCCCACGATCATGCTGACCGGCAGCAGAAAAACTTCCAGTGCATATGACAGCCATAACACGGATTTCTCTTTATACTGAACTGCCACGATGAGTGGGAACACATACGCCAGAACCATATGGTAACTGAACATAAGGTTCATTGCTGCTGAAATTATGCAGATGCCGGTCACAAAAAAATTTTTCATGCGCTCATCCGATGGATCTGCTTTAAAAAATAAGATCACAGACGCAATAAAAAAACCTGTGGAAATTGCATACGTCACACTGAACACAATTGCGTTTGCTGTCGGAAAACGTCCAAACGCCAGTCCCCAGACCGCCGTCAAAACAATAAACGCTCCGACCATCTCCCACAGTGTCTTCTTATTGATCTCGATCTCCTGCTGCGCTAATTCCTCATTATAATGTTCCCCAAAATTAGTCATCTTCTGTCCCTCATACTCCTGTAATTATCCCACGCCTGTAATTATCAGGTACTTCTGATCCTTTTCTGTCCAACGATAAGTACCCTGATACCATAATCTCCACTACATATAGCAAAGTATATCACAAAACGTTATATTTCTGTGAACTTTTTTTATATTTTTCTGTTTTTTAACATTTTATAGAGTTATCGTGGAATACTATTTGCCGTACACAGTGCTCCCCAGCCTAACACCGGATTCGGGTAAACTGTAAAACCCGGCAGTTTGCGCGCCCCACGGATCAGGTAAGCTTTCATTTTTTCCCCGTAAAGATAGGCATCGTTGCCGTTTACAATGCCCCACTGCATCAAAAGTGCTGCACTTCCGGTCACAAACGGTGTCGCCATGGATGTTCCGGTACGCACCTGATAGCCGCCGCCCGGTGCGCAGGACATGATCTCCACCCCCGGAGCCACAAGATCGGGCTTTACCTGATTGGTTGCCCTCGTATAACCTCTCCCGGAAAATGCAGCTGCCTGGTCAAATCTCGCATCGTATGCCCCGACAGTGATCACTTTCGTCGCTGTAGAGGGAATCGTGAGAGTTGTCTCCTCCACCGGATTTAAAAATCCCGTTCCGCTGTTTAACACATTTCCTGCCGGAAGCCACATGTCAAACGCGCCGTCTGTAATCCGGATGGGAGTGAGCCTGATCTTCCAGATTCCATCGTCAATGTAACTGCCCACTGGGATAAAATCCAGATAAATTTCCTGGTAGGGATTGTACGGACTTGGTTCTCCATAATACACCAGAAGGTTTGTTTCTCCTAACTGAAATCTCTGGGTTCCCTGTAACCGCTTCAATGGTCCGATCGCAGTTCCGCCCGGATGGATCACAGAGACACCGATCTCATCCACATAATTTTTCCAGATCTGCAAATTTAAGGATGCCTCATACGCGCTCACCGCGATCTCAACCTCCTGCTCCTCATTCAGCGTCAGTTTTCCCGCTGTATGGACTGCTGCGCTCCCTTCATTGCCACTGCCGATCACAATAGACGTTTTCCAGTAATTCGCCATGTCATCCAGATAGGTCTCTATCAGTGAATTCCCGGAATGGGAACCGTAATTATTGCCAAAGCTTAGGTTTAATGCAATTGGTTTTCCATACTGCCTTGCCCTTGCAATACAGAAATCCACAGCACTCATCAGTTCCGTTGTTTTCGGAAACGAAGTCTCTCTCGGCACACCAAGTTTCACAACGATCAGTTCACTCTCATATGCCACGCCACGGTACCGCCCATTGGAAGCCCTGCCATTTCCTGCCGCAATGCCTGCAACATGCGTACCATGCCCGGATGCATCCCTGCTCGGGCAGATTGCGTACCGCTCCTGCTCACTCTCCTGCCTTAACGCCAGATTAATCGTCTCACGCTCGTAGACCGTGTCAAGCGTCTGATCCCACAGCACAGCAATTCTTGTCGTTCCGTCACTGTTGCAAAAATCCGGATGCGCATAGTCAATTCCGGAGTCAATGACTGCCACAAGCACCTCTTTTCCTGTCAGATTACTTGTCGGACTTGTACCCTGCCCGGTCTGCAGCGGATTGATGCAGGAACTTCTTTTTCCGTTTTCCACCGAAAAAAAAAGTCGTTTTGGTTTCTCCATATATTCAATTTCAGGCATGGATGCGACAAGCTCTACCAACGGCTGCGGAATCCTTAAAATAGCATATTCATTTGTGAGGTTATAAATTCCAATCTGAGCCTGTTCCTCCGGGAAACGCTCCGACAGCTTCTGCCGCAGTTCCTCTGTCGTTCCAAAAAATTTTACGATCACCTCCCAGCTATCATCTGCAACATCATATCCTACATCCAGATTCAGGGACTTTTCCCGTTCCTCCCGCGTGGCATCCAATGCCAGATTTAGTATATTTTCTATCTTTCCACAGTTTTCCTTCATGCTCTTTTCCATTTTTTTCTCTATTCTATGCATGAATCCATCCCCTTAGCATAAACTAAACCAAAATAGAATGCGACCAGAATGTAAGGAAAAATATATGTGTGGAATTGCAGGTTTTTATAACGCAGAAGGAAATTATCAACAGCAGAAAGAAAAATGGACGTCTGTACTGGTTTCCATGCACGAATGTCTTGCGCACCGTGGAAATGATGAATCCGGGATCTATCTGTCAGATATGGCCGGTCTATCCCATGCGCGTTTAAGCATCCGCGACATTGTCACCGGGAAACAGCCGATTATACGCCAAAAGAACGAAAAGGAATACGCGATTGTATACAATGGCGAATTATATAACACCGAGGAACTCGCCCGTGACCTGCGGCAGTCCGGCTATGAATTTTCGACGACTACGGACACTGAAGTCATTCTTTACGCCTATATGCATTATGGTGTCGATTTTGTCCAGAAACTAAATGGAATTTTTGCCTTTGCCATCTGGGATGACAACAAAAAACAACTTCTCTTATACCGTGACCGCGTAGGAATCAAACCGCTTTTTTACTCGTTTGTATCCGGACAGCTCCTGTTTGCCTCTGAGCCAAAGGCACTTTTTTGTTTTCCGGGATTCACTCCGAGGGTTTCTATGGATGGCATGCGCGAAGTTCTCGCGATCGGACCTGCCCGGACCATGGGAAATGGAATTTTTGATGATGTAAACGAAGTGCTTCCCGGACATTATCTCATTTTTTCTAAAAATACGATGTCCGATCACACTTACTGGGATCTGTTCCGCGCCCCGCATACCGATTCCTATGAACAGACAGTGGAAACTGTCTCTTTTCTTCTACGCGATTCCGTGACCAGACAGATGGTATCCGATGTTCCGGTGTGCACGTTTTTGTCCGGCGGCATTGACTCAAGCATTGTCACCGCGATTGCCTGCCGTTACATGGAAAAACACGGTGAAACCTTAAATACTTTTTCCTTTGATTTTAAGGACAATGACATTTATTTTAAATCCAACGCCTTTCAACCGGAGCGTGATCTTCCTTATGTCAGGATCATGTTAGATCACTATCACACAAACCACACGTATCTGGAATGCGATGAAAACACGCTCTTTTCCGCACTCAGAGATGCCGTCGACGCAAAGGATTTTCCGGGTATGACAGACGTGGACTCCTCACTGCTCTACTTCTGTTCCCTTGTAAAAAAACACAATAAGGTCGCACTGACCGGTGAATGTGCCGATGAGATTTTCGGCGGATATCCGTGGTTTTACCGGGAAGATCTTTTATCCAGAGATGGCTTTCCGTGGTCCGCGGATATGTCTGTGCGAACGCTGTTTCTTAAAGACTCCTTCATAAAAGATCTCGATCTTGCCGCCTACTCCCACGACCGTTACCAGACTTCTTTAAACCAGGCACCACACCTTTCAGACGAGACGGAAACCGAGCGGAAACGCTATAATATCGCTTATCTGAACATCAAATGGTTTATGCAGACACTGCTCGACCGCATGGACCGCACAAGCATGTACTCCGGTCTGGAAGCCCGTGTTCCATTTGCCGACCACCGCATCATCGAGTATGTGTTTAATGTTCCGTGGGAAATGAAATACCAGAACGGTGTCGAGAAAGCACTGCTCCGTGACGCATGTAAAGACCTGCTTCCAGAGGAGCTTTTGCACCGGAAAAAGAGCCCTTACCCGAAAACCTATCATCCCGGCTATGAGAAACTTCTGATTGCAGAAATGCAGCACATCCTTGACCAGCCGGATGCACCGGTCAAGACCTTCATCGACACAAAAAAACTCGAAACCTTCCTAGAGGCACCGACCGAATACGGAAAGCCGTGGTTCGGACAGCTCATGGCAGGACCGCAGCTGCTCGCCTACTTCATCCAGATCAACTACTGGATGCAGAAATACCACCTGAATCTGTAATTTCCGGATGGGTGGAAGCGCAGCCCCGGCTGTCCGGTCTGGCAGTCTGCCGGGTTATATCATTTATGTATGCATGGAAAGGAAGCGGGGCGCAGAATGAAACTTGTTCAAATTGCTTATTTATCAATATTTCCTTTTTGACTGCTCTCATTGTTTATATTCATTCAGCAATGGACAGTCCGCACAATATGTCCGTTTCATGACACACACTCGTCTTAGGTTTCTCGTGTGTGCGTTACATGCCAGAAGATCAGCAGAGAAGCAGGGCAAAAATCACCCGGTTTTCCTTTTGATTTTTGCCCTGCAATAAACGATGCTGATTCTGGCATTTACGCACACTAGAGAAAGCTAACGAGTGTGTGTCTGAAACGGACATATTGCGTGGACTGTTCATTGATGAATGTATATAAACCAGCAGTCAAAAAAGAAACATTGATAAATCTACGCAATTTTTCACGAAAGTTTCATTCTGCGCCCCGCTTCCTTTCCATCATCTCAGTTATGAAAATCCGGCAGACTGCCAGACCGGACAGCCGGGACAATGCTTTCAGTTATTCGGAAAGTACTTTGTTCAGGATGTCTGCGAGCGGAACCATGGCGTTTTTTGCCTCCTGCACGGTGTTGGTCTGCGCCCCGACCTCGACAAGCAGCGTTTTCGGACAGTAATGCATGTTGAAACGGTAGCCTTTGAGGTAGATTTTTCTTGTGTATCCCGGATAGTATTCTGCGGCGGCAAGCTGCATCTGAAATGAGAATGCCAGATTATCCGCTATGTATGGATTGTACAGATAGGCGATATCCCCCAGTTTGGTCGTTCTGCTCAATCCGTTAAAAAACATTACTTTTGCCATATCCGTTCCATTCACATTCGTGACAAGCCTTGTGTTCTCCCCCACGCCATCCCGGTGCAGATCTATGACCACGTCAATGCCCGGGTTGTCTGCCAGTATCTGCTCTAATGCCGGTGCTGCTTTGGAATACGCTTTATCACGGATGGTATCATATTCCCCGGTGTCGTGTATGACATTGTATCCGTATTGCTGCGTCAGCAATTCTGTCAGATAATCCCCAACGCCCACAACCGTAGTCGATCGGTCTCCCGGAATAGAATCCGCATACCCTTCCAGTGAATGGGTATGATAAATTAAGATCTGCGGTGTGCCCGCATCATGTGCGATTTTCATATTTTTTCCGGTGAGTGCTGCCACATTTAACTGATCACTTTTTACAGTTGTAGTACTGTCTACCTGATAAAAGTTCTGCACAAGGTAATCAAAATCATTTAATTTCTCCAGAGAATATTCGACTGCCTTCTGTGTTGCTGTCACGGGCTGCGCAACTGTGAGAGATGCCTGCCCTGCGGAATCGGATGTTTCCTGTGAGGTATCCGGGTTCTGTGCAGTTGCAGCTGCCTGCGAATTATCGGCGTTCTGTGCACCGTCTGCTGCCTGTGGATTATCAGCGTTCTGTGTGCCGTCAGCCGGCTGTGGACTGTCTGTACCACCATTATTTTGCATCACAACCTGTCCGTTCTCATCCACGTAGTTCTCGTCCAACGCTTCCATCGCAAGGATCATCTCATAGGAAAGCGTGCTCTCTGCATCAGTTTCATAAGATTGTATCTGAACCGTATAATCTGCAATTGGAAATAATATTTTCTCCACTTTGGCAAGAAAATGGTTACCGTTTTCCTTCTCTTCATAGTGAAGTCCCGGTGCCAGCACATCCACCACTGCCGTCCCTGCCATTTTTACTGCTGCTTTTTTCCCGATACTCCAAAGTTGCTGCCGCTGTACAAAAAATGCTGCAAGCGACATCACTGCCAGCATTCCCATCAGATATTTTCCATATTTATTTTTCAATCTTTTTTTTTGATAACTTCTATAACCATGAAAATACATAATACAACTTATGCCAGTTTCCATTCATTATGCAAAAATGTTGTGATCGATCAAAGCGATATTTAACCCCTCTGATATAGTAAAACTTAATCTTTTGACAGATTCATCAATATCTTTTGGTGTCACAAACATGGTGTTCAGATTCGGAGACAACAGCTCCCGGATCAATTCATATTTCTCTGTCTCATTGAGTTCTCCAAGAGTGTTGCCAAGCGTCTTAAGTTCGCTGCTCTGATTCATCGCCGTGATCAGATTAAACATCGTATCATTTACTATAGTGGCAGCGTCAACGACCGTTGGAACCCCGATTGCAATAACTGGAACACCAATGCTTTTCTCATTTAACCCGTGTCTGTGATTGCCGACACCGCTTCCCGGATTGATTCCGGTGTCCGTCACCTGAATGGTCCGGTTGAGACGCTTGGTATTTCTTGCTGCAAGCGCATCAATTGCGATCACAACATCCGGTTTTGTCTCCTTCACAATTCCATTCACGATCTCCATAGATTCCATGCCTGTCTGTGCCATTACACCCGGAACAATACTGCTCACGCGATTGACATGCTCTTTTCCAAACGCATATTTTCCGTATTCATTGATAATATGTCTCGTAATGTAGAGATTATCCACCACTCTTGGTCCCAATGCATCCGGCGTTACTGCCCGGTTTCCAAGCCCGACGATCAGTACGGAGACATCCTCTTTTTTTACGCTGATCAACTGCTTTAACACTTTGGCAAGCTGTTCCGAGATCTCTCTGTGATAATCTTCGTCCTCCTCATCCATATTCGATGCCTCGATCGTGATATAAGTACCTTTGGGTTTCTCCATGGCTTTTGCACCATTCTCCGTCTCGATCACCACTGTGCTGATGGTCAGATTTTTACTGACATACTCCTCCGAAAAACGGACACCTTTCAGTTCCACTTTATCTTCCTGCATTTTTTCCTGCGTCTCTAATGCAAGGTCTGTTCTGATCTGGTACATATGCGCTTCTCCTCTTTCTGATTCTATGGATATAGATAATTGCGGAACTCCTTCTACACTTCTTTTGATTATAAGCAATTGTCTCTTCTTTCAATTGTCCAATCTGTACTTTCATGAGTTCCCGCTCATTTTACTTAGTATGTCCTTTCCCCGATAATTTATCCGCAGCTTTTAGCGGATCTGCATTCACATTCAGATGAACCTGAAATTCAGAAAAAGCTTTTCTAAAATATTTCAAAAAAATTTGCAAAAAATGTCATTTTATATATTGACAGCATGATAGAAATATCCTATACTACTCTAGTATGTTTACATTGAACTGTCCGTGTCCGGCTTTAATGTAACAATCATGAACAATTACAATCATAAAAAAATTGGAGGTGTACAGATTGGCTAACATTAAATCTGCAAAGAAGAGAATTTTAGTAACTGAAACAAAAGCTGCTAGAAACAAATCTATCAGATCTGAAGTGAAAACAGTAACCAAGAAAGTTGAGGCTGCTGTTGCTGCAAACGATAAGGAAGCTGCAAAAGCTGCATTAACAGTTGCAATTTCTACTATCGAGAGCGCTGCTTCTAAAGGTGTTTATCACAAAAACAATTCTGCTAGAAAAGTTTCCCGTTTAACAAAGCTTGTTAACGCAATGGCTTAATAGAAGATAAATTAAAATTCGCGAATTCAAAAATCACCAGTACCGTCATACTGGTGATTTTTTTATACAATAGAATGCACGCAAAGCGTGCATTCTATTGTTTGCTGTATTTCATTAAAAAGAGTTCCACTGCCATCTGGTCATTCATTCGGCCGGTCTTTACCGCTTCCTCAAAATCCACACCATCCCGGATTGCCTGCTTTAACTGCTGCATCGTAAATCCTTTTGCCTGCGTCACATTTCTTCGCACTGCAAACGGCGGAATCCCTGCTTTCTGTGCCATCGTATTGTTATCAAATCCTTTTTGCGACATATCCTTGATATTCAACAAAATCTGAAACTGTCTGGAGATCAGATACATAATACGCATGGACGGCTCTTTTAACGTCAAAAGATCATAATACAAGTCCAGTGCTTTCTTCTGATTATGCTCTGCAATCGCATTGACCATATCAAAAATTTTATTTGTGGTCTGCTCTGTCGTCACTGCCTCCACGTCCTTCGCCTCGATGACATCCTTATCCATACAGTAACAGATCAATTTTTCCAGCTCGCGGTCAATATTGCCCATATCCGTTCCGGTCTTGCTCAAAAAAAGCTGCATGACAGAACCTGTGATACTCTTACCCTCTTTTTTCAAGCGTGTCAGGATCCAGCGTGTCAGAAGTTCCTCCGTCTGCGTCGTAAACTCCACGATCTTTCCGGCGTTTTTCACTGCCTTATAAAGTTTTGAGCGCTTATCCACTTCCTCTTCCACAAAAAGAAACAGTGTCGTATCCGGAACCTGCGGCATATACTCTGCCAGTTCCTCACAACTGCCCTTAAAAAAGCCGCTGTTTTCAATCAGGATCACTCTCCGGTCGGCAAAAAAAGGAAGGGTTTCCGACAGGTCGATCACCTCTTTCGGATTTGTGTCTTTTCCCTCATACGCAGTAAAATTCATCGTATCATCCGGCTGCACCAACGCTTTTTTCAGCTTGTCTTTGTACTGTTTTTTCAGGTACGCCTCGTCGCCGTAGAGCAGATATATCTTTTTAAATTGTCCACTCTTAATATCTTCATCAATCGTTTTCATTTTTGCCTGTTATCCAATCAAAGTGTACTGCATCAGTTCATAATGTAATCTGCTTCCCTCTGTGATCTCCATTGGGAGCAGCGCTCTTGCCACCAGTTTCAGCTCGCCGTCCGGCTCATCTACCCTTCTTAAATGTGCATAGTCACCATCAATTTGTTCTACCATATAGTCACATACTAACATATGTTTCCTCCTTTGCATTTATACTCTTTCCAGATAATTGCAAAACTCATCATAATCTTCTTTCAATTGTTCAAAATCAACAAAAACATTCAAGACACGCTTTCGCTATGTGTCTCTCGCAACGGTACTAAGAAGTCAGGCACAACTTACCGTTGTACCAGCCTTCTAAGTACCGGCGGTTCCCCAATGTCTTTCATGTCTTTTGTTAATTTTTCACAATTCAATCTACACTTTCATGAGTTTCGCAATTATCTATAAACTCTTTCCCCATTATATAGAACAATTCATCTTCCTTCAAGGAATTTTTCCACCACAGGTTTTCCATTTTCCATACGGATGCGGATACGTCCGCACTCCATTGTCTCATAGACTGCACTTCCGCTCTCCTTTATATTGCACAAAGCCTCCTCACCCGGATGCCCATAGCGGTTATTTTCCCCACAGGAAATGGTTGTGATCTCCGGTGAGAGTGCCATTAGGAAATCCCGACTGTTGGAATATCTCGAGCCGTGATGCGCCGCCTTGTAAAATGTGACGCTGCCAGCCTTTTTGTGTTCCACAAGATACTGTTCTTCTGCGCTGCTGATGTCCCCGGTAAAAATACCGGAAAACTCCTGATCTTCATAGCGCAGCACAAGGGACAGTGCATTCTTATCATCACTTTTATAAGTTTGATCCGGGAAAATGCAGCGCAGCCCCGCCTCACCATCGGTGAATATGTCACCGCAGTCCATTTTCAAAATTTCTGTTCCATACGTTTGCGCCAGTGCCAAAAGTTCCTGATAGGCTTCGTCATTTAATACATATTTTGAAAACACAATATGATCGATCTCATACTCTGCCTGCAAGATCTCCTTTAACCCTGAAATATGGTCTGCGTCTGTGTGTGAAACAATCCAGTAATCTATTTTTTTCACACCCTTTGCTTTCAGGAACGGAAGCATCCGGTATGTTCCGACTTTACTCACATCCGTACTGCCGCCGTCAAAAAAGAAATTTGTCCCCTCTTTCGTGTGAAGATACATACCGTCCCCCTGCCCCACATCCAACACATCTAGCTCAAATCCCTTCACCGGGTTATGCAATACTGCAAGCAGCATAAAACAGCCTATGAAAACAAATCCACGCCGTTGCTTCATCTTTTTCATTGCGAAAAGCACGGCTCCCAATATCAGATAAAAAAGCAACAGTTTCTGCCAATCCGGCTGCCCCGTGATCCAGACAGCCCCCGGTAAACTGACACTGAGCCTGCACACCTTCTCATAAAATACCAAAATCCAGTGACAAGGCACAAAAAGAATCCCTGCCGCACGGACAGACAGTAACCCAACAAAGCCGCCAAGAAGTCCAAGAAACAACAGTACTCCAATGATCGGCAGCACAAAAAAATTGATAAGCATTGACCAGACCGGCACCTCATAAAAGAAATAAGCCGTAAGCGGCACCGTTGCAAGCTGAATTGCAAAACTCACCAGAAAGTTCTCCGAAAAAGTAAAGAACGGCTTTTTTATTTTGATCAGTGTCTGTCCCACAGCCACAATTCCAAGCACCGCTGCAAATGACAGCAAAAATCCTGCATACCAGAGCAGATAAGGGTTGTCCAATAAAATCACAATGGCGGACAGTCCCAGAGCAGACAGCGTATCATAACTCCTTCCAATCCACTGTCCGAACAATAAAACGAAAAACATGAGCACCGCGCGTATGGTCGATGTCCCAAGTCCAGACATCATCCCATAGCCGCCGATGACCGTGCCTGCAATAACACCGGAAGTCAAAAAGGAGCATTTTATTTTCCGAAGCAATTTATAAAGTCCCATCCCAATCACAGAAATATGCAGTCCGGAAATCGCCAGCACATGGGAAATTCCTGCTTTCTGATACATCTGCTTCACCTCTGCGTCCAGAAGATTTTTCTCTCCGAGCGTCATCGTGGAAAGCACACCGGCATCTGATGTGCTCATACAGCTTTCGTATACACCGCTTATCTTCCGGCGCAGCCTGTAAATTTTCTCCCCGAATCCATCCTCTGCTCCGTAAACATTTTTCACAATAGCTTCCTTCAGTTGAAAATCGATCTTTTTGGATTCATAAAATGCTTTTGCGTCAAAATTACCATCATTGGATGCACTTTTCCACAATTCAACCGTTCCTGTTACAATAAGGGTTTGCCCGATGGAATCATCATCGGAAGTCTGATAAAAAAGAATTTGATTGCATGGCAGTATCTCCTGCCCGATAGATAGATAACAATGATCTAAATAATAGGAATATTGTCCGTTTTTTAACTGTTTGCTGCATAGTTTTCCCTGCACAGTCACCTGCATTCCATCCTGTAGTTTTGACATATAGTTCTGACGGAATGCCTCATTTTCTGCAAAATGAAATATCCCTGCCAAAAAAAATGCCAGAAAACATCCCACACGAAAGGCTGGGCACATCCACGCTCTGGCATTTGCCATACTGTCTTTCTCACTACAGTTACGGATCGTATTGTGCCATAAATTCCATACAATTCCAAACAGTATTCCGGCAGCAACTGCTGCCAGATACCATTTTTGATACCTCATAAACAAAATTCCAAGAATCAATCCAGATGCCATTTCACATAATGGCCGTTTAAACAATAATTACTGTTCCTCCGTTTCTGTCTCCTCCACAACCTCTGTATCCAATTCCGTTGTTTTGACGATATAATCCAGATTCCTGTCATACATATCTGCAAGTTTAAAACTGTCCCGATATACACCGCTTGTATCGCCATTCACGGAAATCTGCACTTTACTGATGGAGGATAACTCTGACAATGAATCCACAATAGAATAAATCACAATGGCTTCATTCACTGAATAATCCTGATTCTTAAAGTTCTCATCAAAGCTGACATAGCATACCCCATCCACAAGCGATACGCTCATTAATTTGGTTCCCGAAGGAATTGCAGACCTGGCATTCTTCGATTCCGGCCCTTCGAGAAGCTGCTCCATGATCAGTTTTTCCAATGAGATATTACTGCTATAGTGAACCCGTCTTGTCTCTTTCACGAGTCCGTCTCCCGCCTGATTGGAAAAATAAAGTGTGAGATTCGTATTCTGGATCGTATTGATCTGTTCTCCGGGATTCTCCACAAAACTTTCTGCGTACATCGTTCCGACCATTTTACCGTTCACGTCCGTCAGCGGCTTTTCATCCACATAAAAGGACACACAGTCGATCCCGGAAATCTGTGTCATCGTGCGTACCACTGCCGCCCTGCACAAAACCTCTTCCACTTCTTTCATATTCAGATAATCTACATCAAAATAGATAGTGAGAAGTGCTCCGTCCAGCGAATACTTTGTGATCTCCACATCATTTGGGATCGGTTTACGGTATTCCACATTATCCGGATCAGAACTTAAGGCTGCAAAAAATTCTTCGATCAACGCATCTGTCGTTGTTGCGGACGCATCATAAGGCATCTCGGCAATCCCGGTTTTATCTTTATTCAGATATTCGATGTTGTATTTACTTGTCTCTTTTCCATTCGAGCACCCCGCCAGTAAAAGCATGCACAGAAATGCCAGAAGAAAGACTATTTTTTTTCTCATTACTTTTTTGCTCCATTACCAAAAATCTGCTGTCACATATCGCACTACGCGATGTAATTCAAAGGAATACGGACATTGAAAATGGTTCCCTCTCCCTCTGTACTGAACACTTTGATCGCACCGCGGTGCATCAGCACTGCATTGCGGGTGATTGCAAGCCCAAGACCGGTTCCACCGATCTCTCTTGAGTGGGACTTGTCCACGCGGTAAAAACGTTCATAAATATGCTCTAAGGAGTCCTCCGGAATACCGATACCCGAATCCTCGACCTTCAGATAGAAATACTGGTGATCCGCGTTCAGTGTGACATGCACCCATCCACCCGGTTTATTATATTTGATCGCATTCTCGATCAGATTCGTAAATGCAAGTGTGATCTTCACCTCATCCACATCCGCGGACACCGGGCGGAAGCTTTCTAACACAAGTTCCACATTCTGTTTCTCCGCAATCGGGTTTAACCGCTTCAAAATCTGCTCCAGCAGCTCATTGATGTTCATATTGGTAACATTTAAGTCTGCCGCGGATTTATCCATTTTCACCAGAGATAGAAGGTCGTTGATGATCTTCGTCTCACGGTCGATCTCATTTCCGATATCGCCCATAAACTCTTTGTAAAGTTCGATTGGCGCATCTTCCATGCTGTTAAGAGAATCTGCCAGAACTTTCATGGATGTCAGCGGTGTTTTTAACTCATGAGACACATTGGATACAAATTCCTGTCTGGAATCATCCAGCACTTTCATTCTGCCTAACATCTCATTAAACTTTTTACAGATTTCAATTGTTTCCGTGTAATCATTCACAGACAGCGCATCTTCCCCATATCCGGTTTTGATCTCATCGATAGACTTTGACATCTTATGGAAAGGCTTTACCAACTGGATACTTAAGATCACTGCAAGGAAAACTGCCGCCACAGCACAGATCAACTGGATCACATAGGCGTTTCTCGCCAGATACTCCATATTGAGGTTAATGCTGTCCGTCGACACACTGACTAACATAACACCTAAAACCTCTGTTGCCCCGGTCTGTTCCACCGGTCTGCTCAATGGAACGGTCAGTTCAATATAGCGGTTTTCCGCGTCATATTTTTTGATCTCCTGGCCGTAATAACTCTCAATTACCTCTTTGGAAATGATCGTCTTATTCGTGTCAAGATCATACGTATCCTTGATAATGTGAAACTCATTATCGATCACCATGACACGGCCATCATAAATATTCGATAACTGATCTAATTCTGCATTGATAATCGTTGAGTTTGGATAATTCAGATAATCATTGGAAACAATCTGATTCGCCAGGATTTTTGCCTGGCTTAAGATCTCACTTGTCTTGATTGAAACAGACCGGTCCTCATATGTCTTTACAATTCCAACTTTTAAAACGATTCCCGGTACAATTCCAAAAAGGATTAAGAAAAGTATCAGTCTGAATTTCAGACTTTTAAAAAAATTAATAACATTTTTAAATCTGGACATTCTTTCGCACCCTGACTAATTCTGGTAATAGTAGTATCCCACACCCCACTTGGTATGAACATACTTTGGCTCGCTTGGATTCTTTTCGATCTTCTCTCTGAGACGTCTGACATGCACATCCACAGTTCTGACATCCCCCGGATACTCGTAACCCCATACAAGATTGAGCAGATTCTCCCTGCTGTATACTTTATTCGGATTATTGACCAAAAGTTCTAAGAGATCAAACTCTTTTGCAGTCAGATTCACTTCTTTATTCAGGATAAACAATCTTCTGCTCTCGCAATCCAGACGAAGATCACCCGCTTCAATGACCTTGGAATCCTCTTTCTTCGGCTGGCTTCCTGCGGTTCTCCGCATAATTGCCTTGATTCTTGCTTTGACTTCCAGGATGTTGAACGGCTTTGTGATATAATCATCTGCTCCGTATTCCAGACCGAGGATCTTATCCATGTCATCGCCTTTTGCAGTCAGCATCACGATTGGCATATCAGAGAATTCGCGGATGTGCTGGCATACTTCAAATCCATCCATCTTCGGAAGCATGATATCCAAAAGAATCATATCATAATGATTCTCTGTTGCCATTTTCAGTGCCTCTTCCCCGTCATATGCACAGTCCACTTCCATTCCATCCTGCTCTAAACTGAAACGGATACCTTTTACGATCAATTTTTCATCATCAACAACAAGAACCTTTTTTGCCATTTTTACACCTTTATACTATCCTTTATTTTGTTAAAAACTCCTTCTTTGATTCCATCCACATTCATGATCTCCTCAATAGAAGAAAATCTGCCGTGTGCTTCCCGGTACTGAAACAATGCCTCTGCTTTTGACTGCCCGATTCCCGGAAGCGTCATAAAATCTGCAACACTTGCCCGGTTAATGTCCAGTAAGCCATCATCCACATTGCTCTCGGATTCTTCCTGTGCAGCCGCCACTTCTTCCATGGTCGGAATTCTTAACATCTGTCCGTCCGTGACAAACTCTGCCTGATTTACCGCTTCCATCCCGGCATCCTCTGTCATCCCGCCAGCCATCGCTACTGCTTCATAAACACGGCTCTTCTCCGGCAGCTCATACACTCCCGGATTTTCTACTGCCCCGCAAACATACACCATACAACTGCCCATCTCTTCCTGGCAGTCTTTCTCCTCTGTCTGCGGAACTTCACTTGTCTCTGTCTGTATTTTCTCCAAATACACATTATTCCTGGAACCACATCCACAGAGCACTCCCATGCAGAATATGATTACCAGGAATACTTTCCTCTTTCGATTCATAGCATTCTCCTTCTCCACCGAATGCATCATCACAGATGGATGAAAGAGCCCTCAACGCCTGATGTATATATTTTAACGAAATTTTACAAATATGACAAGACTATTAAATATATTATATCCATTTTTTTAAAAATATTGAGATATTGTTTCTTTTAATGTTACCCAAAATTCTTTTGCATCCTGTGAATCCGGTACCGGGATCGCATTTTCGTAAGCCTGATATGCAATCTGTTCCTTCTCGTCTGCGTCCTCTGATAATTTTACGGAATAATGACCGCCAAGTCCATGCAGTTCTCCTGACATGGTAAGTGTTACATACTCTGCAAAATCAGCCGCTTTTTCCTTTTTCTCCGAGAAATCATTCACGACCACAAGGTCCGTCAACGCTGCGGAAGATGCCTGCAGTGTGTCGTTCAATGCCAGAAGTTCCCGGATTTCATGATCTGTTCCTTCGAGTTTTGTGAGGGAATCTGAGTCCACGATCGCACAGAGGGTTTTTCCCTCATTAAAATCCGAGATCACACTCTCCTCTGTGACTGTCGCCGCATCAATGGAAAATGATTCGAGGATCTGTGAGAAAAATTCCAGATCTTCGTTATACAGCCCCTCATCGTAATTCACCTGCATCGTTTCCGCTTCATCTTTTACAAAGCTGACACTATTCGATATAAATGGAAAATCATAAAACGCATCATTCACATCCCACTCTAACAGATACTGCACATTTTCCGGTGGCTCATTGTCGATGGAATAATCAATGATTGCCTGCAATGTCTCCGGTTCTGTCTCAAAATAACCATTTTTATAAACAAACAGACAGGTATTATAACTTAATGGATACGCATACATTTTCTCTTTGTAAGTGGACGCTGTCACTGCATTCGACGCCACGGTGCTCTCATAAATATCAGATGCCGTGTTTTCTGCTGCAAGTCCGTAAAGATATGCTTCCTCTAACTCATCGCTTCCGATCATGTAAATATCCGGAAATGTTTCTCCCTGCATCGTTGCCGTGTATACTGCATCCATGTAATCCATGCTGTCCTGATACTCTACATCCACGACAATACCGGTATCCTCATAATATTCTTCTGCCGCCTTCTCAAAAAACTTCTGATAGCTTTTATCGCTATACCAGAACATCAAATCAGCAGGCTGTTTTACCACCCTGCTAACTGATGCTGTCTCTGTTCCATTTTCCGTTTCATTTTCTTTCTGTTCATAAGTGCTGTGTCTGGATACAACAACGGCACCTCCGATCACCAGCACGCCGATACAGCCCGCTGCGATCATTCTCTTCTGTACTACTTTCATTATAAAATACTCTCCAGCCTGGATATCATCTCATCCACATCTTTTTCTTCAATGATAAGTGGCGGTACAAAACGAAGTACATTCGAACCTGCTGTGATCACGATCAGTCCTGCCTCCAATGCTTTTGCTGCAATCTGGCCTACCGGTTTTTCACAGACAACACCCTGCATGAGTCCCATACCTCTTCGCTCGGTCAGGAAATCATACTTTGCAACCAGTTCATCTAATTTTTTCTCCAGATACGGTGCGACCTTTTTCACATGCTCTGTGATATGGTCGCGCTCCATCATCTCAAGTACTTTATCTACAGCGGCTCCCACAAATGGATTGCCTCCATAGGTCGTACCGTGATCTCCCGGTGCCAGAGATTTCTCTGCGACTCTCTCTGTCATAAGGAAAGCGCCGACCGGGACACCACAGCCAAGTGCCTTGGCACTCGTCATAATATCCGGCTTCACACCATAATGCTGCCATGCGAACATTTCTCCGGTTCTTCCCATACCGCACTGGATCTCATCTAAAATTAAAAGAATGTCATGCTCATCGCAAAGTGCACGCACACCCTTTATAAATGCTTCTGTTGCAGGGTAAATTCCACCTTCACCTTGTACTGTCTCAAAAATAATAGCACAGGTTTTGTCATTAATCAAAGCTTTTACGCTGTCAAGATCATTAAAATCTGCAAATTTTACTCCGGGAAGCAGTGGTTCAAACGGTTCCTGATAATGTTTATTGCCTGTCACAGACAATGCTCCGATACTTCTTCCATGAAAGGAATGGTTCATTGCAATGATCTCATGTCCTGCATGTCCGTCTCTGGTGTAAGCATATTTTTTTGCCGCTTTGATTGCACCCTCGATCGCCTCTGTACCGCTGTTGGTAAAGAAAACACGATTCATCTGGCTTGCTTTTAATACCCTTTTTGCCGCATTCATGATCGGGACATTATAGTACAGATTGGATGTGTGCATCACTTTATCGATCTGTGCTTTCAGTGCGTCGTTATACTCTTTGTTGTTGTAGCCAAATGCCTGCACGGCGATTCCTGCTGCAAAATCCAGATATTCTTTTCCGTCTGTATCATAAAGGTACACACCATCCCCATGATCAATGACCAGTGGAAAACGATTATATGTATGAAGGAGCGCACTCTCTGCTCCATCAATGTAATCCTGTTTATTCATGATAATACTTTGTCTCCTTATCCCCTAAGATTGCAGTTCCGATTCCTCTGTTTGTAAAGATCTCCAACAGCAGGCAGTGTGCGATACGTCCGTCTAAAATATGCACTCTGGAAACTCCGTTTTCGATCGCATCAATACAGTTGTTTAATTTCGGAAGCATTCCGCCGCCGATGTATCCGTCTTCGATCAGTTTTTTTGCCTCTGAGATCGGCAGTTCCGAGATCAGTGTGGACGGATCTTTCGGATCTTTGTATACACCCTCAATATCAGTTAAGAAAGCTAATTTTTCTGCGTGGACTGCTCTCGCAATCGCACAGGCTGCATCATCTGCATTGATGTTGTAGCTGTCATAGTTTTCATCCATGCCGATCGGGCAGACGATCGGAAGAAAATCTTTTTCCAGAAGATCATATAAAATCTGTGGGTTGACCTGTGTGATCTCGCCGACGTAACCGATATCCTGTCCGTTGGAATATTTTTTCTCCACTTTTAACATTCCGCCGTCTTTTCCGCTGATGCCGACAGCATTTACACCCAGCTCCTGCACCAGTTTTACAAGAGATTTGTTCACTTTATTTAATACCATCTCCGCAATTTCCATCGTCGCCTCGTCTGTCTTGCGCAGTCCGTTGACAAACTCCGGTTCCATGCCGGCTTTCTCTACCCATCTGCTGATCTCTTTGCCGCCGCCGTGCACGATGATTGGCTTGAAACCTACCAGTTTTAATAAAGTGACATCCTGAATGACGTGCTGCTTTAATTCCTCGTCCACCATGGCACTTCCGCCGTATTTGACAACGATGATCTTACGGTTAAAGCGCTGGATATATGGAAGTGCCTCGATCAGCACCTCCGCTTTTTTCAAAAGTTCGTTCATGTTTTTTTCTTCCATTTTTCTATCCCCCTAAGAACGGTAATCCGCATTGATTTTTACATAGTCATAGGTCAGGTCACAGCCCCATGCGGTAGCGGATGCATTGCCCATTTTGACATCTGCGATTGCAGTAACGGCAGGCTCGGACAGGATTCTGGTTGCCTCCTCCTCGCTGTAATCCACCGCAACACCGTTTTTGATGATCTGCATTTTTCCTGCGGCACTCTCAAAGAATAAATCTACTTTTTCCGGGTCAAACGCTGCACCGGAATAACCCATTGCACAGAGGATTCGTCCCCAGTTTGCGTCATGTCCGTAAATCGCTGCTTTGGTGAGACTTGAGGTAATGACAGACTTACTTAAAACTTTCGCCTGTTCTTTGCTCTCGGCACCGATGATCTTCACCTCAAACAATGCGGTTGCGCCCTCGCCGTCGCCTGCCATTTTCTTTGCCAGCGTCTCATTGACAAAGTTCAGTGCCTTGCAGAATTCCTCATAATCTGCATTTTTCTCTGTGATCTCCGGGTTTTCTGCCAGCCCGTTTGCAAGTAACAGACAGGTATCATTCGTGGAAGTGTCACCGTCAACAGAAATCATATTGTAGGTGTCCTGCACATCAGCGCTCAATGCCTCCTGCAATAATTCTTTGGAGATTGCCGCATCTGTTGTGACAAAGCTAAGCATCGTACACATATTCGGATGGATCATGCCGGAGCCTTTGCACATGCCTCCGATCGTTACTGTTTTTCCACCAAGCTCGATGGTCACGGCCACCTCTTTGTTTTTTGTGTCTGTGGTCATGATCGCTTTGGAAGCCTCGGTTCCGCTCTCGGTATCTCCTTTTAACTGTGGCACCATAGCATCGATTCCGTTACAGATACGGTCGATTGGGAGCTGCATGCCAATAACTCCGGTAGATGCAACTAACACCTCGTCTGCTGCAATGCCTAATACTTTTTCTACTTTCTCAGCCGTCTGCTTACAGTAGCCAATGCCTTCCTCTCCGGTGCAGGCATTGGCAATTCCTGCATTGATGACAACCGCCTGTGCTGCTTTGCTGTTGTATACCACATTGTGATCCCATTTGACCGGAGCTGCTTTTACGATATTAGTCGTAAAGGTTCCTGCTGCCTTACACGGAACTTCACTGTAGATCATTGCCATGTCTTTTCTGTCTTTGTATTTGATTCCTGCTGCTGTACTTGCTGCCTGAAAACCTTTTGCTGCGGTCACACCGCCTGTGATCTGTTTCATGATTTATCTCCTTATAATTATTCGTTATTTAGACAATTGCGAAACTCATAGATACAGTAGATTAAATTGTGAAAAATTGACAAAAGGTTGAGAAGACACTGGGGAGCCGCCGGTTCTTGCTTGGCAGACATAGCATTTGCTGTGGCTGGCATGCTAGTACCGTTGCGAGCGACACGTAGCGAGAGCGTGTCTTCGAAACTTTTGTTAATTCTTCACAATCTTCATAATCTGAATTAAAGTTTCGCAATTATCTAATTCGTTATTTAGGCAATTGTCTATATTAATGCTTTCTATGGATTAAACACGGTAATATTCTCTTCATTCAGTACATACTCATAATAATTCACGTTGTCGCAGTATTTCCAGCCGAGGCTCTGCCAGAAGCGGTTGCCAATCTCATTCTGCTTAAATGCGATCAGATTGACTTTGGAAATTTTTTCTGCTTTCAATGCTTCGAGACACCGCTCCACGAGTTTCTGCCCGATTCCGTGTTTTCTGTAATTTTCCTGTACACAGACATGATAAAGTCCTGCTCTTCTGCCGTCATGCCCGCAGAGGATCGCGCCGACGATTTTTCCATCACACACTGCCACCATGCTCGTAGCCGGATTTCTTCGGATAAAACGCTCCACACCCTCTTTCGAATCGTCAATGCTTCGGATGCCAAAGCCGTGAATCTCCATCCAGAGGCTGTGTACCTGCTCAAAATCATCTATTGTCATGGGACGGATTGTTAAATTTGTATCATTCATGTTATTTTTCATCTTCCTTGCTGTCTGCCTCTCTGGGGCAGTTTTCTATAAATCGGCTTCGCATGCTGTGCATCTTGGCCGGATAGCTGCTCCGCAGCCTCTTACGGGAACATCGGAACAAGATTTAATCCTTCCGCCTCATCGAAGCCAAATAAGAGGTTCATATTCTGCACTGCCTGACCGGCTGCACCTTTTACAAGGTTATCGAGTGCTCCCATCATGACGATTCTTCCGGTTCTCTCATCAATTTTGAAGTTCACATCCACGTAATTGCTTCCCTCTACCCATTTTGTTTCCGGGCAGATATCTTTTTCCAGTACACGGACGAATTTCTCGTTTTTATAATATTTATCGTAAACAGCTTTTACTTCCTCGTATGTTGGAAGCGTGCCGTCTGCTTTCTTATTTAACGTTGCATATTCTGTTGCAAGGATACCGCGGTTCATCGGTACGAGATGTGGGGTAAAATTGACCACGATCTTTTTTCCTGCCGCATAGCCGAGCTGTTCTTCGATCTCCGGTGTGTGTCTGTGATTCGTCACGCCGTAAGCTTTCATATTCTCATTCACCTCGCAAAACAGATTAGGAAGTTTTGCACCTCTTCCGGCTCCGGATGTTCCTGATTTTGCATCAATGATCATGGTGTCAGGATCGATCAGTCCCTCTTTTACCAGTGGATATGCTGTTAAAATGGAACAGGTTGTGTAGCATCCCGGGTTTGCGATCAGTCTTGCGCCTTTTATCTTGTCACGGTTGAGTTCACAGAGTCCATACACAGCTTCCTCAATGAATTGTGGGCTCCTGTGTTCGATCTTGTACCATTTCTCATAAGTTCTGACATCTTTTATACGGAAATCCGCACTCAGATCGATAATTTTTACTCTGGATAAGATTTCCTCTGTCAGGACACCTGCCAGAAATCCCTGTGGCGTTGCGGTAAAGATCACGTCCACCTTGGAAGCAAGTTCTTCCATATTATCATCGAGACAGGTATCCTCTACGATTTCAAACATATTCTGATAAACTTCTGCATATTTCTTATCTATGTAGCTTCTGGAACCGTACCACATGATCTCCACATCTTTGTGTCCCATCAATAACCGGACAAGCTCGTTTCCTGCATAGCCAGTCGCTCCAATAATCCCAACTTTTACCATAATCTATTCTCCAATCTCCCCGAAGGGTTTTCTCTTTTTACACTTTACCACTCTAATTCGTTTCTATCATAGTACAGCTCTTTAGGATAGTAAAGTATTTTTTGTTTCCCGGTTTTCAATCGCTATTGCATAATTATACATTCATTATTATTTTTATGCAACACTATTTTTAGTATTTTTTTCTTATTTTTCTTGGTTTTACAATTTTCTTACCTTAATTTATATAAATATCCCTGTATAAACCTCTGTTGTTATTGCATACTTTTATGCATTTTTATTATTAAATTATGTATATTTTTTCACTTGCATTTCCTGTCCACATAGTATATATTAGGTTTCAGAAGAAATCGTTTCGTGGCAGACTCATTGTCATACATGAAAGAACGGTTTACATGATAAAAAGAATATACGACAGAAAGGATTCACTCTCATGAAAGAAAAAGTTATTTTAGCGTACTCCGGTGGTCTTGATACCACAGCCATTATCCCATGGTTAAAAGAAACTTATGGTTATGAAGTTATCTGCTGCTGCGTAGACTGCGGACAGGAAGAAGAATTAAACGGACTTGACGAAAGAGCCAAATTAAGCGGTGCTTCCAAATTATACATTGAGGACATCGTAGATGAATTCTGTGATGATTACATTGTTCCATGCGTACAGGCAAACGCTGTATACGAAAACAAATATTTATTAGGTACTTCCATGGCCCGTCCGGGAATCGCCAAGAAATTAGTTGAGATTGCAAGAAAAGAAGGCGCTACAGCGATCTGCCACGGCGCTACCGGAAAAGGTAACGACCAGATCCGTTTCGAGTTAAGTATCAAAGCACTTGCTCCGGACTTAAAAATCATCGCTCCATGGCGTGACAGCAACTGGAAATTACAGTCCCGTCAGGATGAGATCGATTTCTGTACGGCACATGGCATCCATCTTCCATTCTCTGTAGATTCCAGCTACAGCCGTGACCGCAACTTATGGCACATCAGCCATGAAGGTCTTGAGTTGGAAGATCCATCCTTAGAGCCAAATTACGAACATCTTTTAGTTTTGACTACTCCACCTGAGAAAGCTCCGGACGAAGGCGAATATGTCACAATGACATTTGAAAAGGGTGTTCCTGTTTCCGTCAACGGAAAGAAAATGAAAGTTTCTGATATCATCCGTGAATTAAATACACTCGGCGGAAAACATGGTATCGGTATTATTGATATCGTAGAGAACCGTGTCGTCGGCATGAAATCCCGCGGTGTTTATGAGACTCCTGGTGGAACCATCCTCATGGAAGCTCATGAGCAGTTAGAGGAACTCGTTCTCGACCGCGCTACCATGGAAGTGAAAAAAGATATGGGTAACAAGCTCGCCCAGATTGTATACGAAGGAAAATGGTTCACACCACTCCGTGAGGCAGTACAGGCTTTCGTAGAGTCCACACAGGAATATGTGACCGGTGAGGTAAAATTCAAGCTTTACAAAGGAAACATCATCAAAGCCGGAACTACTTCCCCATACTCTCTCTACAGTGAGTCCCTCGCAAGCTTCACAACCGGTGATCTCTATGACCATCACGATGCAGATGGATTCATCACATTATTCGGGCTTCCATTAAAAGTTCGTGCTATGAAGATGCTTGAGCTGCAGAAAGAAAACAACAAGAATAACTAAATCTTAAAAATAAAAATGGTACAGACAAAATATGATGTTCCTGTTCGCAGAACTCACAAAGGAAATCGTATTTGTCTGTACCATTTTTATTTCATTTACACTGAAGATAACTTGTGAAATCTGCTTTTGGTATTGTCAAGGTAATCAAAAAACAGAGGACATATTTATAAATGGGAAATTAACGCCTCCACACCATTACAAATTCTTTTTCCCCTGTATAGTCATCTTCATACACATATATTTCTGCAAGAGGAAGCATTTCTCTTACCATTTCGCAGTTTCCTATTATTCAGTTTCAAAAACTGGAATCTGTTATTCATTATATTCCAAGTCGAGTCAGGGTTTTATCCCAAAATGCTTCTGGAATTAATCTATAATCTGATATCCCTGTCTCCTTGTAATAAACTTGTTGCACCTCTGAAATAAAGTTAACTATTGATTTTTCGCCAGTAGTTAACAGATTTTTTGTCATTCTAAACCAACCAGGGGCTTTAAAATCCAATCGTTCTTTCTCCATTTCATCAATAACCTTATCTACGTCATAGCCTACAGAAAAAAACTGAGGTTCCCAATGTCCGTCCTTTCCAGTAAGTGTCATGAATTGAGCTAAACTATTACTATGTAACGCCACTCCTACAGCACCGGGATTGATTACTCGAACATCGTTTCTAACATAATCAGTCTGAATATGAAAGTGACCACATATTATCAGATTGCTCGGCATATTCTCAAGCAAATTATCAATATACTCATAGTCTGGACGCATGCTTTGATTGACCTTGAAAGGAGAACCATGGCAGATTGTAAATCGTGGCAATCCATCATATTTTAGTGTCATTTCTATTGGCATAGCTTCAAACATATCAATGTCATCGTCATTTAGTTGATCGTATACGTATTTTAATATTCCTGTTGTTGTTTTCCCATCTTTCCATATTTCACAAGCATTCTTTCTATGTGTTATCCAATATTCTTCTTTATTTCCGCGGATAATGCTCATGTGTGATAAAGTAACACAACTAAAATAAAGAAAGACAGCCCACTATTCCGTAAAATAATGGAGTAATAGAGAAAACGTTTTTTCTATGCTAAAATAGGCATATAAAGTAGAATGACAATCAAGATATACAAGAAAGCACTTAAACTCTACCGTTTGTCATGTAATTGTATAGCTTACTTGCTAGAGTGCAAATGAGTATTTTGATAAGATTTATACACAAAATCAAAAGGAGGAACACATATGGAGTTCGCAGAAAAACTTATAACACTACGCAAAAGTAGAGAATTAACACAGGAACAACTGGCTGAGCAGCTTAATGTTTCAAGACAATCTATTTCAAAATGGGAAAGTGGGCAGGTCATACCCGAAGTAGAAAAGATTGTTGAACTAAGCAAAGTATTCGATGTTACCGTGGATTATCTGTTAAAACCATCAGAGATAGATGAATTATCGGTTAAAACAGAAATTCTGGAACAACAACAGAAACAGATGTTAGTTAGGGAACAGAAACGCACTCAAATTTCCAAAAATATTATGTATTCGATTGGAATTTATTTGATTTTTTTTGCGGTCTATTTCATTGGGCATTTCTATTTTGAAATATGGAATGCTTCTGTAATTCTTGCGGAATTACTCATTGCAACCGCGATTGTAGTTTTTGTTTGGGTAAGAAGTTTTTCCGACAAATCATAAAGAGATAGAATTTGTAGCAAACCCAGCCGAGCCTGTCAACGGTCAAGATGAACGGCGCAAATGCGCCGCCGTTGACAGCCCCGCCCGTCTTTGCTGTTCGGTAATCAAGAGGGCGACAGCACAAAATGCTGCCGCCCTCTGCCATTATTCAGAGAGGGCACTGAAAAACATACCATTTTTATTTTGACTTTAATAAAAAAGAAAAAATCCATCAGAGTTTTTATGATTCTGGTGGATTTTCTGTTAGACAAAATATAAATTGCTTGTCTTTTTCGGCCAAAGTTCTTATTTTTCATTCATTAATTTAATTATTCTCTTAAGATTTACTGCAAAGATCGTCATTGCTCCTTGCATTTCCATACAAATAAGACCTGATGATGACGCTACGTCATAACCATGCCGATGTTTTAGTTCGCTGTTCTTAGCTTCTATTTTATAGCGTTCCCGCATTTTTTCTTTGAAATGCTCAGTTTCCTGAAATTTAACCTGTTCACTGTGGGAATCGCAAATGATTGTTTCTGTGTATGTTTTCTTTTTGGCTCCTTCTTTATAACAGCCACCACGATAAGGACAACATTTACATTTTTCAATATCGAAAAAATAGACCATACGTGGGTTTTTGTTTTTTTTATCTTTTTTCCTTTTATCGAAATATTTATGAATGGCTAAATGTCCGGCTTTACACTGATACATTCCGGCATCTTTATTAAATTCAAACTCATCTTCCTTTCTTCGGTTACCTTGTGTAATAATTGGATTTAGTTTTGCTATCAGTTCATAATCACCTTCTTTTGCTGCCTCGATATTTTTCTTTTCAGAATAAGCCATATCTCCAATGACTGATTCAATCTGTATCCCAGCAGCTTTACTTTTTTGTACAAGTTTTGGCAGTTCTTTGCCATCTGTTTTTTCGCCGCTGGTGATTGTGGCAGCTGTGATGATCCGTTCTTCTGTCATTGCTATGTGTGTTTTATATCCAAAAAATGAAGTGTCGGCTGTCTTATGACCAGTTTTTGCATCTTCATCCTTTGAAGTTTCTAAATGTTCCATGTCATCAGTGACAGATTCTTCTAGTAGATTTAATTTTTCCTGCACTTTTGGATAACTGCAAATTTCTTCATTTCCTTTTACAACATCAATAAGCTGTTTACAGTATTTTAGTTCTTTTTCTAAAGAATCCTCTGTGTTTTTATCAGGAAATTTTTCTTTCATTGTTTCATCAATCTCATAGATGCTACGGCGCAGTTTTTTTGATTGTTCCTGGAGTACTTGACGGGGAGTCTTTTGATTGTATCTTGATTTTGTATGCGTAGCATCCACAATAATGGATTTTGACTTAATAATTCCTTTTTCTAATGCTAACTGAACTGTTTTGGCAATCAGCATATCCAAAAGATTCATATCCTTTAAACGCAGCTTCCGAAATTTTGTCAATGAACTTGGATTTATAACTTCATCTTCTGGAGCCATGTCCAAAAAAATATTTAAAAGACATATCGTATTTAGAACGTTCAACCACATCAACATCTGATAAATCATAAATTGATTTTAAAAGAAGATATTTAAACATTCGGATAGGTGGAACTGCATTTCGTCCGTTATCCAGACAATAATTAGCAAGCAATTCATCATAAATAAAGTTAAAATCAACCAATTCTTTTATCTGCCGGAGAAGATTATCTTTCGGGATTACTAATTCATATATTTCCATGTATGGACTTAGCATCAATTTCTGCTGTTGTTCGATCATAAAAACACCGCCTATATTTGATAGATACATTGTACCAAATATAGACGGTATAATCTACTTTTTCAGTGCCCTCGTCCTTGCTGGTGGGTAATCATAACCACCGGCTTAGCCGTTGGTTTGCTCACGCCCTATAAGGGCTTATTACCGGCTCTGGAGTCTAAAGACTCATCGAATGGTTCGCCAGCCGCAACGTCATTTACCTACTAAGCCCCTTGGGCTTATTCTGTCTGTTTGTTTTTACTGGCTCACCCGTGAACGGGTCAATATACTCTTTCAGAGTCATTTGATCATATTCCAAATCTTCTTTTAACTGATTTTGAATATATTCCTGTATTTTCTTTGCATTTTTGCCTACTGTATCTACGTAATATCCTCTGCACCAGAAATGCCTGTTTCCATACTTATATTTTAAATTCGCATGTCTTTCAAATATCATTAGCGTACTTTTTCCTTTTAAATACCCTACGAAACCTGACACACTTATGCTTGGTGGAATCTCTACTAACATATGTATGTGATCCGGGCATACTTCTGCTTCGACAATTTTTGCACCTTTTCTTTTACATAACATGCTTAATATATTAGCTATATCACGTTTTAACTGTCCATATATTAGTTTTCTGCGATACTTTGGTGCAAATAACAATGTGATACTTACAATTCCATTTCGTGTGTGCTAAACTATTTATATCCATATGGATACCTCCTCTGCTTGTAATGCGGTTGGCGAACCTGCATTATTATAGCATTGGAGTTTTTTTCTGTAAGCTAAAGCATTTCCAACCACTCGCATAGCAAGTGGTTTATTTGTTTCCAGCATTCCATTTTTCGGAACACGAAAAACTCCATCCTGGAAACAGGGCCTTGCCCTAACAATAAAAGGAGATAGCCGCAACGGCTATCTCCTTTTTTAAACGCTTATCTATTATTCAGTTTGTAAAATAAAATCTGCTACGCTTTTGGGAATAGTATAATATTCAATATAATCTCTGTCCTGTGTACCATTATCTGGAATAGTCTCACTTATAAAATATTCATTATTAGATGCTTCATATAACATAATCGTATACATTGTGGTCAAAACCTTTTCTTTAGTTCTTCTCCTAAACGAATATGCTGATATATTACGCCTTAAAATCGCATCGTTTGGTATATCATCTATTGAACTCCAACTATCTGTATCTAAGCCTTCAATGAATGCCGTTATCTCTTCCTTGTTATCTATTTTTATATCTAATTCATCTTCATCACTTATAACTATTTTAGTGATTTTAGAAACAATTGTTTCATCATTATATGTTTTTTTCTTTGTTCCATAACTACTATCCGTATTATTGACAATTCTATTTTCCCAATTATCCAGAATATCTTCTGATATAGGTTGAGTTATTGTAATTTTATTTTCAATTGAATTCAAAAATTGCCCCGCGCTTTTTGGAATGGAAATAACATCACTATCTTGAATAATATAATAGTTGTCATCTACTTTATATAACTCATATGGGTCTTCCCTAATATAGTACTCTTCATCATCTTTTACAAATTCATAAGCTATAAATTTGTAAATACATTTACCAAAATCTTCTTTTTCTTCAATATATTTCCATTCTTGAAATTTCATTTCCTCAAAAAAAAATTCTAAATCATCCGAATTCACTATAGTTCCTATCTCTTTACCATTTGATGACTGTATCTCAACAAATTGATATACTCTTTCAATATCAAATCCTTTTGAAGTACATCCCGATAGACCTATCATACATATTACAATTATTAATAACCCTTTTATTTTCATACAAATCCTCCTCAAAATTCAATATTCTGTTGTTCTATAAACCGTCTATACAAAAGATTATTCTCAACCAAGTTAAGTACCTCCTAATTTTTTTATATTATAAAAGAGTTTTGAATAAAAACAATAAGTACGCCCCGATATACAGTTTTTCGCCCTAACATACACAACTATTTCATAGTGTATTCTCACGATATATGTTATAATTTGTATTAGATTAGTTGCTTCCTACTACAAATATAATAAAAGAGGTAAAAATGTTTACTGTTGCTATTTGTGATGATGACAAGATTGTACTCAGTTCAATTCAAAAATGCATAGAAGAATTTGCCACCGAAAATAATATATCCATATCCGTTGATTTATATGATTCCGGCAAAAAATTGTTAGAATCATCACTAAAATATAACGTTATCTTCTTGGACATTATTTTACAAACAGAAAACGGCATAGATATAGGTACTCAGCTCCGAAAATTGAATGCATTTACATATATAATTTATATTACAAATTATAAACAATATCATGAAACGGCACATAATAATGTACATTCTTTTGCATTCCTTACTAAGCCAATTTCAAAAAAAATCATTTATAAACAACTTAATGACATTCTTATTTATGAATCACAAAATAATGATCCCCTTTATATTGCGCGTTTCATAACTTATGAGCAAGGATTGACCGAATTTAATATAGATGATATATATTTTTTTGAATATATAAAGAAACGATATGTCAAGATATGCAGTAAAAGCGGTGATTATCATTTTAATGAAAAAATCGGAAATATAGATATTGACATGGCGAGTTATAACTTTTTTATGCCACATCAAAGTTTTGTAGTTAATTTAAAATATGTAAAAGATATAAAAAACTACGAATTATTAATGACCAATGGGATAAGGATTCCTTTGTCTCAAAAACGTGCCGTACTATTCAAAAATGCTCTAAACAATTATTTAGAAAAAATGTTAATACTATAAAGGGAGATCCTTTTATGAATACTTATATCATTTACTTTGTTTCTGTAATTAATTGTTATGTTTCTGCACAACTAATTTTTGATCATTTTAAAATAAATTTTAACTCTACATATTCAAAAAAATGGATTTATAATATAGTTACCATTTCCGTCGGAGTCTTAATTGGAATTATAAATCTTTTTAATTACCCTATTTTAAATTTTGCAAGTTGGATTATCATTCTTACACCTGTTATATGCTTACTATTTTATGATCCATGGAGTTCAAAGAAAACTTTACTCCTGGATTTATACTTTTTCATATTTCTTTTAACTTTTTTTGAAACAATAGGGGTCGCTCTATATGAATTGTTTTTGATTTTTATTAAGTTTCCATTATGCGAACCAGCACATTCCGTTTTTAAAATGGCTATTTCAAAATTATTAATTATATGTTTATACCAGGTAACCAAGAATCGTTATTTGTCAAAACAGCATAGTGTACTTCCTATGAAACAATTGATTTTATATATTTTATTATCATTCTGTAGTATAGTAAACATTTGCTTAAACGCTAAAATAGGTTATTCTGTTACAATACCGGAGACTGACAAATATATAGGATATTTAACAATTATAATTACCGTATTTATTAATCTTCATATTATGTGGCTACTTGAATACATTATTGAAAATCAAAAATTAAAGTCTAAAATAGCCCGATCAGAGCAGCAAGCAAACTTACAACTTAAATATTATAAACAATTAGACTCAAACTATCAGAAATCGTTACAAATGATACATGACATAGATAAGCATGTTAATACGATAGAGCAACTATATAAAAGCAATGAATTTGAAAAAGCAGATAACTATATCAAAGGAATGGATAGACTTATATCAGATTTTGTATTATTCCCATACAGCAATAATACAGTTCTAAATCTTATACTGAACGAAAAAAAGATTTTTGCAGAACAACACGGCATTCTGTATAAATGTACCGTTGAACAAACTGATTTTAGATTTATGGACGACATTGACATCACAACTATATTTTCAAATTTGCTTGAAAACGCCTTATCTGCTAGTGCTCTTTGCAAAACCAATAAAGAAGTATCAGTAATAGTTAGTTCCCATAATAACTTTGTTATAATCAACGTCAAAAATAGTTGCAATTCATACACAAAATGCGGAACATTCTCTTCTAAAGACTATGGAACTGGTCTTTACAATGTTGAAAATAGTGTTAAGAAATATGAAGGTTTCTTAAAAATCAGCTACTCGCAAACCGAATTTAACTGCAATGTTGTTTTAAGTAATACGCACTAATTAATACTTAATTCCTTCATCAACACATATAATCCTTTGCAAATCAAAATACCGGCTGTCAGGAATTTCCATCTGACAAACGGTATTTCACTTTTTGTTTTCTATTAAAATAGAAGTCTTCCAATTTTTCTTCCCTTCTTTGTAAGCGATGAATAACACGCCGTCTACTCTTTTCCTAAATTCTGTTAAAGCAGGAAACGATTAACATTTATTATCAATTCCTCTGCTACCTAAGTGGCAGGGGAATTCTATTTTCCAGAACAATGCTTTCAAGCACTTCCAGCCCTTTTTGTATTTCCTGTTCGTCCGGTTTTCCATATCCTAACAAGAGTACCGGTCTTCCCTCCGGCGGTGTGTGAATATAATGCTCTCTGATACCCATAAGGCGGATTCCGCACTCTGTGGCTTTTTTACAGATTTCTTCCTCTGTAAGCGTTGTATTCACCTGCACAAGCACATGCAGTCCTGCGTTATCCCCTGCAATATTCTCCACCCAGTTTTTTTTCTTCAATTCGCCGACTAAAAAATCATGCTTGTTTTTATAAATTCCACGCATTTTATTTAAATGTCTGCCAAAGTATCCTCCCCGGATGAATTCCCGCAATACTTCCTGCTGAATCTTCGAAACGGTTGTGGAATAGAAGCTGCATGATTCCTGATATTTTTTTAACAAATGCAACGGAAGAACCATGTAGCTGATTCGCAGGGACGGCGCAATACTTTTTGAAAAAGTACCCAGATATATCACCTTTTCCTCGTGATCGATACTCTGCAGTGACGGAATCGGCTTTCCTTTATAACGGTACTCACTGTCATGATCATCCTCGATCAGATATCTGCCTTCTTTCTCCGATGCCCATTTCAAAAGTTCCAGCCGCTGTTTTAAAGGCATGACCGTTCCCAAAGGAAACTGGTGTGACGGCATAACATATAAGATATCTGCGTTTTCCCTGCGCACCGCCTCGATCGGCATACTCCCCTGCTCTGCCGGAATATTTTTCACCAGATAACCCATATTGGAAAAAGTGCGGTACGCCTGCAGATAAGTCGGATCATCCATCAGTACGGTCTTCTTTTCTCCTAACACCTGCGCAAGCAGAAGTTCTAAATATTCATTACCTGCGCCGATTATAATCTGTTCTGCGACACAATTCACACCTCTTGCCTGATGAAGATAATCTGCAATTGCCATGCGCAGTTCGTGATCTCCCTGTCCATCTCCCGACAAAAGAATTTCTTCCCTGTCATCAAGCAGGACATTTTTATGCAGTTTCCGCCAGACATTGTACGGAAAATTCTGCGTATCGATCGTGTAAGGGGAAAAATCAATTTCCTTCTGTTTTGAAGATCCTGCTCCATGTTTTATCTCAGTTTTCCATCCCGGCTGCCAGTCCTGCCCTGCCTGCAGTTTTTCCTGCATATGGTTCCGCTGCTCTAACTGATACAGCGCCTCAATATCACAGACAAAATATCCCCGGTATGGTTCTGCCTCAATATACCCTTCTGCCAAAAGCTGATCGTATGCCAGTTCCGCCGTGCTGCGGCTCACAGACAGATTTTTTGCCAATAAACGGGTTGACGGTAATTTTTCCCCTTTGGAAATCTTACCGTCAACAATCTCATTTTTTATATATTCATATATTTTTTCATAAAGGGGTGCTTTCGCACCCCCCTGCAGATCAATCATAATCTCGTTCATTGCAATCCTCTTACTCTTTGCCAATTCTGATGTCTGATCTTCCCCTGCCGCCTTTTACGCTTTGGAATCCTTAATTTCCCGGATGATCTCCTCTTTCAGATCGAATGCACGATCCTTCATCTTCTTAGAAGCAGAGCTTGTAGACAAGATCCTGGAAATACATTTGGACGCAGTATCGTAACGTTTGAAATGCTTTGACATAACAGCTAACAGGTAATCTACTGTTGTCTGATCCATGCCGCACATTGGAAACATCTCAGTTGATACTGCTTTTAAAAAGCCTTCATAAGCCTGATTATAAAATGCCTCCTGCTGCTCCAGACACTCCCTGCGTTCCTGTTCCAGCGAAGCATCCTTCTCATCCATGCCCTCTAACTTTCCACGATAGAGCCATGAAATCTTAAGACAGGTATATGCCTTCTCACTTGCTTTTCCTTTTTTTACCAGAGTATTAAACAGTGCGAGTTTGTAACGGTTAATTGCCGTATCATAATCATATACCGCCGGTTCTTCACCAGTCGGCTTAAAATTTGCACATATTTTCTCTTTGATCAGTTTGATCTGGACCGATGACAGATGTTCAAAGTAGCGGTTCATTGCTGTATAACCGCAGTTTGGACATGATGCAACATCATATTTTAAAGTATCAATATACATAAATCTTGGTCTCAGATCAAAATCCGGTTCGAGACGTTTCACTCTTCCGTTTTTGATCATTTTTGTTTTGAACACTTTATCGCACACAGTGCAGCGCACTGATTTTTCTAACAGAAATGATTCCTCAGAAGGTATTTCTTCTTTTGCCTCTCCCTGCTCTGTTGATGCATTGGTCCTTTTTTCTTCTTCAAACAGATTTTCTGTACCCTCTGTCTTCAGACCGAACTTTTCTAGTCCCTTGAATAAATTCATATACGTTCCTCCAATATTGACTGCTTTTCTTGATCGTAAATTAGTTATTTGACGGTAATTTAAATGAACTCTTCAGCGAAACGATCCTGTTAAATACGAGATGTTCCGGTGTAGAATCTTTTGCATCTACACAGAAGAATCCCTGACGCACAAACTGGAAGCTGTCATAAGCCTTTGCGTCTGCAAGATTCTCCTCTACATAACAGTCCTTTAATACTGTCAGTGAGTTTGGATTCAGGTTCAGGCTTCCGTCCTCATTGTATACACCCTTCTCTTCATCCACAATATTTTCATACAGCCGGATCTCTGCTTTTACATTCTTCTCAGCAGATACCCACTGGATCGTTCCTTTTACTTTACGTCCATCCGGGCTGTTTCCTCCGCGGGAAGCCGGATCGTAGGTACAGTGGATCTCTGTCACTTTACCGTTCTCATCTTTCACGAAGCTATTGCATGTTACAAAGTATGCGTTCATAAGACGGACTTCATTTCCCGGGAACATACGGAAATATTTCTTTGGCGGCTCTTCCATAAAGTCCTCACGGTCAATGTAGATTTCCCTTCCAAATGGCACTTTTCTGCTTCCAAGTTCTTCGTTTTCAAGGTTATTCACAACATCCAGATATTCTATCTGTCCTTCCGGATAGTTATCGATCACTACCTTGACCGGATCAAGGATTGCCATCATACGCGGTTTCTTTAATTTTAAATCCTCACGGATACAGTACTCAAGCATTGCATAATCGACAGAACTGTTGGCCTTGGAGATTCCGCAGAGATCTACGAACATCTTAATGGATTCCGGTGTAAATCCTCTTCTTCTGAGTGCTGCAATCGAAACCAGACGAGGATCATCCCATCCGTCAACGATGCCTTCTTCTACAAGACGCTTGATGTAACGCTTTCCGGTTACTACATTTGTAAGGTATAATTTTGCAAACTCGATCTGTCTTGGCGGCATCTCATCCTTATCCGGGATCATATCTTTGCCAACTTCTTCCACTACCCAGTTATATAATGGTCTGTGGTCTTCGAACTCCAGAGTACAGATAGAATGGGTAATTCCCTCGATCGCATCCTCGATCGGATGCGCATAGTCATACATTGGATAGATGCACCATTTGTCGCCTGTTCTGTGGTGTGTCATATGTGCCACACGATAGATAACCGGATCTCTCATATTAATATTGGAAGATGCCATGTCGATCCTTGCACGAAGTACTTTTTCACCATCGGCGAACTTTCCATTCTTCATATCTTCAAATAATGCCAGATTCTCTTCTACAGAACGTGTGCTATATGGGTCTTCTTTGCCCGGTTCTGTCAAAGTTCCTCTGTATTCACGGATCTGTTCTGCGGAAAGATCTGATACGTAAGCTTTTCCCTTTTTGATCAGCTTTACTGCACCTTCATACATCTGGTCAAAATAATCCGATGCAAAGAAAAGTCTTCCCTCCCAGTCAGCGCCGAGCCATTCAATATCAGACTGGATTGCCTCTACAAATTCTGTTTTCTCCTTGGTCGGGTTTGTATCATCAAATCGAAGATTGAACTTTCCGCCGTACTTCTGTGCCAGCCCATAGTTTAAAAGAATGGACTTTGCATGTCCAATATGAAGGTAACCATTTGGTTCCGGTGGGAATCTGGTGTGAACCTCATGGCAGTATCCCTCCTCGATATCTTTATCAATCATCTGCTCAATAAAATTCTTAGAGACAGTCTCGTTTTCCATAATTTCCTCCTTGTTTTTCAAAAATGAAGTCTATCTAACATATTACATGATGTATGATTCAGACGCAAGCATAAAATCGCCCGGCATTCTTTATTATAGCATACTTTTCACTGTTTTCCAGCTATTTACAAAACAAAAAAAGAAGCGGCTGCACCCAGGCAGCTTCGCTTCCTTTTCCTGCCGTTTTACCGGTCCTCCCTGAAATATGCCTCTCCAAGGCTTGCCGGCGGCTGATTTTCCTGTTTATTTCTCTTACTTGTGATGATCAGGACGATAATCGTCACAACATACGGAAGCATTTTTACAAGCTCCTGTGTTGCCCTGTTTAATCCTGGAAGATAGATATATAAAATATATAATCCACCAAACACAAAAGATCCCCAGATTGCATGATCCGGATTCCACAGTGCCAGGATTACAAGTGCGATCGCAAGCCATCCTCTGTCACCGAATCCATTGTTCGACCAGGTACCACCCAGATACTCCATAACAAAATAAAGCCCTCCAAGACCTGCGATCGCTGCGCCGGTCACTGTGGCAGCATATTTATATTTTGAGACATTGATACCTGCTGCATCCGCTGTTGCCGGGCTTTCACCGACCGCTCTTAAGTTCAGTCCTTTTCTTGTTTTCTTTAAAAAGTAAGTCATGACAACCGCCACGATAACGGACAGATATGTCAGGAATCCATAAGAAAAGAAAAGTGTTCCGATCACCGGGATCTTTGAGAGTCCCGGAATAGTGGCGCGGTATGCAGCCGCCGTTGTCTGAACGGAAATCTGTCCGACACCTCCAGCCAGCTTGGAAATGGAACCACCGAAGAAGTTACCGAATCCAACACCAAATGTCGTAAGTGCAAGTCCCACCACATTCTGGTTCGCTCTGAGTGTGATCGTCAGAAAACTGTAGATCAGCCCGCCCAGGGCAGATGCGATCAGGGAACACAGCAGTGAAACCAGCACCCCGATGGCTCCGTTTGGCGTCTCTGTACTTTTTTCATAAAAGAAAGCACCCATAAGTCCGGCGATACCACCCATGTACATAATTCCCGGAATTCCGAGGTTTAAGTTGCCGGATTTTTCTGTGACGATCTCTCCGGAAGCACCAAATAAAATAGCGACTCCCTGTCCGATCGCCTTCTGTATAAACGTCAGTAATAATGTCATTCTATTTCTCTCCTTTCTTACGGAACTCTAATTTGTAGTTAATAAAGAATTCACATCCAATCAGGAAAAACAATAAAATACCTGTAATAATATCTGATGCATTTTCATTCAGACCAAACTGCGATGCCACCTGGATCGACCCCTGCTGCATAAATACAAGGAATCCGGAAACAAGGATCATCGCAAGCGGATTAAACTTTGACATCCATGCAACAATGATCGCCGTAAATCCCCGTCCACCTGCTGTACTTGTCGAGATGGTATGGCTCGCACCGCTGACGATCACTGCACCGGCAATTCCACAGATCGCACCGGAGATCATCATGGTACGGATAATGACCTTCTTCACATCGATTCCTGCATATCTTGCAGTATTCTGGCTTTCTCCGACAACCGAGATCTCATATCCCTGTTTGGAATATTTCATATAAACATAAACTACTAATGTAATTGCTAAAACAATGATAACATTTAATGTATATGCATTGCCAAAAATTGTTGGAAACCATCCACCTTTTGTTGCTGCATTGATAATACCAACGGTATTAGAACCAGACGGATTCTCCCAGAATACAATACAGAACGTTACGATCTGCATTGCGACATAATTCAGCATTAAAGTAAATAAAGTCTCATTGGTATTAAAATATGCTTTAAAAATGGCAGGGATCACACCCCAGATCAGTCCGGCCAGACCACTGACAACAAAAATCACGATCAGCAGTAACCAGTTTGGCATTTTATCGCCAAAGTAGATCATCATTGCCGCTGCTGCTGTACCACCCATTAAAATCTGTCCTTCTGCACCGATGTTCCAGAATTTCATTTTAAATGCAGGGGTAAGACCAATTGCAATACATAAAAGCACCATCATTTCCCGGATGGTCACCCAGATCCTCCGGTTGCTTCCAACTGCTCCGTCAATAATTCCAAGATATACTTCGATTGGATTCTGTTTTGTGACTGTCACGATCACAAGTGCCGCTACTACCAGTGACAATGCAACTGCGATCAGTCGGATCGCCCACGCTTTTCCCACACTGATATGGTCTCTCTTCACCATACGTGCAAAAGGTTCTTTCTTCGAAATCACGTTTTCCTTACTCATTCTTATCCTCCGTCAAACCAGTCATCATCAGTCCCAGTTTTTCCTTCGTTGTGGTACGTGCATCCACGATACCTGCAACTTTTCCACTGTTCAATACTAAAATCTTATCGCAAAGTTCCAACAGGACATCCAGGTCCTCACCTACACAGATGACTGCAACTCCTTTTTTCTTCTGGTCATTTAACAGATTGTAAATCGTGTAAGACGAATTGATGTCAAGTCCTCTGACCGGATACGCAACCATCAACACGGTCGGATTGCTTGCAATCTCACGGCCGACAAGAATTTTCTGTACATTACCACCGGAAAGTCTGCTGACCGGAGTATCCACACCCGGTGTCACAACATCTAATTTCTCCACAATATCTTCTGCAAGTTTCTTTGGAGATTTACGGTCGGCAAAGAAATGTCTGCCTTCCTTATAGCTTCGGATCATCATATTATCGGTCAGGTCCATGGAACCAACAAGTCCCATTCCAAGACGGTCTTCCGGCACAAACGATAACGTAATGCCAAGATTTTTAATATCCTCCGCCTTCATCTCGGAGATTTTTTCTGTCGTACCCTCCGGGGAAAAATAAAGGATCTCGCCGCTCTCGATCGGCTGAAGTCCTGCAACGGACTCTAATAATTCTTTCTGTCCGCTTCCTGAAATTCCTGCCACGCCAAGAATTTCCCCACTGTAGGCGGTGAAGGAAGCCTCTGTCAGAACCTTAAGTCCCTCCTTGTTCTTACACGTAATGCCACGCATCTCAATACGTTTTTCTGCTCCTACAGGCTCGGTACGGTTGATATCCAGTTTTACTTTCTCGCCGACCATCATCTCTGTGAGTGATTCTACGGTTGCCTTCGCTGTCTCTACCGTATCAATATATTTTCCTTTCCGAAGTACTGCAACACGGTCAGAAAGTTCCAATACTTCATTTAATTTATGTGTGATGATGATAATGGATTTTCCTGCTTTCCTCATGTTCCTAAGGACTGCAAATAATTTTTCAGTCTCCTGCGGTGTCAATACGGCTGTCGGTTCATCGAGGATCAGAATGTCTGCCCCGCGGTAAAGTACTTTTACGATCTCTACGGTCTGTTTCTGTGAGACAGACATGTCATAAATTTTCTGGGACGGATTGAGGTCAAATCCATACTGTTCTGTCAGTTCCCTGATTTCTTTCTCTACCTGTTTCATATTCAGTTTTTCTTTTCCAGGCAGACCTAAAATAATATTCTCGGCGGCTGTCAAAATATTGATCAGCTTGAAATGCTGATGAATCATTCCAATACCGAGTGCGAAGGAATCTTTTGGGGAGCGGATGGTCACTTCTTTTCCATCCACATAAACTTCTCCTTCGTCCGGGAAGTAAATTCCGGAAAGCATGTTCATCAACGTAGTCTTTCCACTACCATTCTCTCCTAAAATCGAAAGAATTTCACCTTTCCTGACGGTCAGATTCACGTTATCGTTCGCAATCACGTCACCGAAACGTTTGGTTACACCTTTCAGTTCAATAGCGTTTCCTGTTTCCACAAGTAATCCTCCTAAATACGAAAATCCTTTCAATCTGTATCTTGAAAGGATTTATCTGTTTTCTTCCAATATTTCTATCATTGCAGAGCACAGAAACCATCTGTGCCCTGCCGGTTTATCTTAAAAATTAGTTTGCCTGAGATGTGATGCCATCAATGATAATATCAAAGGATGGTGCAGATGCCAATTCAGATTCATGATAATAACCGTCTGAAACGTAATCAGCATATTTTGCGTAATCTCCGCCTTCTGCGATCAGGTCTTCTAAGGAAGATCCGTTTACTGTAAATGTAGATGTATCAAATACATGAAGAGAACCATCTTTTAATGCTGCTTCTACTTCTTCTACTTTTGCGTCTGTTCCTTCTGCTGCAACAGCCTCATTGACCGGAGTGATTCTGACTGCATCCTCAGAGAATCCTTTGCACCAGTCTGTGTCGATTGCTTTTCCATCTAATACGCACTGTACAGCGTAAGTATAATATACACCCCAGTTATTTGTAGGAGATGTCAATGCTGCGTCCGGAGCAACAGATGTCATATCTACGTTGTAACCAACACAAGGAACACCTGCTGTCTCACATGCTGATGGAGCACCTGTTGTATCGGCATGCTGGCTGATCAGTACACAGTTATCTGCGATCAGCTGATTTGCAACTTCGCCCTCTGCTGTCATATCTGCCCAGCTGTTTGTATACTGAACTTCCATTGTAACAGATTCACATACGCTCTTAGCACCTAAGTAGAAAGATGTGAATCCTGAAATAACCTCTGCATATGGGAATGCACCTACATAACCGATTTTTGCCTGGTCTGCTGTGATATCACCATTCTCGATCATCTCATTTAATTTCATACCTGCAACAACACCGGATACATAACGTGCTTCATAAATTGCATCGAAGTAGTTGTGCATGTTAGAAAGTCCGGAACTTGCTGCCTGATATCCTGTTGCATGACAGAACTGAATGTCCGGATACTCCTGTGCTGCCTGTAAAATGTATGTCTCATGTCCAAAACTTGTTGCAAAAATAATATTACATCCCTGATCTGCAAGGTCTACTGCTGCATCATAGCAGGACTCATCCTCCGGGATTGTTGTCTTTTCAATAATCTGGTCATCTGATAAACCAAGGTTTGCTGCCATCTCATCAATACCTGCCATATGAGCTGCTGTATATCCCTCGTTCTCATCACCGATATAAATAACACCGACTTTGATATCTGCTGCGGAAGCTGCTGCCTGTGTGCCATCTGTACCAGCCTCTGTAGAAGCTGCTGCACTGCTGTTGTCTGCTGTGTCTCCACATCCTGCCACCATACCGACAGTCATTCCCATTGCCAATAAAATACTTAATGCCTTTTTCATATAATCCTCCTTGTTTTGCATTAGAAAAACTAATCTCAAAATACAAAAGTCAATTTAGCATAGCAATTTTTTATCGTCAATATGATTTGTATGGTAATTTTCAAAAAAACGTCCATTTTTGCAAAAAATCCTTATATTGATAAGAAGAACTAATACAGGAGATATTTTTAACTAATAAAAAATACAGTCTTTCTCCGTCATCTGGAAAAAGACTGTATCTTTGTTCTTATACTCTTCTGATGTGCTGATGTGTAAACAGGTGATCCTGACAATACTCATAATTGCCCTCGCACTTCGAACAGAAACGGAACTGTAAATTTGGATCATCCAGCTCTGTCCGTCCGCAGACCGCACATTTGTGTTTTGCGATACCGGAATCCGGTCTCGGCTCTCTCATCTGTGCCTTAAACTGCTGCCTGCGATGCACCTCATGTGGGGTATACCGGCTCAGATTCCTCGTGGAAAGGAAGAAGATGAGATAATTTAACAGTGACATCACAATACATAACAGCATAATCCCTGCATACCATAATGCAGTGGATGCAGACTGGGTATATGCATAAATCGCATGATAGGTATCCCACACGCTGAATACCATGATAACAACATATACGGCTGCCATCCATTTCATTTTTATCGGAATGATAAAGTACAGTAATACCTGCATATCCGGATATAAGGTAGCAAATGCAAGGAATATGGACATATTAATATAGGAAGTACTGATCATCTGTCCCATCATTGTGCTTGCAGTGTATGCAAAATTGCCGCCCATAAACAGATAGATCAGACCATACGCCAAAAGGCTGCCCACTTCTGTCAACAGGATTCCGCCGATGATATAGGCATTAAAGCGGAAAGTTCCCCACGCGCGCTCCAACGCAGTTCCAAGCTGATAATAAAACATCATCATGATCAACAGAAAAATGATATTGCTGTCTGTCGGCATTAAAATCCATGTGATAAGTCTCCAGATCTGTCCGTGTAAAATGTAATAAGGCTGGAAATTCAAGAATCCCAATATATTCGGTGCCACCATGTTCAATACAAATCCAACGGAATATGCTCCGATCAGATACACGATCAGATTCGGTACCGCATATCTTCCAAATTTACGCTCCAGTTTATTTAACCAGTTCATATTGCTGCTCCTTTTTTTCAAATACTCTTTGGACTGTCTTCTTTTTCAAACAATCTAGCTAAAGTATATCTATGCAGGAAACCTTTGTCAATCGGCGCTAAATTTCTTCATAAAAAGTTTAGATTTTTCAGATTATTTTGTCATTGTTTTTTGTTTTTTCCTGTCGTATAATGTACATTGCTTGGTTTTTGAGCACATATATATAATAGGAAGAAATAGTGAACATAGACTATTGATAGATTTGATTTACAAGAGATAATTTGGAGGAAAGATATGAGTAACAATACACTTCATAAACTTGGTATTGATATTGGTTCCACGACAGTCAAAGTAGCTGTGCTGGATGAGAATGACAACCTGTTATTCTCCGATTACGAGAGACATTTCGCCAATATCCGTGAAACTCTCTCCCTGCTGGTGGAAAAAGCTTATAAACAGCTTGGGGATATGCAGATTGCCCCAATGATCACCGGTTCCGGTGGTCTTACCCTTGCAAAACATTTAGACGTGCCGTTTGTCCAGGAGGTCATCTCCGTATCCACTGCTTTACAGCACTATGCACCACAGACTGATGTTGCTATCGAGCTTGGCGGTGAGGATGCGAAGATCATTTATTTCGAGGGCGGTAATGTGGAACAGCGTATGAACGGTATCTGTGCCGGTGGTACAGGTTCTTTTATCGACCAGATGGCATCCCTCATCCAGACAGATGCGACCGGACTGAACGAATACGCAAAGAATTATAAGGCAATTTATCCGATCGCCGCCAGATGCGGTGTATTTGCCAAGACAGATATCCAGCCTCTGATCAACGAAGGTGCAACCAGGGAAGACTTATCCGCTTCCATTTTCCAGGCAGTTGTCAACCAGACGATCAGCGGTCTTGCCTGCGGCAAACCGATCCGTGGACACGTTGCTTTCTTAGGAGGTCCCCTGCACTTTTTATCCGAGTTAAAGGCTGCATTCATCCGTACCTTAAACTTAGACGAGGAGCATGCGATCACTCCTTTGAATTCCCATCTTTTTGCAGCGATCGGTTCTGCACTGAACTATAAAGAGGACAAAGTAACTACTTTAGCAGGATTACATACAAAACTTCAGTCCGATATCCATATGGAATTTGAAGTTGCAAGACTTGATCCTTTATTCAAAGATCAGGCAGAATACGATGCTTTCCGCACACGCCACGACGGACATCATGTAAAGTCCGCAGATCTGGCTTCTTACGAAGGAAACTGCTACCTTGGTATCGATGCAGGTTCCACCACAACGAAAGTTGCCCTGATCGGTGAGGATGGTTCTCTGCTGTACTCCTTCTACAGCAATAACAACGGAAGCCCGCTCTCTACTGCGATCCGTGCGATCAAGGATATTTATTCCAAACTGCCGGAAAAGGCACACATTGTACACTCCTGCTCCACCGGATATGGTGAGGCGTTACAGAAGGCTGCTCTGAAATTAGATGACGGCGAAGTAGAAACTGTCGCACATTTTTATGCCGCAGCATTCTTTGATCCGGAAGTTGACTGTATCCTCGACATTGGTGGTCAGGATATGAAATGCATTAAGATCAAAAACCAGACCGTTGACAGTGTCCAGTTAAATGAAGCCTGTTCTTCCGGTTGTGGTTCTTTCATTGAGACATTCGCAAAATCACTAAATTTCTCTGTACAGGACTTTGCCAGAGAAGCCCTTTTTGCGAAAAACCCGATCGATCTTGGAACCCGCTGTACAGTATTCATGAACTCGAAAGTAAAACAGGCGCAGAAAGAGGGCGCATCCGTCGCTGATATTTCTGCCGGTCTTGCCTACTCAGTCATCAAGAATGCTCTATATAAGGTAATCAAGCTTTCCGATGCAAAAGATCTTGGTCAGAACATTGTGGTACAGGGTGGAACGTTCTACAACGATGCCGTTTTACGAAGTTTTGAAAAAATTGCCGGTGTCCAGTGTATCCGTCCGGATATTGCCGGTATCATGGGAGCTTTCGGCGCTGCCCTGATCGCAAGGGAACGCCATGAGGAAGGTTATCAGACCTCCATGCTCTCCATCGACGAGATCAATGCACTGACTTTTGACACGAAGCTTGCAAGATGTCAGGGATGTACGAACCACTGTCTCTTAACCATCAACCGCTTCTCCGGCAACCGTCAGTATATTACCGGCAACCGCTGTGAGCGTGGTCTTGGAAAAGAGAAGAACAAAGACAACATTCCAAACCTTTTTGAATATAAGAACAAACGTATTTTTGACTATGAACCATTAAGTGCAGAGGAAGCAGCCCGCGGTACCGTCGGCATCCCACGTGTATTAAATATGTATGAGAACTACCCATTCTGGGCAGTCTTTTTCAAAAAACTAGGTTTCTCCGTGGTACTCTCTCCGTCCTCCACACGTAAGATTTACGAGCTTGGTATCGATTCGATCCCATCCGAATCCGAATGTTACCCTGCAAAACTTGCACACGGACATGTGACCTGGCTGATCCATCAGAATGTGGATTTCATTTTCTACCCGTGTATCCCATACGAGAGAAATGAGTTCCCGGATTCCAACAACCACTACAACTGCCCGATCGTTACTTCTTACGCAGAGAATATTAAAAACAATGTGGATGAGATCACTTCCGGTCAGGTGAAGTTCTTAAATCCATTTATGGCATTCACAAATGAGGACACCTTATCCTCCCAGCTCATCAAGGTATTTGGTTCTTCTGAATTCGGCATTTCCGAAGCGGAGATCCGCGATGCAGTTTCCGAAGGCTGGAAGGAATTAGCTGTTGTCCGCATGGAAATGCAGAAAAAAGGTGAGGAAGTATTAAAATATATGGAAGAGACCGGAAAACGCGGTATCGTTCTCGCCGGACGTCCATACCACGTTGACCCGGAGATCAACCACGGTATTCCGGAGCTTATCACTTCCTATGGAATCGCCGTTTTAACAGAAGACTCTGTCTCCCATCTGCATCAGCCGGAGCGTCCGTTGATCGTTATGGATCAGTGGATGTACCACTCCCGCCTGTATGCGGCTGCAAACTTTGTAAAAACAAGAGATGACTTAGACCTGATCCAGTTGAACTCTTTCGGTTGTGGTCTTGATGCCGTTACCACCGATCAGGTGAATGACATTCTGACAAAATCAGGTAAGATTTACACCTGCTTAAAGATTGATGAGGTTAACAACTTAGGTGCTGCAAGAATCCGTATCCGTTCCCTGATTGCTGCTATCCGTGTACGTGAGAAGAAACAGACGAAAAGAACGATCGTTCCTGCAAATTATAACCGTGTCATCTTTACAAAAGAGATGCGTGAGAATTACACCATTCTCTGCCCGCAGATGTCACCAATCCATTTTGAATTATTAGAGCCGGCCTTTAATGCTGCCGGATACAATCTGGTCGTACCGGATGTCCCTGCAAGGGAATGTGTCGATGTCGGATTGAAATTCGTCAATAACGATGCCTGCTATCCGTCCCTGATCGTTGTCGGTCAGCTGATGGCTGCTGTAAAATCCGGCAAATACGATATGAATAAGACTGCGATCTTAATCTCCCAGACCGGTGGCGGATGCCGCGCAAGTAACTATATCGGATTTATCCGCCGTGCTCTGGAAAAGGCAGGATACCCGAATGTGCCGGTTATCTCCATCAACTTGAGCGGTTTAGAGAGCAACCCGGGATTCACTTTCACTCCAAAGCTCATCCAGCATGGACTTTACGCATTGGAATTTGGTGATATTTTCCTGCGCTGTTTATACGCCACAAGACCTTATGAAGCAGTTCCCGGTTCTGCCAACGAACTCCATGCGAAGTGGGAAAAGAAGATCATCGCATTTATTACACAGGATAAGATTTTATCCCATAAAAAATACAAGCAGATGTGTCGTGAGATCATCCGTGACTTTGACAATCTCCCACGTCTTGATATTAAGAAACCGCGTGTCGGCGTTGTCGGTGAGATTTTAGTAAAATTCCATCCGGCTGCCAACAACTATCTGGTAGACCTGTTAGAATCCGAAGGTGCAGAGGCCGTTGTTCCAGACCTTACCGACTTCCTGCTCTACTGCTTCTACAACACAGGCTTTAAAGCAGATAACCTTGGTTTCAGCCAGAAATCCAAACGTATCGGACGCCTTGGCATCAAGTTCTTTGAGTGGCTACGCTCTGCTGCGGTTGATGAATTTAAGAAGAGTAAACATTTTACTCCACCTGCACACATTGAGGATCTTGCAAAATATGCAAGGGATATCGTATCCGAAGGTAACCAGACCGGTGAAGGATGGTTCTTAACCGGAGAAATGTTGGAACTGATCCATACCGGCACTCCGAACATTGTCTGCACACAGCCATTTGCCTGCCTGCCGAACCATGTTGTAGGAAAAGGTGTTATCAAGGAATTGCGGCACCGCTATCCGGATTCCAACATTGTTGCGATCGACTACGATCCGGGTGCAAGTGAAGTAAACCAGTTGAACCGTATTAAACTCATGCTTTCAACCGCAAATAAGAACCTGAAAAAAGATACTTTGAATTAATACGAAAAAACTCGAAATTTAATTTATTTTATGCTATAATCACAAATAGCTTTATTAGTTATTGGTTACGTGTACATTGTGAAAAGACATGCGTGCGTATGTCAATCGGGGAAAATGAATGAAAAACGATAAAACTGACAATCATGAACAGCTTTTCTGGGAAGAGATCGACCGGCTTTTTCCAGATATGATAAAAGCGATCGCCTCTCTTTCCAAAAAATCATATCTTTCCATCACAAACCTTCGGACCGGAATCACCTGGTGGTCCGAACGGGCGATGGATTATTTTGGCATGAAAGAAAATTATACGATCCGCAGCATGGAAAAGGCAAACCGGAAGATCCATCCTGATGATGTTGCCACTTTCAAACGTGGTTTTAAAGAACGGGTTGACGGTAAAAATCTGGATACCGCATGGGAATACCGGATTCAGGATGGCGATTCCTACAACCGTTTCAACGCCATGGCGCGTGTACTTTATGATGAACAAAAGCAGCCTTTTATCATCATTATCCGCTATGATAATTATGGAATTTCTGATGAAGTGGACTCTGTCACAGGTCTCTATACGGAACCGGCACTGAACCGCTGTATCACCCAATTACTTGATAACACACGTCCTGCCGCACTCTTAAAGATCGGGCTGGATCAGTTCAGCCATATCAATGTCATGTATGGGGCAGCTTTTGCAGATAAGATTCTGAACAAAGTGGCACAAAGCCTTTTACACATGGTACGCAATATCGGTTATGCCTACCGCCTGTCCGGTGCGAAATTTGTGCTTGTTTTCGACAAAGTATCCAAAACAGAGCTCCATAGCATTTTCGCTTTCATCGAGGATACACTGGCAAACACCATTGCAGTGAACGGAAAACGGATTCCGATCAAGATCTCTGCAGGGGCCATTTTCTTAGAACCCTATATGAAAGAAACGAATGCTGTCCGCAGCCGTCTGACCTATGCGCAGAATCATTCACGCTATGAACATCATGGCGATCTCGTCATTTTTAACGATGAGATCTGTGGCAACAACGAAAAACAGTTTGAGCTGATCGGTCTGATCCACCAGTGTGCGACCAGCCATTTTGAGGGATTCCGCCTGTTCTACCAGCCGATAGCAGACACAAAGACCGGAAAGATCCGTGGCATGGAAGCACTGATACGATGGGAATTAGAACCCTACGGTCTCATCTCTCCAGGAATATTTATGGAGTGGCTAGAGGAAGATCCATGTATCTTTGACCTCGGCAACTGGATCTTACGCACCGCATTAAAGGATATTGGCAGGATTCGTGATAAGATCCCACACTTTTTCGTAAACGTCAACATCTCTGCCGCTCAATTGTCGCGAAAAGAATTTCGTGACTCTGTCATGACGATTTTAAAAGAAACCGGAGCCAGACCGGAGGAATTGTGTCTGGAACTGACTGAGCGCTGCCGGGATCTCGATGTGACTTTTCTGAAAAATGAAGTCAATTTCTTTCACTCAAAGGGGATTAAAATTGCACTGGATGATTTTGGAACCGGTAACAGCTCCCTAAGTCTTGCTTTGGAATTACCTGTTGATGAGCTGAAAGTCGATATGAGTTTTATCAAAGATATTGAACAAAAGCCACAGAATCAGGCTATGGTACAGTCGATCGTTGATTACGCAAACCGTACCAATACCGAAACCTGTATCGAGGGAATTGAAAATCAGGAGGTAAGCGACTACATTCATCAATTTGGTGCGACCTGGTATCAGGGTTATTTTTATTCCAAACCTGTTCCGATCGACCAGTTTGAAACATTGCTGGATGTGCCTCACTGAAAAATCTCTTTTTTGCATATGATCCATGAGATCACTGCTGAAACAAATTCCGTGATCCAGAACGCGTGCCATACACCAGCCGCCTGAAAAAGGCGGCTTAAAATAAATGCCAGCGGCAAAATCACCACGATATAACGCAGTAATGAAATGACTAACGATTCCTTCCCTTTTCCAAGCCCCTCCAAAGCGCCGGATACCGTGACGGAAACCGATGACACGATAAATCCTATACTGATGAGCCTGAGTGCCTCCCTGCCTAGCCGGATTGTCTCAGGATTTCCTGTAAACAGACCGATCAGCGCCTGTGGCACTGCCATACAGAGAATCGTACCGATCACCATCACTATTACGATCAGGAACAATGCTGACCGAAAAATCTCTTTCACTCTCTTTGACTCTCCTGCTCCATAATTGTATCCAATCAATGGACGCATCCCCTGTACCACACCATTTCCAGTCAGATATAAAAATGTCTGTAATTTGAAATAAGCACCCAATACAAGAACATAACTTGCAGAATAAACAGCCAGTATCGCATTTAATGCAGACACCTGGACGGAAGGCAGCGCAAGGCTTAACGTTGCAGGGATTCCGATAGAATACACTTTTTTGCAAAGCTGCTTCTCCGGCTTCATATTTCTGACCTTCACTTTGGCAGGAATCGGTTTCCAGTAATATGCGGTCAGATACCCTGCCAGTGACACGATCTGTCCGATTCCGGTTGCAAGTGCCGCTCCCCGGATTCCCATTGCAGGAAAAATCCCAATTCCAAAAATCAGCAGTGGATCAAGCACAATATTGGTCACACAGCCAAGCAGCATACAAAACATAGATGTTTTCATGCGTCCAACTGCCTGAAATATTTTTTCAAAACAAAGCGCTGCCGCATTTGGCACTGCAAATAAAAATACAATATCCGAGTACTGTACCCCCATTCCGATAATTCCGACCTGTTTTGTAAACATCCCTAAAAAGGCTGGCATAACTGCAATACAGATGGCAGCCAGCACCAGACCATGCAGCATATTCAATAACATGCCAAGCGATGCTGTTTTATCTGCCAGCTGCTGTTTCTGTGCCCCAAGATAATAAGCCATCGTAGCATTTATTCCGATAGCAAAACCAATAACCACTGCATTGACCAGATTCTGTAACGGAAATACTAACGATAACGCTGTCATCGCATCCTCACTGATCTGCGCCACAAAGTAGCTGTCTATGATATTATATAATGCATTCACTAACATGGAAAATGTCATCGGCAGCGCCATGGAGATCACCAGCGGCATTACCGGTTTTTCTTTCATAAATTCCTGATTCATCTTCTCTTTTTCTCCTCTGTTTTCTTTCTGTCATTTAATCTTACTCACATACGCTGAAATATCTGTTTTAGCGCAAAAAAATACCACACGACTGTTCACATTCAGTCGTGTGGCGAAAAATAGAGCCTTTTGCTCCAGAAAAGTCCACTCCAATATTGGTTTTGGATTCTATATGCTATTTGTCCTTCTGATCCGCTTTCTGGATCAATAAGAGGATATCAGAAAGTTCCTCTTCTGTCAACTGTGTATATGCTGCAAGTTCCTGTACAGTAGCTTCCCTGCCATTCTCCTCTGCAAGATACTTCTTAGCCTCGTTGACTAAGGCCAGCTTGCCGACCATAGCCTTCTCATCCTCATCCTCGCCTTCTTCCGCAAGAATGGATGATTTCATGGCTGTCTCCACTGCGCCCTGCAATTCTGCCTCAACATCTGTTTTTTCCTCACAGCCGCAAAGTTCTGTCAGCTTTAAAAAAAGTGCCATATTTCCTTCCTGAATGACATCCTCAAAGCCTTCTGAGGTCACTGCAAGCTTTCTGGCGGTTTCTAACACCTTTATCATCCAGCTGTCAGAGATTGGATTGATCACGGACTCATCCCCTGCTAAAAGCTTCTGATACATTTCTTCCTGCTTCTTCCCGGAATATACCGGAAGACTGCCGATTTCTTCCAGATACATCTGAAATACCTTAGATTTCGGTAAAACATCCGGCTCTGCGTTTTTTTCCTCTTTTTTGCCAGGATCATTCTGTGCCAGCACAGATGCATCTGACGTTTCCTGCCAGTCTGCTGCTTCCTGCTCCCCGCCTTCGGCCTCTTCAGTTTCCTCTTCCGCTTCTTCCTCCTCATGTGGTGTCAGCAGAAACTCTAAAACCATGTTTTCCTGCTGTTCGTTTAACTTCATCTCTTTGAAATAGCTTAAGATCTCTTCTTTTGATAACGGTGTCGCAGAAGTGCGGATAATCTCTGCCACCTCATGGATTGTCTCTGTAAATACACTCTGATCTAACATAGTCTCTCCTGTTTTCTTCTCTTTAAACCTTGTGTTTTGCCTCTTTCTCATCAATATCAACTAAAATAATGTCCGGTCCGATCCTGACAATCTTACACCACGGAATAAACAGTTCGAACTCCCTGCAAAAACAGCCAAACCATTTTCCGGGTCCCGGAACGATCAACGCCCGTATCCTTCCATCACATTCGTCAATATCAAGATCATGGACATTTCCAAGGCATTTGCAGTCACAGACGTTTATCACTTCTTTTTCTGTCAAGTCACAAAAGCGCATACCATTCTCCGAAACATTCCCTCGAAAAATGATATGCGTTTTTTTATCTCTTATACATTAAAGCGGAATAAAATAACGTCTCCGTCTTTGACCACGTACTCTTTTCCTTCCATGCCGACAATTCCTTTTTCACGGGCTGCTGCAAGGCTTCCATTATCTAAAAGATCCTGATAATTTACAACCTCAGCCTTGATAAATCCACGCTCAAAGTCTGTATGGATCTTACCTGCTGCCTGTGGTGCTTTTGTGCCTTTCCTGATCGTCCATGCACGGCACTCATCCTCTCCTGCAGTAAGGAAACTGATCAGTCCAAGCAGGCTGTAGCTTGCTGCTACCAGTTTATCAAGTCCGCTGGAGGTCACTCCAAGGTCATCTAAATATTCCTTTTTCTCATCTTCATCGAGTTCTGCAAGTTCCTGTTCAATCTGTGCACAGATTACAAATACTTCTGCGCCCTCTTCCTTTGCCATCTCTCTCACTTTTGCAACATGTGGGTTGGATGCCCCGTCATCCGCAAGGTCATCCTCTGCAACATTTGCTGCGTAAATGGTCGGTTTTGCAGTCAGAAGGTTATAACCCCTGAACCAGATTTCCGCGTCTTCATCATCCGGTACTTCAAAAGATCTTGCCATCTTACCTGCTTCCAGATGTGCTTTGACAGCCTCTACAAGCTCCAGTTCTTTTGCAAGTGTCTTGTCCATTCTTGCCTGTTTTGAAATCTTTGCAATTCTTCTGTCAAGAATCTCAATGTCAGAAAAGATCAGTTCCAGATTGATCGTCTCTATATCCCTTGCAGGATCAACAGATCCATCCACATGGATAATATTGGTATCCTCAAAACAACGTACCACATGTACGATTGCATCTACTTCACGGATATTTGCAAGGAACTGGTTGCCAAGACCCTCGCCCTTGCTGGCTCCCTTTACAAGTCCCGCAATATCTACAAATTCGATGGTAGCCGGTGTTACCTTCTTCGTATGGTAAAGTTCACCGAGTTTTACGATTCTCTCATCCGGTACAGAAACGATTCCGACGTTCGGATCGATCGTTGCGAATGGATAGTTTGCGGATAAAGCACCTGCTTTGGTCAGGGAATTAAATAATGTAGACTTTCCAACGTTTGGAAGTCCGACGATTCCTAGTTTCATATCTTAATATACCTGTCTGAAAATCCTTTGTTTTCAAGGGTTTTCGCCTTTCTATGTTATTTTACTACACCTGATTTTTCTTTCTTTTCAATCTTTGTTTGTAAAATGAATTTCCTTCTGCTTCGCAAGCAAAAAGAGTCTGATACAGTCTTGTATTATACCATATCAGCCTCATTTTTTAAACCTTAAAATCAATTTTTGTTGTTTTATTGTTATCAGCAATCAGGCTATCCTCAGTCTCTCGCCTCGATCACAATCAGTATTCCCTCTTCAAAGGCTATCTCTGCACTTTCCGCAATGATCTCGTTGCTCACACCGAGCGAACAAAAGCCCTTGAAATCATAATGATCCAGAGGATACTTGAAACCGGTCAGCGTAAGACCTTTTACTACGTTCGTATAAGGGATCAGGGATACAAACTTTCCAAACTGTTTTTCCTTCTCGAGCGTGATTCCCGCCCCGATCATGCGGATTCTGTTTCTCTCGTCCACAATCTGGATTGGAATATGATTTTGCAGTCCGATCCCCAGAAGTTCAATATTTCCAAGCAGATGATCGATTCTTGTTCCGGTTGCTCCCAGCAGCGTAATTTTCTCTGCTCCAAGCGCAATTGCTTTCCGGATCGCCGATTCCGTGTCCGTGTCGTCTTTGACCGGGTTTAACCTGATCCAGGAAATATCAGGCTGTCCGCCGAAATAATCTAACGCCTCACTGGATGCTGAATCGAAATCTCCGATGATCCAGTCCGGGGTCAACTTATTCCGATAGAAAAAGTTCATCCCGGAATCTGCCGCAATGCAAAGCTCCGGTCTTTCCTTTTCTATGAACTTTTTTGCAAAAATGTCATTGATATGTCCGCCTACCACAATGATGCAATGTCTCATACTACTCCTTTAATACATCCAAAAAACGTTCCACATTCTCAGCAATGTCGCCCTTGAACACTGCACTGCCAGCCACGATAATGTTGGCACCGGCATCCATGACTTCTGTCACATTTTCAAGATTCACGCCACCGTCTACCTCGATGTCAGTCTTAAGTCCCCTCTCGTCGATCATTTTCTTTAACGCCCTGACTTTTTCAACTGTGTAAGGGATCAGCTTCTGTCCTCCAAATCCCGGGTTAACAGACATGATCAGCACCATGTCAACCTTTGGAAGTATCCATTCAATCGCAGACAACGGAGTTGCCGGATTTAATGCCACACCTGCAAGCAGTCCCTTTTCTTTGATCGCCTCGATCGTGCGGTCCAAGTGTTTACACGCCTCGGCGTGTACTGTGATGAGATCCGCTCCCACTTCTGCGAGATCATCAATATATCTTCCCGGTTCCTCGATCATCAGATGCACATCAAAAATACGGTCGCTGCACTCTCTGATACTCTTGATCACCGGCATACCAAATGAAATGCTTGGCACAAACATTCCATCCATCACATCAATATGTACATACTGTGCGCCTGCCTCATCCAACATTCTCACCTGTTCTCCCAGATTTGCAAAATCTGCTGATAAAATGGATGGTGATAAACAATTCATAACTTTTTCCTCCAAAGTAATTTTGAAAACATAATTCTCATGCAAAATGATGTTTTAATATCTTTTCTAATATTTTTTTACATCTTTCAATTCTTCATAGAGCAGCTTATAGTTCTCGTAGCGCAGTGGGCTGATCTTTCCCTCTGCCAGTGCTTCTTTCACACCGCAGTCCGGCTCGCTGATATGACTGCATCCCTTGAACCGGCAATACGGCTCATACTCTTTGAACTCCGGATAAAAATTCTGCAGATCTTCCTTCTCAAATCCCGGAATATATAACGTACTGAATCCCGGTGTGTCCATAATGTATGTATCTGCTGCGATCGGTATGATCTCCGAATGGCGTGTCGTATGCTTTCCACGCTCGATCTTTCTGCTGATACTTCCGGTCTCCATCTGCACATTGGGCTGGAGACGGTTTACAAGGGATGATTTCCCAACACCGGAAGGTCCTGCGACCGCTGTTGTCCTGCCATCCAACAGCTCATGCAGTTCGCGGATCCCCTCTTCTTTTTCCGCACTGGTATAGAGTACGGAATAGCCACACTTTTTGTATACACCCGCAAATTCCTCAATCGCCTGTTCTTCTAACAGATCTTTTTTGTTAAAACAGATTGTCACAGGAACATCCTGATATTCCATCATGATCAGAAAGCGGTCTAACAGATTAAAGTTTGGCTGCGGTTTTGCCGCTGCAAAAATGATCAACGCCAGATCGATATTCGCAACTGCCGGGCGGATCAGTTCATTTTTCCGCGGCAGGATTTTTTCAATGTTTCCTTTTTTTGTTTCTACGTCAACAATCGCAATCTCCACATCATCTCCGACCAACGGTTTGATCTTCTGATTGCGGAACGCACCTTTTGCCTTACATTCATAAATTCCGGGCTCTCCTACATGAACGTAGTAGAACCCGGAAATTCCTTTTACAATCTTTCCCTGCATATATTACCTTTTGTTATTATTCTGCCTTGAATGAGATTGGAGACACGATCTGGGATGATCCAAGCTGCTGTCCATCTGCTCCAAGCCAGTCAATCTTTAATGAACCGCTGGATGCTAACATTCCGGATTTGGAAATGCTGAGACCTTCCTCCCCGAATAAGGAGATAGACTGGTTCGTCCACTGCTCTAAGATATTACCTGTTCCGTCTGCTCCATCATACAGATAAATATTGGCTGCTGCCACGGATTCATTATTTGGTTTTTTGATGTTCAGATTGATCTTATAAGTAGTAGGCTTTACTTCCTGTGCTGGTTCTGCACCCATACTTACCACAAAATCAACTGCGGTTCCAGCATCCACTGCTGTATCTGCAACCGGACTCTGGGAAATGATCTGTCCGCTTGCCACGCTGTCACTGTAGGCGCTTGACACATTACCAACGGCAAGGCCTGCATTCTGGATCGCAGATCTTGCTGCATCCTCGGTAAGTCCTGTCACACCAGGTACTGCTACACTCGTTGTCTCTGCCTGCTCTTTACCACGGCTGATCACGATCTTGACATTATCCCCTGCCTTTGCAAGTGATCCCGCATTCGGGCTCTGTTCAATGACATTTCCCTGTGCGACATCTGCACTGTATGCATAATCTTTTACCGGAGTAAATCCTGAATTTGTCAGTGTATTGTAAGCAGTTGTCTCATCCATGCCTGTCACGGAAGGAACGGAAACTTCTCCTTTTCCGCTGCTTAAGGTAACTTCTACGGTTGTGTTCGCCTCTGCCTTCGTCAGTGCATCCGGTGTCTGGCTTACAATCTGTCCCTCGTCATATTGGTCAGATGCAACGGTTCCCGCATTCTTCTTGATTCCGAGACCTTTTGCATTGAGCTGTTCTTTTGCCTCATCGAAGGTAAGACCTTTCAGATCCGGCACTTCGATTCCGTCTGTCTGGGTTTCGGATGTCTCAGTGTTTGCTTTGTTGGAAGATCCTCCGAATTTAAAATCTCCGAAGAAGCTTACCAGAATAAAAATGATCAGTGCGACAATGATGACACCGGCAGCAATCCCCATAATTGTGATTGCCTTATCCATTTTCGGATTCATCTCTTCGAGATCATCATCATCATATGCCTCTTCGTCATCCTCGTCATCCTCTTCGAAGCGGTCACGCTTTTCAAATTTGTCTCTGTGATTCTGATTATGTGATACAACATCCTCATCGCTGAGATAAATATTGCTTGTTTCCTGTTTGATCTTATTGATCTCTTCTTCCCCGATCACACGTGTCTTCTCCTGGGAAACCGGTGCGATCACAACGAAGTCTTCATTTGGGCTGATCAACGCTTTTCTTAAATCTGCAAGCAGCGCTGTCATGGACTCATAGCGTCTGTCCGGATTCTTCTGCGTACATTTTAAGATGATCTTTTCCATACTGATAGGAAGATTTGGTGCGTAAGCACTTGGTGGAACGATCTCCTCCTGCAGATGCTGGATCGCCACCGCAACGGTCGTATCTCCGTCAAACGGTACTCTTCCGGTCACCATCTCATACATTACGATACCAAGGGAATAAATGTCACTCTTGCCATCCACAAAGCCGTTTCTCGCCTGCTCCGGGGATGCGTAATGAACAGATCCCATCACATCGGAACTGATCGTGTTGGATGTTGCGGCTCTTGCGATACCAAAGTCTGTGACTTTTACTTTTCCCTCTGTGGAGATAATGATGTTCTGCGGCTTGATATCCCGGTGGATAATGCCTTTGTTATGGGCAGCCTCAATACCTCTTCCCACCTGGATTGCAATGCTGACAGCCTCCTTGAATGTGAGCTGTCCTTTTTTCTCAATATAAGTTTTTAAAGTGATTCCTTCCACATACTCCATCACGATGTAATGCATGCCATTTTCGCTGCCTACATCATAGATGTTTACAATATTCGGATGTTCTAATCCGGCCGCCGACTGGGCTTCCGTGCGGAACTTTGTCACAAAATTGACATCCTCCGAAAATTCCGGTTTCAATACTTTAATCGCTACAAAACGTCCAAGTGTATGATCTTTCGCTTTGTATACATCTGACATTCCGCCAGTTCCTATCTTGTTTACGATCTCATAACGATCTCCAACAAACATACCTTCCGTTAACATTCCTTCACCTCATCAGAAAATGGTTCTATCAACACAACCGTAATATTATCTTTTCCGCCATTCTCATTGGCAGTATCTATTAATTTTTCTGCTTTCTCAACAATATCTCTCTGTCCGAGCACGATCTTTTTGATCTCTTCATCCTCGATCATGTTCGTCAGACCATCCGAGCACATTAAAACTGTGTCTCCCGGCTTTAACTCAACCTCAAAAAAATCCACGGACAACTCGGGAACAACGCCCACCGCCCGTGTGATGATGTTCTTATCCGGATGATCTTTCGCATCCGCTTTATCCATCTCTCCTAAACGGACCATCTCTTCTACCAGAGAATGATCCCTTGTGACCTGCCTGATAGCTTCGTGATTTATTAAGTATAAACGACTGTCCCCTACATTGGCAACATGCAGATGATCTCCGATCACTGTGGCAGCTACCACTGTAGTTCCCATTCCTGCCTTGGCGGCATCCCTGCCCGCCTCTTCCAAAAGACCTCTGTTTGCCGCCTCCACAGCTTCCTTCATTGCTGCTACCGGCTCTGTCTGTCCGGATGTTTCAATCGTCTCTACAATCTTTTCTACTGTGAATCTGGAAGCATACTCACCTGCTTTGTGACCGCCCATGCCATCCGCAACCAGAAAAAGGTTCGGCAGCTTTCCTACTGCGTTCTCAGACGTATACATATAATCCTGATTCATCTCACGTCGCCTTCCAATATGTGTCATGGAAAACGTCTTCATTTACCAATTCCTGCCTTTCTTACTGCTACATCTGTGCATTCCATGCGGAATGTTTCATAAACTTCGCCTGTCATTGTTATCTGCACGGACTTTGCCCGATGCACTTTATTTTATCACACGTACTGTAAAAGAACAAGTCAACTTCCCATATAACGTTTCCGAAGCTGTCCACAGGCTCCGTCAATATCTCTTCCCATCTCCCTGCGGATGGTTGCGTTGATCCCATTCTTTTCCAGTTTATTCTTAAATTCCGTTGTAACTCTCACATCCGGCTGCACATAGTCACGTTCCTTGATCGGATTTACCGGGATGAGGTTTACATGACAGTTGATGCCTTTGATCAGCCTGCACAGATTCCTTACATCCTCGTCCGTGTCATTCACGCCGCCCACTAAACTGTACTCAAATGTGATTCTTCTGCCTGTCTGCTCAAAATAATATCTGCAGGCATCGATCACTTCATGGATCTCATATTTATTTGCGACCGGCATCAATTCCAGCCGTTTTTCCTGCGTGGATGCATGCAGGGATAATGCCAGCGTGATCTGCAGTTTTTTGTCTGCAAGTTCCCGCATACGCGGAACAATTCCACAGGTGGATACTGTCACATTTCTCTGGCTGATATTTAATCCATTTTCATCGGTCAGAAGTTCAATGAACTTTAACAGGTTATCGAAATTATCCATTGGCTCCCCGGTTCCCATCACGACCACATTGGAAACCCGCTCGCCGGTGTCTCTTCCAATCTGGTAAATCTGGTCTAACATCTCAGATGGGGTCAGTCCTCTCACAAGACCATCCAATGTAGATGCGCAGAATCTGCAACCCATGCGGCATCCCACCTGTGAAGAAATACAGACCGAATTACCATGTTTGTATCGCATGAAAACGCTCTCAATGACATTTCCATCCGCTAACAGAAACAGGTATTTCCTCGTTCCGTCGATTTTGGAGATCTGTACTGCTTCCTGTTTTATGCTGACCAGATAACTGTTCTCTTTCAACTTTTCGATCAGCGCCTTTGGGATATTGGTCATCTCCTCAAAAGACGCTGCCTGCTTCCCATGAAGCCACTGGTAAATCTGCTTTGCACGGAACGCTTTCTCTCCAAGCTGCTCCATGAACACAGTCAGTTCTTTCAGATTCAGTGATCTGATATCTGTCTTTTCCTTTTGATCCATAATTCTCCTTCATTCATCAGAAGCTCCGGAAGTCTCTCACGCTTTTTTCTGTAATTTTGCCAGAAAAAATCCGTCTCCATATGTTTCCTGCGGAAAAATCTGCTGCATTTTCACAAGTTCAAACTGCGGATGCTGTTTTAAGAACCATGTGACATTGTCTTCATTTTCCATTTTATCCATTGTACAGGTGGAATATAACAATGTTCCGCCCACCTTTACATACTGACAGACAGTTTCTAACATATTTCTCTGTAAGGAGACGAGTTCCTGTTCTGTCTGTAATGTCATCTTATATTTTATATCCGTCTTCCTGCGCATGACACCAAGACCGGAACACGGAAGGTCGGCGATCACCACATCCGCTTTTCCGATGGAAGCCTCATCTAAAACCGTTGCATCCATCTGTACTGCCCGCATATTAGAAAGCTGATGTCTTGCGATATTCTGTCTTATAAGATCTGTCTTATACTCTGTGAGATCTCTCGCCTCCACCATACCGGTTCCCCCGAGTTTTTCTGCCAGATGGACGCTCTTTCCTCCTGGTGCTGCACACACATCAATAATATAGCTGTCCTTCTTTGGAGCAACCGTTTCCGCCACCATCATGGAGCTCACATCCTGCACATAAAAAAGCCCCTCACGGAAACTTGCCAATGCATTCAGATGGTCAAACCCGGAGATCATAAATGCATAGTTTAATTCCGGCATATCTGCGCAGACCATTTTCTCTGCGGTAACGCCTTCCTCTTTCAACCGCTTTTCCAGCGCTTCCGGTGTGATCTTCAGAAGATTGGTACGGATTGTAACCGGTGTCTCCTGCAAAAATGCCTGCAGCACGCTCACCGTCTGCTCCATGCCATAATCGTTGATCCACTGTCTCACGATCCACTCCGGCATGGAATAACGCACAGACAGATATTGGATCTGGTCTTTCTGCCCATCCGGGTAAGTGATAGTGCTTAAATTGCGGCTGATATTGCGCAACACCCCGTTCACGAAACCGCTCAAAGAACCAAATCCTTTTCTCTTTGCCAGTTTCACTGCCTCATTGCACACTGCGGAGTCCGGGACGGAATCCATATATTTTAACTGATACACGCTCATCCGCAGAATATTGCGGATGACCGGTTTCATTTTGTTTACCTTCACCTTGGAGAACTGATTGATAATATAGTCAAGCTCGATCATGTACTGGATGGTTCCCTCAGATACTCTCGTGATAAAGGCTCTCTCTTTTTTTTCCAGATACTGATACTTATCGAGCACAGAACGGATCACAAGATGGCTGTAACTGCCCTCTTTTGTCACTTCCATCAGGATCCCGAGGATCAGTTCTCTCGTATTGACAGAATCAGTCACGGTCTCTTCCTCCAAATAACAGTACCAGACGCAGTAACTGTAAAATAGCTGCTGCCGCACTTGCCACATAAGTCAGTGCCGCTGCTTTTAACACTTTTTTCGTGTATGGGAGCTCACTGTCACTCAAAATGCCCTGCTCGCCTAAAATGCGCAATGCCCTTGCAGATGCATTAAACTCTACCGGCAATGTCACAAGCTGGAATATCACTGCAAAAGAGAAGCAGATGATTCCAAGATTGATCAGAACTGCCCCTGTATTTCTTGTAAAGAATAATCCGATCAGAATCAACGGCCATGCAAGTGTGGAACCAAGATTGGCTGCCGGAACAATCGCCGTGCGCAGTGTCAGTGGAAAATAGCTGTTCTGGTGCTGGATCGCATGTCCACACTCATGTGCTGCAACCCCGACGGCTGCAACCGATGTGGAATTGTATACAGAATCGGACAGATTCAGTGTCTTTGCAGACGGATTGTAATGGTCGGTCAGATTTCCGGATACATGCTGGATCGTCACATCATAAATTCCTGCGGAATTCAGGATTCTCTGTGCTGCCTGTGCGCCTGTCATTCCCGATGCACTGCGGTACTGGGAATATTTATTGTAAGTTGATTTTACTCTTGCGGAAGCGATCATGCAGATCACTGCTCCGATAATCACAAGAAAATAAGTTGGGTCAAATCCGTAATAATAATATGGCATAGTAATCATCCTTTCTTATCAGCAACGTTTTAAGAAACTGCCTTCTGTCACCTGGTATCCTCTTAAGAAGGCATCCGTTGTCATTCGTTTCTTTCCTTCTAACTGTACCTCTAATAAAGCTAATACTCCATTCCCCGTCTGGACTTCCAGTTCGTCCTTTGTCACTTTTAAAATACATCCCGGAGCGGCTTTCACCTCATGGGAAATGACTTTTGCGCGCCAGATCTTTAGGTTTTTGTCATCGATCCTTGTATATGCACTCGGCCATGGATTTAAGCCGCGCACCAGACGCTCAATCACCTCTGCATCTTTTGACCAGTCGATACTTCCCATCTCTTTCTGGATCTTTCCGGTGTGAGTTGCAAGCGCGTCATCCTGAGGTGTGTAAACAGCTGTACCATTTTCAATTGCTTCCATCGTTTTCACGCAAAGCTTTGCCCCTACTCCCGACAGCTTGTCAAACAGGCTTCCGCCTGTCTCATCCTCATCCACGATCACTTCCTGCTTCATGATCATATCCCCGGTATCAAGACCTTCATCCATACGCATGGTCGTGACGCCTGTGACCTGATCCCCGTTTAACACTGCCCACTGGATTGGGGCTGCACCACGGTATTTTGGCAGCAGGGACGCATGTACATTCACACATCCGAAACGCGGCATATCAAGGATTGCTTTTGGAATGATCTGTCCAAAAGCCTCTACAATGATGATATCCGCATTGTACTGTCTTAAATATTCTACGCTTTCCTCTGCACGGATTTTTGCCGGCTGATACACTTCAATCCCATGTGCAACCGCACATTCCTTCACCGGTGTGTACTTTAATGCCTTGCTTCTTCCAACCGCTTTATCCGGCTGTGAGACAACCAGCACTACTTCATGTCCTGCTTTTATAATTTCCTCTAATGTACCCACTGCAAAATCCGGGGTTCCCATAAATATAACTCTCATGATCCTCTCCTCGCTTCCGGTTTCTTTTCTACTTCTTCCCTCTGCGCCTATTCCTCTTCCTCATAGGTAACGTCATGAAGCTGACCTTCCACTTTTTCCACGTAAAGATGTCCGTCCAGATGATCGATCTCGTGGCACATGGCTCTTGCCATTAACTCTGTGCCCTCAATCTCATATTCTTCCATATTTTCATCAAATGCATGCACCTTCACATAATTTGGTCTTGTAACCTGTCCGGCTTTTCCGGGAATGCTCAAACATCCCTCATCGCCGGTCTGCTCCCCGGATGTCTCCAGAATAACCGGATTTACCATCACGACCGGGCCCTCGCCCACATCGATCACTACGATTCTTTTTAAGATACCCACCTGCGGTGCTGCAAGTCCAACACCGTTTGCCTCGTACATGGTATCTAACATGTCTTCGATCAGCTCTTTTGTGCGCGGTGTCAGCTCCTTCACAGGTTTACAGATTTTTTCTAATACAGGGTCTCCCTGTACACGGATTGTTCTAAGTGCCATAATGTCCTCCTTGTTTTTAAAAACCACTCATTGGATTAAAATCAAACTGTACGACCGTATCTTTAAATGCTTTATTATCACGCATGTAATGTTCGAGACGGTCTTTCAACTCAACCAGTGTCTGATAATCTTTTGTTTTTATATAAATCACCTTTTTATAGATGTCATTCACTTTTGCCACTGCCGGATCCGCAGGTCCTACCGGGAAAACCCGTTTCTTTTTAAAATCCTCTCCCACACGCTCCATTGCAGCTTTGATGTTCTCCTGCCACGTGTCGATCTCCTGCACCAGAAGCTTTGCGGAATCGTAAGCGGTCTGCTCCTGCTTTGATGCACATAAGATCACAAGCATATTCCAGACCGGCGGATATAAAAGCATCCTGCGGTATTCCATCTCCTGCTCATAAAACGCTTCATAATCCTGCTCTTTTGCAGTCTGCACACTGTAATGATCCGGCCGGTATGTCTGGATCACAACCTCTCCGGGTTCACTTCCGCGCCCTGCTCTTCCAGCCGCCTGCGTCAGCAGCTGGAAAGTGCGTTCCGCTGCATGGTAATCACTGACATATAATGACAGGTCTGCCGCCAGCACACCGACTAACGTCACATTCGGGAAATCATGTCCCTTGACGATCATCTGGGTTCCGATCAGAATATCGGCTTCCTGATTGGCAAAAGCAGATAAAATCTGTTCATAGCCTTCCTTGTTCCGCGTGGTGTCCATATCCATGCGGAGCACCCTCGCCTGTGGGAAACGTTCCTTGACGATCATCTCAATCTTCTGCGTACCCGCCTTAAATCCGCTGATATACCGCGAACCACACGCCGGACAGGTTTTCGGCATCGGTATCTCATATCCGCAGTAATGACAGACCATTTTTCCTTCCGGATGCTGTCTTGTCACATGCTGGCTTAGAGACACATCGCAATGCGGACATTTTAACACATGACCGCAGGCTCTGCAAGAGACAAAGCCTGCAACCCCTCTCCGGTTGATAAAAAGCATCATCTGCTGTCCCTTTTTCAGGCGGTCCTCCATCAGCTCCTGAAGCTGTACACTTAAAATGGAACGGTTGCCTGCTTTTAACTCTTCCCTTAAATCCACGACCTCTACTTTCGGGAGTGGTTTTTCTGCTACACGGTGCTTTAACTCTAACAGCTCATACTCCCCTGTTTTCGCCTTGTAATAACTTTCCACAGACGGAGTTGCCGAGCCAAGCACGACACTCGCACCGCACATTCTCGCACGCTCGATCGCAGTCTCCCTTGCATGGTATCTCGGAAGTGTCTCACTTTTATAACTGCTCTCGTGCTCTTCATCGATAATAATAAGCCCTAATTTTGAAAAAGGTGTGAACAACGCCGATCTTGGGCCTATCATAATATCCACGTCCCCGTTTTTTGCCCTCTCAAACTGGTCAAACCGCTCTCCCGGAGACAATCTGGAATTCATGATGGAAACCCTGTCTCCGAAACGGTTGTAAAACCGCATGACGGTCTGAAATGTCAGCGCGATCTCAGGGATCAGCACGATCGCCTGTTTTCCCTGCGCTAACATATGGGCGATCAGTTCCATGTACACTTCCGTCTTGCCGCTTCCGGTCACGCCTTTGATCAGATAGGTTTTTGCAATTTTCTGATCCAGATTCCGCTCAATCGCATCCACCACGGACTGCTGTTCTTCGTTTAACGTGAGATGATACCCCTTGCTGTCTAAATGTGACACCGGGTTGCGGTAGGACCGCTCACTGACCACCTCCACGATTCCCATGGTCTCTAATGCCCGAATCACCGTTCCCGAAACATTCAGCTTCTGTGTGATCATGCTCTGATCCATCTGTGGATTCTCAATCAGCGCAGACAACAGCCGCACACGCGCCTTCTGATGTTTCCGTTCAAATTCTGCAAGTTCACTTTTGGCTTCGATCTCCGTCAGCTTCAGGCGGACGCTTTTGTGTTCCACTGCATTGCTTTTTTTCTTAATCGGAATGACGGTTTTTAACGCATGGTTCATGGTCGCTCCATAGTTTTTCTTCATCCAGCCTGCCAGTGCGATCAACTGGCTTTCAATTGGAACGCTGTCTGTCACAATCCCGATAATTTCTTTGATCTTTGCCACCTCAAACTCCGGTTCATCCGTCAGTTCCACAACATATCCCTTGATGTTGCGCTTGCCAAATGGGACATACACCTGCATTCCAAGTGTCAGTTTTTCCTTCATTGCTTCCGGAATCCTATATTGAAATGTTTTATCTAATTTTTCATTGAATATATCAACAATGATATTCGCGTATTCCGCCATCCAGCGCCTCCTGTACTATTTTTCTGTCGTCTAACGGATATCGGATTCCTTTGATCTCCTGATAACTCTCGTGTCCTTTTCCGGCTAAAACAATAATATCCCTTTTCTCTGCCATCGAAACGGCATATTCCACTGCTGCCCTGCGGTCTGAGATCTTTATGTAAGATGGCTTTTCCCCTGCACACACTGCGCCACGCAGCCCATCCTCGATCTGGTCCATGATCCGCTCCGGATCCTCCCACCTTGGATTATCCGAGGTGATAATGGTAAAATCTGCCAGTCTGCCTGCCGTCTCTCCCATCTGATACCTTCTCAAAACAGAGCGGTTTCCTCCGCATCCAAAAATCACGATCAGCCTTGCCGGTTCAAATTTTCGTAATGTTTCGAGCAGATTCCGAAGACTCATCTCATTGTGGGCATAATCGATCAGGAACACATACCCGGTCCCAGCCGTCATGTTCTGACATCTTCCCGGCACGATCTGTTTTGCCAGCGCTGCTTTTATCTGCTCTCGGTCCACCTTAAAATGCCCTGCCACAGAAATGGCGGCAAGCGCATTATAGATATTAAACTGCCCCGGAAGCTGCATGACGATATCCTCTCTCCGCCACTCTCTTTTTACCGTAAAATGGCTTTGTAAGCTGCCCGATTCCATTCCATACCATTCGTCCTCCGCCATCACGTCCGAAGGATGCCGGATGGAGAAGTTCTCCACCTCGCAGGTATGTCCTGCAAGTATCTTATTCACATTCGGATCATCCTGATTCACAATGCCAATGCCACACTGCCGCATCAGCCTGCTTTTGCAGTACAGATACTCGGAAAAAGTTGCATGTTCCCCCTTTCCGATATGATCCGGTTCTATATTCAGAAAAACGCCGATATCAAAAAAAACATCTGCCGTGCGCTGCAATGCAATGCCCTGCGAGGACACCTCCATCACACAGCAGTCACATTCATTTTCCACCATACGGGAAAGAAGTCTGTGAATCTCGCACGATTCCGGCGTCGTGTTCCTCATCGCCTCGCTCCATCTTCCGTCATAGGAATCAATCGTTCCGATCATTCCCACCCGGTAACCGGCTTCCCTCAAAATCCCCGCCACTAAAAATGCTGTGGTCGTCTTGCCATTCGTGCCTGTGATGCCGATCATCTTCATTTTTTCTGCCGGATGATCAAAAAAAGCTGCCGAGAGCGCCGAGAGTGCTTTTCTGGTATCTCTCACTGCGACCACACAGATATTTCTGTCACGGATCAACTCATACACATTCACCTTCATATGTTCTGTCAGAATCACCGGTCCAGACCGGCTCTCGATCACATAGCGGTCATCCACAACAAGTACCGCTGCACCATGCTCCACCGCCTGTGGCACATATTCATGACCATTGTTCCGGTATCCATTTATGCAAACAAAAAGGGAGCCTTCTTTTACTTTTTCAGAATGACAACAGATATCCGTTATCTTCCGGTCATCGTCTCCCCTTACACTTTCGTATGAAATCTGTTTTAACAGACTGCGTAATAATTGCATACCGCTCCCCTGCCTAATGGCAGAATGTACTTTTTTTATTATATGACAAGAGGGCGGATTTTACAAGTTGTCCCATTCGATTCCATGTATGAAATCAATGGATCTGTGACATATTATATAAAAAAACAGGAGACTTTTATTATGCGGCGAAACTTTTTTATATGCGGACTCACGGGCTGGTGCCTTGAAATTCTTTTTACCTCCATTGGCAATTGCAGCCGGCATGACCTGCGCCTGATCGGGCAGACTTCCGTCTGGATGTTTCCCATTTACGGCATGGCATGTATCATCAAACCGCTGTACAGATACTTTAAAAAAATCCCTGCTCTCTTCCGGGGCATTATCTATTCCACAGGTATTTTCTGTTTTGAGTACTTAAGTGGTTCCCTGTTAAAAAAACACCATCTATGTCCCTGGGATTACAGCAATGCTCCCACAAACATAAATGGTGTCATCCGTCTTGACTATGCGCCGGTATGGATGGCTGCCGGACTGATCTTTGAGAAAATCCTCTCTAAGTAAGTTTTAGATCATGAATCCAGAGCATCCGACAGGTCCTGCGCAGCTCCAATGTCTAGTGTATTTAATGTGCGGCGTTTCATACGTGCCGCCTCTGATGCTTTCAAAAGATAATTTTTGACTTCCTTTGACTTTCTGATGTGGATCAGTTTCAGTTCCGCATTCGTGACATCCCCGGTGTAGCAGGTGATCGTTCCGAGCCCGAAAATGCGCTCCAACAGTGTCGTTGCCAACTTCACATCCTGTACCTTATACATGTAACAGTCATTTTCTTCCGTCTTTAACAGACCTTGATCGATCGTCAGCATGCTTGGTGTGATCGTATACTTTGTAAACGTCCATGGCAGACCGAAAAATAATAATCTCTTCCGCTCACAGTATTTTACTTCATCCTCGTCTTCTTCATGCATTGTCCTGATATCTTCAGCCATATGATACTCCTTTTTTCTCCGGATTCCTTTTCATCCTCATGATTATTTGATTATAGCTTTTTTTCTTTCAAACTGCAATATAAAAAGCCAACTGCCGCCCAAAAATTTCTGAAAATTTTATTATTTTATACCAATATAACGTAAATAATTTTTCTCTTGAATTTGGAAAATGATTATTATATGATAGTAAAAATGCCTGAGAGAAATATCATAATTTCTTATAAAAGAGCAGGTATTTATAAGGAGGTTTATATGCGTCATTTAATGAGTCCATTAGACTTCTCCGTCGAAGAGTTAGACAAACTCTTAGACCTTGCAAATGATATCGAGAAGTTTCCTGGCAAGTATGCCCATGCATGTGATGGCAAAAAGCTTGCAACATGTTTTTATGAGCCAAGTACACGAACAAGACTTAGTTTTGAAGCTGCCATGTTAAATCTTGGTGGTTCTGTTTTAGGTTTTTCCGATGCGAGTTGTTCTTCCGCATCCAAAGGTGAAAGTGTTTCTGATACGATCCGGATTATTTCCTGTTACGCAGATATCTGTGCTATGCGTCATCCAAAGGAAGGTGCACCTCTTGTAGCCTCCCAAAAATCCCGAATTCCAGTAATTAATGCCGGCGACGGTGGTCATCAGCATCCTACCCAGACATTGACGGACTTATTGACGATCCGGTCTTTAAAGGGCAGACTGTCCAACATGACGATTGGTCTCTGTGGCGACTTAAAATTCGGACGGACCGTACATTCACTGATCAATGCTCTCATCCGTTACCCGGGGATCAGGTTCGTACTCATCTCACCGGAAGAGTTAAAGATTCCAAGCTATATCCGCGAAGATGTATTGAGAGCCAACAATATTCCATTTGAAGAGGTGGAACGCTTAGAAGATGCAATGCCGGATCTTGATATTTTATATATGACACGTGTACAGAAGGAACGTTTCTTCAACGAAGAAGACTACGTGCGTTTGAAGAATTTCTATATTCTGACCAAAGCTAAAATGGATCTTGCAAAAGACGATATGTTAGTGCTTCACCCACTCCCTCGTGTCAATGAGATCTCTGTCGAAGTGGATGATGATCCAAGAGCTGCCTACTTCCGTCAGGCGCAGTACGGCGTCTATGTAAGGATGGCACTGATCCTGACATTGCTTGAAATCGATACTGCGAAGCTTTAAATCCACTGATGCAGACTCTGAATCAGTTTTTATGGATTTTGAATATTAAGATTTTTCGTGACGTCCGTCACAGATAGGAGTACACATGTTAAATATTAGTGGTATTCAGGAAGGTTTCGTCTTAGACCATATCCAGGCAGGAATGAGCCTTCAGATTTATCATGATCTGAAATTAGACCAGTTAGACTGCACCGTTGCCATCATTAAGAATGCAAAAAGCAATAAGATGGGTAAAAAGGACATTTTAAAAGTGGAATGCCCGGTTGAGGCATTAGACTTAGATATTCTCGGATTTATTGACCACAACATCACGGTCAATGTCATCAAGGATTCCAAGATCGTAGAGAAAAAGGAGCTTCACATGCCAAAACAGGTAAAGAATGTCATCCGTTGCAAAAACCCACGATGCATCACTTCCATCGAGCAGGAACTCGACCAGATCTTCCTTCTCACCGATGAGGCAAAAGAAGTTTACCGCTGCAAATACTGTGAAGAGAAATATACCAATCCAAACCGCAGATAAAAATACGGCACAAAAAAGTCCCCATTCAAGGGGACTTTTTTATATCGCAGATTTCATAATTTTTGTAAAAAATGATTCTCAGAATGGCCGCAGACAACAGCAGTTGCACAGCATATTCAAAAACAGGAGGCTTAGGCACCAGCTTCCGGAACTGGAATATGGTCTGTCATAATTATCACCCATGCTGGTGTACCATGTACCTCCAAATTCCAGATGTTGTAAAAACTGACGGTATTCAAAATTACTTGGCTCCATCTCGACAGCCCTTCCCGCATGCTGTTTTGCAACGATATTATTGCCGGCTCCCTGATTTGCCATTGCACTATAGTAGTACCATCGTGCGCTGCGCTCTGCAAATGGAATACCGTTCAAAACATTGAGTGCTTCCGCATAACAGCGGTTTGCGATATAATTTGCAGCCGCCTGCATCTGTGGGGAGTCATTCGCTGTTCTGTATCCCTGATTTCCACTGTAATTGTACCGATAGCCTCCACCACCTGCGGAGGAGGTGTTATATCCATAACTTCCACCAAAGCTTCCGCCCGACTGTTTTTCCTTCATGATCTGGTCATAGGCCTGCTGTACTTCCTTAAACTTCTCCTCAGCCTGTGCCTTATTCGGATTGTTAATATTAGCATCCGGGTGATATTTACGGCTTAAAGCCCGATATGCTTTTTTTATCTCATCATCCGAGGCACCCGGTGAAATACCGAGCACCTGATATGGATTCATCATATAATTCTCCTGTTACTTTTTCCTGTCTTCTTTTTTTCTCTTCGTCTTTTTCTCTTCCAGCTTCTTTTTTCTAAGCTGTAAGTATTCATATCTGCTCCATACACCGGAGTAGAGAATATTCCGCAAAATATCCGCATGCAGTAAAATCGGCAGACGCTCGAATGACTTGGCACACTCCGACATCATGCTCGTCAGCAGCAATTTACAGAATGTATCAAATTCCTGATCATTTTCTTTTTCCATGTATACAAGCGGATTATAGCAGTTCTTCTTCTGGTCTGCTTCATAGTCCTCGTATGCGTCCATCAGATAAATAAACTTACCCATATAAAATCCAAGGGTACGCATCTCCTCCTGCCACTCATCCTCCCGCCAGCACATGATCTCTCCAAGCATCTCACCGGTAAGACCTGCCACAAGATCGAGATTCGTCTCTTTGTTCTTCTCTGCTTCCGCTGTCTTACGCATGAATTCTTCCAAAGCCCTTACCTGTCTTGGATATTTTGACACGATACGAGTATAATCCTTATCGAGGATTTTTACAAACGCTTTTTTCGTGTAGGATTTCTCGTCCTTCCAGTCATCTAAAAGATTCTGGTATGCCAGGATCAGGTTCATGTCTGCGGCATACTCTGTCGCCTCATTGATGTAAGCCGTCCGTTTCTTCGTCGGGTGCAGCGGACAGGTGAACTCTGTCTCGGTGTTCTCCAGTTCATACAGTCCGGTCAGCAGAACGATCAGAAATGTCAGATCATAACTTAACAGCATCTGTCCTTTTGTGCCACAATTTGTTTTGAGTTTCTGGCAGAGTCCGCAGTAATATGCCTGATATATTTTTTTACTTTCTTCCGATAGTTCTTTTTGATTGATATTGATATAACCAAACAATGGAAAAATCTCCTTTTATTTTCAACTTTTTTTCACAAATTCTGTCCGGCATTTTGGACAGGTGATGCAGATTTTTCCTCTGCCTTTTGGCACTCTCACTTTCTGTTTACATTGCGGACATTTGTAAAATCTGTAGTTTTTTCTCTGTGCCAGATGCTTTTTGAACCGGTCCCACTTCACAGCCATCTGATATCTGTAGTTGAGATATTTCTGATTTTCTGCATATCTTGCGGAAATATTCTTCGAGAACATTCTCCATGTGGAATAGATCATCAGTGCGATCGCCAGCCAGTAAAAAATGCCAAGACGGCTGAACATCGACAAAAAAAGCAATACCAGTGCAGCAATGCTCTGTGCCTTTGCCAGTTCATCCGCCCCATATCTTCCAATCATAAAACGCTGTATTTTCTCCCTCATTGTTCCGACCTCCTATCAAGTGATTTTATGTTACGCTTCAAAGGAAATCGCGTCAACACACCTATTGTCTTTTAAGAAACATTTTAGATTTCTATAATAATTTAAAATAACTGTACTTTCTGACGCATGCCCACACCATCCTGTGCATAGCAGACAGCAGTATCCGAGTCGATCATACTCTTCATATAAAGGTCGTACACGGCATCGTCCATGGAGACCATTCCCTCTTTTCTGCAGCCGCGCATCACGGACGGTATCTGGAAATACTTCTGTTCCTTTATCAGGCTTTTTATCTCCTGGTTTGCCAAAAGAACTTCAAACGCCGCCACACGTCCGCCTCCATCCAGTCTCGGAAGAAGCTGCTGGGAAATAACGCCTGCCAGTACATCCGAAAGCTGTGAACGTATCTGATGCTGCCTGTGATCCGGGAAACATTCCACGATCCGTTCGATGGAAGCCACCGCATTTTGGGTCGGAAGTGCGGCAATCACAAGATGTCCCATCTCCGCCGCAGTCAGCGCAAGTGAAACCGTATCCAGATCTTCCATCTCACTGATCAGAATGACATCCATATCCTGTTTTAACGCAGCTTTTAATCCTGCTTCATAAGACCGGCTGTCAATGCCGATCTCCCGCTGCAGCACCATGGACTTTCCGCTCCGGAAAAGATACTCTGCCGGTTTTTCCAGTGTCAGGATCGACCGCTCATAATTAGAAGCAATATGGTCGATCATCGATGCCATCGTTGTTGTCCTTCCACTTCCGGATGCACCTGTCACAAGAATGAGTCCTCTTCTCTTCCCAGCCATCTGCACTGCCGACTCCGGAAGTCCAAGCATCTGCGGTGTCGGGATCTTCTCTACGAACAGACGGACAGACATTGCACACGTTCCACTCTGCCGGAACAGATTCACGCGGACACGCTTATTGAAAACCGGGCAGGAAAATTCAACCTCTCCATTTTCTTCGAATGTTTTCTGCTGTTTTTTGTCCAGCAATTTCTCTATGAGTTCCTCCATGGAAAAAGACACGTTCCATTCCTCTGTCATATCCACAAGCCTTCCATCTATCCGGAGCAGCAGCTGCTCTTTCGGCACATAATGGATATCGGAAGCTCCTTTTTTTCCTGCCTCTTCTAATATCTTATGAAATTCCTGTAAAGATCCGGTAGTATCACTCTGCATGATCGTCCTCAACTTTCTTCTATATATGATTGCCACGATTTTTTTGTATACACATTGCGGTGCACTTTTTGCAGGCGCAATGATAATTTCTACACTTACACCATCATACAACAATCCGGCATAAAAAAAAAGATGTCAGCTGACATCTTCTCTATCTAAAATAAGCAGGACGATAAGCCGGGTTATGTCCGTCTGCAAATGCAGACACGAATGATCATCTTTCTAGAATGACTGTTACCAGCCATTTCAAGCGACCTACCTAAAGCTGGCGGGCCACGTCAACGCTTTTGTTCGGTCTTGCTTCGAATGGGGTTTACATATGCCCCTCCTGTTACCAGAAAGGCGGTAGTCTCTTACACTGCCCTTCCACCCTTACCAGATTCTGGTCAAGCCAGAATCGGCGGTATATTTCTGTTGCACTTTCCTTGGAGTCGCCTCCACCGGACGTTATCCGGCATTCTGCCCTGTGAAGCCCGGACTTTCCTCACCTGCGGTCTTTCGACACTTGCAGCCGCGATCATTTGTCCTACTTATTTTAAAAACTGAAAGAACGCCGCAAAAACTTTGCGACGCTCCTTAATATACACTATTCCTTTAATTTTCGCAAGAAAATTTTTTTCGCAAGAAAATTTTTTTCGCAAGAAAATTTTTTCAATTGTATTTATACATTGAAACAACTTCCGCCGATAAATTCACGCAGAATGGAATTCTGGTTGATCCCATCGCTCGGCATTGGAAGGAAATAGTCCAGGAATTTCAGCAGACGCTTTGCCTCTAAATATTCCTGGCAGTCTTTGTCAATGGCAAAAAGCAATGGTTCCGCATACATTTTAAGAACCGCCAGTTCGTAGATGAGCGCGGAGTTAAACATCACATCTGCACCTTCCTGAAATGGGAAAATGTATTTTTCTTCTCCTCTGCGCACGGAATCCCACATGGCGATGGTTTCTTTTGCAGAGGTCCCGCGTGTCCGTGCATCGCGGACAATCCGCCGGATCAGTCTTCCGTCAGTCGTCGGCAGACAGTTATGTTCATCAATATTCAACTGCGTCAGCGCACTGATATAAATCTTAAACTTACTCTCAATCGGCAGGGAATAGGACAACTTATCATTCAGTCCGTGGATCCCCTCGATGACTAGCACATCATCCTTTCCAAGTGTCATAAGCTTATCTTTGTATTCCCTTTTACCTGTTTTGAAATTAAAAATTGGAAGATTGACCGTTTTTCCTGCCAGCAGTTCATTCATATCATGGTTGAATAATTCCACATCCAGCGCATCCAGACACTCAAGATCCAGTTCGCCGTTCTCATCCCTCGGACATGTATCCCGGTTCCTGTAATAATCATCCAGTGGAAATGGATGCGGATTCAGTCCTTTTGCAGCCAGCTGGATGGACAGTCTGTGGGAAAACGTTGTTTTTCCTGATGAGGATGGTCCTGCGATCATAATGAACTTCCGGTCTTTTGCTGAAACGATCTGTTCTGCCAGTCTTCCGATTCGCTCCTCAAACAATGCCTCCTGTGTCAGTATCATCTGCTGTGTTTTTCCGGCTGCGATCGCATCATTTAAGGCTCCGATCGTATCGATCTCAAGCATTTTTCCCCAGTCTCTGGATGTCTTTAACGTGTGGAACAGTTTTTCTGCCGGAACAAACGGTGCGACCTCTCTCGTATTTTTATCCGGGAACTGAAGCATAAATCCATCCGCATAAGGAATCACATCATAATAGCGCAGATATCCGGTCGATGGCACCATAAATCCGTAAAAATAATCCATGTAATGATCGAGTTTATAAATATTGACTCTGGAACTTCTCCGGTAGCGGAACAGTTTTTCCTTGTCTGTCATTCCAAGGTCATGAAACAGTGTCACGGCACCATCCGTATTGATACTCTCCTTGTGGATCTCAATATCGGAAACTACCATCTGATACATCTCATTCTTTAATTTATTGATTTCTGTCTCAGATACTTTCACAACTTCCTCTGTATCATTCTCCCACTTCACAAGTTCACAGTAATTTCCCTGTCCGATGGAGTATTTTACACGCACCGATATATTCCCTTTTCCCCAGAGATTATAGACTGCCTTCTGCATTAAAAGTGTCACGCTTCTGCGGTACGCCTTTTTCCCTGTCTTGTCTGCGGTTGTGAGAAATTCTACGGTTCCGTCTTCATCTGCACACTTATTTAATTCCCGCAGTCTCCTATTGTACAATACCAGAACAATATCATCCTGATACGCATCGCTGTAATCCTGCGCAATGTGCAAAAAACTTGTTCCTGACGGATACTCTTTTTTCTCCCCCTGGATTGTTAACATAACTTTTTTTCCGTTCATCGTAATCCCCCTTTTCCGTGAAAACAAAATACGAAACCTAATAAACTTAAGTTTCGTATTTTGCTTTTCTTATTTTTCTTATAAATTACTGCTGGATCAATGTCACACTGACTGTACCGGTTCTTAAATCTGCTACTGCTGAAATCTGCAATGGCGTATTATAAATATTCACAAATCTTAAGTCGTAATAATTACCTGCAATTGTCGCATCTCTGCCTTCTGGAAGATATGGAACCGGGAGAGAATGTGGGTGACGCTCAGTCGCCGGGATTCCTCCGTTTAACATTGCAGAATACATGGTAGAAGATACCTGACAGATACCTCCGCCTGTTCCTGTTGAATGTTTACCACTCACATAGATCGGCGCTTCCACATAACCGTTTGCTGCCGTTCTTGGTAAGATTGTTTTGTTAAAGGAAAACTCTTCCCCTGGCTGAATGACTACACCGTTGATTCTGGAAGCTGCCACTGCAATGTTGGTTGCTCTGGAAGCTCTCGGATCAAACTTTGTTGTGCAGGAACCACGGACAATCGCTGCCTGTGCTCCCTCTCCAGCCGAGATCAGTGTCGTTGCATTTCTTCCCTCTGCTGCACCGTTTGCCGCATAATGGGCACAGTAGGATGCAAGGTCATTGCCGAATGCTGCCTGAAGATCCGGGTAATTGGCTCTGTAAATTGCAACATTGAAATTAGCGCAGCCTGATCTTCCCTCATAAATGCCGGAAGATACAAAATGATTGAACAACTTCTGTGCATCATATCCAAACGCCGCCTGAAGATCCGGGTTGGAATTATAATAATATTCTGCATCAAATACTGCCTGATATGCACCTGTATTTGATGATTTCTTTGCTGCATTTGCCGTGACAGTGCTTCCGGACAACAACACCATGCACAATGCAATGGATAAAATCTGTATTACTTTCTTTTTCATAAGAAACTCCCTTCTTTGGTATCATATTATCCCAGACCATACGTTACTCTGGTAAATTATGGTAAGATATATGTAGTATAACACTTTTAAGGATTTTCTACAATCGTTCCTTCACGATATGCCTGAAGTAAATTTTCAAGATCACGGATATTTTCCCGCATCACTTTTCCATTATCTGTGTCTGCAACCGTTTTCCGTCTCACAACATGCTGCACCAGAATCGTATGTGATACAATATCATTTCCTTCCGAAACAGCTTTTTCCACGGATTCAAAAGGCTCATGCGCCGCCAGTACAAGACCATATGAATTGTAGATCAATGTGTACCCGGCAATTCCGGTCTTGGGCTGATAAGCCTTGGAAAAGCCGCCATCTATGATGAGAAGCTTGCCCCCGCACTTCACCGGGGACTCTCCTTTTTTTGCCTCGATTGGGATATGTCCATTGACAATATGCGCCTCCTGGCCGGATAGTCCAAACTCTGCGAGGATCGCATTTACGACCTCTTCTTTTTCCAGCAGCCGGTAATACGGATTTTTCGGTTCCACATGTGTCGCTTTCTCTGCCACAAAATACCGCTCGAACGTTGTCATCTTATCTTTGCCAAACACCGGTGAATTTTTATTTTCCCAGATAAACCAGAGAATGTCTGATCCCTTTTTCTTCTCTTCCGGGTCAATGGCGTAATAACCTTTTCTGGCGTAGCTTTCTAACACATCGTACAACGCTTTTCCGGCATATTCAGTCCCATAAATATTGACTTTGGTAAAAGAACCATCCTCATTCAGCGGCACACAGCCGTGATACAGAAGATTTCCATTGTATACATGATACAGGCTTCCCTTGGTAAAAAGAAAACGCACCTGTCTCTGTAATTTTTCACAATTTAAAAATGCGGCAGTCAGACGTTCCATCACATCTGCCTCATCCGCCGAAAGCTCATACGGATGTTCCCAGTCAATGGTTGGAAAATTCAGATCCCGGAGCGGATATTTCTTCCCTTCGATCAGGACTGTACCGGCTGCCATGTCTATCTTATCGAGCAGTAAACGATTCTCCATTCCAAATTCCGGGTGTCCCACGATCATCTGTCCTTCCAGCTTAAACTGCATGATGGCGATCGCCTTGTGCATTTTCTCATCGAGCATTGCATCCCGGACATCGTATTCCTCTTCCCGGTAATCCAGCTTAAAACAGCTGCATGGATCTTTGTCATAACGGTTCATTGCCAGTCTCGCAAGCGGCACCAGATTGATCCCATATCCATCCTCCAGCAGATTCAGATTGCCGTATTTTGCGGAGATGCGGATCACGTTGCAGATCAGCGCCTGATTGCCCGCTGCTGCACCCATCCACGAGATATCATGGTTTCCCCACTGGATATCCACGGAATGATGTGACATTAATGTATCCATAATCAGGTTTGGATACGGTCCTCTGTCAAAAATATCGCCGACAACATGCAGATGATCCACTACAAGTCTGCGGATAAGGTTGCAGAACGCCACCACAAGTTCTGCTGCCCTGCCTGTCCGGATCACCGAATGGATAATTTCATTATAATATGCCTCCTGATCGGATACATCCGGTCTTCCGGTCAGAAGTTCCTCGATCACATAGGCAAAATCTTTCGGAAGCGCCTTGCGCACCTTGGAACGGGTGTACTTGGAAGACGCTCCTTTGCAGATCCTGATCAGGCGGTACAATGTGACCTTGTACCAGTCCTCCATGTTCTCCTCGGTCTTTATCACCTGCTCCATCTTCTGTTCCGGGTAATAGATCAGTGTGGCGATCGATTTCTTTTCTGCCTGACTGATGGCATTCCCGAACTCGTCCTCGATTTTTCTCTTGATCGCTCCGGAACCGTTCTTTAATACATGTTGAAACTGGTCATATTCGCCATGGATATCCGTGATAAAATGTTCGGTTCCTTTCGGCAGGCTTAAAATCGCCTGTAAATTGATAATCTCTGTGGCGGCCGCCGCCACGGTCGGATACTGCTTTGCAAGACTTTTTAAATAACGTAAATCGGTCTGTTCCATCCGTCACCATCCTGTTTTTATTCTGTGTACTGATTTATACTTCATTCATCATTGCGCCTGAATGACATCGCTCATATCATAAAATCCTGCCGGCTTTCCTGCAAGGAATTTTGCCGCCTGCACTGCTCCCTTGGCAAAAACTGCCTTGGAATATGCCGTGTGCTTAAATTCGATCACTTCGTCCTGTCCGGCAAAGATCACTTCATGCTCTCCCACGATATTTCCACCACGCACTGCAGAAATTCCGATCTCGTATTTCTCTCTCTTCTTTCTCTCCCGGCTTCTGTCATAAACATAGGCATACTTCTCATTCAAAGCCTCATTCATAGAGTCTGCCAAAGCCAGAGCTGTTCCGCTCGGTGCATCCAATTTCTGATTGTGGTGTTTCTCCACGATCTCCATATCGAAACCTGCCGGTGCGAGCGTTAAAGCCGCCTTTTTCAAAAGTTCCATCAGCATATTGATGCCGAGTGACATATTAGCTGATTTTAAGACTGCCACATGTCCGCTGACCTGTTTTACTTTTGCGAGCTGTTCCTCGGACAAACCGGTCGTGCACAATACAACCGGCACCTGTTTTTCCTCACAGTAGATGAGCAGATCGTCCACTGCCTTTGCATTTGAGAAATCAATCACTGCATCTGCCTTCACGTCGCAGACGGAGATATTCGGAAATACCGGATAATCATTTTTGATCCCGTCATACAGATCAATACCTGCCACGATCTCAATTTCCGGATCATCCTTGCACATCTCCGTGATCGTCTGTCCCATTTTTCCATTGCATCCATGCATAATTACTTTTGTCATACTTAAAAATCCACCTTTCGAATTTTATCTTTGGATACGATTTATCAAAAAATCCAAAAAGACTGCCGCACCCGGATACGACAGTCTCTTCCTTTTAATCTAAAATGCCATATGCTTTCATTGCATCTGCCAAAACAGTTGCATTTGCATCGGTCATCTCCGTCAAAGGAGAACGAAGTGTTCCAACTTCTCTTCCCATGAGGTTTAACGCTTTCTTCACCGGAATCGGGTTGACCTCTGAGAATAATGCACTGACAAGCGGCTGTGCCTCTCTCTGTATCTTCATTGCAGTCTGTAAGTCTCCGTCAAAGAAACTCTGGCACATGCCATGTACTTTGGCAGGTGCAACATTTGACCATACAGAGATCACTCCGATTGCACCGATCGCCATAAGCGGAACTACGATTCCATCCTCGCCGGAATAAAGGTCGATCCTGCCATCGGTCAGATACATTAACTGTGATGCCTGTGCAACACTTCCTGTCGCCTCTTTGATTGCTACTACATTTTCAACTTCCTTAAAAATCTTTGCTGCTGTCTCCGGAAGAATATTGCATCCGGTTCTTCCAGGTACATTATACATGATGATCGGTAACTTTGTACACTCTGCAATTTCAGAATAATAACGTACCAGACCGCCCTGTGTACATTTATTATAATAAGGTGTCACTGCAAGGATTCCGTCCGCTCCTGCTTCCTCTGCTTCCTGTGTCAGATAAATTGCTTCTCTTGTGCAGTTCGAACCGGAACCAGCCACAACTGGTACACGGTGTTTTGCAAATTCTACTGCTGCTTTGATCACTTTACTGTGCTCTTCCATGGTCAGTGTGGAACTCTCTCCTGTCGTTCCTGCAATGATGATTGCATCTGTTCCCTGGTCGATCTGCCATTCGATCAGTTCCTGTAACTTTTCGTAATTGACTTCTTCATTTTCTTTCATCGGTGTGACGATTGCTACACCTGCTCCTTTAAAAATAGACATTGCATTCTCCTCCTATCGCCATTATACGCACTGCAATTTTTTTTGTTAAAAATGTTGCTACAGTAAAGTAAAAAAAGACCGGCTGACGAGCCGGTCTCAAAATTCTAATATTATACGCATTCTGCATCTTTGCAAATCTGCCTAGAATCTGATAGCTCCCCATCTCAAATGATCTCCATTCAGATGACAGTCATAAAGTTCTTCACTTTATGCCCAAGTAATATGCCTTCAGGCTGCATACCCTTTCGGCGTACTTTCCTTTTGCTTCTTATCAACTGTTCCTGACACATCCAAAAAGCGACTCATAAAGCACGCGACCTCTACCAAGCAATATTTTCATTGCGTAAATCATAACACCATCTTATTCCATTGTCAATGCACGATTTCCCTATCAATATCTACTCTCAGGAATGATTTCCCTGTTAACATCTACTCTTCGTCTTCGATAAATTCCACTTTGCTCACGGAAACTTCATATGCCACACGCTTTTCCGTCTCTGTCTCGCTCAGTTTCTTCACATACTCCCTGCTCTGGATACGTCCCCATACCTGAACATGCCCACCGACTTCAAAACCGGATGCAAACCTTGCATTTCTTCCCCAGCAGATACATGGAATATAATCCGATTTTCCATAAGAGCGGTTCACTGCGATCAAAAGGTCTGCAATCTCTCTTCCAAGCGGTGTTTTCCGGTAAATCGGATCTTTGCAGATGTAGCCATCCAGAAAAATCTGGTTCGTCTTGACATCCTCATCGATCTCATCTAACAATTCCAGTTCCCTTACAAAAACGGATAAAACAAGACGGTTCTTTTTTTCCTCATGCCGGTTGAATGACCGGAACTGTCCCATAACATATATGGTCTGACCAATATAGTCCTCATTCACGTCAATGAGCCGTTCTGAGATCATCAGTGGTATGTAATCCATAAAATTGCTCAGCCGGTTGACTGCGACATCTACCACATAAAAGCCCTCTCCATACACTTCGTGGCTGAATCTGAAATCAGAAACAATCTCTCCCACAATTGACACCTGGTTATTTTCAAAAATTTTATCTGCCATGAATTTTTCTCCCTTCCTCTTATCACCGGAATCGACCGGTGATTTGCCTGACAACTATGGTTTTACCATTTCCTTCCAGAAAAAATTTCGTGTAACTTGTCGATAAGTTTTTTATATTGTTTTGAAAAAAAATATTGCTGCCTACTTGCGTTCTCATAAAATTGTGATAGAATATATGGGTTCGAGTTAATTTATAAGCTATATTAATAGGAAAAGACAGGATTTATTTCCAGATAATTTCTTTTCCGCACAGAAGAAAGAGAGATTTTTTATGAAGCAGAAACGTGAAGACGTACGTAACATAGCAATCATCGCCCACGTTGACCATGGCAAAACAACACTGGTCGATGAACTTTTAAAACAGAGTGGTGTATTCCGTGAGAATCAGGAAGTTGCTGAACGTGTCATGGACTCCAACGATATTGAGAAGGAACGTGGTATCACAATCCTCTCCAAAAATACAGCGATCACTTACAAAGGAACAAAGATCAACATCATCGACACTCCTGGCCACGCCGATTTCGGTGGCGAGGTAGAGCGTGTCCTTAAAATGGTAAACGGTGTTATCCTTGTCGTTGACGCATTTGAAGGTGTTATGCCTCAGACCAAATTCGTTTTGATGAAAGCTCTGGATTTAAAACTCCCGGTTATCGTCTGTGTCAATAAAGTAGACCGCCCGGAAGCCCGTCCAAACGAAGTTGTGGACGAAGTATTAGAGTTATTTATGGATCTGGATGCCTCTGACGAGCAGTTAGACTGCCCATTCCTTTTTGCTTCCGCAAGAGACGGTTATGCCGTTCGTGAAATCCACGACCTTGTAAACAACAAAAAAGATATGACACCATTATTTGAAACCATTTTAGATTACATTCCTGCTCCGGAAGGTGATCCTGAAGCACCGACACAGGTACTGATCAGTACCATTGATTACAATGAATACGTTGGACGTATCGGTATCGGTAAGATCGACAATGGTTCCCTGAAAGTAAATCAGGAAGCGGTCGTAGTCAACCATCACGATCCTGACAAAAAGAAAAAAGTCCGCATCAGCAAATTATATGAATTTGACGGATTAAATAAAGTAGATGTCGAAGAAGCAAATATTGGTTCCATCGTTGCAATTTCCGGTATTGCTGATATTCACATCGGTGATACGATCTGTTCTGTGGAGAACCCGGTTGCGATCCCATTCCAGAAGATCTCCGAGCCGACTCTTTCCATGAACTTCATCGTAAATGACAGTCCATTGGCAGGTCAGGAAGGAAAGTTTATCACTTCCCGCCCCTTAAGAGACCGTTTATTCCGCGAGTTAAATACAGACGTTTCCCTTCGTGTAGAGGAGACCGATTCCCCGGACAGCTACAAAGTATCGGGCCGCGGCGAATTACATTTATCTGTATTGATTGAAAATATGCGTCGTGAGGGATATGAGTTTGCCGTAAGTAAGGCTGAAGTATTATATCACACAGACGAAAACGGCAAGAAATTAGAACCTATGGAACTTGCCTATGTCGATGTTCCGGATGAGTATACCGGTGCTGTTATCGACAAGTTAAGCCAGCGCAAAGGTGAAATGATCAATATGAAACCTCTGACCGGCGGATATACAAGACTTGAGTTCAATATCCCATCCCGCGGTCTGATCGGTTACAGAGGCGAATTTATGACCGATACCAGAGGTAATGGTATTATCAACACCATTTTCAATGGCTATGATACTTACCGCGGAGATATTGCTTACCGTCAGCTTGGTTCGCTGATCGCATTCGAATCCGGTGAATCCGTCACTTACGGTCTGTTCTCTGCACAGGATCGCGGTACTTTATTCATCGGACCTGGTGAAAAAGTATATGCAGGTATGGTCATCGGTTCCTGCTCCAGAAACGAGGATATCGAATTAAACGTTTGTAAGAAGAAACACCTTACCAATACACGTTCCTCTTCCGCTGACGAAGCATTGACTTTAGTTCCGCCTAAGATTTTAAGCTTAGAGCAGGCACTTGACTTCATCGATGTCGACGAGTTATTGGAGGTTACTCCGAAATCTCTTCGTATCCGTAAGAGAATTTTGGATCCAACTTTAAGAAAAAGAGCGAATTTTAAGAAATAAAAAACGGCTCTACGCCTTTTTTCCAGAAACTATAAAAACCTATGCAACATTCAACGACAAACAGGAGAATATGTATGAAAAAAATATGTACATTTTTCGGATTGCTGATATCCATGTGTCTGTTGCTAAATGTCGGTTTTAGCTCTCTGTCCGTAAAGGGCGCAGCTGCCGGGAATACAGAACAGACTTCCGATTCAAACTTTACAAATTTAATCGTATTTGCCAGATTTGCAGATGAGAATGAATTTGTGAATGATATTTATCAAGGTGTCTCTGTGCGGGAGATCATAGACAATTCCTATAACACTGCCTATTATTCCGTGGGCGATTACTACCGGAATGCGTCCTCAGACAAATTGCGCATGAATAGTCTTTATCTGTTTGATAACGGCGGTTCCCTGCAGTTAAAACATGAACGCGGATACTATGCCAGTTACAGCAATGATAATGAAATCGGTTATAAAACGAGTAAAGAAAAAGCCTACCGCATGTACGAACTGCGCACCGATTGGTCTGCTGCCATAAACAAAGCGATCCAGAATGGAAACACCATTACGAATTACGATGGCAGCAAGACATATTCTTATGAGGATCTTGACAAAAACCGGGATGGAAAGATCGATTCCATTACTGTTATCTATAAAAACACGACACAAAATATTGTGATAAACCGCTCTGATCCGCTTTGGAACTATAAGGATTATGCAGACTATGTGGAGATCAATCTTGGCGATGGCAGGATGCTTCAAAGCCAATATTATGTACAGGTCATAAATAACTACTCAACTCTGTATATGGCAAACAATGATCAAAAACCGATCGTTTCATTGAAGTCTCCGATCCATGAAATGGGGCATATATTTGGTCTGCTGGATTTATACAATTCGTCAAATCAAACGCCGGTTTATTTCATGTCTGCCATGGCAAATGCCATCTCACCTGTTCCACAGGGACTTTCGATCAAAGAAAAAGAGGCTCTGGGATGGACAGACCATAGTACTCTAAAGACGATCACAGAACCGGGTAAATACAAAGTAAAGCTCAGCGGCACAGCCACCGGTACTGACGACTGTATCGGATATAAAGCAGGCATTCCGGAACTGAACAGGACACTGTATCTGGAATACAGAAACTTCTCAACAGATGGCAGCAAATATGATAAGTCAGAGAAGCAGCTGACCAATTCAGAAACATCAAACATAAAATCCGGTTTAGTCTGTTATCTTGCACAACCTGACATCCGCTTTCCAAGCAATCTAAATGGAAAACCGGGAAATTGGGCACTGGAAGTTATGGGCGGTACACAATCCACTAAATCTGATGCAGCCCTTGGCTTAAATGATTCGCTTCAGGTTACAGACAAACTCAAAGTGACTGTCACTGCTATAGAAGGGGAAGTCCTTACCTTTCAAATCGAAGGGGAAATGGAACAACATGTCCATTCCGGTGGACAGGCGACCTGCACGAAAAAAGCCGTCTGTGAAGAATGTAGGGAGGAATACGGAGAAATAGATCCAACATGCCATTTGAATCTCCAGCGACAGGGCTTTAAAGAGCCAACACAGGAGGAAACCGGATATACCGGTGATCTGGTATGTACAGATTGTCATACCATAGTAGAAGCTGGTGAGGTCATTGATAAATTACCAGTCACTCCACCTGAAGGAAAACCGGAACCGGAAATACCGCCTGTGGTTCCTGATAAGCCACCGGTCATGCTGGAAGGTGACAAAGCAGAAGTGAGCAAAAATCCAGACAATCACTCCGGTGCAGTATTTCGTTCAGATGCATCCTTTGATACCTTTGTCCGGGTAATGGTAGATAATATTGAATTAGTGAGGGACAGAGACTATACTGCCCGCTCCGGAAGTACTATCATAACTTTACTTCCATCCTTCCTTGCCGGTCTTTCCGAAGGAGCTCACAACATTGCCATTGAATCAACAACCGGAACGGCAACGGCGGATTTTTCTGTAATTTCAGATCCTGCCCCGGCGCCACCAGCTCCGGTACCACCGGCATCCGCACCTGTGCCACCGGCATCAGGTAATACAAACACTGATGATTCATCTACAGATACTGTGGCTGATCCGGTTTCCGAAACTGCTTCTACAGCCGGATCTGCCAATGTATCCGGCAACAGTTCTTTACCTGATACCGCTCAGATGAAGAAAGACTCCTCCGGCACGGACATAAAATCACCGCAATGTGGAGAGAAAAACTGTTTCACTCTCTTATTGGAAGATTTCATAGAAATATTAAAAAAAGTATTATTATTCTTAGGTTTTTCATCTAAGATCTGAAAAAACACACAGGACAGCTCCTATGTTAAGCTGTCCTGTGTGTTTTTTTTCAAAAGTAATTGATATATTTTCTGCCCGTCATAATCCGGTGCGTTCTGCCGAAGTATATCATAAATCTGCTCAATGACTGACGCATTTAATATCAATTCTTCGACCTAAATGTATCTTTAATTCTTCAAAATCCAGCAAAGTCCAATCTAATTGTTGCGTTTCTGAAGATAAGGAAAAACTATTATCATCTTCGTATTCCGTCTGTGCAATATTTTTTCCGTAACCTTTTTCTACTATTGGCTTCGATTTATTAAAGGTACAAGAACACAATCCAATTATAATAAAAAGGTAACAAAACAAAAAAAGCTTCTTCATATACCTGCCTCTTCACAATTAATACCTTATTGTTCAGCAGACACTAATCATTTATACTATATTTTTGTACAAATTCCTGTTCAAATTCGGATTCTGTATATGTATATACAGCATGAAAATATAACTTTTCAAACTTTTCAAGGTTGAAACGCACAAATCTCTTTCCACCCTTTTTCATAAAATGCTTTCCAATTGCTACTCGAGATTTATCCTCTTTTACGTCAGTTTTATTGGGATTCTTTTCTTCATTATAAACTAAAATAAAATTTACATTATTTCTACAAAATGAAACCCCCTCATCTACTATATCTGTAAATATCAACAAACTATCATATATTTTATTGTATACATTATAAATTACATTACTCTGTATTTTTCCATTTTTAAACTCAATAAAATAGTAATTGCCTGTTTCTGATAAATAAAGAGCATCATTCGAACATGGTGTCTCTGATACTCCTAATTTTTTTGCATATTTTTCTTTTACTTTATCAAAATTTACCACTTGCAAATCTGATTCTGTCATATAACTGATCTCTTTGCTGTCTGAATCTTTAGATGTCTCTTTTAATGAAGATAAACTATTCTTAAAAAGTTCAAATTTATCATATCGTGTTTCCATTGCTATACTCCAAATTCTCCAAATCCTGTAATGGTCTAGCCAACTTTTCATATATCAGTTCTGTCTGATCTGTTACATCCTTAATATTGGTTCTTCCCTCATTGTCATCTGTCAGATAAAATTTACATTTCTTTTCAATCCCATATTTTTTTACATATACCTCGATTGCATTTAAAAAATAAGGACTATGTGTATTTAACAAAATATTTACACCAAATTCTTTCTGAATCAATACGATAACTTCTGCAAACTTTAATTGCCACTCAGGATGTAAGTGTATCTCTGGTTCATCTAATATTACTACACCATTATCATTAATACTTCCATTTCTTAATAGTGTTTTTAAAATAATAAAACTTTTTATTCCAGTTGATAAATTAGACATTTCAAGTGTACCATTCAGTTCACTTGTTCTATAACTATAATTTCCTCCATCTTCCGATACAGTTAAATCTCCATCACATATACCATTCATTGTTTCAAAAATTCGCTCAAGTTTTTTATTTACCAAGATTTCATCCAGAGCACCAAAATCTCTTGTATCCTTAACCCTTACAATCTTATCCAGTAAACTGTCTCTATGATTCAAACCATAAGCACTCCGATATGGCAATAAATCTTGTAAATCATCCAATACAAATGGATCATCTATATAGATAATCTCCTTATTCAAACTCATATCCTGTATAATATTTATGTTTTCATTATTGATCACTTCAAATTCGATCTTGCTGTTTCTTATTTCCAGCTGAATTTTTGAATAATTACTCTCATTATTTAAAAATCCTATTTTCATTCCAAATTCAGAGTCCAATGTTCTTTGCAAAATTGCCCTGCGTATTTCTGTATCTTCAATAAATAGGACAGAATATATTTTGTCTGCTAATTGCTCTAATGTATCCTGATATGCAATTGCATCAAAATTTATTTCTCGATTTTCAAAAAAATTTTCAATTGCTTTTCTAATGATTCTGGAATCTCCAACATACTGCTCCTTATTGTGCACAAATTCCGCTGCGAGATCATGTACAGAATACTTTCTTCCTGCACGATTAAAGGTTTCATGATAAAAATTGGCAATATGACGTCCTATTGTATTAATCCGTTCTTGACTTATCTGCCTTTCTATTTTATAAAAAGATTCAAAAATGCAGAATAACATTTTCCCTACTGTGCTTTTTCCTGTGTTGTTTTCTCCAGCAATTAACGTTATTCCATCTAACTTAATATCTGCTTCTTGCACTTTTCCAACATTTTCTAAAATTAGTCTCATATTACTTCCTATTCTTCCACCTTAATAATTTTATATTACTCAGCTATACTATTATTAGTTAAATTCATTATCAATATTATATTGCTTGTATAAAATTATTGCAAGTTTACCATATTATTTAATATTACACCCCAGTTACATCAGTCATTCCTCTGCCCAGCAGAAAAATGACCTTATTTACTGTGAAATTAACTTTACATTACAGACAGAAAATCTATCTTCTGACCACTCTAACTCTATTTGCAATTCCTCTGGCAGACGATAAAACAGTTTCTCATATAAAATTAATTTTTGATCTCTGACATCTGCTCTCCAAGCCATATTTTCTTCTTTACCCGTATCTTCCCCATACTCCACAAAATAACTATCATACACTTCTCTCTCATCAACAGGAATTGTATAAAACTCCTCAAAATTCAAACAGCGGCTGGAAATGTTCACTTCATACTTATGATCTGTTTTTTTACAAGAAACCGGAAACCTAATTTCTGTCGTCTGATTTTCCGTCCATTCGACATTTTTATATGTTCCATTTTCACTCATAAAAACTGCAATTTTGCTTCCACTTTCCGGATAATCGCTCCCCATATCCTGCCCAATATATACAATATCCTTCATTCCATCCGCATTAAAATCTTCTGTCAGAATGGATATCCCAATCCATGCGCTCTCAAATGGTCCAATTTCTAACAACTCCCCACTTCCAAATATGATTGCATACATTTTTCTCCCGTCTTGGAGAAAATATTGAAGAACTCTGTCTTCTTGACCATCTCCATCGAAATCCCTATGAACAAATTCTCCTTGTAATACATCCACCAAATCTAAATATCCTTCATAGTCAAACAGAAAATCCACATATCCCACCGATGTTGTTTCTTCTGGGAATTGCGATACATCTCTTCCATCCATTAACTTTGGCTTTACTTTCTTACAAGATAAAATGAAAAGAATGAAAATCATTATGACAATTAAAACACTTCGAATGAATCTTTTTTTATAATACTTTGTTTCATATTCGTACCTCATTTACAACTTTAAAACTATTTTTTTAGTTTTATTTATCATAAAATAAATATATTTTTTCAATATCAGGTTTCAAATTTATGGATTTATTGCTTCTTAATAAATAGATTTGCAAATCAATAAATAGAAAAGAGGAAAATTTTATGATTAATTACGGAGCACCTTTAACCTACAGTCAATGGACAAATGCCTGGAATGATTCCAGCATATCTGATATTGATTGTCTCGCACGAGTAATTTATGCTGAAGACACAAGGTATATTGATGGAGAATACGCCGTTGCTAAGGAAATATACAACAGAAAGCATAGTGGCAATCCAAAACTGTTTTCCAGAGACAAGAAAAATTTAACTTGGAAAAACATCTTATTCAATGGGCATTATGATACAGCAACTGGACCAGCTAAGAATTGTCAGAATGCCATGTGTCCTACTATGGGCAACGAATGGACGAATTGCATTGCACGCGCAACAGAACTAGTGAACGGTGGGGTTCCTTCTTCATCACTCGGTTTCCAGAAATATCACCGAGCATCATCTGTTGACGTTAGTTCGTTTGATAAAGTGGACACTTCTACAATTAAAACTATCGGCGGAAATACCTTTTTTGACTATCTGTAAAACTAATTAGAATCATTGAAAAGTAATTATTTTTCAAAATGGGGTTGCAAAAATGCAACCCCATTTACATGTCATGGTATGATTCTATATTTACCTTGTATATTTTCCTTGTATATTTTCCTTACCTGAATCACATCAAAGTTGCATTTTTTTCTAAAAGTAATTGATATATTTTCTGCACATCATAATCCGGTGCGTTCTGCCGAATTATATCATAAATCTGCTCAATGACTGACGGATTTTCTTCCAGCATATCTGCTGTTTCAGCCACAGAACATCCTTTTTTGTACTTTTTCATGATCTGCTCAATCATTTTAGATGCTTCGCCCTTCGCTCTTCCTTCTGCTTCGCCCTGTGCCCTCGCTTCCGCTTCACATTTATGAAATTGGTCTGCGAAAATTTCTTTTATTACATCACTCATGTTTCCTTCTTCCTCCACTTCTTTCCAGTTTGCGCGCATGACGGTATCTGCCAGTGCCTGGAACAATTTTGAATCCCTGTTTTTCTCATATTGTTCCATAAATAATTTAATTTCTCCACCAGACTTCAAATTGTTGCGAAGTTTATTCAGCCAGTAATTATTTTCGATTGACAATTCCGGTACGATAATAAGCTGTATTGGAATTCCATCTCCATAGAGATAATAGATACCATTTTCGATATTTTTCACATTCATATTTCTCTCATTTTGAAGATTTCTCAACATTTGCCGCGGATAATGATAACATACGAACGTAATCGTCAATTCTTCTGCCGGAATCTGGTTCACTTTCTCGACTTCCGTTTTGTAAATACAGGTATAACCATAGACTTTATAAAAATCATCAATGTTCAAATGATCTTCCGGTGACTTATACTCGATAATGTTATGCTGCCGGAAAATCCTTCCAATATTTTTCCTGATTTTTACCTTCTTCTCATTTTTGACCAACACATCGATCTGCATTGGTTTCTTCGAAAGCAAATGTTCCGGCTCAAAAGTCAGATACTTTGCCTCTTCTCCCAGTTCAATCTGCAACGCCGCATCAAACGCAGGATGCCATTGGATTTTTTCTCCTTCTGTGTTCAATCATGTTCCCCCTTTATCATAATAGAATCTGCTTTGTTTTTCAACGCATAAGAAGCATTTTCTATGTTAAAAATATAACAAAAAAAATGAGAATCTATATGCATTGCTGTTCTTCATCAAAATGGAATCTCGTGCCGAACCGGCTGTGAAATTTGAGATTATATCCTTTACCACTAAAAGCTGGGTTTGGATTTGCAGACAAGAAAATATAGAACCCTTTATTTGTCTGCGACTTTGATGTGATTCCAAGTATAAAGGGTTCTGTGTGGAATGTCAACAAGTATCTACTGTTGCCACCTCTCTTAAATAAATCTCTTTATTACATTCATTTTTTCAATTGAAAGTTTATCAATCTCCCTATCAAAGATGATTTCTTCTTGATTAATTGTTTTTATGTATGGCTCTAACCATTCAATATCCTCAAAAGAAAAGCCATATCTAAGCATCCATATCTCCTTTTCGTCTTCTGTTCCATATTTAACTAGTTGAGCCATTCTCTTTGCTCTTAAATCATTCTTTTTTTCAAAATACTCATTAAAAGCTGCATAAAAAATATCACTTAACTTAAAACCTATTATTTTATCCAAATAATCATAAGTATCAAATACTATCCTGTCATAATCAACATCTTTAGCCTTTATCGCATTGTTTCCAAACATATTAAATGCCTGAAGATTTTTATTAGGAATATCTGCGTAACCAGTTACAAATGCCGCTTGTAAATGTTGCAATTTTAAATTTGCCATATAACTTTCAAATTCATTTCCGTTTTGAATTTGTTTCTGCAATTGCTCTCTCTCCTGCTTTTTGCTTGCATAAGAATATCTATAAAAGCATATATCTTTAAAGGATTTACAATGAATTTGCCAAAGTAAAATTTTAATTGCTGTATTAAAAACATTTTTTTCGCCATTATTTAATGTTCTACCAAGATAATTTTCATACAGTTGTTCAAAATACGTATACAACCACAATTTACATTCCTGATCTTCATTAATGGAACTTAGACTCACAAAATCATTATTTTCAAACATTGTATCCAATATATTTTTAACAATGTTCTCTGCATTTTCATCGCATAATTTAGTCAACTGTTTTTCTGAAATATTGTATTCATCTGAAATAGTACCATCTATAATTGCATCCTTAAACTCCTTCAAATCATCTTCCACCTCTGACTCAAGCATCGAAACATTATCGAGTATATCGGGAGAATTAATGATATGCCTCAATCGAGTCATGTCGCCTTTTTTTATAACAATACTGCCAAAATCAAATTTTTGTTCCAATGTTGACCGTCCTGCTCTACCTATCAAATTTTTTAATGATAAGGGTTTACTTGCTTCAAACGTGTTAAGATAAACAATATCAAATGGCATATTAATTCCTTGTTCCAAGGTTGATGTTGCAAAACAAATTTTACAATATCCTGCATTAGTAAATTGTTCTAATAGCAATCTAGCTTGTAAAGGCAATGAGCCATGATGAATTACAATTCCATGTTTCATCAAATCAATCATCTGAGAATATCTTTCTTCACCAGAGTTATCATTTGCTCCGATATATTTTTTTATTTGTTTTATATACTTTTTTGCATTTTCATCATTTATTTCTGCACACATGTTAATGTACTTTTTAAATTTTGAAAACACCTTTTTATTATATATACTTGCTTTAGTAGTATATACCAAAACACTTCCCTCATGATTTATTACTGTTTCTATGGGATCAAACTCACATGCCACCTTATGCTTTCCCATAATTTCTTTATCAATGCCAAAATGATAATACCTATTTTCATCTACTGCATAAAATATTTGTCCAACATTTCTATATTTATAACATATCGCCCCAGAATCATTTATATTAAAATGATTTTTTTGAATCTGTGCTTCAGGATTTTCTACAAAAGGATGTGCAAATACAAATTTTGCATCAGGAAATGCCTTTTGAGCCCGTCTAACTATGCTATCAAAAAAAATTCCTCTCGATGATTCCTCATTACTTAACTGTGCCTCATCAAACAAAAAAATATCAATAACAAATTCTTCCTTTTGCTTATATATTTCCTTACATCTTTCCGGTGTGACAATAAAAATATTTCTCTTTGCTCTTTTGATATTAATTTTGTCTATAAACGTAAGGATATTGACACTTTTATCTGTAATAGTATTACATAAAGCATTAAAATATTCATTAATCAATGCTCGTGACGGCACAACTATAACAATATCATTTTTTGAATCTCTTATTAAATGTTGAAACACATATGATTTTCCAGTGCTTGTCGGAGCTGAAAAACTAAAACATTTGTTTTTCTGTATCTCACTTACCAAATTCGCTTGAACAGGTGTATAACTGTCATTAAATAATTCTTCTATATGTTTTTCGTACATACCAAAAATTACTTCTGGAAAACAATCTGTTTTTATTTTCTTATAATATACTCCCATATATTTCAAAATTCTATTTTCCCATTTTTCAAACTCCTGTGACTGATAAATTGATAAATAACATAATATTTCCATGGTAGTGCCATTAATTGGTCCATTTTCATAAATATCATGTACTACGCATTGTATTATCTCTGATATCCTGTCCCCAGCTTTAATTCTCTTAATTAAATCGTTCATACATTCACCGCCAAAAAAATTACTTCTTTGTTGATAGCAATGTCTTTATAATGTTTGTTTCTAATAATTCCTTTTATTATCATATCTGATGCTGTTCCCTTAGCAGCAAACGCAATAGCATACGCTTTATCTCCATTATCTGCTAACTTTAATGATTCTTCTTCAAAAAATTTATCTATATCGTTTAAATCTGATACATCCTGCCCCTCCCTTATAAACCTGTCTACTTGCTCCATTCCAATACCATAAGCATTTCTACCTGAACTGTATTTAGCCTCTCCAAAAATAATAACTTTTTCCTTATTCGCAGAATAAAAATCAAATCCCGGATTACCTGAAACTTGTTCTTTAAATAGTTCCGCCAAAGGAACATCAAGATATTTTAATTCAATTACCAACGCTTCTCTTGCTAATTCAGAAACAACATATTCTCCTGAGTCCTCTGTTATCTTATCCCCATCATCTTTTAAAATTTTATCTGCTAAATACTCTGCTGTATCTTCCGCACGCTTAAAAAAACTATTACGAATATAAGACTTATCAAACTTTGCAATCCATGACAAATTAGAAAGTGATGTTATAATATCTCGAATAGTGACTGACAGATTCTCTGGATCTATTCTTATATATGTAATGCTATTATAATTCTCAACATCTATCTTTTTGCATTCTAAAACTTTCAAAATATATAACCTCTCTATTTCATCTGTTGTAACATTGTTTACACCAATCTTTCCAGCAAATAACCTTTTCCAATATTATATAATATATATATTCATCTTTGACCCTAAAATCTATCTTTTAATTATATATCTATTTCCATACAAAGCCATTCGATATCATGTAACTAGCCAATTTTCTACTAAATATAGATGAATTTTCCCTAATAGCATAAATCTGGAGATACTATTATCAATATCTCCAGATTTATAAAGTACAAAATATAACTTTTCGGCTTTAGCCTATGTTAGATCTTTTTTCCAACGTGTATACCCAATCCTTGACCTTTTTGATATATGCTGCTGAATCCGTTCCACCATAACCTGCTTTTGCAATGTATGTAATACATGTATTTATATCTGGTGACTCTGTTCCTTTAAGATATGTGATTAATTCTGAATATCTTGAATTATTAACAAAAAACTTTGCAAATGCAATTGCATGTTTTCCTCTTCCTTCAAATTTTGCCCATCCGTTTACTCCCTTTCCAATATTTCCTACCGGATTATTTGCAGTCGAATATATCATATTTGACCAATTCTGATTGCTATTTTGTGTACTACCAGTTGCCCAGCCTGACTCTCCTCCCCAAATTGCTAAAATTAGTTTTCTCGGCAAACCATAACAACTGGTGTGTGCATTCATCGCACTTGCCCTAAATGCATCTACAAATGCCTGCACTTTATCATCCGCATTTGTATTAGGATTAATGCCTACTTTGTAATCAATAGTACCATCTTGACATACTACTTTTGTTAATGTAATTTCTTTCTTTGCCATTTCTTTTTTCTCCTTTTTTTATTGATTTGCAAATCTAATAATAAAGAAGAAAATTTGTCCCTTTTTGTAAACTAATTTCTAACTAATTTTCACATTCCTGTTGACATCCTTATAAACATGGCTATTTCTCTGTCCAGCCACTCCCCATAACCCGGTAATTCCCAGACTGTCCAGCTTGCACTATCCATTTCAGACTGCACCGCCAGATATCCATTATCGCCCTGTCTGTAAATTAGATAATCCCCATGTCCTGTCTCTGTGGTTCCTGTCTCAGAACGAACCTGTTTTTGAACAACTCTTACCCATGTATCATACCCTTCAGTATCAATGATTTCATCATATTGCTCCAAATATCGGCTGCTTTCCGCAATATAACCATTCTCCTCCTGCACCTGTTCGATTCCTTCTGTATTAATTCCAGCACCACCCCGCGGTGCTATCCATGCAAGTGCATTTATGTCTTGAACAATTCCGGTAAGTTCAGGCGTATCCGTATCAAAAAACTGAACTTCATTTTCCCAGTTTATAATCACACGACTGGCAGACGCTCTTTCTTCCTGTTTCTTCTGTGAAATTAATTTAACATTATGGACAAAAAATCTATCATCTGACCACTCTAACTCTATTTGCAATTCCTCTGGCAGACGATAAAACAGTTTCTCATATAAAATTAATTTTTGATCTCTGACATCTGCTCTCCAAGCCATATTTTCTTCTTTACCCGTATCTTCCCCATACTCCACAAAATAACTATCATACACTTCTCTCTCATCAACAGGAATTGTATAAAACTCCTCAAAATTCAAACAGCGGCTGGAAATGTTCACTTCATACTTATGATCTGTTTTTTTACAAGAAACCGGAAACCTAATTTCTGTCGTCTGATTTTCCGTCCATTCGACATTTTTATATGTTCCATTTTCACTCATAAAAACTGCAATTTTGCTTCCACTTTCCGGATAATCGCTCCCCATATCCTGCCCAATATATACAATATCCTTCATTCCATCCGCATTAAAATCTTCTGTCAGAATGGATATCCCAATCCATGCGCTCTCAAATGGTCCAATTTCTAACAACTCCCCACTTCCAAATATGATTGCATACATTTTTCTCCCGTCTTGGAGAAAATATTGAAGAACTCTGTCTTCTTGACCGTCTCCATCGAAATCTCTATGAACAAATTCTCCTTGTAATACATCCACCAAATCTAAATATCCCTCATAGTCAAACAGAAAATCCACATATCCCATCGATGTTGTTTCTTCTGGAAATTGTGATACAGTTCTTCCGTCCATTAACTTTGGCTTAACTTTCTGGCAAGCTAAAAGGAAAAGAATGAAAATCATTATGACGATCAAAGCACTTTGAATGAATCTTTTTTTTATAATACCTTTTTTCATATTCATGCCTCATTTATAATATTGAAATTATCTTTTTAGTTTTATTTATTATAAAATAAATATATATCTTTTTCAATACTGTTTAATCTCAAATACGACCGCCAGACACCAGCTCCACTGTTAAAAAATAATACTGATTTTATCTGTCATGGCTGCAATTCAAACGTAAAAACTGCTCTTTTATCTGTTGGCTGAAGCTCTACTTTATCCTCTCCTTCTACTTGTAAAGTCATTCCGTCCACGTTCATTCCGATTTCTTCATAAGTCAGCGCTGCAGCTCCAACATTAATTTTTACTCCTTTTTTTGTGCCGTCTTTATAATTTGCAGTACAGGTAATAACCACTCCATCTACAAGTTTTTGATATGCTGCTGCCACTTCCTCCTGTGTTTTTTTCTTTTGTTCTACAATACTGTCAAAATCTGAAAACGGAATTTCATCATTACAAAAGGTTACCCACACTCCTTCTTTCTGCTGATTTTCATAGGAAACTGTGTATTCAACAAAATCGTTTACTTTCTGCTGCATGACAATTTCTCCATTATCATCAAAAATTGGATTGAGATACCCATTGCTATTTTCATCCAATGGCTTTCCGCTCTCGACAGCACTCTGAAAATCATCGGTAATATTTTCACTTATTTCAAAATATCCTTTGCTGATACTGTAAGTTACACTTTCTATATTCTCACCTTCGCAGTAAAGTGGCATATCAATTTTATAACTTGCTGTATTCATATCGCTGTCCCCATTAATCGCATAACCAAACCTGTCATTTTGTGCGATTGCTACAGGCTTCTGTGCCGTCACTTCTGCCTGTGCCGCCATTACTTTCATGGTAAACATATTCTCTTTTTCTGTTGTCGTATGTTCAGCCACTGTTGTTTCTTTTTCTTCCTGAGGTCTGTTGAGATAGTTGTTTGTTGTGGATGCAACAATAATAATCGATGCACAGGCAGCCATTGCTACAAACAATTTTGTTACTTTTAAATTTTTTTTACTCATATTAGTTTCCCTTTCCGATTGAATCTGTGAAAAGGCGACATCTGCTTTTTTCTGAACGATTTCTGGCACTTGAATATCACTATTTAAAATTTCACTCACTTTTTTTGACATGAATCTCACCTCATTTTTCCTTATAATAAACTTCCAGCTTTTCCCGTCCACGTTGTAAACGTGTTTTCACCGTACTTTCAGGAATTTTTAAAATGTCAGAAATTTCTCTGATACGATAGCCCTCGCTGTAAAAAAGAATCATAATAATCCGGTATTTTTCATCTAACGCTGCGAGTGCCTCTTTTAATTCCAGATTATATTCATCGCAGGCTGCTGGTTCCTCGTACTCATCCAAACAAATGATATTCTGATTTTTCTTTCTGATATCATAGCATTTGTTGATGAGGATTCTTGTCATCCATGTTTTAAAATACCGTATCTTCACTAATTGATTCATTTTTTCCCAGCATATCAGAATCGTATCTCCGATTGCATCGGCAACATCTTCATCATTCATCAAAATTGCATACGCAACTTTATACATATCCGTCATATAAAGCTGCATTAATTCTGTGAAAGCTTCCGACTCATGCCTTTTCGCTCTTTTCACAAGATCATCTGTTTGTTTTTTCATAATGCTTTTCTCCACGCGCGCAGTGAATGTAAGACAGTCGCTTTTCTTCTTTTTTTATCTTACATATATTAGACAACAAAATGTATATAAAAGTCTCATAAAGGGACTATAAAATAAGTCCATAGATAAAAAAAGTGCCAGTTCCGGCAAATGTCGGTTCTGGCGTTCTGTGCTATCTGCTTATATATGGCTCAAATGCCGCCATTCAGAAAATCTTCCGACAACTGTTCTATTGGCGTTTCTGGCATATATAAAGTAAAATTCTCACCATTTTCCAAACCATATGGCTCATCTTCTTTTAGAAATCTGTATCCATTTTCTATCCACATCTCCGGAATATCCAATATCTCTAATTTTTCTAAAGACATTGTATAATGATACTGATCCATCCGCTGAATATTTGTAAACTTACCTTCAAATTCACATATCGTTACCGTTCCTTTGGGGAAATCGTCCTCTGCATATGCATTAAAATCTGAATACTCTCCTGTAAATGAGCCATCTCTGTTTAATCGTAAATACGTCCGCCAACCACCAACTCCACTGTTAAAAAATAAATCTTTCGGAAAATCGGCTGGCAATCCATTATCTGCTTCTTGTTGAATTTTGTCCTCTGTTACTACATTTTGTTCAATCTCTATTTCGTCTTTATTGGATGTCAAACCGCACATATATAACAAAGTTAATATAAACAGCCCTATTCCCAATGTATCTATCCATTTTTTGTGCTGTATCCTATTCATTTCATAAACCCATCCATTGATTTGGATAAATCCTCTTCCTTCCTCATTCCTTAAAATCCAAATCACTTATTACCTATCCATCAGATAATAAGTGATTTGATTCCATATAGAACAATCTTTTTTCTATACTTTTTGTTCTGTCGAAAGCATTTCGACTTTTTTCTGAATTTCATCCACGCTGTTTCTGATATCTTCAACAACTGCGTATTTTTCTGTCATATCAGACAACAGTTTCTGGTAATTTACCTCTCTCTGATCCTGTTTTTCCACTAATTTTTCATTATTTTTAATCGTATACAAAAATAGCGAAACAAAAAGAAGAACCCAGATTCCCTGCGTGGTTGCAGCTTCAATTAATGCCTGTTCCAAATGCATCATCTCCTTTCAAAATATTAAGAAGAAACATTTAAAACTTTTCGCAACAAATTGTTTTAATAAACTATATATCCACCTTCAATAGTAACCGTTTTTGAACTAGTATTTTTGATAAAAATTTGAAAATTATCACTAGAACTAATCGAAAAAGCATGACTACATGCCCCTGTACCATTAACATATCTCATTTTATTACCTGATGTAATTATTCCGTATTGAACACTTTTATCTGCCGGTGTAATATTCAATCTTATAGTAATTGCTTGATTCTTTTTTGCATATACAGTTCCCACTATAAGCGTCACCCCTTTCTCTAATGAAGTGCTATCAATTGCTCCACTTTCATCAATAAGGTTGATACCACTCTGGTTATAAAATATTATATTTTCATTCTCAGAGATAAAATCCTCTTCATACTCAATATCTTCTGCGCCTTCATCCTCAACCATTACCTTCGTATCGTCAAAAACCTTCTCATACCCAGCCTTAAATCCTTCTGCTGCTGCAAAAGTAGTTGTTGTTGACAAAACGCACAGCCCAAGGCTTAAAGCAACACCTCCAACAACTTTCATTTCCTTTTCTTTTCTGTAATTTTTCATTTGCAATAATCTCCTTTTAAAATTACTCTTTTTCTTAAATCCAGTTACCATTTGCGGCATCCAGATATGTGACTGTTCCAGTCCATCCACAGCAACGGTATAATATTCCTTTACCGTGTACGGATAGGCAGTTTCATAACACACATATCTGTCACAGGCAATTTCTCCCCACTCATCAATATTTCGTAACAGACTGTTCATTATCGGATTACACCAGAAAATCAATTTTAAGAAAATCCCTATTTTTTTCATTTCCAAAATATGCTGTCTGATATGTACTAACTCGTGATAAAGTATGGTTACAAGTTCTCTTTCCTCATAGTCCTGTACTGGGAAAATAATTTTCTTATTCCACCAGCCAACAACAATTGGAGAAGTCACGGCGTAGTTCTGATACAATGTGACCTTCCTTTTCATTTCGAGTTCCTGCAAAATTTTACTGCACATATCTTCTGGCTGCTGATATGCAAAGCTTTTTTTCAAAATACTTTTAAATTTCCAATATTCCTTGATATAGTTTCCTAAATTAAATATCACGCCGAGAATCCATATCCCTGCTATCAAACATTCTGCCATGTAAATGAACGGTGTCTGCAAAAACAAAGTTCCATAATATGAGCCATGACTTCCCGGAACATGCGTAGAAATCTTCAGATAAATAAACATTACCGGAAAAATGAAAAAAGCTTCCACAATTCCGAGCATCGGATACACATATTTCAATTTTTTCTTCTTCGCCATACCGCTTTTTGCTATTATCCAAAATCCATAAGCAATCACACCTGCAAATGAATTAAGCAGAAGAATATAGAACATTTCATTAGACCATCTCATTCGTGTTTCTCCATAAATTACTTTTTCTGGCTATTATTTCCTTGCGTAAATACATAGATAATGTCTTCTCTACCCATATTGATTTATTTCATTGACTTATCCTCCTAAAAACTAAGTCTATAGTAATATTAATATACTTAATCTTTATTTTCATCATATTTTTACTTTCCGTTAATATTATATAATTATCCATTCATTTATATTATGTAAAAATAAAGTTATTCTATCTATTGTTTCAAATGTTAATAAGAATATTACATCATGGAGTTATATATGTCAAAAAAAGATACTTCAAAAACATCCGAACCCAAATTTGAAAATATTGATTATTATCATACAATTTCATTAAATCTGAATCACTACCGCCGATGCATGGGATATACACAAGCCATGCTTGCAGAAAAAGTTGATTTAACTTCCTCGTATCTAAGTCAGATTGAGTCCATCAACACGGTACGTTCGTTTTCTATGGAAACATTTTTTGATTTAGCCCGCGCACTGGAAATCGAACCTTATAAATTACTAAAACCTTTAGATGACGACATGTAGGTTCACCCCTCTCTATCAAAAGATGTTTTCTCCTGAAAGCATCTTTTTCTTTATTCTGTTCACATACTGTCGTGATACATTTAATTCTGCTGCAATTTCTTTATCATCTTTTCCAGTCAGAATCCCTTGAAGGATTACTCTCTGCTGTTCCGGTAATTTCTTTGAATACTCTGACATATCTGTATAAAAAATCATATCATCATACGCATTTTCATGCACTTCAAAATCCATATCTTCCAATATAGCAGTTTCAGATTCAATTCTTTTCCGATGCTTACCATATAAATAGATGAATCGCGACTTCACAGCCTTCACAAGATAATTCACAACTTTTGCTTCCATATCAACCTGATCAATCTGCTCCACTGCGCTATACAATGCAATTCTTAATTCCTGCTCTGCATCTTCCATCTCGCGTGTTCCAAAATTCCGGGCATAACTTTTAATTAATGGTTCATACTGCTTTAGTAATGCTTCAATTGCTGACTTGTCACCATTCTTATATGCACGTACTTTATCTATTGTAGTTTCTGTCATAAAAATATCACCCTTGAGGTAATAAGCATGATATTTTATTTTTAGAAACTATTTTTTTAGTTTATATTATTTTTCTGTTTCATGCAACAAAATAACAATAAAATTTATTTTCTTGTTTCTATTTTGAAAACTGTTTGCTTCTTAATAGGTGATTTGCAAATCAAATATCACACACAAAGGAGATAAAATTATGTCAAATTATTTTTGCATCAACAAGAGTGGATTAAAAATTCCAGTTTACTCTGACACCAAAAAGACAAAACAGATAGGTACTCTCTACGACCGCGAAGCATTTGGATATGACTGTAATTGGGGTGGCGATGACTATTTTTGCCGTATTGAATTCAGAAATTCTGCCGGGAAATTATCCGGTGGATATATTATTGATCCTCCTGCCAAGGCAATTACCCTCTGCTCTGATTATCCATATGGAACTGTTAAAATTGGTAAAGAAACCTTTTTAACTTTCCTGATGCGCAAATCCTGCCCTGTATACAAAGCTCGTGGTGGTTCATGGGGAAATGTAGCAGCAAATTGCCGGGTTGCATGCCGTACAGCTCTATCAGGTGACTCAAACCCTACCTGGAAAGGTATCAATTATGTAGAAAATACAAAAGGAGTATGGATTCCCGTAACCGGGGATGATGTTTCTTACGGTTTTGTAGATACTTCTTTAGCATCTGCATCAGGACATAGTTCTGTCGCAATGTACGGAAGCTGGTAATCTAATCATTAAATTTATGTCGCAGACATTTTGCACTTTTTCAGATGTCTGCGACTACTATCCGAATTATATAATCCATCAAGGAGGAAAAAAATATGGCTGACGAAATGGTAAAAGAAACTCAAGTATGGTTAAATAAAACCTATAAAGGAAAGACTGGATTCACTACATTTACCAATGAGGAATTAGATGGTGTAACTGGGCAGGGAACATTTAAACGTTTAATTCAGGCACTTCAGATTGAGTTAAATGAAGTTTACGGAAAAAATATAACAGTTGATGGTTCTTTTGGAAACGGCACTTTAAAAGCGCTTCCTTCTCAAATTGAATCTGGATTTCCACATAGTAACATTGTAAAAATTATTCAAGGATCATTTTGGTGCAAAGGATACTCTGCAGGTTCTATTGATGGTGTTTTTGGCAACTTGGTAAAAAAAGCTGTCATATCCTTTGAGAAAGACGCTGGTTTAGATGAAACTGGAATTATTACTCCTGTCAAATTACAGGGAATCATGAATACAGATGGTTATCGTTATTCTGGTGCTAATAACACACTTGCTTATTACCAGCATCTGGTTCAGAAAGCAATGAACCAAAAATATAGTTCTATCTTTGGTTTAGTAGCTCCTAATGGCATCTGGGAAAGGAAATCTCACAAAATACTTATCAAATGCTGTCAGAAAGAATGGGGTATATCCTCTCCCGATGGTGTATGGGGAAATAATACCAAATCAAAAGCACCTGCATTAAATATTGCTACTGGGACCAGCAATCCAAAATCTACTCTGCTCCTGCAGTGGGCACTCACTGTTAATGACTTCTATACCGGAGCTTTTTCTGGCATATTTGATGAATCAATGTCCTCTGCCGTAACAGAATTCCAAAAATTCATGTGTCTTATTCCAGAATCATATGGTGCTGTTGATCAGAATACCTGGGCATCTCTGCTAAATAGCAAAGGTGACACATCACGCAGAGTAAAAGGACTGGATACTTCTTCTAAATTAACTGAAGCATCTTTAAAAAATTTTATTACTCAGGGGATTACTGATATTGGAAGATACCTGACAAATGCAAATGGTGGAAAAGATAAAGCACTTACCTTAGAAGAACTTAATGCATTTCATAATGCTAATATGCATGTTTTTCCGATATATCAAACATCTGGAAATCATGAAGCGTATTTTTCATCAAATCAAGGACTAAAAGATGCTGAATTAGCTAAGGAAGCCGCACAAAAATTGAATTTTCCTTCTAATACAACAATCTACTTTGCTGTCGATTTCGATGTAAAAACAAAATCCATAGAACAATGTATTGTTCCTTATTTCCGTCAGATTAATTCTGTTTTAAAATTATATTATAATGTAGGTGTCTATGGTCCAAGAGCTGTATGTAATGCATTAACAGAAAAAAGACTTGTGACATCCAGTTTCGTAGCAGATATGTCCAGTGGATTTACAGGAAATATTGGACAGCCTATGCCTAAAAATTGGGCTTATGAGCAAATCCTTGAAACTACAATGAATGGAATCGACGTAGATAAATGTGTTGTTTCGCCAAGAAGAACAGGACTTATCTGGGAACCAAAGATCGATTATGCTCCTGTAAATGAAGATCTTGTAGCCAAATATGAAAAAGACTTACCGGATGTTTATGATGCTAAAAATCATTGTTTTTATGAAGGAACAAATCAGCTTGTTGTATATAATACTTTGAAAGCTGCTGGTCTTGGCATCTATGCATTAGCAGCTTTTCTCGGCAATATTCAAGCAGAAAAATTTGACACTGCGCTTTCTGGTCATGATGGTTCTGTTGGCATTTGCCAGTGGCGCGATATATCTAATCCGTCTGCTGGAAGTAATGACGGTCTGCGCCGTACAAACTTTTTTGCATATGCTAAAGACTGCAATGAACAAAATCCTGAAAGTATTCAATTTCAAGCAAATTTTATACTTGAGGAATGTACATCTACCAGCAAGTATTGCGATTCACTAGCTATTAAGTGCTTTAATCTATTAAAAGATTCCTCTGATATACAAAGCACTTATATTGCTAGTGATTATGTAACAGCATTTTATGAACGACCATCCTTATGCAAAACTATTGATGAAATTAATGCTTCGCAATACGATATTTCACGATTTGACATTGATGTTGCTAATTATTGTAATGGATATTATTATTTGGATACCCCTAAAAGGCGTGGCTACACAGAGGTCTACTATAAATATCTTCTAGACATGTTATCTGCTATGTCAATTTAATTACGTTTTTAAAGCCTGTATTTTATACAGGCTTTAAATATTTTCTACAGTTCACACCAATCTATTTTCATCTCCGGCATCCAGAAAATCTGTTTTTTCCATGCAAGATATTCTTGTTCATCTAAATATTTAACGGATTCTCCCTGACTGATGATATACACTTTTCCATCCCCGTCCTTATCATATTCCTCTGGAAAATTATCTGGATTTTCCGGGGCTTTTGGAATCTCCTCTACACTGGCTGTAAGCACAAACTCGTTTTTATTTTCATCATACTGAAATACACTATACGGCCAAAAATCATCCTGATATATAAAACCTGAGTGAAGCGGCTTTGCCTTAATCACTCCGTTCTGATAATAATTACATCCCGCTGAATATTCAAATTCAAGTTCAAAAGCATTTTTTTCTTCTGAATACCGATAGACATATTCTGCCGAATCTCTCACACAAGTTCCTTCAATAAAAAATAGTAATTCTGCCGTACCATCGTCATCCACATCTGCCACCGCAACTCTTTCCGGACTATAATGCTGTGCCCTCTGTTCCTGAAACCGTTCCACATCTGTTCTGCCGTCCTGCTCTATATAAAAGCAGTATCTCCCATCCGGCAGAAATCCCGTTGTATCCAGTGTCTTGATTGCATTATAATATGTCTCATTGATCTTATCATCCTCCGAAAAACGAGGAACTTTACGTTTCAGTTTCTCCATATCGTAGTTTTTGTCTATCTCTTCCAATAAAGCTTCATTTTTTCTTGCAAGAACAGCCTCTTCGCTCTGGCTCTCCTTTCGCTCAATGTATTCTCTTTGTTTCCTGTTCAACATTTCTTCATCCCAGTCCAGCGGAAGAAACTCTGATGAGCAGACTGTGTCAAGCTCCGACACTTCATAATATTGCGGCAATACCACACTTTTGTCGCCGACACCCATTCCACATGCATAGAATGTGCCGTCTGTTTTTTCAATGATCGTATTATCCACATAATCATTACCGAATTCTTCCATATCGGTAATATCATCCTCTTTGGCTGAATAATTCAAAAGTCCTGTCCACACGCGCTGCACGTCTTCTGCCACCTGCACCGGCGTTTCAATCATCGTGGCTTTATCCGTTCCGCAGTTTCCACTAAAGTTGTATCCCCACGTCCAGAGTGTTCCATCTTCCTTCAGTGCGGCGTGGTTAAACCATCCGCCTGTGATCATCTTCACATCTGTCAGAATCTGCTGTGGCATTGTGATACAATATCCCGTACTCTGATAATTCCAGATCATTCCCCATGTCCAGACTGTACCATCCTTTTTCAATGCAACTACATCATCACGTCCGCACCTCGCATAACTGACATCTTCCAGCAAAAGTGCCGGACTGGTGACATACCGTTTTGTCGGATATGCCAAATCTTCCACTGGCATTTCTGTATGCTGCAATAACATATAGGTAGAATCGTTTCCAAGACCATAAAGTTTCCCTTCCTCCGTCAGATAGACAACAAAATCTTTCTGGGAATAGTCCACATGCACAACGTGTTCTGCGATTTTACTTTTTTCCTCATGAAATTCCTCGTCCGCATACCCAAGTCCAATCTGCGCATACTCATTATGCCCACTTCCCCAGAGCACACCATCCTCATCAATGGTATACAGATTGAACTGGTCGCCACAGGATTTCATATAATAATCTTCGATTGTCTGTGCATCCAGCCGCATATCATAAAGATCGCCCGCGTCGAAAGAATATCCTGTCTCTTCTTCTGTCTTCGTGTCACTTTCCGTCTGTGAAACAGTTTCGATGGAATTATTTTGAGTTTCATTTTCCTCCATAAACACCATTCCTACAAAAATAATGACCGCCAATGCAATCGTTCCGCCTGTGATGCCGCACTTGATACGATTCTCTTTATTTGCAAAATACTGTTTGATTTTACTGCTCATACTGCTTTCCCCCTATACTAATCTTCCACTTAACCAGATATTCCTATATGCTAAAGATAATGTGTATGATGTTTAAATCTGTAAACTATATTTTCAGTTTACAGTATTTTATTTTTTTATGCAAGAAAGTATTAACTATATTTTTAGTTTTTTATTCTTTCAAAACTATATACGACCAAAGCTAAATGTGATAAGATAACATCTGTATTTTAACAACTTTATGAAAAAGAATTTCTATAAAGCACAGCAACCTATACGTTAAATTAAGGGAGAAATTAACCATGAGAAAAAAATTTTTAGTTTGCATCTTATTACCATGCTGCATATTGATTGCTGCCTGCGGTCATACGGCTGATACGAAAAACGATCTTTTATCAGAAAATATAACATCTGACACCGAGACAGATACCCAGACATCTGACTATGAAAAATACAACAACTATGGATCAACAGAAGAACAAATGGATGAAGCGATAACAGAAACCAGTGAAACTGCCTCCTCTTCAAAAGAAAACGATTTACCGGAACAATCTTTGCAGAAATACAGCGATGACTGGGACGAAAGCCAGATTTTGGAAGAACTCCAAAAACGGAACACCTATCACGACTACTGCTCCTTTTACCCGGAGTATGTCCGATATATGGAAAATGTAATGGAAGTCCGGGATATTTCCATGAATATTTACCCGATTTATGCTACAGATACAAGATATTATCAGGCTTCCGACTTTAGCAATGTCCCTCCGTTAATCATTCATCTGGCAAAAAATGAAATCTATGCCAGACACGGATACATTTTTAAAAATCAGGACTTAAATGCTTATTTTTTGAGCCAGCTCTGGTATTTACCGGAATTCGACTCGGAAACTTTTGATTCCTCTGTATTCAATGAATATGAAAACGCGAATCTTCAATTATTGGTACAGCTTGATACTTACAAATAAAAAATTCCCTTTCTGGTTTCTATTCCTCAAACTATATGCTTCTTAATAAGTGATTTGCAAATCAAATATCACACATAAAGGAGAAAAATTATGGTAGTAAAAGAGGAGAAACAGGAACCTATGTAAAATGGTTACAGCAGGGATTGCACATCACAATGATAATTGGCTGTTCTTCTTTATTTAATTTTATAGTTACAAATATTATCTATTACCGTTTCTTATCTGTGGCATCTTCTCCCGAATCAGCGCAAGAAATATTTCTCTTTCCTCATGTGTCATATGCTCTTTATCAATGAAGATAAACCCTAAATGATCCGCCTGTTCCTGCGCTTTGCTTATGGACATATATAGTTTTGTCCTTAAAAGATAAACCTCTTTCAAATCATAAAATTTTTGAAATGACTCATATGAAATCTTCTTTTCCTGCTTGAAATCTCTTTGATATAACAAATATTCATTCATAAAGATGCAGCTTCCATGGATTTCTCTGATTCCATATTGATCTTGAAACCGTTCTATCGTCATTTTGCAGACTTTCTTTTTTTCTGCATACCAGAAAATGAGCAGAAAAACTCCACCTCCAAGCATAAATATTGCCTGTCCTTTTTGACCATATCTCTCAAAAATTACGGTCAAAATCCCTACGCCAAACACTATTGCCCCATACACTGCCTTATACCATGGAAATATTTTTGAAAAATACTTATCAAATATATTGTAATTAAAAATTATTTTAAACTGATGATTGTTTTCACTCTTTTCCATATTCCTCGTTTGCATTCATTTTCTCCTAAATCTTTGTTTTATAAACCCAAAATTTAATTTTTCATTTTATATTTTATACTATACGAATTGCTTCTTTTTTTAATTCCATTTTCAACACATCCTGACCGTTATTTTGGTAACTTCACCTGTGACATTTTTTCCCGGACAACTTCAATCAGTACCTCTTCAGACTATTTCTGTAAATTCAGAATATTTTTTTATTTTCTAACGTCCATATATACTTTGCTGCAACTCCCACGGTATTTTTAACTGTGGCATTTTTGTTCTGAAAAGTTCTGCAAGTTTTTCTCTGTCTGCTGGCGAAATTTTGCTTTTTTCTACACAAAAGAGTAATCCGCCTCTGGTTTTAAAAATATAATAATGCTGGCTGGAATAATATTTTTTGATTCTTTTGTATGCAATCTTACAAACAATATTATTCAAATCTCCTGATACCGCAATTTCATCTTCGAGAAATGCCACTTTTTGGAGGTATTCACTACTGCCGTCTTTCTTTTTGGGACAGATCATATTAAGTTGTCTTTGATAATAAATGATTAAAAATATCACCGTTGCTATCAAGGAACCTGCCAACAGTAAGATCATCGCAATATCTTTTATCAGCAAAAAAAGAAACAGACATATCGCCAGAAAACAGAAAATGATTTTTATAATTGTTATACCAACATTCTTCCCGGTCTTTTTATATATTTCCTTTGCGCTTTTTCGATTAATTGTGCATTCAAACTCCATTTTATTCCTCACTCCTTTTCCCAACCTGAAACTATGCTAATCCTCTGGCTCGCAGCCACGGCATTTTTTTGTGAATGATCCGAAGCAGTTCATCCTGCTGCGCAATTGACATTTGCAATTTGTCAAGAATAATAATATGTTGGTCCTTTGTCTGAAAAATAAGAAGATACTTTTTCTTTCGTAATTTTTTGATCTCGCCATAAGGAATTTCAAAATTTGTATCATTGATTACGTTTGTCACTCTGATCACTTCTTTTTCAAAAGATACCACCTGACGAAACTGCTTTACATCATATTGTTTCAAAATGCAGACTGCTTCTCTCCTCTGGTCAACGAAATACACCACAATCTCCACGATTGCCCAAATGCTCAATCCTATGAGAAAGAATGAAGAACTCTTATTTGACTCTATAGATGCCATATCTAACATCTGTTTAACCAAAATCAATAATAAGAGCACGCATATTTTCGTCAAACGGCTGGCAGCATACAATCTGTACATTAATTTTTTATTTATCAGCGTTTCACATACCATACAAGTCTCCTTGAGAATGAAGATTATAAAAAGCAAATCTCTGTTTTATCGTTTTTGCAGTCTGATTCTTCAACTGTGGCATTTTCTGTTGCACCAGAAGTTCTAATTTCTCCATTTCTTCATTCGTTAATGATTTTTTATCGACAAAAATGGGAATCACTTCGTTTGTAATTATCAGGAAAAAATAATAGTGTTTCAATTTGTAATAGTTACTGATTGATTCATACCCCACAATCCTGCTTTCTACATCAAAATCGTTAATTTCTACACTATCAGGCAAAAAATTTACTTTACCAAATTCATTTTCCATCTTATACTTTTTGCATAAACGCATTGCCGCAATCCTGCAGTTATGAACAATCAACCATGTCGGCGCAATAAATGCTGCCACAACCACACACATATTTTGTATCATTAGTTCAGTGGATTTCACTCGAAGCATACATGTAAAAAGAAATAGTATGGCAACGACAAAAACTCTGTATAATGCCATGTATCGAAAATCCCTTACTCTATAAAATAATTCCACAAATGCTCTGGTTCGATATATGTTTTTCAATTGTTTTTCCTTTCTTTCTCATGAACTTTTACCTGTGGCATTTTCTCATGAATCAGGGAAATCAAACTATGCATATCTGCTTCTGTTAAAACTGTTTTATCAATGATGATTGTTTCCTGCGTCAGTCCCTTCTCGATTTTTCTTTTATCCCCGAAGACACAATAATGTTTCAGTATGTAAAAATCTTTAAACCTACTGTATTCCATAGAATACTCAGACTCCGTATTTCCATATGGAATTACTTTTAATGCAGACTCTTCAAATACAATTTCTCCCCAAAGTTCATTTGTATGTGCTAAGTCTTCTATTTTTTCCATCATCATTTTGGTGTCATGTCTCATAATGAATTGATTTTCAATAATAATCGCAAATATA
>OGZX01000018.1_pt1 | contig 143912 bp, 104 predicted proteins | sample 1576881 | NCBI WGS metagenome assembly OGZX01 (sample SAMEA3541542, study PRJEB24748) | human gut metagenome | biome: human gut; feature: human-associated habitat; material: faeces | place: China | collected 2012 | reverse complement strand
AAGAGGGGAAACAGATACTCCCGGCGCTGTAACCACAAACACGAAACACACTCATCAATCATCATTTATGGTTCAATATAAAACCTGTTCCGCTGCGATCTCGCGTCGAAGCGCGGGAACAAGATAGCTCAAATTTGCAAATAACTGCGCGAATCCTTTATATCGAACTTTCGTAGTTAATAAGGGATCAGGTCATTCAATATCTTTTCTTTATACCACGGATCGTCCGCCTCTTTTAATAGAGGGACCATTTGTTTGCATAGGTCGGCTACGATTGATTGGTTCTCCTGCCAGGGGAGATTCTGCATCTGATACGGATCTTTCAGATCATCAAATAAAAGGACTTCTTTAAGTTCTTTTGTCTTTCGGTCGATTGTGAGTGACAGGGTATATTGATGTGTCTTGATTCCTCGGGCAACGGGGAAATAGGAGATGACTTTTCCGCCGGTATCTTTATCGCCGTCTACATTTTTAATATATAAGGCACCTTCCCGCAATGGAACAGACAAGTCTTCTCCCGTAAACCGTCCCGCATAGTTCCGCCCTTCCACCTCTGCCGGAATCTGTTCGTCCAGGCCGCATAGTCCAAGGATAGTCGGCATGATGTCGGGTGAAGACAGCAGGAGTTCGCTGTCAACCCGGGGCGTTACTTTCTCAGGAAAACGAACCATGAACGGGACGTTCATACTCTCGGCATAAGGTGAGTTTTTCGGGTCGTCGGTATTCTGGCTGCACATCGTTTCTCCATGGTCGGAAGAGAAGATGACAATCGTATTTTCATCCAATCCTTGCTTTTTAAGTTCATCCAATATGCGGCCGAAAGCACGGTCGACACCTGTAACCGAAGCAAAGTAATAGCGTACGGAAGGCGCTTTTTCCATTTCCCGGTTGGCATTCGGACGGATCAGCAGGCTGTCCAACGGAAGGTCTTTGTATAAGTTGTAATCTTCCTCCATGCAATCTTCCAATGACGCATACGGACTGTGGGGAGGGTTGAAGCTGATCATCATGAAGAACGGCTTTTCAGGGTCCCGCACGTTCCCCTCATTCCGTAGATAAGCGATTGCTTTGTCCGCCTCGTGTTGGGGCGACCATTCGTTGATCTGATGCTTTACGCCTTCGGTATCCCAATAGTGCGGATGTTTGTGTACATCGTATGTCCCGTACGAATACCAGTAGTCGAAACCGTGGCGGCGTTCTGCCGGTGTATAAGCATCCCATGCGGGAATGCGGTCTTCCACATATTTTCCGGGACGTTCCGGATCATTGGGAGTCGGACAGTCGACATGCAGTTTCCCGATATAAGCGCAATTGTAACCGGCCTGGCTGAACACGTCGCTGATGCAGGTCGCATCTTCGCGCAATGAACTGACCGGACGGTTGGCATTGCAGTTTAAGGGCACTCCGCTATGTTCCGGATACATCCCCGTCAACAGTATTCCCCGGTGCGGACTGCTCAACGGGCAGTTGCTCATGGCGGAAGTCAGCACCACGGATTCTTTCGCAAACCGGTTCAAATTTGGCGTATGCACCGGGTCTCCCTCAAAATTCACCGCTTCCCGGAATCCGGCTTCCCGCCAGAATCCCATCGCATGGTTACGCATCTGGTCGGGGAAGACGTAGATGATGTTGGGATGGGAAGGGGTTTCTGTAGAAACAGGTGCTTTACATCCTGTTATGGATAATGTGCTTACACAGCCCAGGCCCATACAAAGGTATTTTTCTATTTGTTTTCTGTTATTTGTGTTCATAAACGTTACAAGATTATCGGATGCAAATTAAATCAAAAAAGGTTGTAAGAAAGGGATACTAACCCATAATCTTACAACCTTTTGAAAATACTATATGAAATTAGTTATTACCAGCCCGGATTTTGTGTCAAAGCCGTATTCTTTTCAATTTCATTAGCAGGAATAGGCCATAAATAGTCACGTGATTTTACGACGCGAGTATAATATGTCTTTCCAGTGAAACCTTTTTCATCTTTACCGTTCAGTGTTTCCAATAATCCCCAACGGCGCATGTCGCTGAAGCTATGGCCTTCTGCAGCCAATTCCACTGCGCGTTCATGTTTGATGCGTTGGAAAATTTCATCTTTGCTGTTGGCGCTCAACCATGCTGGTCCGCTGTTTAATCCCGGCATATTGACACGGGCACGAACCTGATTGATCAGTGCAACGGCTTCAGCCTGTTTGCCTAATTCGTTATCACATTCTGCCAGCATTAATAGAACATCGGCGTAACGGATTAACGGGAAGTTGATCGGCGTGTCTTCACGGTTATTGATTGCGCCGTCCATGTCGTATTCAGCAACAAACTTGCGCCACAAATAATTTTCGTAGTTACCGTTTACACGGATCAGTCCGTGACCGTCATCCTGGCCTTCTTTGCCGATTACATATTCGCAATCCATCGGAGCGTTTGAGTACCAGCCTTTATACATGGTATAAGGTAAGATAATGCTGGCTGCCATACGCGGGTCGCGCTGGTCGTACATTTCCAGCAATTTGTCTTTTGCTTCCGGATAGGCTTTCACAATCGATTTCTTTTCTACATCTGCACGGAATGTTGCATCCTTAATTTTGTCATCCGTAGTGTAACCGGGAACGACTTCTTCCCAATCGAACGGCCGTCCGTCTTTCCACTCATACGAATCGACGAAATCAGTGGCAGCCATTACGTTGTTCCAGCAACTGCCGAAAGATGCACGGGTTCCCATGTAGAATGTCATCGGCATACCGATATCTGTTCCGACACCTCCCATATTCTGGATTGCAAAGATCATTTCATTGCTGTCGTCACCTCCCGGCTTGAACAAGTTTTCATAACTGTTATACAATGCATAGTTGCCGCTGTTGACTACAGCTTCAAAGCATGCTGCAGCTTCTGCATATTGTTTGTTATACAGTAAAACCTTACCTTTCAAGGCTGTCGCTGCACCGGATGTTGCACGGCCTTTATTGGCATCATTCCATTGGGCAGGGAGAGAAGCAATTGCAGCGTCGAGGTCTTTCAATATGAACGAACGGACTTCTTCTGCAGAGCTACGGGGTTCAGTTAAGTTATTGAAATTATCCGCGATAACAATCGATTCGTCATAGATGGGCACACCGCCGAAGAAATCAAGTAATGCGAAGTAGAAAAGTCCGCGCATGAACTTGGCTTCCCCCGTATATTGTGCAATAAGCTCACTGCTCATTTCGCACTTATTGATGTTCTGAAGTACAATGTTTGCACGTGCTATCCCTTCATAAAAAGTCTTATATTTATTCAGGACCGTACCTTCCTTCACGTCGTAAGTACCTCTCTGGACAACTGCATAAGAGGCCGGGTCGTAACCCATTCCGATACCACCCAGGCAATCCATCGAGAACTGTTCTCCAAAGGCATCGTTATATTGCATTGCATTGTAAACACCCATCATGGCCTGGTCTGCATGATCCTGTGTTTTGAAAAAGTTACCGGAATCCAGTTTATCCGATGGAACTCTATCCAAATCGTAACATCCGCTAAATAAGAACAGAGATGCTACAAATGTCGATAATATTTTATATTTATTCATGATTCTATTCTATTTAAAAAGTTACGTTAAGACCAATTACAGCTTGCTTCATAGAAGGATAATTCAAACCGCTTACTTCCGGATCGAATCCTTTATATTTGGTGAAAGTAACAAAGTTCTCCAAACTTCCATAAACGCGGATTCTTTCTAACTGCATCTTTTCTACCCATGTTTTTGGCAAGGTATATCCCAACTGAATGTTTCTGATCTTCAGGAAGTTTTTGTTCTGTAGATAAAAGTCACTCTGTTGTGTGTTTACCTTGGAACTGTATTCGAGCAAACGAGGATAAGTTGCATCTGTTCTGCCTTCATACCATCTGCCGTCTGCCACTTCCTGGTTGATCTGGTAGCCGTAGCGTACGGTCGGGGTGTTGTAGGCTGCACTCTGCCAATATACTTTAGCACCGGCTGATCCCTGGAACAAGACAGAAAGGTCTATTCCTTTCCATGAACCGGACAGGTTCAAACCAAACATGTATTTGGGGTTGGGACCGTCGCTGACAATTTCTTTATCCGTATTGTCGATGATGCCGTCTCCGTTTATATCTTTATATAAAAGATCTCCTTTCTGAGGTGTTCCGAAGGCTGCGAACGGGTTGACTTTCTTTCCGTTTTTGTCAACAGGAGCATTGTCGATCATCTGCTGAACGAGTGCCATGTCTTCATCTGTCTGCAAGATACGGTCAACACGCAGCAAATATTGAGAGTTGATGGAATGACCTTCCCAAATCAGGTTTGCTCCGTCTATAGACTGGCCTCCCAGATCTTTCCCTTTGTATTTGTTTACGACGTTCTTTACATAAGTAAAGTTTCCGTTTACGGCATAAGAGAAATCTCCTACTTTATCCTGCCAACCTAATGTCATTTCAAGACCCTGGTTCGTTACGGTTGCACTGTTGATCTTAGGTATAGTCGTGATACCGTGTGCATCTGAAGCAGGCAGGTTAATCAGGATGTTGCTTGTCTTTTTGTTGAAGTAGTCGATTGTACCGGTCAGTCGGTTGTTCAATACACCGAAGTCAACGCCGACATCGGCAACCTTTGTCGTTTCCCAGGTTAATTCCGGGTTCGCAATAGCAGCCTGGGCCAATCCCATTGCCAAGCTATTATTTAGGACGTAGTTCAACACTTTTCCGTCTTTGTCTTTATTGGAGAACAGAGACAATGCCTCGTAGTTTCCGACTGCGTTATTACCCAAAGCACCGTAAGATACACGAACCTTCAAGTTGCTCAATCCTTTGCTGACAACATCTTCCATAAATCCTTCCTGGTCGATACGCCATGCAGCAGATCCTGAAGGGAAATAACCCCAACGGTTGTTGGACAAGAAACGGGAAGAACCATCAGCACGCAGGTTGAATTCTACCAGGTATTTGCTTTCCCAGTCCAGGTTTATACGGCCGAAGAATGACCGCATAGCCCATTCTGTGCTTGTTCCGCTCGCTGTGGCATCACCTGTGGCTGCATTTATTGAGTTCAGACTCAGGTCGATCAAGTCATATTTGCGGGCATCGAAGTTCTTTTCCCGATACAGTTCCTGGCTACCGCCGACCATTACGTTCAAATCGAGTTTGTTGTTGATCAACTTCGTATTGTAGCGCAGAACGACATCGCCGAAGTAACGTTCCAGTTTGCCGTCGTAGTTGTAAATATTCGTTTTACCTCTGTTTGTCCATCCGATTGTTTCTGTCTGGAAGTTCCACTGGTCGATGAACACCGGTTTTGTCTCGCGCATTTCATCAGTCATTTCGTATGAATAAGATGCGGTTGCAGTAAAACCTTTAAACGGAGTTAATGTTCCGACGAAGCGTGCCCGGACATTATTTCTTCTGAAATTACCTTCTACGCGGTTCAGACGTGCTAACGGGTTGTTGTTGGCTGTCTGTGCATCGTCTTCTGAATTGTTGGGAGAACCATAGCGTCCGTCCGGAGCCCGGAATACCATACCCGGAGTCGTTGCAGAGGCATACGTGAACAAATCGTCGAGTACGGTTGTCACACCTGTATCATTGGTATATTTGGCCGCAGGTCCCATGTCGGCAACATAACCGCTGACCTGTGCACCCAATTTTAACCAGGGTTTTACGTCTGCGTCGACATTAACACGTCCGTTATATTTCTTGTAGCCTGCATTTTCTACAACACCGGGGTTATCGCTGAAACCGAAAGATGAGTAGAATCTGATCTTTTCGCTACCGCCATTCATCGACAATACATGATTGTTGGCTACAGACGATTGGAATGTTTCGTCGATCCAGTCTGTGTTCGGATAGAGCAGCGGGTTTTTGCCGGCATCGTTTCTCCATGCATCGATGCTTGTCTGGCTGAACTTCGTAGCAAGATTGGAGTTTGTGTATCCTTCATTCACCAATTCCATGTAATCGGCATAATTGGAAACCGGAGTTAATGTTTTACGGATAGATTCGAAAGATACATATCCATTATATTCCAGTTTCAAAGTACCCGATTTACCTTGCTTGGTGGTGATCAGGATAACACCGTTTGCAGCTCGCGAACCGTAGATAGAAGCAGAAGCTGCATCTTTCAATACAGACATCGATTCGATATCCTGCGGGTTGACCGAGTTGATGTTTGCTTCAACACCATCGATGATTACGAGTGGAGAAGATTCGTTCAGTGTACCCTGGCCGCGGACTTTAATATCTGCGTTATCATTACCCGGCTGGTTGCTTGAGGCAGAAACCTGTATACCGGCTGCCATACCTGCCAGGGCCTGGGATACGTTGGTGATAGGGCGGCTTTCAGCCAATTCACTGACATTAATAGAGGATACGGAACCGGTCAGGTTGACTTTCTTCTGCGTACCGTAACCTACGACTACGACTTCTTCCAAAGCCTGTGAGTCTTCGATCAGTTTAATACTGAATGACGACTGGTTGTTCACAGGGATTTGCTGATCCTTGTATCCGATATAAGAGACAACAAGGATAGAGTTGGGAGATACTTCCAATGTGAAATTACCGTCCATGTCGGTAATCGTACCATTAGTAGTTCCTTTTTCTACGACATTCGCTCCGGCGATGGGGCCGAGTGCGTCTTCTACTACACCTTTAATACTGTGTTTTGCCTGTTGCGGAGATGCAACGACTGGGTTTGGTTCTGCTGAACCAAATGTATCGGAAGAGGGATTCGCAGATGCCATCCCGATTGATGCCAGGAACATGGATGCTCCTAAAAACATTGCTCTCGATACGTAAAAGCGTTTAAAATCTTTTGTCATAATAACACCAGATTGATTAGTAATTTGATAATAATTTACGTTTCTCCAATTAGCACTTTGTGTTTTTCATAAATTGTGTCTTTCACAAAAGTGTTTTCCATCACAGTTCTTCATGAACTATAATCAGAACACTGCAAATGTAGATGTTAATAATGTGCAGGAATGTATAAATTTATCCATTTGATATGCACCAATTATCCAGCGTTGAGTTTTTAGCACAAGTGCAAGTGTTTGATATTTAACTTATTGATAGTATATTATTTTGTATAACATACAAATCATACCCTGAGATGAAAAAAGATTCATTTAGATTTCAAAGCCTGACGAATGGTGACCCTTTTCATATTTTCGTCTCATAGTAATGGTTCCGGCAAATCATAACTATGAGACGCTAAAACCATACTGATAGCCATAATTCCCAATCTGCCTTATAATATAGGTTGATTTTTACCAATTATTTGAATCGCTTGCGCTTAGTCGATGGCTTTTTTAACGCCATAGTTCATGAAGAACTGTGGTTGGAAATACACTTTTGTGAGAAATATATCAGCCTTAAATTTCTGTGTTTGGACAATTTGTGCATATGAATTGGATGAATGTGTTTGCTTCCCATTGCCGGTACTTCTAATTTTGTGATATTGAAAAATAATACCTGATGAGAACACAACGATTACTTACAGTTGTGTGCCTGTTGCTTTGGACAGTCACACATCTTCATGCTTATGAAGAACGCAATTTATTACAGAAGGAGGCAGACCAGGAAAAGGTGAAGTCTGTTTTGGTAATGGACCAGAAGTGGGTCCCTTATCCTGATTATTCCGACCGGGCCGGTTGGGATCAATTTCTGGGCGAATATAAAGAGGATTATATAAGGAAGGGAGAGGCTTTTCTGGATTATGAATGGAAAGTGGTGAAGGCCACCGACTATCTTGAATTCGGGCGAAGCGGCAACCGTGACATTATGCAGATTCCGTTCAATAAGAACAATTCGGCGCTTGGCGCCTTGTTTATGGCGGAGATGGCCGAAGGAAAAGGGCGTTTCGTAGACCAGATTATTAATGGCGTCTTTGCTTCTTGTGAGATGACTACCTGGGCGTTGTCCGCCCATCTGGGATTGCAAAAGATCGGAGGCTGTTTCCCTGATTATAAAGAGCATGTAATAGACCTCGGCTCCGGGAACTTAGCTTCCCAATTGTCATGGATCTATTATTTCCTCAAACCTACTTTAGACAAGGTGAATCCTTTGATTTCAGATAGGCTGCGACATGAATTGCAGGTCCGTATATTGGATACGTATATGAATGAAGACCATTTCTGGTGGATGGCTTTCCACTTGAAACCGGGCGATCTGGTGAACAACTGGAATCCGTGGTGTAACTTCAATGTGCTGCAATGCTTTTTCCTGCTTGAGAATGACCGGGACAAACTGGCAAAAGCCGTTTACCGGACAATGACATCCGTAGACCATTTTATCAACTATACGCATGAAGACGGTGCCTGCGAAGAAGGACCGTCCTATTGGGGGCATGCTGCCGGGAAGATGTATGATTACCTGCAAATGCTGTATGATGGAACCGGTGGTAAAATATCAGTGTTCGACCAGCCTATTATAAAGAATATGGGTGAATACATTGTCCGTTCCTATGTCGGCAACGGTTGGGTTGTCAATTTTGCGGATGCTTCGGCGAAAGGCGGCGGGGATGCCGATCTTATTTTCCGTTATGGGAAGGCGACCGGAAGTCAGGCCATGATGAGCTATGCTGCATATCTCAAGGGGCTGTCTACCGGAAAGGCTGTTCCCGGAGGAGATCCTTTCCGGCTCTTTCAAACCCTGTTGTTCCGCAAAGAGATGGACGGGGTGGATGCCGGTTATAAAGTTCCCGCTTACTCCTGGTATCCGGAGACTGAGTTTTGCTATATGACAAACAAAAAAGGCTTTTTCGTGGCAACGAAAGGCGGATATAATAATGAAAGCCATAACCACAATGATGCAGGAACCTTCTCCCTTTACTTGAATACTACGCCAATAATCATAGACGCCGGTGTGGGAACCTATACGCGCCAGACTTTCGGTCCAGAACGCTATAAGATCTGGACGATGCAGAGTAACTATCATAATCTGCCGATGATCAATGGAGTTCCCCAGCAATTTGGTTCTCAATATAAAGCAGAAGACGTCCGTTTCGATCCGAAACGGATGTCATTCTCTGCTGATCTTGCCGCAGCTTATCCGGCAGAGGCGGGTGTGGAAAAATGGATCCGTTCGTATCAGCTGGGAAAGAATTCTCTGAAAATAGAAGATTCGTTCTCATTGAACAAGGCGGATAGACCGAACCAGGTCAATTTCCTCACTTGGGGGGAAGTGGATATCTCGGTTCCGGGGGTAGTCACGATTGAGGTGAACGGCGAAAAAGCCCGGATGACGTATGACAAGGAGGTCTTTACATCGACTGTCAAGACGATCCGCCTGGAAGATCCCCGTTTGTCGAATGTCTGGGGAGAACAAATCTACCGGGTGTCGTTGAATGCAAAGAAACTGCCGCTTTCCGGTTCTTATACTTATACGATAACAACAATAAAATAATAGAGTCATGATTAAAAATTTGATTGCATTTGCTTTTTCGGCGTTCCTGCTTTCCTGCGGAGGTGCCCCTAAAACAGAAGAAAAAAGCTTTATTGACGAGAATATCGATTTTGCCCGTGCTCAGATAGGCAAGGAGATAGATGTGATCGAGGCGAGTGGGAAATGTTTGAATCCGGTGACGCTGAAGCCGGACAGCTCCGTTTATTATTGCGGGTATGCCGATTGGCGGAGTGGTTTCTTCCCCGGATCTGTCTGGTATTTGTATGAATTGACCGGCGATGAGAGCCTGCTGCCTTTGGCTGCCAAATATACGAATGCAATCGAGGAAGCAAAGAACCTGACCTGGCATCATGATATCGGATTTATTGTGAATTGCAGTTTCGGAAACGGTCTGCGTCTGGCAGGAACAGAAAGCTATAAGGACGTGATGGTGCAGGCTGCCAAATCGTTGTCTACCCGCTTTCGTCCGGCTGCCGGAATTATCCAGTCGTGGGATGTGGAACGCGGCTGGCAGTCCGAGCGCGGTTGGGAATGTCCGGTTATCATCGACAATATGATGAACCTGGAACTGATGTTCGAGGCGACCCGCCTTTCCGGTGATTCTTCTTTCTACAAGATCGCCGTGTCGCATGCCGACCGGACTATGCAGGAACATTTCCGTCCGGACGGCAGCTGCTACCATGTAATCGATTACAGCGTTAAAGATGGAGCGGTGCGCCATCGTCAGACGGCACAGGGATACGCCGACGAATCTATCTGGAGTCGCGGACAGGCCTGGGCTATTTATGGCTATACGGTATGCTATCGTGAAACCAAAGACCGTAAATATCTGGATCAGGCTTTGAAGACATTCCACATGATGAAGAATCTGAAAAATATGCCGGAAGATCTGATCCCTTACTGGGACATGTCGGCTCCGAACATCCCGAACGAACCTCGCGATGCTTCGACCGCCTCCTGTATCGCTTCCGCCCTTTATGAGATCAGCACGATGGATGTGCCCGATGCTGCCGGCTATAAAGCGTATGCCGACAAACTCATGGCCTCTCTTTCTTCTCCGGCTTACCGGGCTGCCTTAGGGACGAACGGCAACTTCCTGTTGATGCATTCCGTGGGCAGTATCCCTCATAACTCGGAAATCGATGTGCCGCTGAACTATGCCGATTACTATTATCTGGAAGCCCTGAAGCGAAAACGGGATATTGAAAAGGCTGTTTTATAAATAATATCCGTAACTTTGCCTACACATTGATTCGCCGGGTTTAACTTAATTATAATAGTATGAAAACAGGAAAATTGATTTTTGCATTGGCATTTCTTATGTTGTTTGCCGATGCATCGATGGCCGCAAAGTGGAAGGCTAAACATGTAGTGCTGATCGGCCTGGACGGTTGGGGTGCTTATAGTGTGGAAAAGGCAGATATGCCGAATGTGAAAAAACTGATGGCCGAAGGGTCTTATACGTTGAAGAAACGTTCCGTCCTGCCGTCATCCAGTGCGGTAAACTGGGCATCCATGTATATGGGGGCAGGTCCTGAGCTGCATGGTTATACGGAGTGGGGTTCGCAGACTCCGGAATTGCCTTCCCGCGTTCTGGATGAAGACGGGATTTTCCCGACTGTGTTCGGTTTGCTTCGCCGGTCCGATCCGAAGGCTGAAATCGGGTGTATCTGTGAGTGGGACGGAATCCGCTACGTGTGCGACACGCTGGCTCTGAACTATGACAAGCACGTTACGGAGACGCCGCAAAGTCCGGCAACAACAAAATATGCAGTCGAATATATCAAGCAATCCCGTCCGAATTTAGTGAATATCGTGTATGACGAACCGGATCATGTGGGGCATGCCGAAGGCCATGATACTCCTGCTTATTATGAGAAATTGAAAGAGTTGGACGGCTATGTCGGACAGATCGTCGAAGCTGTTAAGGATGCAGGCATACTGGATGAAACGATCTTTATCGTTACAGCCGATCATGGCGGTATCAAAAAAGGACATGGCGGCAAGACCATGGCAGAAATGGAAACAGCTTTTATTATTTCCGGTAAGGGAATCAAGAAAGGCTATGAATTCCAGGAAAGCATGATGCAGTTCGACTGCGCGTCCACTATCGCCTATATCTTCGGCTTGAAACAGCCGCAGGTTTGGATCGGCCGCCCGATGATCCAGGTTTTCAAATAAAAGCCTCGATTATGTGTTTCGGGTGGTGAAAGTTGATAATCGAGGCCTCGATTGTGTGTTTTCGATGGTGAAAGCTAATAATCGAGGCCTCGATTATGTGTTTTGGGTGGTGAAAGCAATAATCGAGGTCTCGATTATGTGTTTTAAGGTACTTTCTTTCTGTATTCTGCCGGAGTAATTTCAAACTGGGCCTTGAAACAACGGGTGAAGTAACGCGGAGAACCGAAGCCCAACTGGTCGGAGATGTCGGCAATCTGCAAATCGGGGTTATCCGTCAGCATGGCGGCAGCCCGTTTCAGTTTGCAGTTGAGGACAAATTCGTTGGGGGTCATACCTGTTAATGCCTTAAACTTGGCATACAGGGAACTCCGGCTGAGTCCCAGTTCACGTGCCATCATGTTCATGTCGAAGTCGATGTTGTCCAGATTCTTTTCAATGATCGAATTGACCGTGTCCAGGAACTTCTGGTCGATCGGGTTGCTTGCCAGCGATTGCGCATCGAAATCTTTCTGCCGGCTGAATTTCTTTTGCAGGATGATGCGGTTACGCACCAGGTTGTTGCAACGTGCCTGCAGGACTTTTGCGTTGAACGGTTTATTTACATAATCGTCGGCACCCCGTTGCAAGCCTTCTATATTCTGTTCGGCCGAGGTGAGGGCTGTGAGCAGGACGACCGGGATGTGGCAGACGTCGAAGTCGTTTTTGATCTTCATACACATTTCCGTGCCGGACATTTCCGGCATCATGACATCGCTGACGATGATATCCGGTCTTTCTTCGCGCGCCTTTTCCAACCCTTCTTTCCCGTTGCGCGCCAATATGACGCGGTAGGCCGGCGAGAACAGGGAGGTGAGGATCTGGAGTAATTCTTCATTGTCTTCCACCAGCAGGATGCTGCGGGGCGAGTCGTCTCCTTCTATTGTCAATGTCTCTTGCCGGTCGGTGTCGGGAAACTCTTCCATGTGGTCTGTTAAGGCAACCGTATCGGGAATGAGGCTGTCTTGCTGGTCTTCCAGCTTTTCCTGCGCCCGCTCCGCTTCGGTAAACTGTGCGGAGCCTTTCAGCAGGCGGACAATGAAAATACTGCCGTAGCCGGGGGTACTCTCGACCTGTATCATTCCGTGGTGCAGTTCGATGATGTTTTTTGTCAGCGCAAGTCCGATACCCGTGCTGGGTGTCTTGGTGATATTCGAAATGCCGTTTTCCGCCTGGTAGAAGCGGTCGAATATCTTGTCGATATCCTCTTTGCTGATGCCGACGCCGTTGTCTATCACTTTGATGATAACCTCATCATCCATGTTTTCCAGGATCAGTTCGACGGTTGCATTCGGTTTTGTGTATTTGAATGCATTGGACAGGAGGTTATAGAATACTTTCTGCATCTGCTTCGGGTCGAACCAGCATGAGATTTCTTCTTCCGGAGCCGTGAATTTGTAAGTGATGGAACGGCTGGACGCATACTCATAAAAAGAGAGATAGATCTCTTTCAGGAAAGGAACGATGTTCTGTTCGTATACCTTCAGCTTCACGTGTCCTTGTTCCAGCTTGCGGAAATCCAGCAGTTCACTGATCAGGTTCCGCATGTGATAGGTGTTCTTATAGACTTTCAGCAGTTTGTTGTACACCGAGGGAGACAGCGAACTGCTTTGCAGCAACAGTTCTATCTGCGAGATAATCAGTGTCAACGGTGTCCGGAACTCGTGCGAGATGTTGGAGAAGAATTGTAGTTTCGCCTGGTTCAGTTCTTCGATCGATTCTTTTTCTTTCCGTTCCATTTCCAGGGAGGTTTGCAGCATGAACTGTGATTTCTTAAAACGGTAGAAACTATATAACAGGCTTGCTATCAAAACCAGGTAGAGGAGATAAGCTAATCTGGAAGCATACCAGGGAGAATGGATGTGGATATTCATTCTTATCGTACGGGGGTGTTCCTGCGTCGGGTCATATTGTATTTCCTGGACGACAAGCGTATATTTCCCCGGATTCAGGTTCGTATAGGATATATTGTTGTCCTTACTGGAAATCCATCTTTTGTCGAATCCTTCCAGCCTGTATTCGTATGCAGCCTTTTTCAATGTGTTTACATAGTTGTTGGAGGTAAACGTGAAAATCAGGTTATTCTGGTTATAGGCTAATTCTATATCCTGCGTATATGGCAGGGCAGCATTCAGCACTTTATCTGGATTGCCCGGAGTGACCAGGTCGTTGTTGATATACAGGTCTGAGAAATATAACTGATAGTCTTTGGTCGAGTTGAACAGTTGCTGTTCGAAGAAAGTCGCCATGCCGTTACTGCCGCCGACAAATATCTCGCCGTTCTTGCAAACCAGAATACCGCAACCGATGTTGATGCCGGATAGGGGTAAAGCGGTTCCCAACTCTACGACCCTGAACAGGTTTTGATCCGGATCGAAGAACGTAATCCCTTTGTCTCCGGTTATCACTAATTGATCGATTGTCGACAAGGCCAGTTCGTAACAATAGTTGCTGGCGATGAAGCTGTTTTCGGTCGTATACCCGGTGAATCGATTGTCTTTTTCGTCATAGCAGAAAAGTCCGGACCCCCGCGTCCCGAGAAAGATCCGTCCTTGTTTGTCTTCGATAATCTGTGAAATAGGGAATATCCCCAATCCGTTTTCACCTGAACGGAACTGGATCTGGTCTGTCTCGTCTTTCAGGTTGATCTTCCAGACGCCTTTGCCGTATGCCAACCATAGATAACCTTTGGAGTCGACCCGGAAACAGGTGTTTCCGTAGTATTTGCCGCTATCGAACAGGGGCGAAACTTTTTCTGTGTCCAGGTTCATCTTGAAAATGCCTTTCGGTCCTGTGCATATCAGTTCGTTGTTGTAGATGCACATGTAGTTGATGCGGTCGCCGGCAATTACGGCGTATGAGGGATCTTCAAAATAAGGATTCTTGAATTTCTTGTTCTTAATATCGTAAATGGAGAGTCCTCCGGTATGGGTCCCGATATACAATTTATTGCGTTCCGGACTGTAGGCTATTGCTTTCAGGTTGTTATGGGCGATCGAATTGCGGTTCTCATTGGCCATAAAGTAGGTGAACTTCTTCGTTTTCCGGTCGAAAAAGTGCAGGCCGCCGCCCTCGGTGCAGATCCAGACATTATTGTCTTTGTCTTCCACCATTTTGCCGACGAAAGGATAGTTCAGGCAGTCGTTCCTGGTCTCGTTGGCAGCGTAGACCGTAAAGATGTCGGTTTCCGGGTTAAAATAATTTACTCCGCCATAATAGGTGCCTAACCAGATCGTCCCTTGTCTGTCTTTATAGATCGGGAATACGGATGAATGGGTCATGCTTCCCGGCAAGGGGTTACGGGCGTAAACTTCAAATTTGTCACTGATCGGGTTGTACTTGTTGAGGCCCGTAAATGTTCCGATCCAGAGATTTCCGAAATTGTCTTCTGCAAAGTCCCGCACCTGGTTGCTCGATATGTTATTCGGGTTGGACGGGTCATAGCGGTAGCGGGTGAAGTTTCCATAGACGTCTCTTTTATACATTCCATTCATCCGGATAGAGATCCACAGGTTGTACCGGGAGTCTTCATACAGGCTGTATATATCTTCTCCTGGTATTACGCAGGTAAGGGGCTCGTCTTCCTTCTTGACATACAGCCCGTCTGTTGTTCCGATCCAATATCGGCCGCCGGAATCTTTTTTCATACAGGTTAAATGTTGGTCGCTGTCTTCCAGCTTCATGGCGAAATCCAGTTTCTCCGTTTCCGGATTCCAAGTGAAGACCGAGTCCATAACGCCAACCCAGATCTCCCCCTCGATGGAAGAGATCGCGACTATACCCGATTGCCGCAGGCAGGAGAATTTTTGTGTCCGGATGTCATAGCGGATTAAAGCATTGTCGGAATCGAAAAAGACATTCCCGTCTTTGTCTCCGGCAATGAAATGGGTTTGGTTTCCGATCGGGTTCGTATTTTCGCGATGGAATTCGGAGGGCTTATATACAATTGTCTGGACTCCGTTGTATATGCTGATGCCTTCTTCGGTGCCGAACCACATCCTGCCTAATTTATCCTGATAGATCGCCATTACGGAAAGCTGTGACAGGCCTTCCTGCATACCTATGTGTTTGAAGTAGATCGGGTATATGCCGGAACAGAATCCTAAGAGCATTATGAATAATATGATGATTCTTCTCATAGTATATCTCATTAGCAGCTATTGCATTTGAGGTGCTAAGGTAAAGAAATTTTTCTAATCGTTAAAGGATGTTGCGTAAAATGTTTTATCTTTACGGGTGTTTTTGATGATGAGATAAGAAATAAACAAATACGATTATGAGTGTTTTCAGACAGTTTCCCCGCACGTTCTGGGTGGCCAATGCAATTGAATTGTTCGAACGGTGGGCCTGGTATGGCTTTTTTATGTTATTTGCAAACTATCTGACCGGTTCATCGGATGCCGGAGGATTGGAGTTTTCGCAGGAGCAAAAAGGCTGGCTGATGGGAGTGGGGACCGGTATCCTTTATTTTCTTCCGGTATTGACAGGGGCGATAGCCGACCGGTATGGCTACAAGAAGGTTCTGTTTGTTTCTTTTGTGATTTACATTTCGGCATTTCTTCTGCTTCCCCAGTTCACGACTTTTACCGGCGTTTTCCTCATGTTTCTTTATCTGGCGTTAGGAGCGGCATTGTTTAAACCCATTGTTTCTGCGACGGTAGCCAAGACGACAACGGATGCAACGGCCTCTATCGGTTTCGGCATTTTTTATATGATGGTGAATATCGGGGCTTTCTTCGGGCCGTTGGTGACATTGCTTTTTAAAGGGACTTCCTCTCTCATCTTTTATGTCTCGGCCGGGATCGTCGCATTGAACTTCATCTTATTGTTATTCTATAAAGAACCGGGGCGCGTAGAGAAGGAGAAGAATACGGAGAGTCTGCTCGAGACATTCGCCTGCATCTTCCGTAATATGGGAAGTATTCTGAAAGATGTGAAGTTTATTGTTTTTCTTTTGATTGTAGCCGGCTTCTGGACGATGTACAACCAGTTGTTCTTTACTTTGCCGGTGTTTATTTCGCAATGGGTCGATACGAGTGTGCTGTATGATTTCTTCCAGGCGCATATCCCGTTTATCAGCCGTAATTATAGCCCGGCTCCCGGTGTGATGGACCCGGAATTCGTAACAAATATCGATGCGCTTTATATTATTCTTTTACAGGTCGTGGTTTCGAGTGTCGTGATGAAGATGAAGCCTTTGCGTTCAATGATGTCGGGTTTCCTGGTCTGTGCGGTCGGGATGTCGTTGACGCTTGCTTTCCAGAATGTGCTGTTTACGATGGTCGCAATCCTGATATTCTCGTTGGGAGAGATGGCCGGATCACCCAAAATAACGGAGTATATCGGGCGTATTGCTCCGGCGGATAAGAAGGCGTTGTATATGGGATATTCCTTTATTCCGGTCTTTTTAGGAAACGTTCTGGCCGGGATTATTTCAGGTTCTGTTTATCAGCAAATGTCCGATAAGGTGATGATTGTCCGGAAGTATGCGGTTGAGAAAGGGTTTCAGGTGCCGGATGGCCTTTCGAATAACGCTTATTTTGATGAGGTTGCCCGGCAGTCCGGCATGAGTCCGCAGGGATTGACCGACTTCTTATGGGATACTTATCATCCGTCCCGGATATGGTTGGTTCTGCTGGCGATCGGCGTAGGGGCGGCTCTTTCATTATATATTTATGACCGGGTTACTTCCCGTCTTCGGAGTTAGGTTTATTGCGTTTGCCTTTTAAAAAAGCATTATCTTTGCAGGCATGAAAAAGCAAGCCTTTCTTTTTTATCCGTTCCTGTTCGGCCTCCTGTTGCTGCTGTTTGCAGGTGGGTTGGTCTATGGTGCCGTGTCGATCCCGCTTGAAAGTGTGGTGAAGATATTGTTGGGGGAAGGGGCGGAGCGGCTTGCGTGGCAGAATATCGTGTTGCAGAGCCGTTTGCCGCAGGCGGTAACGGCGTTGTTGGCGGGAGCTTCACTGGCGGTCAGCGGTCTGCTGTTGCAGACTTTGTTCCGGAATCCGCTGGCCGGTCCTTCCATATTGGGTATCAGCGACGGGGCTAACTTAGGAGTCGCAGCGATCATGCTCTATTTCGGAGGTTCGCTGAGCATGGTTTCGGATTTGCCGATCAGCGGTTATCTGGCTGTTATTCTGGCGGCATTTGGCGGGGCGGCTTGTATCCTGGGCTTGATTATCTATTTCTCGGCGAAGGTGAAGAACAATGTCATGCTGCTGATTATCGGTATAATGATCGGTTATCTGGCCTCTTCCCTGATTTCGGTGTTGAATTATTATGCATCGACGGATAAGGTGCATGCCTTTGTCATGTGGGGATTGGGTAACTTCTCGGGCGTGTCTTTGCAGCAACTTCCTTATTTTACGGGCTTTACCTTTGCCGGTTTGCTGTTGGCGATTTTGTTGATAAAACCGCTGAATGCGTTGCTTTTGGGCGAGATGTACGCGGCCAATCTGGGGATCAAGATCAAACGTACGCGCATCCTGATTCTGCTGTGTACCGGATTGCTAACGGCTACGACGACAGCTTTTTGCGGCCCGATCTCCTTTATAGGCCTGGCAGTCCCGCATGTCGCGCGTCTGATGTTAGGTTCGTCCAATCATAAGATGCTGGTTCCCGTTACACTATTGACCGGTTCCTGCATTGCATTGCTTTGTAATTTGCTGATGGTGTTACCGGGAACGAACAATATTCTTCCGTTGAACGCCGTAACCCCGATGTTAGGTGCGCCCGTGATTATTTATGTGATTGTGAACCGGAAGAACATACAATACTTTGACTGACGACAGGATGGAAGCATTTGCAATAGAAACAAAAGGACTGAGTATTGGTTATCAGCTGAAAGGCGGTAAGCGGAAGGTCGTGCACGATGATTTGAACCTGCAACTTGTTCCGGGAGAAGTCACCTGCCTGTTAGGGCTGAACGGAGCCGGAAAGTCGACTTTGCTCCGTACACTCTGCGGTTTCCAGCCACCGCTTGGCGGGGAAATCCGGTTGATGGGTAGGCCGCTATCCGATTATTCGCAAGCGAACTTTTCCCTGACAGTCGGTGTTGTACTGACAGAAAAGACAAATGCGGGGGGAATTACCGTGTATGAACTTGTCTCGTTAGGGCGTCATCCTTATACCGGTTTCTTCGGACAGTTGAAGAAGCAGGATCGTGAAATCATAGAACAGTCACTCGATGCCGCCGGTATCGCTCATAAAGCGCATAACTACGTCTCGGAATTGAGTGACGGAGAACGGCAGAAAGCCATGATCGCCAAAGCTCTGGCGCAGCAGTGCCCGATCATCCTGCTGGACGAGCCGACAGCCTTTCTGGATGTGACAAGCCGTATTGAGACGATGGTCCTGCTGCACTGCCTGGCTGTCGAACAGAAGAAAGCTATTCTGCTCTCCACCCACGACCTGGATCTGGCTATCCAGATGGGCGATTGTCTTTGGTTGCAGGAGAAAGGGCGTCCGATGGCTTGCGGTACACCTGAAGATTTGATTATGAGCGGTGCCTTTGAATCCTTTTTCGGAAAAGAAGGTATCGTGTTCGATCCGGCAACCGGGAAACTGAATACCAAGGCGCCGACCTTGCCGATAGGTGTGGAGGGTGATTTCCTGGCTTCCTATTGGGTCGGAAATGCTCTGATCCGCAATGGATACCGTCCCTCTCCGGTGAAAGAAGGGCAGCTGAATGTCGATTGCCGGAGTCCGCATGAGCTGATTATCACATTTCCGGACGGCACAGCAAAGGTGCTTTCGACAGTTGCCGGTTTAGTAGAGGCGGTAAAAAGCCCACCGGCATGAAAAAAGAGTTTCCCGGGCATGGAAATAAATTTTCCCCGTCATGGAAGGTGTGTTCCATCGGGAAGAAACAAAGGTTTAATTTAGATTTGAAGATATAAACATGGCAAACGAAATAACGTGGCGGCTGGAGAATGAAAAGGTCAGCCGATTATTGTTACATTACGCGATACCGGCAGTGATCGGTACAATGGTCAATGCGCTTTATAACATTGTAGACCGTATTTTCATCGGCCAGGGAGTTGGCCCGTTGGCGATGGCGGGGCTTACACTGACATTCCCTATTTTGTTATTCCTTCAGGCATTCGGGATGCTGGTTGGCGCCGGTGCCGCAACACGTGTCTCCATTCATCTGGGACGGAAAGCGAATGATATGGCGGAGAAAGTGCTGGGAAACGCCTTTACACTTACTTTTCTTATTACAATCGTAACTGTAGTGCCTTGCATGATCTGGATGGAAGACCTCTTGCTCGCATTCGGCGGAAGCGAGCAGACGATTCCCTATGCAAAAGACTATTTGAATATCGTCGTTCCCGGTACGATCCTGACTGCGCTCAGCTTTGGCTTTAATGCCGTGATGCGCGCTTCCGGTTATCCGAAGAAAGCGATGTTTACCATGCTAATCGGGGCGGTGGCTAACGTCATTCTCGATCCGATCTTTATCTTCTGGCTGGATATGGGAATCAAGGGGGCGGCTGTTGCAACAATTATCTCGATGTTGCTTTGTACGCTCTTTGTGATGAACCATTTTATACAGAAAGACAGTATCGTACGTTTCCACAGAGGAACGTTCCGGTTGGAACGCCATGTGGTTTGGAATATCCTGACGATCGGTGTCTCGCCGTTTGCCATGCAGCTGGCGGGCAGTCTGGTTGTCGTAATCCAGAATTATGCCTTGAAACAGCACGGAGGAGATTTGGCATTGGGGGCGAACGGCATTATTTCCAGTGTCGGGATGCTTTTAGTCATGTTAGTTATCGGGATTGCACAAGGGATGCAGCCGATTGTCGGTTATAATTTCGGGGCAAAGAAATACGACCGGGTGCAGGAGACGCTGCGCTTAGTCATCATCGCGGCCACTATCATTATGGGGATCGGCTGTTTCTGTAGTGTGGCATTTCCGAAACTGATAGCCCGTGCCTTTACGAACGATCCGGCCTTACTGGATGTAACGGCCAACGGTTTGCGGATCAGTTTGCTGGTGTTCATCGTGGTCGGTTCGCAGATATCGATCAGCCAGTTTTTCCAGAGTATCGGGATTGCCTGGAAAGCTATGTTTCTGAGCCTGAGCCGTCAGGTACTGTTCCTGATACCGGCCATGTTGTTGTTCTCCCGCTTCTGGGGATTGGATGGCGTCTGGTATGCAGCTCCCTTTTCCGATTTCATTGCGGCGGTTACGGCCTGGCTGTTCCTCTGGTATCATGTTAAAAACATGAAAAGTAAGGGCTTGAGTTGAACTTTTTATTATTTTGGTTGTCTACTATATAAAGTAGATTGCTTAGGTTATAACTAAAAGAATAAGAAGTATGAAAAGAGTATTATTATTACTGTCGATCCTGCTCTTTAGTGCGGGAGCCATGATGGCCCAGCAGGATAAAGCAGCCGATAAGGCCGCTAAGAAAGCTGAGAAAGAAGCAAAGAAAGCTGCTGAAGCAGCAGAACAGATGGCTTTGTTTGAACAAGGCGTACAAGCTCTGAAAGAAAAAGACTTTGTATTGGAAGCCGAACGTGTCGAATTTAAACGCGGACAATTTGTCTATGTAACTCCGAGTACGAACTTCGTTTCCATGAAGGGAGACCGTGCCACTATCCAGCTGGCATTCAATACCGCCGCCGCCGGTCCTAACGGTATCGGAGGTATTACGGTAGACGGTAGTGCCTCGAACGTCGACATGAAAACCGATAAAAAAGGCAATATCACACTCAGTATGATGGTGCAAGGTGTCGCTGTTTCCGCGAATGTGACGATCCGTATGGTGAAAGGAACAAACAAATGTACGGCGACTGTCAGTCCGAACTTCAATAGCAACCGTATCTCGTTTACCGGTTACCTCTATCCTTCGGACCAGTCCAATGTCTTCAAGGGACGTTCGATCTAAGTTTTTTGCGAACGCAAAACGAGTTTCGGTCCCATAAAATGTAATAGGCATTCTTTTGGAAAGCGGTCAGCATCTCTTTCCAAAAGGATGCCTATTCTTTTTGAAGGAATGTACAGCATTTTGTATCTTTGTTCTCGTAAATTATTCTATATATTTAGTTATGCAGTTAGCAATAGATCAGAAAGACATCGATAAGTTCTTGATGGTAGGCGATAAAGTGCTTATCAAACCGAAGAACCCGCAAAGCCAGACGAAGTCGGGCCTGTACCTGCCGCCTACCGTTCAGCAGGAAAAGATACAGAGCGGGTATATCATCAAAGTCGGCCCCGGTTTTCCACTCCCTTCGCAGAGCGAGGAGCATGAGGTCTGGGAAAAGAAGAAAGACGGGGAAGTGCATTACCTGCCTTTGCAGGCACACGAGGGTGACTTGGCTGTGTTCCTACAGAATGCGGCTTACGAAATCAATTTTAACGAGGAAAAGTTCCTGATTGTTCCGCATTCGGCCATCCTGATGCTGATCCGAGATGAAGGTTTGTTCGAATAAACCCTTTTTGTTTGGCAAAATACTATGAATTTCGGTTTTTAAATGTATTTTTGCAACCAAATCAACAAAACAATCTATCAATAGTAGCGATTATAATGAATAAAATTGTAAGTAAAGAGCATTTCTCTGCCAACGTGGTGAAACTGGAGGTAGAGGCTCCTCTGATCGCCCGCTCCCGTAAGGCAGGCCACTTTGTTATCGTGAAGGTAGGGGAAAAGGGAGAACGTATTCCCCTCACTATCGCCGGAGCTGATACGACTAAAGGAACGATCACACTCGTGATTCAGGCTGTAGGCGGTTCGTCAAAGAAGATATGTGAACTGAATGCCGGTGATTATATTACCGACCTGGTAGGTCCGTTGGGACAGGCTACCCATATCGAGAAAGTCGGGACAGTCGTCTGTGCCGGTGGCGGTGTGGGTGTGGCGCCTTTGTTGCCCATTGTCGAGGCTTTCCATAAGGCGGGAAACCGCGTGATCGTGGTGTTGGCTGCCCGTACGAAAGACCTGGTTATCCTGGAAGAACAGATGCGTGCTAATTCCGATGAAGTGATTGTGATGACAGACGATGGTTCTTACGGCACGAAAGGATTGGTCACGAACGGGGTCGAAAGTGTCATCAACCGGGAGAAAGTGGATCTGTGTGTGACGATCGGCCCGGCTATTATGATGAAGTTTGTCTCTGCCCTGACGAAGAAATATGAAATACCGACGGTTGCCTCCCTGAATACGATCATGGTGGACGGAACCGGAATGTGCGGTGCCTGCCGTATCACGGTCGGCGGAAAGACCAAGTTCGTGTGTGTGGACGGTCCTGAGTTCGACGCCCACCAAGTGGACTTCGACGAGATGCTGATGCGCCTCGGTGCTTATAAAGATATTGAAAAGAAATAACAAAACCACGGTAAACAAATGACAACAGAAGAACTGATCGCCGCCCGTCGTGCCGAACCCTGGAGGGAAGCACTGCGCAAAAGCAAAAAGAATAAAGAACGCACGGATATTCCCCGTGTGGAGATGAATGAACTGGATGCGGAATATCGCAGCCATACCCGCCTGGAAGAGGTGAACCTCGGTTTGACGGCTGAACAGGCCGTGCAGGAAGCACAGCGTTGCCTGGACTGTCCGAATCCGACCTGTATGCAGGGATGTCCCGTAAGTATCAATATCCCGACTTTTGTCAAGAACATCGAACGGGGCGAGTTCCTGGAAGCGGCCAAAGTGCTGAAAGAAACCAGTGCCCTGCCTGCCGTTTGCGGCCGCGTATGCCCGCAGGAAAAGCAGTGCGAAAGCAAATGTATCCATCTGAAGATGGGGAAACCGGCTGTTGCTATCGGGTATCTGGAACGCTTTGCGGCCGATTACGAGCGTGAAAGCGGTAACATCTCCGTGCCTGAAGTGGCGGAAAAGAATGGTATTAAGATTGCGGTTGTCGGCTCCGGCCCTGCCGGTCTTTCCTTTGCCGGCGATATGGCGAAACGTGGGTATGATGTAACGGTTTTCGAGGCGTTGCATGAGATCGGGGGCGTACTGAAATACGGTATTCCCGAATTCCGCTTGCCGAATAAGATTGTGGATGTCGAGATAGACGGCTTGCGTAAGATGGGCGTGCAGTTCCTGACGAACTGTATTGTCGGCAAGACGATCAGCTACGAAGATTTGCATGCCGATGGTTTCAAAGGCATCTTTGCCGCCAGTGGAGCCGGGCTGCCTAACTTTATGGATATACCGGGCGAGAACTTGGTCGGCGTCATGTCGTCCAACGAATACCTGACACGTGTCAACCTGATGGATGCAGCCAACCCGGAAAGCGATACGCCTGTATTGCAGGGTAAGAAGGTGGCGGTTATCGGTGGTGGTAACACGGCGATGGACTCTGTCCGTACGGCCCGCCGTCTGGGTGCCGAGCGTGCCATGATCGTGTACCGTCGTAGTGAAGAAGAAATGCCTGCCCGCCTGGAAGAGGTAAAACATGCCAAAGAGGAGGGCGTAGAGTTTATGACCTTGCATAATCCGGTTGAATATATCGGTGACGAACGCGGCCGTGTCAAACAGATGCGCCTGCAGAAGATGGAACTGGGCGAACCGGATGCTTCCGGACGCCGTCGCCCTGTGCCTGTCGAGGGAGCGATCGAAACGATCGATGTGGACGAAGTGATTGTCAGCGTCGGCGTTTCCCCGAACCCGCTTATCCCGCGTGCCTTCCAAGGGCTGGAAGTAAGTCGCAAGGGAACGATCGTGGTAAACGAAGAAAGCATGCGTTCGACGCTGCCCGATGTATATGCCGGCGGCGATATTGTCCGCGGCGGCGCAACCGTCATCCTGGCAATGGGAGACGGTCGCAAGGCGGCTGCGGCGATGGATGCGGCTTTGAGAGGATAATCTGCTCTTCTCTGTCCTGCTTAGCGGTCCGTAACCCTATGCTTTACGCTCCATAACTCTATGCTTTATCCTTCCTAAAGCATAGAGTTATGGAGCGTAAAGCATAGGGTTACGGACCGCAAAAGGATATGTCTTATTTCCTTATGCTTTTTACCAACGTCTCTCCTTTGAAATAGATGATTAATGAACTGACAATGATCAGCATGCCGGTAACAGTGCTGAATGTCGGATATTCACCTGCCAGCATGATCCAGCTCAGGACGGCTCCCAGTATGGGATTGATGAGGCGGCACATATTGAGGTCTGATACTTTGCTTTTCGTATCTTGTAGCGCCATGAACCAGAAGCTGAAGGCGAAGACGGAAATGAAAACCAATACACCGAGACTGATGTAGAACCCTGCCGGTTTGCCGATGAAAGGATGGAAACCTTCAACAAAGACCCCGACTATATAAAGAAGCAATCCGCCGAAGAACATCTGAACCGCATTCAGGAATATCGGATTCACCTTCCCTTTATCCTCAGAAACGGAAATAGCCGAATAGCCTTGCAAAATGATATTGAGCAGCAAGAGTACCACTCCGATAATGCCTTTTGTGTCTAACGGCTTGCCGTCGCTCCCCATCCCGATGATCAGGAACAGGCCGGCCAGGCTGACCAGCAAGCTGCAGCTCTTATAAATATTCAGTTTGTCATTGCGGGCGATAAGGTGGGCGAGCAGGACGTTGATAAGCGGTGTCATCCCCATGATGATAGACGAGATGGCTCCGCTGACGAAATCCACCCCGATATAAAAGGCTGTATAACCTAAGAATATATTGACCAGGATCAGGTTCAGGAATAGTTTGCTGTTCTGTTTGATCTCCCGCCACATCCCTTTGTGCCAAGTGTAGGCAAATAGAATGATGCCGACAAGCGTAAACCGTATCCCGGCAAAGTTCATCGGTGTAAAATCATAACTGAGTCCTTGTTTGATGAATGGCGTTACAATAGCCCACAGAACGGAAGCGATGATTGCATAAAGGAGTCCCTTCTTCATAATGAGTATCGTTTATTTTGATGTTAGTTTTTTTGTTATAGTAAAAAGCCCCGCTATTCCTGAGAATAACGAGGCCTTTTGGAAGCGAGCGGAAGACGGGACTCGAACCCGCGACCCTAACCTTGGCAAGGTTATGCTCTACCAACTGAGCTACTTCCGCATATACAACCGCTTTGTTCTCGATTGCGAGTGCAAAGGTAGTGATTTCATTGAAACCACCAAGCCTTTGCGTTACTTTTTTATTGGATTTTTTTGACCAATTCCGTAAATAGTTGTGTCATAACAGATGCTGCTTTATTAGCCGCTACGATAACATCAGCACCATCATTTACAAAGTCGTCAGCGAAGTGATAACCTTCGTTCGTGATGACAGACATACCGAATACACGCAAGCCCGCATGACGTGCCACGATTACTTCCGGTACCGTACTCATGCCGATCGCATCTCCCCCGACTTTTCCATAGAAAGCGTACTCGGAAGGAGTCTCGAAGGAAGGGCCTGTCAAACCTACATATACACCTTTCTTTAACGGGATAGATCGGGAGGCGGCTATTTCTTCCACATAGCGGATAAATTCACGATCATAAGCACGGGTCATATCCGGGAAACGAGTGCCGAAATCCTCATTGTTCGGACCGATCAGCGGGTTCGGCATCATATTGATATGATCCCGGATGATCATCAGATCACCTACCTTGAACGTATTATTGATACCTCCGGCGGCGTTCGAGACCAAAAGGTTCTTGATTCCTAAGAGCTTCATTACACGTACGGGAAAAGTGACCTGTTGCATTGTGTAGCCCTCATAGTAATGAAAACGGCCTTGCATAGCCAAGACTTGCTTATCCCCTAGTTTGCCACAAATAAAATTCCCCTTATGCCCGGTAGCGGTAGATTTCATAAAATGTGGGATCTCCGCATAAGGTATCACTATAGGATCTGTTATTTGATCGGCTAAAGAGCCTAAGCCACTACCAAGGATAATGGCGGTCTCCGGGTTACCTTCGATCCGGCTAGCTAAATAGGCGGCCGCTTCCCGATATTGTTCGGTTTTAATCATTTCCATATTTAATCAATTTAACGTTTCATCAAGTTATAAGCTATCTCTGTCGCTTTCTCCATAATCTCGTCCTCTCCCGGTACCTTCTTATTCTCCATCAATATTTTACCATCACAGATAACGGTATCCACGCAACTGCCGTTGGCGGCGTATACAAGATTTGAGACGAAATTGAAGTTCGGGGTAAAAGCGGGGGTGTTGAGATCTATCAAACATAGATCGGCTAAATACCCTTCCTTGATCTGCCCGGCTTTTAAACTGAACATAGCGGCTCCTTCCGCAGTAGCGGCTTGCAGCATCTCATTTGCGGTCAAGGCTTCGGGATCCTTTCGCCAAGCTTTTCCTAACAGGGAAGCCAGCTTCATCGCCTCGATCATATCCAAGTTATTGGAAGAGGAACAACCGTCCGTTCCCAATCCCACGGTAATACCCAATTGGCGCATTTCCTTAAACTTAAAATGAATACCGGAAGCCAGTTTCATGTTTGAGGCCGGGTTATGTACGACTTTCACCTCGTGATCGGCCAACATGCGAAGCTCGTCATCATCGATGTAAATTCCGTGAGCGATAATCAAACGTGGAGAAAGCACACCTAACTTATATAAATAACGTACAGGAGTGAGTCCGAATCTATCGAGAGAGTCTTTCACTTCCCCCTCTGTCTCTGCTAGATGCAGATGGATCGGGATTTGATGTTCCATAGCGAACCGATGCGCCCATTTCAGAAGCTCACCGGAAACGGTATAGATGGCGTGCGGCCCGATCGAGAAGCGAACCCGTTTGCTGTAGTTATCCACATCTTGGATCAGTCGCTCGTTATGGCGTTTGCATTTCTCCGCCTCTTCTTTATCAAAACCATCGAAGCAAACGCCGGCTATGATACCTCGCAATCCCATCTCCTCCGTCACATCGGCCGTGACACGAGGGCGTTGATACATGTCGAAGAAAGTGGTCGTGCCACTTTTTATCATTTCCAAGCACGCTAATTTCGCTCCCCAATATACATCCTCACGGGTCATTTTCGCCTCATTCGGCCAGATCTTTTGCTCAAGCCATGGCATAAGCGGCATATCATCGCCGAAGCCGCGGAACAAAGTCATGGCAGCATGTGTATGAGCGTTCACGAAACCGGGAATGACGGCTTTACGGCTACCATCCAGTATCTTATCGGCAGGAAAAGACAAGCCCTCTCCTATTTGCTTGATCTCTTTTCCTTCGATATAGATATCAATCGTCCTATCGTTAAACAGGACATTCTTTATTAATATACTCATCTTCTTCCTTCTTATTTATATAAACGGTAGAATTCCGCTACCGACTCGATTCCCTTGAAGAAGATATCCAACTCCTGACTCTCGTTGGGCGAATGGATCGCGTTTTGCTCCAAGCCGAATCCCATCAGTACGGTCTTGATACCTAATACCTGCTCGAATGTAGAGATAATAGGAATGCTACCTCCGCGACGAACCGCCAACGGTTTCTTCCCGAATGCGATGCCAACAGCCTTTTCTGCCGCTTGATAAGCTGGCAAGTCTATCGGACAAACATATCCTTGCCCGCCATGGCTGGGCGTAACTTTCACTTTAACATAAGGTGGGGTCACACGAGCTATATACTCCTCAAACATTTGGGAGATCTTGGCATGATCTTGGTGTGGAACCAAACGAGTGGAAACCTTGGCATAAGCCTTTGAAGGCAATACAGTTTTGCTTCCTTCCCCCGTATATCCGCCCCAAATACCACAGATATCGAAAGAAGGCCGACAACTATTACGTTCTAGCGTAGAATAGCCTTTCTCTCCGAAAAGAGCGTCTACCCCGATCGCTTTCTTATATTTTTCCTCGTCGAATGGGATTTGGGCGATCATCTCCCGTTCTGCGGGAGATACATCCTCCACGTCGTCATAAAAACCCGGGATCGTGATGCGTCCATCCACGTCGGTGATATCTGCCATCAATTTGCAAAGTACATTGATCGGATTCGCTACGGCTCCGCCAAAATGACCGGAATGCAAATCGCGGTTCGGTCCGGTTACTTCTATTTCCCAGTAAGCCAAACCACGTAAGCCTGTCGTGAGCGACGGTGTTTCAGCGCTGACCATGCTTGTATCGGAAACGAGGATTACATCCGCTTTCAATAATTCTTTATGTTCCCGGCAAAAATCTTCCAAGCTAGGAGAACCTATCTCCTCCTCTCCTTCGAAAATAAACTTCACGTTACACTGTAACAAGCCTTCTTTAATCGCTGTCTCAAAACCTTTTACTTGAATCATACCCTGTCCCTTATCATCGTCTGCTCCACGGGCCCAAATGCGTCCGTCCCGGATCACCGGCTCGAAAGGTTCACTCTTCCACAATTCCAAAGGTTCGGCGGGCATCACGTCGTAATGAGCGTAAACCAATACGGTCGGAGCATTGGGAGATACCATTTTCTCGGCGTATACGACAGGATTGCCTTTCGTAGGCATTACCTCGGCCTTATCCGCACCAGAAGACAACAGCACCTCAGTCCAACGCTGGGCACATGTCAACATGTCCGGCTTATTCTCATGCTTGGCGCTGATTGACGGAATGCGGATTAAAGAGAACAATTCCTCAAGAAAACGATCCTTATTGGATTCGATATAAGATTTTACTGACATAGCGTTTTATTTTATCAAGTTTATAAATTGTAGCAAATATAACGAAACAGATGGGGATTGCAAGGAGTTTTATGGTATTTTAGCCGTGTTACTACAATAGGCGTGCAGTAACACGGCAAGGCGGGTTGCAGTATACGAAAGAGTTTCATCCCATGATCCATTTAGCTCGTTCACCTAATATACGGTACATGAACCAAGTAAACGCCCATGAGATTATGAAAATCAAAAGTGCCATTATGGGTACTTGCAAAGGTATCGGTAAATCAAACTTCCCGATCAAGATAAAGATCGGACCTACGACAAAATAATGTACGATATAGATTCCGAAACCATATTTGGATATTTTCGATAGTTTTTTAGCTATGAGAGTATTATGAATACGTACCTTTTGAAGAAGAATAAATACAGCTGCCGTCATTAAGACTACATTCGGACTACAGAAGGTGAAAAATAACTCCATATCCAATTCTGTTGCCTCGGGATTCGCTGCGGCCGAACTGAATCCACAATAGGTTATGGCATAACCAACCACAAACATGGCTGCGCAAATAGCGAAGGTTTTCCAAATATTCCAATTATTACCTTGTTTTAAGTAATGTCCTAATAGGAGATATCCGTTGAATCCTGCGAAATAATAAAACATGCCGAATTGATTCCACGTCGCTTCCCCGTATAAATATTTGCTGATATAGGCAGACATATAAGGCAAGAAAAGAGATACGAACCATATCCCTAAATAGACCCTCTCTTTGGAACGATCCGCCTTCTCGATCCATGCGGAGAAGAATGGCATATACAGATACAATCCGATGAGTAAATAAATATACCACATATGGTTTTCCTTAAAACTGAAATTGAACGGGATCATGGCGATGTCTTTCAATGCGTCGGATAAGGATTGTGACTCATTTCCTTGCACATAGCAGAAAAACTCACCGATTATCTCTTTCGGCAAACCTAATAGCCCTGTAACCCAAGGGAATATATTGTATAATACAGACCATATCAAAAAAGGAAATAATACCCTATATATTCTCTTTTTATAGAAAACACCTAAAGATTGTTCCCGTATAGGCAATAGTAAAAGTCCCGTCATCATAACGAAAAGAGGAACGGAGGGCCGTAAAAGAGAGCCGTAAACAGCGGCCCAATGTTTATATTCCGGTAAACTTCCGAGTGTAGGTGAGATATAAAAAGGATCTATACAATGTACTCCAATAACCATCAGCATAGCTACGGTTCGTATTACATCGAGCCACACGATATGTGACTGTGTTGTTGCGTTGTTCATGGATTTATGTGTTAAATTTAAAAGATGGGTGACAAAGATAGAGCTTAGTATGAGAATTTTGTTTATCTTTATTGTTAATTTATTGTATCAAGTATTATGGTCAAACGAATTATCATTATCGGCGCTACCTCCGGTATCGGCTATGAGGTTGCTAAGATTTATTGGAAACGAGGATATCAACTGGGATTGGCTGGTCGTCGGGTTGATCGGTTGGAGGAGTTTCGTAAGCAAGATCCGGAGCATATCCAGATAAAGCAGTTGGACGTGACCGCCGAGGATGCCGCTGATCGTTTAGACGAATTAATCCGTGATTTGGGAGGAATGGACATCTTCCTGCTTAGTTCAGGGATCGGCAACCAGAATAAAAACTTAGATACTTCCATTGAACAAGCTACGATACAGACGAATGTGACAGGCTTTACACGTATGGTACTAGCGGCCTATCGTTATTTTTCCAGTCAAGGTGGCGGGCATATATCTGTAATCAGCTCTATTGCCGGAACCAAAGGATTAGGTGTCGCTCCCTCCTACTCGGCTACCAAACGATACCAAAATATTTATATAGACGCTTTAGCCCAACTTTCCCGTATGGAGAAACAGCCTATTACATTTACGGATATCCGTCCGGGATTTGTCCGTACGGATTTATTGAAAGACGGCAGGAATTATCCTATGCTGATGTCTCCCCAATACGCCGCCTTGCGTATCGCTAACGCTATAGACCGGAAAAAGAGAAGGGCGATCATCGATTGGAGATACGCTATCCTTGTCTTTCTCTGGAGACTGATCCCTGAATGGCTTTGGGAACGGCTGCCAATACGGAATTAGGATCGGATATGTTAGAGGTTCATCTTTTTTGCTTCTACATTAGATTTTCTCTTGTGTCGGGAGCATGCTGAAGGACCGCACCGACTATCTGGCAACTATCCAATTCATCACAATCGCCACATGTATTAAAGCCTTTTCCGGATACACATTTGCGTATTTCACAATAATCACTGCAATACGCAAATTTCACTCCGTCCGTACGACACCCCATACAGTTTATAGTTGCGGCTGTAATTTCGGGCGCATTGTTCATGGCACTCCACTTTTGGGCGGTTTTTTCTCTTAGCTCATTATCATTCTTAACTGTGGCTATGCGGGCATCGCAACTTTCGCAATCTAATCCGCAACAGGCTATCAATTGTTTCATTATTTAGTTGTCTATTTATTTTCTTGTTTGTTTCTGTCCTTGCTTTTACTTTTCGGCAAACATAATAAAAATTCCTACCTTTGCGCCCAATTACTAATTTTTTAATCTATACAGATGGGTTTATTTATTAAGAAGCCTTTAGCGGATTTGATGACCGAGGCAAATGATTCGGGCAGTAAATCGCTGAAGCGTATCCTTGGCCCGTGGAGTTTGATCGCCTTAGGTGTCGGTGTTATTATCGGTGCCGGATTGTTCTCCATTACGGGTGCGGTGGCCGCCGGGTATACGGGGCCTGCCATTACTTTATCTTTCGCTATCGCCGCCTTAGGCTGTTGTTTCGCCGGGTTATGTTACGCCGAGTTCGCATCCATGATCCCGGTGGCAGGTAGCGCATATACCTATTCGTATGCCACGATGGGTGAGTTGGTCGCTTGGATTATCGGTTGGGATTTGGTGCTCGAGTATTGCGTGGCCGCTACGACCGTTAGCATAAGTTGGAGTCGGTATTTGGTCGTTTTTCTGGAAGGATTCGGAGTACATTTACCGCAAGCCTTGACGGCTTGCCCTTGGGATGGCGGTATCGTGAATATCCCGGCTTTCGTGATCGTGGTGTTAATGAGTATTTTGTTGATACGAGGGACGGAAGGAAGTTCTATCTTCAATGGGATTATCGTATTCTTGAAAGTCTCCGTAGTCTTGGTGTTCGTAGTCTTGGGATGGAAATATATCCGTATGGAGAATTATACGCCTTATATACCCGCTAATACGGGGACCCTAGGCGAGTTCGGTTTCTCCGGTATCCTACGAGGGGCGGCTATCGTATTCTTTGCTTTCCTCGGTTTCGACGCTGTAAGTACGGCGGCGCAGGAAACCAAGAACCCGAAACGGAATATGCCGATCGGGATCTTGATGTCATTAGTGGTTTGTACTATATTATATATGTTGTTTGCCCACGTGATGACCGGAGTCGTACATTACTCAGCGTTTGCTGGCCAGAATGGAATCGCTCCTGTGGCAATAGCTATCGATCATATGGGGCAAATGGATGCTTCTGGTGTGATTCGTCCGGATTACCCTTGGATGAACCGGGCGATCGTAATAGCTATTTTACTGGGGTATTGCTCGGTTATCATGGTAACGTTATTAGGACAGAGTCGTGTATTCTTGAGTATGAGCCGGGATGGGCTGCTCCCTCCCCTATTTTCCCATATCCATGAGAAATTCCGCACGCCGGCACGAAGTAATTTCCTGTTTATGTTATTGGTCGGTGCATTGGCAGCTTTCGTTCCGGCGAGCGTAGCGGGCGAGATGTGTAGTATCGGGACTTTGTTCGCTTTTACGCTAGTTTGCGCCGGGGTATTGATTGTCCGTAAGACAATGCCGGACGCTCCCCGATCTTTCAAGACCCCGTTGGTTCCGTTCGTGCCTATCGCCGGTATCATAACTTGTCTGGTAATGATGCTTTTTCTCCCGGCTGATACATGGATTCGTTTGGTATTATGGATGTTAATCGGTCTGGATATATATGTCTGCTATGGAATCAAACATAGCAAACTGGAACATATGCAGAAACATCGCTCGGGACAGACCACATTGGATATGATCGGTATTACCCTATCCGTGCTTTGCGTGATCACGGGGCTTTGGCACCAGCAAACCGTGGGATGGGGCGAGAGCAAAATCTTATTGATTATCTCATTCGTATTCGCTTTTACGCATCTAGCTTTCTATCTTTACAGACTCGGGAAGCAGTTTACGAGCCTTACCCGTTAGCGATTCAGCACGATTAGTCTCGATGGCTCACGCGACTAGTCCCGATGGTCAATACCAGTAGTGGTGAAGGCTTATGCGAGTAGTCGCGTTGACCTTCACCACTACTGGCGTACTATACCACTTCCTTTGATACGATTTATCGGATTCTAGCTCTTAAAAGTAAGCCTCTTATTCATCATAAAATTAACGGCTCCGTAAACGAAAAGTCCAAGGAACTGACCCAGATATTCATTTAGATCGATCACCTCCACCATTAAAAGCAAGAATATGAATTGAGTAGCGTAAGCGCAACCAAAAGCGATTAGGAATAAAGGAATCTCCTTCCAGAAATTACCTTTTCCGGAAGAAAATACCCAGTATTTACTCCAAAAGAAGTTATTCACCAAGGCAGCCACATATCCAGCCATGTTCGACCACAAGTAATTACAATCCAGAATATCCATTAATATCCAGATTACCAATGCGGTGATCAAAGCGTTAGAAGAACCTACAATGGCGAAACGAAGAATACGAACAGATTCCTTCATGCTGTTAATTATACGTTTCGAATGACAAATATACGGGTTTATTTCTATATTTGTGCTGTACTTTTGATCAAGTATGTAACATTCTTAAAACAATTATGAGTATGATTAGACTAAATGTATTTATTCAAGTAAGTGAGGAGAATCGTCCAGCCGCATTGGAGACAGCGAAAGAATTGGTTGAAAAGTCTTTGAAAGACAATGGCTGTATAGCTTATGATATTTTCGAGAGCTCTACTCGTAGTGATGTATTGATGATTTGTGAGACGTGGAAAGACGCTGAATCCTTATCAGCTCACGAAAAAGCTGAGCATTTCGTAACGTTGGTTCCTAAATTGCAAGGATTAGGTGCGATGAAACTTGAGAAATTTACATTTTAAGGGTTTTATGTAGGATATTATTATCAGCCTGAGCATGCTAAAAAATCATAGTTATGAATCCTTCAACTTATAACTATGAATGAAAGAAAACATAACTATGATTTTTTTAGTGTTATCGCTCGTTGATTGAGATATATTCCCTATCGTCCAAAACGTTCTTGTAAGCCGGACGGATGATGCGTTTTCCGTCAAAGTTCAACTCCTCGATACGGTGAGCGGTCCAACCCACGATTCGGGCCATGGCGAATAAGGGCGTATAGATTTCCTGTGGCAAACCGATCATCTCATAAACGAATCCGGAATAGAAGTCCACGTTCGAGGAAACCCGTTTCTTAGTTCCTTTATGCTTGGCGAAACATTCGATCGCTCTTTCCTCTAATAACTCAAGGAAGGCGAATTCCTCAGAGCGACCTTTCTCTTTTGCCAGATCACGAGCCAGTTCCTTTAATACGACCGCACGGGGATCGGAAATCGTATAGACCGCATGGCCGATACCATAGATCAAGCCTGTCTTGTTATAAGCCTCTTTGTTAAGCATCCGCATGAAATAAGTATCGATCTCGTCCACGTTCTTCCAATCCGCGATATTCTCTTTTAAATGATGGAACATATCTACTACCTGAATATTGGCGCCTCCGTGCAACGGGCCTTTCAATGAGCCGATACCAGCTGCGATAGATGAGTACGTATCCGTTCCCGTAGAACTAGTGACGCGTACCGTGAACGTAGAGTTATTACCACCACCATGTTCTGCTTGCAATACCAAGAGCAAATCCAACGTACGTGCGTCCAGATCCGTGAAATCACGTTTCAGCATGTGAAGGAAATTTTCTGCGATCGATAAGTTCTCGTGCGGATGACGGATGTGTAAAGAACGCCCCTGTGTGCTATGACGATAAATATTGTAGGCATAAGCGATAATCGTCGGGAACTTAGAGATCAATTCAATAGATTGGCGCATTAAGTTATCTCGGGAGGTGTCGTCCGGGTTTGCGTCGAAGGTATACATCTCCAATACGCTACGAGCCAATATATTCATGATGTTCTGTCCTTCCAGATCCAGAATATTCATCTTGGTCTTTTGCTCCAAGGGCATATTATCGTTCAACAGTTCTTTAAAGGCTGATAATTCCTCTTTATCGGGGAGTTTACCAGAAAGTAATAAATAAGCCACTTCCTCAAAACCGAACCGTTTTTCCTTGATGAAATCACGCGCTAAATCCTCTACGTCGTAACCTCTATAGAATAACTTACCGGGGATCGCTTTAAGACCGCCCTCTGGCAAGCGTTCGTATCCTACTACATTACCGACTTGGGTCAATCCTACTAACACGCCGCTACCATCCTCGTTACGAAGGCCACGTTTCACATTATACATCGGGAAAAGTTCGTTGTCAATCTTGCAAGCCTCTCTGGCAGCCTCGGACAATTTGTAAATTAAATATTCTTTCTTCAACATGACTATACTAATTTAATTGTTTCGATAATAGAGATGATACGATCACCAAATTCTTTGGTGCCGAGAGATTTGCCATTCGGCATAAAACGAGCCAAGTCATGAGTGGCCTCTCCAGCGGAGAAAGCTTGCTCCATAGCGGATGTAATCAGGTTAGCTGCATCACTCCATCCCATATATTCCAGCATCATCACGGATGATAATAATAAGGAAGAGGGGTTTACGAGATTCTTTCCCGCGATATTCGGAGCGGTTCCATGTGTTGCCTCGAAGATCGCATGACCACTGTTATAGTTGATATTAGCGCCGGGAGCAATGCCAATGCCACCTACCATTGCCGCTAATTGATCGGAGATATAATCGCCGTTCAGGTTCAAGGTAGCGATCACGGAATATTCTTCCGGAATTAATAGAGTGTTTTGCAAGAAAGCATCGGCTATGACATCCTTGATAATGATTTTACCGGCCTTTGAAGCTTCCACTAAGGCGGTATTGGCCGCTTCCTCGCCTTGCTCTTTCTTGATCTTCTCATATTGAGGCCATGTGAAAGTGAGATCCGCAAACTCCCGTTCCGCTAAAGCGTATCCCCATAGTTTGAAACCACCTTCCGTGAATTTCATGATGTTACCTTTGTGTACCAAAGTCACGCTCGGTAACTGATGCAATATCGCGTATTCGATAGCGGCACGCACCAGACGCTCCGTACCTTCCACAGAAACCGGCTTGATGCCGAAAGAGGAAGTTTCCGGGAAACGTATTTTCTTCACTCCCATTTCCTCGGTGAGGAACTTCAATAACTTTTGTGCCTCCGGAGTCCCTTGTTGCCATTCGATTCCGGCATAGATATCTTCTGTATTCTCACGGAAGATATACATATTCACTTTTTGCGGCTCCTTTACCGGAGATACGACTCCTTTAAACCAACGAACCGGACGGAGACAAACATATAAATCCAACGTCTGACGGAGGGCCACATTTAATGAACGGATACCTCCACCAATCGGAGTTGTCAACGGTCCCTTAATACCGACGATGTATTCACGGAATGCTTCCATAGTCTCATCGGGAAGCCAACTTCCGGTTTGCTTAAACGCCTTTTCGCCGGCTAAGACCTCTTTCCATTCAATGGAACGGGTTCCGTTGTAAGCTTGCTTGATGGCAGCGTTTACTATCTTTTGGCTAACGGGAGTGATCTCATGCCCCACGCCATCTCCTTCAATATAAGGGATCGTCACGTGATCCGGAACGAAAATATGATTACCTTTCTTTGTTATCTTACTCATGATATCAAGATTTTTTTGTTTGTCTTAGTGAGCTGTATTTAAAGCGGAACCCGCCTTGAACCATTTAATTTGTAAATCATTATACGTATGGTTAACCGGGAATGATTCTTGCGTACCATCCGCATGAAGAAGAACGGCCGTCAACGGTTTGCCCGGCTGAAAATCTTTCAATCCGATGATCGAGATATGGTCATTCTCACGGATCTTGCTATAATCCTCCTTATCGGCGAAAGTCAGTGCTAACATTCCTTGTTTCTTCAAGTTTGTTTCGTGGATACGGGCGAAACTCTTGGCTAGGATCACTTTTACATTTAGGAAGCGAGGCTCCATGGCTGCATGTTCCCGGGAAGAGCCTTCACCATAGTTTTCTTCCGCTACGACGATCGAGGAAATACCATTTGCCTTGTATTGTTTCGCTACGGCAGAAACTGCTTCATATTCATTGTTCAGTTGATTCAATACAGAGTTTGTCTTCCCATTGAAAGCGTTTACGGCTCCCATCAACATATTATCCGATATATTTTCCAAATGCCCACGGAAACGTAACCATGGACCGGCCATCGAGATATGATCCGTCGTACATTTACCTTCAGCCTTGATAAGAAGGGGCATATTCGTGAAATCCTCTCCGTTCCAAGGAGCGAAAGGCTTTAATACCTGTAGGCGATTGGATTCCGGATCGATGTTCACCACTACGTTCTTACCCGTAGGTGCCAGATAGCCGTTATCCTTTACCTCGAAACCTTTCGGCGGAAAATCCGTGCCTTTCGGTTCTTTCAGTTTCACAACCTTACCATCCTCTGTCTTCAAGGTATCGGTCAAAGGATTGAAACATAGATCACCTGCGATGGTCAAGGCTAGTGTCAGTTCCGGAGAAGCGACAAAAGCATGTGTATTCGGATTACCGTCCGCACGTTTAGCGAAGTTACGATTGAATGATGTAACGATCGAATTCTTACGGGTATTATCATCCGTATGACGTTTCCATTGTCCGATACAAGGACCACAGGCATTCGCCATAATGGTTGCGCCAATCCGTTCAAAATCACCGATAATACCATCTCTTTCCGCCGTATAACGGATTTGCTCGGAACCCGGGTTGATGATCAAGGGTGCCGCTACCGGTATTTTATCCTCATAAGCTTGGCGAGCAATGGATGCCGCACGGCTTAGATCTTGATAAGAAGAGTTGGTACAGGAACCGATTAATCCGACCTCCATCTTTCGGGGATAGCCATTCGCTTTTACTTTTGCGGCAAACTCCGAGATAGGCGTAGCTGCATCCGGCGTGAACGGACCGTTAATATGCGGCTCCAATTCGGAAAGGTTAATAACGATTACACGATCGTAAAACTTATCTGGCTCGGCACGAACGTCCATATCCGCTTCCAGATATTCACCAATAGCTTCGGCCCAGCTCGCTACCTCGTCACGTCCCGTGGCACGAAGATATTGAGCCATTGTATTATCGAATGGGAATAAAGAAGTAGTCGCTCCTACCTCGGCACCCATATTACAGATCGTAGCTTTTCCGGTCGCCGAGATGGAGGCGGTGCCCGGACCGAAATACTCGATGATAGCGTTCGTTCCACCTTTTACGGTTAAAATGCCCGCTAGCTTAAGAATCACGTCCTTCGGCGAGGCCCAACCATTCAAACTACCAGTTAACTTAACACCAATTAGTTTCGGCATCTTCAGTTCCCATTCCATTCCGGTCATGACATCCACGGCGTCGGCTCCTCCTACTCCGATAGCGACCATTCCAAGTCCTCCGGCATTCGGGGTATGTGAATCAGTTCCTACCATCATACCGCCGGGAAACGCATAATTTTCCAATACCACTTGATGGATAATGCCTGCTCCGGGTTTCCAAAAACCGATTCCATATTTATCGGAGACCGATTTCAAGAAATCATAGACCTCGCTATTGCTCTTGGTAGCCGTATCGATATCCGTCTTGGCTCCCATATTCGCTTGGATCAAATGGTCGCAATGCACGGTAGCCGGTACTGCGGATTTTTCTTTTCCGGCGTTCATGAATTGTAAAAGCGCCATCTGAGCGGTGGCATCTTGCATAGCCACACGGTCGGGACGGAAATTCACATAATCCTCACCTCTTTTGAAAAGGCGAGTCGAGCTTTCATCGTATAGATGCGCATATAAGATTTTCTCGGCCAAGGTCATCGGGCGACCACCGATACGTTCGCGGGCTGTGTCCACTCTTCTGGGGAAATTCGCATAGAAATTTCTAAGCATGTCAATGTCGTACACCATATTCATATTCGTTTTTTATTGTAAGCCTTTTCGCAAATATATTTATCTATAACCAGCTAAAATGTAATAAATAAGACATCTGCCAATGAGTCTTTGTTTTTATTATCAACAAATATATAATATAATGAAATACAATTTGTTCGATAATTTCTATGAGGTTATAGAGGTTATTTATAATCTCCCGGATAACTTAGAAAAACGGGCTAATCGCACGTTTATTAATAAAACGTACCATTAGCCCGTTTTGTTCAAGCCTTGGAGCTGTTTTTTCTACTTATCGAGACTTTCTTTCCATCTTTGAGCATAACTATGTAAAATAGATGCGATACCCTCTCCAATCCGGACATAATCTTCCCGTTTAAGGTTGGCTAAAGATGCGCGGATAGACCACTCGGGAGCATCAAAACCTCCTCCGTTCAGTAAAACCAAGGAAGTTTCCTGTGCCAGACGGAAAACGACATCCAGAGGTTCGTAATTCTTTTTTAGATATTCCACGAAATCATCCCCATAGAATTTCTTAGCCCAGACAAGCATATCGATCTCACTATAGTATCCCGCACGCAAAGGGTCGTCCAATAAGGTGAATCCGGTGCTTTCCCACAATGTGTGTAAACGCTCGTGGATCATATCCTGCATCCTTTTCTTATAGGTATTTTCCGCATCTAATAGAGCGAAAGACGCAAACAGAGACATTTGTGTTTGTTGTGGCAAGGAAAGACCGGCCGTATGATTCAAGGCTACTTGACGGCTATCGGCTACCATACGATCAATAAAGCGGATATCCTCGGGATGTAAGGATAGACTGCTATATCGTTTTTTTAGAAGCTCCTGTTTATCTCTTGGCAATTCACGGATCATCCGGTCGTAAATATTATCTTGATGTAAAGCGATTACCGCCAATCTCCATCCGGTTGCCCCGAAATATTTGGAGAAAGAATAGACACATAACGTATTCTTTGGTAATTCGGCCATCATCGAGCGAAAATGCGGAATAAATGTCGCATACACATCATCCGTAATAATCATAAGGTTGGGATTGTCGTTCCGTACGATCTCAACGATCCTATTCATCAATGCTTTTGTCAATCCGTATGAAGGCGGGTTGCTCGGGTTTGTTATGAAAGCGGCTTTCACGCTAGGATCTTTCAGGACATCTAAATCCTTTTCTTGATATTGCCACGTGTGATAGCCGTCTTTTGTCATCTTCAAGGCTTTTATCTCTATGACATTAAAAAGATAACGAGCCTGTTCCGGAATCTCTATATAAGGAGTGAATACCGGAGCGAAGAGAATGATCTTGTCTCCCTTATTCAACAAGAAATTCTGCTGCAAGGAATCGAAGATATAACACATGGCGGCAGTTCCGCCCTCGGTAGCGAAAAGGTCGAATATTCCCTCAGGGGGCTGGTTATCACATAATTCTTGGTCTAAATAATCCCGCACGAGCATTTCCGTATATTTCAAGATACGATCGGGAACCGGATATTGATCACCAATGACACCTTCCGCCCATTCGTATACAAGCTCATTCTCATCTACACCTTTTTCCGTGACCAGATATTCATAGGTACCCTTCAATAAAGTAGCGCCGGGAGATTGCGCATGTTTCTTTAGAAACTGTACGAAGCGAGACGCGATCCTTTTGCGGTTGGGAACCCCTGCGGCTCCGGCCATCTCATCTGCCAATTCGGTTTCCCGCTGGCATTCCTCCAAGGCGAACTGCCCTAATAGGAAGAATGCCTCCCGTGGAACCGTACTGATCCAGTTTGGATTTCCCCTTCCTGCGTTCAGCATGATGTGCGTACTTTTACGAGCGCTCTCATCCGCTAACTCTATCAAGATGTTCTTTAGCTCGAAAGGGCTAATCTCCGACATCTTTTTCTCATATTCTCTCGTGACATGTATTTTCTTCTTGTCCATACATTATATATATTACATGATTAGCACAATAACGACACCCCAGATGATTAATAAAGTATTACCCACCGCATAGGTAACGGTATAGCCTAAGGCTGGAGTCTCACTTCCTACGGCATCTTCCACCGCTCCTAATGCGGCAGTTGTCGTACGTGAACCCGCCGTACAACCTAAAGTAATAGCCGGGTGGAACTTAAAAACGTAACGTCCCATCAGAATACCGATGATAAGCGGGATAGATGTCGCTAAAGCACCGATAATAAATAAACTTATACCGACTTCCTTCAATCCGGTCACGAAACTGGGACCCGCCGTGATACCGACTACGGCGATAAACATATTCAATCCCAAATTATTTAATATCCAGACGGAAGGCTCCGGAATACGCCCGAAGGTCGGATGCTTAGAACGAAGCCATCCAAAGACGAGCCCGGCTATCAAAGCACCTCCACTCGTACTTAGGCTAATCGGGACACCCCCGAAATGAATCGCGAGCGAACCTAAAATTCCCCCTAAGAAAATACCGATACCCACGAAAATCAAATCGGTCTGATTGGTTGGGCGATCGGGATATCCTAAAGCCGTCGCCGCTTTATTTACCTCTGATTTCATGCCTACCAATTCCAGCATATCACCGGAATCTATCACCGTAGCGGCCAAGACCGGGATATTGATACCCGCACGCCTTACGGACTTGATGCTAACACCATGCATGAACGATTGATTGCGTAAATAGCAGATCTTTTTCCCCACGTATTCCTTATGGATCACTAGTACGGGTAACGTCTCTGCCGGAAAATCGAGCAATTCAATGTCATTGACCTCGTCGCCAATCCAGTTCTCCTCTCCGATCACGAATTCCCGGCGACCGCTTAGGACAACCTCATTTCCGGTATGTAAAACCAAATCCGGTTTAACATCGGTTACTACATTATTAATACGGACACGCTCCACGAACAAATGCCGTCCCAATTGGTCTAAATACACCTCCAACTGCTTTACGCTTTTGCCATCCTTGAACCATTCATTACTAATCTTATAGGCCCGGAAAGTTACCGGACGGGCGGCAGGCATAAAGCCCGGTTGCTCGCTCTCGTCGTTATTTCCCATTTTAGCCTCTAGCTCTTTACACGCTTTTTTCACGTAGTCGAGTCCTCCTAAAAGACGTGGCCCGATATCACTCACTAACCATGCGGATCCTGCCGTACCGAAAATATAAGTTACCGCATAGGCCACGGGCATTACATTTACCATAGCACTTTTATCCGTATCGCTAATATTCATCTGTCCGATCGTATCTTCGGCAACTCCTAATACTGCCGACATCGTCTGGGAGCCCGCCAATAATCCTGCGGCCTCGCCTGCGTTATATCCCATAAGTTTCGCTAACAAAAAAGGAGCGATCAAACAAAATATACACATGACGGCGGCGAAAAGCATTTGAGGAAGACCTTCCTTTTTCAATCCCCGGAAGAACTGTGGCCCAACGCTATATCCTACAGCGAAGAGGAACATCAAGAAAAAGACGGACTTTAACGGTCCGCTTATATCGATTTTTAATTGCCCGATCAATACACCGACCAATAATACGCTGGTAACCGTTCCCAGCGTGAACTTCTTTATCTTAAACTTGCCAATCCAGAAACCGAGAGCTAAGGTTATGAAAATAGCTAGCTCCGGATAATGTTGAAGTAAATTAGTTATCCATTCCATATCTATTTATTTGATGTTAAACAAAAAAGATGCTATTGGAACAGGGATTCTTTGAAAGATGTTGTTACTTTTCGGGATTATTTATATAAATTTGCGACCGCTTAGGTGATAGAGTTTGTCTACCGACAACTCTATAAAAGGGAATCCGGTTAGAATCCGGAACAGTGCCCGCTACTGTGAAGCTCTTGAAAAGGAAAGCGTTCTGCTATGCCACTGTCTTAAGAAAGATGGGAAGGTTGCTTTCCGAGCCAGTCAGGAAACCTGCCAAGCGAAGTAATGATTAATTCCTCCCGGGGTCAGGAGTAATTAAGAGGATAGAAATATCACCTATATCTAAAAGATGTTGGAGACGTAATAATACGTTGTCTCCGTGGGATTGATATGTAATCTAATTATTAATATATTCATATGATGAGGAAACACTTACTATCTTTCTTCTTGCTGGTCATCAGCCTAGTTTGTCGTGCGCACGATGGCGAGAATTTTGTAGCATCCGATTTATTCGCCTCTTTACAACCGGGCGATAAGGCCGCTTTATTGATGGTACATTTTGGAACAACCCATGATGATACCCGTGCCTTGACAATCGACGCGATCAATCAAAAAGCGAAAGAAGCTTTCAAAGATGTTGAGTTGCGTGAGGCATGGACTTCTCGCATTGTAATGCGCCGCTTAAAAGCTCGTGGCGTAGAGAAACTGAACCCGATCGAGGCCTTGGAAAAATTAAAGACTGATGGTTATACACATGTCTTGATCCAATCCACGAATATAATCGAAGGTATCGAGATGGAATCCTTACGTAAGGATGTTGCCACCATGAAATCTTCTTTCAAGGAGATTCGTATCGGTAATCCTTTATTGTATACACCGGAGGATTATGAGGCGGTAATCGTCGCTATCACAAAAAATGGGGCGAAAGAAGGCGCTACTTTATTGGTAGGCCATGGCACTTATACTCCGGCGACGGCTCAATATGCCATGTTGGATTATATGTTGAAGGAGAAGGGATTCAAGGATTATTCCGTAGGAACCATCGAGGGCTATCCTACTTTTGATACGATGGTAGCCCAAGTAAAGGCCAATGGAACGAAGAAAGTCTTGTTGATGCCATTTATGTTTGTCGCCGGAGACCATGCGAAAAACGATATCGCCGGTGATTGGAAAGAGGAACTGGAAAAGAAAGGCTACGAGGTAAGCGTATTTATGGAAGGTCTGGGACAGAATCCGGATATTCAGAAGATCTTCATCGAACATGCCCGTTTCATGGCTAAACATAAGATGATCGATATCGTTGATAAGAAGAAAGCTTATGCGGTAGAGAAGGACTAAAAAAGTTCTCCAAATCTATGTTTTATTCCTTTCGGAAGAAAAAGTAATTCCTTCCGAAAGAAACTAAATTTTCATTCGAAGGAAAATGGAATTTCTTTCGAAAGGGATTTCACATGCATACAATAAACAGTTATAATGCTAAATATATGAAAAGAGTTTTGACAATCTTACCGTTGACAGCCTTATGTATCAGTACGATGCAGGCACAACACAAGAATGAGTACACGAATTTCGCCGATACGACATTCAATATTCAAGAAGTCGTAGCGACCGCCGCACGCAAGCCACGTCCACAAATCACGAAGTTGGACGTACCTATGAAATATCTTCCTATTTCAATTAATAGCATTACGGCGAGTAGTTTGGAGTTGCGAGGTATCCGTAATATCCAAGATGCGGTACGCTTTATGCCGGGCGTACGATTCCAGACATCTTATGGCGCATTTCAACAATTGTCGATCCGTGGTTTCGATCATTCTATCATGATGATAGACGGTATCCGCGATGAACGTTCGGCAATAAACAACTCTTATCCCGTACCCGATCTATCCTGTATCGAGTCTATTGAATTATTAAAGGGACCGGCTTCTGTACTTTACGGACATTCAGCCGTAGGTGGAACCTTGAATATCGTTCGTAAATCCCCGTCAGAGAAACAGAGCGTTAATGCTCGATTGGCCTACGGTAGTTACGAGAATAAAGAGGCGACACTTGGCATGGGCGGTAAATTGGTCGGTCCGGTCAATTATTACGCCAATGTCAACTTTTCCGATCAAGAGGGCTGGCGTGATAATGGCAACCGTCGCTTTTCCGGTTATCTGGCATTGCAAGCTAAAATGACGGAACGTGACATATTAGATGTTCGCGGAGGTTTTAACCGCGACTTCTATGGGACGGAGATCGGTCTTCCCGATTTAATGGCAAATGATGTATATAATGTGCAAACAGGACAGTTATATCTCCATAAAAATGAGATGCTACCGGGACTTGACCGTGAGGCTCGCTACAATAACGAGTCCGACTTTATGAAGAATCACGCATGGAACGTATCGACGCAATACACACATACTTTTTGGAACGGCGCGAAACTAACAGATCGCCTTTCTTACAATAACGACGATATCAACTATTTTGGGACGGAAGCCCTCGACTATCTCGAAAGTGATGATCCGATCTATGATCATTATTATATGAAAAACGGCCAGAAAAAATATATCTGTTTGGACAGTGTATATCTTTCTTTCCCGCTTCGCTTCTCCCATATAGCCAAGACGGTAGCCAATACGCTCGAGCTAAGCGGTAAATTCAGGACGGGTGAGATAAAGCATACGTATATGGGAGGTTACTCTTTCGTCGCCTTGAATCGTACCAGCTATTCGGGCTATAATTTAGGAGATGATGTTCAGGGTCCCGGCCTTTATTCGCATGTATCCGTTTATGATCCGCATAGCATGGGATATATGACCAGTAAATTCTCGAAAGCAACGGTTACGCATCATTATTCCAACAGCCTTTATCTTCAAGATATGGTTGAGTTCAACGAGCAATGGAAGGTATTAGCCGCTCTACGTTACGACTTTTTCCGTTATATGTCCGCCAGCGCTACAACTCCTACCGGACGACGTGAGTATGAGGAGCATTCAAGCTTCAATATGATAAAGAATAAGGCGTTGACTTATCGTTTCGGAGCGGTCTATCTGCCCCATCCGAATACATCCATTTATGCGTCTTTCGCCTCTTTCTTCAAGCCGATCCGTACGTTCTATCAAGATAACGTCATTTATGTAGGAGGTGATGGAAATCGTTTCGAGCCTGCTCGCAATGAGGAAGTATTTAAGCCGGAGAAAGGATACCAAGCCGAGGTGGGTCTTAAATATCAATTGAACAATATATTAAGCGCCAATGCCAGCTTGTTCTATATCCGGAAGATGAACAGTACGGCTACGTTGACCAACAACTATCAAGAGGAAGTAAACGGCGAGACTACCACGATGAGTGTAATCGGACAGGTGGGTGTACAAGATTCCAAAGGTTTTGATTTTGATGTCACTCTTTCTCCGGTAAGCACCTTAGCGCTGACGATCGGTTATGGATTGAACGACTCCAAGATCCGGGAGATGAAAGAAATAAAGGATCCGGAATTGATCGAGGCTATCTATGGCAATAACCCGGATGAGACAAAGCAACAATTGAATAGCCAAGAAGGAAACTGGCAGAGCAACGTACCGAACCAGACTTTCTACGCATACGGCAGTTATACCATCCCTCGGGGTGTCTTGAAGAATCTGGAATTTCACTTGAGTAGCAGTTATACCGGTAAAGTATACCGTAATACATCTAACAACTCTTGGTTCGATCCGTATTGGGTAACCGATTTCGGTATGTCTTATTTGTTGAACAACAATATTCACCTTACATTCAACTTGAATAACTTGTTTGACAACAATTATTATAACCAAGCGCTCGGACAACAGATGGTGCCAAGCATGCCTCGTAATTTCCAAGTGGCTATCTCCTATACATTATAATATATAGAACATACGCTCATGAATCTATTGACAAAGATCATGCAATTTATACACAGGATACTGGGCACGGCACTCAGTATCCTGTTCCTCGTTTGGTTCCTATCGGGATTGGTAATGATCTACCATACGTTCCCGCGAGCGGACCGGGCCGATAAACGGGCGAAGATGGATATTCTCTCTCCGGAGAATCTTCCTTCGTTAGACCAGATAGAGAAACGTTTACCGCAGAACGAGCGGATAAACCATGTTACCTTAAACAGCTATTTGGGACAAACTGTTTTTCATCTCCGGACGGAGAAAGGGAGCTATGATATTCCTGCCGACTCGACGGAAAGATTACCCGTAATCGACTGGAATCATATCCAACGTGTGGCATCACTATGGAATACCTCTTCCATAGCGAAGGTAGATTCCTTGTACACCTTGGACCAATGGATTCCATTCGGTCGTTTAAAAGAGGAATTTCCGATCTATAAATTCCATTTCGCCGATCCGGAACGACATGAATTATACATATCCTCTAAATCCGGGGAGGTTTTGCAATATACGGATAAAAACAGTCGTTTCTGGGCTTGGCTCGGGGCGATCCCTCATTGGGTCTATTTCACTTCCTTGCGGCAAGACGCTGAATTATGGATAAAGGTAGTTGTCTGGTTATCCGGAATCGGGTGCGTTATGTGTATCGCCGGGATCTATTTAGGAATACGGGATTTCCGGTTAGCGAGGAGACGTCATTTGATTTCCCCTTATAAGAAGTTCTGGTATAAATGGCATCATATTCTTGGGGTGTTATTCGGTTTATTCGTCCTCACCTTCTGCTTTAGTGGTATGATGTCTTTAGCTCGTGTACAGGATTGGGGGTTGAAAGCCAAGCTCGATATAAACCCGGTTCAAGAACTGCGGAAGATGGCTCCTTCCCCACTCGATTATCCGTTGGATTACAGGGCGGTCATACAAGCCTATCCCGGCCAGATCCGTCAATTGGAATGGAGTAGTTTTGGTGATATACCCTTTTACATCGTACAAACAGACACGAAGGATATTGTCGTGAACGCAAATAAGAGTGACGGGATATCTTTATTGAACCTGCGACCGGAAGAAATCCGTTCCGTATTGTCTCAGATACATGGTATCGGGACCACGGCTGATATCAAACTGTTGGATGCTTATGATACGTATTATATCTCACGAAAAAGGAATTTAGAACTCCCGGTCTGGAAAGTATCTATTCAAGACGTGGATAATAGTTGTTATTACATTAATCCCCGTAATGGACAATACCGTTATGTAAATACGCCGTCTCGTTGGAACCATTGGATGTATCCGGCATTGCATAGCTTGAATCTGAAATTCTTGGTAGATCATCCGGTCTTATGGAATATCGTGATGTGGGGAACCATGTTGGGAGGCACGTTCGTTTCCTTATCCGGTGTATGGCTTGCGATAAAATATATCAGGCGAAAAGCGAGAAGAAAGAAGTAAAGCCTGTATATTTGTATTATATTTATTGAGAACATTGTATTATAAAATAGATTTGAATGAATAAAGGCAAGATTATAGTCGCCGGAATCGGCCCCGGTAGCGAGGCCGATATAACGCCTGCGGTTTTGGCCGCTATCCAAAGCTCGGATGTCATCATAGGATATAAATATTATTTCCGTTTTATCACCCACTTGCTTCGTGAGGGAACGGAATGTATAGATACAGGTATGAAACGTGAGCAAGCTCGTGCCGAGCAAGCTTTCGCTTATGCCAACGAGGGAAAGACTGTTTGCGTGATCAGTTCCGGTGACGCCGGTATTTATGGCATGACTCCTCTGATTTATGAGATGAAGAAAGAATCCGGAAGCGAGATCGAGATCGAGTCGTATCCGGGCATCAGCGCTTTCCAGAAAGCTGCGTCCTTGCTTGGCGCTCCTATCGGACATGATTTCTGTGTGATTTCCCTCTCAGACTTGATGACTCCTTGGGAACTGATCGAGAAACGGATTCACGCGGCGGCCATGGCCGATTTTGTTACGGCGATCTATAATCCAAAAAGCGAGGGACGTTATTGGCAACTCTATCGCTTAAAAGAATTGTTCCTGCAAGAACGCAAGCCGGAGACTCCGGTCGGTTATGTACGTCAGGCCGGACGGGAGGAGCAAGAAGTATTCGTCACTACGCTCGCAGATCTGGACCCCGAGCAGATCGATATGTTTACGGTAGTCTTGATCGGAAACTCACAAACATATCTTTCCGGGAATCATATGATCACTCCCCGGGGATATTATGGCGAGATCAAACAAAAGAAAATGGATACGGGTATCGGACAGGACATCATGATCCGTAGTTTCCGTACGATCGAGAAGGAATTGAAAAACCAAGAGATCCCGTTGGATAAGAAATGGGCATTGCTTCATGCCATTCATACGACGGCCGATTTCGATATGGAAAATATCCTTTATGCCGACCCGGATGCTGTCTCTACATTATATAATAAGATCAGCGGCGGGGAAGTTCCTACGATCATCACCGATGTAACGATGGCTGCTTCCGGCATTCGTAAGGGAGCTCTGCAACGTCTGGGTGTCGAAGTGAAATGCTACCTTCAAGACGAGCGGGTCGCTGAGATGGCTTCGAGCAAAGGAATTACCCGTACCCAAGCCGGTATTCGTCGGGCCGTGGAAGAGCATCCGACCGCTCTGTTTGTCTTCGGGAACGCCCCGACCGCCCTTATGGAATTATGCGATTTAATACGTAAAGGTAAAGCCACTCCAGCTGGCATTATCGCGGCTCCGGTAGGTTTCGTACATGTGCAGGAATCCAAACATATGGTGAAACCTTTTATCGGTATACCGAAACTAATCGTGGAAGGTCGTAAAGGAGGTAGTAATTTAGCGGCTACGCTAGTGAATGCCATCCTTTGTTTTAATGACGCAGAACAATTAAAGCCGGGAAGAGACGTATGAACCGATTTTATGTCATAGGGCTGGATGATAATATGCGGCAATACTTTCCGCCGGAGATATTGGAGATAATCTCGTCCCACCGGGTGTTCTCCGGAGGCGTGCGGCATCATGAGATCGTACGTTCGCTCTTGCCCGAGAAAGCGGACTGGATCGATATAAAAGTCCCGTTGGACGAGGTCTTCGATCGCTATCGTTCGTACGACGGTCGGGAAAGCATCGTTGTATTCGCTTCCGGAGATCCTTTGTTTTTCGGATTCGCCGTTACGATTCAAAACCGATTGCCGGATGCGCAAATCCGCCTGTACCCGTCATTTAATTCCTTGCAACTCTTGGCACAAAATCTATTGATGCCTTACCACGATATGCGGATCGTCTCCCTTACCGGACGGCCTTGGCACGAGTTCGATCGTGCCTTGATCGAAAGTGCGTCTAAGATAGGCGTGCTCACGGATCGGGAACATACGCCTACGACTATCGCTCGCCGGATGCTGGAATACGGCTATGATAATTATACCATGTTCGTGGGAGAACGGTTAGGAAATACCGAACGGCAGAGCATCCGCCAATTCAGTATACAAGCCGCGGCAATGAATAATTTCGTTCATCCGAATTGCTTGATCCTAAAGAAAGAGCGTGACGGGCATTCCCGTAAGTTCGGCCTGCCGGATTCCGCGTTCGAGCATTTGAGCGGGCGGGAGAAGATGATAACCAAAATGCCGATCCGTTTGTTATCTTTAAGCATGCTGGATCTGAGAAACCGGGAACGTTTTTGGGATATCGGCTTTTGCACGGGTTCTGTCTCGATAGAGGCTAAATTGCTGTTCCCGCATTTGCATATCACGAGTTTTGAGATCCGGGAAGAGGGACGAAAGTTAATGACTGAGAATTGTCGTCGTTTTGGGACTCCGGGTATCGAGGCTATAATCGGAGATTTCTTATCGGTGGATTTATCAGCGTTGGAGGCTCCGGATGCAATCTTTATCGGCGGACATGGCGGGAAATTAGTGGAGATCCTTATGGTAGTTTCCAAAAAGATGAAAGAGAACGGTGTCATCGTCTTCAACTCCGTATCCGACGAAAGCAAAGCGCTTTTAGAGGAAGCGGTCCGCCAAACCGGTCTTCGGATATCCGCCCAAACCCGTATCACGATTGATGATTTTAATACGATTACCGTGAATGTTATTTATAAATTATGAGTACAATATCAATTATTCCAATATCCGATAGCAGCCGGGTGCTTGCTGAGCGAATTCTTGCTTCTTATCCTGAGGCGAAGATCTTACCATTCGGCTCTTTCTCAAAAGAGGTTTTTCACGAATCCAGTAGTTTGGTATTTATAGGAGCGATGGGAATTTGCGTACGCAGTATCGCTCCCTTCGCGGAAGATAAACATACCGATCCGGCCGTGGTTTGTATAGATAGTACCGGCAAATACGTGATTCCTGTCTTATCCGGACATATCGGTGGAGCGAACGATCTTTCCAAAGAGTTAGCGAACCTATTAGGAGCCGAAGCGATTATTACGACACAAAGCGACAACGCAAACCTATGGGCGCTCGATACATTAGGGAAGAAATACGATTGGACCTTGATCGCCAAAGATAGCAATGCCGCCATCTCCACTTTTGTCAATGGAAAACCGACAGCGCTACTCCTTGATATACGAGATAAAGGAACGGATTATTTGGAGCGTACGGTCCCGTCTCATGTCTCTATCTTTTATTCCTTCGAGGCAATACCGCAGCAAGACTATGAGTTATTGATGATCGTCAGTTCCAAACAATACGATACATCCATCCCTACGATCACCTATATACCGAAAGTCCTCCACCTAGGAATGGGTTGCCGCAAGGATATGCAAGGCGATCCTACGGTCGTTTACGAACATATTAAAGATGTATTGCGTGATAAACGCCTATATCCGGAAGCTTTGGCGGATGTAAATACAATCGATTTAAAGAAATGCGAACCGGTGCTGACATTACTGGCTTATGGAGTTATGGAATGCCCTTTCCACACCTATACATCGGAGGAGCTGAAAGATATCCCGGTACCCAATCCCTCGGAGAAGGTACTGGAGGTAACCGAATCCCCAAGTGTATCGGAAGCTTCCGCCATTTATGCGGCTCATGGCGGTCCGCTTTTGGTCGAGAAGCAAAAAGCGGATTTAGGGAAAGGAAATGAATATACCTTTGCCGTAGCGTTAGATCGGGCGGCCTGCCGCAAGGGACATATCGAGATCGTAGGAGCCGGTCCCGGCGATCCGGACTTGATCTCTATCCGCGGACGGCAAATGTTGGAGAAAGCGGATTTGATCCTGTATGCAGGAAGCCTCGTCCCGAAAGAACTTACCTTATGTGCGAAGGCAGGCGCTACGGTGCGAAGCTCGGCGGATATGAATCTGGAAGAACAGTTCGCGTTGATGAAAGAGTTTTATGATAAAGGATTGTTTGTCGTTCGTTTGCACACGGGCGATCCTTGCATCTATGGAGCTATTCAAGAGCAAATGAATTACTTTGATCAATACGGGATGGATTATCATATCACTCCGGGTATTTCCTCTTTCCAAGCCGCCGCCGCCGCTCTTTATTCCCAGTTCACGATTCCGGAGAAAGTACAAACGATCATCCTCACTCGTGGCGAAGGACGTACGCCCATGCCTGAGAAAGAGCAACTGCACAAACTGGCTCAAAGCCAAAGTACGATGTGTATCTTCTTAAGCGCCGGTGTCGTAGAGAAGGTCCAAGAGGAATTATCGCGACATTACGCTCCAACCACTCCGGTAGCCGCTTGCTATAAATTGACATGGAAAGACGAGCGGATCTACCGTGGGCAACTGAAAGATCTCGCGAAAATCGTAAAAGAGAATCATCTTACACTGACAACATTACTTGTCGTCGGGGATGCCATCGATAATCGCAAGGGTCTATCCCGCTTATATGCGGATGAATTCAAACATCTTTTCCGTAAGTAATGATACTGATCCTTGGAGGAACGACAGAAGGTCGTGTGGCTGTGCGGGTAGCGGACGAGGCAGCCGCTACCTATTACTATTCTACGAAAGGAACTTTGCAATCCATTGAATGCGCGCATGGAATCCGTTTGACCGGAGCCATGAATGCGGAGGAAATGGAGTGTTTTTGTCGTGACCACGCGATTAAGCTATTGATTGATGCGGCACACCCTTTCGCTCAAGTGTTACACCAAACGATCGAAAAAGTATCGAAATGTTTACAGATTCCGGTGATCCGTTACGAACGTCGGTATCCACCTCGTGATGAGGACTTGATTTGGTGCGATAGTTATGCAGACGCAATTCACCAAATGGAAAACAAAGGTATCCAACGGCTACTTGCCCTCAGTGGCGTGAACACCCTTGCCCCGCTCCGCCCTTATTGGCGATCGCATACCACTTGGTTCCGTATATTGGAGCGGGAGGAATCTTTGTCGTTGGCCGAGAAGCAGGGCTTCCCCCAAGAACGTCTGGTTTTCTATCGAGAAGGTGAGGATGAGTTAAAGTTGTTGGAGCAACTCCATCCGGATGCGATCTTGACAAAGGAAAGTGGTTTCTCCGGCTATTTTACGGATAAAGTGAACGCTGCCCGCCAATTCGGAATACCAGTATTTGTCGTGAAGCGTCCCGCATTACCGGAAACTTTCTACCGAGTGTATGGTGAAGACGGATTGCGCAAACAAATCGAACGCCTATTACCCGAATTCTTTCCCTTGAAAAGCGGATATACGACCGGAGCTTGTGCTACCGCCGCCGCAAAAGCCGCTTTATTGGCCTTATTATCAAGGAAGGAACAAACAGAAAGCCAGATAACATTACCCTCGGGAGAACAGATAACGTTGCCGGTAGCCTATACCGAATGGGCCGGGTGTTCCGCCACCTGTACCGTGATCAAGGAGTCTGGGGATGATCCGGACGTGACGAATCATAGCCGGATCCGGGTTACTGTTCAATTATCTCTCGATGCATCCGGTTGTGCCATCGCCGTGGCAGAGTCGTGCCACGGTGATGGCACAGCTGTGCCAAGCCGATGGCACAAGCGTGCCACGGTAATGGCACAAGAAGAATATTGTCAAGAAACAGAAAGCGACGATACGGGAAGAGTCATCTTCCAAGCAGGTGAAGGAGTCGGAACCGTGACTCTTCCGGGACTCGGCTTGAAAGTCGGCGGCCCGGCTATAAACGCCACGCCCCGTAAGATGATCCGGCAAGAGCTGATTCCACTCCTGCCCTCACCAGATTCCGTCGCTATTGTCACGGTCTCGGTTCCCGGTGGCGAGGAGTTGGCGAAACGTACCTTCAATCCGAAACTTGGAATTATCGGGGGAATCTCCATTATCGGGACATCCGGAATCGTGCGTCCTTTCTCATCGGACGCTTTTATCGCCTCGATACGGAAAGAAGCCAGTGTCGCCAAAGCGATAGGTTGCGAGACGTTGGTTATTAATTCCGGGGCGAAGAGTGAACGCTACCTTCGGAGCTTATACGCTTCTTTGCCTCCACAATCATTCGTCCATTACGGGAACTTTATCGGAGAGACGCTAAAGATCGCTGCCGATTTAGGTTTCAAGCAGGTTATCTTAGGTATCATGATCGGCAAGGCGGTGAAACTTGCGGAAGGTTTCCTGGATACACACAGCAAAAAAGTCGTCATGAACAAAGGCTTCCTTCAAGATGTAGCGAAAGAAGCAAAATGCGAGGAGGCGACCGTAGATGCAATCAATCGGATTACGTTGGCCCGTGAATTATGGGAGCTTCTTGCGGAAAAAGAACAAAATCGTTTCTTCCCATTACTTTTACAAAAATGTAAATCGTATTGCGCTCCTATCCTTCCCGACGGCGAACTAACCTTGCTGTTAATATCCGAAGAGGGCAAGGTCTTGTACCAATCTTAGCTGTAGAGACGCAGCACGCACGCTACGTCTCTACACCCCCCAGACTGTAATAGCATTTCTTTTTAGCTGTTTATTCTTTTTTATTAGGGATTCTTTAAGAATACATATTAGGAGGATTTCGTACTTTTGCCCTCTAAATATTGATTAAAATAATGTTTAGATATCTTTTAATTTATATGGCCTGCCTTCTATTCGCCTTTTCCGTAAAGGCGCAAGGTATTTCCAATGACACGATTCCAAAAGAAGTGCTGATGCTGGACGGTAAGCCTATGACCGAAAAGCAAATACAACGTTATCATAAACAATTACATAAAGACTCCATACGGGCCAACAAAAGGATCTGGTGGTCTATCCTTGGCGGACCGTCTTACACGCCGGAAGCCTCCTTTGGCGTAGGTGGCGCGGTTTTGGCTAGCTTTCGCTTAAACAAGAATGATACGATATCCCAACGATCGTTTATCCCTGCGGGATTTAACATCACCTTAAACGGGACGTTCGTTTTTGCCGGTGCCGGCACCTTATTCTTCAACGAGAATCGCTTCCGTATTTATATCAGTTACGGTTATCGGAACGAACCTTCGCATTATTTCGGGAAAGGCTATGAGACGATCGAGCAAATCGAGAAGAGCGACTCGACAACGAAATTCCATAAGAGTTCTTTCCAACTATATCCCCGTTTCGTATGGGAAGTTAGGCCTCATTTATATACGGGTCCTCTTTTTGATATTAATTTCAGCAAATCAGATGATATCAACCCGGTGATGGCCGAAGATCCTTATTTCAATAAGTTCAAACGAGATTATGTCAATATCGGTGTCGGCGGCTTGATTCAATACGATACACGAAATGACGTGGCGACCCCAAGTTCCGGTATGTTACTAAGCGCGATCGCTAAAGTGTATGGAAAGTATTTAGGCGGTGCATATAATTATGAGATGTTCGAGTTAGAATACCGCCAGTTCCAGCAAGTATTTCGTCCTCGTAGCACCTTGGCATGGATCGCCAAGACACAAATCGGTGTGGGAAACGTTCCTTTTACGGAGCTTCCTTCGTTTGGCTCTCCTTTCGATCTTCGCGGATACTATTGGGGCAAGTACCGTGACAAGACCATGGCGTATGGGATTCTGGAGTATCGTCATATGTTCGGCAGCGTGGAGAAATATAAGAGCGGTAATTTCTGGGCGAAGTGTGGTTTTGTTGGCTGGGTCGGCACGGGTACGATCGGAAACGCTCCTATCGTAGACTGGAATAAATGGAAGTTCAACTACGGCGTAGGCTTACGTATCCAAATGCAACCCGGCAAGAACTTCCGCCTAGACGTAGGCAAAGACCCGAACCAAAAAGGGATGGCGGTTTATATGAATATGACGGAAGCCTTCTAAAACCAGAAGGCTCCCGTCTACGATCTATGGAAGTATAACCTTGCGTTAAAATTATCGTTTGAAAGCCGGAAATATCTTAATATCGATTTTTTTCACTAAGTTTGCGTCATCGAAGGGGTGCCATACTATATGGGCTGAGATCATACCCTTACTACTTGATGCGGGTAATGCCGCCGTAAGAAAAACGAATGTTAAATGGATAAAAATGAAACGTACCGTTATCCGGTAGCTTTAACGATCGCGGGCTCTGATAGTGGCGGTGGTGCCGGAATACAAGCGGATATTAAGACTTTTTCCTCGCTGGGTGTTTTTGGAGCCTCGGCGATAACGGCTATAACCGCTCAAAACACACAGGGGGTGCGAGGGATCCAAGCGATCTCTCCCGAGATTTTGAGAGGACAAATCGAAGCTATTCTTGAGGACTTCATCGTAGATGCCATAAAAATAGGGATGCTACATAACAAGGATGCCGTAAAGGTTGTATCTGAGACTTTACCTTCCTTCCGACGAACTTCTATCATTTTAGATCCGGTGATGATATCCACGAGCGGAAGTAAATTATTGGAGGATGACGCCATCCGAACCATCATGGATGAGTTGTTCCCTAAAGCGACACTGCTTACTCCGAATATTCCCGAGACGGAATATCTTTCCGGTATAAAAATCAATAACGAGGCGGATATCTTATGTGCCGCCCGGAAATTGCAGGAAAAAGGATGTAACGCTATATTGATCAAAGGGGGGCATATTCCCGGAGTAGAAACGGTGGATCGGTTATTTATCAATGAGAATAATCCGATTTGTCTGGTCTCGCCAACAGTGGAGACCTTCAATACCCATGGAACGGGCTGTACGCTATCGTCCGCCATCGCCGCTTATATGGCACTCGGCCATTCATTGGTGGAAGCCGTACGATTAGCCAAGGAATATATGAATAACGCGCTCGTTCACGGGGCAAATGTATGCATGGGAAAAGGGCACGGACCTGTAAACCACTTCTTCTCACCCTCTGCCCTTCATAAAATCCGATGGAATCATGAATAAGCTGGTCGTAATTACTACACCTTATTTTTTCGCGGATGAAGCTTCTTTGATCGAACTTCTATTCGCGGAAGGAATGTCTCGTTTACATCTACGTAAACCGGATTGTAAACGTGATGAATTGGAGGGCTTATTGGATAAAATCTCTCCGGCTTATTACGACAGGATCGTTCTTCATGATTGGTTTACCTTGGCAGAAGAAAGGGCTTTAGGAGGAGTCCATTTGAACAAGAGGAACCCGGAAGCTCCACCTTTATATAAAGGCAGTATAAGTCGTTCTTGCCATAGTCTGGAAGAGATTATCGAGTATAAACCGGTATGCGACTATGTATTCCTTAGTCCGATCTTTCAGAGTATATCCAAAGAAGGATATGGTAGCGGATTCCCCTTAGATGGATTGCGAAATGCGAAGGGCATCATCGATGATAAGGTGATCGCCTTGGGAGGAATCTGCTCACAAACAATAACGAAATTAAGAGATATCCCCTTCGGCGGTGTCGCCGTTCTCGGGGCCCTTTGGGGAAACGATCCCTCCCTTCTTGTTGCGGATCAACTCATAAAACAATTCAAACGATTACAAGTATGGCCTTAAATTATTATTTCGGATATGATGAGAATGGAAGAGTCGGTCGGAGAACAACCGGATTACGCCCTCCTTTTGGTGGGAGTAACCGCTTGATGTTTATAACGCATCGTACACCTAAATATACGGAATGCGACGAGGTACGCATGGCAATCCAAGGAGGATGTTCGTGGATACAATTGCGTATGAAAGACGGGATCTATGAGGATACCGTACGTAAATGTGCCACTATCTGCGCGGACGAATGTGAGCGAATCGTGGATTTCTGCGTAAACGATGATCTGGAAGCCGCCGTGACATGTGGCGCTACGGCTTGTCATCTAGGTAAGAATGACATTCCCTTGGATATCGCTTGGGAAGTACTGAAAGACAAGTTGGATTCCAATGCCATCTTCTATATCGGGGCTACGGCTAACACGTTCGAGGATATCCGGCTGGCCGTAGAACGAGGCGCCTCGTATATCGGACTAGGGCCGTATCGCTTTACGGGTACCAAGAAGAATTTGAGTCCCATCTTAGGTCTGGAAGGTTATCGTAAAATTATCGTTCAATGTAAGGAGGCTGGCATTGATATTCCTATCTTTGCGATAGGTGGTATTACGTTGGAAGACGTAGGCCCTTTGATGGAGACGGGTATAACCGGAATCGCTGTTTCGGGCGCGATTATCAATGCCCCCGATCCCGTGGAGGAAACCCGCCGGTTTATAGAGGAAATCAATAAGTACTAAACTAAATACATATGGCTACTAAAAAGAATATGCGTATTTCCTATCCGTCCTCGGAAAAGATTTATGTCCCGGGCGAGATCAATAAGATCAAGGTTGGTATGCGTAAGATTAAATTGTTGGACACGGTAACCTTGGATGAGCATGGAGAGCGAATCTTCAAGAAGAACAATCCGGTAATCGTTTACGATACGAGCGGCCCGTATTCCGACCCCAAGATATCGATTGATATCGCTAAAGGACTTCCTCGTATACGTGAGGAGTGGTACGGTAAGCGTAAAGATGTGGTTCAATTGCCGGAATTGACTTCCGCTTATGGCCGTGAGCGATTGGCGGACGCGAGTCTGGATTCCCTGCGTTTCCCCAAGCGATACTTGCCTTTCCGGGCTAAAGAGGGTAAGAATATCACCCAGATGTATTATGCGAAGAAGCGCATTATCACTCCGGAAATGGAGTACGCGGCGATTCGTGAGAACCAGCAAATCGAGGCTTTGGGACTGAAGTCTTATATCACGCCGGAGTTCGTCCGCAAGGAAATCGCCGCCGGTCGCGCGATCATCCCGGCGAATATCAATCACCCGGAAGCCGAGCCGATGATTATCGGTAAGAAGTTCTTGGTAAAGATCAATACCAATATCGGCAACTCCGCTCTTTCCTCCGGTATCGACGAGGAGATCGAGAAGGCGATATGGAGTTGTAAATGGGGCGGAGACACGTTGATGGATCTCTCTACTGGCGATAATATCCATGAGACGCGCGAGTGGATTATCCGTAACTGCCCGGTTCCGATGGGTACGGTTCCTATTTATCAAGCCTTGGAGAAGGTGAATGGTAAGGTAGAGGACCTTTCTTGGGAGATCTATCGGGATACGTTGATCGAGCAGGCGGAACAGGGCGTGGATTATTTCACGATCCACGCAGGTTTGTTGCGTAAACATGTGGAGCTGACGGCGACTCGCCTGACGGGGATTGTCTCCAGAGGTGGATCGATCATGGCCAAATGGATGCAGCTTCATGACGAGGAAAACTTCCTGTACACACATTTCGCCGAAATCTGCGAGATACTAAAGGCATATGACGTGGCGGTCTCTATCGGAGACGGGCTTCGTCCGGGTTCTATCTATGACGCGAACGATGCGGCGCAATTCGCCGAGCTTCACACGATGGGAGAACTGACGAAAATAGCTTGGGAGCAGTTCGTACAAGTGATTATCGAAGGCCCGGGCCATGTTCCCATGAATAAGATCCATGAGAATATGAAGGAACAACAGTATGCCTGCCATGGAGCGCCGTTCTATACGCTGGGCCCGTTGACGACCGATATCGCTCCTGGATACGATCATATCACGTCGGCTATTGGTGGTGCGCAAATCGCTTGGCATGGGACGGCTATGATCTGCTATGTTACGCCGAAGGAACATTTGGGATTGCCGAATAAGGAAGACGTGCGTAATGGGGTGGTCGCTTATAAGATAGCGGCGCATGCCGCTGACTTGGCGAAAGGGCATCCCGGCGCTCAAGTACGTGATAACGCGTTGAGCAAGGCCCGTTTTGATTTCCGCTGGAAAGACCAGTTCAATTTGTCCTTGGACCCGGAAAGGGCTTTACAGTATTATAAGGAGAGTGCTGTTACGGATGGAGAGTACTGTACGATGTGCGGTCCTAATTTCTGCGCTATGCGGTTAAGTAAGGATTTGCAAGGTTGTAAATAAAATACTGTTTTGAGGGGATGAGACGGGGCATGCCCCGTCTCTACAATTGAGTGATTTGTCTTCCGCATTCGTAGCCTTCCTCATATAGTTCTTCCAGTTTCTTTGTGTCGCTTCCGGTACGGCCGACTTTAATTGGGTTTTGCGGACGGATGATGAAGGCTTTTCCTTCGGCCTCCAGTTGGTCTATGTAATCCAAGACCTCGTTGTACTGCCGGTATCGTAGTCGCAACTGTTCCCGGATCGCCGGGTATTTGTTATAAATAAAGCCGGGAAGGTAAAAATCTTTCTCTTCTTTCCGATAGCCTTTGTTACGGGTAAGGATGATGACGTTCTTGGAGAAGCCGTCAGCGATAGCCCGTCGGATAGGGATAGCGTCGCATACGCCTCCGTCGACCATCGGTATCCCGTCTACATACGTAATTGGACAGAGGATCGGTAATGTGCAAGATGCTTTACAGATATCCACCAAACGTTTCTTATCTTTCTTCTCCTCGAAATATTCCGCTTTACCCGTCAAGCAATTGCTCGTGACCATAACGAACCGATCCTTGGACTTGAAATAGGTATCGTAATCCAACGGATAATACAAATCCGGATAGACATAAAACAAGAAATTCAGATCGATATATCCCCTTCCCCGTAAGAAATGACGAAGACCTATGTAATTATATTTCTTCAATAGGTCGATATTGCTAAAACGGGAGCGTCCCCGCTGGCGGGAAGCATACGAGATTCCGTTACTCGCGCCTGCCGATACTCCGATCGTATAAGGAAACCAAATATCATGATCCATAAAATAATCCAATACTCCCACCGTAAATATGGCACGCATTCCGCCACCTTCCAACACCAAACCTGTCTGACTATCTATTTCCATATATATACCTCTGAATTAAAAAAGCCATTGCTGGGTTCCCACCAAGCAATGGCCACAAAAATATAATAAATCAGCGATAAATAATAGTTCCTTTTTAGAATTTACTTGGTCACTTCGTTCACTAAGGGACGGCCTTCCTCGAAATCCTTGATGTTCCGCAAGGTAGTCTCGGCGATATTATGCAGAGCCTCTTTCGTGAAAAACGCCTGATGGGAAGTAACGATCACATTGTTGAATGAGAGCAGACGGGCCAAGACATCATCATCGATAATCTTATCCGATTTATCCTCGTAGAAATAGTCTCCCTCCTCCTCGTAGACATCCAATCCGGCGGCAGACACTTTCTTGGTCTTCAATCCCTCGATCAAGGCGTTGGTATGAATCAGTAACCCGCGTCCCGTATTGATAATCATTACGCCGTCTTTCATCTTGGCGATCGAATCGTCGTTGATCAGATAACGGGTCTGGTCAGTCAACGGGCAATGCAAGGAAATGATATCGGACTCTTTGTATAACTCGTCTAAAGAGACATAGGTGATCCCTTCCTCCTTGGCGAATTTCTCATCCGGATACAGGTCGTTTGCCAATACACGCATCCCCAATCCTTTTAAGATATGAATCAATATCTTGGCGATCTTTCCGGTACCGATAATACCGGCGGTCTTGCCATGCATATCAAATCCCATCAAGCCATTCAAGGAGAAGTTGCCATCTCTCGTACGCCAGTATGCCCGGTGTATCTTACGGTTTAACGATAACATCAAGGCCAACGTATATTCAGCGACCGCATAGGGTGAGTAGGCCGGTACGCGTACGACCGGTAATTTCCCCCTGGCGGCATTCAAATCCACATTATTAAAACCGGCGCAACGAAGCGCCAACAATTTCACACCATTGGCAACCAAAGCGTCTATTACGGCGGCATCAGCCGTGTCGTTTACGAAAATACATACTGCGTCTACCCCTTGGGTTAAGACGACATTATTGATATTCAAATGTCCTTTATAGTAACGAATATCGAACTCATACCGCTCATTGATCTTATCGAAAGAAGCGATGTCGTAGGGTTTAGCACCAAAAAACGCGATCTTATACGCCATATAACTTTAGTTTTTTAATATAACTAAATTAAGTCCTTGATTGTTTATCGAAAAAGAAATCCATTCGTTTAATTATAGTACTTTTGTCCGCTGGGTAACAATATAGATGAGCATGAATCAATCCCATAAAAGATCTTTTATAGCAGTTCTTATTTTTATTGGCTTTCTCTTGTTTATGGCATTTTGGGGCATCGACCTGATCTTAGGGGCGTATGCGGGACATAAATTGAGTAAACTTGCCGAAAGGCATCATCTTGACATACGCTATGATAAGATCCGGTTGATGGGGCTGAGTACCGTACGTATGGAGGGATTGACCGTTATCCCGGTTGACGCTGATACGTTGATACATGCGGACAGGCTTCAAGCGAAACTGGAGCTTGGCAGATTATTGCTACTTACCCCTTCCATAGAGAGTGTACAAGCGGATAATTTGCATATTCATTTTATTAAGAAGGGAGAGAGAGCTAATTTTGATTTCCTTTATAAACCATCGAATCACCCAGGTGAGCCAGTGGAAACAGCTGTAGATGATAAGGAACGGGATTACGCACGCAAGGCTGAACGCTCCCTTAGTCTACTTTTCAATTTATTGCCCGGAAATGCCTTGGTACATGATTTATGTGTTTCTTATAGTAATAAAGGAGATGAACTAATACTAGAGATACCCGAACTCAATCTTGCTAACAATCAATTCTCTACGCATATAAACAGCACGGAGAATGGAGTTCGTAGCGAATGGATTTGCGAAGGCTCTCTCTCTGATAAGGAGCGACTCGTGAAAGCCCGTCTCTACGCCGACGAGCATACGAAGATTCCTCTTCCTTTTCTGGAATATCGTTGGGGGGCATCGGTACGTTTCGACACCTTGGCCTTCGAGCTTAAGGGACCTAAAATAGAAGAAGACATACAATCCTTACTCGGAAGCGCCTATGTGAGCGGGCTTACCATCCACCAAGAGCGTATATCTCCGGACACGGTCTTACTGGATAAAGGCTCTATACACTTCCGGACAAACATCGGTAAGAACTATATCGAATTAGATAGCGTCAGTGATATCCGGTTTAATCATCTGGATTTCCATCCTTATCTGAAGATCGTTAAAGATTCCAGTTGGCAAATCATGGCCTCTGTGAATAAAAGGGATTTCCCTGCGGATCAACTGTTCTCCTCCCTGCCTAAAGGCTTATTCTACAATCTGGAAGGCCTGAGAACAAAAGGTACCCTCTCCTATCATTTTCGATTGGATCTGGATTTCGGACAGGTAGACAGCTTGATCTTGGAATCTACTTTGAAAGCGAAGGACTTCCAGATCCTTGCCTATGGGAATACGGATTTGCGGAAGATGAATGAGCCATTTGAATATACTGTCTATGAGCAAGGCGAGCCGGTACGCTCTTTCGAGATCGGTCCGGCGAATCCCTCTTTCCGCCCGTTCAACGCCGTATCCCGTTATCTTCCTTTAGCGATCATGCAGAGTGAGGATGCCGGCTTCTTTTATCACAACGGTTTTATTCCAAGCGCTATCCGGGAATCGTTGATACAGGATATCAAGGAACGACGTTTCGCCCGTGGCGGCAGTACGCTCAGCATGCAATTGGTGAAGAATGTATTCTTGAGCCGTAATAAGACGATCGCCCGCAAGCTGGAGGAAATGTTAATCGTATGGCTGATCGAGAGCGATCATCTGACCTCTAAAGAGCGGATGTTTGAGGTTTATCTGAACATCGCCGAATGGGGCCCCATGATTTATGGAGCCGCCGAGGCCTCACGTTATTATTTCGCGAAGGAACCTTCCCAGTTAAACCTTGCCGAGTGTATTTTTATGGCCAGCATTATCCCCAAGCCCAAACAGGTCCGCTATTGCTTCGACGGGTTGCGGTTGAAGCCGTATTATGAGGATTTTTACAGGGTAATACTGGATCGCTTGGTAGATCGCGGACTTATATCTTCGGAAGAGGCGGTAGGGGTAACGCCGGAGTCTGTCGAAATAACAGGTCCGGCTAAAGAATATCTGACGGCTACCCAAAGTCGATCTCCACGCTCGTCCCAACCCCTAGATCAGAAGTAATATTCACCTTCGCCCCATAGGTGCTCAATATGCGTAGCGAGAGGCTTAGCCCGACACCATGCCCGGCGTATTCCCGGGTATTGCTCGCCCTGTAAAAGGGTTGGAAGATTCGTTTCAATTCCTCGGGAGGAATGCCGATACCTCGGTCGGATATGGTCAAGATACTGCCTCGAAGCCGCATCTCTACCGGTTTATCGTCCGAATACTTACAGGCGTTGCTCAAGATATTCTTGATCGCTATCTTCAATAAATAGGGATTGGCACTGATCATATAAGAGAAATTATCCGGGGAGAACGAGATCCGGGCCGAAGAGAACTGCATCAAGAAGTCCGCTAGGAAGATCGTCTCCATCGCGCTTTTCTGGATCTCCTTATCCCCGTGCGACAGGAACAGCAGGTGTTTGATCAATTGTATGATACGGCTCGTCTCCGTGGCGATACGTCTTAATGCCGCTTGGTATTCCTCCGGGGAGCGCTCTTTCAGCAGGCTGATCTCGCATTCGCCTTGAATGGCTGTCAGCGGATTGTTCAACTCATGCGAGGCGTTGCTGATAAACGCTTTCTCACTTTGGTAAGCAGCGTCGATCCGGTCTACCATCCGGGTCGCGTATAGTCTGCCGACAAAATAGATCAATACCGAGCTAACCAATATCAATCCCAGCAACAGCCAGCCGATCCGATGCTGGATATCCATCCCATACTGATTCCCGGAAAGGACAATCACGATGAAATTCCCCTCGTTGTCGGGATAATACAAAGCCGCTCCCATTTGCGTATCGTGCTTGAAGTGAACGATATCCTCTTGGTATAGAGATCTCACCTGCGTGGCGTCCAGATAACGGGACAGCACTTGCCGGGTCTCCAAGCTATCGGCGTTCAGCAATATCTCGGTAGCGACGGGAAGGGTTTCCTCGTAACGCTGTTGGATACGGGCATAGCTCTCGTCGTCGGTCTCGTCCTTCTCCCAATGCTTCTGTGCCGTGGCATAGGCTTTTTCCGTCAGGTAAGAATAGTACAGGCGAGAGATATAGCTCGTGGAAACCAAATAGAAGACAAGCGTCACGACGGCTATCACGCCTATGGTAATGGCCGAGTAAAAGAGAGCGATCTTGTTTCCTGTCTTCATGCTTCCATCATATAGCCCACACCCACCACGGTATGGATTAGCTTAGGTTCGAAGTCTTTGTCTATCTTCGTGCGCAAATAATTCACGTAAACATCGACCACGTTCGTATTGGTATCGAAATCCTTGTCCCAGACATTCTTTAGCAAGTTCATCCGGCTCAAGGCCGTTCCTTGGTTCTGTATGAAATATTCCAAGAGCCTATATTCCTTTACGGTCAAATCGATGACCTGCCCATTCCGTATAGCCCGATGGCTTGGAGGATCTAAGACCAGATCCCCGCACCGGAGAGCCATATGGACGGATTCGTTTCCCGATCGACGTAATAACGCCTTTATGCGGGCCTCGAGTTCTTGGAAGCTGAAAGGTTTTACCAGATAATCATCCGCCCCGGCATCCAGCCCGCTAACAATATCCTCGGTGGTTCCCAAGGCGGTCAGCATGATCACGGGGGCATGGTAACCGAACCGTTGCCGGTACTGTTTGCAAAGTTGCAGGCCATTCATCTTCGGCATTATAATATCCAGAATCAGCAATTGGAAATCGTTCTTCTGTGTCAGTTCCCAACCGGTGGCACCGTCGTAAGCGACATATACCTCATGCCCGAACTCCCGCAAGCCTCTTTCTATAAAAGAGGCGATGTTTACCTCGTCTTCTACTAATAATATCTTCGCCATTGTATCGTATGTATTAATAAGAATGTCCATCATTAGTAATGCGTACTTAGGGTGATGCTAATCGTATCACAGAGGTGAAACGTTCTTTTCACGGTTGTGATACGATCGTTTCACCTCTGTGATATGATCTTTTCACAGCCGTGAAAAGATCAGTAAGTATAATCCTTTCGCATAATAACTCCAGTCGCCCTCCCTAATAGTTCCGGACTTTCTTGCTACAAATATAGCAATTACAACCTACGTTGCACTAATTTACCGTTCTTATCATAAAGCATTCGTCGATAAAAAGCCTCCACCATCAACGGAAAGACAAAGAGGGTGAAGAACGTGGCCCCTATTAATCCGCCAATGATCACGATCGCCAAAGGACGCTGGCTTTCCGATCCGATACCGTGGCTCAAGGCGGCCGGAAGCAGGCCGATAGCGGCCATGGAGGCGGTCATTAATACGGAACGTACCCTTGATTTCACGCTCATCTTGATCGAATCTTCCAGAGGATGCCTCTCCCGCAGGTTATTCTTGATGTCCGATATCATGATCACGCCATTCTGTATACAGATACCGAAGAGGGCGATAAAGCCGATACCCGCTGAGATCGAGAAGTTGAAATTCGTGATTAATAGGGCCAAGATACCTCCGACGGCGGCGTAAGGCACGTTCAATAAGACCAGTCCGGCATCCCGGGCGTTGCCGAAAAGGACGAATAGGATCACGAAGATGATCGCTATACTTACGGGGACGACTTGGGCCAAGCGTTTGGTAGCCCGTTGTTGGTTCTCGAAATCTCCAGTCCATTTCAAGGTATAGCCTTCGGGGAGCTTTACCTGCCTCTCCACTTTTCGCTGGGCTTCAGCCACGGCGCTACCCATGTCGCGGCCCCGGACCGAGAATTTCACGGCGCAGAAACGAGCGTGGTTATCCCGGTAGATAATCAACGGGCCGGTAATCGTATGGATATCCGCCAGCTCGCGGATAGGAATCATGGAACCATCCTTTGCCGGAACCAGTATCTTGCCTATCTCATTCTCGCTACGGCGGAAAGCGGATTCGTAGCGGACCATGATATTGAACTTACGCTCGTCCTCATAAAGCAGGGAGGCGCTCTTACCTCCTATCGCCATCTCGATAATGGATTGCACGTCCTCCTTGGCCACGCCGTAGCGGGCTAAACGAGACTCGTTCAACTCGATCCGCAGCTCCGGCTGGCCGATATTCCGGATAACGCCCAGATCCTCGATACCGTCTACGGTCTCCAAGACCTTGAAAACCTCTACCGCCTTCTTCTCCGACTCGTACAGGTTCTTACCGAAGACCTTCACGGCGATGGAACCCTTCACGCCGCTGGCCGCTTCCTCTACATTGTCCGAGATAGGCTGCGAGAAGTTAAAATCCACGCCCGGATAGATCGCCAGATCCTCTTGCATCTTCTCGATCAGACCCGCTTTCGAGCGTTCGCTTTCCCACTCTTTCTCGGGATATATATCCACATGAAACTCGATGTTGTAGAAACCTGTCGCGTCCGTGCCATCGTTCGGCCGGCCGGTTTGCGATAAGACCTGACGAACCTCCGGATAAGCCGCCAGCTTCCGGCGCATCTGGTTGGCCAACGTAACGGATTCATCCAAAGATATACTTTGCGGTAAGGTCGCACGGATATAAATAGAGCCCTCGTTCAGTTGCGGGAGAAACTCGCTGCCCAACAAGGTGAAGCACCAGATACCTATGGCAGCTACCAGCGTGGCGAACGTGATCGTCCGCTTCTTACGGGCGTGGCACCAGTCGAAAATACCGATCGACTTCCGATTGATCCACGCGAGGAACGGATTATGTTTCTCACGCACCTCTTTCTTTAATAGCATGGAAGATAGGACGGGTACCAATGTCAACGTAAAGATCAACGCTCCCAACAAGGCGAACCCCAAGGTATAAGCGAGCGGGCTGAACATCTTTCCTTCCACCTTCTGGAAAGAGAAGATCGGGACCAAGGCGGTGATGATAATCAGCTTAGAGAAGAAAACCGCTTTCGCACGGTCCTTCGCCGTATGACGGATAATACCCATCTTACTCATCAAATTGAAAGCGGGCATGCCTACTTCACGGGCTTTCCGGTCCAATGCCACGAAAAGCCCCTCCACCATCACGACGGCGCCATCGATAATAATACCGAAGTCGATCGCTCCCATAGATAAGAGGTTGGCGCTCATCCCCATCGCCCGGAGACAAATAAAGGCGAAGAGGAGTGCCAACGGGATAATGATCGACACGATCACCGTCGTACGCCAATCCGCCATGAAGATTAATACGATGAAAGTTACCAGCAGAATACCTTCCGCCAGATTATGTGTTACGGTCTTGACCGCCAGATCTACCAGATTCTCACGATCGTAGAACGATACGATTCGCACGTCTTCCGGCAAGGTGTTTTGTTGGATATCCTTGATCTTATCCTTCAAGGCGGTGATTACCTCGCCGGGGTTCTCCCCTTTTCGCATGACAACGATGCCTTGTACGACATCATCTTCCTCCATGCGGCCCACTTGCCCTAGGCGGGGAAGACTGGATTCGTGTACGGTAGCCAAGTGCTTGACAAGGATTGGCGTGCCATTGATATTCTTTACGACGATATTCTCGATCTCTTTTATATCGTTAATCAAGCCAATACCCCGCACGACATAGGCTTGCGAGCTTTTCGTGATCACGTCGCCGCCTACGTTGATATTACTTTTCGCGATAGCGTCATAAAGTTCCAAGGTTGTTACCCCGTAACTGATCAGTTGATTCGGGTTGACGCTAACCTCGAATGTCTTTACCTCTCCTCCGAAGCTGACGATATCCGCTACACCGGGTACGGCCCGCAACTTCCGCTCGATCACCCAATCCTGCAAGGTCTTCAATTCCCGGACGGAACGCTTATCGCTACGTAATGTATAGCGGAAGATCTCGCCGGTCGGACCATATAAGGGCTGCACTTCCGGCGTGACCCCTTCCGGCAGGTCGGCGTCGTTCAAGAGATTATAAACTTGCTGGCGGGCGAAGAAATCATCCACCTTATCTTCGAACATCACGTTGATGACGGAAAGACCGAAAAGGGTTGTGCTCCGGATATCCGTCTTTTTCTGTACCGGGTTCATGGCGATCTCGATCGGGATTGTGATAAACTTCTCGATCTCCTCGGCGCTCCTGCCCGGCCATTGGGTGATAATCGTCACCTTCGTATTCGTCACATCCGGAAACGCGTCGATCGGCGTATGGATAAAGCTGGTGATACCGGCGATTACGGTGATCGTGGTACAGAAGAAGATAAAGAATTTGTTCCGGAGGGAGAACGTTATGATATTATCTATGAATGTGTGCATATCGTCTGGTTACTTTAATTCGTTATACACCAAGAGAGCGTTCCGATCTACGATCCGATCCCCATCCTTCAAGCCGGATCGCAGGTAACAGAACTTCTCGGTTTGCTTATACACCGAGATCTCACGCATTTGCAAATATCCCTCCTTCGAGACATAGACAACGTATTCTTTACCATCCTCGAAAATCACGGCATGGGCGTTTACGCAAGGCATACTTTCTCCTTTTACCGCGCTCTGTACATATACGTTCGTAAACATTCCGGGTTTAAGCATATACTTCTCGTTCCTTAATTTGACTCTTACGCTCATGGTCTTACTTTCTCGGTCTAGCATATGATAGACCTTATCGATCGTTCCCGTAAACTCCATATCCTTATAGGCCAAAGTGGTGATACGAACGGTAGCCCCCTCTTTTACCTTGCTGATATCTCCCTCATAGACATCGGCCATCACCCAGACATCGTCGAGACCGGAAATGGTAAACATCTCCTCCCCTTGATCAGAACGGATCTGCATATCCCGGTTTATATTCTTATCGATGATAAAGCCGGAGACCGGCGCTTTCACCACATAGGTAGATGGGTCTGTTATGTTATAAATGGAATACATTTCTTGGATACGTTTGGTCTCGGCCTCGGCATCGGCTTGCTCTTGCTGGGCTTGCAGGAAGTCCCGGTCGGAAGCCATACCGCTCCGGGCCATATCTTGGGTAGCCTCCAAGTTACGGTTAGCGATAGCCAGTTGATGCTCGGCCTCCTTTCGCTGCTTGTCGATATCAGCGATCTCTCCGCTCCGGATCACCGCTAGGACATCCCCTTTCCATACGTAATCGCCAACTTCCGCATGAACGGAGGTGACATTTCCACCAAATATCGGATACACATGGGCCACTCGCTCTGGATTGAAACTGACACGGCCATTGAGCAATAACTCGTTGGTTAATGGTGTGTCACGAACCGTATCCAGTGTTATAATCTCCTGTAAACTGTCATTTAATAGTAAAGGTTCCCGGGTATCGACCGAGGTGGTCGCCTGTTTTCCGCAGGAACATACCAAGGGTACTAAAAGGATGCATGTGATTAGATGCTTATTCATATCATTTGATTTGCTTTTAATAGTTGAATACATGGCTACCCGTTACGGTATTTACCTCCTCCAAGGCCAGTAACACTTCTTTTTGAGTTTGGTAAAGTTGCAAGCAGGTTGTTTTGTAGGTCTCATAATAATCGATAAACTCAAGGAGACTGATATTCCGTTTTTGGAAATTCAAGTTCACGCCTTCGATAATCAAGGCGAAATCCTTCTCCAATCCATAGTTCGAGGAACGATAAAGCTGAATCGCCTTTTCCAATCGGCCATAGCTGGTGAATAATTCATTCTCGGCCTGGCGGCGTGCGTATTCTTCCTTATGGGCCTTTTGAGCGACGGATATTTTCGCCGCCCTGATATTCCCTTGATTCCGGTTAAATATAGGGAGAGAGACGCTCAAGCCGATCGCCCAATAATCATTGATAAAGTTACCCGCCTTATCATACGTACCCTTTACGCTCACTTCCGGGAAAGCGAGGGAACGTTGTAATCTCACGTCCGCCTCCGAAGCCTTGACGCTTGCTTGCGCCAACTTAAGATCCGGACGTTCGTATAATAAAGAGGTCAATTCAGAGAAAGGAACGGAGTCCATATCGATCTGGTTCAACACAGACTCATCGAATATCGGCTCGAAGGTATCATTGCCGGATATTCCTAGTAAAAGCCGCATGTCTCCTTGAAGGGAGATAACTTGGTTGGCGATATCATTCCGCTCTTGCCGTAAAGAGAGTAATAGGGCCTCGATACGGGACTTCTCTAATAAAGAAACATTCCCTTTCTCATTCTGCTCCTTGAGAACCACCAACAGATGAGCCAATGAATCAATCTCACGATCGTAAATAGATTGGGATTTCCGGGTGAAATAAAGCGCTATGAATTTCTCCTTCAACTCGCTCCGGAGGGTTCTCAATACCTCTTCGAATTGGTAAAGGGCCATTTCCTTATTGATTTTCTCCAAACGGACACGTTTGTTTCGCTGACCGGCAATATAGATCAACTGTTCCACCTCTACGATCGTTTCCCCTTGTTTCCCGAAATCAAAGTAACGTCCGTTCAACCGGTTATAAACATTTTGCTCCAAAGAGACCACGGGATTCTCGAAAAGTTTGGCCTGTACTACTTGGGCCTCGGCTATATCGATATTATACCGTTCGGCTATCACTTCCAGATTGTGTTCAGAGAAACGTTGCTCGGACTCTTTCAAGGAGAGGGAGACAACAGAGGCTTTCGCCCCAGAGAAAAGAAGAGATAAAAAAAGTAAAAGAGTGACTCGTCTGTCCATTTGCGTTAAATTTTACGCAAAGGTAGAAGTCACTCTTTTATCGCTTATGAATATTTAGTTAGAATACTCTTAGGCCAAATTAGAAATTTATTAGAGAGATTTAAAGTATAATATCGTTTTCTTTAATCCTTCCTCCAAACAAACCGTAGGTTCCCACCCATCTAATTTCTCTTTGGCCAACGTAATATCGGGCTTACGTTGCTTGGGATCGTCTCCCGGCAACGGGCGGTATACGATCTTAGAGGAGGAGTTTGTCAAACGGATCACGATCTTGGCCAACTCGTTCATCGAGAACTCTCCCTGATTTCCGATATTTACCGGGCCGGTAAAATCATCCGAGGTATTCATCATGCGAATCATCCCCTCGATCAAATCGTCTACATATTGGAAACTACGAGTTTGGTTTCCATCCCCATAAATCGTAATGTCCTTATTTTGTAATGCCTGTATAATGAAATTAGAGACGACACGGCCATCGTTCGTACTCATATTAGGCCCATACGTATTAAAGATGCGGATGATTTTAATGCGAACCTTGTTTTGGCGATGGTAATCCATAAATAAGGTCTCGGCGCAACGCTTGCCCTCGTCATAACAAGAGCGAGGCCCTATCGGGTTGACATTTCCCCAATAGCTTTCCGGCTGCGGGTGTATCATGGGATCTCCATACACCTCACTGGTAGATGCTTGTAATATCTTAGCGTTCACCCGTTTTGCCAGACCTAACATATTGACCGCTCCTAACACGGATGTCTTGATCGTCTGTATCGGATCTATTTGATAATAAACTGGAGATGCGGGACATGCCAAATTATAAATCTCATCGACCTCGGCTTGGAACGGTATAGAAACATCATGCCTGATCAACTCGAAATGTGGATTTTTCAGCAGAGGAATCACATTCTCCTTACTTCCCGTAAAATAGTTATCCAGACAAATTACTTCATTTCCTTCTTCTAAAAGACGGGCACATAAATGAGAACCGATAAAGCCGGCGCCCCCGGTGATAAGTATTTGCTTCATTATATTAAATTTATTTCGTGAATTTCACCCTATAAGGTGGATCCGGACGTAAATAATCTATATCCAGATAAGGAATCTTAGGATAGATCAAGTCCAGATAGCGGAGGTCTAAGGGGCCGGGAACGACTTCTATCCGTACCTTAGCGACACCTTTATCGATAAAATCCAATATCTCGGCGGCGCTCGCTGATACATCAATGATTCGTTTTCTATAACGAGGTCCACGATCCGTTACGCATACAATGGTACTTTTCATATTCTCCAAGTTCGTGACTCTTAAAAAAGTACCAAAAGGATACGTACGATGCGCGGCGACTAATTCTTCTTTATCATGAACCCTTCCACTGGATGATTTCCTGCCGTGGAAACGATGATGGTAATACGAAGCAAGTCCTTCCTCCTGTGCCCATATTCCTTCTCCACACTTAACTGCGGCAAATATAAGTAATATGTAGAACAAGCGGAAGGACATGTACCTTTTTTAATCAATTATTGAAGCATTTTTCCATTATATTCTCCGTTCAAAGTTCCTAGAAAAACAACGATTTTTTCAACTTCTACATCATTGATCTCCTTTCCGATCTGGAACTCATGCATGATACGGATCGCATCCTCCACGGAGGCTACGGTTCCGTCGTGCATGTACGGATAAGTCAGCATCACGTTACGAAGTGTCGGGGTTTTGAACTTATGACGATCGGATTCTTTCTTAGTCACGGCATAGCGTCCGTTATCACCGTCCGTCAACCCTGTATTCCGGTAATCGAAATAGCTGTTCTTGATACCCATGAACTCGTAAGATTGACCACCGACATTTACACCAACGTGGCAAGTAGCGCATTTATTGTCCTTGAATAGTTGATAGCCCTCTAATTCTTCCGCTGTAAGCGCGTTTTTATCTCCCATCAAGTATTTGTCGAAACGACTCGGCGTAAGCAAGGTCTTCTCAAACTCAGCGATAGCGTCCGTGATCGTAGATTGAGAATAACCTTCCGGATACACTTCCGTGAATTTCTTCGTGAAATCCTTATCTTGCGCTAAAGCCTCGCAAATCTGGTCGAATGAGGTACAACCCATTTCCACTGGGTTCAATGGAGGACCAGCCGCTTGCTCTTTTAGGTCTGCCGCACGTCCGTCCCAAAATTGAACGAAATTAAGCGCCGCATTATATACGGTCGGAGCGTTAACACCACCGAACTGTCCATTAATACCTTCCGAATATTGCTTACGGTCTACACCACCTGTGTTCAATCCGTGGCAAGTAGCGCAAGAGATCGTATTGTCCGCAGACAAACGAGTATCATGATACAGAGCAAAACCCAACTCTACCTTCGCCGGATCTGTAGGCAAGCTCTTCATTAGAGGCTGAAGAGGCTCATTCTTAAATTCTTCCGCTACGGTTTCGGTCGTGAAACGATCTTTACGGACATTCTTCGCCCATGAAATGATCACCGCTTTCTCATTGTCGTCAAGGCTAGTTCCCCAGTGCATCGGCATATGGGAATACTTAGCCGGGGGCATAGAGCCGCTTAGGGCCGTATTCTCCACCTTCGCCAAATCAACCTCTGAAACGGGCTGCCCGTTCTCCAAGGCTTCCACCATAGCAGTCAAGTCCACATAGTGAACGGCCTCCTTCATGTCTGCCTGTACTACGGGACCGATCAACGGTAAATTACCGTAAAATGGCAGAGGCGCATTTTCAGAGTGGCAGGCCAAACAGTCGTTTTCCCGCAGGATAGAGGCCACTTGCTTACCTTCATTGTCGGCAAATTTCTTGTATTCGGAAGAACCGCACGAGGTAACCGCAAAGGCTAAAGCGCAGAGTCCTACCGGTAATGCCGTCATTTTAGCATAAATTGTTTTACGCATAACTATATTTATTTAGATTTATTAAGTGCAAATATAGAACAATTCACTTACATGTACCCTAAAAGCCTTGGATTTCATTGATCAGTTTTATCTATGGGAAGATAAATAGAATCTATGCGGTGGGCTTCCATCCGCAGCATCGCGGCAAGCTCCTTCCTATAATGCCCAGTATGAGGTTCTAACAATGGGCAATATAAGGATGTTACAATGCCCATTATAAGCAGCTAACAATCGCAGTTATAAGCAGCCGCCAATCGCTATGTGGATAATCCGATTTTTTTATATAGCTTTGTCTCATTATGTATAATCAATAAATTATAAGGCAAAGATGTTTAAGAACAAAGTTGTATGGATTATCATCGCTATCGTAGCGATATTATTCTTTTGGGTGAAAGGCGTGTATAATAATATGGTAACTCAAGACGAAGGCGTGAAAACCGCATGGAGCCAAGTTGAGAACCAATATCAACGCCGTATGGATTTGATCCCGAATCTGGTAAATACGGTAAAAGGATACGCCGCGCATGAGAAAGAGACTTTAGAAGGTGTGGTCAACGCTCGTGCCGAGGCGACGAAGACTACGATTGATCCTTCTAACCTTACTGAGGAATCCTTGAAGAAATTCCAGTCCGCACAGGGTGAGTTAGGAAATGCCCTCTCCCGTTTGATGCTTGTTTTAGAGCGTTATCCAGACTTAAAAGCGAATCAAAACTTTATGGAGCTTCAAGCGCAATTGGAAGGGACCGAAAATCGTATCTCAGTAGAGCGTAAACGTTTTAATGAGGTAGCTCAGTCTTATAATACCTATATTCGCCAATTCCCGAACAATATTTTGTCCGGAATGTTCGGCTTCCAATCGAAAGCTTATTTCGCCGCTGAATCCGGTGCGGAAAAGGCTCCTAAGGTAGAATTCTAATAGCCATTCGCTGAATGAGTGAGATAAAGAATATAAGATCTAGGCGCAAGTGTCCGGTAAGCCTTTTATGGATCAGTTTATTGCTGGTTGGTTTTGCCTCTTCTATTTTCGCGGCAAAGGATTATTCGATCGAGACCATTCCGAACGTGCGTCTTTCCAACCGGTTGAACCATGTCAGTAATCCGGATGGTATCATTACCCCGGATGACGCGGCACGTATCAATCAATTATTAAATGTAGTGGAAGATAGTCTCGGTATCGAGGTAGCTGTCGTTGCCGTGAATAGCATCGGGGATCAGGATGCCCGGATGTTCGCTACGGATTTATTCAAACATTGGGGATTGGGACAAAAGAGCAAGGATAATGGTTTATTGATCCAGTTGGTGACGGAACCTTCCCAACGTTCGGTCGTTTTCGAGACGGGATATGGCATCGAGGGTGTCTTACCCGACGCGATTTGCTACCGGCTCCAGCAGCGGTATATGATGCCCGATCTAAAGGCCGGGGATTATAGCGCCGGCATGTTGAAAGGAGTCATGGCGGTTACCAAGTATTTAATGTCCAGCGACTATGAACGGGCAGGCATGACTGGCAACCGTTCTTCTTCCTCGTCCGATGATGATTTTATGTGGATATTCGTGGTGGGGATTATCGGGATGATCGGTTTCTCGGCGTTTATCGCATACTTAAAGTATCGTCCGAAGGCATGCCCCCGTTGTGGAAAGAAAACCTTTGTGTATATGGGGCAGCAGGTGATCCGGGAAGCGACTCGTTTCTCGGAAGGTCTGGCCGAAGATGTATACCGCTGTAAGAGTTGCGGGTATACAGAGAAAAAAAATCGTACCATCGACCGCATACACCGAGGAGGAGGTGGCCCTATTATTATGGGGGGCGGTGGTGGTTTCGGAGGTTTTAGCGGAGGCGGCGGCGGTGGCTCTTGGGGAGGTGGAAGCTCCGGGGGGGGCGGTTCGATCAGTCGTTTCTGAAAATACGATTATTCGCATTATTTTATACAAGCGGTCACGTAAAATCTTATGTGACCGCTTGTGTTTTTATATCCTATTGTTCTTTCAGATAGTAGTCGGAAAGTATATCCCGTACCTTCTCGGGAGTAACCCTTCCATAGACCTTCCCGCCGATCATGACCACCGGAGCCAATCCGCAAGCACCGACACAGCGTAAGCAATCCAAGGAGAACAAACCGTCCGGTGTAGTCTCTCCTACCTTTATTTCCAATTGACGTTGCATTTCTTCCAGAACATTTTCCGCGCCACGCACGTAACAGGCCGTTCCCAGACAAACCGAGATGGGGTATTTCCCCTTGGGGGTCATCGTAAAGAATGAGTAAAAAGTAACTACGCCATATACCCTTGAGACCGGGATATTCAATTCAGCGGCGATAACCTGTTGGACTTCCGGTGGTAAATATCCGAACAAGCCTTGGGCGGCGTGCAAGATATTGATCAACTCCCCGGGATCGTTGTTGCGTTCAGCGCATATCGCATGTAGCTCCGCTACTTTTGTTTTAGGCAAATGTATCTCATTCATGGCTTATTTACTTTTTTCAGTTTCTATATACATACCGATTACTTCCTTACGATCTATGTAATGTGTATGCAGTAATTTGTGGGCTTTCGGTCCGCAAGGCTCTCCCAAATACTCGCTGTATAATTGCTGGATATACGGATTCTCATGGCTCTTGCGAAGCGGTTTGTTAGCGTCTTCCCGGTAAAGAGCGGCAGCACGCCGGCGAAGTACCTCCATACGGCCTCGGTGGAACGGTTGTCCGCCACCGCCGATACAGCCTCCCGGACAAGCCATCACCTCGATCGCATGATAAGGAGAGGTACCGTTCTTCACCTCCTCGATCAATTTGCGGGCATTCCCCAGACCATGAGCGATACCGATCTTTACCGGAGTCCCATTAAAATCGATGGTAGCGCTACGAATACCTTCCAGCCCGCGTAACTCCTCGAAGTCCACTTTATCCAGATTTTTCTTCGTATATAATTCATAAGCAGTACGGCAAGCGGCCTCGATAACACCGCCGGTAGTACCGAAGATCACGCTCGCTCCGGTAGATTCACCCAACGGACGATCGAACTCACCATCCGGCAGTTCATTGAAATCTATATTCGCATAACGGATTAAACGGGCTAACTCACGGGTATATATCGAATAATCTACATCGGGATTACCTTCCACGCTAAACTCCGGGCGGCTAGCCTCATACTTCTTCGCCAAACAAGGCATGATAGATACGACTACCAAATCCTTACGGTCCACTCCCAACTTCTCGGCGAAATAGCTCTTGGCGATCGCTCCGAACATTTGCTGCGGGCTCTTGGCTGTAGATAAATTATCCCGTAACTCGGGGAAATGTTGTTCCACAAAGCTAACCCAGCCCGGACAACAACTCGTCATTAACGGTATTTTCACTTCTTTGTCTCCATTCAAGTAACTACCTAGGCGATGTAATAATTCCGTTCCCTCTTCCATAATGGTCAAGTCGGCGGCAAAGTCCGTATCAAATACATAATCAAAACCCAATTGACGCAAAGCTGAAACCATCTTGCCTGTAACCAATGTACCCGGCTCATACCCGAAATCACGTCCCAACGCTGTGCGAACCGCCGGCGCTGTCTGGGCGATAACAATTTTAGTAGGATCGGCCAAAGCGTCCAAGACCGGCTGTTGCGTATTACGTCCGCTAAGCGCGTTTACAGGACAGACGGATACGCATTGTCCACAATAAGAACAGGTACTTCCGGCCATATCCCGTTCGAAAGCTGTCGATACGGCCGCGTTAAATCCACGGTTCACGGCAGTCAAGGCGCCAACCGTCTGTATCGTATTGCACATGGTCTCACAACGGCGGCACATGATGCATTTGTTCATGTTCCGGACAATAGAAGGGGAACGATCTATCGTAAATGTAGACATTTCTCCCTTATACCGGATCTCGCGGATTCCTAGGTCGTGCGCGATCTTTTGTAACTCGCAATGTCCGTTGCTACTACATGTCAGGCATTCCGCCGGATGATTCGAGAGGATCAGCTCCATCACCGTCCTGCGGGCATTCATTACCCGAGGGGTATGTGTCCGTACGACCATACCTTCCGTACATTCCATTTTACAGGATGGGGCTAAATTTCTACGTCCCTCGATCTCTACGACACAAATACGGCAAGCTCCCGGATTATTCTCGTAGTGCAAGTCCTCCAGTTTCATATAACAGAGTGTCGGGATATGAATACCTACACTTTTTGCCGCATCTAAAATGGTGGTTCCTCTCGGCACTTCCACCTCTTTATTATCTATGATTAATTTAATTGTTTCCATGATTGTAAATGAATTTAGTGGACATAAATCGCTCCGAACTTACACTTCTCCATACAGGTACCGCAACGGATACAAGCTTGCGGATCGATAATATGAGGAATTTTCCGTCCACCTGTAATTGCATGCACCGGACAAACACGGGCACAGAGCGTACATCCTTTACATTTCTCCGGATTGATGAAATATTGAGTAAGTTCCCGGCATTGATGAGACGGACAACGATGCTCCCGGACATGCGCCAGATATTCATCGTAGAAATTATCCATCGTAGATAAAACCGGATTCGGAGAAGTCTGTCCCAAGCCGCATAAAGCGGTATCCTTAATCACCATCGCCAGATTCCTTAGACGGGTCAAATCCTCTTCGGTTCCGTTTCCACTCGTAATTTTCTGCAATATTTCATGTAAGCGTTTATTACCGATACGGCACGGTGCGCATTTACCGCAAGATTCCTCGACCGTAAAGTCCAGATAGAACTTAGCCATGGCTACCATACAATCATCCTCGTCCATGACGATCATACCTCCGGAACCCATCATGGAACCAGCGGCAAGCAAATTATCATAATCGATAGGAAGATCTAGATGCTTTTCTGTCAAGCAACCTCCTGACGGGCCACCGGTTTGCACAGCCTTAAACTTCTTTCCATCCTTGATACCTCCCCCAATTCCAAAGATAACCTCACGCAAAGTCGTACCCATAGGAACCTCGATCAGCCCCACATTGTTTACCTTTCCCGCCAAGGCGAACACCTTTGTTCCTTTGCTTTTCTCCGTTCCGATACTACTGAACCATTTAGCGCCTCTTAACAAGATCACCGGGATATTCGCATAAGTCTCTACGTTATTTACATTGGTCGGACAACCTTTATACCCGTGTTCACTAGGGAACGGCGGCTTTACGGTAGCCTCGCCTCGCAAACCTTCCATACTGTGGATCAAAGCGGTCTCCTCTCCACAAACAAAAGCTCCGGCACCGTACCGGATCTCGATATCGAATGAGAAATCAGTCCCAAATATATTCTCGCCCAGCAATCCATATTCTTTCGCTTGCCGTATGGCTATTTTCAAACGTTCCACGGCTAGCGGATATTCGGCACGGATATATACCAAACCTTTGTTAGCTCCCGTACAATATCCATTAATCGCCATAGCCTCCACAATCGAATGCGGGTCGCCCTCCAATATGGAGCGATCCATAAAAGCGCCCGGGTCGCCCTCGTCCGCATTACAAACCACGTATTTTTGAGGCGCTTGTACCTTACGGGTAATCTGCCATTTCAAGCCTGTCGGGAAACCACCGCCCCCACGACCCCGTAAACCACTATCCATGATTTCCTTGATTACTTCCTCGGGAGTCATTTCCACAAGGGCTTTTCCTAACGCTACATAGCCGTCACGAGCGATATACTCATCGATATTCTCCGGGTTGATAAAGCCACAATTTCGAAGGGCGATTCGTAGCTGTTTCTTATAGAATCCGATATGCTTGGAGTCCGGAACCAGCTCACGGGTTTCCGGATTCATATAAAGTAACCGTTCCACTTTACGGCCTTTTACCAAATGCTCCCGTACGATCTCGTCCGCATCCGATGGTTGAACTTGTACGTAAAAAGTGTTATCGGGGATCATCTTAACTACCGGACCCTTCTCGCAGAAACCGAAGCATCCGGTACGGATCACTTGTGTATCCTCTAATCCGTATTGCTCGACGGCGGCTCTCAGATTCTCGATGATCTGCTCGCTTTGTGATGCACGGCAACCTGTGCCACCGCACACCAATATATAATTCGTGTATTGTGCCATTTATGTAAGATATTAAATTTCTTATTCGGGTTTTACGGTGGTGTAAGTTACAGGAATGATGCCGTCTACCAAGATACCCTTACGGATATACTTATCTATGATCTCTTCTACTTTTGCCTTATCGACATAACCGAATACCAACGGTTCCTGACCCGGAAGCTTGATTTCGATAGTCGGTTCCGCATAACAATAGCCCATGCATCCGGTTTGAGTTACCAACGCATCGATTCTCTGCCGGTCTAAAACCTCGATAAAATAACTCATTATCTCCTTGGCTCCGGCAGCTATACCGCAAGTGGCCATAGAAACCTTAATTTGTACGAGCTGATCAGGGGTATTGCTTTTTTCACGCAGATCCAAAGACGCACGAAGAGATTCACGCATTTTCTTGAGATCATCTAATGTCTTTACTTTGTTCATGGTCATATTCTATTATTTAAGGAAAACACCGTAATGTCATTTGCACAAACATACGGAATCTCTTTCAAATAATATCATATTTCCGTGAATTTTTCTTCGACACGTGATTGAGATATCTTGGAATTGGGAGGTACACTATGGGTGAGCCAGATGTTACCCCCGATAATAGATCCTCGGCCAATAGTGATCCGTCCTAATATGGATGCGTTGGAATAAATGGTCACATAATCCTCGATGATCGGGTGACGGGGCAAATCTATCGGAAGTCCTTCCTCGTCCAGCGTAAAACTCTTGGCTCCTAACGTCACACCTTGATAAAGGCGGACATGGTTTCCGATAATGGCGGTTTGTCCCACGACAATACCCGTTCCATGATCGATACTGAAATATTCTCCGATCTGCGCCCCGGGATGAATGTCGATCCCGGTTTGCGAGTGTGCCATTTCCGTAATGATACGCGGGAGTACCGGTACGCCTAGCTCGAATAATTCATGAGCGACCCGTTGATGTAAAAGCGCATAGACCGCCGGATAACAGAATATAATCTCACTCACGCTCTTGGCTGCCGGATCACCATCCAAGATGGCCTTTACATCGGTGGACAGTAAATATTTGATATGAGGAATCCGGTTAATAAAAGCGATCGAGATCTCGGAAGCCCGGTCCTTGGAATCACAACAACGCTCTACCTCAAAACAAAGTCCATTATATATTTGCTCTTGTAAGAGATCATAGATCTTTTCCAAATAGACTCCCGTATAATATTGGATAGAGCCTAATTGAGCCTCTTGTTCCGTACCAAAGAATCCGGGGAAGATAACCGTACGTAATAGGCGCATGATCTCATGCAACGTAGCGACTGAAGGCGATGGCTTCTGATGCAACGGGATATATTTGTATTCCGGTAGATCAGGAGCCGACAGCCGTTCTACGTTCTTCTGTATCTGTTCTAAAATCGCTGTTCTATTCATCTTTAATTATCCCAAGTAGGATCGTAACTGATTAATGAGTTAGAGGCATTGCCCAAACCGATATAGATATAATTATCCAAGACATACATGCAATGTACAGACCTGTTAGCCGCTGGTAACTGGGATTTCTGGCTCCAGTTCTGAGAGTCCGGATCATAGCGCCAAATATAACCGTCCCCGTCTACGCCATATACATAATTACCATAAGCGATAGCACATAAAAGCATCCTTCCGGGGAACGAAGCCTCCTTTTCCCAAGCTACAGCGTTCTTGTCTGTAGACCAAAACTGTGTCGTATATTCCAAAGAAGGATCCGCTTTATTAATAATCCCCAGTCCGGCATATATACGGTCACCAATTACAACGGATATTCCGCCGTATTGTTTAATCGGGAAATTAGATTTCTTGCTCCAAACGAAAGCGCTCGGTTCATAAGTCCAGACTTCATCGATTAGTTCGTTACCTCTACGTCCACCTATGAGGAACGCTTGATCTTCCATTCTGCAACATGCCGCCCGATACATACCTTTAGGCCGTTGCTGGTCTGTTTGTACGGCGCTCCAAGAATTATCGGATGTGGAGTATACATATAAACTGTCACATATCTTTCCCGTGTTATCCAAACCACCAAAAGTCCATAGGCCAAATCCGATGCTGAAACATACTTGGCCCGATAATTTCTCAGGCTGAGACCTTAAGGGCAACCATTCTTTCTTAGAGGTCATATATCCCCAAAACTCATCGGTGTATTCCCTACCCGTGTCACCGCCTAACAAGAATCCCGTGCTATTAGCCAAGGTACAGAAAGAGGTAGATCCCGGTATCCGGAAAGCTCCCTCAAACCTTGCCCCTGCTCCAAATATATCCGGAGTTTGGAAGCGAACTTCCTCTCCGTAAGCGATACCATTCTTATTTTTAGCGTAAGCCCTTAAATAATAGCTCGTGTCTCCTCTCAATTCCTTTATCGTACCCGTAAACGCTTGTGTACCGGAAGAAAGAGCTACCGCTCCTTCACAATTACCAAAGGCCGGACTAGGACTAGTTCCCCAACATACACCAGCCTCTGTAACCGGTGAGGCACCTTCGGCTAAGACCTCTCCTCCTACCCATGCGGTACCGTTTTTAATAGTAGACACCTCCTTCGTATTGACTGTAGGCAACTCACTTTCCAGAATCGTATGGATACCTTCGCCTGCGCTATAGGTAGTACCTAAAGCGTTTGTCGCATAAGCACGTACGTAATACCCTTTCTGCTGTTGCATATCATAGATTTTCCCGGCAAATTCTCCGATACCCGCTCCGCAAATAATCGTATCCCCATTTTCTATTGTCGGCGATTTATCAGCACTAAAGCAGAAACCACATGCCGTGATCGGAGAATCTCCCTCGCTTATTATTTCCATGGAGAACTCCGCATAGGTAAACTCTGTCGCTATTTTCTTGAATTTGTTATCATCTAATACAGGACGACCATTCGTGGTCTTAAAGGTCTCGACTTTCGCCCCGTTATACTCACCATATTTACTTTTTGCGTAAGCTCTAACGTAATAGGTAGTTTCCGGTTTTAAATCGGAGATCGTACAATAGAACGAATCGGCTTCCATGTCTATACGAATCGTAGAGTCGGATGCTGAAGGCTCCGGATTCAGCATTAAGTAAATACCCCTTTCCTCGATTTCGGCTTCCCCTTGTTTGGTTATCATACCTCCACATTGAACGGAAGTAGACATCACGTTGACTGGCAATAAGGTCTTAACGCTTCCTAATCCATCTTTCGTCTTAAAAGGTAAAATCTCTCCATAAGCGGTATCTACCGCATTGATCGCATAGGCCCGGATATAGTAATCCAGATCATTGGTTAAGCCCTCGATCGTAGCCTCATATTTTACCTTACGCTTGGATACGGCTTTTTTATTTTTCTCTATCACAGTAAAGGTAGATTCCGTGCTCCAACAAAAACCGGCCTCTGTCACGGGAGCGCCGTTTTCTTGTAAGACCTCCCCCGATACTGTCACGGAACTAGCCGTGGACTTCAATATCTCGTCTGTCTTAACAGACGGTTTTTTAGCGTTTCGAATGCCACCATCTATATCCGGATCATTCACGCATCCGGCCATTAATAAAGCCGCAAATAGAATAGAGAAGAGTGAGTATATATGTTTCATAAATAATCAATATTAAAAGAATACACCTAAGCCAGCGTTTAGATCCAAGTACTTAAAATTAACCGTATTGCATCCAACGCTAATAAATACAGAGTTCGTTATTTTCATCATCAAGTCAACCTCGGCAGCGACCCCTTTGTATGAGGAATCAATATTCCGGCACCATACCTCTCGTGTACTATCGTAGTTTTCATAGGAATGGGTCGTGAACGAATGTAGTAAAGCTCTTTCACCATATCCCAAACCAACGGAGGCATATAACCACGGAAAGCATTTTACGATTAAACCGGCCGTTCCGGCTATACTATTTGTCTTCGAGGATTTGCCTGTATTAAGCTCATAAGATTCCCCTTCCGAATTAGAGAACTTAATAATCTGCCCTTGGTTATTACATTCGTCCGTATAATTCATAAAAGACATATTCGTCTTGAAACGGACATACCAACCGAAGCGTTGCCCCATACCTCCTACCGTGATTCCATAAGGAGATTCGATCGAATACGAGTATCCCGCAAAAAACTCCATTCGTTTCTTAGGGGATACCGCCGCAGAATCTATCGGTTGTGCCTCGGGTTCCGCCGGCTTTAACAACATCTCTTGGTATTCTTTCCAATAGGTTGCTAGCTCCTCACTTTTAGGGGTTCCGATACCTTCCGAATAATAAATGATTAATTTAGAGATGGCATCCGGATCATCTTCCGTAGCTTTGACCGTCAGGCAGTTTAAACATTTATTCATCAAGCTACGCATGGAAGGCCGCATTCGCTCGTTGGAAAGCCAAATCGTAGTCAGCTGATCAATACTGTATGCGTCGCATTGCGATACGCCTTCCTCGTACCACATTTTAGCGTCACTATAATCAAGACGTTTCATCGCTTCATCTCCCTTACGGTTGTATTCCGTACGCTGTTGCGCCAGCAGTCCGAGGGGAAATACCGCACATATCATCAATATCCAAAGTCTTTTCATATAATAGGTAAATACATGTTTAGTTGTTCATAATATTACAATCAATAATAAGTAAGGCCTTCGCTAATCAATGATCCGTCAGAATTATAAATATCAAACAAATTGTCTTCCCGTTCGAATGCCCGGCCGTTATCCGCGATACCGACACTTAGGTATTTGCAAGGAATACGTTCCTCGGCTTTCGAATCGATCGCCCCGTATCTGTTATTTGACTTCTTACGTACGATCTTATATCGTCCGAAAGCCATTTTCTCCTCATACAGGGCCTTTTTGTCCGCTATACGTTTCTCCTCGGTTTTCTCATCGCAAGCGATGATCAACCGGACTACCTCTTCCGTAAGTTTCGTATCCTTTGCTTCCGACAAATCTTTCTTAGCTCCCGAATAATCAGCTTTGGCCATTTTTTCCTTACCGGAGGCGATTAACGAGTTATATTTCTCATTCATCTCATTTTCCGATGGCTGATCCGGGAGAACATTCTCTTCTATCGTATGCTCTGTTTCCATAGGTCGTTTCTCTTCCACTTGAGGCTCTTGTTTCTCCGCTTCCTTTATCTCAGAGATAGGAGGTTCCGTATGTAAAACTGGGTGATCTGGCATTTCTACTTCTTTTGAGACATTGCTATCCGGCTCCACAGCTGAAGGTAAATCAATACTCTCGACAACCTCTTTTGTGGGCCTATTGCTATGCACTAAAAGAGCTGTAGCGGATCCTACAACGACAAATATAGCGATTCCGATAGGAATTATTTTCTTTCTGGAATTATTCTTTTCTGTTATTGGCTCCACGGTAGGTGGATTAGCCACATTGACAACAGTCTCTTCATCATCCGATCCTACTAATTTAGAATCTACAGGTGATGAATAAACCACCGTTGTTTCCTCATTCACAATCTCGAGAGATGGACTTGGGACAACCTGAACTTCCTTTTCCGCTTGAGAAAAATCCAAAGACGCCAACATCTCGCCCACCGTCTCAAAGCGATCCGCAGGAATGATTTGCATCGCTTTTATGATAACAGCCTCTGTTTTCGGGCTGATCGCCGCATTGATTTCAGAGGGGTTTCGCAAAGGACGTGCGGCACGTAGTATAGATTCTGTAGGGATTGTTCCCGTTAACAGATTATACATCGTGGCTCCCAAGGAATAAATATCCGGACGGGGCGAGAACACTTGTGTTCCTTCGTTATCGTATTGCTCTATGGATGCGAATCCTTTAGAAAGGGTTAACATCGTAGTGCTGGTCTCTTCCTGCTCGATATCGTAACGTTTGCTGACTCCGAAATCGATCAAGCGGGCGTTCCCGTTCTTATCGATCAAGATATTGCTAGGCTTGATATCCAGATGCAAGATACTCTTATCATGAACGAATTGTAACGCCTCGCCAATTTGCCGTACATATTTAAGGACCGTAGCTTCGGGCAATATCCCGTTTTTCTCAAGCATATATTTTAGCGAGAAGCCGGAAATATACTCCATGGCAATATAAGCCGTATTGTTTTCCTCGAAAACCTCCAACACGTTTACTATATAGGGATGGTGAACTTCCGATAGGATCTTTGCCTCTTTGATCAGTTTTTCCTTGAACTTGTTAAATAAGACCTTTCCCGTCTCCGAATGTACTTTTACGGCTTGAGAACCGGGTTCTCTATAACAATAATCCTTGAAGAAATATTCCTTGACACAGATAGGGACCTCCGTCTTTACGGTACCTAAAGATCCTTTAACTTCTGTGTACCAAACTCCTCTGTAGGTTATGCCAAAACCACCTTGACCAACCACATGAGTAAGTCTGTATTTTCCGTTTTGAAGAAGATGTCCGTCTGGCAGATTCATAACCTTGAATAATTCCATTTAATCTGCCAAAAGTACGTTATTTATATAAAAGAATAAAGAAAAGAGAGAATATTTTGCTTAAAACCCATGCTATCTTCCACTTTTTGAATAGGTATGATATAAAAAGAAAAGTTATCCCGGGTCTTGCCGTCACAGGCTTCCATGAGGGCGTCCTTTATTTCCGGAACAGATAAACGACCATTAAATATCTCTGCGATCTTTTCATTCTTCAGTCTTTCAAGAACCCCGTCCGTACAAAGAAAGAGGAAATCGTCGGGTTGAATATCGTTCAAGGTAATAATGTCCGCTTCTGTTGGAGTATGAGTGCCTTGTATAGCCCGGATAATCACATTCCGCTGGGGGTGGGTTAACGCTTCTTCCGGAGTGATCTTACCTAATTTAACCAATGAATTTACCAATGAATGATCTTCTGTTTGATATAAAATCTCCCCCTTCCTCAGATGATAGATCCGGCTATCTCCGATATGAGCCAATACGATTCCGGAAGAAGCGATATAGGCCATGGTGAGCGTAGTAGCCATACCCATCGCTTCCGGATGCTCTTGAACATAGGAGTCGAAACAGACTTCCGCATAATGTACGGCTTTATGGATAAACTCAGGCGTGGGATCATCCTTTAGGAACGTAGAAAAGAAAGTTTGTATGGACTCGCAAGCTAATGAGCTGGCTACCTCCCCTTTCTCGGCTCCACCCACACCATCGCAAACCATAAACAATTTTTGGTCAAGGGTCACTTGTTCGGGAAGCGGGTAAATGGAATCCTCGTTATTCGATCTGCCTCCTTTTTCCGTAATAGCACATGGCTTACCGATCGTTATAATCATAACAAATGAGTTTTATTCATTAAAACGTAAGACGGTGCGACCAATAATAATCTCGTCATTATCATTGAGCACGACCACCTCGCCATTCTCTAGGTAACTGTTATTATATAACGTATGGTTTTTACTATTATTGTCGGTAAGGAAATGTTTATATCCACCTTTTGAATCTTTTTTCACCTCAATGCAAATATGCTCGCGACTCATCGTGCGATCAGCCGTGATAATTGGCATCGTAGCTTGTGAGGCGTTCGACTTCCGGCCAATGACAACCTTCCCTTCGTGAAGAGGAAACGCTTGTTCAGGTGTATCGCCGTCTGGAAGAACCGTCAGTCTGCCGATTCCAGTCTTGACAGGTGTCACTAAAATCGTATCGGAATCGACTTCCTGATGATTACTTTTCTCGGATAATAAGGACAAAGGAATAGGCTCTTTGCATTTCGGACACTTAAAGGAGGTAATGCCGAGGGGAATCTTCCCCTCGTCTACCTTTAATCCTACATGGCAATGTGGACATTTAACCGCGATCATACGATAAACGAAATATCTGCGCCATCCATATCCGTAGAGTACAGATCCATCATATCTGTATCGGAAAGCATAACCGTATCGTCCGCCAAGGTTATAAAGTCTGAATGATCGAAAGACTCGATGCTACTATCGTCTATAACTATGGCATCGCCTAGGTCGACACCTCCTCCTTCCACGTCTATTATGACAGCATCCGCTGGCATGACGTCATTGCCGTCTAAAGTTACGAATGTATATTCCTCTTCTTGCATAACCTTTGTTCCTAATATATTAATATTCCGAAAACAAAAGTACAAAAAGCAATGGATTAATAAACTTGTTATTCTCTCTTATAATCAAACATTTGGGTTTCATGTACAAAAGAGGCTGTTTTACTATACGAAAAGAAAAGGCTCATTCTCTCACCCATTTGGCCTTACAGGAAGAAACTGGGCATTGCTTTCGGTTTTTCAATGATTCCCAAGGGATCTCACCTAAGAATGTCCCACATTTCGGACAAACATAGTCTATCTTAAATTGATTGGCGATATCCTGCAATTGCTGGGGAATCTTGGCCGACTGCTTGGCTCCTAGATAGATTCCTACCGTAGGGGCACAAATCGTTATCAGGAGGCTGATGCCGAATAGTTCCGGGCTACCTTTCCCTAAGAAGCCTATCACGACCCCCACTATTCCGGGCAAAGCAAATGGTAAGGATTGAAATAATCTGGTCTTAAACTGATTAGAGGATTGAATCTTAACTTTTGCTTGAATATAATCATCGTAGACTTTTTTCAATGCGGCAAATTCATCGCTATAATCATTATTGTATTTAAGCACCTCGGAAAGATTTAAGACATAGCTATCCCCCAAGCGAATATGATCCGTAGGAGTAACACGTTTCTTTACGATCTGGGCTCCATTCACGAACGTACCGTTAGTAGATCCCGTATCCTCCAATAATAAGTTGCCACCATCCTCACGTATCAGACGGGCATGATGGCGGCTTACATGAGGATCGTTTGCAATAAAATCGTTGTCTTTTGCTTTTCCTATCTTTATAATCATAGTCTTATTCCTTTTCCTCTTCCTCTTGAGGCTTTCCCATCTCCTTCTCAAGATTATCTTTCAGCACTTTCAACGGATCCTTGGATATTACCAACTCTTTAGGCTTACCCTCTTCCGTCAATAATAATAAACGCTGCTTAGGGAGATTTATTTGTAAGATATGATTTTTATTTATGATATGACTTTTTCCGACACGCATTAATATCTTGTTACAACCAGCGACCTGCTTCTCTAAGATCTCTTCTATTTTTCCGATATTTATAGCGAAGGTAAATTGGATGCCATTTGACAACAATAGTTTCGTATAGTTCCTGTCTGCTTCAAAATAAAGGATCTGACCAATCTTAATGCGCAACAACTCATCCCTTGTTTTTATAATTAAATACCGCTCCATACGTAGAAATTGTTTTTTCGTTTCTCTTTCAAAAACAAATATACGGTATTTTCTTTATTTAATAGGTATCTTTTGGGGGAAAGATTGGTAAAGTGCACCAAAAACAAGAGCCTTTTCCCTGCTCAGAAGAGACACCGATACGCCCTCCCAGCCTTTCAATTATATTTTGGCAGATAGAAAGTCCAAGCCCTATGCCTTGCTTTTGGTTTCGTCCTTTATAAAAACGATCGAACACATGAAGTTTTATTTCCTCCGACATTCCTTCCCCCGTATCGGTCACGGATAAAAGAACCTCGTTCTCCATGGCTTGATATGACAAGATGATGCTACCTATAGAGGTGTACTTAATTGCGTTTGTTATAAAATTGCCAAGAACTTGTTTCAAACGGATACGGTCGGAGCGTAATAAAAAGGAATCCAAAGATTCCGGATAGGTCAAAGCTACCCCTCTCGGTACTTTGATCTGGAAAGAAGCTACCGTTTCTACAATAAGTTGTCTTAGATCAAATTCCATGAAATCAAAGGTCATGGTACCAGACTCGAGCTTAGCCAGATCCAATACATCATTAACGATACCCAATAATAACTCATTATTGGTCTGAATAAGATTAATATACTCTTGTCTTAGCTCACCATCCTCTTCATCCCCTAAAAGAGAAGAGAATCCGACAATAGCGTTTAATGGCATGCGGATCTCATGGCTGATGTTTGCCAAAAAGGAGGATTTCAAACGCTCTGATTTCTCGGCCTTCAGCATTCGTTCTTCCATCGCTTTCAGTTCAGATATATCATAATTCATCAGTAATAGGATGGGGCTTGATTTCTCCAGACCCGCCTCCATTATATCCAGACGAACCCATTTCCATCCCTCGCCATCCCTGACCCGGACTTCCCCTTGATCATGATCAGTTTCTCCATGGACAAGTCGGCTCAAGGAAGTTTTCAAGCATTCACGGTCTTCTGGCTTGACATTGGAATATATGCCTACTATCTGGCTCAATGGAGTTCCCGGAACTTCACCCATATTCAGATACCATTGTTCCATCGCCACTCCTTCCCCAGTGGACAAATCATACTTTGCGCAGCCGATCTTGGCACGATGACTTATCTGAGGAAAAAAAGGCTCGAACTCTATGCCTAATGTCGTTTTCATATATATCCGTTCTCATTATATTTATGCAAAAAGAGGGTTTAGCCATAAAAAACGAATGAATTAATCGTTCGTTTTGTTGCCTTCCCCACCACTTCAATATCCTGATATATAAGATTATACCATATGACTATAAAAAAATAGAGGGTAGATTGATCACTCAATCCACCCTCCTGTCTATCGTGTGCTTAAACTATTAAAAATCAACCCCTTGATTAGTCTTCTAGAGCCGCTTGCGCCGCCGCGATACGAGCGATGGGCACTCTAAAAGGTGAACATGATACGTAATTCAAGCCAACTTTATGGCAGAACTTAACGGAAGAAGGCTCACCACCATGCTCGCCGCAAATACCACATTTCAAATCCGGACGGATGGCACGACCTTTCTCAGTTGCCATACGAACCAGCTGTCCTACACCATTTTGGTCTAGTACTTGGAACGGATCGACCTTCAAAATCTTCTTCTCTAAGTAAACCGGTAAGAAGGAAGCGATATCGTCACGAGAGTAACCAAATGTCATCTGAGTCAAGTCATTCGTTCCGAATGAGAAGAATTCAGCGCTGGAAGCGATACGATCCGCTGTCAATGCCGCACGAGGAATCTCGATCATCGTACCTACCTTGAATTCGATACGATCGCCAACTTCCTTGAATAGCTCTTCGGCCGCGGTACGGATCACCTTCTCTTGTTCCTTGAATTCATATAAGATACCTGTTAATGGTACCATGATTTCCGGTTTAGCCTCAATACCTTCTTTCTTCAAATCCAAAGCGGCACCTAAAATGGCCCGAGTCTGCATTTCCGTAATTTCCGGATATGTATTACCTAGACGGCAACCACGGTGACCCAACATCGGGTTATGCTCGCAAAGAGATTCCACACGTTTTTGGATCTCCTTAACGGACACGCCCATAGTCTCAGCCATTTCCTCTTGACCTTTCAAATCGTGAGGAACGAACTCATGCAAAGGAGGATCGAGCAAACGAACGGTAACAGGACATCCGGCCATAGCCTTGAAGATACCCTTAAAGTCCTCTTTCTGATAAGGAAGGATCTTCGCCAACGCTTTCTTACGACCTTCAGCGTCCTCGGCCAAGATCATCTCACGCATAGCTTTGATCTTCTCACCCTCGAAGAACATATGCTCCGTACGGCAAAGGCCAATACCAACGGCACCGAAGCTACGAGCGATCGAAGCGTCGTGAGGCGTATCAGCGTTTGTACGAACTTGTAATTTTGTATATTTATCGGCTAAAGCCATTAACTCCTCGAAATCACCTGATAACTCAGCGGCTTTTGTCTCAACCTGTCCGACATAGACTTCTCCGGTCGTACCATTGATAGAGATATAATCACCTTCTTTCAAAGTCACGCCATCAACGTCTACAGTCTTATTCTTATAATCGATGTTCAAGGCACCAGCACCGGATACGCAGCACTTCCCCATACCACGAGCTACAACAGCGGCATGAGATGTCATACCTCCACGAGCGGTAAGGATACCTTCTGCGACAGCCATACCGGCCAAGTCTTCCGGAGAAGTCTCAATACGGACCATGACAACCTTTTTGCCATCGGCATGCCATTTAGCGGCATCATCAGCGAAGAATACGATCTGTCCGGTAGCGGCACCCGGTGAAGCCGGCAAACCTTTTACCCACACTTTCGCCAGTTTCTCGGCTTTTTTATCGAATACAGGGTGAAGCAACTCATCTAATTTATTCGGCTCGATACGGTTCAACGCTGTTTTCTCATCAATCATACCTTGATGCAATAAGTCGATAGCGATTTTCACCATAGCGGCACCGGTACGTTTACCGTTACGGGTTTGCAAGAACCAAAGTTTACCCTCTTGTACGGTAAATTCCATATCTTGCATATCCCGATAATGATCTTCCAATTTCTCTTGGATAGCGTCTAATTGCTTATAGATTTCCGGCATGGCTTCTTCCATGGACGGATATTTAGCGATACGTTCTTCTTCTGAGATTCCGGCACGTTCAGCCCAACGTTGTGAACCGATCTTCGTGATCTGTTGCGGGGTACGGATACCTGCTACAACATCCTCACCTTGAGCGTTAATCAAGTACTCGCCATTAAACAAGTCCTCACCATTACCCGCGTCACGAGAGAAACAAACGCCTGTAGCGGAAGTATCGCCCATATTACCGAATACCATGGCTTGTACGCTAACCGCCGTTCCCCACTCGTCTGGAATACCTTCCATCTTACGATACAGGATAGCACGCTCATTCATCCAGCTATTGAACACGGCACAGATAGCGCCCCACAATTGCTCATAAGCGCAAGTCGGGAAATCCTGTCCGGTCTGGGCCTTAACGGCTGCCTTAAATTTAGAGACCAATGTTTTCAAGTCTTCAACGTCAAGCTCGTTATCTAACTTAACGCCTTTCGCTTTCTTTACTTCCTCGATGATCGCCTCAAACGGATCGATATCCTCTTTGCTTGTCGGTTTCATGCCTAATACGACATCTCCGTACATTTGAACGAAACGACGATAGGAATCCCAAGCGAAACGAGCGTTGCCCGTCTTACGAGACAAGCCTTCCACTACCTCGTCGTTCAAGCCAAGGTTCAATATCGTATCCATCATACCTGGCATGGACGCACGGGCACCGGAGCGAACTGAAACTAACAGAGGATTGGCAACATCACCGAACTTAGAGTTCATTAACGTTTCGATATTAGCGATCGCCTTCTCAACATCCGCTTTCAGCAACTCTACGACTTTATCTTTGCCTAACTCGTAATACTCTATACAAACTTCTGTTGTAATCGTGAATCCCGGAGGAACCGGTACACCAATCAGATTCATCTCGGCAAGGTTAGCGCCTTTACCACCCAGCAGATTTCTCATATCTGCCTTACCTTCGGCTTTTCCATTTCCGAACGTGTAAACTCTTTTTCTTTCCATATTCGACAGTATTGAATTTAGATTCTAGTTTTGTTGATTTCAACTGTTATATTGCTATCTCAACTTTGCAATGCTGCAAATATATGCTATTTCTACTTTGCAAGCACGAATAGCGTTAAAGATTTTTACATGTTTTACAACTATTCTTTACCATTTATATCCAGCAAATGCTTACATTTGCGTGCGGAAGTTTGTTGACGCTTCCATTTCCCATCGGATTTCCCGCCTATCTCTTTGCCCCTTACATATAATATATGATCTTTTTCTTTTATTTGTCTATTTATTTCCAATAGGAAGACTCAGGAGTTTTTTGCTGAAGAAACTTTAGTTTCTACAGCATGAAACTAAAGTTTCTCCCTAGTGGAACTAAAGTTTTTCTATAGCAAAACAAAAGTTTTCCTTATAAGAAATTTTAAGAAACTGCAATATATTGATTTATAAACACATACTATACATCCCTTTCTGTCCATAATCATATCTTCATCAATCTTGATAGAATAACGAGAACTGTTTGCCGGACTCATTTAAGTATATAGAACGAAGCTCTTTGTTCTTAGCGGAATTGTAAGTATTTTTGCGAAGCGAATTTAAAACTTAACGACATTGGCAAGAAAGAAGAAACAGTTGCCTATATTAGAAAAGGTAACCATTACGGACGTAGCCGCCGAGGGCAAGGCTATCGCGAGAGTGAACGATATGGTGGTATTTGTACCCTTCGTCGCTCCGGGAGACGTGGTTGATATTCAACTGACCCGTAAGAAGAATAGTTATGCGGAGGGGAAACCTGTATATTTCCATGAGTACTCGGCCAAACGTGCGGAGCCGTTTTGTGAGCACTTCGGTGTCTGTGGAGGTTGCAAGTGGCAACATCTTCCCTATGAGGAACAACTTTACTATAAGCAAAAACAGGTCTACGATAATCTTACCCGCATCGGGAAAGTCGAAATGGAAGAGAAACTTCCGATCTTAGGTTCCGAGCGCACGACTTTCTACCGGAACAAGCTTGAGTTTACTTTCTCAAACAAGAAATGGCTTACGGAGGAAGAGATCCAGTCCGGTGCCTCTTTCGATTGCATGAATGGTGTCGGGTTTCATATACCGGGGATGTTCGATAAGGTATTGGACATCCATAAATGTTGGTTGCAAGATGCTATATCGAACAAGATCCGTCTTTGCGTCAAGGAATATTGCCTATCTCATGAGGGATATCCTTTCTTCGATTTACGGAACCAAGAGGGATTCGTTCGTACGTTGATGATCCGTACGGCATCCACTGGGGATTTGATGGTCGTATTGGTTTTCTTCCATGAGGATGTAGAGCGCAGGGAAGCGTTATTATCTCATCTGGCGGAACGATTCCCGGAAATCACGTCCTTGATGTACGTCATCAACGGCAAATGTAATGACACGATCACCGACCAAGAAGTTCTCGTATTCAAGGGAAAAGATCATATCATCGAGGAGATGGAGGGGCTTCAATTCAAGGTAGGTCCTAAGTCTTTCTATCAGACAAACAGTGAACAGGCTTATAATCTATATAAAGTGGCTAGAGAATTTGCGGGTCTTACCGGAAATGAGATGGTGTACGATTTATATACCGGGACAGGTACGATCGCTAATTTCGTCTCTCGTCAAGCAAAGAAGGTTATCGGCATCGAATACGTACCGGAGGCTATCGAGGACGCAAAAGTGAATTCCGCCTTGAACCATATAGAGAACACGCTTTTTTATGCCGGTGATATGAAAGATATCCTTACGCAGGATTTCATAAACCAACACGGACGTCCGGATGTTATTATTACCGATCCACCACGTGCCGGTATGCATGATGATGTGATCAACACTATTCTCTTCGCCGAGCCGGAACGTATCGTTTACGTTAGCTGCAATCCTGCTACGCAAGCCCGCGATTTGAGTTTGTTGAGCGTGAAATACTCCGTCAAGAAAGTCCGTCCGGTCGATATGTTTCCTCATACACATCATGTGGAGAACGTGGTTTTGCTTGAGAAAAAATAAACATATAATATAATGTATAGGAAATACGTCCCCTTTCTGCTCTTTTTGTTCTTCTTGTATGGTTGCAACGGTAACAAACAAGAGGAGAAAGAGGACGTTTCCGTTTTCGTGGATTTACCGCAACTGAAAGCGGAAGGCGAGATCACGGCGGTGACTTTATACAGTTCTACCTCCTACTTCCAATATAAGATGCAACCCATGGGTTACGAATACGATCTGATAAACGATTTTGCCAAGAGCCAAGGTTTGAAATTAAACATCAAGGTCGCCGAGAATCCTGCCCGCCTGATCGAGATGCTTGAAGCCGGTGAGGCCGATGTTGTAGCCTACCCTATCCCAATCAATAACAAGCTGAAACAAGAGGTCATTTATTGCGGCCGGGAGGATATCTCCAGTCAAGTATTGATACAACGGGCCAATAAAGGCGATAAGCTTCTTACCGATGTCACTCAATTAATCGATAAGAATGTTTACGTAAAGCCTAACACCAAATACTCCGAACGACTGAAGAACTTGGATGAGGAACTCGGCGGAGGAATCCATATCCAAAAAGTGGAAAATGACTCCATTGCTACCGAAGATCTTATCGAGATGGTCTCCTTGGGCGAAATTCCCTATACGATCAGCGATGATAACACCGCCCGCCTAAACAAGACTTATTATTGGAATATCAATGTCGACCTAAAGGTTAGTTTTCCCCAACGCTCTTCATGGGTGGTAAGGAAAAGTAGTCCGGACTTGGCGAAGGCCATCGATGAATGGGCTTCCGATAAAACGGGTAAACATTCTTTCAAGGCAGTTACTAAGCGGTACTTTGAATTAAGCAAGCGACCTTTTACCGCAGATATTCCGGAGGTAAAGAATGGACATATTTCCCCGTATGACCCTTTTTTCAAGAAACATGCGAAAAACATCGGATGGGATTGGCAGCTGCTGGCGTCTATTTCCTATCAAGAGTCTCATTTCAATCCTACGGTTGTATCGTGGGCCGGTGCCGAGGGGCTTATGGGAATCATGCCAAATACGGCGAAGGCATTAGGTGTCACCCCGCATGAATTGAAAGATCCGGATACGGGAATCCGTACGGGAGTAGATTGTTTACGGCGCTTCCGTCAAGGTTTTTCTGAGATTACGGATCCTGAAGAAAAAGTCAAGTTTACCCTAGCGGCTTACAACGCTGGGATCGGACATATTTACGATGCGCAGCGATTGGCCCGAAAATATGGAAAAGATCCCAATAAATGGGATAATAATGTAGCGGAATATATTCGTTTGAAAAATGATCCCGAGTATTATAACGATCCTGTTTGCAAGCATGGATACTTGCGTGGCTCAGAAACATATAATTACGTGCGGGAAGTGTTGGAGCGTTATCATTACTACAAGAAAAAGTCATAGTTATAAAAAAATTCATAGCTATGAGTGAAAGTAGTCATAACTATGAATTTTCTGCAAGTAAATGCCACTTAAAAATTATAGGCGACACCTATGCCTAATATTTCCTTGAACTGGACCTTCGCCCCCCGTTTCTCTCCATTATCCTCAAAAGTTTTCACGTCGTTATCATATTTAAGCGTCGTATTGAGTGTAGCGGACAGGAATTTATTAATCTTCATGCTTATCAATACATCCCAATTGACATCGATATTTCCGAATTGATCGCTATAAGGAGTAAAAAAGTCAGCTGTAGTAATCAAGTTCACGTTTTCCATCACGATTAATTCCGCACGAGCTTTCAGGTAAGCTCCCCATTCCATTCTGAAGCGATCTCCCGGATCGACCCCGAAAGCTCCTAACTCGGAAAGGTAATCATCCTCCACGAAAGTCATCTTCGTGGAAGCCGGAGAAAGATAAACCGAATAATTGCTTTTGGGACGATATTCCATACCTACGGAGATATTCGAATACGCCGGCGCAAAGAAGTTCGATATATAATGTGTCTTATCCGGATAATTATATCCTTTGGCAAACTGGGTGTTTAAATCTCCCATCAACGTATAATACCATACATTATTGGTGGAATATCCTAATTGGGTAGACAGGGTTATATTATCGGTACTTTTCCTCATTCCCTGCGATTTAGTCTTTGATAATCCGTAATCGAGAGCGAGATTGGTTACCCATAACCAGTCACCGCTTTTATGTGTTAATGTCCCATTCAGATACGCATTTCCGGCAACAGAGTTCTCACCGCCAGCCGACCAATTCGACATCGCCGTTTGCGACAAGTTCAAACCTGTCACACCTTTCAGTACCCATTTGCCTTCCTCATATCCTTTATCATCCGTTTGACTATATGTGATTGTCGTTAATGCGACAAACAATGTCATGAAGAATATACGTTTCATATTGTGATATATTTTAGTTATTAAAAAATAAGACGTCCTATCATTTAAACAGGTTTGATTAATTTTTGTTTAGAAAAGCCTAAAGTTGAAAGGATGTCACATTTGTTACACCTTTATACGGATAAACCCCTTATTTTTGTATCCGATAATTAAGTAATTTGATTTATGGAACAGTTACATGCACACGAAGTCCTTCATATGATGGAGGGTAATAGTTATTCAGAAGCTTCTTTAAAAGAAGCGATCGTTAAGACTTTTGGAGAGGATCAGCGTTTCTATACTTGTTCGGCAGAAAATATGGATACGGATGAGTTAATCGTATTTCTGAAACAAAAGGGGAAATTCATGCCTGTCGAAAATGGTTTCACGGTAGATATTACAAAGGTTTGTAATCATTAAAGATTCTACGACACTATCAATGACTCTAGGCTAAATCAAAAGAATTTAGCCTAGAGTCATTTGCCTAAAGTTAAAAAAGACTTTCGATTCTACTCAATGGATAATACTATTCCTATAAATAATCGCAAATGATTTTTGCATCAATTCATAATCTTTATCAGAGACATAACTTGGCCTACGGTTACCCGCGTGATTTATCATCCAGACAAAAGACTCTATATACTTTAGTATCTTATTTGACTTATCACTTTTTATACGTGACAAATAATCCATTTTTCCTAAAAGATAATTACTCACTTCAAAAACACTCATCTTATTACACTCATTCAACAATGATATTAATTCAAGGTCTTCCATAATCTTTATTTTTATTACTACAAATATAATATATTTAATCAAATAAACAAATCATATAGACAGATTTTCATCTTTAATTCTTTTACATAAAATAGCAAAAATGGAAAATGAACACATCTCTAAATTATATACCACTAATCTAAATGAGATCATTGAAGTTCATTGCCATTAGATAGGAAGTAGTTTCCTTAAAAAGAAATCAGATGGTCCTACAACAATAAAAATAGGCTTAAAAGAAAAATATTTAATAGATTTGTTTTGATATTCAAATAATAAAGATTATGTTTGATGCGCATTTTGTTGCAAGTGAAAATATTGGGGATTTTTTGACGTTCTGGAATAACACAGACAGCAACCCGGCAAGTTTTGTACTACCGGGTTGTTTTTTATCCATGATTGATCCTATACGTGTAAAAGTGTGAGTCCGAAAACCTACCATACCTGCGAGCCTTCCAACAAACATTCTATAGGCCTTTTATGTTATGGTTGTAAATGGTCTATTTATGCTTACTGGTTTTTTAAATACCTTAGCGACAATAATAAGTGTGACAAGCCTTCTGATTGTCACCTATGGTGCATTAATCGGAGTCATCTCATTTTTCAGAAATGAACTTAAGCGACTTACTGGTAATTATTCCATTACTAACATAAGAAAACTAAGAGCTGTATTCGGTACATACTTACTTCTCGGACTAGAATTTTTGATAGCGTCAGATATCTTAAAAACAGTATTGGAACCAACACTTAATGAATTGGCCATTTTAGGTGGAATAGTCGTGCTGAGAACAGTTCTGTCTGTCTTTCTGAATAAAGAGATCAAGGAACTAGAGACTGAAAATAAAGATACCGAGTAGATCCCATAAAGTTTTCAAGGGAAAGTACAGAAAAATGGCGCTTAAGTCTTGCATGAACAGGATTTAAACGCCATGAAGTAAAGTTAGAAAACCAAACCGCTCGGCCTTCACAGGTGAAGCGGAAGTGGATATATTGCCTTAAACTAATACCTTATATTATTACAACCAGATTAAAGATCATAATGTTTATGCTTTTGATGAATTTCAATAGCCAAAATAAAACAGAAAATAAAAATCCGCATCCAGCGTCACTGCTACATGCGGATCAAAAATAACAAACTCTTACAAGAGTTAGGCACTACATAAAGTTGTATTATACTAATAAGCAGACTGAACCACATCAAAGTGTTGATTCCTTATGTTGTTTTTTTCTCATCATTTACATATTCCAAAATGTCGCTTGGCTGACAGTCTAATGCTCTACAAATTGCCTCTAGGGTACTAAAACGAATTGCTTTCGCCTTTCCCGTTTTTAAGATAGAAAGGTTAGATAATGTCAAACCAACTCTTTCAGAAAGTTCGTTCAAAGAAATCTTCCGCTTTGCCATCATTACATCTAAGTTTACAATAATAGGCATAATTAAACTGTTAAGTCATTCTCTGATTTCATATCTATCGCATTTTGCAATAATTTTTCAAATACAGCCACGGCTGTCGCAACTACGATAGCGGCAAAAGTAGTTACGATACAAATGGCAAGAAAACCTGCGGGGTCATCTTCTGTATTATGGGTCAACCTTATAAATAGTCCTGCCACCACGATTAAAATACTTAGTAAGATCGCACAATGCTTTATGTTCTTCAAAGTCTTTACAGAGTTTGTTGAAAACACTTTATTTTGCCCAATATAACCGAGCAACCTAAAAGCATTGTACAACGCAACAAAAAAAGCGATTGACGCTCCATATCCATATAAGATAAATGGATCAGCGTAAGTACTAAATAAATCTAGGTGTGTGGCTCGTCCCTCAGTTAAGGGAAACCAAATCAAAATAATAAGTGCCACAATACCGATAAGAACAATAACTGTTTGAAGAAATGCTGTTGAAATTCTTTTCATGACGTATGATGTTAATTTTAAACGACGTTGCAAATGTAATAAATATTTATTGATAAACAATAAATGAATAGCGAAATTCAAAAAACAGTCTCTTTCTCAAGCTAATTAAAAAATCTGGACTTGAATCGCCAGTGTAGTGTCGAAGTACAATGATCTCCCATTTGGAAGGGAGAATGGGAATAGAAGAAAAAAGAACGCCTACCTGAAAAGTGGTAGACGCTCATTGCATACGGTTATTGGGACAAATATAGAGTTTATTTCTATCTTGGATTATCCTATTCATTAATAACTACTTCATCTCTTCTCCCTTTTCATTAAAGATAGCGATAGCCTCCTTGCCCTCGATTACCAAAATCACCTTAAAGAGTTTACCTTCAGTCTTTTCCGCAACATATACCTCTTGGATCGCTGAATCCGGATAAGATTTTTAATTAAACAATCTATTCATATTAACGTAATCAATAGATATAGAACAACGGATATGCCGAATTTCGCCTATCTACAGATAATCATGACACACAACATCTTATATTTTAGCATTAACATATGGATTCCATGCGGAAACAAATAAAAATCCGCATCCAGCTTCACAGCTACATGCGGACCAAACAAATAACAAACTCTACTTATATGAAAAAACAAATACTACTAACAAATTATTATACGATGACTACTATCAAGGTGACTTCTGAGTCATTTTATAGTATAACAGAAGATTGTTTGAAAAGGTTCACCAGTAATTTCTTTTAGGCTGAGAGCTTTTCTTTTTATCGACTGTTTGAATATAAAACATTTCAAGCTGCAAATTGTTTTACAAACAAAGATAAAAATGATGATTGATCGGTTTGAGGCATGATTAAGAAGTTACTTTCTATATTATTGTTTATGATAATGCTCTTTGCCTTCCGGATGAATGCGGAAGCGGATGAGGAACACTTTTCTAACGGTTCCTATCGTTAGCGCACTAGGATTAACATTAAATGAAAGCGCTTCCGACGCTATGGTTGGTGGAGCAGTTACCCAAAACGACAAATTTCAAGTAAAACACGGCGATTACTCCTAAATATTTAGGGATAATCGCTTTTTTATGAATAGATTTCAAGTAAAATTAGGACATTTATCCAATTATATCCGTAATTTTAGCCCAATTAAATCAATAGCAATTATGGAAAGAATCGTTAATCATCCTATTTTAACAATTCCACAAGAGGGAGAACACACTTTTTTATTCAATGGCAAACCCGTAACGGGAATGAAGGGTTTTACCATCGCCGCCGCCTTACATCAGGCCGGCTATCCAGTACACAGTCATAGCGTAAATGGCCGCAACCGTTCGTTGAATTGCGGTATCGGTAAATGTGGCGCCTGCGAAATGCTGGTAGACGGAGAAGTAAAGCGTATCTGTATTACGAAAGTAGACAATGTAAAGGAAGTATCGGAAATAACAGTACAGAATTATACGACAGATTCCCAAATAGAACCCAGAGAAGAACCGGTAGAGATCTATCGAACCGATGTGGCCATCATTGGTGCCGGCCCCGCTGGATTAGCTTGTAGGGAAACCTTAAAAGAGCTAGGCTTGAACAGCATCGTAATCGATAGCAATGATAAGATTGGCGGTCAATTCTTGATGCAAACCCATGCATTTTTCTTTTTCGAGAAAGAGCGGCGCTTTGGCGGTATGCGTGGTTTCGATATAGCGAAAACTTTAGCCGGAGACGACCACTCTGGTATTTTCTTACATTCTACGGTCTGGGATATCCTACAAAATAAGCGTATCGCCGTAAAAGACATGCTTAACCATAAAAATTTTTATGTAGAAGCTCAAGCCTTGATAGTCGCTACTGGTGCGGTTCCTTTTATGCCGACCTTCGAGAATGATGATGTGCCCGGAGTTTATACAGCGGCAGTCGTACAGAAAATGATGAACGCTGAATTCACGTTACTCGGCAAAAACATATTGACAGTAGGCGCCGGTAATATAGGTTACCTAACGTCTTACCAATTGATGCAAGCCGGAGCGAAAGTCAAGGCTATTTTAGAGGCGATGCCCCATGAAGGTGGATTTCCGGTACAAGCGAATCGAATTCGCCGCCTTGGCATACCTATTTATACCTCTCATATGCTTTTGAAAGCCATTCCAAACCAGGATCGGACAGGTATCACCGGCGCGGTTGTCTGCGAATGCGAGAACTTCAAGCCAATCCCGGGAACAGAGAAAGTGATTGATGGTATTGATGTTATTAATATATGTACAGGATTGATTCCCGACAACCAATTGCTAACCAAAGGCCAATATACATTTGGAAAACGTTGTGCCGGCGTAGGTGATGCCGTACGAATCGGAGAAGGTACTACCGCCGTACTAAGAGGAAAGCAAGCCGCTTATGAGATCGCCCAAGAGCTAGGCGTACGTTTCAACTACAACGATTACTTACAAATATCTAAGGAATACATCGACTCCCAGCAACATCCGATCCGCATCAAGGAAGAGTCTCCAAGGCCCACTCCCGAACGTCAAGCCCAACGCCCTTTCGTTCGTTTGGATTGCCTATACGGTTTCGCTTGTAACCCTTGCTCTTTCGCTTGTCCTCAAAAGGCGATCACCAAAAGCTCCACCAGCGTAACGCCCGAGATCGATTACGAAAAATGTACCGGCTGTATGCAATGCGTATCCCATTGTCCGGGGCTGGCTATTTTCGGCTACGATACCCGGAAGCAAAACTTATTCTTACCGGTAGAATACGAGGTAGAAGAAGGTGCCGAGGTGTGGCTCGTCGATGATAACGGGAAGAAACAAGGCGAAGGTATCATTGAGAAAGTATTAAAGAAGCCGACAAAAACAAACGTGGCCCGTGTGAAAGCGGCAGGAATGGAAAACGATGCCTTATTGAATATCACAGGATTCATCGTAAAAGAAAACTATCCGGAGGAAATCGACTTCAAGCAAGAGCCGGAGTGTGAGTCGGAGACCTATGTTTGCCATTGCGAGGACGTATCTTTGGACGAGCTACTTTCCGCCATTGGGGATCGTAAATATATCTCCGTCGACGAGGTAAAACATATCACCCGCCTAGGAATGGGGCCATGCCGGGGAAAACGCTGCATACCCCGCCTACGCATGAAACTAAGGGAAAAAGGTATCGAACTGGTAGGCGACGCTACCCCCCGTGCTCCCCTATCTACCCGCTTCGTCCTAGGGGAAATGTATCCGCAGCGTCAGATAGCGGATACCTATAAAGTAGATTCCGGAAAGCAGGTTCGTAAGACGGAAGTCTTAATCGCCGGCGGAGGTATAGGTGGTAGCGCATTATTCCGTTATTTTGCGGAAGCCGGTAAAAAGACCGTGCTTATTAATGCGGATCGAGGATCATCATGGCGTAATATCGGTGGTGGTCGTCCAGCGTTCTCGATCCCCGAATTAGCGGAGATCGCCCGTAATAACCAAACGATATTCGAGGAGACACAAAAAGAATACGATATCCATTACCGTGAGATACGCTATATCACGTTCGCCCACGACGAGGCTACCTACAATGATCTGGAACGTTCCTGCGGTTGGTCCAACGCTTATTTGATCGACAAGAAAGACTTCCAGAAAGAGGTGTCTCCCTACTTCAACACGAACCAAAACACCTATTTCGCCGCACAAATCTCCCAGCATTGTTGGCAAGCTACCCCGGGGCGTGTGATAGACTTTATACGAAACAAAGGCAAAGAGCGGCAAGGTGAGGTTTTGGAAGACACACACCTAGTGGAAGTACACAAAAACGGTGGAAAATATCACGTCTTATTATATACGCATGATAAGCGATACATCGAATACGAATGCGATCATTTCGTGAACGCCCTCGGTTATAGCGCCGAGCGTTTCGCCCGCATGCTAGGCCTTTACACCGGCCTCTATCCGGTCAAGCACCAAGCGTTGATTACCCATCGCCTACCGAATCTGGGTAAAGACGGGGATATCCTCGATATGTTGATAGACCGCCGGAAACGTAACGACTTCTCCGCTGTCTACGGTCAGCAATTCGCCGAGACCGGACAGATTATCGCTTGCGCCTCCCCCGCTGTCGACGCTAAAGCGGAGATCAGCAACTTTGATGAGTTGAAGTTTAATACCCGTCGTTTCATGGAGATCATCTCCGAGGTGTTCTGCGATTGGATTCCATCGTTAGCCACAGTACCCGTACAAGCCACATGGTCCGGTTATTATGTAGAGCCTCGCTACATTATCGATCCGGATAACGGACTATTCGTCGGTTTGCAAGGTCACGGCTTCATGCTCGCTCAATACTTGGCTAAACTATACGTAGATAAAGCGTTAGGCCGTACCGTTCCGGATTATATGGAGCGATTGAGGCTCGATGGAGACGGAATTAGTGAGAAAGCTTTCAAATAAACTATAAATAAAACAAAACCTCCTCTACCACAATTGGTAAGGGGAGGTTTTGATAAAACCAATCTTTTCTATTTTTGTTATTCTATATCCATAAATAGTAATCATATGAATATAGAAACAACAGACAACTCCCCTTTGCTACAGGAATGTATAGAAGAATTGATCAGTAGTAAAATCGATGAGGGGAAAGGAAGAACCGCTGGGAATTACCGAAGCGCATGGAATAAATTATCCACCTTTTTAGGTCCGAGAGTAACGGAGTTTACATTTGTCGACTTAACGACCGATTTTCTTCATCACTATCTTTTATGGTTGATGCAAGGGGAAGATGGGAAACAGGCTCCCTTGAAACCGGGTAGTTTGGACTTCTACATTCGTAATCTAAAGACAATGTACAACAAGATCGCTCAAGATAAACAAATGGATGTTCCGAGAGAAAGCCCATTCTCCGGCCTGCAGATAAAGGTCCCACCCACCCGGAAAAGGGCTTTGCCAAGCCTCGACCTACAAAATCTGGCGACTCTTGAGCGGCCCAAGAACCCACACGCCTGTACGGCCCTTCACTTGGCTCTTTTCTTATTTTACGCTAGAGGTATGTGCTTCGTGGATGTCTTTAATTTGCGACACAGCAATATAAACGATGATTATATCCACTACGTACGTAGCAAGACTGGCGTAGCGATGCAAGTAAAGATCACCCCCGAGATGAAGAACATCATATTCTCTTATCGGCGTTTCAATAACCCGTGGATATTCCCTTTCTTACACGAGAAAATCAGCGGAGAGGGAGAAGTCACGGCCCAGTCTGCGCTTCGGAGAGTGAACCGCCACTTAAAGAAAATGGGAGAGCAATTACACTTCGAACAGCCATTCACTACCTATGTGATGCGGCATAGCTGGGCTTCCATGATGCTGGAGGCGAATTCGGAAATCGGCATTATCAGCCAATCCTTAGGACATATGTCCCTACGGACTACCGAGATCTATCTTGGCCGGATATCAGTATCTAAAATAGACAGGGCCTCCGATAATATGTTGAATAATTTGGTTCGCGGCTCTTCCTCCCGGCAAAGAAGTAAAAATAAGGTGATGGCTTTAAGAGACAATCCTCCTATACAAATAAAAGAGACAATCGGCAAGAAATGCAAGAAGCTCATTTCCTCGATTGCCTCTAAGTTATTCTCATTTATTTAAAATAGTTCATGCAGGAATGCCAAAGGGTAGATTCGTCAAGGCATTCCTGCACAGCCCTTAGAATGGATACTATTTCTCTTCACCAAAATTAACGGTATTCTCGACATTGTCCACATCATCAAAGACAGCCACGTTGCCGTTTGTTATCGTTACACGGAGGTCGGCACTATTAGGGCCGGCGATATTCACCGTCAGCTTATAATGATAATCCCGATAGACATTGTAATCGGTCACTAAGTCACCCCCAAGATAGAATTTATACTCTACATCGATCGGCGAAGAGTATGCTCCTCCACCCAAAGGATACTGATATTGCCCTCTTACCAATAGATAAGTGCATCCTTCCAAAGATCCGCCAGTCCCCGGCCCCATATCCTTCTTATTCTTCTCTTGCGCCGTGGTAGCTAAACCTGTACCCCGGATATTTTCCGCCATATAGAAAACTCCTTCTTTATCACCAAGTGATATTCCGGATACAGGTATCTCCTCCGTATAGAAATTAGTAGATAAAGGACTTGAAATCGTTGGATATGTCGAGTCGTCATCATATAGCCGGGTTACTTTAGGTACATTTGACATAATAACCGGTTTCGTATCAATTAACTTAAAATTGCCAGAGGCCACTGAAGAGTTCACGGTCACGGTCACTTTCGCGAACGCCCTGTACATACGGGATAATACGACCAACCTCATGTCAGCCTCTGAGCTAGAGGGATCCTTCGTATAGTTAGTCGGTCCCGAAGATAGTATATTAGTACCTGTTGGAGAGCCATCTGATGAATAAATAATACTTTTCGTTTTAGCCATCAATTCTGTTACAGAAAGGGACGTAGGGATACCACCTTCTTTTACAAATAACTTGGCGGTAACCTCCGTCGCATTCATATCCTCCGCATTTACGATGATATAAAACTCACTAGTCTCGTTCTTGAAACGCATATCATCCTTCATTAATTGAATCAATAACTGGTCATAGGTAGTGCTACTACTTCCCGGCACAGCCGTTATGCTATTCCTATCGGCAAAGACAGCTTTCAACAACTCGGTTCCATCCTTTTTAAACTGTAAAATCCATACATTATATATATTAGTATCTCCCAATTTAAGAATTTTCGGTTCCGTTCCCGCTTTCGTCTCTACATCAATCGTACCCGGTACCCTTAACAGGAACTGGAAAGCACATTCCTCCCCTCCTTCGGATGTTGATGGTATCATTTCCTCATTACTACATGCCCCTAGCAGCAAGCATAGTATACAAAATAAACTTATTCTTATTCTCATTTTCAGTTCCTCCTTATTCTCCACCAACGGGATCTGTCACATTTTTTATTTCCGTGAATTCCAATATACCCAGAGTCAGTTCTGTCTCCTTAAAGTCACCAAAGAACTTCAAGGTAAATTCAAAGCTATAGGACATACCGGGCAAGAAAGTCTTACGAGCGGTAGCATTGAATACAAAATGACCGGGCACAGATCCACCATTTCCATTTTTATCATAATCTACCGTTAAATCAATTACAAACTGTAATTCCGACCCGCTTAAAGGCAATACTATTTTACGTGGATCTGAGGTATGAGGCAGGCCTACAGCTACGGAATTATTGAAAGAGCTAAAATCCACTCCGTTGTTTTCATTCGCAACTCCATCCGAATACCATGCATTATCCCCTAGCCTATAAGTTCTTGAATCAGATAAGTTTTTCATCGTTATAAAGTTTACACGCAAGCCTTTTACAGTAACAGGAGATACACTAGCCGCTTTTACCGACACCTCCACTTGCGAGCAAAGCCGCGTGAACGGATTCGTCAAGGTAACCGACATCGTGTTTTGTCCCGCTTTCTGGGGCTGGACAGTTATATCGTTCATGAACGTATACATAAAATCTTGCCCATTTTGCACGGTCACCAGATTTCCATCACCCAATTCCGGCGCATTCTCTTCATTGTAGGAAGTGAAATAAAGGTTATATACACCGCGATACAAAAATAGGGCCTTGCCCGATTGGGCGGTGACCTTTCCATCCGCACCCACCACATAAGTACCTTCCGCCGAAGGAGTACCAGTTTCACCAGTCCCAGTCTTAGTACCGGTCTCAGTCTTAGTCTCCACCTTGAAAGCATAGACTTTAATCAACGCTTTATCATTCAAGGCTGAAACGGCCGCAGCCTTGGTTACGTTCGCTTGATAAAGATCGAACTCCAAGGCAACCTTATCACCTTCCCCTTCTTCCAAAAAAGATTCCTTTTGGCAACCCACCAACGTGACCAAAAGCCATAGACTTACAAAACTTAATACATATCTCATATCTCCTCCCTTCTTATTTAAATACCCACACTCGTATTCTGATCCGTACTATTTTGCCAATCGTATACGGTTACGCCCTCGAATGTACCTTCCATCTTATCAATACGTATCTTATAGACATAATGATAACCCGCCAACCATTTCACCCCGCTTTCGGAAGAAATAGAGGCAGTTTCAAACTCACGTTCCACCCCATCTACATCCACTGTCAAACGGAACGACAATACTTGCTCGGCAGCGTCCATCGGGGCTACGAGACAAGATATGTTCGGTTGCGTCAACGAGGTTTCCAATATTTTCGAACCGGTCAACTCTATCGAGGATGTCCCCGCTAGGCCATTCAGACGCCCTAGTTCCTCCCCTGTCCCGTTCAATCGCATGTCCGCCTTACCGATTTGCAGACGTCCGGTGTTACTACGTATATCTATTTTTTTCAGCGTTAAGATCTCATCGCTGGCATTCGCAGACTTATAGATATAGAAACTCACCTTTGTCAAGGCATGGAACAATTGAAGGCTGATTATTTTTGAGGTTTTGGAAGCCTGAACCGGCGTAGCATAAAGGTAATCGATCTGTTTACCATCGAATGTATCCGCATCCCGGACCGTGACCTCGACAGAGTACACGCCGGAGGAGGCTGTTACGTTAATGGCCTTACCTTCTTCTTCCGTAGGATAATAAGCATACACATCCGTAGCGGTACTACCCAGCAGTGGCGCGGATTCACATCCCCATGTTACTCCGGATTTGGAATACACCGGATTCACCCATGTATCACTGGAGTTCTTCAAATACAATTTCACGTTATCCACAGAGGTAGTCACAGCCTTCGTAACAGCGTCGTCAGCCAAAGAGACCGATCGCAGCTCAAGGGTGGAACCTGCCTCCACCTCCGGTATCCCGTCTGACTGGCAAGCTCCCAACAGGGAACAGAGGGCCAATCCCCAACCTAGATTATATAAATTTCTCATATTCTTCATTCTTTATAGATTTTAAATGGATCAAGTGGCGCTAATAGGATTGTCGGGAACCGTTGTCTCCGTAAACCCCATTACTTCCACAGAAGTCAATATCAATTCATCGGATGACGTGAAGTTATATACATAGTTCTTACTAGCCCCAAATGTGTATGCCGGCTGAGTAAATGTTTGTTGTGTAGCCTCTGGACTTGAAGCACCGTCAAGCGTACGGGAAACGCTTAGCTTGAAACTCATATTCGCTCCCGGTCTTAAGATACAGACGAAAGTATGCTTATCGCTAGCTGCGGCATTATCCCCTGTATGCAACATCTCGATCGTTTCAGAAGAAGAGGCACCAGTCCGGATGCCATTGCCTGCCAAGGTAGCCGTCACATTCCTATATTTTGTAGTAGCACCCCCTGATGAGGCATAATTAATTGAGATCGTGATCTTCGCCGCTACTGGCATAAAGGTAAAGTTTACCTTGTTGCTACTCAAGGTAACGTTAGAGCCGCCTTTCGCTTCCAGTTTATTGCTTTGCCAGAAATTCTCATAGGATTTCTGGTCTTGCAGAATAAAGGTGAAAGCTGCCGGATATGAGGCCGAGAATGAAGAAGCCGTAGATGATCCGGAAACCGTCAACGAGCTTCCCGCCGTTTTCGGAATCCACCCGTTCGTGGCATCCTTTCGGTAAGTCACGGTCTGGCTCCCACCATTAATCTGTATCTCATCGTCCGTACTAAAGCTACTCTTATCATAGTTCGTAGCGTCGACCGCACGGGTAGACAGAGAAGAAACGATCTCCGCCGTCACCTCCAAGGGCTGTCCACCTTCCAGATCCACCTCTGAGGTACAGGCGGGGGTGAGCAATAGCAATAAGCCTCCGGACAGGTGGAGCATGGTTTGTCGTATATTCATAGTATAATGTATCATAATGCTATATAGTTGTTAAGTTAAATTTCCTCCAGCCATGATCTCATCCGTCCATTTGCCGATGGTACAACTTTCCGGGATCAGCATGTCGTTATGCAAGGTCAAATTATATGTATAGTGGTAACCGGTCCGCAAGGCACAACCCGTTAAGGTAGCCTTGTAGGTAACACCATCGCAAGTGAGAGAGACCGTTAGATCCGTAGCGGAGGTTCCCGCGCTACCACCTACAGCCCTTAGGATACCACACCATTCATATCTCCGGGATGCATCGCCCGGGTAAGGCCGATATAGCGTGATCGTCTGGTTCGTAGATACAGCCGTACGTATCCCCGTCGCCGCTACCGTAACGGCATCATTGGCGATAGAGGTCTCACGCTTCACGGTAAACTTCAAGGTCAACTTCGAATTGACGTGCGTAAATGGCTTGCCGGTCGACGTAAAGTCCAGCGTACCGTTGCTGGATGTGGCATCACCCGTTTTCAGCAGGTTACTGGCCAGATAAGCAGCGCTCGTGGTTTGAAACTGGTTGATGGCCGAGTAATCCGCCGGAAACTGCGCCGAATACGTAACGGCAGGCTCCAAGGTCACAGGCGAGGTTCCCACCACGGTCCATGCGGAAGTCCCGTCATACCGATAGCTGGCCGATTGGGAAGCCGCCGTCCCACTTGCCTTTTTTGTCCTTGTCACCTTTATCTGATCGCCGGAAAGGAAGGATGTCCTATCGAAACCATTATCCGAGCTAATCGCCTCGCCGCTTTTGGTAACAGGGCTGATCTCGGCAAATACCGTCACCGGGATTCCCTCCGGAGCGGAAAGCCCCGTCTCTATCCCGTTCGTGCAACCGGAGAGAGCCAGCGCCATGTTTAAGGCTCCCATCCATGCTAAACTGAGGTTCATGTAATTCATATTCATATTTTTCTTTTTATGCCGTAATTAATAGCCGCCGGGCTTAACGTCTCCCGTTCCCGCTGAACCGCTCTCTGTCCAAGGGAGGATATCGGCGTTCACTGTAATCGCCCGGTTGGATAAGGTTATTTGTATTTTGTGGGTATGTCCTCTTTTCCAAGTGATCTGACTTAAGTTGGCGGATAACGTCCGGTCATCCGTAGTGTCATCCCGCTTGCCGACCACTACCGTAAGGGTCATGTCAACCGATGCCAAAGGAGCCACCAACCCATAGCCTACCTCCACCGGAACACCCGCGGCACCGCAAAGTATGGCAGTGGTATTACTCGACACATCGTTTTTAGGGGTAAAAGTGAGTTCGGCTACCTTTGTTCCTCCACCAAGCGCTCCATCCGCGATCCGCATCGTTCCCGTGCCGGTAATGAACGCATTGGAGGATGTTTTCAACGTTATCTTCTTCACGTAATCATAGGTCGCATTCACGGAACGTCCCGTGGCGGATTGCATCGTGAAGGAAAGGCGGGCCAGCGCATGTTGCAAGTAGATTTCCGGCTGATAAGTACCGCTTGAGGGGGAACCGCCGGACGGCGTGGTATTGCTGGCCGTAATAGCGATAGCCTCTCCTACCGTGTTGCTGGCGGAACCGTACATATAATCGGTAGCGTCAGAATCCCATCCCTTGCCGCCATAGAAATTCTGGTGAACGGGAAGGGTGGTCGCTATAGTATGCGTCGTGGTAGTCGTTGATTTTGTCAAGATGGCGTTCGCCGGGCTATAGGCATAGATCCGGGCCTTTACACTCGATAAATTCACAGTGGGATCGCCTACCCAATCGTTTCCGCCGCTACCTACCGACTGATAGGTGAAGGTGGAAAGGCCAGCATTTCCCGCCGTACCAACCCCGCCATAGGGAGTATAGCCGTCCTCTGCTTTAGTAACGAAAAGTTTTACCGCGTTAATCCTTCCCTCACCCTCCGTCGTGGAGGTTCCGCTTATGATGGAGCGGGTCTCGACACCGCTCATGTGGAATACGGGTTGTAAGAATGCCCCTGTCGTGTCTTCCGGCAAGGAGTCGTCGGAGGAGCAGCCGGATAAGAGCGCCAGTATCGCCAACAGGCCTACACCGAGGTGTAGCGGACGTGTGTTTTTGTAAATATCCTGTATCATAGGTCGTATAGTTTTTTTAGATAGTCGTACTTGTATTGTCGGATGATTCATTCGTCCACCCTACCACATTGAAGCCGTCCAGCTTAAGGCCGGTACCGTGGATGGAGATGGTGTATGTATATTTATTTCCGGCGGACCATTCGCCACCGTCGGTAATGGTGTCTAGTTTCATTTCCTTGCCATCTACTACGACGGTCAAGGTAGCGGCGGTAACATTTGCAGTGCCGGAGGGGAATGGTACGCCGTAATTGATGAACTCGATTCCGTCTGTGGTAGCGGCAACGGTTACGCCGCCATTTACCGTGTACTCGTACTTTACCGGTGTACCCGCCTTCGCTCCGGTTAGGTTGCCGAGGGCTCCGTCCTTTAGGCTCATGGTGGTGGTACCATTCGTTTGTAGTGTCGGGATGGGGCGACTATAGGTTATTTTTGTCAGGTTGCAAGGACCGGCGTAGTCCGTGTGTTTCTTGAACTTTAGGCTTACCAAGCAAAAGGCATGCTTAAGGCCTAGGTTTATCTTCTCGCCTTTTGAATCGGAGGCTCTGTGGCCGTTATCGGCTATGGGTTGAGTTGTTCCAAAGGTATTCGTGGAAGTGTTATAGGCTACACCATACATATAATCGTTACCGGGAACTGTGAAATCCAAGGAGGAGGCATTCGTTACCGTATTCGAATAGACTATGGCATTAGCCCGTACCGGGATGGTATAGACCGGGGAAGAGGCATTTCCGGCCGCGGTTATCGTGGTGGCATCCGTGACTGGATAGCAAGAGTAGACTATGGCTTGCTGGGTGCTTAGCCAGATCGTTTGATCCTTACCGTTTATCGTAGCGGGTTTTAAGGAACCCTCTTGGAGGGTGTATTGACCGTATGTACCTTGGGGGGATGTGCCGTAATGGTTTTCACTGGTCTCGTTATTTACGGCATATAAGCCGATGGCCTTTATATCGCCGGATGTGGCAGTGGCCTTGGTAAGGGCTACGCTGGCGATCTGCGGGGACAGGGCGACAGGGGTATCCGGATCAACCGGGGGTACGATGGGGTCTTCGCCATCCTCGCCGCCGCAGGCGAAAAGGGAAAGCGATACTGTTGTTAATAATAGGTATCTATACGGTTTCATATTTATCGTTGTTTATATTGTTCGTTTATTTGCCACCCGGTTTTATTATTACCACCCGGTCTGATTGTTACTACACAGATTTCGTGTTTTGTATTTCGTGTTTCGTGTTTTGTTGTAGAGACGGGGCGTGCCCCGTCTCTACAACCCTAGACTGTAAGTTAATTAACTTTCAAATCATCATTGCCGGTTACGGTGCCCCAAGCGGCTACGGTTACGGTGCCTATGGATAATTCCTTACCGCTAAGTTTTACGGTATAGATGTTTTCTTTCCCCTGCTCCCAAGTAACTCCTGTCGCATTATCAGCTAACGCTACCTCATAATCCGCTCCATCAATCGTAAAGATGGCTTTGGTATTATTTAGGGCTTGGTTAGTTATCGGCAAAGCCAAGATGCTGAATCGGTATGAAGCCCCTTTAGCTGCATTATCGTCTGATAAACCAGAGTCTCCTTTCTTTTTCAAGGTATAAGTAGCGCCAGTAGCAAACTCACGGATATAAGATCCCGTTGTCAAGGAACTATTATTAGCCAAGGTTCCCTTATCAATATTCATCGTAGCAAGAGGATTGCTATTACCGCTTACCTTTTGATTAGGTACATCCTTCAACTGTATCTTCGATAGCACACCTTTATTCTTATAAGTTCCATCATTGTAAATGCGGAAACTAACCAAAGTCAAGGCATGCTTCATGGTTAGATCAACAGAGGCATCTATAGAGGTTTCCTTTTTCGTGTTGCTCGCAGTTATCCAATTCGTCTCAGAGCTACCTTGGTCCGCCCACATATAATCGATTTCACCTTTCGCTGAATTAATCTTTGCCTTATTGGTATTTGTCGTTTCAGAGTTGTCTATTAATGTCGAGGGATAATCCCTATGCGCATCATCAGTCGTTCCAGCAAAGACCGTTACTGGGATTGTGGAGTTATCCGTAGCGGTATTATCAGATAATACTAGAGCTGTGGTTGTGGCTAACTCTTGATTTGTTCCGGGCTGATAAGCCGGATAATAAGCGTATATCTTTGCCACTTCGGAGGTCAGATATATTTTCTTATTCTCTCCACTTTTCCAGCCTGCGGTTCCTGTTGTCGAATAAGTATATAATGCGTAATTATTGCTTTTCGCATTCGTATAAGGATCTTCACCCGATACGACTGTCCCCTTTAAGCGTGCGTACACCGCCACGCTTTTCATGACATCATCTTTGCTAGCGTTAGCTTGGGTACCCGAATTTATCACGCTTTTCGTAAGCGTCACCCCCGCCGTAATCCCCAGCTCTACGGCATCCGGCTGGTTGGAAGGGAGGATGGAGGGGATATTGTCCTCGTTGCTACAGGCAGCCAAGAAGAAGGGAGAAAGAAAGAGTAGTTTATAGTTTATCAGTTTTCTCATGATTACTTTTTTTGATTCGTTCTATTAATTGTTCAATTCGTTTAGTCAGTCAGTGGATCAAGTCTAGGTTGCCATCGACATACGAGGGAGTCCATTCGGCTACCTCCACGGAGGAGATACCTAAAGAGGCATCGTAGATATCCAACGTGATCACGTGAGAGAAACCGGGCTTGAAATTATCCTCAGATATTTCATCACCCATCTTTACGGATACGTCGGTAAAGGTACCGATCGAAGTCTCGACCGTTATTTTTACATTGCCCGGATCGGGTGTAGGCGGCAGATACAAGCAGCCCAGATCGATGGGACCGACATTTGATGCCCCTACCGTGGCGTTGCCGGCAGGCTCAAGGATCACTTCCGAGGAACCGGAGAAGACAGCCTCGCCCGTAGCCAGCGGAACATTTACCGCCGTAGGTATGCTTTTCACGATAATCTTGTTCACCTTCACCTCCAGTCCTCCGGCATCATGCTTCTTTGCCTTGAATACCAGCTGGGTAAGCAGGTGGGCGTAATTCAATGAGCGATTCGCCTCGACCCCGGCGACGGTATTGCCCGTAAACCGGTTACCATCCCACTTATTACCCGCCAAGGGACCGGCGTACATCAAGTCCATATGCCCGTCAAGGGTATAGCTTACGGTACCCTCGGCGGCATCGTACGAGTTATCGCCCGCCACGGGAGATACGCCGACCAGATACACGTTCGCTCCCATGCGGGGATAATGGTGCTTACGAGAGGCATCCCATGAGATACTCCCGCCTACCGCCACATCAGCCGTCCGCTCTACCCATTCCTCGTAGAATACGGCGTCGGCCCAACTCGTGGTCACGTCGGATACGGGGGTGGAGAAACGATCGGCAAGACTCGTATAGTCGGGAACACCTGTGATGGCGTCGAGACGGGTCACGCAAAAGAGGGTGGTCTTGAACGCCTCCGCCTCTCCAACTTCCGCTTTCGTGCTTATGGACGTGTCCGGGTACGTCGCCCGAAGCTCGATCGGAGGATCGGCGGAAGGTATCTCACCTCCCGCCTCACCATTGTCCGAGCAAGCGGCCAACGATCCCATGACTATCATCGACAATATGTATGTAGAGAGTTGTCTCATGATGGTTGAGGGATATTTAGGATTATTTCAAGTCAACGGTTCCGCCGTTACCCTGTTTCCATTCGTTAACAGTGGCTTTCACTTCCAGTGCCTTCACATTTTCTCCTGTAGGTTTATCTGGCTCGGTAATGTTCAACGTAACCGTATGGGCATAGCCTTCTTGGGCATTCAACTTTTCACCTGCATTCTTTGAGTCCATCACCGGGACATTCAAGAAGGTACGATCCGTACCGCCTACGTTGATCGTTACGTTCAGCTTGATATCATTAGACGGAGCGAGCATCACTGCCGGGCTAATCGTAGAAGCTGTCGTGGAAAGAGCGGTTGTCGTGATATTCGGGACAGAGAAATCGGAAGCAGTAGCCCAATTCACGTCACCATTTGTCAAGTTTACGGATTGGGGCAATTGCGTGCCCAAAATCTTGATGCTCTTGATGGAGACGTTCTTTCCTTCCCATTCTCCCTTACCACCAGCTACGCTTGTGTAACTAGCGGCGAAAACCAATTGGGTGGTCTTGTGGGAAAACGTCAACTTACATCCCTCCTGACTTGGTAACGCTGCTGTTCCGGCATCTTGATCCGTACCGATCGTCATGACATCCTGCAATCCGTCTACCTTGCCGAAAACCACTTTTGAGGACTCGATTGTTCCGGAAGGAACGACCGCCGTAATATGGGAGTTTTTGGGACTCACTTCCGTATTATCATAATACAAGGTGGGAGTCAAGGTAATATCCGTCTCTTTCCCAGCCGTAAATACAGCGCCGGCTACGTTGGCACGTGTTTCCAATGCCTTTGTAGTTTCATTGATCACATTCTTGTAAACCGGATTAAAGCTACCCCAATCATGCTCGTGTCCGGAAGTCACGTCCACCATCACCACGATACCTTCCACCTGCGATCCATTCGTGATCGGGGCTTTAGTCGTGAGACCTTCCACGCTTTGTGTCAATTTGATCGCTACCGGAGCGTTCGCCGTACCCAAATCGGGAGTGATCACATCCTTGTCGTTCGAGCAGCTTGCCGCTAACAGGGCCACAGCCGCCATTGTCAAAATCTTTTTCATTTGTCTTGTAATTTTAAAGTATTAATAAAAAATATGAATTAAATAATCTGGTCTATAAATCGGCGTTGCCGCCATTGCCCGGTTTCCACGGGGTGACGGTTGCCGTTATCTTTACTTGGTACTCCTCGAAGGGATCCGGCTCCTTGGGTTCCTCGGGAGTATCGGGATCGTCCGGTTCCTCCGGATCAACGGGTATCTCAAGCGAGATCTCGATATCGTAAGCCCCTCCACTCTCGTTGCCCTCGCCGCCGAACGAGACGGGGAGATCCTTGAAATCCTGCCCGGAGGCGGGATCACCTTCCAGCGCGAGCGTCATGTCAAGCGTCAAGGAGGCCTTGGGCTGCACCAGCACGAATCCGGGGAGCGTCACTACGCCATCCACCACGGGGATACCATTCCCGTCATCGGAAGAATAGATGATCACCGAGCTGGTCTCCCCGACCGGGACCACCTCTCCATCCGACAAGGACACCTTAGCTACCGAGGCTAGCCCGTTCAGCTTGACGGCATGTACGCTATACCCGTCCGGCGCTCCCTTGACACGTAGGCGGAAGCTGAGTTGCGTCAGCAGGTGCTTATGGATCAAGGGCGTTTCCGTAGCGTCGAAACGGCGGGACAGGGAGCCGCTCCGCTCATCGGTCAGCATCAAGTCTTCCTGCCCCGTCAGCTCGTACCGTACCTCGCCGTTCACGTGGGGGGCGGCGGGGTGATAGCTGCGGATGAAAAGCGCGGAGCCGTCCGTGGGATAGTAGCGCTCCGGGTCCAAGAGGATATCGCCCTCCGTGGCCGTCCCCGTCCAATGCTCCGTGTAATCGCCGGCGGAAGTGCCTACGGCGATGGATACGGGCGTGGAGTCGAAAACGTCCACGGCGGCACGGGTCTGGATGCCGGTGTAAAGGCGGATCGGGACGGCGGGGCTTACCTTCAAGGAGAGATCCAGCGTATCACGGCCCGAGGACATGGCCTCATGCAGGCTCGCGGTCAGGTTCTCCTTGTAGCTGAAACGCTCGCCGCCGGCGGTCTCGAACGAGAGCGTGCAGACGTTGCTCCGGTCCGAGCCGTCCAGCGTCACCGTACCCAAGATACCCGCCACGGCTTGGTAAACGCCCGCCACGCCCGCAGCCGAGGCACGGAAATCAAGGTCGAGCACACCCACTCCTGTCGCTATCCGGTCGGACAGGCGCACCGACGAGGCTATCCCGTCCAAACGGCCCTCCACCTTCGCCCCGCCGAAGCCTTTCCCCGCGTCGATGGTAAGGCGCAAGATCCGGCGGATATCCTTGGGGGTCGATGAGATCGCGGTCTCATCGCCATCGGTCACCTTAATCCCCGTCACGCTCTCCACGTAAAGAGGGCTATCCAGCGATACCAGCAGGCTGTCGCTTCCCGAGGGAAGGGCGGCGGCATAGGCTTTCCCCAGATTCTCCGTATCGCCCAACCGGACCTCGGCGGGGTCGGCGCCGGCGACCAGCAGGGCGTACTCCCCCACCACGAGCCGCTCGCTCCACGACCACGTAGACGGCGTTCCGGCGGGCTCTTCCTTCCCCGCCACGCGGGAACCATCCGCCTTATAAGCGAAAACGGCCAAGGGAGTATCGCCCGTATGTCGCACGGATACCCGCAACAATCCCTCGCCGGAGCCGGGAACGGGTGGTTCCGGATCGTCCTTACCGCAAGCTCCCAAGACGAGGAAGCCGAGTAATAAAAAAGCTGTTTTTTCCGATAAATGTCTTAATCTCATATACTAGTTTATCTATAGTTTTTCCTTTCCCTCTGTACGGGCCGGTTCCCTGCCGTCGGGGAGGGTGTCTCCCTAGCGTTAGGGATGACGCCTCCCCAGCGTTAGGGACGATGCCTCCCTAGTGTTAGGGATGATGTCTCCCCTGTGCTAGGGATGATGCCTCCCCCGGATCAAATCTCATCCGGGCTCTCGGAGTCGCCTCCCCCGGCACCCACGGTGAGCGGCAGCTTGTACTCGATCGTGCGGGGAGACTTGAGCAAGGTGACGCCTTTCGAGAACTGCGTCACGATGCGTAGCTTGTACTTGCCGTCGGTCAAGGCCGGTACGCGGGCGATGATACGGCTGGGGTCGTTTTGCGTGAGGCGGCGGGTCACGGGCGTAACCTTCTCGCCGTCTTCCGACACGAAAAAGATACCTACCGAGCTGTCCGCCCCGTTAATACGGATACGGTCGCCCTCGATCAGTATGTCCTCGTTCGGGGTGATAGAGCCGTTGGACAATCCCGTGAAGGTATCGGTCACCATGCCGATGCGCCCCACCTCGGACTTGGCTCCTAGAACCTCGACGCCCACCTTGCTCAACGCGTCACGCATCTCGGCGGAGGGCACGATATCGAGCGTCAGCTTATGGATAGCGGGATCGAACTTCGCCGTCTCGCCTCCCCAAGGGCCCGTGATACGAGGCGTGTACTGGCACACCTCGGTGAGTAGGCTGTAGCCCATCATGAGGTGCTCCCGCACGATGCGGTCGCGTTGCTTGATAATGGACAGCAAGGTGTCATACTTGATCTCGGAACCTTCCTTGATGATGGCGTTGGCTATATTCTCGTTGTGCAGGGTGTCTTTTTGTGTCAATACCTCCGCTACGTAGTCGTTGTCGTCATCCTTGGTTAACAAATTCGGCCGAAGCCATACTTTCCAGTAATACTCGTTTGCCATGATTGGTTTGTTTTTAAGTTGTTTATAATTCGTAATGTGTGATCTTATTTGTTTGTATTCTTTACATGTCAGTTTGCTTGCACGCAACGGACGGCGAAACCGTAAGCCTTACCACTCACGGTCGCTGAAGGGGTCGTGGCCAAGTTGTATTTAAATTCAATGTACCAGCCATATTCATTATAATAATTTTTTCGTGAGTTCGCCCCGAATAAGGAAAAACTTGGAGCTAGTTCTCCATTAAACGAACAGGGGGTTCCATCAATATTACGCTCGGGGTCCCTTAAAAGACCGGTACTTATTTCACGCATCCTGAAAAAGGGGAACCACGCATAATCCCCTTGCGGTGTCTCATATTTTATTCCATTCATGATATGGAAGGAATTCTTGTTGACAGCGATCCCTGTCGTTTTCCAGTCGGAGTTTACTAACATTTGAAACTTGTTAGTACCCCACGAAAAACCACTCCAGATATTTTTCATTGCCGTATCATCGAAATCCGGGACTCTCCATCCGGCCGGGCATGGATCGTACAGGGCCTTCGCCGTAGGTCCCCACGAGCCATCGGCCGCCTTATAGCCTATATGGAATTTTGATGGATTCCGGATCGTATTCTCCAAACTGTTACTATTCACCTTTTCAAGATCAATAATCTCCCCATCCCCGTTAAACATTAATCCCTTGTCATCCCTTCCGCCATCGGCGGAGCCTGGCATCGGGTCTTTACGACCCCATTGATAAATATTGCCGTAAGCACGGGCGGATTCCAAGGGGTTTGTCGTAGACCACGTATTGCGAAGGGCTCCCAAATTGCGATCCATGATTACCTTGCCGAAGAAAGCTCCGGACGTGGCATCAGTCCATGCGTCTCCGGCGTACGTATGTACCGTGCCCCCGGCGCTAGCGCTCTTGGCCGTCCGGATAGCCTCTTCCCTGTTCGCCGCCGTGATCGTTCCCGACAGGCGTGCCGGCACGTAATCCGTGATCCATAGATGCCAGCTCCAGAGGATCGTGGCACCATCCACAGCGTACGCCGCGATCACGGCGTTGCCGCCTTGCGTGACCGGCACCCTCACGTGGACAAGGGCATTTGCCCTATCGCCGATATTCGTATAGTTCACCAGATTCTGATGGTTATAGCTACCCGCCTCATTGCTGACGGCGTAACCCATCACCAAATCACCCGAGGTTCCGGCGTCCTTGCTCTGCCACAAGACACGGACGCTACCGATCGTCTTATCGGACAGGTAGGTGTTCTCGCCACCCGAACCCGCCTCGTGCTTATAGGGGTTGAAGCAGATGTTCGTACCGGGACGCATCATGAAGCAGTTCGATGTCTGGACGAGGTTCGTGCTGATCACCGGGGTCTGATCCAGCAATCGGATACGGGGATCGCCACGGTAGTCGGTGTTCCGGATATTTATCGTATAGTGGTAGTTCGTGTTCTCCAGCAAGTTGAAGTCCGACACATCCTTGCCTCCCAGGTAGGCACGGTAGTACATGCGTTCCAACCCGTCATTGTTGTCCACCACGAACTCCATATAGGTAGCCGAGGTATGGGCGTATTCTTTCGTACGGTAATACTCGGAGGTCACGCTACGGGACTTGCCTTTCGCGTTGGCGGGCATCCAAGTGGTTAACGAGCCTTCGTTTGTGGCATCGACACCTTTCAAGCGGTACAAGTCCTTGTATTCCACCGTGGAGATCGGGTAAAGATCGCCCTCGAAGCGAGAGTCGGTCTCCGTCGGGGACATAAGATAATAGACAGTGGGCACTTGGCAGAGTTTTACCTCCTTCAAGGTATAGCCGGTACGCAATCCCTCGGCGAACTTCCAGTTCACCGTGAGACGCACGGCGAGGCGCTTCAAAAGGATACGGGCATCGCTACCGTCCGCGCTTTGGATGACGATCTTGCCCTCATTCGTCACGTTCACGTTCTTCAAATGGATGAAGTAAGGCATGGCGTTAATGTCGTTGGTACCACCATCCCCTATCCCATTGATGGTGGAGGCATCGGCAAGCCTTCCTTGAAGGTCGCTCCAGCTAGGGCTGCCGGAAAATTCGGATATGGCGTTCGAGGAGCCACGGGCCACGATGATAAGCTGGCAGTTCTCGCAAGCAACCAAGTCTACGGTCAATGTTGAGCCAGTGGCTTGGCTGACTGTAGGGGTTAGCTTCTTGAAATTCCTGTTGGAATCATACTGCAAGATCTGCAAGTTATGGAGTTGGTCCGGCTTGGCACTGGCCAAGGCATCCGCCTTTGTCCGGACAGCGGCAGGCACCAGACAAACGTCGAAGGCCCCATTATTCCTCGTCCCTACGCTCTTCGTCCCGGATGATCCGGCATTCAGTGACGCCGCATCCACCTCGTCGGCGATACCCACGCACAAGGATACCTCCACCGTCTTGCCTCCACCCGTAGACGGGCAGGGTGAGGGCAAGACGGTGGAGGTATCGCTATGCGTGGGATTGGCAGACTGGGAAGATGCGGCGGCATTGAGTACGAGATCTATCCACACGGAGGCTAATGAAGGCTTTGGCTTTGATGTGCGTCTGTTCTCCGGTCAAAACATGGGCACGAAGGCTATAACGGTTCCTGAAGATCCCTTGGCTACGGCCAAACCCGATAAGTTATATGGTTTGGAGATCTGGCAATACGACCGGGCGGGAAATTGCATCAATAACAGCACGCAAAACCTGGGTAATAAATCCATAGGGGAATCCTTCACCGTGCCTTTGGTAGATCCTGCGACACTGTCAACCCCCGAGACCGAATGCCAATTGCTGATCGTCGCCCGTGGATATAATGGCTCGAAAAACACGATTGAGTCCCTTAAGGGCAAGAGGCTGTCGGATATTCAGGACATGATGCTGGATTCTTCGGTAATAAACTCGATAACGACAAAGGATCAAATAAAAGTGATGCCCTATCTCTTGCTTCTCCCTCATGTCTGTATAGTGAAGGAGGGCGAGACGTATAGGATACAGAACCCGGAGGGACAGGATATCCGCGTCTTATTACGCCGTTTGGCTTCCCGGCTGACGATCACATGGGAAAACGTCTCGAAAAACACGGGATATGTCTTGAAACAAGTTATGCTTCAATCCATACCTGCCAATTACCGATTATTGCGTCATCCGGAGGACAAGGCGACATATCCCTCTTTACTGGATCAATACTCTACCTTGCAGGTTCCCGATGTAGAGGAGTCGGGCAGCTATACTTGCTGGATCCCCAGTGTGCTACGAGGCGAAAGCCCGAATGCCACGTCCCTCTATTATCGCACGAAAGCGAACGCTCCGAAAGGTAGTGTTTACGTTACGCTGGTATCACAAGATCCTGTGAATATCAAGAAAAAATTGAGTTACCGTGTCTATTTGGGAGGAAGTTCAAGTCATGATTTCAATCTGTACGACAATACGAACTATGTTTACGGGATTAAGATGTCACACTCGGAGCTTCCGGTGGATGACAAACGTATTACCATCGTGAATCCGATCGGGGCTTCCGAGAATAACAATAACTTGGTTCCCACGGCCAACTGTTTCATGATTGTTCCGGGAGGCGCCTTTTGTTTCGATCCCTATAAATATACGGTCGATGGGACGGCGGATCAAGAGAATTCCACACTGAAAGGGTGGGCTGACACGGAGGGGGGTATCACTTCCGTGGAACTTTTATGGCAGACCTTGGAAAGCGGAGATTTGGGAGATCCGGTAATGGGTATCGTAAATACCGAAGAGGATCATACGAATATTGTGGACATAAAGAGAGACGACGGTCAGGATATAACGAAGAACCCCTTGTCTGGCCAGGGGCAAGGACGGATCTATTGCCGTGTCGCCCCTAACACGACCGGAGGTAGCGGCTTGATAGCGGCGAGAAACGACAAAGGCGATATTCTCTGGAGTTGGCACGTATGGGTGACAGATTATCATCCGGACGCTACCGGGGATGCCTCGGTAGACGAGCCGGAGACAAAACGTAAGCAAAAATATACGTATGGGAATCATCCGAATCAATATCCTATCATGGATCGTAATCTGGGCGCTTTAGCCGGATATACCACGATACCCGCAGAAGAGGAGGATAGGTCGAAGGCACATGGTTTCCATTATCAATGGGGTAGAAAGGCCCCTTTCCCCAGTAGTTATACTACAAAGTACGTGTCCAAAATAGAGCGTATAGATTTGACTAAATCCGTGAAAAATATATTGAATTTATATAGGCCGGATGGTGTTACTTATTATTCACGTAAGATAGTACCTTCTGCCACGACTTTTAGGGAAGCCTATAAAGACCCGTCATCTATTTATAAGCCAAGTGGCAATAACGCTGATAATCTTTCCTGGATCACGAATCTAAATGATGTAAAACAAGCTTGGGGTGGTAGTTCGGTGAAGACCGTTCACGACCCATGTCCGGCCGGCTGGCGGGTGACAAAAGTGGAGAACTATTATCCCTTATTCAATGATGTCAACCATAGCGCTACAGGTCCTAGCCTGTATTTGATGAATATGCAAAACAATGGCGAAAAGACAGATGGGGGTATCGTTGTCTATTTTGATAAAGAGCAGAGGAGGACGACCTATATCCGATATACCGGTTATTGGTATTTGAGCGATCAGTATCTTGGGATTGGTGAGAACACGTTGCTTTGGTGCCGAAACGACGTTGCAAGCAAAGCTGGCGCTAAACATTTCAGAAGGGATTATAATCTGACTGCTAAATATGGAACCTTGCCCACTTCCGGACATTTACGTGAGGCCATACCTCTTCGTTGCATCCAGGAACGGGCGAATTGATACGACGAACCATAAAGGCTCCCCCCCTTGTGCCTTGCCGTAAACGCTTGGGGAAACGTTCTTTGACATGATGAGATTAATAAGGAAAAGTGATAATCGCTGTTGTCATATAAATTGTTATATTTGTATTCACAACTCAAAATAGGGATACTTATGGAAACGAGAAGACTACCGATCGGCATCAGCGATTACAAGAAAATGATAGATGAGGGCTATTACTATGTGGATAAGACCGATTTTATCCGTCAGATAATAGAAGAAGGCGCTTTGATCACGTTGTTGCCCCGTCCGCGTCGCTTCGGCAAGACGCTGAACCTTTCGATGCTGCGGTACTTCTTCGAGAAGACGGATGGTAACGTGTTCCGCCCGTTGTTCGACGGCAAGCGTATCCGGGAGTGGAAGGATTTCGATAAGCATCAAGGTCAATACCCTGTGATCATGTTGACGTTGAAGGACTGCAAGGCGGATACGTTCGAGGACACGTTGGTCAGGATAGGCTATGAGTTGAAAAACGAGTTTACTCGCCATGCTTACTTGCTCGATTCTCCCAAGATGCGGCCTAATTACTTGGATGACTTTATGGCACTTTATGAGGGCAAGGCTTCCCGGGGGCAATTAGAGGGTTCCATTAGCTTGCTATCCGAACTGTTGACGCTTCATTGGGGTATGCCCCCTCTGGTATTGCTCGATGAGTATGACACCCCCATTCATGTGGCTTTCGACAAGGGCTTTTATGATCGGATGATCGTCTTCATGCGCAATTTTATGTCGATGGTTTTCAAGGACAATACGTCTATCTTCCGCGGTGTAATCACGGGTATCCTCCGTGTAAGCAAGGAGTCGATCTTTAGCGGGCTGAACAATATCGACGTGGATACCTTGCTGGATCGTCCGATGTGTACGGCGTTTGGCTTCACGCAAGTGGATGTCGACACGCTGCTCGACTCATACTCGTTGGGTGATCAGAAGTCAGAGGTCAAGCACTGGTATAACGGTTACCTGTTCGGGAATGAGGTGGTCTATAATCCATGGTCTGTATTGAACTATATAAATAAAGGTGGTGTCTTTGCCCCTTACTGGGTGAACACGGGCTCAGACGTGTTGCTTCGTCATTTGATAGCGGAGGGCCCCTCCCAAGTACGGAAGGGGATCGAGACGCTTGTCCAAGGCGGTAGCCTGTGTAGCGTGATCAACGACAAGCTGGCTTTCCCGGACTTGTTGTCTAGCGCGTCCAACATCTGGTCTTTCATGCTGTTCAGCGGCTATCTGAAAGCGTCGGAGGGGAGAATGACCCCGGATCACTTGATGTCGTACACCTTGGGGGTGCCGAACACGGAGGTTTCCACGGTTTTTTCTACGATCATCCGGGGCTGGATCAACGACGGCCCCGTGAAGAACGACCGCTTGGAGATGATGCTGCAGGCTTTGGACGAGAACGAGATGAATATCTTCCAGCGGCTATTGAATGACTTCGTCGTGAATACGCTCTCCTATTACGACACGAACGGCCGTGAGCCGGAAAAGGTCTATCAGGCGTTCTTGTTGGGAATGCTGGTTAGCAACGGCGCGTACGAGGTGAGCAGTAACCGTGAGTCGGGTTTGGGCCGTTACGACATCCTTCTTCGTCCCCGTGACCTTGGTGGCAGGGGTTTTATCATGGAGTTGAAAGTGTACGACCCTATGTTTGACGAGTCTGTGGACAAGGTGCTTGATTCCGCCTTGGCGCAGATCGAGAAGAAGCAATACGCCGCCACGCTCCATGCGGCTGGGGTGCGAGACATTCTCAAAATGGCGATCACGTTCGATGGCAAACGTGTGTGGGTGAAGACCACCGAGTAAAATAACACTCCTTATCCTTATTAATCCCGTCATGCGATGATATAATTGTTGTCGCATGCGTGAAGTTACACGGTACCCCCGTCGGGTATCGTGCGGTTTCGTGCGTGCCTTTCCGGACAGTAAGTCCGAAATGTTAAATGAGTAGTGATTTGTAAAGAGACAAAAAGCGAAATGCATGAAAATGTAAAAAAGGAAATAAAATGGAAGATATTGAGAATGAAGGGATGAAAGAAAAAAAGTTGTCTCTTTCTTACGCAGAAAGAGACAACTTTCAGAATGACGGATAAATATCCGTTTTCGGACGTAAAAGTAGCTCAAATTGCTGATAAAGGCAAGGTGAGTGCTTAAATCTTTTGTCAAAATTAAAAAAGACAAACAATAGCGAGCCGTCAAGCGTGACATGCCTTGTCCTATTAACATTTCCAAGGGCTTGAAAAACATCGGATAGGAGCGTTTATTCTCCTGTTGTCTCTTTCTGCGTAAGAAAGAGACATTTTTTTTCTCCCTACTTCTTTATTCTCAATCACTTCTATTTTTCGATTCATTTTACATTATCGTTTTTTTTACCGTTTGTCTCTTTACATCTCACTACTCATTTAACATTTAGGACTTACTGTCCGGAAAGGCACGCACGAGCTAGCACGATTCCCGACGGAAGAACCGTGTAAAGATCCATACATGCAAACTTCATATTGTTACATGACGTTGAATTAAATGTCTAATTGTTTCGATTTTGTCTATATTCATTAGGTGTAACCCCAACCATTTTCTTGAACCAACACCTGTACGTAGAAGTGACAGGAATGGTGGAATTAAAGTTGTATGTATCTTTCAAGCAATTACAGGAAAGCCGACGAAGCTAGCTTACTTTAAAACAATGGATTTGAATGGAAAAAATTCATAACTATGAATGAAGAAAAACATAGTTATGAATTGAAAATTTCATAGTTATGATTTTTCAGTATCAAAATAGGCAAGTAATTCTTCTATCGTTTGGGTGATATAGGTACCGCCGGAAGTCTCATGGATGATAAAGTGGGTGGTCTTTAAATCGCCAGTCTCAATCCAGATATTCGATTCCACTTCCCGATTCGCCAAAATTCCGTTTCGCTGGAGCGCTTTACGCACCATAGCGTATTTCTGGCCATGTCCAACGAGGCGGATCTGTCGGGAGAATTGATTATCTATACGGAATAATCCGGTATCCTTATCGAAAACAATCCCTTTCCGGGCGAAGAAATTGCTTAAATGACCACTCAATGCCAAATCCTCGGGGGTACCGGTAGAGATACCATTTGCTTTGTCCATTAACCAGATCTTATCCGATATCTGGAGAGCCAGCTCCAAATCGTGAGTGGACATAAATATCGTCTTATTCGTTTTCCGGGTTAGATGATGGAGTAATTGCATAATCTCTACCTTGCTGGGAAAATCAAGGAATGCGGTAGGTTCATCCAAGTAAATAACCGGAGTCTCCTGAGCGAGCGCCTTAGCGATCATCACTTTCTGGCGTTCTCCATCCGATAAGGTATGGACCATGCGGGATGCTAGTTCCTCAATGCGGACAAGGGCGATGGATTCTTCCACGATCCGCTTATCATCCTTGCTCAACTTGCCCCAGAAGCCGGTATACGGGCTACGTCCCATCCCGACCAATTCCCGTACCAACATATTCCGGATCTCACATTTATCGGTCAGCACGACACCGATCGTGGTGCTCAATTCCTTATCGGAATAAGCATCTATATCTTTTCCTAGGACCAATATTTCCCCATCTAATTTAGGTTGGAAAGCCGATAACGTGCGCAATAAAGTAGACTTCCCCACCCCGTTAGCACCCAGCAAACAGGTTAATTCACCACTATAGATCGTAGAGTGTATACCTTTAGCTACCAGCTTTGTACTACTCTTAGAATGGTAACCGATCGAAAGTCCGTTAATATGAATCGTATCTTGTTTCATCTTACTCGTTCAATTCATTCTTTCGTTTTCTAAATAATACCGAGGCCACTACAGGAGCACCTACTAAAGCGGTTACCGAGTTGACAGGTAACGCTCCCTCGAACCCCGGCATACGGGCGATCAAATTACAGATCAACGCCAACGCCGCACCGGCGAATAAGACCGCAGGCATTAAAATCCGATGGTCGGAAGTTTGAAATATGGCCCGGCATAAATGCGGAACGGCTAGCCCCAAGAAGATAATAGGTCCGCAATAAGCCGTGACAATCGCCGTAAGGACCCCGGCCGAGGTGATAACCAACAAACGGGCCCGCTTGATATTAAGTCCCAAATTGCGTGCGTAGCTATCCCCAAGAAGCATCAAGTTCATGGTCTTGATAAGCAGGAACGAGAGAGGGATCAAGATTGTCATAAGAATCACGAACAACGTCATCTGATTACCGGAAACACGGGCGAAACTACCCAATCCCCAAATCACGTATGCACGGATATCCTCCTCGACGCTAAAGAATTTAAGTACACCGATCACGGCGTTTGCCACGTAACCGATCATCACACCGATAATCAACAACGTGACATTTCCTTTTACCTTTTGGGAAACATACACGATCAGCGCCATCACGGATAAGGAACCGATCACGGCCGCTATCGATAAGGCGATCTCCCCCATAAAACCAAGTTTACTCAAGGCAACGCCCCCTAAACTACCGCTTAACAACACCACGAAAGCGACACCCATGCTCGCTCCCGAACTGATACCTAAGACCGAAGGTCCGGCCAATGGATTACGGAAAACGGTTTGCATCTGTAAGCCGCTGATGGATAAGCCTGCTCCCGCTACCAACGCTGTCAATGCCTGTGGTAGTCGGGATTTCCAGATAATATTCTGCCATGTAATAGGCTCATTTCCTGAATTCCAGATAATATGCCAAACCGATTGAAGAGGAATAGAGACTGACCCCAACACCAAATTCAAAAAGATTAGAACAAAAATAGCCGTGACAATCGCCAGCATCCATAGGGTATTTGAATGTCTCATCAGCGTTCCTTATTTAAGTCGAGAATAATAGACCGGCTCATGATCCGGTAATAAATCCGGATGAAAGATATGAAGCAAATCCGCTAGGACGATCTCCGGTTCTGTCGGCATACTCTCATAAAACGGCGTGTTCTTCATATTACAATAGATAATCCCTTTCTCCCGGAACGCACGGAAATCCGCATAACGAGGATCTTGCTCTTTCAATGCCTCATAGCTAAACGTTCCCGGGAAACTATTCACGATACGCCAGAAATCAGCATCGTCCGCTTGGTTATAGACCGTCTCGAAGTCTAATGTAACACCACCGGATCGCTCATCGTCTTTCAAGAAATAATCAGCGCCGGCATCCTTGAAAAGCTGTGCCAAGAAACTCTTTCCTCCTACGGCATACCAGTTTCCACCCCGTAACTCGCCACTAAAAACGATCGGACATTTTTTAACCTTGCCATCCGCCGTAAGTTCCTTTAATTCATTATACCTCTTCTCAATGGCGGCAAAACGCTCATTGCCCTCTTTCTCTACCCCTAACAACAAGCCTATGAACTTGATCCATTCAGCTTGTCCCAATGGCGTAGTCTCCTTATAACCCAAATGGGGAATCAAGGGGATACCCACGTCTTTCAGCGTCTCATAGCCTCCCCGCTTGAATGGCGATACAAGGATCAAATCAGGATTCATACTCATGATAACCTCGTTATCGAAATTTCCCTCTATACCGATCTTTGCGGTTTTACCTTCTTTCAGGCGTTCGTTCATCTCTTTATTGAACAAATGCCGTGTACTGGTAATCCCAACGACCTTATCCAAGGCACCCAATTTAATAAAATTCGATAATTGCAGGGAAGTCATACAGATAACGCTTCGGATAGGAAGCTCTATCATCGTATAATCAACGGGAATCCCCGTGGGTTTCGAACCTCTTTTTACGAACGCATAATGAAACGTGGTGCTTTCCTCGTTTTGAGGATCTTGAATATCAGCCAAGACATATTGATCCGCATAGGTAAGCTTGAATCCTTGGGCGTATAAAGGCTTAACCTGCTCTTGCGAGAATGCGGATTGCTCTACGGAAGCCGTCTTCCCTATTTCTCCTTTTTCACGGATACCTGAAGTACATGATAAAGTCAATACCGATAAAAGCAAGCATCCACCCGCTATAAACTTATTCATAATCCTTGTTTAATTGACAGTTGATCATTGACAGTTACTCTCGTCCTGCTCCACGGGACAGCAACATTTATTTATGAACCGGCAGGTCTTCTGACTTACTTCCATTCTGGACGCCTTCCCGATTACGAAACCAGTGGCCAAGGTATTGTCCGAATGTTTAGAAGTTCACAGCAGCGTGGTCTGTCCGGGATTCTCACCCGGTTCCCTTTTAATCCGCCTCCCGGAAAAAGAGATAAGCGGAGCCTATTACAGCGACAAAAGTAGTAAGAATATTTGTATACATCCGCAATTTTAAGGACTTTTGCGTTTCAAATAAAAACAGATACACATGAATCATCCTATTCACTTCGTCTCATTAGGTCCCGGTGATCCGGAATTAATTACGCTGAAAGGGCTTAAAACATTACAAAAGGCTGATATTATCTATTGTCCTGCTACACAAGGCAAGCATGGAATCATATCTCGGGCGACGGATATATTGAAAGCTATTGAGGTAGACGAATCCTTGATCCATCCGTTTATTTTGCCAATGAGTAAGGAACGGACAGATGCGTTAAACGCTTATAACGAATTGTTTCTGGATGCCCAAGCTGAATATTTGAAAGGAAAACAAATCGTGATCGTCGCCGAGGGAGACGCTGGTTTTTATTCATCTATACAATATGTATACGATAAATTCGAGGAAGCAGGAATCCCGGTCGATCGAATCGCAGGAATTCCGGCATTTATAGCGGCAGGTGCCTTGGCCGGGATACATATCGTAAAACAAGAGGAGCAAATTAACGTAATCCCCGGGACTGCGTCGTTCGATGAACTTTCGGCAAAAATAGAAAATGGAATGATCATCGTCATCATGAAATTACCGGGTTGCCAAGAGGCTATTCATACTTGTATCCGGCAGTATGCGGATAAGGCGGTTTTTCATTATTTCGAGAATGTTGGAACAGGAAAAGAATATTATACTACTGATATCACCACTATACATTCCAAGGATTTCCCCTATTTCTCCCTACTGATTATCCAACCTCGCTAAAAGAAGAAGGCTGCCCGGAGAGTAACCAAACCCGGACAGCCCATCTTATTACGCTACATGCAATATATGCTTAAGCTGATCGATATGGAAACGAAGTGTATCCATATAAGGTTTCACTGAATTATGATACATGATCGCTTTTGCGTGCATATCTTCCAACTCGCTTACTTTACGGTTCGCCTCACGCATTTTACAAGCGTTGTAGCGAATACCCGATACATGTCCTTTGATATCCTCGATCGCTTGGTTTCCCCGGTTGAAGATAGACTCTGCTTCTTCCGGAGCGTATACCGTATAGGCTTGGGCAACGTCATCCAGTAATGCCTGTTGATAAGAGCCGGCTATCGGGAGCAATTGATGGATCGCATGATGACATAAAGAATGAACCTCGTTTTGAAGCTTCTTCAATTCTACTTCCCACTTTGATTCACATACTTCATCCAATTGTTTGACTTCCGCTACGACACGGCCGCTAAACAATTCCACTACCATCTTTTCCCATGCTTCTGCTACCCACGATTTAGTAGCAAATGTAACCTGACTAAATCTTACTGTTGACATAACCTTAAATTTACATATTATATTGCTAATGTTATTAATCTCTTATCTGTTTCAATTTATCACACTCAAATCATTTTATCTTTCTTTTTATCGTTGCGAAACCACAAAATTAATCAAATTATCATAGATGGATAATTTTAAAGACTATTTTATAATTCTTTAAGAGTGCAACAAGCAAAACGTATGATTTTTGCAAAGTTCACTTTACAAAAAGTTTAATTTCAAGCCTAACAGCTATCACAAAAAGCAAGATCATCGCCATCTTCGCACAAAAATATCAAAATAACACAATCTTATTATTCCATAAAGGGGGAAAACCTTGTTCCGTATCATTTTGTTATTATAATAAATTAGATTTACTTTGTTCAAACTATATAAACTTACATAAAGCACATGAAATCGGACATTGAGATAGCAAGAGAAACAGACTTGCGTAAAATTAAGGAAGTTGCGACAACGTTAGGTATCCCTCGTGAGGAAGTACAAAATTATGGCAGGTATATTGCCAAGGTTCCTATCCATTTGATCGATAAAAAGCAAATGGACCAGCATAATTTAATTTTAGTGACCGCTATCACTCCCACTAAAGCGGGAATCGGAAAGACTACGGTTTCGATCGGTCTGGCTTTAGGTCTGAATAAAATAGGGAAGAAAGCGGTGGTCGCTTTACGTGAGCCGTCTCTTGGCCCGTGTTTCGGCATGAAAGGTGGTGCTGCCGGAGGTGGATATGCCCAAGTGCTTCCTATGGAAAACATCAACTTGCATTTTACAGGGGATTTTCATGCGGTTACTTCCGCCCACAATATGATTACCGCTTTATTGGATAACTATATTTATCAGACTCGCAACACCTGCGAGGGGTTAAAGGAGATCAAATGGAAACGGGTTCTTGACGTAAACGACCGTAGCTTACGTAACATCGTATCGGGTCTAGGCGGCTCAGCGAACGGTGTCCCTACCGAGACCGGATTTGACATCACTCCCGCTTCAGAGATCATGGCGATCCTTTGCTTGGCTACGGATATAGAGGATTTGAAACGACGTGTCGGAAATATTTTATTGGGTTATACAAACGAAGATAAGCCTTTCACGGTAAATGATCTTGGCATAGCCGGAGCTATTACCGTATTGCTAAAAGACGCATTACTGCCGAACCTAGTACAAACAACGGAGAATACTCCCGCATTTGTACATGGAGGTCCTTTCGCTAATATCGCCCATGGATGTAATTCCATATTGGCCACCCAAATGGCTCTTACTTATGGAGATTATGTGATTACGGAGGCTGGTTTCGGCGCTGATCTGGGTGCGGAGAAATTCTTTAATATCAAATGTAGAAAAGCGGGGCTTTCACCGAAACTGACAGTCATCGTAGCGACTGCCCAGAGCTTAAAACTTCATGGTGGCGTTCCTGAAAAAGAAATCAAGGAACCGAATATCGAAGGATTAAAGAACGGATTCGCTAACTTAGATAAACACATTGAGAATATGAAGAGCTTCGGACAGCAAGTAATCGTGACTTTCAACCGTTTCGCTACCGATACGGACGAGGAGATCGCTTTAGTGGCTGAGCATTGCAAGGAAAAAGGGGTTGGATTCGCCATGAATAACGTTTTCTCTGAAGGAGGTGAAGGGGGTACGGAACTTGCCCGCTTAGTGGTTGATACGATCGAAAATCATCCTTCCGCTCCTTTACAATATACATATGATCTGAATGATCCGATCCGTACGAAGGTACAAAAAGTGGCCCAGAAGATATACGGAGCCTCTTCGATTGTTTATACGACTTTGGCCGATAAAAAATTGCGTCAGATCGAAAGCTTGGGTATTTCCCATTATCCGATCTGTATCGCCAAGACTCAATATTCATTCTCTTCCGATCCGAAAGCTTATGGGGTCGCCAAGGATTTCGAACTAAAAGTACGAGATGTAATCATCAATAACGGAGCCGAGATGATCGTTGTCGTCATGGGCGAGATCATGCGTATGCCGGGGCTCCCTAAAGAGCCGCAAGCCCGAAAGATCGATATCGTGGATGGCATGATTGAGGGATTGAGTTAATAGACAGTAAAACAATTTAAATAAAAAAAGGTACGCCTCACACATTCAGTAAGGCGTACCTTTTTTATAACCACTCTCGCCCCGAAACCGGGGGGCGATCAATAAGCTCTGGCGAACAGTACCCGGCAAGCCGACGGTTTACCTGTCACCATACACTTACCCGGAGTCTTATCACCAGCTAAAGGAATACAGCGGATCGTAGCTTTCGTCTCGCTCTTGATCAATTCTTCTGTTTCCGGGGTTCCATCCCAGTGGGCCATGATGAAGACGCCATCCTCGATCTTCTCCTTAAATTCCTCATACGTATCTACGTTTATGATGTTAGCCTCACGGTGATCGTACGCTTTCTTGAAGATATTCGCTTGGATTTCCTCCAACAGATTCTTCACGTATTCCTCAATGCCATCACAAGTGATCGTCTCCTTCTCCAAAGTATCACGGCGCATTACTTCGATCGTATTATTCTCCAAATCACGACCACCCATAGCCAAACGCACGGGAACACCTTTTAACTCGTACTCAGCGAACTTCCAGCCCGGCTTCTTGTTATCAGCGTCATCATATTTCACGGAAATGCCTAACGCTTTCAATTTAGCCACGATACCAGCGACCTTCTCGCTGATCTGCGTCAATTGCTCAGCGCTACGGTAGATCGGTACGATCACAACCTGTATCGGAGCCAAATGTGGAGGCAATACCAAACCGTTATCATCAGAGTGAGACATAATCAACGCTCCGATCAAACGTGTGGAAACCCCCCAAGAAGTAGCCCAAGCATAGTCGCTCTTACCGTTCTTGTCGATGAAAGTAACGTCGAAAGCCTTACCGAAGTTCTGCCCCAAGAAATGGGAAGTTCCCGCCTGCAAAGCTTTTCCATCCTGCATCATCGCCTCGATCGTATAGGTATCCAAAGCACCGGCGAAACGCTCGCTCTCAGACTTCACGCCCTTTATTACCGGCATTGCCATATAATTCTCTGCGAAGTTCGCATAAACGTCTTGCATCTTCTTAGCTTCTATCTCCGCTTCTTCACGAGTAGCGTGAGCGGTATGGCCTTCCTGCCACAAGAACTCAGCCGTACGAAGGAACAAGCGAGTACGCATCTCCCAGCGCATCACGTTCGCCCATTGGTTGCACAAGATAGGCAGGTCACGGTAAGACTGAATCCAGTTACGGTATGTATTCCATATAATGGTCTCCGAAGTCGGGCGAATGATCAATTCCTCTTCCAGTTTAGCTGCCGGATCTACGACAACCCCCGTACCGTCATGATTTGTCTTCAAACGATAGTGAGTAACCACGGCGCACTCCTTGGCGAACCCTTCTACGTGCTCAGCTTCTTTGCTTAAGAAAGACTTCGGGATCAGCAAGGGGAAATAAGCGTTCACATGACCGGTTTCCTTGAACATATCGTCTAGGATACGTTGCATCTTCTCCCAGATAGCGTATCCGTAAGGCTTGATCACCATACAACCACGCACGGCGGAATTCTCCGCCAAATCTGCCTTAATTACCAAATCTTGGTACCACTGCGAATAGTTTACACTTCTCGGTGTAAGTTCTTTCAGCTCTTTTGCCATTTCTTTATATTTCTAAATTATACTGTTTTCCTTAATCTGAATAAGTAATGGGTTGCAAAGGTAAGAAATAATCGTATATCTTTGTAAAAACTATATATAGATAATATCATGAATATACACAAGATCACACGTTACTTACTTATGTTATGTACATTTACGTTCTTAACTCTCACGGCGAAAGGGCAAGATGGAGAGCCTTTGCGACTGGCCGTGGCAGGGGTATCCCACGGACATCTATGGGAGGTGATAAGCCGTTTGGATAGAGGCGATTTCAAGATTGTAGGAGTCGCCGAGAAAGATGATTACTTACGGGAACATAACGGTCTGCGGGATAAGCTAGATCCAAACCTGTTCTATGCGGACCTTGGCGAGATGCTGGACAAGACCCATCCGGAGGCGGTCATCGTATACGAGCCGATCTACGACCATCTTCGTGTGGTAGAGGCTTGCGCGCCGAGAGGCATACATGTTATGGTAGAAAAGCCATTGGCCGTCAATAACGAACATGCTACCCGAATGGCATCGCTCGCCCGTGAGAAAAATATCTTGTTACTTACCAACTACGAGACTACGTGGTATAATACCAACCATGAGGCATTCCGCCTTATTGACAGCGGTGCTATCGGGAAGATCGATCGTATCAACGTATACGACGGGCATCAAGGTCCCTTCGAGATCAACTGCGGAAAAGAGTTCACGAACTGGTTAACCGACCCCGTGCTGAATGGCGGCGGGGCGGTTATCGATTTTGGATGTTACGGAGCCAACTTAGCCACCCGTCTCATGAAAGATGAAAAGCCTCTTAGCGTATACGCCGTACTACGGCAGAATAAACCGAATCTTTATCCCAAGGTAGACGATGACGCGACTATTATCGTGGAATATCCTTCCGCGACCGTCCAGATCATGGGATCATGGTGTTGGCCGATGGGTAGAAAAGATATGCATATCTATGGCGACAAAGGATATATTTACCAAGATACACCTAAGGAAATGCGAATTTATACCAACGGAAAGGAGCGCCAAGAAATAGCACCTTCCTTGAACGCTCCTTATAATGATTCCTTTTATTTCTTGAAAGCCGCCGTTCGTAAAGAGATTGACGTACCTCCCACGGACCTTTCCTCGTTGGAGAATAACCTAATGGTAGTACGGATATTGGACGCTGCCATTCAAAGCGCGAAATCTAAAGCGGTTATCCAGCTCTTTTGAGAGTTTAAAACACCTCTTTCCAATGTTTTAGATTCGTATCGATGGTATCCAAGACCTCCTTGCTTCGCCCCTCCATCATTAACTTATACATGGTTTGGGCAAAACCAAGCATTTGGGAGAACTCAATCTTGGGAGGCATCGCTAATGCGTTCGGATCGGTCATGATGTTAACCAAGGCCGGTCCGTCAGCGTTAAACACTTTCTGCAAGGTGGGGAATACATCGTCGGGGTTGATCACGTTGTAGCCCGCCATTCCCATTGAAAGGGCGACCCGGGCGAAATCCGGGTTCAGCATCGTGGTCTGCCAATCCGGCAGTCCGGCCACCTCCATCTCAAGTTTTACCATTCCTAGAGAACGGTTATTAAACACGATTAATTTAATCGGCAAATGGTATTGCACGATCGTAGCAAGGTCGCCCAACAACATTGAGATACCTCCATCACCACACAACGCCACGACTTGCCTGCCGGGATAAGCCAATGCCGCCCCTATCGCTTGCGGCATGGCGTTCGCCATCGAGCCATGATTGAATGATCCCAACATCTTCCGCATACCCGTAGCTTGCAAATAGCGGGCACCCCATACACAAGTCATACCCGTATCCACGGTAAATATGGCGTCGTCCGAGCTAAGCTTGTCTACGACCGAGATCACGTACTCTGGCTGTATCTTCTCTTCTTTCCCCCGGACAGTGGCGGCAGAACGGAGATTTCCCCGAACTTTCTCATATTTAGCCAACTGTTCCCGCAAGAAACTATTATCTTCTTTCTGGTGAATCAACGGAATCAACTCATCCAAAGTATCCTTCATATCGCCACAAAGCCCCATTTGTATCTTGGCACGACGCCCCAGACGATTCGGATTGATATCCACCTGTACGATCGTGTTGCTCTCTGGCATGAATGCCTCGTATGGAAAATCGGTTCCCAACAACACCAACACCTCTGCCTCGTGCATACTATAATAGCCGGAAGGCATGCCCAATAGACCGGTCATCCCCACCTCGTTCGGATTATCGTATTGGATCTCCATCTTACCCTTGAAAGAATAGGCTACCGGAGCATTCAGTAATTTAGCCAACTGCACCAATTCCGAATGGGCATCTTTCGCCCCTATTCCACAATAAAGTGTCACTTTCTTCGCATTATTCAACAAATCCGCTAATTCCCGGATTTCCTGTTCGGCGGGACAAACCCGTTGTCGCGTAGGAAAAGAAAAGGTAGAGGACAAACCCGCTGTAGCATTCTCTGCCGCCAAGTCACCGGGAAGTCCGATCACCCCGACCCCACGTGATGAGACCGCCGCTTGCATAGCGCCTTGAAGCATCCGGGGAAATTGTTCCGGTGTAGTGGCTACCTGATTATAATAGCTACAATCATCGAACAATTTGATCGTATTTGTCTCTTGGAAATATTCTGTACCAAACTCCCGGGAAGGGATCGTGGAAGCGATCGCCAAAACCGGGGCTCCGGATCGTTGGGCATCATACAGTCCATTAATTAAATGTACATGCCCGGGGCCACTACTACCTGCACAACAAGCCAACTCGCCTGTCAATTGAGCCTCCGCCGCAGCGGCATAAGCTCCCGTCTCCTCATGACGGACATGAATCCACCGCAATCTGCCGTTTTTCCGAACAGCCTCGTTTACCTCATTCAGGCTATCGCCTGTCACGGCGTATATACGTCGTACGCCTGCTTTTTCCAGCGTATCCACTAACTGGTCCGCAACTTTCTTCGCCATAGTTTAAACTCTTCTTTTTATTTTATTAAGAAAACTATCAAGGGCTGGAGAAAGTTTTTGGAAAGACTGATTTTTATTTGATGCAATCCGTCAATGTTCGTAAAAAAGCGACAATCGCAGTCTCCTCTTCCTGAGATAAACCTAAGTTCCCCAGTTCATCCTTATTTACGGTCTCGGGATATTCCGCCGGGGGAAATCCTCTACATCCCTTACATTATGAAGCTAAATAGACACTTCACGACCCCTTCCGAGGTGATACGGGCGTATTTATCGGCAAAACCTTTTTCCGGGATATGGCATATAGTAAACATATCACCAAATGTACGATTTATTTCTCAAGATATATGAGCGATGGCCTCTATTTATGGAGAGACATCCCCATGTAGATACCGATACAATAAGGAATTAACCAGATGAACCACACAACAATGCTAAATCTGTTGAAATGCTGCTTGGCTTTTAACGAACCTTTAAAGTAAGTCCAAATCGCCCAGATCGCATGGATCAGCATCAAGCAAATAGCGATAATTCCCGTTACAGTATGTACCGTATCATGTAAATGGGTCAGTTGGGCGATATGCTCCATCAAGCCCGTTCCAATAGCGTCCGCATAAAGTCCTAATACAAAAAACCAAAGATGCCACGCTTTTAACTGTCCTTGGAAACGCTCGCCCCAGACCCCGATCGTATAGCATATCAAGGCGGATGATATCACACAAATGGCCGTAATCAGTAAATGAATATCAAGTTGATTGAATACCATATTTTTCCTTTTTCAAAAAGAACAGAAGCTTCCTAAAAAAGTTCAGGCTATTGGCAAAGAATTCATACATTCGCGTGTCCAAATAAAAACGACAGGGCAATCCCGTTGAAAAATATGAAACAAAATATACTCGCTCTCTATCTGATCAAGTTATCCAAATGGTTCTCGCTCGTAATGCCTATCATTGTCCTTTTCTATGAGGATCATGGGTTAGGATTGCAAGACGTATTTATTTTGAAGAGTGTCTACTCGGTCGCCGCTGTCGCTTTGGAGATTCCTTCGGGCTACCTAGCGGACGTATGGGGACGTAAGAAATGCTTGATTCTAGGTTGTATACTGTTCTTTGGTGGGTACCTATGTTATTCTTTCACCTCCACTTTCACGGCATTTCTATTCGCCGAGATCCTGTTGGGAACCGGGCAAACCTTGGTAAACGGAGCGGATTCGGCGCTGCTCTACGATACAACCGTACGATATAAAAAAGAAGAACTTTACTTGCGGTACGAGGGACGTATCACGATGATCGGTAATTTCGCCGAGGCCATCGCCGGGATATTCGGAGGATTGCTGGCCGCTTATTCCTTGCGATTGCCGTTTTACGCCCAAGCGTTTGTCGCCTTTATCGGCATTCCGGCAGCGTTCGCCTTGCAGGAATTCAATACTAAGAGTAAGGTGCAGAACCCGGTTTCCGAGATTCTCCGCATTTTGAAATATTCCTTGGTTACGAACCGTAGGCTATGCTATAACATCATGTTCTCCGGTATCATCGGAGCCGCTACATTAACGATGGCATGGTTCGTGCAGCCCGTATTGATGAAGTTGGAAACCCCGACCTCCTATTACGGTGTCATTTGGACCGTGCTCAATCTGACGGTGGGATTGTCCGCCCTCTATTCTGATCGGGTAGAGCGGTATTTCGGGATGCGTAAATCAAACACGTTTATACTACTTGTAATCATCGGTGGATATATATCGCTCGCTTATAACCTTACTTATTGGGGATTAGCGATCTTGTTCATTTTCTATATAGTCCGGGGCTTCGCCACACCGATTTTGAAAGGTTACATTAATCAAATGACCTTCTCGGAGATGCGGGCTACGGTCTTGTCGATCCGTAACTTTGTGATCCGCTTGATATTCGCTGCCATCGCCCCATTTATAGGTTGGCTAAATGATTTCTATTCTTTGCATGTCGCCCTGTTAGTTTCCGCCGGAATTATTGCCATACCCGGAATTTTATTCTTAGTTTTGCAATTCCGTAAAGCAGATTAAAAATATAATAGCATGAAAAGACAACTTATGACCGGACTGTTTGCCGCTTTGGCTTTCACAGCGGTAGCCCAGTCGAATGAGTGGCGAAATCCCGAGGTCAACGCCGTAAACCGTGCCCCGATGCACGCCAATTTCTTCGCCTACGAGACCGCCGAGGTGGCGGCGAAGGACGCCAAGGAACAATCCCAGAACTTCATGACCTTGAACGGTCCTTGGAAATTCTTTTGGGTAAAGAACGCTGACGCTCGTCCTACCGATTTCTGGCGGACCGATTACAACGACAAAGGATGGAACAATATGCCTGTGCCCGGTGTATGGGAACTGAACGGATATGGAGATCCTCTCTACGTAAACGTTGGTTACGCTTGGCGCGAGCAATTTAAGAACAACCCACCCGAGGTCCCTACCGTTAATAACCATGTGGGTTCCTACCGCCGTGAGATCATGGTTCCTGCCGGCTGGAACGGAAAAGAGATCATCGCCCATTTCGGCTCCGTTACCTCCAATATGTATTTGTGGGTAAACGGGAAGTACGTAGGCTATAGCGAAGATAGCAAGCTGGAAGCGGAGTTTAACTTAACTCCTTACTTGAAACCCGGACAAAAAAACCTGATCGCTTTCCAAGTATTCCGCTGGTGTGATGGCACTTATCTGGAAGACCAAGATTTCTTCCGTTACAGCGGTGTCGGACGTGATTGTTATTTATACGCCCGTAACCCAAAGCAACAGATCGCCGATATACGTGTGACTCCGGATCTGGACGCTCAATACCAAAATGGCTCGTTGGCTGTCAACCTGACCATGAAGGGTAAAGGTACGGTAGAGCTTGAACTATTGGATGCCCAGAATAAAGCTGTCGCTACCCAATCCTTGAACGCTTCCGGAAAGGTCAGCACGACGATAGAAGTCTCCTCTCCCCACAAATGGACCGCGGAGACTCCTTATCTATATACTTTACGGGCTACTTTAAAAGAGGGAGGCAAAACAATCGAAGTAATCCCTGTAAAAGTAGGTTTCCGTAAGATCGAATTAAAGAACGCCCAGATACTCGTGAATGGGCAACCGGTTCTTTTCAAGGGTGCCGACCGTCACGAGATGGATCCCGATGGCGGTTATGTCGTTTCACGTGAACGCATGATACAGGACATACAGATCATGAAGAAATTCAACTTGAACGCCGTTCGTACCTGCCACTACCCGGATGATAACTTCTGGTACGATCTTTGCGATAAATACGGTATCTATGTCGTAGCCGAGGCCAATGTAGAGTCTCACGGAATGGGATACGGCGAGGAAACGTTAGCCAAGAACCCATCTTATAAGAAAGCGCATCTGGAACGTAACCAACGTAACGTCCAACGTGGTTTCAACCATCCGAGTATAATCTTCTGGTCCTTGGGTAACGAGGCGGGATACGGTCCTAACTTCGAGGCCGCTTACGATTGGATCAAAAACGAGGATCCCAGCCGTGCCGTACAATACGAGCAGGCCGGAAAGACCGGAAAGACAGATATCTTCTGCCCGATGTATTACAACTACGAGGATTGCGCTAAATACTGCGAGGACAACTCCATGCAAAAGCCTTTGATACAATGTGAGTACGCCCATGCCATGGGTAACTCTCAAGGTGGTTTCAAGGAATATTGGGATTTGATCCGTAAATATCCGAAATATCAAGGAGGCTTCATCTGGGACTTCGTGGATCAATCCGTACGCTGGACCGGCAAGAACAGGAAAATGATCTATGCTTATGGCGGCGATTTCAATAAGTTCGACGCTAGCGATAATAACTTCTGCGATAACGGCTTGATCAGCCCGGATCGTGTTCCGAACCCGCATATGTACGAGGTGGGGTATTATTACCAAGATATCTGGACAACCCCCGGCGATCTGTCGAAAGGTGAGATCAAGGTGTACAACGAGAATTTCTTCCGTGACCTTTCCGCTTATTATCTGGAATGGGAAATGCTGAAAGGTGGCAAGGTTGTTCGTAGCGGACGTGTCGATGACCTGAAAGTAGCTCCCCAACAAACATCAACGATCCGATTGGATCTAGGCGAGACTTGCCAATGCACGGAATGGTTGCTGAATGTATCTTATAAACTGAAGAACCGTGAGGGTTTATTACCCGCCGGACATACCGTAGCCAAGGATCAGCTGACGTTGAATCCATACAAGGCTCCATCTATGGAATTGAAAAACGTGGAGACAACCAATATCGAAACCAAGGCTCCAGTCGTACAAGATAGCGATGCGAATTACCTGATCGTGGAAGGTTGTGGTTTCCGTACCGAGTTCAATCGAGAGAATGGTTATCTGATCAAATACGAGGTAAACGGCCAAGACATGATCAAGGAAGGAGAGGCTTTGACTCCTAACTTCTGGCGCGCGCCGACAGACAATGATTTCGGAGCTGGCCTACAGAAAAAGTACGCCGCATGGAAGAATCCGGAGATGAAGCTGACTTCTCTTAACCAACGGATGGAGAGCAAGCAAGTGATCGTAGAGGCCGCTTACGATATGCCGACCGTATCCGCCAAGTTGAACTTGACGTACGTGATCAATAACAAGGGTGCGATCAAGGTTACCCAGAAAATGACAGCAGACAAGAATGCCAAGGTATCCCCCATGTTCCGCTTCGGTATGCAAATGCCGATGCCGAGATCATTCGAGAATATCGAATACTAC